>Ga0209563_100036_pt1 | contig 448275 bp, 379 predicted proteins | sample AraplaCvi_mMF_r2_FD_184271 | JGI IMG/M metagenome (GOLD analysis project Ga0209563, IMG submission 184271) | Arabidopsis root microbial communities from North Carolina, USA - plate scrape CL_Cvi_mMF_r2 (SPAdes) (version 2) | ecosystem: Host-associated > Plants > Roots > Endosphere | place: USA...
CAGGTGCTTCGCCAAGTCCACGCCGATGGTTATAGTGCTCATGGAGACTTCCCCTTCAGTTGATGGTTGTCGTGCAACACCATCATGGCCCTCGAGGCCGATCGGAGGGGAGGTCTCTTTTTACTCCCTAGGGGGGAGCTATATCTCGCGCGTTGCTGGTCCAATGATGACCAAAAGCCAAACGAAAATTGCGCCGCGCGCGCTGCATCGTTCTCAAGTTTTCCGCGCAACTCCATGAACGCACTCAATGTTCATGCTCACCATTGCTTGATGTTTTGGCTCCGGGCCGCTGAAATACGGCATCCGTCACTGCGTGATAGCGCTTTCGGCGGCACACTCGCTTCGTTTCCCTCATCTGCAGGTCGCGTCTTTCTATGCCCGTACGCATCACCCGTCTGCTTTCCGTCGCCCTGATCGGCGCTGGTCTTTCCACTGCCGTGCTTGCCGCGGCCACACAGTCGCTCACCTGGCGCGGGGACGTGGTGACCGCCAACGGCGTGGTCAAGGGCGTGGCAAAGGCCTGGCAATCATCCGGCCACGGCGCAATTCAGATCCAGCCGTTCAATACCGCGTCGGGCCTGGATGCGGTTTCCGGCGGTTCGGCCGACATTGCCGGCAGCGCGCGTCCCAGCTCCGGCAGCGCGGTGGATAGCAACCTCACCTTTACGCCGGTGGCGTGGGATGGCCTGGTGCTGGTGACCAGCCCGGCCAATCCGGTGAGCAATCTCACACTGAAGCAAGTGCACGACATCTACTTCGGCAAGATCACCAATTGGAAAGACGTCGGCGGCAACGATGCGCCGATCGACGTGTTCGCCGTGGCCAGCCCCGGCGACGGCGTGGAATACAGCCTGCGCAAATTGCTGTTCGGCCGCGGCAGCCAGCCGGTGGCTGCGCCGCGTTTGTACGTGAATGTCACGCAGCTTGAGCAAACCGTGATGCTCGATCCGCGCGGCTTCGGGGTGAGCACGTTGTCGAGCGTGGCCGGCAATTCGAAGATCAAGATGATCCGCATCGATGGCACTGCGCCGAGCGCGGGCTCGGTGGCCAGCGGTGCGTATCCGTTGTTTGTCCCGCTTTATCTGGTGACCAATCCGTCCAGCCCGAATGCGGCGGCGGCTAAGGAATTTGTCGACTTCACGTTGAGCGCAAAGGGCGAAGCGGCACTGCGTGCCCGCTCGCTGGTGCCGTATGCAGCTGGCAGTGCGCTGGTGGCGATGGATGAATCGCGTCGCAGTCAAATCTTGGCACAGGTTGGCGCACACGCCAGTGCAGAACCCACGCAGATCGCTTCCGCACCGCGTCCGGCTGCTGCGACTGCCGCGTTGGCTGCCGCTTCGCGTGCGGCCGCTCCTGCAACGCCGGCGCTCAGCAAGGTCAGTGGCACCGTGGTGGCCGCACCGCAGCCGAGCAGCCTCAAGGGCGTGCGCGGCGATGCGTTTACGGAACTGGCCGCTACCGGTCGCGGCAGCAGCTTCGCCAAGGTGACCAGCGACGCGTACGTGAGCCTCGCCAAAGTGAGCAAGGCCACTGCAAAAGCCTCCAGCAAAGCCGCAAGCCCCGAGAAGGCCGAGGCCAGGAAGAAAGTAGCCAGCGTGGAAAAGAAACCGGCACGCACCTATCGCGTGGGTGCCGGTGAAACGCTGTATTCCATCGCGCGCAAGCACGGCGTGGACGTTGCACAGATCCGCAACTGGAATCATCTAAAGGACAACACCGTGCGCACCGGCCAGGTGCTGCGCGTCGACGCTCGCTGACCATCGCTTGCGCATTCTTGCTATCACGATCGATCTGGATGACACCCTGTGGCCGGTGATGCCGGCCCTGGAACGTGCGGATCGCGATCTCAATGATTACCTGCTACGGCATTATCCCGAGGTAGCGCGTACCTGGCCGATTCCTGCGTTGCGCGCACTGCGCGCGCAGGTGGCGCTGGAACGCATCGACCTCGCGCATGACTTCACCGCGCAGCGCTACCTCACCATGCAGCGCGCGTTCGATGCCTGCGGCATCAGCGAGGCGCCGCTGGATACGCTGTTTGAAGTTTTCGCTGCCGCGCGCAACAGCGTGGAGCTCTACCCTGATGCATTGCCCGCACTGGAACGTTTGCGCGCAATCGGGCCGGTGGCCAGTCTGACCAACGGCAATGCCGATCTGGAACGCATCGGACTGCATTTGCATTTTTCTCATCGCATTAGTGCCCGTGATGTTGGCGCGGCGAAGCCGGATGCGCGGATTTTTCTTGCTGCGGCGGAAAAGCTGGGGATAGCGCCTGAGAACATCCTGCATGTGGGGGATGATCCCGAGCTGGATGTCGCGGGTGCGCGTGATGCGGGGATGCGTACGGCTTGGATCAATCGCGCGGGGCATCCGTGGCCGGGCGCGTTGGGGGCTTCGCCGGATTTGGAATTGCGGGATTTGGCGGGACTGGTGGAGTGGCTTGAAAGACCCTAGCCCCTCCTGGCGAGAGCCTGCCAACACTGCCTCAATGCTTGCCGTCTGTCCCTGCTGATACCCCGGCGTCATTCCGGCGAAGGCCGGTACGCGGGGAGAACACACGGATGTGCTCGGTGTTGAGGAGCGAGCAATTCAGTCGAATACGCTGCGCGAAGCGCGCGGCTTAAAAAAGTTTAGGTGTGCTACGCACGGTTTGTGGAACTGGATTCCGGCCTTCGCCGGAATGACGACTGGGCGAGTGTGAAGTTCGAGGCAACTTTGAACCGCCCCGCAAAAACGCGCATCATCCGCGGTCAACCCCACTCCCCGCGCAAGCCCAAGCGCAAGGAACCGCATGCCTGCCCTCATTACCCAACGCTCCAACCGCCGCGCCGCCACGCCCATTGAGGCGACCGATGTCGTGCATCTTGGCGCCACGCGCAAGCGCTTGAACGCCGCGCAGCGAGGCTGGCTGGAGGAAAACGGCTTCGATGCGAAACCCGGCAGCATGTGCCTGGTGCCGGATGCAAACGGCAAATTGGCACGCGTGCTGGTGGGTGTGGATCGACAGGATTCGCTCGCTGCGCTGGCTGCCTTGCCGCTGAACTTGCCTATTGGCGAATACGCGCTCGCTCCCGAAAGCGTACCGCTGGATATCGAGCTTGCCGCGCTCGGCTGGGCGTTGGGTGCTTATCAGTACACCCGCTATCGCAAAGCGCGCCGCCCGAGTTCGCCGCTGGTGGTCAGCGCTGAAACGTTGGATGCGTTGACGCCGCAGATCGAAGCCACCTACTTGGTGCGCGATCTGGTCAATACGCCTACCGAAGACTTAGGCCCCAAGCAGCTCGCGGATCAGATCAAAGCGCTGGGCAAAACCTATAAAGCGAAGGTGCGCGAGTGGGTGGGCGATGAGTTGCTGGAAGACAACTTTCCCACTATTCACGCCGTTGGCCGAGCCAGTCACCGTCCGCCGCGGTTGGTCGAGTTGACCTGGGGCAAAGCGACCGATCCAAAAGTGGTGGTGGTCGGCAAAGGCGTGTGCTTCGACACCGGCGGCCTGGACCTGAAACCTTCGGACGGCATGCGCTGGATGAAGAAGGATATGGGCGGCGCTGCGCATGCCATCGCCCTCGCCAGCCTGGTGATGGAAGCGAAGCTGCCGGTGCGGCTTACGTTGCTGGTGCCAGCGGTTGAGAACGCAGTTTCCGGTGCAGCGATGCGTCCCGGCGATGTGGTAGTCACGCGTGGCGGCCACAGCGTTGAAATCGACAACACGGATGCCGAAGGTCGTTTGGTGCTGTGTGATGCACTGGCCTATGCCGCCGAACAGAAGCCGGAGCTGGTCATCGATTTCGCCACGCTCACCGGCGCGGCACGCGTGGCGCTCGGCCCTGATCTGCCGGCGCTGTTCGCCAACGACGACGCGCTTGCCGAGGCTGCGCTGATCTGCGGCAATGCCGTAGCCGATCCGATGTGGCGACTGCCGTTGTGGCGGCCGTATCGCAAGATGCTGGAGTCGTATATCGCTGACTTCGCCAATGCAGGCGCGTCGCGTCATGCCGGCGCGATTACGGCGGCGCTGTTTATGGAACGCTTTCTTCCGGAAGGCATGCCGTGGTTGCATCTGGATACGTATGCGTGGAATGACGGCGATCGTCCGGGGCGTCCGCGCGGAGGTGAAGCAATGGGATTGCGAGCGATGTTTGCGTTGTTGGGCAAGCGCTACGGTTGAGTTGCGCCAGACAGTTCCCTCCCCTGCTTGCAGCGGAGGGTCAGGGTGGAGTGACACGACCCAAGCTCGCGTTTGGCTTATGCCGCAATGATGGTGAGGCTCGATCAAACTTCTTCGCGAGGTTGCTTCACCCCACCCCAGCTCCTCCGATTTGCCGGAGGAGCAAAGAAAATATGCCCCCCTACTACACGCAGGGGCGAGTGCGGTTCCACACAGATGCACAGAGAGTTGGGTTGCGCTAACCCAATCCACGCTCGATATGGGCCGAGCGCCCATGCATGACTTCTGGCTTAGTCACGCCGCCACCCAAGCCTGCATGATGCGCGGAATGTCCATCCAGCACTCCTGACCCATGCGCCCACTGCGTCCTGCCCTGCTCGCCCTCAGCCTCGCCCTCGGCCTTGCCGGTTGCGCCAACATCCAGAACCATCAGCCGCTGACCACGCTCACGCAAAATTCCGGCGGTGTTATGCCGGACGAACAGAAGCGCGTGCATTTTGATCACGCGGAACTGCATATCGCGGTCGATCCTTCGCAGCAGCGCATTGATGCCGCAGCTACGTTGAGCTTCACCGCGCACGAATCGACCGCCGTGCTGCTGCTGGATCTGGATCACAACCTGCCGATCAGCGCCGTCGACGTGGATGGCAAGCCGTTGGCATCCACCGATTGGAGCGATCCGCAAGGACGCCTGCGCATCCAACTGCCGCATGCGTTGAATGCTGGGGAACGCGTTTCCACCACCGTGCACTACGGTGGCCGTCCGCATGTCGCGAAGCGTGCACCGTGGGATGGCGGCTTCGTGTGGAGTCACACGAAGGATGGTCAGCCGTGGGTTGGCAGCGCAGTGGAAGGCGAAGGTTGCGATCTGTTCTGGCCCTGTGTCGATCATCCGCAAGGCAAACCCGATCTGGTCGACCTGTATGTAACCGTGCCCAGGCCGCTGGTGGCACCGGGGAATGGCGTGCTGATCGGTGTGAGCGACGAAGGCGACAAGCGCACATATCACTGGCGCGCCAAGCATCCGACGACGTATGCGATTTCCATCAATGTCGGCCCTTATCAGGAACTCACTGGCGAGTATCACAGCCGCTACGGCAACGTGATTCCGCTGCAGTACTGGTATCTGGCCGGCGAGGAGGAGCAGGCGCGCAAATTGTTCGCGGAATTCCCGCGCATGCTGGCGTTCAACGAGGCGATGATCGGTCCCTACCCGTTCGGCGACGAAAAAATGGGCGTGGTGGAAACGCCGTATCTGGGCATGGAGCACCAGACCATCAACGCCTACGGCAACCACTACGCGAAAGACGGCAGCGGCTTCGACTGGCTGCTGCAGCACGAGTTTGCGCACGAATGGTTCGGCAACCAGATGACCAATGCCGATTGGGACGACATGTGGCTGCACGAAGCCTTTGCCACCTACATGCAACCGCTATACAGCCAGTCGATCAACGGCGACATGGGCTATTACGCGTGGCTCGGCAAGCTTCGACTGACGTTGCGCGATCGCTTTCCGATCGTATCCGGCAGCAACAAGACCGAAGAGCAGGTATACGAAGATCAGAGCGGTCCGGGCCTGGATATCTACAACAAGGGCGCGCTGATGCTGCACTCGCTGCGCGAGATGATCGGCGATGAAAAGTTCTTCGAGTGCCTGCGCGTGCTCGTGTATGGCACGCCCGATCCCAAGCCGGGCCACTTTGCACCGCACTATGCGAATGCGCACGACTTCATCGATATCGTGGACCGGGTAAGCGGGCGCGACTTGAGCTGGTTCTTCAATGTGTACTTGTATCAGGCACAGTTGCCGGCACTGGACGAGCAGCGCGAGGGCGCGACGTTGAAACTGCATTGGCGTGTGCCGCACGACCTGCCGTTCCCGATGCCCGTGGAAGTGCAGGTGGATGGCGCGCTGCACGTGCTGCCGATGACGCATGGCGAAGGTACGCTCAGTGTGCCTGCGGATGCATTGGTGGTTGTCGATCCGCATTCGAAACTGCTGCGTGATCTGCCGCAGGTGACAGAATTTCAGCAGTGGCAGAAGCAGCAGAAAGCTGCGCAGGGTAAGGCGAAATCTGGCTGACTTGCCGTGGATTGCTCCCTCCCCTGCTCGGCAGGGGAGGATCGGGGTGGGATTGCATGAGCTTGCCGCGCAATTTGAACTCAATGCGAGATTGCTTCACCCCACCCTAGCCCTCCCCTGCTACACGTAGGGGAGGGGATATGTTCGTACACCTTTGGAATTACGTGGTCGCTGCGACTTTACGCAATCGCCCAACCATCATGCGCAAACCGCGCACGATTTTCGGTAGCAACCAGCAAATCAGCACAATGAACAAAGCAAGCAGGATCAGCAAGACCAGCGGATGCTGCCAGGCCAGGTAGAGAATCCCCAGCAAGGAAATATCTTCAGTCGCGCTCGCACCCCAATTGCTGAAGGGTTCCGGGGAGGTGTTGATCAACGCACGCGTGCCCGACTTAGCTAAATGCGTGCCCGTGACTATTGCACCACCCAACAGCGCGGCAGCCACCTGCTCATCCACACCGCTGTTCTTGAACACGCCCCACGCCAGCAAAGTGCCGACCGGAATACGGATGAAGGTGTGGAGGGAATCCCATACGCTGTCGAACATGGGAACCTTGTCGGCGAGAAACTCGCCCGCCATCAGCACGCCGGACGTAATCAGCACCCAGTTGTGACTGAGCATTTCCAATCCTGGCGGCAACGTGACATAGCCCAGTCGTCCGAGCAGACCGGCGATAAACAGCGTGGCGTACAGGCGGATGCCGCTGGCCCAGGCCAAGCCGCCGGCGAGCGCGAGATTGGAGAGCAGGTTCATGGACGGTGGACCTCCCTTGTTGCAGCCATCCTCGCTCTAACAGGGCCACGAAATCCACAGTAGGCTGCACCTCAGCCCAACTGAAGATTTGCGGCATAAAAAAAGCAGCGCCGAAGCGCTGCTTTTTTGTTCAAGAAACCGAACCGATTTACTTGGTGCTACTCGATGCCGCCGGCTTGGTCGCCTGCGAAGCGCCCGGCTCGACCATCGGCGTGGGTAGCGACACCTGACCGTTCGTGGAAGCGAGCGAAGGGCTGTCGCCTTGCTTGCCGCCATAAGGCAACACTTCCGCCGCCAGCTTGGGATTCGCATCGATCAGGCCGATCGCGTCGAACAGGACGTGCGATGTTTCCTGCAATTGCGGATCGGCCGCCTTCTTGGCTTCTTCCTGTTCCTTCAGTTCCGACTTCAGGCTGCGCTCGTTCGGATTGAGGCCGTCGTCGAGCTGGCTCTGGTCATCGGCCGCCGCGACGGCGCCGCCATCGATCGCCTTATGACGTGTGCGGAACTCTGCCTGCAGTGCATCCAACTGCTTGCGCTCGGTCTCCCGCTGGCCGTAGTTGAGCGAAATGCTGGTGCGGTCGGCCAGCTTCTTGTATTGGGTCAGCTCGTCGAGCATCAACTGCCATGCCGGCGATTTGGCAACGCGCGCATCGTGCAGCTGCTGCAGTTGCGTCAGATAAGCCTTCATGTCGGCGACCGGCTTGTAGTCGGCCGGTGCGATCTGCGTCCACGGCAGCGCGTTGTCGTAGGTGGACTCGCCGAAGTCCTTGTCGTCACCGTTGCTCGGATACTGGATGTCCGGCGTGACGCCGCGCAGCTGCGTGGAGCCGCCGTTGATGCGGAAGAATTCCTGCACGGTCATCTTCAACGCACCGTAGTTCGGCTTGGCATCGGGATCGGCGGCGAAGCGGTTGAGGTCGATCAATGTCTGCACCGTACCCTTGCCGAACGTTTGCGTACCGATCACCAGGCCGCGGCCGTAATCCTGGATGGCCGCGGAGAAAATTTCCGAAGCCGAAGCCGTGCCGCGATTCACAAGCACCGCCAGCGGACCGCTCCAAGCCATGCCCGGGTCGTCATCGCCCTGCACCTGCACCTGGCCACGCGCATCGCGCACCTGCACCACCGGACCCTTGTCGATGAACAGGCCGGTGAGTTCGTTGGCTTCGTACAGCGAGCCACCGCCGTTGTTGCGCAGGTCGATCACCACGCCCTGCACGCCTTCGGCCTTCAGTTCGCCAAGAAGCTTGGCGACGTCGCGAGTGGCGCTCTTGAAGTTCTTGTCGCCTTCGCTGCGTGCGCCGAAGTCGGAATAGAACATCGGCAGTTCGATCACGCCGATCTTGCGGGTGACGCCTGCATCGGTGATTTCGACCACCTTCTTCTTGGCTGCCTGCTCTTCGATGGTGACCTTCTTGCGCACCAGCGTGATGGTTTCGTGCTTGCCGTCGGTGCCCTGGTCGGCCGGCACGATTTCCAGACGCACGGTGGTGTCTTTCTTGCCGCGGATCAGGTTGACCACATCGTCGATGCGCCAGCCGACCACGTCCTGGATCGGGCCGCTTTCGCCCTGACCGACGCCGAGCACGTAGTCGCCGACATGCAGCTTGGTGGACTTGATGGCGGGGGCGCCGGGCACGAGCTCGCGGATGACGGTGTAGTCATCGCGCTGCTGCAGCACTGCGCCGATGCCTTCCAGCGACAGCTTCATCGAGATGTCGAAATTCTCGGCCGCGCGCGGCCCCATGTAATCGGTATGCGGATCGGTGGAGTTCGCATACGCAGTCATGAAGGTTTGGAAAGCATCCTGACCGTCCAACTGCTTCACGCGGTCGATGTAGTTGGCGTAGCGCTTGTCCAGCGTCTTGCGGATGTCGTCGTCGCTCTTGCCGGCCAGCTTCAGGCGCAGCCAATCGTTCATGGTGCGCTTGCGCCAGAGGTCGTTGAGTTCGGCCTGGTCCTTGGGCCAATCGACTTTTTTGCGATCGATGTTGTAGGAGTCTTGGGTGTTGAAGTCGAAGCCCTGCTTCAACAGGCCGCGAGCGTAGTTCATGCGGTCAACTGCGCGCAGGACGTACTGGTTGAAGATATCGAACGGGCCGGAGAGATCTTTGTTCCAGATCGCATTGCCGAACTGGCCCTTGTACTTGGCGAACTTCGCCATGTCTTCCTGCGTGAAGAAGACCTTTTCGCCATCGAGCAGCTTGAAGTACAGGGTATAGATCTTCTGCGACATCGCATCGTCGAGCGGCTGCGCGTCGTAGTGAAAGCGGGTGAGCAGATGCGCCGAAATCAGCGATGCGCTGGCCTCGTCGGTGTTCGGCTGCAGGGGCAGCTCCGACACCTTGCGCGGCTTGGTGGCGCCGAGGTCGGCTGCCGATTGTGCGAAGGCCGTCGCCGTTACACCGACAGCGAACAGCAGGGCGAACAGGGGACGAAAGCGAAGGGTCATGGGGTTCTCTTAGGCGTGCTCGGCAACACCAGCTGCGTGAGCTTGCTGGTCGGCGTGATAGGAAGAACGAACAAGGGGGCCGGACGCGACGTGATGGAAACCCATCGCCTCGCCCGCAACGCGCAATGCTTCGAACTCATCGGGCGTCCAGTAGCGCACCACCGGATGATGATGCGGCGTGGGCTGCAGGTACTGCCCGATGGTGATCATGTCCACGTCGTGCGCGCGCAAGTCGCGCATCGTTTCGATCACTTGTTCGTGGGTTTCGCCCAGGCCCAGCATGATGCCGGACTTGGTGGGCACATCCGGATGCTGCGCCTTGAAGCGTTTGAGGAGGTCCAGCGACCATTGGTAGTCGGCGCCCGGACGCACTTCGCGATACAGATGCGGCACGGTTTCCAGGTTGTGGTTGAACACGTCCGGCGGGAAATCCTTCAGCACTTCCAGCGCGCGTTCCATGCGTCCTTTGCCGCGGAAATCCGGCGTGAGGATTTCAATGCGGGTGGTGGGACTGGTGTGGCGCACAGCGCGAATGCACGCAGCGAAATGTTCCGCGCCGCCATCGCGCAAATCATCGCGATCGACCGAGGTGATCACCACGTACTTCAAGCGCATGTCGCGAATGGTGTCGGCCAGACGCGCAGGTTCCAGCGGATCGGGCGCAGCCGGGCGGCCATGTGCCACGTCGCAGAACGAGCAGCGGCGCGTGCACACGTCACCAAGAATCATGAAGGTGGCGGTGCCCTTGCTGAAGCACTCGTGGATGTTCGGGCAGGAAGCTTCTTCGCATACCGTCACCAGCGCGTTTTCGCGCAGGCGCGCCTTGAGCTGCTGCACGGCATTACCTTGCGGCAGGCGTACACGAATCCAGCTAGGTTTGCGCAGCGTAGGAGCGTTGGTATCGAACCCTGCGCGGTTGAGCGCAATCTTGTCGCCGCCGAGCTGTTTCTCGGCAGGTGCGCCGCTGACGACGCTTATCGGAATGATCTTCGTGGATGCTGCGGTGTTATCGCTCATGAAATAGCTCAGACCGCCACGCGAGCGGGGAGTTCGGGGATCACGGGAACGGCTGCTACAGCTTCGAAGCCGAACTGCCGGCAGAACTCGCCGATCAGCACATCCTCGACGTCCGACAGCCGCGACGGACCGCCCAAGTCTAGCACCTGTGTGACCGCCAGCCCCTTGTAACCGCAAGGATTAATGCGGTGGAAGGGTTCCAGATCCATGTTCACGTTGAAGGCCAGTCCGTGAAAACTGCACCCCCGCCGAACACGCAGGCCCAGGGCTGCCACCTTGGCGTCCGCGACGTAGACCCCTGGGGCGCCTTCACGGCGGACGGCCTCAATATTCCAGTGCTCCAGGGTGTCGATAATGGCCTGCTCGATCCGGTGCACCAGCTCACGCACCCCTACCCCTACGCGGCGCAAATCGATCAACGGATAGGCCACGATCTGGCCGGGACCGTGATAGGTCACCTGCCCGCCTCGATCCACCGGGACCACCGGAATCTCACCCGGCATCAAGACGTGCTCCATCTTGCCTGCCTGTCCGAGGGTGAAGACGGGGTCGTGCTCCAGTATCCACAGCTCGTCCGTGGTTTCGGCCGAACGATTGTCGGTGAAGGCGCTCATCGCCCGCCAGACCGGCTCGTAAGGCTGGCGGCCCAGGCGGCGGACGTTCAGTGGAAGGGACATGGATGCTGGGGCCTGCGCGGGGATGCGGCCAATCTGTGGCCGCAAAGGATGGCTTGCAAGTGACGGAAGTTCTGCAGTGTTATCCCTCTCCACTGCAGGGAGAGGGATAAGCAGCGCTGCGCGGCCTCACAGCGTAAATCGAATGTCCGGATCTGCCCGCAACACGCTATGCGCCAAGTCGTACTGCTCACGCGTATCGCAGCGGAAGCTGACCGTAACGGACAGGAAGTTGCCTTCACGCGAATGGCGGTGCTTCACCGTCTCGTGCAACACATGCAGGCCGATGCCTTCGAGAATCTGTGGTACGCGGGCTTTCAGGTCCGCGCTCGCGTTGCCCATGGCGGTGATCTCGAATTCGCCAGGAAATTGGAAACCTTGGCCTTCCTGCTGCGCGGTGATGTCGCTCAGGTCTTTCATGGGGAGCCTCCATTCGGCTCGAAGATCGCAGGTCGGGGTGAGAACCCCAACATTGTCATGTTGATCAAGATGGCGATGTTGGGGTTTGCACCCCAACATCGCCATTCGGAATGCTCATTTCTTGCCGCTACCGTGGAACCACAACAGGATGCTGTCCCACAGGCGCTTGAAGAAACCGCCTTGTGGCGCATCGTTCATGGCGACCAGCGGCACGTCCAGAATTGCCTGTCCGTCTTCGGTAATGTGCAACGTGCCAACCTGCTGGCCCTTCTTGAACGGGGCGATCAGCGTGGACGGAATATCCATCGTCGCCTTCAGCTTGTCGTAGTCGCCGGTCTTCACCGTGACCAGCACATCCTGCTGCACGCCGAGCGGGAGCTGATCGGCTTCACCCTTCCACAAGCGCGGCGTAGCCAACGCTTTGCCGACCTCGTACAGCTTGTGCGTTTCGTAGAAACGGAAGCCGTAGTTCAGGAGCGCAATGGCGGCGTCGGCACGCGCCTTCTCGTTGCTGGAGCCCATCACGATCGCGATCATGCGCGAGTCGCCATGCTTGGCCGAAGCGGCGAGGCAGAACCCCGCTGCGGCGGTGTGGCCGGTTTTGATGCCATCCACGCTGGGGTCGCGCCACAGCAGCGTATTGCGGTTGCCCTGCTTAATGCCGTTCCAGGTGAATTCCTTGATCGCGGAGATGGCGTAATCGTCCGGATAGTCGTGAATCAGCGCGCGCGAAAGAATCGCGATGTCGTGCGCGGTGGAATAGTGGTTATCAGCCGGATAACCCGAGGCGTTCACGAAATGCGAGTTCACCATGTTGAGCTGCTTGGCGTACGCATTCATCAGATTCGCAAACGTTTCTTCGGAGCCGGCGGTGTGTTCGGCCAGCGCAATCGCCGAGTCATTGCCGGACTGGATGATCATGCCGTACAGCAGATCTTTCAGCGGCACTTGGCTATTGAGCTTGAGGAAGCTGGTGGAACCGTCGGTGCCTGCACCGCCTGCGCGCCAGGCATGTTCGCTGATCATCACCTGATCGGTGAAATGGATCTTGCCCGCTTCCAATTGCGCGGAGACGACGTAGTCGGTCATCACCTTGGTGATCGAGGCCGGCTCCACCCGCACGTCGGGGTTCTTCGAAGCGAGCACCTGGCCGGTGGCGTAATCCATCAGCACCCACGCCTTGGCGTCAACATCCGGCGGCGGCGGCACGGGTACCGCCACGGCGGCCGGCGCGGGTGCCGGATTCGGCACGGGCTTGGGCGGAGTCTGTTGTGCAATGGCACTGACGCCGAACACCAGGGCGGCAGCAGCAAGAATGTGCAAGGGGCGGCGGAACGGATTCATGGGCGGCTATACATCCAATAATTTATTCGGCGCGTGGGCGCCTTATGTTTTTCGCAGAAGACGTCAGTCTACCGCGACCTGCGGCGGCGGCAGACCCATTTGTTCGATCTTGGAGCTCACCTGGTCGGCGCTATCCACGTCGGACAGCGGCCCCACCCGTACGCGATGCACGAGTCGGCCGGCAATGGTTGCATCGGACACCTGCACCGGAGCGAAATTTGCCACACGTAGTTGCGCAGCAATACGTTCGGCGTTGGCGGGGTCAGAGAATGCACCGACTTGCAGGTAAATACTGGGCGTATGCGCGGGCATAGCGCTGGCAATCGGCGGCGATGGCGCAGGTGCTTCCTGCTCCTGCGGCGGGGCGGAAGGATCGATGCCCTGCACTTCCACCAGCCCTGTGCCCTTGGGCCAGATACCGATCCTCACGGCCGCGGCGTAGGACAGATCGATCACGCGATCCTCATGGAACGGTCCGCGATCGTTGATGCGAACGATCACGCTCTTGCCGTTCTGCAAGTTGGTCACGCGCGCGTAGCTTGGTAATGGCAGCACTTTGCTGGCGGCGGTGAACTTGTACATGTCGTAGTCCTCGAGACTCGACGTTTTATAGCCGTGGAATTTGCTGCCGTAGAACGAGGCGATGCCGCGCTCGTCGTAGCCGCGCGCACTCGGCAACACACTGTAGGTACGGCCAAGCACGGAGTACGGCGACTTGTTGCCATAGAGCGAGCGCGTTTCCACCTTCGGCACCGGCTCGGGCAGATTGCTCAGATCCGGTGGCGGCCCATCGGGAATGCTGTCGCTGCCGTCGCGATAACGGCTGCTTTGCGGTTTGCTGGTGTCGTCGTAGATACCGCCGGAGCTCGAACTGGAACCGGAGCTGTAGCGACCAGCAGTTCCATGCGCAGACGAGTAAGACGGGCGCGTGCTGCGGTGGCCACTGCAACCGACCAGCATCAGCGTGATCGCGAGCAGCCAGGACAGGCGCCAGAGCGTCTTCATCGCGTGGCACGCTCCTGATCGTTCACACCGTCCACAATCGCTTGCGCAAGTTGGTTCACGGCCATCGCGTACATCACGCTGCGGTTGTAGGTGGTGATCACGCGGAAGTTCTGGAAGGTAAACCAATACTCGGCGCCATTCGCACCTTGCAGCGTTTGCAGGCTGCTCGGCGCACCCGGATCCAAATGTTGCAGTGGCGCGTAGCCCCAGGCTTCAAGTTGCTCCACCGTCCATTGCGGCGTGGCATCTTTCACGGTAAGCGCTTTCGGCGCAGCATCCGGCTGCGCGCGCGCCGCGACCGGGCCACCGGCGACCCAACCATGCTTGGCGAAATAATTGGCCACGCTGCCGATGATGTCAGGCATTGAGTTCTGCAGGTCGATGCGGCCGTCGCCGTCTTCATCGACCGCAAAATCGCGGATGCTGCTGGGCATGAACTGCCCCCAGCCCTGCGCACCCGCATAAGAGCCGGTAAGCGTGTCGACTGGGCCGGCAAGTTGCGTGTCCGGCAGCTCCAGCAATGTCTTCAGCTCGTTGCGGAAAAACGCGGCGCGCGGCGGGTAATACAGGCCCAGCGTCACCAGCGCATCAAGCACCTTGAATCTGCCGGTATTGCGCCCGTAGAGCGTTTCCACGCCGATGATGGCAACGATGTACTGCGGGGCCACGCCGTACTTCTTGGCTACGCTTTCCAGCAGTGTTTGATGCTCGCGGTAGAACGCGATGCCTCCCTCGATACGCGCCTGCGTGAGAAAAATCTGGCGGTATTCGTTCCACGGCTTGGCTTCGGCCGGGCGGCTGATGGCATCGAGGATGCTCTGCTGCCGCTTTGCGCCGTCGAGCAAAGCGTTCAGAGCGGCCGGGTCCTTGCCGGTATCTTTCGCCACTTCGGCGACCAGTTGCGCCTGGCCGGGATGCTCGGCCCAGGCCGCGAGAGGTGCCGCAAAACACAGTGCGACAAGTGCAAAAACGATTCGTCCTTTCATGCGGCGGAGCGTAACACGCATGTACGTTTTTGACGGCGTTTCAGTCATGCACCTTGCGATTGGCATGAATGGACATCAGCACGCCGAACCCCACCAGCAACGATACTGCCGACGTGCCGCCATAGCTGACCATCGGCATCGGCACACCTACCACCGGCAACAAGCCCGCCACCATGCCGCCGTTGACGAACACGTAAACGAAGAAGCTCATGCCGATCGCGCCAGCGAGCAGGCGTGAATAGGTGTCCTTCGCTTCCATCGCGATCCATAGGCAGCGGCCGATGATGAAGGCGTACAGCACCAGGATCGCGCATACGCCGACCAGGCCGAATTCTTCGCAGAACACAGCGAAGATGAAGTCGGTGGTGTGTTCGGGCAGGAAATCCAGACGTGATTGCGTGCCCTGCTCGAAGCCTTTGCCAAACACGCCGCCCGAACCCACGGCGATCTGCGACTGGATGATGTGCCAGCCGTTGCCGAGCGGATCGGATTCCGGATTGAGCATGGTAAGGATGCGATCGCGCTGGTACTGATGCATGAAATGCCAGGCGATCGGCACCATGCCGGCCGCTCCGACCAGCAACACACCGATTCGCCACCACGCCATGCCCGACAGGAACAACGCAAAACCGCCGGCCGCCGACACCAGCAACGCAGTACCCAAATCTGGCTGCTTTCCGATCAAGTAGGCGGGAATGGCGATCATCACGCCCACCATCACGATGTCCTTCCAGCGCGGTGGCAATTGGCGCGGATGCAGGTACCAGGCGACCATCATTGGCATAGTCAGCTTCACCAGCTCCGACGGCTGGAAACGCATAATGCCGAGATTGAGCCAGCGATCTGCGCCACGCCCCTCGCCCAGTACGGCTACCACCACCAGCAGCATCACGCTGCCGGCGTATAGCCAAGGCGTCCAATTGCGCAGCATCGACGGTGGAATGCGCGACATCAGTAGGATGAAGAGGGCGCCGAGTACGAAGCGCGCAGCTTGTCCGCCGACCAGACCGACGCTGCCGCCGCTGGCGCTGTATAGCGTGACCAGTCCCACGCAGCACAACAGGACTAGCGCGAAGGCGAGCGGCAGATCGATGCGCGGACGCGTCCAAACACGCCGCAGAAAACGATGGAAACGGATGCGCAGGGTATCGAGCGTCATTGGGCATCGTCTCCCGCAGTGGAGCTATCCGGCGCGGGCATGTCGCCCTGCGGCGTATCCTCGGGTTCCGGTGGAGTCTGCGTCGACGAGGCAGCCGGGATACCCGATTCCGGCAGCGGCTGGTGCGGCGGCACTGCACCTCCTTGCGCAGCAAGCCATGCGTCGAGGATCTTGCGCGCGATCGGTCCGGCATCCTTCGCGCCCCACGCACCTGCCTCCAGCACGGCAGCGACGGCGATGCGCGGATCTTCGGCCGGCGCAAAGGCTTCGAACCAGGCGCGATGGCGTGCAGCAAGATAAGCCGTGTTCTTGTTCTCGTTGTACGCGTCGCCGACACGCGAGAAGCGCTCAGCGGTACCGCTCTTGCCGGCAATGCGATACGGGAAACCGTCGCCCAGCTTCGTGCCGAAGCCGGTGGAAAGTGGATCGTTGCTGTAGATCACCAATTGCATGCCGTCATTCACGGCCTGCCAGTCCCGGATGTTCTTGATCAATGAAGGTCCGACCGGCGGATTGGCCAACGGTGCGGGCGGCTTGCCGACATCCGCCGTCGACATGACCACGCGTGGCGCGTAGGGCACGCCGCGTCCGGCAAACGTCGCCAATGCATGCGCAAGCTGCATCGTGGTGACCGACCAATAGCCCTGGCCGATACCCGCGATCACCGTTTCGCCGGGATACCACGTGCGCTCTTTGGGCGAATGTTTGGCCTTCCATTCGCGCGAGGGCAAGATGCCGGACGCCTCGCCCGGAAGATCGACCCCGCTAGGACGTCCAAATCCATACGAACCCATGAATTCGCTGACGCGATCGATACCTAGATCCAGCGCTAGCTTGTAGAAGTACGTGTTGACCGACGCGTAGATGGCTTTGTACAGATTCACCGTGCCGGCACCATAGCGCTGGTCGTCGCGATAGCCGCGCGATTGCCCCGGAATGTAAAACACGCCGGAAGAAAACACCGAGTCCTGCGGTGTGCGCACGCCATATTCCAGACCGGCCAGGGCCATGAAAGGCTTCACCGTCGAGCCGGGCGGATAGGCGCCCTTCAGAGTGCGATCGAGCAACGGTTTGTCGGGCGAGGTGATGAGCGACTTATAGTCCGCCGAGCTAATGCCGTTGACGAACAGATTGGGATCGAACGACGGCACGCTGACCATCGCCAACACCTGACCATTGCGCGGATCGATCGCCACCGACGCCCCAGGCCGGCCCTCGAATGCATCCTGCGCCGCCTGCTGCACGTGTACATCGATGCTCAGATAAAGGTTCTTGCCCGGCACGGGTGGGTGTGTTTCCAGTACACGTTGCACGCGTCCGTCGGCGTTGACTTCATCCAGTTCGTAACCCGGTGTGCCATGCAGCAAATCTTCGTACGAACGCTCCAACCCCGTGCGCCCGATGTGTGTGGTGCCCTTGTAGCGATCCTGATCGAGATTCGTCATGTCGTCCGCATCGATGCGACTGACGTAACCCACGACGTGCGCAAACAGCGGGCCCATCGTGTAATGGCGCGTGAGATAGGGCACCACATCCACACCCGGGAAACGCCAACGATTCACGGCAAAGCGCGCGATATCGTCTTCAGTGAGGCGCATCTTCAACGGCACACTGTCGAAGCGACGCGACTGCTTGAGCTGTTTGTGGAAGGCGTCCAGGTCGTCCTGATCCAGCGGAATCACCTGGCCCAACTCAGTCAGCATGTCGTTCATGTGCTGCACGAGTTCCGGTCGCACTTCCAGTCGGAAGGCCGGTACGTTGTCGGCCAGCAGCACGCCGTTGCGGTCGTAGATCAAACCACGTGCAGGCGGAATCGCACGCGGCTTGACGCTGTTGTTCACCGAACGGGTAGCGAATTCATCGTGATGCAGCACCTGCAGGAATACATAGCGCCCCACCAGCGCGCACAAGCCGAGCAGAATCAGCGCGAAACCCGCCAACGCGCGACGCCGAAACAGCTCACTTTCGCCGCGCGCGTCCTTGTAGGTGCGCAGGCGTTTCATGGCTTATCGATGAGAGCGTTCATTGCAGCCTCAACCGCATCCGCAAATCGTCAAGCAGCAGGAACAGGAACGGCCACAACACCGCACTCACGAACGGCGAGGCCCACCACAACGCCGGTGGCGTGGATTCGCCGGCGAAAGCGCGCACCACCAGCAACAGAAAGCGATCGTTGATCAACAACGCCAGTACAGCCAGCGTCTGCTGCCACATCGGGAAGAAGCGCAACCGCGAACGAAAACGTAGCGCAATGAACGCCAGCACACACAGGCGCAAGGCTTGCTCGCCGAGCAATACGCCGGTGAGCAGATCAGCAAAGATACCGAGAATGAAAGCAAGACCCAGCGTCACGCGCTGTTCGCCAGACTCAAGCGCCCAATACAACAGCACCAGCGCAAGCCAATAGGGTTTGAACGCATCCAGCACGTGCGGTAGCGGCACCAGCATCAGCAGCAACGCCGCGACCAGCGTACCGACGAACCACCAGAAAGAGAGTCGCTGGCGGCTCATGTCTGTGGCGTTCCCGTTGGTGCCGACTGAGCCGGAGGTGTCGTGAAGACCGGCGCAGGAGCGCGCGGTGCCGCCGCCGTGGACGCCGGCACAGGCGCTTCGCTGGCCGGTGGGCCGGCTGGCTGTGCCGGTGGCGGTGGACCCGCCGATTCGGCCAGGTCGTGCAGCACCAGTACCTCATCCACGCGATCCAGATCAGCCGAGGGTTCCGCGTGCGCCTCCAGGAACATGCCAGTCGGGGCCGGTCCCACGTTGCTGACCTCACCTACCGGGAAACCTTGCGGGAATCGGCCGCCGAGACCGGAGGTAAGCAGCTTGTCGCCCTCATGCACGTCGGCCGCCATGGGCACGTTCGGCAAGGTGAGCTGCTGACCGTTGCGCGAACCATAGGCGATGGTGCGCAGGCCAGTGCGCTGGATCACCACCGGCACGGCGTGATCCGGATCGGTCACCAGCATCACCATGGCCGAGTTCGGCAGCACGTCGACGATCTGCCCCACCACACCATGCGCATCGATCACCGGCTGTCCGGTCTTGATGCCGTCGCGCGCACCCAGGTTGATCATGATGCGATGCCGGTATGCGCCCATATCCACGCCGATGACGCGCGCCAATTGCACATGCAGTTCCAGACTGTGCTGGGTGTCGAGCAGTTCCTTCAGGCGCTGGTTCTGCTCGGCCACGGCTGCCATGCGGTTGAGCTTGGCGTTGGCCAATAGCAGATCTTCGCGCAGGCGCTGGTTCTGTTCGGTCAGCATGCGACGGTCGGCGAAAGCCACGCTCGCAGCATGGAAGCCATCGGCCGGCAGACTCGCCAGCCGGTAAATCGGTTCGACGACGATGGCCGTGGCATAGCGCAGGCGCCACAACCATCCGTTGCGATGGTCGAGCACCATCAGCACCATCGCCATGGCGAGATAGAAGATCAGCCGCAGGGTTCCAGCGGCGGTACCGGCGAACAGGGGCGAGGATTCCTCGCGCGCGAGCGGCATGGCCTATACCCCCAAAGAGCCTGCTTGATGTCTCCACATACGCACTCTCACGCCTCCTTGGCAGGCGCGCATCCAGACCCGGCGCGGACCACGTGGAGGCATTAAGCAGGCTCTTGATTATTCGGGAGCGAAGAAGTCGCTGCCGTGCTGATCGATCAGCTCCAGCGCCTTGCCGCCGCCACGCGCCACGCAGGTGAGCGGATCGTCCGCCACCTGCACGTGCAGGCCGGTTTCCTCGGACAGCAGGCGGTCCAGGTCACGCAGCAGCGCGCCGCCGCCGGTGAGCACGATGCCGCGCTCGGCTACGTCGGAGCACAGTTCCGGCGGGGTCTGTTCCAGCGCCGACTTCACCGCCGCCACGATGCCGGCGAGCGGCTCGTGCAGGGCTTCGAGAATCTCGTTGGAGTTGACCGTGAACATGCGCGGGACGCCTTCGGCCAAGTTGCGGCCGGAGATTTCGATCTCCTTGACCTGGCTCTGCGGAAAGGCGCAGCCAATTTCCAGCTTGATGCGCTCGGCAGTGGATTCGCCGATCAGCGTGCCGTGGTTGCGGCGCACGTAGTTGATGATGGACTCGTCGAAGCGATCGCCACCCACGCGTACGGATTGCGAGTAGACAATGCCGTTGAGCGAGATCACCGCCACTTCGGACGTACCGCCGCCGATGTCCAGCACCATCGAACCGCGCGCCTCATGCACCGGAATGCCGGCGCCGATCGCGGCGGCCATCGGCTCTTCGATCAGGAACACGTCACGGGCGCCGGCGCCTTCGGCCGATTCCTTGATGGCGCGGCGTTCCACCTGGGTAGAACCGCAGGGCACGCAAACCAGCACGCGCGGGCTGGGACGCAGCAGGCGGGAGCGGTGCACCTGGCGGATGAAGTGCTGCAGCATCGCCTCGGTCATGGTGAAGTCGGCAATCACGCCGTCCTTCATCGGACGCACGGTGGCGATGTTGCCCGGGGTGCGGCCCAGCATGCGCTTGGCGTCGCTACCTACGGCGGCGACGGTACGCGGACCACCCGGGCCACGATCCTGGCGGATCGCCACGACGGAAGGTTCGTTCAGGACGATACCCTGGCCCCGCACATAGATAAGGGTATTGGCTGTACCAAGGTCGATGGAAACATCGTTGGAAAACATCCCGCGAAACTTCTTGAACATGGGTCCGCCGCGCACCGACTCTGGCTAAAAAGTAAGCGGACCAGTCTAGTAAGCAAATCCCTTGTCCGCAAGGACATTTACGTTAAAAAAGCGGTCTTTTTAAGGGCAATTGCGCAGAGCGGGCTCGAAGGAAGCGGGAGCGCGGAACAAGTAGGCACGCAGGCCGGGATGCCAATCCCGGCACCACGGATGCAGAAAAGCAGCTGGGATCGACGTCCCCGCCTGTTGTTCCCTGTTTCACGTTCCCGCCTCAACCGTTACGATAATCCGTTTGTCGTCGTGGCTTGGCCACGCCCAATCAACCCATTCGGACCGCCAAACTCATGTCTGCCGTCATCTGCGGATCGCTTGCCTATGACACCATCATGGTGTTCCAGGACCAGTTCAAGAAACACATCATTCCCGATCAGGTGCACATCCTGAACGTGTCGTTCCTGGTTCCGCAGATGCGCCGCGAATTCGGCGGATGCGCCGGCAACATTGCTTATAACCTCAAGCTGCTGGGCGGCGATCCGTTGCCGGTGGCTGCAGTTGGGCAGGATTTCGGTCCGTATCGCGAGCATCTGGAACGCTGCGGCATCCGCATGGATTGCATCCGTATCTTCGAAGAACAGTTCACGCCGCAGTGCTTCATCACCACCGACCTGGACAACAACCAGATCACCGCCTTCCACCCCGGCGCCATGTCCAGCGCGCATGCCAACCACGTGCGCACTATCCCTAACATCAGCTTCGGCATCGTTGCGCCCGATGGCCGCGACGCGATGCTGCAGCACGTAGATGAGTTTGCCGCGCGCGGCGTACCGTTCGTGTTCGATCCCGGCCAGGCCATGCCGCTGTTCAACGGCGAGGAATTCCGGTCGATGATCGAAAAAGCCACCTACGTGATCGTCAACGACTACGAATCCCAGCTGCTGCAGCAACGCACCGGCTGGAATGCGCAGGAGATCGCTTCGCGCGTGAAGGCCTATGTGGTGACGCTCGGCCCGCGTGGTTCGCTGATCTATACCGATGGCACTACGCACGAGATTCCGCCCGCGCGCGAACGCCAGGTCGTGGACCCGACCGGCTGCGGTGACGCTTATCGCGCCGGCCTCATCTTCGGCATCATGAAAGGCCTGGACTGGCCGACCATCGGCCGCATGTCTTCACTGATGGGCGCGCTGAAAGTGGAGCATCCCGGCACGCAGAACCAGAGCTTCACCTACGACGAATTCGCGGCCGAATTCAAGGAACAGTTCGGCTACGCGCTGAGCTGAAGCGGGAAGCAACGCCATGTCGACGCTCGCCAACATCGTGGTCGCCATCATCGCGCTGATGCACGTGTGGTTTCTGATCCTGGAAATGGTGCTGTGGGACAAGCCCTCAGGCCGGCGTGCGTTCGGCACCAGCGCCGAATACGCCACGCAGACCAAGGTGCTGGCCGCGAATCAAGGACTCTACAACGGGTTCCTCGCGGCCGGGCTGTTCTGGGGCCTGGTCCTGGGCGGTGCGGAAGGCACGCACGTGAAACTGTTTTTCCTAGCCTGCGTGCTCGTAGCCGGCGTGTACGGCGGTTTCTCCGCCACGCGCAAAGTGCTGTGGATCCAGGGACTGCCCGCCGCGATTGGCATCGCGCTGGTACTGGCGAGCTGAGCCCATGGACGATCACGATCGCGAAGCGGTCGGTCAGCGGTTCGATCCCGCGCTGATGCAGCGTGCGCGCGAGCGGACGTGGGCGGCGTTGCATGGCATCCGAGCCCGCATGTGTCCGGGCATCAGCGAGGACGAAGCGCGCGCCGAGGCGATGCAAGTGTTGCAGGCGCTGGGCGTGGAGCGGTTGTGGCATCCGGTGATCATCCGCATCGGCGAAAACACCACGAGAACCTATCGTCAGCCCTCGGAACCGCACGTTCGCCTGGGTGAAAACGACAGCTACTTCATCGACCTGGGACTGGTCTTCGATGGCCATGAGGGCGATGTCGGCGATACCTTCGTGATCGGCGATGCATCCGGGCGCCAGGCATGTGCCCAGGCAGCGCGCGAGCTGTTCCACGAAGTGGCCAGCAAGTGGCGCAATGAGGCTTGGAGCGGCCGCAGGCTTTATGATTACGCCTGCGAGCGCGCCGAGGCGATGGGCTGGCGGTTCAATCACGCCATCAAAGGCCATCGTGTCGGCGACTTCCCGCACTCGGTGCACAAGGGTGGCGACCTGGGTGATTTCGAGCACAAGCCTGCCGAAGGCCTGTGGATTCTCGAGATCCAGATTGCGCACCCGACCGAACCGTTCGGGGCGTTTTACGAAGATTTGCTGACTGAAGCCGCGCCATGAAAGCGGCAATGCTGCCTACACAATTGAAACGTACGCTGCGGACTTGAGGACGGTCCGCCCACCTTTCATCGCATTCCCCTGCAAGGGGAGTCAAAATAGCTTTCTGATCGACCAACGACTTCTACTACGGAACCAACGCTGTGGCCCGCCAAAAACCTCTCCACCTCTATCGCAACATCGGCATCATTGCTCATATCGACGCCGGCAAGACCACCACCACCGAGCGCATCCTGTACTACACAGGCAAGAAGCATCAGATCATCGACGTGCACGACACGAAGGATGGCAAGGGCTCGACCACGACCGACTACCTGGAACAGGAAAAGAAGCGCGGCATCACCATTCAGTCCGCTGCTGTGTCGACCGAGTGGAAGGGTCACCAGATCAACGTGATCGACACCCCAGGGCACGTGGACTTCACCATCGAAGTGAACCGCTCCCTGCGCGTGCTCGACGGCGCCGTGGTGGTGTTCGACGGCGTGGCCGGCGTGGAACCGCAGACCGAAACCAACTGGCGCCTGGCTGACCAGTACAACGTGCCGCGCATGTGCTACGTCAACAAGATGGACCGCATCGGCGCCAACTTCAAACACGCCGTGGACGGCATCAAGAACCGCCTGGGCGCCAACATTGTGCTCTGCCAGGTACCCCTGGGCAGCAGCGACGACTTCATCGGCATGGTCGACCTGATCGCCGGCGCGGGCTATATCTGGGACAGCAGCGACAAGGACAGCAAGTGGGAGACGATCCCGCTGGACCAGGTCGCCGACCATCCGAAGGTCAAGGCGTTCACCACTACCGCCGACAAGGAATGGGTGTCCAAGCTCGCCGAGCTGCGCGCGCAAAGCATCGAAAGCGCGGTGGAGATGGACGACGACGCCATGCACGCCTACCTCGACGGCCATGAACCGACGCTGGAAACACTGAAAAAGTGCATCCGCAAGGGCTGCGTGGCCGGCAAGCTGGTGCCGGTGTTCTGCGGCTCGTCCTACCGCAACAAGGGCGTGCAGCAGATGCTCGACGGCGTGGTCGACTACATGCCGTATCCGGGCGAGAACGGCGGCATCTCGATGGTGGACGAGGACGGCAACGTGATCGGCGAACAGGCCGTGACTGACGACGCCCCGGTCCGTGCGCTGGCCTTCAAGGTGATCAACGACCAGTTCGGCACCCTCACCTTCACTCGCATCTACTCCGGCGTGATCAAGAAGGGCGACACGCTGCAGAACGTTACCCGCGGCAAGAAGGAGCGCATCGGCCGCATCGTGGAAGTGCAGGCCAACGCCACCAAGGAAATCGACGAAGTGCGCGCCGGCGACATCTGCGCGTTCGTTTCTCTGAAGGAAACCGAGACCGGCGATTCGCTCACCGATCCGCAGCATCCGGTGCTGCTGGAGCGCATGCGCTTCCCCGACCCGGTGATCAGCGTGGCGGTGGAGCCGAAGAGCCGCAACGACATCGACAAGCTCTCCACCGCGCTTTACAAGATGGTGAAGGCCGATCCGTCACTGCGCATGGAAGTGGATCAGGAAACCGGCCAGACCGTGCTCAAGGGCATGGGCGAGTTGCACCTTGAAATCACCATCGATCGCATGCGCACCGAACTGGGCGTGGAAGCGAACATGGGCAAGCCCAAGGTCAGCTTCCGCGAGGCGTTCGGCCAGACGGTCGAACACACCTACACGCACAAGAAGCAGTCCGGTGGTTCGGGCCAGTTCGCCGAAGTGAAGATGATCTTCGAGCCGGGCGAACCTGGCAGCGGTGTGGTGTTCTCCGACGAAGTGGTCGGCGGCCGCGTGCCGCGCGAATACATCCCGGCAGTGGAACACGCCATCACGGTGGAATCACGCCAGGGCCAAGTAGCGGGCTACGAAGTGCTGGACTTCAAGGCGCGCCTGGTCGACGGCAAGTACCACGACGTGGACTCCTCGGCACTCGCCTTCGAAATCGCCGGCCGCGCCTGCTTCCGCGAAGCGCAGAAGATGTCCAAGCCCAAGCTGCTGGAGCCGGTGATGAAGCTGGAAGTGGTCACCGAAGCCGACTATCTCGGCGACGTGATCGGCGACATCAACCGCCGCCGCGGCTCGGTCAGCGAGCAGGGCCAGAAGGGCACCAACGCCTTCGTGCAGGGCTTCGTGCCGCTGGCTGAAATGTTCGGCTACATCAACTTCCTGCGCTCGGCCACCAGCGGCCGCGGCACCTTCACGATGATCTTCGATCATTACGAAGAAGTGCCGGCGAGTATGGTTGCGAAGTTGATGGAGAAGGAAGCGAAGTAAGCTTCCGCAACGTTCGCAAGACAAAGCCCGGGGAGCGCTCCCCGGGCTTTTTTTGTGACCTGTGCGCTACTGACAAGCCAGCGATCGCCGTGGTACTGCTTGACCAGACGTGTCCCGTCCCAAGCAGAGGAAACCCATGAAACTCCTTCCGACCGTCCTAGCCGGCTGCATGACCATCGCGCTAACCCCCACGGCCATCGCTGCAGACTCAGCGGTGACTGCGGACATGCCCGCCACCATGGACATGCTGCGTCACGCCATCGCCATGCACACGGCCGAAGGCCATCACCAGGTGCCCGCACTGGCCAATTATTTCGCCAAGCAACTGGAAGCAGGCGGCTTTGCGGCCTCCGACATCGAAATCATTCCGGTGGGGAACACCGCTGCCCTGATCGCGCGCTATCGCGGCACCGCCGGCAAACCTATTCTGCTCTCGGGCCACATGGACGTAGTGGAAGCCAAGCGAGAGGATTGGGCACGCGATCCGTTCACGCTTGTCGAGGAAAACGGCTACCTCTACGGTCGCGGCGTGGCGGACATGAAGACCGCCGATGTGGTCATGATCCAAACGCTGATCCGCTTGAAAAAGGAAGGATTTCGCCCTAGCCACGACATTATTCTGCTGCTATCCGGCGACGAAGAAACCGGCATGATCTCCACACGTGAACTCGTCAAGCGCTACCACGATGCCGAGTTCCTGCTCAACGCCGATGCGGGCGGCGGAACACTCGACGCCCAAGGCAATCCGACCGTCTATGAAATTCAGGCTGCAGAAAAAACTTATGCGGATTTCGAGATCACGCTGACTTCGCCAGGCGGCCATTCCAGCGAGCCAACACCTGACAATCCGATCTACCGTCTTTCGCACGATCTGGAAAAACTCGCCGCCTATACGTTCCCGGTCATGAGCAATCCGATCACCGTCGCTTCATTACGCGCACAAGGCGAACACACACCGGGCGCACTGGGCAAAGCGATGCTGGCGTTCGCGAACAATCCCAACGACGCCACGGCCGCGGCGACCATCAGTGCCGATCCGGCATATGTGGGACAGATCCGCACCACCTGCGTGGCGACCACCATTCATGGCGGGCACGCACTGAACGCCTTGCCGCAATCGGTCAGCGTTAGCGTCAACTGCCGCATCTTCCCTGGCGTGCCGGTGGATTCGGTAAAACAGACTATCGCCCAGGTCATCGCCGACCCCAGCGCAAAAATTGCCGTGTTGCCGCCAACCCCCGTGGAAAGTGCAGCCTCGCCGCTGCGTGCCGATGTCGTAGACACCATCACTGCCGCCGTTCACACGCGATTTCCGGACGTGAAGATCGTTCCCGGCATGTCATCGGGCGCTTCGGACAGCATGCATTTCCGCAATGCTGGAGTGCCGAGTTTTGGTGTCGACGGTGCATTCACCAAGGCCGACGACACGTTTGCCCACGGTCTGAACGAAAAACTCCCGGCCAGCGAAGTGCCGGCTGAGTTGGCTTTCTGGCATCAGTTGCTGACCACTTTGGCCAAGTGAGAACACTGATAAAAGCCAAACCCAGAGGTGCGCTTCTGGGCTCACTTTTACGCACCAGACGTTACCAGGCCCAATGCAGACCCACGTTGCCGGCAACGGTACGTTGATGTTCGCCGCCCCGGTTCGCGGTGTAACTCGACGCATACACGCTGCCTCGCTGTGAGAATTTCGCGATGACGCCTGAAACCCTGTCTTTCCCGCCTCTGCAGGCCATCCAAGCTACAATACGCGGTTCGCATTCCCAGCCGCCTCGCCCATGTCCACCCATCTGCAAGAAACCCAGCGCCGCCGCACCTTCGCCATCATCAGCCATCCCGACGCGGGCAAGACCACGTTGACGGAAAAGCTGCTGCTGTTCGGCGGGGCCATCCAGATGGCCGGCTCGGTGAAAGGCCGCAAGGCTGCGCGTCATGCCACCTCGGACTGGATGGCGCTGGAAAAGGAGCGCGGCATCTCGGTGACCTCCTCGGTGATGCAGTTCCCGTATGAAGGCAAGATCGTCAACTTGCTCGATACACCCGGTCACGCGGACTTCTCCGAAGACACCTACCGCGTGCTTACCGCGGTGGACTCGGCGCTGATGGTGATCGACTGCGCCAAGGGCGTGGAGGAACGCACGATCAAGCTGATGGAGGTGTGCCGCCTGCGCGATACGCCGATCATGACCTTCATCAACAAGCTCGACCGCGAAGGCCGCTCGCCGATCGAGTTGCTGGATGAAGTGGAATCCGTGCTCGGCATTGCTTGCGCGCCGCTGACCTGGCCGATCGGCATGGGCAAGCGCTTGAAGGGTGTGTATCACCTGTTGCTCGATGAAGTGCATGTGTTCGAGCCGGGCAAGAATTTCACCCGTCAGGATTCCACCATCTTCAAAGGTCTTGACGCGCCGGGCCTGGAAGAAGCCATCGGCACGGAAGCACTGACTGAACTGCGCGAAGAATTGGAACTGGTGCAAGGTGCTTCGCATCCGTTCGAACTCGATAAATACCTTGCCGGCAAACTCACGCCGGTGTTCTTCGGTTCGGCGGTGAACAATTTCGGCGTGCAATTGCTGCTCGATTTCTTCGTGGAACACGCGCCTTCGCCACGTCAGCGGACCACGCTTTCGCGCGAGGTAAGGCCGGAAGAAGAAAAACTCACCGGCTTCGTGTTCAAGATCCAGGCAAACATGGATCCTGCGCACCGCGACCGCGTCGCCTTCATGCGTATCTGCTCGGGCACGTACACCGCCGGCATGAAGATGCTGCAGACCCGCACCAACAAGGAAGTGCGCATTGCCAACGCGCTCACTTTCATGGCCAGCGATCGGGAGATCGTCGAAAGCGCTTATCCGGGTGATGTCATCGGCCTGCACAACCACGGCACCATCAGCATCGGCGACACGTTTACCGAAGGCGAAGCCGTTAGCTTCACCGGCATTCCCAATTTCGCACCGGAATTGTTCCGCCGCGCACGACTGCGCGATCCGCTGAAGATGAAGGCGCTGCAGAAGGGCTTGGCGCAGCTTTCCGAAGAAGGCGCCACGCAGTTCTTCCGCCCGTTGATGAGCAACGATCTGATTTTGGGCGCGGTGGGCGTGCTGCAGTTCGACGTGGTGGCCTATCGCCTCAAGGACGAATATGGCGTGGATGCCAGCTTTGAACCGGTTGGCGTAGTGACCGCTCGCTGGGTGCATTGCGGCGACGAGAAGAAACTGGAAGAGTTCCGCGAGAAGAACATCATGAACCTCTCCATCGACGCGGCCGGCGAACTGGTCTATCTCGCCCCTTCCCGCGTGAACCTGCAGCTGACACAGGAACGCTCGCCGGCCGTGCGTTTCTCCGCCACTCGCGAACACGCGGCCTCCGTTGACGTCTAAAGCGCACTGGCGCCTTCACGCTTCCCTCACTTCGCCGGGCAGTACCGCCCGGCGAAGCATCTCGCTAATCTGATTGGGCAAGGGGACCGTTGCCTGGACCACTGGGCGCGGCATGTCCAACGGATACTCAGCGGGATTTCGCATGGTCAGCTCCAACGAGACACCGGTGCCAAGGAAGTATGGCTGGTTGGCCAATCTGCCCATTCGCTACAAGATCGTTCTTGCGATAGGCCTGCTGCTCAGTCTGTTTCTACTCAACAGCCTGGCCAACGTTGTCTCGCAGAATCGGCAATCGAACACCCGTCACTGGGCCGACCACACCTACCAGGTGCTGATTCAAATCGAGGATTTGCAACGCACGGCCCTGTCCGGCCAGATCGGATTGCGCGGATTCATGCTGATCCACGACCCCAAAGAGCTGGCGCGCGCCAAGAACAGCAATACCTCGTTCATGGTCCAGCTCGCCGAGCTGCGACAGCTTACGACTGACAATTCACTGCAACTGTCGCGTGTCGATCGCATCCAGGCACTGTCCCTGCAATGGAATCGCGAAATGCAGGCATTGGTGGTGGAACCTGCCGCCTTGCTCAAGCTTGACGACCAGCAACTGGCCTCGAAGATCGCCGCCATCCAGACCAACTACTTGGCGCATCGCACCGTTCACGTGGAGGATTACACGGCGGTGCTCGACCAGATGAGCGAAACCGAACGGCAACTGCTCGTCATGCGCATTCAGAGCGTGGATCGCCTGCTGAAGGAAACGCTTTACATCAACATCATCAGTGCGCTGATCGGCCTGGCGCTGGGATTGATGGTGATCTCACTCACTTCGCGCATGGTCGCACGCCCGATTCGTCGCTTGGGCGAATCGATGACGCGATTGGCCAATCACGATCACACCATCCCGATCCGCGGCATCGAACGCAGGGATGAAATCGGCGAAATCTCGCGCGCCCTGCAAGTGTTCAAGCAGATGGTGATTGAGTCGCACACGCAGGCAAAGTTGAAAAACGATGCCGCAGCCATCTCCGTCAGCCTGCAGGCCGCCACCAATCATCGTGAATTCGCCGAGCGGCTGGTGAAGCAGCTTTCGCCACTGATCCAGGCTGGCGTCGCGCTCTTCTATGGCTTCGATGAATCGCGCCAGCGCCTCGACCTGCTGGGCAGCTACGGCCTGCGCCTGCAGAACAGCCCGGATGCCTACATGCCAGGGGAAGGATTGGTCGGCCAGGTTGCAACGGGACGCCAGCCGATTGTGCTGGAAGATGTACCGCCCAACTATTTCCGCATCGATTCCGGCAGTGGACAAGCGCTGCCACGCCATCTCACGATTCTGCCTTTGCTGGTGCGCAGTCAGCTGGTTGGCGTGCTGGAGTTTGCCGGGTTCGCTCCGCCCACGTCACACCATGAGCAACTGCTGGAAGAACTGCTCCCGCTGGCCGCGCTTACGCTGGAAAACCTCAATCGCGCCGTAAATACGGAGCAGCTGCTCGAACAGACACGCGAACAGACGGATGAATTGCGCATCACGGCGGTCACCATGCGCCAACAGCAGGAAGCGCTGCGCTCGGCCAACGATACCTTGCACGCCAAAACCATCGAGTTGGAGGAACAATCGCAGCGCCTGCTGGCATCCGAAGAAGAACTGCGCGTGCAGACCGACGAACTGCAGGCCTCCAACGAAGAACTTCGGATGATGACCGACACGCTGCGCGAGCAGAAACGTCAAGTAGAAACACTGCAAAAGGAAACCGAGCAAAAAGCAGAGGAACTGGCACGCGCCAGCCAGTACAAAAGCGAATTCCTCGCCAACATGTCGCACGAACTGCGCACGCCGCTGAACAGCCTGCTGATTCTTTCGCGCAGCCTGGGTGAGAACCGCGAAGGCAATTTGAATGGCGATCAAGTTGAATCGGCTCGCATCATCCACGATGCGGGTTCCAGTCTGCTGCGCCTGATCAACGACATTCTCGATCTATCCAAGATCGAAGCGGGCAAGATGGAGTTGTCCCTTTCCGATTATCCCGTGCAGAACCTGGCGCGCAGTCTGCGGCGCAACTTCGATCATGTCGCGCGCGACAAACATCTTGAGTACGAGATAACGCTGGAAGAAGGCCTGCCGGAAAGTATCCATACAGATCCCACCCGACTGGAACAGATCGTCAACAACCTCCTGGCCAACGCGTTCAAATTCACGTCCAAGGGTGGTGTTCGCGTGCGCATCAGCCGTCCGGCTGAAGACCTGCCCATTCCGGCATTGCCGGGCAGCCAGCCTATGCTGTCGATCAGCGTAAAGGACAGCGGCATCGGTATTCCCGCCGACAAACTGGAGCGCATCTTCAATGCGTTCGAGCAAGCCGACAACAGCACCAGTCGGCAGTTCGGCGGTACCGGTCTTGGGCTGAGCATTTCTCGACGCATGGCCGCATTGCTGGGTGGCGACATCGTGCTACGCAGTGAACTCGGACAAGGCAGCGAATTCGTACTGCTGCTACCGGAGCGCAGCACTGAAACCACGGTGGCCACCATCGCTCCGTCGGCATCCAGTCCTGCACCATCGCCGCGTCATGCTCGCCGCGCCGCGCCGCCGACCGAAGGCATGAGCGACGACCGCGAGCGCATCGAGCCCGGCGACAGCGTGATCCTGATTGTGGAAGACGATCCGGCCTTCGCGCATATCCTGGCGGAGATGGTGCGACAGAAAGGTCATTGCATGCTGCACGCACCCAACGGCGAGGCGGGCCTGGAACTGGCGCGCCGTTATCGCCCGATCGGCATTCTGCTTGACGTGATGCTGCCGGGCATGGACGGCTGGACCGTGATCGAACGCCTCAAGGCCGATCCATCAACACGCCACATTCCCGTGCACTTCCTCACCGCTACCGACGACACCGGACGCGGGCGTGAATTGGGCGCAGTGGGATTTCTCACCAAACCGGTCACGCGCGAAGCGATCAACGAAGCATTCGAACGCTTGATGCATTTCGCCAAGGGCCGCACTCGCCACTTGCTGGTGGTGGATGACGATGCCAACGCACGCAGCGCCGTGCGCACCTTGCTCAACCAGGACGATGTTGCCATCGACGAAGCCGGCTCCGCCGAGGAGGCGCTGCAGAAAATCGCCGCCACCGGTTACGACTGCATCGTGCTCGACCTTGGGCTGCCGGGCATGTCCGGTATGGATATGCTGGAGAAGCTGGCCGCGAGCGGCAGCATTCCGCCGGTGGTGGTGTACTCCGGCCGTGAACTTAGCCGCGAAGAAAATCTGCGCATCCGCCAGTACACCGACAGCATCGTGATCAAAGGCGCCCGCTCGCCGGAACGACTGATGGACGAAGTAAGCCTGTTCCTGCATAGCATTCGCGACACCAAGCATGGCGTCACGCCGCCTGCCGCCGGCCATGATGGCCTACGGGGACGTCACGTGTTGTTGGTGGACGATGACATGCGCAACTTATTTGCTCTTTCCAAGGTGCTGCGCGATTGGGGCATGCAAGTGAGCATGGCACAGGACGGGCAAAAATCCCTGCAGGTACTCACTGAAAATCCGCAGGTGGAACTGGTGCTGATGGACATCATGATGCCTGGCATGGATGGTTACGAAGCTACACGCGCCATCCGTGGAGAGCCGAAGTTCGCCAAGCTGCCGATCATTGCGCTGACGGCGAAGGCCATGCGAGGCGATCGTGAGCGTTGTCTGGAAGCGGGGGCCAACGATTATCTCTCCAAGCCGATCGACGTGGACAAGCTCGCTTCGCTCATGCGGATGTGGCTGCGCGACTGATCCATGAGCGGCGAGAGCGTAGACGCACCGGAACTGGACAGCATCGAATTGGCGCTGTTCGTGCAGGCGCTGCAGAAGCGCCACGGTTACGATTTCAGCGAATACGCTTCGGCCTCGCTGAAGCGGCGTGTGCGCCTGCTCGCTGATCAGCTTCATTGCAAGACCATCACGAGCCTGACCGAACGCATGCTGCACGAACCGCAGCTGCTGCCGAACATCCTGGAAGGGCTTACCGTTCCCACCTCGGAAATGTTCCGAGACCCGACCGTGTTTCGCACACTGCGCGAAAAAGTGTTCCCGGTGTTGGCGTCGTATCCACACATCAACATCTGGCAGGCCGGCTGCGCGCACGGGCAGGAGGTTTACTCGCTGGCCATCCTGCTGGAAGAGGCCGGGCTCTACGATCGCTCGCAAATTTTTGCTACCGATCTCAGCGATCGCGCCTTGCAGCGCGCCAGCGAAGGTATCTACTCCGGCAAGGAAGCGCAGCAATGGTCACGTAATTACCAGGCTGCGGGTGGCATGCACTCGTTGGCCGACTACTGCAGCGCGGGCTACAAGCTCATCAAGGTTAACCAGCGTCTGCGCCGGCATGTGACGTTTGCCGTGCACAACCTGACCATCGACGGCGTGTTTTGCGAAGCGCATCTGATCCTGTGCCGCAACGTGCTGATCTATTTTTCCGATCCACTGCAGGATCGCGCGCTGGCCTTGTTTCGCGACAGCCTGGTTCGCGGTGGTTTTCTGTGTCTTGGTTTGCGGGAAAACCTTAACCCCTCCCATGCGGCGCAGGATTTTTCGCCTTTCGTTGAATCGGCACGCATCTATCGCCTACCTGCGCATGCGGAGGGCTCTCACGCATGAGCATGCCTGCCGCCATCGTTATCGGTTGCTCCGCTGGCGGCGTGGACGCGCTGAAGGCCGTTATCGGCGGTCTGGATGCAAGGTTGTCGCAAGCCATCCTGGTTTGTCTGCATAGTCGCTCCGATACGGTGGACATGCTGTGCGAAGTGCTGCAGCGCATGTCACCACTGCCTGTCATGGAGGCCATTGAGCGGCATGCGGTGCAATCGGGTGTCATACATCTTGCGCCCACGGGCTACCATCTGCTGGTGGAAAGCGATCTGCATTTCGCCCTGTCCATCGATCCGCGCGTGAATCATGCGCGGCCTTCCATCGATGTGTTGTTCCATTCGGTCGCCGAGGTGTGGCGCGATGCGCTCGTTGGCGTCATTCTCACTGGCGCCAATGCTGACGGCGCTGCGGGATTGCGACGCATTCGCCAGCTTGGTGGCATCGCGGTGGTGCAATCTCCTGCCGACGCCGCGGCAACCGCCATGCCGCAGGCGGCACTGGAGGTTGCCGGCGCAGACTACTGCGTGCCCCTTTCGGATATCGCCCCCCTGCTCAACCGACTCTGCCTGGCATGAATACTCACGTTCCCAAAATCCTGGTTGTCGATGACACGCGCGCCAATCTCGTCGCCATGCGGCATTTGCTAGCCGACAGTGGCGCCGAATTGGTGGAAGCCAACAACGGTAACGAGGCGCTGTCCCTATGCCTCGACCAGCAGTTCGCGCTGATCCTGCTCGATGTAAACATGCCTGACATGGATGGCTTCGAGGTGGCGCAGCTGCTTGGCGAGACCGAGCACTTGCACGACACGCCGGTGATTTTCGTTACCGCCGCGTATGCCGATGACATCAATCGCTTGAAAGGTTATCGCTCCGGCGCGGTGGATTACATCGCCAAGCCCATCAACGACGCCATCCTGAAGTCGAAGGTGCGCGTTTTTCTGGAGCTGCACAACGCGCGCATGCAATTGCAACAGGCATTGGAAGAGCTGTCCGATCGCAATCGACAATTGCAGGCAGAGATCGCCGAGCGTCAGCGCATTGAGGCCCAGGTGCGCCATCAGGCCACACACGACATGCTGACCGGCTTGCCCAACCGCGTGTTGTTTCATGATCGTCTGCGTGCAGCGGTGCAATACAGCATGGTGCACGGGATTCCCTTTGCACTTGCACTGGTGGACATCGACGGCTTCAAGGGCGTGAATGACACCTACGGCCATCCTGCAGGCGACGCGCTATTGCAAGCGATTTCGTCACGACTGACGCAGCATGTGCGCGCCAACGATACGGCTGCGCGCCTGGGCGGCGACGAGTTTGCGGTAATCTTCCGCGACGCAGGCGACGTTGCGCCATTGCTGCAGCGCTGCCAAGACATCTGCAACATTCTCGCCCAACCCTATCCTCTGCAGGGCGAACACGGCGCTTTTCTCGCACATGTGAGCGCCAGTATCGGTATCGCGGTGTGGAACGAACAGATCGATTCTGACGAAGCGTTGATCCAGGCCGCTGATCGGGCGATGTATCAGGTCAAGGACCACGGCAAGAACGGCTGCGCGCTGGCTTCCACGTAATGCGGCACTTCGCTGCGTGACCTGTGGCACTGCGCACGTACGGCATCTCAACCTAGTGTGGCGCTTGTTAAATACGGGGGAAGCAGGCATGACATCCACGATCGCCTTCCGCACGCCGGAGGCTGCGCCCGCATGGCAGCGCTGGCTGGTCTATTCGCCGGTAGCGCGTATCGTAATCTTTGCAGCGCTGGCATTTGGCGTCGGATACGCCATGCACAACGTTCTACTGACGGTGGGCTGGATGGAAAAGACGGCGACGTCGCTGCAACACGCGCTGGCGGGGCTGTCGATAGAGCTTTCGGCCACCGTCATCGGTTACGCCGTTTTGGTGCTGTGGGTCGAACGGAGATCTTTGCGCGAATTTTCCTTGCGCACACTTCCCACCTACGGACTTGGCGGCCTGGTTGCCGGCTTTCTGATCTTCAGCGCGGTCGTGGGCCTGCTTTGGTTGTTTGGCAGCTATCACGTGCTCGGCTTCAATGCACATGTGGATTGGTTGCCAGCCGTATTGATTGCAGGCATCGGCGCCGGTATCGGCGAGGAGATTGCGATGCGTGGCGTGTTGTTCCGCATCGCCGAAGAAGGACTAGGCACATGGTGGGCACTGGCCATTTCGGCGGTGGTATTTGGCGGCGCGCACATTTCCAACCCCGGTGCCACGCTGTGGAGTTCGCTAGCCATCGCGATCGAAGCGGGCATCCTGCTTGCACTGTTGTTCCATGTCACGCGCACGCTGTGGGCATGTATTGGCTTGCACGCTGCGTGGAATATCACCCAGGGCACGATCTATGGCATTCCCGTGTCGGGGACTGATGCAAAAGGCTGGTTGACATCATCGCGCACCGGGCCGGATTGGTTAAGCGGCGGGACATTCGGCGCCGAAGCCTCAGTGGTAGCGCTTGCCGTGTGCACGTCGGTTTCGATGGTGTTGCTGGTGATAGCGCTGCGGCGCGGAAGCATCGTGCGACCGCGCTGGTCGCGCAAAGCTAAGATTTCTTACGAAGCGACACCCACATCATGATGTGAGCGCGGAATACCGGCGTTCCCGTCGGGTCCGTCACCTCGACCCGCACCGGCCATTCACGGCCGGCATCCACTTCGCCAAGCGGCACTACGGGCGTAGCAACGGCGTGCATGCTGCCTTTTGCACGGCTGAGGTATTCCACGCTCATGCCTTTGGGAATCCAGCGTACTCCCGAAGGAAGTGTCGCTTCCGCCATCACGCCAGCGCTCAGTTCGGCGAGATTGCACAACGCAATCGCGTGCACCGTACCAATGTGATTGTGTACACGCCGGCGATCGCGCATACGCACCTCGCAGCGGCCCGGTTCCAACGCAACGAAGTACGGGGCAATGGTGGCGAAGTACGGTGCACGCAGGCAGACAGCGCGAGAGAACAGCCAATGGCCGCAAGGCCAGCGGGTGATGCGCTGATACAAAGACAGCAGCGATGCGCTCATGACCTCTCCTGCTACGAAACCCATTCATGCGAAATACCAACCCTCCCCTGCTTCACGCAGGGGAGGGCAGGTCATGATGGATTTGGAAATTCGACGGCTAGTGCGGCTCAAGCCGCATCCGCCAGCTTCTTCACATCCTTGCGTGTCACCGCCGAATGCAGTTCCGCCGGATCGAAATCGTCCACGGAGATGAATTCGAACACGCCTTCGCGCACGCGCTTGAGCAAACCGGCTTCGGCGGCATCGATCACGCCCGCCTTCACCGCTTCGTCCAGCTGTCCGAGATAATCGTGCGATGTGAACTGGCCGGCCTTCTGCGCCTTGCCGAACTTACGCTCCACCGGCTCGGCCGCGATCACATCGGGAAGCAGTTCGTTCATGCGACCCACCGTGTTGTTGGGCGTAGGCGTGAGATAGGCCCATTCGAGCAGGCGATCGCGCGCTTCGCCAGGCGCGGTGATGATCGCTGCGACCCGACGGCCCAAGCGATCCGACGGCGGCACTTCGCGACGACCAAATGGAAACACCAGCACGCGCAGCAACCACGAAACCGGACGCACGGGGAAATTGCGAATGGCGCCGTCCAGTGCCATCTGCGTGCGCCACATGCATTCGTGGAACGCCCATGCGAGCAGCGGACGATCCGCCTCCGGACGGCCGGTATCTTCGTAACGCTTCAACATCGCACTGGCGATGTACAGATAGCTCAGCACGTCGCCGAGACGCGCGGAGAGCTTCTCTTTGAACTTCAGCTTGCCGCCGAGCACACCCATGAAGGTATCGGCGCATAAGGCGAGCGCCGCAGAGTAGCGGTTGAGCTTGCGGTAGTAGCGACGCACATAAGCATCGCCTGCCGTTTCACCGATGCGCGCGCCGGTAAGCCCGAGCGCGAAGCTGCGCACCGCGTTGGAAACACCGAAGCCGAGATGGCCGAACAGCGCGCGGTCGAAGGTTTTCAGGCGCTCGCTGTAATCGGTGATCGACAGCGCCTGCATTTCCTTCAGTACGTAAGGGTGACAGCGGATCGCTCCCTGACCGAAGATCATCAGGCTGCGCGTCATGATGTTCGCCCCTTCCACCGTGATGGCGATCGGCACACCCTGCCACGCACGACCCGCGTAGTTCTTCGGGCCAAGCTGCACGGCCTTGCCGCCGTGTACGTCCATCGCATCACCTGCGATGGCGCGGCCCCATTCGGTGGCGTGATATTTCGCGATCGCCGACGGCACCGCCGGCTTTTCGCCACGATCCACCGCAGCGGCGGTTGCACGCGACAACGCGGCCGTCGCATAAGTAAGGCCGCCGATGCGTGCCAGCGCTTCCTCCACGCCTTCGAAACGTGCAACCGCCAGACCGAATTGCTTGCGCATGCGCGCATAGGCACCGGTTGCCGCTACAGCCATGCGCACACCACCAGTGGCGTTGGAGGGTAGCGAAATGGCGCGTCCCACCGACAAGCATTCCACCAACATGCGCCAGCCGTGGCCGGCCATGTGCGGTCCACCGATCAGTGTCGACAGTGGCGCGAAGATGTCCTTGCCGCGCACTGGGCCATTCTGGAATGGAATGTTCAATGGGAAATGGCGGCGGCCGATTTCCAAACCGGGCGTGCTGCGCGGCAGTAGCGCGAGCGTGATACCGAGATCGTCCTTGTCGCCGAGCAGATGGTCCGGATCGTACAAACGGAAGGCCAAACCGACCACGGTGGCGATCGGCGCGAGCGTGATGTAGCGCTTGTCGAAGTTCAGGCGCATACCGATGGTTTCGACACCGTCGACCACCTGCTTGCATACGACGCCGTAATCCGGAATCGATGTGGCGTCCGAACCCGCATAAGGACCGGTGAGCGCGAAACATGGAATCTCTTCGCCGACAGCGAGGCGCGGCAAGTAGAAATTCTTCTGCTCATCGCTGCCGTAATGGAGTAGCAATTCGGCCGGGCCGAGTGAGTTCGGCACCGCCACGGTAGACGCCACTGTGGCCGACATCGTGGCCAGTTTCTGCAACACCGCCGAATGCGCCAGCGCGGAGAAGCCCAGGCCGCCGTACTGCTTTGGAATGATCATGCCGAAGAATTTGTGCTTCTTGACGAAGTCCCACACTTCCGGCGGCAGGTCGGCCAGCTCGTGCGTGATCTGCCAGTCGTCGAGCATGCCGCACAGCTGTTCGACCGGGCCATCGAGGAAGGCTTTTTCTTCTACGCTCAGCTCGGGCTTCGGCTGCTTAAGCAGTTCATGCCAATCCGGCTTGCCGGAGAACAGTTCGCCTTCGAAACCGACAGTGCCTGCTTCCAGTGCTGTCTGTTCGGTATCCGACAGCTTCGGAGTGACTTTTGCGAACATCTTCAGCAAGGGTGCGCTGATCTGCTTGCGGCGAAAACCGAGATTCAGCAGCGGCACCGCGATCGCCAGTTCGATCACCAGCAAAATCACCGTCGTGATCGGCGTGTACGCCAACAAGCCCACCACCAGCGTAGTGACAATCGTAGCTATCGCCCATGTACGCAGGCTGCTGCGGTGGTATGCGCAGGCGCCGGTCGCAACAAGCGCGGCCAACACGGTCAGTAGTACGGACATTTCAATACCTCATGGCAGATGACTTCGCCGTGTCGCCGGCAGGTTCCAGGCTTTCGATGAAGCCTGCAATAGCGGCCGTGAATGCATCATTCGCATCTCCGGCCAACATGTGAGTAGCACCCGGCACCTCGGCATGCCGAGCATGCGGTGCCAGTGCAAGGAATTCTTCGACGGTATGATGCGAGACCACATCGCTGCGTTCGCCCGAAAGTAGCAGCACCGGCACCTCGACATTGGCTGCAGCGGCGAACAGGCGCGGTTGGTAACGCTCGCTTTCGCTGACCAAGCTGCCAGCCAATAGTGCCGGATCCCAATGCCAGCGCAGACGGCCGTCGGCACCTTCGCGCAATAAAGGCTTCAATTGCTGCTCGCTCTTGCGTTCCCTGCGCTGTGGCAGATATGCCGCGATCTGCTCCGCCGCTTCGGCGTAACTGGCAAAGCCGTCCGGATGCGCCTGCATGAAGGCGAGAATGCGCTCGACACCGGCGGTTTCCCAGCGCGGCGTGATATCGACCAGCACCAGCGCCCGGAACGGCATGGGCCGCACTTCGCCTGCGGTCACCAATCCCAGCAATCCTCCCATCGATGCACCGACAAGAATCGGTGGTTCGGGCTGTGCATGGGCGAGCGCCATCAGGTCATCGGCAAATTGCTGCATGTGATAGTCGCCGCCCGGCGTGGGATCGCTCTCACCATGACCGCGGCTGTCGAAGGTGACGCAGCGGCAACCACGCGCAGCCAGCGAATCTGCCGCAGCATTCCACGCGCCGCGCGTTTGTCCGAAACCGTGTGCAAACAGCAGCGTCGGCGTGCCGTTCGCATGGCGCACATCGACGGCCAACGACAGACCGTCTGCCGTGGCGAATGCGGTTCGATTGACGTGACGAGTATCCATACGCACGAGTATGGGTTGCGCGTCGGGGCGCCGTCAACCCGCCCTGGAATCCGCTATTTCCGGCCATCGCGAGCCCGTTCCTTAGATCAACCCAGCCACAGTTTGCGGCGCGCTTCGGCTACCATACGGCTATGAATGTCCGTCAAAAACCCGAACGCACGCGCCTTTCCGCCGAAGACTGGGAAGATGCCGCCCTCAATCTGATCGCCGAGCAAGGCGTGGGAGCCTTGGCCGTGGAGGCGCTGGCCCGTCAGCTCGGCGTAACCAAGGGCAGTTTCTACTGGCATTTCCGTACGCGCGAAGCCCTGCTGCAGGCCGCGCTGGAGCGCTGGGAGCAATACGGCGAACGCGAAATCATCAGTCAGATCGAAGCGATTCCCGATCCGCGCGAACGTCTACCGGAGCTGTTCCGTCGCGTTGCGCATGAAATACATCCGCATCGTGTCTACGCTTCTTTGCTGAAGGCACTGGATCATCCGTTGGTTGTGCCGGTGATGGCGCGCGTATCCAAGCGTCGCACCGAATTTCTTCACACCGCCTATACCGAAGCGGGCATGGAGATCACCGAAGCACTCAATCGTGCACGCCTCACCTACGCGGCCTACGTCGGTTTTCTGCAGCTGAATTTCACGCTCGGTCTGCCAAGGTTGTCCCACGAAGAGTTCGACGCCTACATCGAACATATGATCGCCACGCTGATTCCATAGCAAGGCGGGGGCACAACTTAAAGAGTAAGCATCGTCAGAGCGGCAACTTCCGCTCTGACGGTTATCGGTGTTCGATTCCCGCTTTAGTCGTACTTATGCTGCACTCCACCTTGCAAGGCCAGTTCACGTAACTTAGCGTCACAGCTATCTTTTCTTGGTATACCAAAGTGAGGAAAGCATGACGAGCAAGCTAGCGGCGCTCGATCAATGGGTGACTGCAGCGGCGGCCCAAACACGCGCCGCAAAGGTCCATTGGTGCGATGGTTCGGACGCCGAATATCAAGCATTAGTGCAGCAGATGCTGCAGACAGGGGACCTGATCGAACTCAATCAGCAGACCCATCCTGGCTGCTATCTGCATCGTTCGCATCCATCCGACGTTGCGCGCGTGGAGCACCTGACTTTCGTGTGCACCGAACAGGAAGAGGATGCCGGCCCGAACAATCATTGGATGGCCCCCGCCGAAGCGCACACGAAGATCGATGCGCTATTCGACGGCTGCATGGAAGGCCGCACGATGTATGTCATCCCCTACTGCATGGGGCCAATTGATTCACCGCTCTCGCGTTGCGGCGTGGAAATCACTGATAGCCCTTACGTAGTGGCCAACATGCGCATGATGACGCGCATGGGCGCTGCGGCCCTCGCACGCATCGAGCGCGAGGGGCATTTCGTAAAAGGCCTGCACTCCACCGGCGAACTCGATCCGGAGCGCCGCTTCATCATGCATTTCCCGGAAGAGCTGACGATCAAGTCGTACGGCTCCGGCTACGGCGGCAATGCGTTGCTCGGCAAGAAGTGCCATGCGTTGCGTATCGCGAGCTTCCAGGCACGGCGCGAAGGCTGGCTGGCCGAGCACATGCTGATTGTCGGCATCGAAAATCCGCAGGGCCAGACGCATTACATCGCTGCTGCTTTCCCTTCGGCATGCGGCAAGACCAATCTCGCCATGCTGATTCCACCGGAAGGTTATCGCCAGAACGGTTGGCGCGTGTGGACGGTTGGCGATGACATCTGCTGGATGCGCCCCGGCGAAGATGGACGTCTGTATGCGATCAATCCCGAAGCGGGTTTCTTCGGTGTAGCGCCTGGTACCAGTGCCAACAGCAATCCGAATGCGCTGACTTCGATTTCGCACGACACGATCTTTACCAACGTCGCCGTTACCGCCGACAACCAACCGTGGTGGGAAGGTCTGCCCGGCACGCCGGCGATCGATTGGCAAGGTCGCCCGTACGATCCGGCCAACGGCCCTGCGGCACATCCGAATTCGCGTTTCACTGTCAGCGCCAAGCAATGCCCCACCTGGTCACCCAAAGCCGAAGATGCGCAAGGCGTGCCCATCAGCGCCATTGTCTTCGGAGGCCGCCGTCCGTCGCTGCTGCCATTGGTGATGGAAGCCCGTGACTGGGCACATGGTGTGTTGATGGGCGCCGCAATGGGTTCGGAAACCACGGCCGCCGCGACCGGCGCAGTGGGCGTACTGCGCCGTGACTCCATGGCGATGAAGCCGTTCTGCGGCTATCACTACGGCGACTACTTCAACCATTGGCTGTCGTTCGACAAAACCGGTGCGAAGCTGCCGAAGGTCTTCCACGTAAACTGGTTCCGCAAAGGCAAGGACGGCAAATTCCTGTGGCCCGGCTACAGCGAAAACATGCGCGTGCTGGAGTGGATGATCGCCCGTGTAGAAGGCAAGACACGCGGCATCGAAACGCCCGTCGGCACACTGCCTGCCACCGGCGAACTTAAGCTGGATGGTCTGGATCTGTCGCGGGAAGCGCAGATGGAATTGCTCGACATTGATGCTTCCGCCTGGCAGACGGAACTGCACGCCATCGGCGAGTACCTCGACAGCTTCGGCGAGCGTTTGCCCGCACCGTTGCGCCGGGAACAACAACGCATCAGCCAGGCTTTGCACGTGCCGCTCAAGGCCGCCAACGCCTAGGCAACCATGCGCCCTCTCCCCGCCGGGAGAGGGCTGCAGCAAAGGGCAATCCCGCGCAATGCATGAATTGCCTGTCTAAACCTATTTCTCTCCCCCCGCATCCAAGCTGGCAAGATGATTGCTGCTTGCATCGCCACCGGAAGCGCCATGCCCCCTGCGCTCGCTGCGGGAAACAACGAGATGGATGACGTGCGTGCGGCCGCTGCGGGCGACCGTCAGGCGTTCCAGCGCCTGTACCGGCAGCATGCGGGTCGCGTGCATGGAGCCATGTTGCGGTTGTCCGGCTACGATCATGCGCGCGCCGAGGATCTTACGCAGGATGCATTCGTGCGAGCCTGGCAAAAGCTGGATAGCTTCCGTGAGCAAAGCTCGTTCGGAACCTGGCTTTACCGGCTGGCGGTGAATGTGGCACTCATGGACATTCGCGCACGGGGCGCCGACCCGGTCGGCTACGTCGACGAGGAAAGCCTCCCCGAGCATGGCGAAACCCCGTTCTGTGCCGCCGAGCGCGAAGAGCTCGAGCGCGCGATCGGTAAGTTGCCGCCACGGGCGCGCGCGGTGCTGGTATTGCACGACGTGGAAGGCTGGCGCCATGAGGAAATCGCCGGCGAACTGGAGATGGCGGTAGGCTCGTCAAAAGCGCAACTGCATCGTGCACGCGGCTTGTTGCGCAAGGTTCTTGGAGAAGTGCGATGAACGAATTCGAATGGCTGCGCCAGATGCGCGACTTGAACCGGCCGGCGGCCCCGCAGAACGATCTGTGGGCACGCATCGATGCCGCGCTCGACGACGCTGCAGCAAGCGATACCACCGCAGCCTTACCTTCACCGCCTGCAAGGCGTCGCCGCACATGGGCGCTGGCCGCAAGCTTTGCTGCGGTCATCGTGCTTGCCGGCGGCATCGTGTGGCGTATGCATGCGATTCCGCACAGCGGGCCATCCGTCGCCACGAACTCGCCGGACGTGGAGAACGCGCCTTGGAAACCGAGCGACCCTCGCCTGGCCGGCGCCGCACTCGAACTGGATGCCGCGCGCATGGAATTGCAACAGGCCATGCAGCAAGCTCCCGATTCCCCCGCTCTGCAGCGCTTGCTGCAACGGACTCATGCGCAGCAAACCCAGCTACGCGAACTCGAGAAACAAGCCGGCTAAGGACATAACAACAATGAAAAACACGCGCTATCTGCCGCTGCTGCTATGCCTGCTGCCAGGGGGGCAGGCTTTTGCCGATACTCCGCTGGATCTCCACCACGCCGCCGCGCCTACCGCGCACGTCACCATCAGTAACGTCAAAGGCGAAGTGAACGTCACCGCCTGGGACCGCAATGAAGTGCACGTAAGCGGTGAACTCGGCGAAGGTGCCCAGCCGCTTTCCATTGAAGGCAGTGAAAACAATCTCGCGATCAATGTGCAGGCCAAAGGGCACGAAGGCTGGTTCAACTGGAGTGGCGAGAACGCCATGGAACCCTCCACGTTGAACGTCAACGTGCCACGTAGCGCTTCGGTAAAGGTGAGCGTGGTAAGCGCGCCGCTGAACGTCGATGGCATCAGGGGCGGCGACATCGAAGCGAATTCGGTCAGCGGCCGCATCGCGATCAACGCACAGACGCCTGCGCTGCATGTCCTCTCCGTAAGCGGTAACGTCGCGTTCTCCGGTCACGCAGAACAGGCCAAGCTGCAGACCGTGAGCGGTGACATTCTCTCGCCGTCGTTAGGCACTAATGTGGAACTGCAGACCGTCTCCGGACGCATCCAGTCCGGCGGGGGCCCGTGGCGGCAGCTCAATCTGAGTACGGTATCGGGTGACGTGCAGCTCACTGGCAGCCTTGCTGACGGCGGCAATATCAGCATCGACAGCATGAGCGGCAGCGTGACGTTGCAATTCCAGCATCCGCTCAACGCCAACATCCATGCCAGCACCTTCAGCGGTGATATGCACAGCGATTTCGGCACGCCTACCCGTCCGGAGCATGGACCAGGCAGCACGCTTGACAGTGTTGCCGGCAACGGTGGCGGCAAGATCCACATCGAAACATTCAGTGGTGATCTGAGGATCAGGAAGAGCGATTGATACTGCTTTTCCCGCTTCCATGAATGAAAACGCCCCCGGCATGCGGGGGCGTTTTCATTTAGATAGGTAGATCAAAGATCCTGGTGATATTGCACGTACGGAGTACGCGACTGATCCGGCTCCGGCGGGCCGGCCGGCGTGCTCACCGCATTACCGGACGACCATAGATTCTGTGCACCGAAGCTCAACGAACCCTGCCACGGCAGACGCCACGTCACGCCCAGATCGATGCTGTTCCAGCGACGGTCCGCATTGAGCATGCCAGGCACCGTCGTACCCGGCTCAGGCTGCATGGTGCGGCCGACAATGCTGGTGCTGACCGAACCATGCTCAACGCCAAAGCTCAGCGCCTTCTGGTCCAACGTACTGAGACCCAACTGATTGCCCGGCAGCAAACGAATGCGGCCCATGCTTGCGCCAAGCAGCACGCCGCTGTTGCCGTTCAACGCGAAGCGGCCACGCGCATTGACCTGCGTGCTGCTGTCGAAATCCGGAAGGCCGTTTACCCCGGGCGCCGCACCCGGCAATACGCGCGGCAGCGGTGTGGGATTAGGCACCTGGTCTTGCGCAACGCTTACGCCCACACTGTAACGACCCGCATTGTAGGTGGCGCCCACTTCGCTGCTGATGATGCGCGGCTGCGTCACCCATGAGCGCTGCGTGACACCTGCCTGCGCAGAAACGTTAGGTGTAACGCCGTATTGCACCGTACTGGAATTGACCGAGCCGCCAGCAAGCGGATTCAACGACAGCGACGACATATTGTTCTGTGCGTCCGCTGTGGTCGTGCTTTGCGACTGCACCATCAGCGAGCCCTGCGCAGGTTGCTGTTGACCGGTTTTCAGGGTCTGCTGTTGCTGCATCCACGCGGTATTGCTGATCTGATCGCCGGACAGCGTCTGCCCTGCCGCCATAAGCGGCACGCAGAGCATCGGCAGTATCAGCAACGATCGGCGCATGAAAATTCGAACTCGTTCAACAAACCCGTCCGTACCCTAGAAAGAATACGGGTTCCCGGGGTTCACTATACCTTACTTTACTTTTTACTAACACCCGGAAAGAGCGCATTTTTCTGCGGCGCAGTCGGAAAAAACGCTTGTTGGGACAACCATCCGATGGCACAGGGGATGCATGGGCAAGGCATCTTTGTTATCGGATAAGAAAGCCATGGGTATCGGTCACATGACGGTATCTTCACGATATATAGTCACCCGACACACCGCGTGGACCCGCTCATAGGTCATGAGTTCAATGCCCGACAGTCGCAATTTCGCGCTAGACCCCGGCAGCGCCCTGCCGACGGAGCTGCGTGAGGTGCTGGAACAACTGTTTCGGGCCATGGATGGCGAAGACGTCTTGCGGATCTGTGAGACGACACTCGATTACCTGGGGCTGCGCGGGCGTCTTTGCTGGCTTCCGCCGGAAGCCGAAGGTAACCCGGAACCAGGTCGAACGATCCTCGCCACTGACCCGCAGACCTTGCGGATCTTGGCGGTAGAAAACGAGGCCACCGCGCCGAATCATGCCGCGAGCGACGAATTGGCGTGGCTGGGGCGACTGGCCGGCATCCGCCTGCGTCAGCTCAGCGAAACCGGGCGTCTTTATGAATCGATCTCGCGGCTGGCGATGGCTGAGCGCCTTCAGCGTGCGCTATACGCCATCGCGGAATTGGCCAGCACCACGCATAACCTGGCCGAGATGATGCAGTCGCTCCATTCCATCGTCGGCATGCTGATGTACGCGGAGAACTTTTACATCTTCCTGTACGACCCGGTGAGCGACAGCGTCCGCTTCCCGTATTACGTGGACACCGTTGACCAAAAACCGCCCGCGCCGGACGAAAGCTATCCGCTGCAGGACATGCGTTACAGCCTGACCTGGAATCTGCTGCAAGGCGGCCAGCCGATCATGGGCTCGATCGACGAATTGTCGCGTCAGCTGGAAGGCCGCTTCACACTGATCGGACCTGCTTGCGAACATTGGCTGGGCGTGCCGCTTATGCACGGCAGCAAGGCCGTCGGCGGCATTGTTGTGCAGAGCTACCGATCCGACACGCACTACACGCACCAAGACCGCGACCTGCTCAACTATGTCGCAAAACACATGCAGACTGCGCTGGAGCGGCGTGAAGCGCACGCGGAACTGGAACGCAGAGTCGCTGACCGCACCGCGGCGCTTCGTGCGACCAACCGCGTGCTGCGTCAGCAGGTGCTGCAACGCCAGCGTGGCGAGCGCCTTCAGTCGGCACTGTTCCGTATCGCGGAACTAGCCAGCGCGCCGGAAAGCCCGCAAAACTTCTACGCCGCGGTGCATCGTGTCGTGGGCGGCCTGCTCTACGCGCGCAATTTTTACATTGCCTTGCTCGATGAAAACGGCCAGAACATCACTTTCCCCTATTCGATCGACGAAATTGCTCCCACGCGCGAAGCACGCCCGGTAAGCAACGGCGCCACCGAATATGTCATCAAGCACGGCAAACCGCTGCTAGCCGATCGCCAGACCTTCGAGCGCCTGGCAGCCGCCGGCGAATGCGAAGAAATCGGCGTGAAATCCGTGTGCTGGCTGGGCGTGCCACTGATGTGGGACGACCGCGTAAAGGGCGCGCTCGCCGTGCAAAGCTACTCGCCCAAGCACATTTACGACACACGCGACCAGGAATTGCTCACCTTCGTCAGCTACCACATCGCCAATGCATTGCAGCGCAAGCAGACCAGCGAGTCACTAAAGCTGGCGTACGTGAACCTGGAGCGCCGTGTAACCGAGCGTACTCGCGCACTGGCGCTAGCCAACCGCGACTTGCGCGAACAGATTGCCGAACGCGAGCGTGTCGAACGCCGGTTGATGTACGAAACCCTGCACGATTCGTTGACCGGCCTGCCCAATCGCACGCTGCTGCTGCAACGGTTGGGACAAGCGCTGCAGGCCTATCACGCTGATCCGAACACCTTGTTTGCCGTGCTGTTCATCGATCTTGATCGCTTCAAGGTGATCAACGACTCGGTGGGTCATTTGATCGGCGACGATCTGCTGTTCCAGGCCGGCAGTCGCATCCGCGCCTGCTTGAAAACCCGCGATTTGGTTGCACGCCTGGGCGGCGATGAGTTTGCGGTCCTGCTGGAAGGCATCAGCGATATCGGCAAGGCCAGGCTTGTGGCTGAGCGCATCATCTCCGAATTGCACGTGCCGTTCCGCTTGGGCGTCAAGGAGATTTTCACCTCCGCCTCGGTCGGTATCGCCTTGCCAGGTCCGCACTATCAACAGCCGGAAGAGCTGCTGCGCGACGCAGACGCCGCGATGTACCGCGCCAAAGACGAAGGGCGGCATCGCTCTGCCGTATTCGACGATCGCCTGCGTCGCGAAGTGCTGTCGCTGCTGGAAATGGAAGGCGATCTGCGCCGCGCGTTGAGCCGCAATGAATTCGTGCCGTTCTATCAACCGATTGTGTCGCTGGAAGATGGCCGCACGGTGGGTTACGAAGCATTGCTGCGCTGGCGCCACCCCGTGCGCGGTTTGCTATGCCCTGGTGATTTCCTCGCTGTAGCCGAGGAAAACGGCAGCGCGGAAAGCATCGACTGGCAGATCTTCGAACAGATCGCCTCGCAAGCCGTCATGCTGGCGGGTAGCCATGGATTTGTCAGCCTCAACGTGTCGGCCCGGCATTTCCGTCAACCCGATCTCGATGATCGACTGCTCAATCTGTTGCGCACCTATCGCGTCAACCCGCGCTCGCTGCGCATCGAGGTGACCGAGCGTACGCTGCTGGAAAACCCGGCGCAGGTAAAGCGCATCCTCGACAACCTGCGCCAGCACGGCGTGAGCATTGCGCTCGACGACTTCGGCACCGGCTATTCGTCACTGAGCTATCTGCATCAGTATCCGATCGAAACGTTGAAGATCGATCGCAGCTTCATCATTGAATTGGCCAAAGCCAATAGTCATAGCGTGCCGGTGGTGCGTGCGATCCAAGTGCTAGCCGACTCGCTGCAGATGCAGGTGATCGCCGAAGGCATCGAGGACGATGCACAGCGTCAGGTGCTGCGGCATATCGGTTGCCGTTTCGGCCAGGGTTTTCTGTTTGCTCAACCGCAGCCGGCGGAAGTATGGATGGGCGAAACCTGAGTGCCGCGTAGATGGGGGTGAAAGCCCCATCTACGTGGCAACTGTTACTGCACAGTAGAACTTGCAGCCGTACCGCCGCTCAACAAATGCTCCGCATCCACGCGATCGAAGGTATATTCGCGCGCGCAAAATTCGCAGGTGACCTCGATCGTGCCGTTCTGCGAAGCCAGCGTTGCCTCGATTTCCTCGCGTCCCAGCGAGCGCAGCATGGCTTCCACACGTTCGCGCGAACAGCTGCAGCCGAAAGCCAGCGGACGCGGCTTGAACAAGCGCACGGTTTCTTCGTGATAGAGGCGATAAAGGAGATCCTCCGACGAGGCGCTCAAAAACTCCTCGCGACCCAGCGTGGCAGTGAGTTGCTCGACGCGCGGCCAGCCATCCTCGTCGTGCGCCATATCGTGACCGCCCTCACCTGGCAGTTTCTGCAGCAGCAATCCCACGGCGTTTTGTTCGTTCGCCGCGAGCACGAAGCGCGCAGGCAATTGCTCGGATTGCAGGAAATAATTTTCCAGGGACGCCGCCAGCTCCGGATGGCTGAGATCCACCAAGCCCTGGTAGCGCTGCCCGCGCTCAGCCTGGCCGATGGTGATAGCCATGATCGCTTGCGGCAGATCACTCAGAGACAACGTCTCCGGTAGCGCCGCATCCCAGCGCGCCAAACCGCGCAACCGGCCGGCATCCGTGCACTCGGTAAACAATAGCCGCAAGGCGCCCTTGCTCTTCAGTTCGACCGACAAGGCACCATCGAACTTTATATTGCCAGTCAGCAACGCACTGGCAGCCAGCGCCTGGCCCAGCAGATCCAGCAGCGCCGCAGGGTACTCGGCGCGCCCGGCGACCTCGCGCCAAGCCGCGCCCAATCGCACGATTACGCCTCGGACACCGGCACGTTCCAGCAAAAAGCGATGCAACACATCCTCAGCGAGCACGGTTTCCACGTTGAACTACCTCATAAACACGACAAGACGCGAGAAATGGGGGCTCGCGCCTGGTTGAACAATGGCACTGCTTGGGAGGCCACTTATACTTCACGGGCTTTTTCACGCCGATCGATCCCATGCCGCATCTTCCGCCATTTCGCCGCCTGCTGCGTTACGCCGGTATCGTGATCCTGTCATGGGTGGCCCTGAGCTGGTTCGTGGTGCTGGTTTTCCGCTTCGTACCGCCCTGGACCTCGGCCGTGATGATGGAGCGGCGGCTGGACGCCTTGGTACACCATGAAAAGGATTTTCAGCTACGCCAGCACTGGGTACCCTGGTCGCGTATGTCGCCCTGGGTACCGATCGCGATGGTGGCCGGCGAGGATCAGAAATTTCCGTTTCACCACGGTTTCGACCTCGATTCCATCGAAAACGCCATCGATGCGGCCGACGACGGCAAGCGCCTGCGCGGCGCCAGCACCCTCAGCCAGCAAACGGCCAAGAATCTGTTTCTGTGGAACGGCCGCAGCTTCGTGCGCAAGGGGCTGGAGGCGTATTTCACCGTGCTATTGGAGCTGACTTGGCCGAAGCAACGCATTCTTGAGGTGTACGTGAACATCGCCCAGTTCGGTGATGGCGTCTATGGCGTGGGCGCAGCCAGCGAAACCTTCTTTCACGCCTCGCCCGCACAGCTCGGTCCTGCGCAGGCAGCCCGGCTGGCAGCCGTGTTGCCCAATCCGGACCGCTTCCACGTTGATCGTCCGAGCGGCTACGTGCTGGAACGGGCGCGTTGGATCGAGCAGCAAATGAATCAGCTCGGCGGGCCGACCTATCTGCAAAGTCGTCTGCCGCCGCGCGATGTGCATCCTGCGAGACGACGTTAGAACACGGACGTTCGTGTAACACTTACACTTCGCGCATCTGCCCGCTTGTATGGATATTCCTGGCATGCCGCGACTCACGGTTGTCGTTCCCGCTTACAACGAATCGGCCGTGCTCGACGCCTTTCATGAGCGCCTGTCCAAGGTGTTGGATTCGCTTGCGCTCAACTGCGACGTGCTCTACGTCGACGACGGCAGCCGCGACGATACCTGGGCGATCATGCAAGCGCTCGCCGCTGCCGACTCGCGCGTGGGCACACTGAAGCTGTCACGCAATTTCGGCAAGGAGGCAGCGCTGACTGCCGGGCTCGATCACGTCGATGCCGACGCTGCCATCGTGATCGATGCGGATCTGCAAGACCCGCCGGAGCTTATCCCGCAACTGGTGGAGCAATGGCAAGCCGGCCACGACGTGGTGTACGCCACCCGCAGCGCGCGCGCCGGTGAAACCGGTTTCAAACGCTTCACCGCGGCCGCGTTCTATCGAACCATGGAAATGATGTCGGACGTGGCCGTGCCGCGCGATACCGGCGATTTTCGCCTGCTTTCGCGTCGTGCGCTGGCTGCGTTGTCACAACTGCGAGAGCGGCAGCGTTTTATGAAAGGCCTGTTCGCATGGATCGGCTATCGCCAGACCTCCATCAAATACCTGCGCGACCCGCGGTTGGCGGGCAAGACCAAGTGGAATTACTGGCGCCTCACCCAACTGGCCATCGAAGGCATCACCTCGTTTTCCAGTGCGCCGCTGAAGCTCGCCACCTGGACCGGGCTGGCGGCGTCCGTGGCGGCGTTCCTGTTCGGGTTGAAGGTGATGTTGAAGGCACTGCTGCATGGCGACCCGGTGCCGGGCTACCCGAGCCTTATGGTCGTGATCCTGTTCTTGGGCGGCATCCAGTTACTTGCGCTGGGTGTGATCGGCGAATATCTGGGCCGCAATTACAACGAGACCAAGCAGCGGCCGCTGTATTTCATCGAGGAAGAACACCTGCCGGCCGCCCGCAAAACGGTTCACACCGACGCAACGTCACAGCGCTAAACTGTCCCCACGCGGCCATTGCTGCGGCCGTCGGGGAGGTCTGGATGCGTCAGGTCAAGCATTTGCTGGACAGGAAAGGCAGCGACATCTTCGCCATTGCGCCGGAAGCGCCCGTGTTGGATGCGATCAAACACATGGCTGAGCGAGGTGTCGGTGCCTTGTTGGTGATGCGCGGCGAGCAACTGGTCGGCATCATTTCCGAGCGTGATTACGCACGCAAAGTCATACTGCAGAGTCGATCCTCGGCGCAGACGCCGGTGTCGGAAATCATGAGCAGTCCGGTGCTCACGGTTACGCCCGATACGGATGTCTTCGACTGCATGCGTCTATGCACCGACAGTCGCGTGCGCCACCTGCCGGTGGTAGAGGGCCATCGCGTGATGGGCGTCATCTCGATCGGCGACCTGGTCAAGGAAGTGATCAGCGCGCAAGCCGAACAGATCGAGCAGTTGCAGCGGTACATCACGAGCTGACATTTGGAGACGGGAAACGCGACACCTCAAGCGAGGCTTTCGTTTCCCGTTCCGTGCTCCCCTTTCCCCGCCTTGATCTCCGGAGCCAAGTCTGGAGAAGTGGCTGCTTTGCGCGCTATCCATGTCGCCAGCGACGATGCGCCCACACCGATCAGCGCGATGCTGCCCACACTCACACCGAGTTTCACCAGGCTGCTGATGCTGGTGGTTATCACCACGTCGCCAAATCGCCACACCGCGGTGTCCACAAAATTCTTGCCCTTGTAGCGCGTTTCGCGCGGCACGCGCGTGTACAGCGCATCGCTGGCCGGTTTGGTCATGCCGTACATGAAGCCGCGCGTGCCCGCCATCATCAGCGCCACGAGCGGCAAGCTGTAGCTCAGCACACTCACCTGCGCATGGCCACCCAGCATCACCATGATCAACAGGCCCAGGTTCACGAGCTGCGGAAGCACCATCGCCCTCACGACGCCACGCCGAACGAGCAACCAACGCGTCAACGTGAACTGCAACACCGAGCCGAGCAGATTCGCTGCCAGATCCATGTGTGCATAGAAAGCCGTGCGTTCACTGGCCGAAGCAAAGTGCGCCTTGGCGTAGTCGGACACCAGCGCATAGGCCAGCGTGCCTACGCCATCGCCCAGGAACATCAGAATCGCCATGGAGCGCAAAAACGGACGCGACCACAGTTCGCGTACGCCAGCCCATAGCGAACCACCCACTGGTTGTTCGGCGTCGGCACTGTGTCTGTGCTGCACGGATATCTGCAACAGCAGCAGCAAGGAAACGCCAAGCATCGTCGCCGACACCAGCAGCAAAGGCGCCACACCGATCAAACCCACCAGCAAGCTGGTTACGGATGGCCCGAAGATCGCACCGGCCATGCCGCCCAGCGCAATCAACGAAAACACTTCGCGCGCGCGCTGACTGTCGAAGACATCCGCCATGAAGCTCCAGAACAGCGAGACCACGAACAGGTTGAACACGCTGACCCAGATGAAGAACACCACACCCAACGTACGCACACCGATGCGATCCTGCGCGATGAAGGCAGGAATAAATGCCAGCAAGCAGACGATGAAGAAGCTGTAGCTCCAACCCAATACTCGTCGCCGCGGGAAACGCGCCACCAGCACGCCGAATACCGGCGTCAGCGCAAGCATGGCCACAAAGGTGGCGGCGTAGAACAACGGCAATTGCGTGGAACCCACCGCACCGCCGAGCTGATCGCGCACCGGGCGAATGATGTAGTACGACGTCAGTACGAAGAAGAAGGCGAGCGCCGAAAGCGCCGGGGTAGCGTCGGAACGCTGAGCATCGGAGGACGGCAAACGCACCGGGTGGGATTCCAGCGGGAGGCGGCGCAAGACTAGCATGTCCCCTGTGACGCACGGTCATAGGTGAGGGGGCAGCATGGAATACGACTATGTGATCGTCGGTGCCGGCTCAGCCGGCTGTGTGCTGGCTCATCGCCTTAGCGCCCTGCCCGGCAAACGCGTGTTGCTGTTGGAAGCCGGCGGTGCCGATTGGAATCCTTTCATCCATATGCCGGCCGGGCTTGCGCATCTGCCTAAGCGCCGCCGGCTCAACTGGAACTACGAAACCGATCCGGAGCCGCAGTTGCTCGATCGACGCCTATGGTGGCCGCGCGGTAAAACGCTGGGTGGTTCCAGCTCGATCAACGCGATGTGCTATATCCGCGGCGTGCCGGCCGACTATGACGCTTGGGCCGAAGTAACCGGCGATGTTCGCTGGTCGTGGTCGCAAGTGTTGCCTTGGTTCGTACTCAGCGAGAACAACTCGCGCGGCGCCAGTGCACTGCATGGTACTGAGGGGCCGTTGTCCGTTTCGGACCTGCGTTATCACAATGTGCTTTCTGCCGCGCTGGTCGAGGCGGGTGTCAGCGCGGGTTTTGGACGCAACGCGGATTTCAACGGTCCCGGGCAAGCAGGATTCGGTCTCTATCAGGTCACGCAACGCGACGGTGCGCGTTGCTCTTCGGCGGTGGCCTATCTGCGCCCTGCGCGCACGCGCACCAATCTGCACGTGCGTACGCACGCGTCAGTCGAGCGCCTTGTGATCGAACACGGGCGGGCCATAGGCGTACAGCTACGCCATGGGCGTGAGCGACAGGTCATTCGCGCCGGCGAAATCATCCTGGCTGCCGGAGCGATCAACTCGCCCCAGTTGCTGATGCTGTCGGGCATCGGACCGGGGGATCATTTGCGCGAACACGGCATCACGCCGGTGGCCGATCTGCCCGGCGTTGGCGCCGAGCTGCAGGATCATCTGGACATCTGCACGCTGGTGAACTGCACGCAGAACGTCACCTACGACAAGCTCAACGAACTCGCGGTAGGTTGGCGTTATCTGCGCCACCGTGACGGGCCGGGCAGTTCCAACATTGCCGAAGCGGGTGGTTTCGTGCGCAGCCGGTTGGCTACGGATGCACGTTGCGATATCCAGTTCCATTTTGTGCCGGCCTTGCTGGACGATCACGGCCGTCATCGCCTGCCCGGTTATGGCTACACCTTGCACGCCTGCTATCTGCATCCGCACAGCCGCGGCAACCTGCGTTTGCGCTCGACTGATCCGTCGGCACCTGTTGCGATTCACGCGGGCTATCTCAGCGATCCGGAAGGTCACGATCTCGCACGCATGGTCGAAGCGGCGAAACTTTCGCGCGAGATCTTCGCACAGCCGGCGTTCGATCCGTATCGCGGCAAACCTGTCTTTCCAGAAACAGAACCAGGCAGCGACGCAGAGTGGGAGACCTTCATTCGTCGCAAAGCTGAAACTGTGTATCACCCCGTCGGCACTTGCCGCATGGGACGCGACGAGCGAGCTGTAGTGGATAGCGAGCTACGCGTGCGCGGCATAAGCGGCCTGCGCGTGGTCGATGCCTCAGTGATGCCCGCGCTGCCTAGTGGCAACACCAACGCGCCGACCATCATGATTGCTGAACGCGCGGCGGCCCTCATGTTGGCATGATGCCTGTTACGCGGGACATTCACGCACTGCTGAGTTCATGATCATTCCCCAAGCACAGCCTCACGCCGTTGTGACCTTGCCCGAAGTACAGGACAATCCAGCGACACTCATGGACGACCCCACCAGCCCATGACCCGAGGCGTAAAGCCACGCCCGAAAGAAGCCGAGTAACATGCAGTTCCGTAAGCTTTCCTTGCTGATCGCCGGTTCGCTCGGCATCGCGGCGACATTGATTCCCGCTTCCGCGGCGCGTGCCGGCTCCACCAATGCCCCGCCCGCGCCCGACATCCGCCCGGTTCGGCGCGATGCAACCGACTCAACCGCCAACCTTCCGCCCGAACGTATCAAGGATGCATTGGGCGCGTACTCGCATTGGCTGGATGTAGTGGCGCAGCGCAACGAAGTGGCGGGGCTTGCCACCGCGGTGGTGGTGAACAACAAGGTCGCATTCGAGCGCACCCTCGGTTATGCAGACGCCGACACACAGGAGCCCGTCACACCCGCCACGGTGTTCCGCCTCGCATCGTTGTCCAAGGCCTTTGCCACAGCCATCACCGGCCTGTTGATCGAGGAAGGCCGCTTCAGCTGGAACACCAAGCTGGCCGACGCGGTCCCGTTCTTCCAACTGAAAGATGCGCAGGCTTCCGGCGAAGTCACGGTGAGAGACATCCTTGGGCAGCGTCTGGGGCTTCCGCACAACACTTACGATCAGATGCTGGAAGAAAACGTTCCCTACGAGGAACTGGTGCGTAAGCTGGACGAAGTAACCCTCACCTGCAACGTAGGCGAGTGCTACGGCTACCAGAACGTCGCCTTCAGCCTGATTGGCGATCTGATTTACGCCGAGACCGGCGACTTCTTCTATCACCAAGTCGACAAGCGCCTCTTTTTTCCGTTGGGCATGACCACTGCCAGCTATGGTCGCGAAGCACTGGAAGGCAACCAGAGCTGGGCGCGTCCGCATCGTCCGCACGGCGCGCATGCCTGGGAGTCGTTCGATCCGAAAGAAGCCTATTACCGCGTTGCACCGGCGGCGGGCGTAAATGCGAGCCTGCGCGACATGGAGCAATGGCTGATAGCACAGATGGGTGGGCGACCGGACGTGCTCTCGCCGACGCTACTGGATGAGCTGCACGCTCCGGGCGTAGCCACGCCCGGCGAAATACATGGCACGCCATGGCGCCACGCTCGCGTCACCGCTGCCAGCTACGCGCTGGGCTGGCGAGTGTTCACCTACGGCGGTGAGACGATGGTCTTTCACGCCGGCGCAGTGGAGGGCTATCGCACGATGATTGCGTTCTTCCCAAAGTATCACGTCGGCATGGTGTCGATGTGGAATTCGCCGGGCAGCGTCGGCACGGATCTGATGCCGATGGTGTTCGATGCGATGCTGGGCTTGCCGCACGTGGATTGGGCCGGCGTGGAAAGCGACCCGCCTGCGAATCGTGTGACGTCGCTGAAGGTGCGGCACAAGACGCGGCATCGCGGCGGTTGATTGAGCTTCTGTTCCCGCTCCCCAGAGGGGAGAGGGAACTAAGCAGCAGACGCGCGCAGCGCGTTATTGCGGATTGTTGAGCTTGAACTCGATGCGCTTCTGCTGCTGCGAAGCTGTCGCGGTACCCTCGCGCATGGCCGGCGAGAACTTGGCGCGGCGCAGTGCGTCGATGGCGGCATTGTCGAACACGTGACGCGGTTCGGCGCTGATCACCTGAATATTGCTGACGCTACCGTCCACATTGACGGTGTACTGCACATCCACCCAGCCTTCCTGGTTGTTGCGAAGCGCTGTCGCCGGATAACGCGGACGGATGGTCGAGATCGGAATGGCGTCGCGCGTTTCGCTGCCGCCAGCCGAAGCATTGGCCGCGTTCGCCACCTGGTTGCCCGCCGCCGAAGACGGCTTCTGGACTTCCTCTTCCTGCTTGGCCTTTTGCTGAGCAGCCAGTGCAGCTTGCTGCTGCGCGGCCTTGTCCGCAGCGGCCTTGTCGGCGAGCGCCTTATCGGCCGCTGCTTTATCAGCTGCGGCTTTTTGTGCAGCCAACTCGGCTTGATGCTGCTGATCGAGCTGCTTCTGTTGCTCTTGATCGAGCGTCTTGCGCTGGGCATCCAGCTTGGAGCGCAGGATGGTCAGCGTGTAATTGGTGGGATCGACCTTCGCCAGCAGATTGATTTCGCGGTCGGCTTCGTCGAACTGGCGCTGGTTGATCACCTGCTCCACGTTGCTGGCGGCGAACGGGAACGTTTCGCGCAAGGCATCGGACGCCACTGGGTTACCGGGCTGCTTCTGCAACACTTTCAGATAGAACTCGAAGGCGTTGTTGCCAGCCGGTGCGATCACGCGCTGCTGGTTCATCGCGTTGCGCGCCTCGTTCAGCAGATCGTTGAGGCTCATCGCCTCGACGTTGACCGGCGGTGCGGCGGCCTGCTGTTGCGCGGTGACCGGCGTCGACGGATGGCCGCCTGAGTCGGCAGTCAACGCGTCCTCGTGCGGCTTGATGATGAGAAACCATGACAAGACCGCCAATCCGCCGACAACGGCAAGAATGGCAATAATGACGGGCTTGATAGCCCCGCGCGCCGTCGAGCGCGCATGACGACTGTTTCGGGTATCCATGATTTTCGCTACTGCAGTGGCATTAGATACCCGCGCTTCCCCCCTGTTATCCAGGAGCGGCTTCCCCTAGGTTCGCCGCGGCGCGGATGGACCAAAGGTATCGCGATTATTGCGGATGGGCAAATGTGGCGAATATCACCGACGCCCGCAGGCTGAGCTGCTAGATGGCGGAAGCGGAAGGGACAAGCAAAAAGCCATGCCTATTTCGTTTTCGGGGGCCGAAAACGAGTGCCCGAAAATGAAGCGTCCCGGCACAGGGCCGGGACGAAACGCTTTCGAACTACCTCCCTGCGCTGGGCACCGCAGGGAGACAAATCGAGTGAAACGTCTAATTGTTGTGCTTACTTCTTTGCAGCCTTGGTGGCCTTCACAACTTTAGCAGCGGCAGCCTTCTTGGCAGTGCGCTTACGCGTTGCCTTCTTGGCAGCCTTCTTTGCGCCAACGCGCTTGGCGGTGGCCTTCTTCGCGCCTACGCGCTTTGCACCCGCCTTCTTGGCGGTTTTGCGCGCGGTGCGCTTCTTGGCGGTGGCCTTCTTGGCGACCGGCCGCTTGGCAGCAGCTTTACGAGTGGTTTTCTTGGCGGCTTTCTTCGCCGACTTACGTGCAGTTTTCTTGGCAGTGGCCATAGTACGTCTTAGCTCCTCATCAGTTGGCAGTGGTTGCCCAGTAAAAGCGTGGAGGAACGCCTCAACCAGCAGATCGCTGTTCGTGGCGTGCCTCAAATTGTTGACCTGTCGGTAAGTACGCAGATCCGACAGCAGTCGCAATACATGCATGGGAATCGAAACAGTGATCTTTCTCACCGCAGCGGATTTTTCACCGTGTTCTATGTAAGGCTGGACGAATTTCGATGCCACCATTGGAAACGTTCCCCGTTTATGGTGCGAAAGCTATTCCCGAACATTTCAACTGTCAATTGATTTTTGCCATGAAATCAATCTCTTCGATCCAGCAGCCCGTCAGCAGTATGGTCGAAAGGAAGGTTTTTCGATGACCTAATGCAATGTAATCAGCCGTCCAAACATCCAAGGAATTCGTTTCGCATGTTTTTAGAAAAAGGCCAAAAACAAGCTAAAAAATGTGATTTTTCTCATCGGCGCTGATACACGCATGACGTCGATACAGGCCACTCAGCCACGCGATGCGTCACGCCGCTCCGACTGCCCGAAAGGGTGATTCGGAAGCATGAACGAATTTAGACCGGAGGGTGCCGGATGAGGTGCCAAATCGGTCCGAAGCACCCCGAACACCCTCGATGCGCTCCGCACCGACGCGCCGTCGCATGCATGCGATGGATGGTCGCCTCAGGTCTTCGCAATGTCCTTCGTGCGTTTTTTTCACCCGCACACGACACCGCTTTGCGCTCTTCCGGCAAGTAACCGTATTGCCGACATGAGAACGGCCGCCTAGGCGGCCGTTTCTAAAATTGCCGAACGAGCCTCAGTGATCTTCGTTCTCGATCTGCTCGGCGTAGTCGTCGGCACTGAGCAGATCGGCCAACTCATCCTTATTGCTGATCTTCACCACGAACAGCCAGCCTTCGCCGTAGGCATCTTCGTTGATGGTTTCAGGTTTGTCGGCAAGGCTCTCGTTGACCTCGACGATCTCGCCGGACACCGGCGAATAGATGTCGGAGGCAGCCTTGACCGATTCCACCGTGGCCACGCCGTTGCCTGCCTGCACCTCGGCGCCCACTTCGGGCAGCTCGACGTACACCAGGTCGCCGAGCGCCTCTTGTGCGTGGTTGGAAATACCCACGCGGACCAGCCCGTTGTCTTCAATACGGGCCCACTCGTGGGACTTGAGGAATTTCAGATCGCCGGGAATCTCGCTCGCGCTCATGGTCGGGTCCAGTCGTTGTTTCGATCAGGGTTGGGAGGTGCAAATTCTAACTGCTGACGTTGCGGGAGTGGGAATGCTTAGATGCCCTCGCAGGCCTTGCCGTCACGCACGAACGGAAACTTCACTACGCGCACCGGCACTTCGCGACCGCGGATGTCCACTCGCACGTTGTCCGTCACGCCCGCGGGCACCCGCGCGAACGCCACCGACTTGTTCAACGTGGGAGCAAAGCTGCCGGAAAGAATTTCGCCTTCGCCTTGCGGCGTCAGCACTTTCTGGCCGTGACGCAGCACGCCTTTTTCATCCATGACCAGGCCGACCATCGTGCGCTGCACGCCAGCGGCTTTCTGTGTTTCCAGCGCCTTGCGACCGATGAAGTCGCGCCCTTCGTCGAGTGCGATGGTCCAGGCAAGGCTGGCTTCCCACGGCGTGACGTTCTCGTCCATGTCCTGGCCGTACAGATTCATGCCCGCTTCCAGGCGCAGGGTGTCGCGCGCGCCCAGTCCGCATGCAGCCACGCCGACCGCAGCCAATTCTTTCCACAGAGCAACGGCCTGATCTTCGGGCACCATGATCTCGAAGCCGTCCTCGCCGGTATAACCGGTGCGCGCGATGAACAACGGGATGCCATGCGGACCTTGCCCTGCGGCAGCCGCGAAGCGGCCGAGCTTCTCGATGCGCGGGCGATCCACTTCATGCAGCAGGCCGATCACCTTGGCGCGCGCATTGGGACCTTGCACGGCGATCATGGCGAAATCCGGACGCTCCTTGACGACGACGCCGAACGATTTGGCCTGTTGCTCGATCCATGCCAGGTCTTTCTCGCGAGTCGCGGCGTTGACGACCAGACGGAAGTGTTCATCGCCCAACAGATAGACGATCAGATCGTCGATCACCCCGCCCTGTTCGTTGAGCATGCAGGTGTACAGTGCCTTGCCCTGCACCTTCAGCTTATCGATGCTGTTGGCCAGCAGGCGACGCAGGAATTCGCGCGCACGTGCACCATGCAGATCGACGACCGTCATGTGCGACACATCGAACATGCCAGCATCGCGGCGCACGGCGTGGTGTTCTTCGATTTGCGAGCCGTAGTTGATCGGCATGTCCCAGCCGCCGAAATCGACCATGCGCGCACCAAGTTCGCGATGGAGGGCGTTGAGTACGGTCTTCTGGGTCATTGCGGGCCTGCGAAGGTGGGAAGATGACAAGGGGATCACACATTATGTCCAGCAGCCCGTGTCAATCCAAGCTGCAGGGCGTCATGGGCGGCGTATCAGACGGAAGGTGAGATTGATGCGTGGTCCGACAACTTCGGTGCTTTTGGGTAAATCGTGCAGATAACAGCGTTGCGTGTCGCCAGCCATGCACAACAGGCTTCCATGCGACAGTGGAAGACCGACCGGCGGCGGCGCACGCATCCCCCGCGGCACCCGGCGGCGAAAACGGAAGCGACGCTCTGCGCCCAGGCTCAGCGAGGCAATGACCGGTTGCGTTCCGAGTTCGGGCTCGTCATCGCTGTGCCAGCCCATGGAATCCTCACCGGTGCGGTACAGATTGGCGAGCACACTGTTGAAACGCGTCCCGCATGCATGCTCTGCACGCTCTCGCAACGAGAGCAGCGACGGTGTCCACGGCCGAGGATCGAAACGGCTGCGCGAGTAGACATAGGTTGCATCGGGATCGCCGATCCAGCAGCTCAACCGTGGCGCATCGACCTCCCGACCGAACATGCGCAGGCGATGTCGCTCCCAGGGGATTTCATCCAGCAAACACTGCAGCAGCGCATCGGCTTCATCCTGCGCAAGCCATTGCGGCGCATAGCTCACATCGGCGCCGGGCAACGGAAGGCGCTGCCAAGTGCTGCTGATAAGGTCAGGCATCATCACGCATCACCGGGTAATCCGGCGCTGCATCGAGCGTCGCGGACCAAACCTCCGCCAATTCCAACAAACGCAGATCCGATCCGCGTGCGCCGACCAATTGCATGCCGATCGGCAAACCGTTCGGCAGTGTGCCCATGGGAATGCTCACGGCCGGGCAACCTGCCAGGCTGGCGAAACTGGTGAGATCCCCTTGCGTATCCGGCACAGGGCCATCGAGAGGGAAAGCGCCCTGCGGCGTGGTGGGTATCACCAGCACATCGATCTGCGCAAACAGTCGCCGCATTTTCAACGTGGCGGCATCGAGCACACGATCCGCATCGGCGTAATCCGCGGCCGTCTTGCGTGCGGCGTAATCGAGCAGGCGACGGAACTGTGGCGATACCGGGTGCTCCGTATCGGCAAGCTGCTTTGCGAAGGTACCGAGCATTTCCGCTTCCATGAGCAGGAAACCGGCGCGACGAGTGCGAGCGAAAGGCCAATCGTCGAAATCCACCGTACGGCATTGGCCCAGTTCGCGATCGAGCTTGGCCAATGCCGCTTCGAACACCTCCACCACCTCCGGCTGCACGCCCAAAGCAGATAGATCCGGCAACATGCCACAGCGCAATTTGCCGGGCTCCCAATCCGGGGGCGACAACGCGACACGACGGCGACGCGAGCGCGGATCTTCGGCGTCGTAGCCGGCAAGCACCTGTAGCAGCACGGTGAGATCGTCGACGCTGCGTGCGATCAGGCCAACCGTATCCAGCCGCCGTGCGGCCTGCGTCATGCCGCGCGTGGAAATTTCCCCCTGCGTAGGCTTCAACGCGAACACGCCGCAATAACTGGCGGGAATGCGAACGGAGCCCAGGCTGTCCGAACCGATAGCCGCTACCGCGAGCCCCGCCGCCACGGCGGCTGCAGCACCGCCGGATGAACCACCCGCTGTATAGCCATGACGATGCGGGTTGTGCGTTGCACCGTGATGCGGATTGTCAGTGATCGCCCCCAGCGCACCTTCATCCATATTGGTTTTGCCAAGCAACACGGCGCCCGATGCACGCAGGCGTGCCACGGCATGCGCATCGTGCCGGGCCCGCACGCCAGGGCCTGGCAAACCGGAAAGCGTGGGCCAGCCGGCAATGTCGAAGTTGTCCTTGAGCGCGACGGGAATGCCATCCAGCCGGCCAAGTACACCATCGCGCCGGCGATGCTCGGCGCCTTGGGCCTGCTCGCGCGTCAATGCCGGACTCAGTGCCAGATAAGCATTGAGCTGAGGGTTGATGCGTTGGATGGCTTGTAGGTACACCTCAGCCAACCGCCCCGGCTGCACCCGGCCGGAAGCCAGCCAGTGCAGGAGTTGGCAGAGTGTGGCGCGGCGAAGATCGATATCGGCGATCGGCGATAAGGCAGTCATGCACGCTCCGGCGCGGTCAAACGCGATTATGTCCATGCACCGCGGAGCACCCGTAAGCAGGCACCGGTTTGCCGCGCAGTAGGCGAATCCGGAGAATACCGTCCGGACCGCCAAGGGAACCACCCATGCGGCCACCCTCAGCAGCCACCAGCCAGATGACGGAGCCCAAGTCCCATGACTGAACGCGAGACGATGGAATACGACGTAATCGTCGTCGGCGCTGGCCCGGCCGGGCTTTCGTTCGCGATCCGCCTGAAACAGCTCAAGCCGGACGTGACGGTCTGCGTGATCGAGAAAGCGTCGACCATCGGCGCGCACATTCTTTCCGGCGCAGTGATCGAGCCACAGCCGCTGGACTCACTTCTCCCAGGTTGGCGCGACAACCCGCCGCCGATCTGCGTGCCCGCCACCGAGGACGAATTCTGGCTGCTCACCAAAACCGGTGGACGCAAACTGCCGGTGCCGTCGACGATGAACAATCACGGCAATTTCATCGTCTCGCTCGGCGCCATGTGCGCATGGCTCGCACCGCAGGCCGAAGCGCTAGGCGTGGATGTATTTCCCGGTTTCGCTGCCGCCGATACTGTCTACAACGAGGACGGCTCAGTGGCTGGCGTGCGTATCGGCGACATGGGTGTGGCAAAGGATGGCTCGCACAAGCCGGGTTACACGCAAGGCATCGACATCAAAGCGAAAGTCACCGTACTGGCCGAAGGCGCGCGCGGCAGTCTTTCCAAGCAACTCATCAAACGTTTCAAGCTCGATCAGGACAGCGATCCGCAGGGCTATTCGATCGGCATCAAGGAACTTTGGCAGGTGCCCGCTGGGCGGGCGAAGCCAGGCAAGATCTTTCACAGCTTCGGCTGGCCGGCCGACAACCGCATCTACGGCGGCGCTTTCCTCTATCACCTGGATAAAGACCGCATCGCGCTGGGCTACGTCAGCGGCCTCGACTACAGCGACCCCAACTACCAACCATGGGAAGCCTTCCAACAGTGGAAGAACCATCCCATGATCAAGTCGGTGCTCGACGGCGGCACCATTCTTTCTGCAGGTGCGCGCGCCATTGTTACCGGCGGCTACCAATCGCTACCCAAGGTAGAACTGCCCGGCGCCCTGCTGATCGGCGATACGGCCGGCCTGCTCAACGTGCCCAAGATCAAAGGCACGCATCAGGCCATCAAGAGCGGCATGCTCGCCGCCGAGCATCTCGCCGCAAACGATCTGAAGCCCGGCGGCTTTGATGCCAAACTGCGCGGCTCGGATGTAATGGCCGAGCTCAAGAAAGTGCGCAACATCAAACCCGGCTTCAAGAAAGGCCTGTGGTTCGGCATGTTCAACGCCGCTTGGGAAACCGTCATCGGCGGCAAATCGCCGTGGACGATGAAGAACAGACCCGACTGGAGCTCGCTAGACAAACTTGGCCAGCACGAGCAGCCCAAGCGCGACTACGTACAACGCGAACTCCCACCGCGCGACCGCCTGGCCGGCGTCTACTTCGCCGCCACCGAACACGATGAGGACCAACCCATTCATCTGCACGTTTCCGATACATCGGTGTGCGTGACGAAATGCGCGCAAGAATACGGCAACCCCTGTACCCGCTTCTGCCCTGCGAACGTCTACGAAATCGTCAATGATGAAGCCGGCAAGCGTCTGCAGATCAACGCAGCAAACTGCGTGCACTGCAAGACCTGCGACATCAAAGATCCCTACGAAATCATCAACTGGGTTCCGCCTGAGGGTGGGTCGGGGCCGAATTATCAGAATCTGTGAATCTCGATCTCGTTTGGCGCGTTGCGCGCCTGCACCAACTCATTCGTCGCGTATGGGGCAGTCTGGCCTTGCGTGGGTGGAAAGGCACATTTAGGCGCATTGTCGAGCAATTTCGAGCACGGAAAGGCCCCCTGGCGACTGACATAGCTACGGATGTTCCAGTGGATTTGCCTGATCGCCGGCGTATCTTGGTGATCGACACCATGGCACCCAATCCAGCACGAGATTCGGGTTCGCTACGCCTGTGTATGATGCTCCAACTTCTGCATCGCGACGGTTGGCATGTCGATTTATTACCGGACGACGGCCGCGTCACGCCAGAAGACATCGAACGAATGCGCGGGTACGGCATCCAGTTGCACACTGGTAGCGTCATGACCTGGTTGCGCAAGCATGGCGCAACACTAGATGCAGTACTGCTGTGCCGCCTTGCCATCGCCGCCCCCTACCTCGCACCAACTCGTCGACTGGCCCCGCAAGCCATGTGCATTTTCGATACTGTCGATCTGCACTTTCTTCGTGAGCAGCGAGCCGCGGAGGTGTCAGGCAGTCAGCGTATGCGTCGGCAATCTGTAACGTCACGTCAACGAGAACTGGCTCTGATACGTGAGAGTGATGTGAGCTTTGTCGTCAGTCCCGTCGAACTAGATATGCTTCGGAGAGAATTACCCGACAGCCGTATTGAGCTGGTTAGCAACATTCATGAGATACATGGCCGCGGCGCACCGTTTTCACAGAGGCGCGACCTGCTATTTGTCGGCGGTTTTGGCCACCCACCTAACGAGGATGCGGTGCGATGGTTCGTTGCAGATATCCTGCCTCTGTTGCGTGCACGCGATCCGTCCATACTTTTTCATATCGCAGGTGACGTTACGCCTGAAGCACGCCATGCGCTAGACCAGCGTGGCATCGAAATGCATGGTCGGGTCGACGACCTCGCGGGGCTGATGAATCGCTGCAAAGTTTCCGTAGCCCCTTTGCGCTTTGGTGCGGGCGTCAAGGGCAAGGTCAACATGGCAATGAGCTACGGCCTACCTGTAGTGGCCACTCCTATCGCAGCGGAAGGCATGCACCTGTCCAATGGTCATGATGTTCTGATCGCAGCAACAGCCGCCGAGTTTGCCGACGCAGTATGGCGTGTGTATCACGACGCAGCCCTGTGGGCACACCTATCGGACGGAGGCATTCATAACGTGCAACGGCACTTCTCTCCCAATCTTGCTCTACAAACACTACGCAGCGTCCTACCCGCCTGCAAGCACAGCCAACCAACTCTGGGGGGGGTGACATGAGAGGTTTACTCCTTCTGGTCAAGCTTTTTCTGGCCAGATATCCCGGCCTGCGGCGAAAAATAGTCAACATCATCTATCGCATACCTGCCTTGGACATGCGTCTACGTACGGCACTTGATGGTCGCAATAGCGAGGCATGGCAGCGCGTAGCGCTGAACGACTTGGCGGAAGAAGTCCAGACGGTATACGAACGACTTCGCATTCGGATAAAGCGATAATGAAGCTTCTGCTAGACCTCCAGGGAGCACAGTGCCAGAGCAGGCACCGTGGCATCGGACGCTACACGCTCGCACTAAGCCACGCTCTTCTCAACAAGACAGCAGAGCAGCATGAAGTGCTGCTTCTACTCAACTCGCGCTTTGAAGTTGCCACTGATTCGCTCATCAGTAAACTAGGCTCTCACGCCCGCCCAGAGCGCCGAGTCATGCTGGATGTGCCTGCCGGCGTGAACGCCGAGCGCGGCAGCGCGTGGCTGCGCCGAGCTGCCGCACGCACTATGCGGCATGCGATTGAGTGCACAGATGCAAACATCGTTTGGCACAGTAGCGTGGTGGAAGGCTATTTTGAGGACGTGTTGCTACCAGATGCACCGTTGAGCAATGTAGCAAGCGTAGCTACGCTTTACGACTTGATCCCAATGCATGCTGCAGACACTTATCTGAGTCACCCGCGCGCACGCCGTTGGTATGAGCAGAGCATCGAGACTCTGAGGCGCTGCGATCGCCTGTTCTCGATTTCCGAATGGGTCCGCCAGGACGCGCTCGATCGGCTCAGGCTGCCGCCGGAGCGCATAGTAAACATCGGCACCGGAGTCGATAGCAGTTTCAAAGCGTCGGCTATTAATCCCTCAGCAAGCAACGAATTGCGCCGCCGCTTCGGCATCACATGCCCGTTCGTGCTCTACAACGGCGGCCTCGATCCACGCAAGAACGTTGCTACGCTGATTCATGCGTTTGCCGCACTTCCCCCTCCCCTACGTACGGCATATCAGCTCGTCATCGTTGGACACACAGACCGCGAGACTCTAGCCTTGCTTAAGTCCGCAATGCACAAGGCCAGACTCTCTCCAGATAGCGTCATTTTCACCGGTTACGCACACGATAAAGATCTTGTGCGCCTTTACACGGAATGTGCGCTATTTGCATTCCCATCCCTGTTAGAAGGCTTCGGCCTTCCGCCTCTCGAAGCCATGGCCTGTGGCGCACCAGTCATCGCCAGCAACACCACCAGCCTGCCTGAAGTGATCGGCCGTCGCGATGCGCTATTCGATCCGCACCGAATCGACAGCATTAGCGAACGCATGACGGCAGTCCTGAGCAATGCAGAATTCGCCGCCGAGTTGTCTAGATATGGCCTCGATCGCGCAAAAAATTTTCAGTGGGATGCCGTTGCCGATCGAGCACTAGATGCATTGCATACGTTGGTGAAAAGCGACGTATGCACTGTGAGCGTCTCTTCCGGGCGTCCAGCGCTTACTTGCGTGGTGGCTGACAATGTTGCCTTTCCAGCGTGGTTAAGCGAGCTCGATGCACATATCGTGTCGCTGTCAGATGCTGACTCAGCGATCACAGGCCATGATACGCAGCTCGTTTTATATGTAACGACACCAAGCTCGGCACATCTGCTTGAAAAACACACGAGGATACGACCCGGTGCCCTGCTAGTCACTGCCGAAAGTGGACCGACAACAAAGCCGCTGAGTGCTACCACGCTTCGAGCCGCCTACAAGGGCGATGGTTATATCGGCATCATGAGCGCATTGGAATGCGGCTCGGTATCCATTGGGCTTTGCATTGCCCCACTACTTGAGCATGTCCTGGGCGTGCTGTGCACGGATAAGCAGCTCCATGATCAAATCAGCGCGACTGTGTCGGAAAAATCTCTTGATATCAGCGTGCTGCCAGCACGTCATACCTCTCAGGCATGCATGCAATATTTGTCGCAAAGCTATGCCATGCACCCACTTGCACGGGAAGCCCGCTTGATCGATGAGCTCAGCTTGCTCGAGGGCGACTCTAGTAATGAAGATATGGCTGTAGTCGCTGCGGCCATCGTTAATGCACGCAAGCCAAAAGCCATACGCCAATGGTTGGTTGACGTGAGTAGCATTGCCAGCTCTGACATACGTACGGGTGTACAACGCGTTGTACGCAATGTTCTTATCCACTGGCTTAGACAACCCCCGACTGGAGATGTTCGCATCGAACCAGTGCGCTTTAGCAACGGCCGCTTTCGCTATGCACGCCGATATACGCTCGATCTGCTTGGCCTCAAAGGCATATCGTTGCCTGATGAAGCTGTCAATGCTGTCAATGGCGATATCTTTATCGGACTGGACTGGGCGGTTGATTGCATCGCCGACGCTGAGCCGCAATTGCGGGATTGGCGCCGACGCGGCGTGCGAACATATTTCCTTGTTCACGATCTGCTTCCCATCAAATTGCCAGAAATGTTTCATCCTTACGCACGCAATCGCTTCATTGATTGGCTGCGTAGCATTGCGGCCATTGCCGATGGATTGGCCTGCGTTTCACAAGCGACTGCCGAAGATTTAATGAAGTGGTTGCGTACAACCGAACTGCACTATCAGTTCGCTCGTGCGCCAGCTATCGGCAATTTTTCGCTTGGTGTGGATGCCACGCTTGGAAGCGGGACTACCGTCCCCAGAAAAGAGTTGGCCGATGCCATACAAGCACGCCCTACTCTACTCATGGTGGGAACGATTGAGCCGCGCAAAGGCTACGATCAGGTACTGGATGCGTGCGAAATGCTTTGGAGCACGGGAGTCGACTTCAACTTGTTTATCATTGGTCGCTTCGGCTGGCTGATGGAAGATCTACACAAGCGCCTGGACCATCATGCGGAAAAGCGCCAGCGCCTGTTCTGGATCGATGACGTGAACGATGCCGAACTGGACGCAATCTATCACTCAAGTTCCGCTTTGATGGCCGCCTCCTGGGGTGAAGGGTATGGCCTGCCACTGATTGAGGCGGCGCGACGAGGACTTCCTGTTATTGCACGCGACCTGCCGGTGTTCCGGGAAGTCATGGGGGACCGTGCGTGCTATTTCAGTGCACCAATGGCAACAGACTTAGCTGACGTCCTGTGTGATTGGCTGGCTACGCCGCGCCCGCACACTCCGATCAACACCGAATCATGGATCACCTGGGAACAAAGCGCGGCAGGCCTCGCCAAGATCGTTCTTGGATTTGCCGATTTCGAATAGCACGCCACTCCATACGCATCCGCATGGAAATCTAAAACCAGTTATAATTGTGGTTTGCATGACAACCCAAACGCTGATTGGCGTCCGGTATAAGGAAACGCAGATGAAGATTTTGGTCGGCTACAAGCGCGTGGTGGACTACAACGTCCGCATCCAAGTCAAACCCGATGGCACCGGCGTGGTGACCGACGGCGTGAAGCTCTCCGCCAATCCCTTTGACGACATCGCATTGGAAGAAGCGCTGCGTTTGCGAGAAAAGGGCGTCGCCGAAGAGGTGATCGTTGTCGGCATCGGCCCAGCCGATCTGACCGCACATCTGCGTAATGGACTGGCGATGGGTGCCAATCGCGCCATTCACGTGGTGACGTCGGATACGGTACAGCCGCTTACTGCAGCACGCGCGTTCCTGAAGCTGGTTGAGAAAGAACAGCCTGGCCTGGTCATCCTGGGCAAGCAGGCCATCGATGACGACGCCAATCAGACCGGCCAAATGCTCGCCGCGTTGTGGAATCGGCCCCAAGCTACATTCGCCAGCAAGGTGGAAATTGCGGATGGCAAGGCAACGGTGACACGCGAAGTCGACGCTGGTCTGGAAGTGATCGAAACGCAATTGCCGGCCGTAATCACCACCGACTTGCGCTTGAACGAACCTCGCTTCATCAAGCTGCCAGACATCATGAAGGCCAAGTCCAAGCCGATCGACACCATCGAGTTCGCATCCCTGGGTGTAGACGCCCACGATCAACTCAAGACTACGCACTACGCAGCACCACCCAAGCGCAGCAAGGGCGTGATGGTGAAGGACGCTGCCGAATTGGTGGCAACCCTGAAGCAGAAGGGGCTGCTCTAAGCAGCCGGCCGGAATCTAAGGAGACATCCATGAGCAAGATCCTGGTTATCGCCGAACATCTGGACGGCAAACTGAATTCTTCCACTGCACGCGCAGTGAGTGCTGCTGCAGCAGTCAAACCTGAAGCGATTGACGTGTTGGTCCTAAGCAACAATGCGGCTGCCATTGCCGCAGAAGCCGCCAAGATCGATGGAATCAGTCGCGTGCTCACCATCGAGCGACCGGAAAATGCGCATCCGTTAGCGGCCGTGTTGGCTCCGCAAATCGCGAAGGCCGCCGCGGGCTACAGCCATGTGTTCGCACCCTCTACTACCTTCGGCAAGGACCTCGCGCCACGCGTGGCCGCCCTGCTGGGCGTAGCACAGGTCAGCGACGTGATGAGCGTTGACGGTGGCCACACCTTCAAGCGACCGATTTACGCCGGTAACGCCATCATCACGGTCGAGGCTGATCCTTCGCAGGCGGTTGTTGCGACGATCCGCACAGCATCCTGGGCAACTGCCGCCAGCGGTAGCAACAATGCGCCCGTCGAAGCGCTGAATCTTGACGTTACGTTGCCAACGCATACGCGTTTCGTCGAGCTCAAGCAGGGAAAGAGCGATCGTCCGGACCTGCAAAGTGCCAACAAGGTTGTTTCCGGCGGCCGTGGCGTGGGCTCGAAAGAGAATTTCGAAATCATCTACAAGTTCGCCGACAAAATCGGTGCAGCCGTGGGTGCATCCCGAGCCGCAGTAGACGCGGGCTATGTGCCGAACGAGATGCAGGTAGGCCAAACCGGAAAAATCATCGCCCCGGAACTGTATATAGCCATCGGCATCTCCGGTGCCATCCAGCACCTTACGGGCATAAAGGATGCCGGCACCATCGTCGCGATCAACAAAGATGCTGAGGCGCCGATTTTTGAAGTAGCGGACGTGGGACTGGTCGGCGACCTGTTCAAGCTGATACCCGAACTGGAACAAGCGATCGGCTAAGCTCCACTCGCTATTCGGCAATGGACCAAGGCGGTGCGAATGTGCCGCCTTTTTTCGACTCAAGCATGAAGGACAACATGGACCGCGTCGATCACGCGCTGCACATCACTGTCGGACATAGCTGGTGACAATGGCAAACTGACGGTTTCGCGTCCGACTTTCATGGCATGCGGCCACTGCTCCGGCGTCCAACCGAAGCGTTGCTGGTAATACGGGTGCTCGGGAATGGAAAGATAGTGCACCCCGGTGCCGATCCGCGCAGCATTCATACGATCCAGAAAATCATCACGCACGATGCCGCAACGCTGCACGTCAATCATTACGGTGTAAAGATGTCGGCCATGGCGGGTATTTGGATCCGCAGGCGTCGGCAGTGAAACTGGCAACGCTGCAAAGGCTTTGTCATAGCGCTGCCAGACTTCAGCGCGGCGATGCCAGCTTTGCTCAACGCGTGCCAGTTGATGCAGGCCCATCGCCGCCTGCATGTCCATCATGTTGTATTTGAAGCCGCACTCTACGACCTGGTAATGCCTGTAGCCCTTGTCGCCGAACCGATGCCATGCATCCTTGCTCATACCATGCAAAGCAAGAATGCGCGCACGCGCGACCTGCTCTTCACTTCGGCCCAGGATCATACCGCCTTCACCAGTGACGACATTCTTGGTGACGTAAAAGCTGAAGCAACCGAAATCGCCGAATGTGCCCAATGGTTTGCCGCCAAACTGGGCCTCCACTGCATGTGCGCAATCTTCGATGACTATCAGGCTATGCCTAGCGGCGATCGCCATGATGCGATCCATATCACAGGGTCGACCTGCAAAATGCACGGGGATGATCGCACGAGTACGTGGTGTGATGGCCGCTTCAATAGCTGCCGGGTCGACATTCTGCGTGGAAGGATCTATGTCAGCCAGCACGGGCGTCAGGCCAGCATGGAGGATGGCGTTTACCGTGGCGCAAAAGGTCAACGGCGTAGTGATCACCTCCGCGCCCGGCTCGATCTCGGCAGCCAGCATGCTTACATGCAATGCGGCCGTACAGGAGTTGACGGCTGCGACTTGCGAGGCTTGCACTCCACGGAAGTTCGCAAAGTCTCGCTCAAATTGTGCAACGCGAGGCCCTGTTCCTAACCACCCGGAACGCATGCAAGCCTCGACTTCGGCGATTTCCGCTTCGCCGATCTGAGGAGCACCGAAAACGAGAAAAGGGGCTTCAGGTTTCAAGATCGGATCCGGATGCATGATTGGGAAACATGGTCGCTGCCGAAAACGCGATGAAGTCCGACGAGACTTGCAGGTCGAACTCAATGCTGCGCATGGGGAACCACGCATGAGACGAGTTGTTCAACCATCTCCTGAAGCGAGCTTTCATTCGGATGCAGATGCACTTCAGGTTTGGCAGGCACTTCATATGGGGAGTCGATACCCGTGAAATTGCTGATCTCCCCCGCTCTTGCCTTTCGGTACAACCCCTTCGGATCCCGGCGTTCGCACTCTTCCAATGGCGTGTCCATGAATACCTCTACGAATTCGCCCTCTTCGAACAATCCACGAGCAAACTCTCGTTCGCTTTGGAAGGGAGAGATGACGCATACCATGACGATTAATCCGGCATCCACCATCAGATGCGCCACTTCGGCCACGCGCCGCACATTCTCGACACGCGCTTCCGCGGTAAAACCCAGGTCCCGGTTCAAGCCATGGCGGAGGTTATCGCCGTCGAGCAGATAGGTGTGATAACCCAATGCACACAAACGGCGCTCCAGGAGATTGGCAACCGTCGATTTACCAGCGCCGGAAAGCCCTGTAAACCAGAGGCATTTCGGCGGCTGCCCCTTACCTTGCGCCCGTGCCTGCTTGTCTACATCCAGATGTTGCCAATGCACGTTGGTAGCACGGCGAAGTGCGAAATCGAGCATGCCGCAAGCTACTGTGGCATGGGTCTGCCGATCGATAAGAATGAAGCCACCCAATGTGTGATTTTCGGCATAAGGCTCGAACGCGATGGGGTGATCGAGATCGACATTGCAATAACCGACCTCGTTCAATTGAAGGCGATGGGCAGCCAGCTTCGACTGGGTGTTTACATCCACCTTATGCTTGATTGAGGTGACCCGGGCATTCACCGTCTTTGTGCCGATCTTGAGCCAATAACCACGATTGGGCAGCAATGGCATATCGCCCATCCACAGTAAATGTGCAGCAAATTGGTCGGACTCCATCGCCGGATGTGCTGCGTGGGCGATGACATCCCCCCGGCTGACGTCTACCTCGCGGTCAAGGGTAAGGGTCACGGCCTGCCCTGTACCCGCTTCGTCGAGATCGCCGCCAGCCGTTACGATCCGGGCAATCTGAGCGTGATGCGCTCCAGGCTGAACTACGACTGGTTCGCCGACTTTGACGCGGCCACTGCAGATCGTGCCCGCATAACCGCGAAACGTCTGGTCTGGACGATTAACCCATTGCACTGGCATCCGGAAGCCCGAAGACTGAATGGGCTGCACATGAATGGTTTCAAGCACATCAAGCAGAGTCGGACCTTCGTACCAGGTCATGCGCGCAGAAGACTTTCCTATGTTATCCCCCTCAAGGGCGGAAACCGGCAAGGAATGAATTTCGGCTAGACCCAGTTCCGAAGAGAGCGTGATGTATGCATCGCGGATAGCTTCGTAAACGTCTTGTCTATAGTCGACCAGGTCCATCTTATTGATGGCCAAGATGATGTTGCGAATACCCAGCAAAGCACAAATATAGGTGTGCCGCCTGGTCTGTGTCAGCAGCCCCTTACGCGCGTCAACCAACACTACAGCCACGTCCGCATGCGACGCACCCGTGGCCATATTGCGCGTGTATTGTTCGTGTCCTGGACAGTCGGCAACGATGAAACTGCGACGCGCGCTATGGAAATAGCGGTAGGCCACATCAATAGTGATGCCCTGCTGACGTTCCGCATCCAGACCATCGGTTAACAGGGAAAAGTCCAGAACTCCCCCCTCGGGATGCAGCCGTCGGCTGTCGCGGCGCAGAGTCTCAATCTGATCGTCCGGCAGCATCCCTGCATCGAAAAGCAGCCGGCCCAATAACGTGCTTTTGCCGTCATCGACGCTACCGCAAGTGATGAAACGCAGCAGACTACGCGATTGAATCTCACCGCCCATCAGAAATACCCCTCCTGCTTCTTCCGCTCCATTGATGCTGAGGGGTCCTGGTCGATGATCCGGCCTTGCCGCTCCGACGAACGTGACGAGGCCATTTCTGCGATGACCTGATCCAGCGTGCTTGCGGTGGATTCGATGGCTCCAGTTAGCGGATAACAGCCAAGAGTACGAAAGCGGACCATGCGGCGCTCGATCCTTTCACCATCCCGAAGGACAAAGCGTTCATCGTCCACCATGATCCATGCACCGTCCCGTCGCACTACCGGGCGCTCTTTCGCAAAATAAAGTGGCACGACTGGAATATCTTCACGCTGGATGTAGTGCCATACGTCCATTTCTGTCCAGTTGGACATGGGAAAAACACGCACGCTTTCCCCTTTGCGGATCTGCGTGTTGTAGAGATTCCATAGCTCCGGACGCTGGCGCTTCGGATCCCAACGATGTTGCTCGTTACGAAAGGAAAAGATGCGCTCTTTGGCTCTGGATTTCTCTTCGTCGCGACGAGCACCGCCGATGGCGGCGTCGAATTGGTATTTATCCAGAGCCTGCTTGAGCGCGGCCGTTTTCATCACATCTGTATGTACTGCTGCGCCATGTACCAACGGGGAAATGCCCTGCTTAACGCCTTCCTCATTAATATGCACCAGTAGCTGCACATCCCTGGCAACCGCCACCTGATTGCGGAAGATGATCATCTCGCGGAACTTCCACGTGGTATCAACGTGGAGCAGCGGAATAGGAGGACAAGCGGGGTAGAACGCCTTGCGTAACAAATGCAACAGCACCGATGAGTCTTTGCCAATTGAATACAGCATCACCGGCCGCGGGAAACCAGCCACCACCTCTCGAAAAATGTGGATGCTTTCGGCTTCAAGTTGGTCCAGATGTGCGGAAGATTGGCTCATTGGCACGGCCAAAATACGTAGAATTGCCGATTCTGCCATGTTCCGACTACATAAGTAGCCCATATTGAGAAGCCGTTCATGTGCCCGACTCAGATCATCTCACAGCATCCTGGGCGACAGATATTGTCGATCGCCACAAGCTTGCAAGAGGGCATGGAGGGTCGTCGAAGACCTACATCGATCCCTGGCGACATCCATCGCCGAATGCGCTGCCAGCTTACTCCTGAGTGACCTAGATTCAAGACCCTCTAGACCCATTGAAACCTTGTCCGAGCCCAAATAAAGCAGCGGCTGTGGCATGATTAAGAAATAATTTTTTACGGACGCCACTGCAACTTGCAGGTCCATTGCATGGCCAATAAAGGATCGGGGAATCAAATGAAGACCACTTTGATTGGATCAAGTCGTGTCGACCGGGCCGCGGCCTCATGCCTGTCGGAAATGAGCAACAATCTTCTCTGCCTCAATATCGACCATCACCGGCTTGGCGCACTCAACAATGGTGATGTGCTTATTCATGGATCCGGATCCATCAAACTCATGCATTGCAAAGCGAATGCTGGATGGGCGCTATTAAGCGCCGGCGCAAGGGCGCCCTTCGCAAGCGTTGTGCGTGCCAATCAGTACCTGTAAACGGATATACATGCATGGAACGAAACGATCTACTGCCTTTCGAGCAAGCACTGCGCGGAAAGCGGATATTCCTAACCGGGCACACTGGCTTCACTGGCAGCTGGGCCTCCGCTTGGTTACTGCAGCTTGGAGCAACGGTATGCGGTTACTCGAGGCCCGCTGAAACCTCTCCAGGCCTCTGGGAGGAGCTCCATCTCGATAGTCATATGCAATCGATCCATGGCGATATTTGCGATCGCCTGGCACTTGATCGCGCCATCGCGGAATTTGTCCCACATGTCATTCTTCATTTAGCTGCTCAGCCGCTTGTTCGCAGGAGCTACAGAGAGCCGTTCGAAACGTTCAACACCAACGTCATGGGCACGCTTAATGTATTGGAAGCAGCCCGCCAGCTCCCCAATTTACAGGCCATTGTTTGCGTAACGACCGACAAGGTGTACGAAAACAAGGAATGGCCATGGCCTTACCGTGAAAACGATCCCTTAGGAGGTAAAGACCCCTACAGCGCGTCCAAGTCAGCGGCGGAAATGGTCATTCAAAGTTACCAATATGCATTCAAGACGGCCGACAATCGGATGCTGCCGCTCGCGACCGCCCGAGGTGGCAATATCATTGGAGGCGGCGATTGGTCTGAGGATCGCCTGGTTCCGGATTTTGTACGTGCAGTGGTTAACGAATCCCCGTTGACGCTGCGTTACCCGGATGCAACGAGACCGTGGCAGCATGTGCTGGCACTGGTACAAGGTTATCTCATGCTCGCAGCAGGGCTCATAGAAGCGCCAGAACGGCACGCGCGCAGCTGGAACCTAGGACCAGCCGATGGCCGCGCTCTGACCGTGCGCAATGTTCTTGAAACGCTGTCGTCCACCTGGACGCGCCCTGAGCTCCATTATTTGGAAAATCCGACCAAGGAAGCAAAGCTGCTGGCGCTCGACAGTACGCTGGCGCGCGACGTACTCGCTTGGCGGCCTGCGTGGGATGTTGATGAAACTATTGTCCGCACAGCTGACTGGTACCGTGAGTTTTACGCCAAGAAAGGTAGGGCGTACGACATCACGCACGACCAGCTCAACGACTGGCGTCGCTCGCTTCTAAACCGACCGTTGACAGGCAGATGATGCGTATTTTGCTTACGGGAGCTTCGGGCTTCATCGGCAACAGACTGCTTCGGCATCTCCGTAACGCTGACATCTCTGTGGTGTCCGTCGGAAGAACGCCGGTATCTCAAGACGGTGTGGATTTCCTACCTGTCTCGCACCTGGCTGCAGACGATCTACGCACCACCCTTAAGAGTTACTCCATCGACGCGGTGATTCATCTGGCTGCGGCTGGCGTCTCCCCAAATGATCGCGATGCGCGGCATTTGCTCGAAATCAATGGCCATTTGCCGTCCGCACTTGCGTTGCTCGCGAATGATCTTGGCGCTCGGGCATTCGTGATGACTGGAAGCAGCTCAGAATACGCCCAAACCAATAGCGAACAAATTGAAGAGCACGCTCCACTAGAGACAACGAAGACCTATGGTGCGACGAAAGCTGCAGGCGGGCTCCTTGCTGTTGCAATGGGCTCAGCGCTTGGCTTGCCCACAATAAACCTGCGTCTATTCAACGTCTTCGGGCCCGGCGAAGCACCACACCGCCTACTGCCGTCTCTACTCCATAGCCTGAATGCCGGGAAGTTCGTTGCACTTTCGGAAGGTCAACAGCAACGCGACTTCGTCCATGTGGACGACGCATGCATAGCCATCCTCGCCGCGTTGCATGCTGCGTTGCGAGGCTCCCTGCCTACTGGGCACTACAATGTTTGCAGCGGCAAGGGGACATCGGTGCGCGAGTTCGCGCTGGCCGTTGCCGCTACGCTCGGTGCAGATGCGCAGCTTCTCCGTTTCGGAGCATTACCCATGCGTCCAGATGACATGCCACGTGTCGTGGGCGCTCCGAATGCGTTTGGACAACTTTCCGGCTGGAAACCCACCATGGCATTTCAACAGGCTATTGAGAGCGCAGTGGAGGAAATGCGCCAATCAACTTTGGGCGCTTGAGCTATGACCAATATGACCCATCTCCCACTGATTTCCATTGCCATTCCCGTCTTCAATGAAGAGAGCAATATCGACGCTCTTTACGTGCGTTTAGTCGCACTTGCAGAAGCCATGGCCGCCGAATGTCGCCTGGAGTTCATCTTTACCGACAATCACTCGGTCGATCGCACATGGGAGATGCTGGGCGAGATTGCCGCTAGGGACGAACGCGTCAAAGCCATTCGGTTCTCGAAAAACGTCGGCTTTCAACGTTCGATTTTGGCAAATTATTTGCACACGAGCGGAGACGCGATCCTCCAGATCGATGCAGACCTACAAGACCCTCCGGAACTGCTTAGTGACTTCCTAGACCTCTGGAAGCAGGGCTATCACGTAGTCTACGGCATTCGTCGCTCGCGTCCCGAGGGCAAGCTTATTCATAGCTTCCGCAAGCTAGGCTACTGGCTCATTGATAGAATCAGCGAGCACCCAATACCACGCAATGCTGGTGATTTCCGCCTTGTCGATCGAAAAGTCGTCAACGCACTCGCCGGCCAGCGATCCGCAGAACCCTACTTGCGGGGTTTGATTGCAGGCATGGGTTTCAGGCAAATCGGCATACCGTATGATCGTTCGGCGCGCGTAGCAGGTCTCAGCAAGTTCGGCGTGACCCAGCTCATCAAGCTCGGCTTTACTGGCGTGTTCAATCATTCGCTAGTGCCGTTACGGCTTGCTACCGTGGCCGGCTGCATCATTCTGTCACTCAGCGCTATCGGCGCCATTTACTACGTCGCGCTGAAGCTGCTCCATCCAGACCTGCCTCGCGGCCTCGCAAGCCTGCACATTCTGATCTTGTTCGGTATCGGCTTCCAGTCGCTTTTACTTGGCATTCTTGGCGAATACCTCTTGCGCATTTATAAGATTTTGCGCAAAGAGCCCATTGCGATTATCCAAGAGACGCTGAATTTCAAATCAAACGACGTCAAACTTTGAGAGAGAAATCATGAAGGCAGTCATACTTGCCGGTGGTCTAGGCACGCGCATCGCCGAGGAATCCGATTACCGACCCAAGCCCATGGTCGAAATTGGTGGCCGTCCGCTGCTTTGGCACATCATGAAATCCTACGCCAAGCATGGCATCAGGGATTTCATCATCTGCCTTGGTTACAAGGGGTACGTGATCAAAGAATATTTCTTCAATTACCATCGCCACACGGCCAACCTTGAAATCAGCCTGCGGTCTGGTGATGTAAAGGTACTCGACACGCAGGCCGAGGATTGGAAAATCACCCTCATCGACACAGGTCAGGACACCATGACCGGCGGACGCGTCAAACGCGTACGCCAATATCTGCAAGATGAAACCTTCTGCCTGACCTACGGTGATGGCTTATCCGACATCGATATATCGACAGAACTGGCTTTTCATCGGTCGCACGGCAAATTGGCAACCATAGCCGCGGTCCAACCCCCTGGCCGCTTTGGCGTGCTGAAACTCGGTCAGAAGTCAAACGTCTCAACCTTCGAAGAAAAGCCACAAGATGAAATTGGCTGGATAAATGGCGGATTTTTCATTCTTGAGCCCTCCGCGATTGACTATATTGAAAGCGATGCGACTTCGTTTGAACGCGCACCTCTTGCAAATCTTGCGCGGGACGGCGAGCTAATGGCGTTCCAACATCATGGTTTCTGGCAGCCTTGCGATACGTTACGTGACAAACGGGAGTTGCAGAGCCTGTGGGATGCAGGCAAAGCACCATGGAAGGCCTGACCGTGCTCGACCAACCTGCCCCTCTCAACAGCGCTGAGAAGAAATCAAAAGGTAGCTCACTTCGATTGCTGGTCGGCTGCGTCCTGTCTGCCGTGTGCCTGTATTTCGTCTTTCGAAATATTAAGTTCACGGAGGTCGGGCAAGCGCTTGCCACATTCCGGTGGCCCTATCTACTGCTCGGGCTTGCCTCGCTTGGTGAGGGTTACACTGCTCGTATTTACCGCTGGAAAATACTTTTGCGCACATGCGGCCCCAACGTGAGCGCGCAAGCCTGTGCGGCGCCTTTCCTCGCATCGATTGCGTTGAATAACGTATTGCCGCTTCGCCTGGGCGACGTCGTCAGGGCGTTCGTATTCCCGGCTGCGCTTGGCGTCACGCGCACCGCAGCTGTGGCGACGCTCGTACTGGAGCGTCTTGCTGACTTGCTTACGTTGCTAATTTGTCTGGCAGCAGCAACCTTCTTCTTTCCAAAAGGTGCCCTTCCGACGACCGTGACTGATGTCGTAGAAGTCGTAGCCCTGCTCGGAAGCACCGCTCTGCTTTGCTTGATGCTTTTTACGTCCCCCATTGTGCGGCTGCTCTGCAGGATAGCCACTCGAATCGAGAACAAGGTACATCCAAAGTTATTGAGAATCTTATCGGCCGTCATCGATCTCGGCCGAGCGTTGGAAACAATTTCGCGCCCTCGCTCGATCGTCGTGACACTCGCGATTTCATCAATGACTTGGGCAGGCGAATTAGGACTCTATCTTGCAATGATGCATGGGATAGGGATGGCTTTCTCGCTCCCCGGAGGATTGCTCCTGATGTCCATGGCTACCATCGCAACCCTTGTTCCGTCTTCCCCTGGTTACGTGGGACCGTACCATCTGGCCGCCTTCACTGCAGTGAACCTCATGGGTGGCACCTCAGCACAAGCCATGACGCTCGCCGTTCTATGTCACCTCGGCGTATGGCTACCTACGACGATCGCAGGCGCCATCGTCATGATCTTCAATCGAAATCTGTTCAAGGCGGCGCAAACACAAGCAGCCCGCGGCGAAGCTGGAGAGTAATATGAATCATTCATCGTCCGAGTTTGACACTGCCATTGTCGGTGCAGGCTTCACCGGTCTGGTGGCTGGCCTTCGGCTGGCCCAAGCCGGTAAAAAAGTCCTCATCTTGGAAAGCGACACCGCACCGGGAGGTCTGGCGGGAACATTCGAATTCGACGACGGAGTTCACATTGAAAAGTTCTACCACCACTGGTTCAACAATGACGCTTACGTACCCGGCCTGGTGGAAGAACTGGGTCTCAGCGACTCGATACTGACTCTGCCGTCGAAGACGGGCATGTACTACAACGGACGACTATGGAAGCTATCGACACCTCTCGATGTCCTGCGCTTTAGCCCGCTCCCGTTCATCGACCGCTTGCGCCTTGGCTGGCTCGTTTTCCAGGTACGTAAAGTCAAGGACTGGAAGTCGATTGAACATCTGACAATTCGCGAATGGCTGGAGCCGCTATGCGGGAAGAACGTCTTCAAGATCGTGTGGGAACCGCTCATCCGCTCAAAGTTTTCAATCTTTGCCGAAGATGTCAATGCAGTTTGGTTTTGGAAGAAGCTGGTGCTACGCGGTAGCACTCGTGACTCCAGCGGTGGCGAGCAGCTGGCTTATTTTCGTGGTGGATTTGGTCGCTTGGCAGGAGCGCTGGCTGAACGAATCACGGCGCTCAACGGTGAAATCCGTTATGGCACGGCAGTCGTCGGATCGCGTACGGAGCACAACAGGATACGAGCCCTCGTGACCTCATCGGGTGATGTTACTGCGCATAACTATCTATTCACACCCTCTTTCAAACTCATCGCGCAGATCCTCAAAGACGCACCCAAGGCATGGCTCGACCGATTGAACCGCGTGAACTACCTGGGAAATGTCTGTCTTGTCATGGAGCTTACGCACAGCCTTTCGAGTACATATTGGCTCAACGTCAACGATCCGGGTTTCCCTTTCGTTGGCGTTATCGAACACACAAACCTGGATGACAGCTCCCATTACGCAGGGCGCCATATTGTATTTCTGTCTCGTTATCTCGCGACTTCCGACTCCACCTGGGCCATGAACGACGCGGAATACCTGGACTATGCCCTACCCCATCTAGAGCGTATGTTCCCTAAATTTAAACGGGACTGGATTAAAGAATTCCGCATTTGGCGCGCGGAATATGCTCAGCCCGTCACCGAGCGTAACTACTCCAGTTATGTGCCTGACAACTACACGCCTTATGAAAACGCTTTGATCTCAAGCATGGCGCAGATTTATCCGGAAGACCGAGGCACCAATTACGCCATTCGCGAAGGTGCTCGCATGGCAGACCTCATCAAGAATCAGGCAGCGCACGCTGGCGGAGCATGAAATTCGTCATGAATCAACTTGATCAGCGCCTTATTTCTTTATTGCTCAAGGGTAATAGAGCACTCATTGCCGCTTCTCTTTCAGCGGTGGCATTTCTTGTATTTCTACAACTAATCAACGGTTGCTACAGTGCCAGTGTAGATGTGGCGCATCACTACGAGTTGGTTAACTGGATAGCTAACCACTGGACGGTCCCAGCCAGCGCGCGTCCATTGCTCCAAGAAATGGCCATCTATCCGCGCTACAGCCACGTAGCTGCTGCACTCGTCGGCACCCTTCTAGGTTCCTCATTCCTCGGAATGCAGGCGGTGGCGGCGGCATCCACTGCGTTGGCGCTGTCTGCTATAGCATTGATACCACGGCTCATGACGGGCGTTAAATCGTGGGCGTTTACGCTATTTATCGTCCTCCTCCTTGGAATAAACGGACATAGCTTCAGGCTGGAGCTGTTCGGTAACGAGTTGCTATCGAATTTTTTCTTTTCGCAGATGGTCGCACAAGCATGCCTGATGGTGGTCGTCGTAGCTGCGTCCTATATTGAAAAAGCCTACGGCGCCGGAATTAGCCTTATTGTCGGGGTACTCTTCACATCGATAGCCTTGGCTGGCATACACCTGCTGCCAGCGGTGGAGGGCGTCGGTTATGGACTGTTGCTTCTTGCTCTGTATACCGTCTCGGAACGAAAGCAATTTCTCAAACGGCTGCCAGTATGTGCTGCGCTGTCGGTACTTTCAGGACTTGTCCTTTATAAGCATCCCGCCTTTTCGGCCATGCGCGAGATAAGCGAAAACAATGGAGAGCTTCCGCTTAATAGCATCGCTACCGTCTTGGATCTATGTCTTTTGGTGAGCGCCTGCCTAGTTGTCTCGCTGGCACTCATGTTTACTGGGCGCGTGTTCAGCGGACAGGCAACCTCTTCTACCTTCAAGTTCGATCGAGACAACATCGTTGCACGGCACATGGGAAGTGCAGGAACCGCAATCGCTCTTCTTTGCGTGATGCAAATCGTTTGCTACAAGCTCGGTTTCGGCTCCGAATACGCTTATCGCAAGTATGCATTCGGCCTTTCGACCTTCTTGATCATCAATCTGGCCATGCTGCTCGCACAATGGGTGGTTCAGTTTTTTGCAAATTCCGCCGCACGCATCAAGGATGTCAAACTGACCTGGCTGCAGCCAGCCATCATTCTGTATGTATTGTGGGCTTACATCCTGGCCGGCGGCAACAAAATAGCCGATACGCAACAGATTGTTCAGATCGAGCGAACCGCTAACGTCATAAAGAGTTCGGGGACGGTGGAAGGTGCAGCTTACAGCTACGCGAGAAGCCTGGATGTTGGCGGGATCAGTGACGTCGTCAACTACCTTGTTTCCGTTGGCATCTTCGAAGCTCCCCGCGATGCAGACTCGATCGCTGTTCTTCGCAACACAAGTTTTCCCGACCCCAATGAAGTGGCCTATATCCTCAGCAGCAGCAATACACCCAGCGTCTGGTCTTATTCTGGGTGCGTAAAAGCGAGATATCCAAACTCCCTTGTCGTTGCGGACGGGCAGTGTATCTTGGCCAAATTTTCGAATTTCTGCGCGCGCGATCTCGACTTCTCAAGTGCTGGCTTTGTTTCGGAACGCATGCTCACCGGCTTCAGCCATCCTGAGTCATCCGGGCGTTGGTCGGACTCCGAATCGGCAAGCTTTTCCTGCGAATATCCTGGCGGTTTTACCAAGCCAACCAAGGCCGAATTGACGGTTCAGCCCTTTAATCCACGCGGAGGCAAACAAATCCTCGACGTGTCCGTCAACGGTTTACATGTCGGACATTTCATGCTGTCCGATGCCACAGTTCTTACGCTGCCCCTTCCATCAGATGCGGTATCGAACAAGTCAGGCTTGAAATTTGACTTCTCCATTCCGAATGCAACTTCGCCCAAAGAACTCGGAATAAGTCCCGATGGCAGGAAGCTTGGGATATGGGTAAGCCATCTTCGCCTCCAATAGTGCCGTGACGTGCGGCGCGCCTCGCAGAGCTCGCTGCATGACACGTTGGCGCCGCTCTTGTTAACGATCAAGAGCGGCACACCAGAGACAAGTCGCCTTCGCCGCCGATGATGTTTGTTGCCGCGGTTTTCGGTTTTGTGCGCAAAGGGGGTCATATCTGCTCATGCAGTAGAATGGTTCGGCCCTTCTCGACGTGAACAGCATTGGTTCCTAAGGATGCATTTTCGCCCGGCGCCAGGTGAGCTACCCGGTCAGGCGCCCAAGATTGGGGGGACCTTCCGGAACAACGCCATGTTATTAGTGGGCTCGTGATGCCATGCAGATGGATTCCGCACCGGATCACCTGATACGCCAGCGCTCCAACCGGCAGCCCACCGTAAACGCGGCATTGGTGAGGCTGCAGCCTAACCAGGCGCTAAGCGTCTAAGCCCGCCCCTCAGGGGATCTGTCGGCGCTCGTTCCAGGCATACGTTAAGTGTCAAAAATGCCGGTGCGAGCATGACTAAGCTACAAATAAAATTACAGCGACGAAATTGCTTACGTTAAACTTACGAAAATGCCGGGCCCAAAGCAGAAGCTAGCCGTGGGGTGTGATCTCCAATATGCAAAAAAATAAGAGCATTCTTCACTTTCACATACCTAAAACTGCGGGAAGCGCACTTCGTCACTTTCTCGTTGATCAGCATGGCGAAGGCCAGGTCTCTCCACCCATTGCTGGACTGAGGCTACAGGACGCACTTTTGCAATGGTCGCATTGCCAGGTTATCAGTGGCCACTTCGCCGTCCTCCAAGGTGATCTGCTGCCTAGTGATCGACACGCCATGACGGTGTTGAGAGATCCAATCGATCGCTTCCTTTCCGATCACTTCTTCAAGAAGTACGACAATGCCGATCGACTGATAGATACCGGCTTGCAGGCATCTGATCTCGACTCCCTGCTTGCCGGCGGTTCGTTTCAATATGACAACGGGTTGTGCGTGCAGCTGGACATGCTTTTCCCACTCGGCATCGCCCCGCTGCCTTTTACTTCTATAGAAGAAAAAATACGCGCAGCGCAACGGGCGATCGACCAATTCGACGCCGTCGGTATTCAGGAAGAGCTGGAAGATTTCGCGAGTATGCTTTGCGCGGAATTCGGGTGGGACCATAAGCAACTACGGCGCGTCAACCGGACTTCTCGCCGCGTATCCATCGAAGCACTGACCACCGAACAACGGCGGGCAATCCAAACATTGCTGGAACCCGAAATTGAGTTGTATCACTATGCCGCCTCCAGATTTCGTAAGGATAGGCGTCGGTACATTCTGGCATCTTCCCACAAGATTGGCGATGGCTCCCTGTGCAACGAAAAATCCTCCGTAACGATACCGGCACCCTCCGCATCACCTGCAGATCCGCGCAATTTTGGCGACAGGCGATGCGAAATTTCGTCAGCGGAAGTTCGGGGCACGTTGTCGGGGGTTTCGGTGGTACTGGCCGGTGAACGCATGGCCATTGCCGTCCGCTTCGTCGCGCACTGCGCCATCGATCAGTTGAATGTAGGCATCGCCATCAAAGATGAGCGTGGCATGGTGATTTATGGCACCAACACGCAATTGCTCGGTCAAAACTATGCATTGCTATCGCCGGGTGAGTACGAAGTGACTTTTTCACTGCTCAACCGGCTTGGTTGCGGTTACTACAATGTGGACGCAGCATTGGTACGCGGGGCCACACATCTCGCCGGTTGCTATCACTGGCTTGAACACGCAACCAAATTCGAAGTACCCGGATTGGCAGTCAACCATTTCGAAGGACGGGTCATGATGGATGCGTCCATCGCCATGAGCGCGATTGGTGAAGACGCAAATTGGGAGTTGAGCTCTGTAGAAGTATGGAACGCTTCCGTTGGTTCTTTTGGTCGCCTGAATCCCATGCTGAAGGATTTCAGCGCAATGATCGAGCCCATGGCTAAATTCGAAAAGGCCGCCGCAGGTACGGACGTGTTGCTGCAAATTCGGATGAAAAATGCTGGCAGAGATATCTGGCGCGCTACGGGGAGAAATCCCGTCAATCTCTCATATCGCTGGTTGACTATGGCCGGCGCAGTCGAAACAGCCGATGGCGTACGAACATCGCTGCCTACTGACGTCGCCCCCAATGAGGAGGCCATCATTCCACTGCATATTCGCGCGCCTTCCAGGCCAGGGGATTACGAACTGGTCGTTTCCCTTGTCCAGGAGCAAAATGCCTGGTTCATCGACTGCAACCCCAATAGCGGCTTTGCCTTGCTCGTAGAAGTGCGTGCGTAGACAAATGAGGATTTCTTACGCTGCAGACACGCTCTACAGCGTGCTGTGCATGCGACAACATCAGATTCAAGTGTACTGCTGAATTAGTGCACTGATTTCTCGCGTTTTGTCTTCCATCAACTTCGCGTTGCCTCGCGACTCCACGTTGAGCCTAAGTAGCGGCTCGGTGTTTGAGGAGCGCAAATTGAAACGCCAATCGGCGAATTCCATACTTATGCCATCGACACGGCTGATTGACGCGCTTAGCGAGTCGTAACGCCGAATCACTCGTTCGACAGCGGCCTGGGCATCGCCGACACGGAAGTTGATTTCCCCGCTACAGGGAAAAGCATCTATGCGCTCCTTCAACATATCCTTCAACGACACACCCGTTCGACTGATACGCTCCGCAATCAGCAGCCAGGGAATCATGCCCGAATCGCAATAGGCAAAATCGCGAAAGTAATGGTGCGCACTCATTTCGCCACCATAGATTGCATCTTCCGCACGCATGCGCTCTTTAATGAAGGCGTGGCCGGTTTTGCTCTCGATCGCCATACCCGCAGCGGAGGAAACCATGGCAATGGTGTTCCAGCTGAGCCGGGGATCGTGAATGATTTTTGCCCCGGGATTCTTTTCCAGCATCTGCGAGGCGAGCAACCCTACGAGATAGTAACCTTCAATGAAATTCCCTTCGGAATCGAAGAAAAAGCAACGATCGAAGTCACCATCCCAAGCCAGGCCAAAGTCGGCGCCGGAGGTGCGCACGGCATCTGATGTAGATTGACGATTTTCGGGAAGTAGCGGATTGGGTATGCCATTTGGAAAACTTCCATCCGGCTCGTGATTCACTCGTACGAACTCGAATGGCAAATGAGGCGCTAACCCATCGATTACCAGGCTTGCGCTGCCGTTGCCGGCATTTACAACGATCTTCAGCGGCCGCAAGACATCAACATCGACGTAGCCAAGGAGATGCTGCAAATAGGCGTCCTTGCACGCGTCTGTATGGACATTACCCCGATGCGAAACGACAGAACGAAAGCGCGCCGATTCGGCCAATTGCTCGATATCGCGAAGTCCACTATCACCACTGATCGGGCGAGAGTCCTCGCGGACAAGCTTCATGCCGTTGTAATCGATGGGATTATGGCTGGCGGTTACCATGATTCCGCCCTTCGCCTCGCGATGGAAGGTCTGAAAATACACCTCCTCGGTGCCACAGAGACCGATGTCGATCACGTCACAACCGGCTGCGGTCAGACCCTCGCTTAGCGCCTTCGCCAGCCCGAGGCTGCTTTGCCTTATGTCATAGCCAACAATGATCGTGCCAGTACCGACTATTTCTGCGTAGGCACGGCCGATCCTCGTGGCCAGCGCCTCATCGAGTTCATCCGATAGCCGACCACGAATGTCGTATGCCTTAAAACACTTCAATGCCATCGCCGAGTTCCATCACAAAAATCAAATCGCACCTTCGTCGGCCTGATACATCCACTCCAATGTCGTCTTGAGAGGTATGATTTCAAGCGGACCGATCAGGCGTTCAAGCTTGCTGTTCGAACCGACCAATTTCATCACGTCACTTGAACGTACGAATGCGGGATTTACCTGCACTTCGATCCGATAACCTGCCAGATCTTCGAGTATGCCGATTATTTCCATCAGCGAATGCGCTGTACCGGAACACAGATTGACCACTTCGCCGATGGCATTGGATTCAAGCAGGCGCCGATACGCGTTAACGACGAATCTGACATCCTGGAAGTCTCTCGCAACGTCTATGTTGCCGAGCTCGATAACCGGAGCGCGCCGCCGAAAATGGTTGACAATCTTTGGCACCAGAAACTTATCGCTTTGTCCCACGCCGGTGTAGTTGAAAGGCCTTGCGAGAATGATCGGCAGGCGATCCATCCACAATCTTGCCATGTATTCCATCGCAAGCTTGCTCACCGCGTAGTCGTTGGCAGGGGCAACAACGGCCTCCTCTGTCAAAATCTCGATTTCACTGTTTCCATAGACGTTGGCGCTACTCGCGAGCAACACCGCGCGCGGAATCTTCGGCCCTGCAGCAAGACCGTCCAGTAGGTTTCGAGTACCTACGACGTTCGTCCTGTAAATCGCCTCCACGTCGCCATGGGCGACGAATGCGATCGCCGCCAGATGCACGACAACGTCTGGCTGAACTTCCCCGACGATGCTCGCCACGGCGGTCCGGTCGCACAGGTCAACCTGCCGCATACCGGCCACACGTTCGTGCGACAGGCCGACTACGTCGTAGCCGGCTTCTTGAAGCTCAACGGCAAGATAGTGGCCGGTGAATCCGTGGACACCCGTCACCAATGCAACTGGCTTAGCCTGATCAGAATGATTGACCACGTTCATTTCGCCGCAGATCCGCCTCGACCATCATCCGGCAGAGGTCTTCAAGAGACGTCTGCGGTTTCCAACCCAGCTTTGCCGTGGCCTTCTCTGGGCTACCAATCAGAAGATCGACTTCGGCCGGCCGATAGAACTTCGGGTTGATTCGCACAAGGACTTTACCCGTGGCATGACAAATACCGATTTCATTCTCGGCCTGACCTTTCCATTCGATGCCGATGCCAGCCGCAGAAAATGCGAGCGTCACAAAGTCGCGCACCGCAACCGTACGGTTGGTTGCCAGAACATACGTATCGGGTTCATCGGCCTGCAACATGCGCCACATGCCTTCCACATATTCTTTGGCGAATCCCCAATCGCGCTGCGCGTCGAGATTACCGAGCTCCAACACATCCGCCTTACCGAGTTTGATCTTGGCAACGGTATCGGTAATTTTTCGCGTTACGAATTCGACGCCACGCAGTGGAGATTCGTGATTGAACAGGATACCGCTGCAACCGAAGATCCCGTAGGACTCGCGATAATTCACTGTAATCCAGTGCGCGTACAACTTGGCCACGCCATAAGGACTGCGCGGATAGAACGGCGTCTTTTCGTCCTGCGGGATAGCCTGAACTTTGCCGAACATCTCTGATGTCGAAGCCTGGTAAAAGCGGATATTGGGATTGACTACCCGAATGGCTTCCAGAAGATGCAATGCTCCCACGCCAGTGATTTGTGCGGTCGTATTCGGCTGATCGAACGAGACACCTACGAAACTCTGCGCGGCAAGGTTATAGATCTCCTGCACTCCGCTGGCCTGCAACAACCGGACGGCCGACCCCGCGTCAGTCAAATCAAATTCGACCAGATGCAAATTCGGATGCGACCGAATCCCCAGTTCCTCCAGGCGCCAGAAGTTCACCGAACTCGTGCGCCGGTATGTTCCATATACTTGGTAACCCTTGTCGAGCAGTAGCTCAGCAAGATAAGCACCATCCTGACCAGTAATTCCAGTAATCAGCGCAGATTTCATGATTTGGACTCTTCTTAGATAACCCGGTTCTTTGTGAAGCATAAATTTGAAAACTTGCACATGTGCATTTCATTTGAAGATGCGGGGTAGGCAAGAAACCCAACGACCAGGAGTAACACCTTCCCTCCGCATCGTTTACCGCCCGTCTTGGCCATTCTTCAAAGCCGTTGCCATTGACGGCCACATCCCCTTAGCAACGGTTAAGGCTACCACATCAACGCAATATCATTACTTTTATCCAACGCTTGCTCCGCTTGCGAGCATGAGGTCTTCAATTTTATTGCGCCATATCGAGAGGCTTCATACTTCGTGACTGAACGGGCACAAAAGGCTCCTGCTTTTCTCGCATACCTTCGGGAAGCCACGTATGAATCCACTGCGGATGCTTGTCATCGGTCAGAAGGGCCGCAAGGATTTCCGCGCTCTCCCGCCACGACAGCCAATTCAGGCCGACGGAGGGTAACGTACCCTCGACATTGCGTGCGAACCACTCCTCGATGGTGGAGACCAACCCCTTCGCACCTTCAGCACTTGAAAAATAGGTTGCATGACCACCCATTACCTCAGTGAAAACGGGCAGATCGCGTGCGATCACCGGAACGCCGTACTGGGCCGCCTCAATCAGCGGCAACCCAAATCCTTCCCCCTCCGAAGCGGCTAACAGGACATCGACAGACTCATATACCTGCTGCAGGTATTCGTCGCTAATACCAGACAACCAATGCAGGCGCTTACCGAACTCGCCATGATTTCTTATCCTCGCGGCGAGTGCTTCCGTCATCCATCCCTGTTTTCCAATCACTACGAGGTTAATCGGCGACCCTCGTGCCCAAAGAAAATCGAACGCATCCAGTGCGATTGCATGCCCTTTGCGCGGCTCTACGGTTCCCACCATGAGCACCGTGGATTCGACATTGAATCGATCAAGCAAGCTTTGCGCTTCTGCCGTAAGCGCCTCATGCCTCGTTGCCCGCACAAGTTCGGCACCAAGGTGCCAATAGCCAATGTCAAGCGGCCTTTCCCTATCAATGGCTTGATCGTCCAACCATGAACGAAGTTCGCCGGCAACAGTCTTGGAAATGCAGCAAAGACCGTCGGCGCAACCCGCAATTGCCCGCAACCACGCTGCGTGCATCTGGTCCGTGCCCGCCGGGAAAGCATGCGGTTTGAGTACTGGTAGCAAGTCATAGACGGCGAAATACACACGCACATTGCGATCACGCCAGGACTGAAACAAGCCGCTTAGCGAAGGAACAACGTCAGCGACCCAGTCGAGCCCCAAAAAGATATCACCCGGCGCCACTTCGACAGGTTCATCGTTGAGCCCAGGATTGGATGTGTCCAGTAAGCCAAAAGCATATTCCCGGGCATACACGTAACGCCCTTCGCAGAAACGGACGGGTTCGATGCGAATATCCGGCCAATCAACACGCAGCCATTCCAGGAGAGTGCTACGCGTCACTCGTTCGATGCCGGTTTTCAAATCATTCTTGGCAATTGCCGTGACGTCCACCAGCAGCTGCCGTAGCCTATACGGCAAGCGATTCCGTGACATGGCGACGGACATATCCAGCAAATCCTCACTATGCGTATCCGAGAAACGGGAAGCCACCACTGCGACTTCTTCCTCGCACGCAAAATCGGAAGTATTCGCGAACATTTCGATAGCATCACGATAGCCCAAGGCCACCTTGCTAGGATGATGCAGGGCATCCACGTCCCTGCGTGCAGACAGCGCGAAATCGTGTCTAAGCTCTGCGGAGCCATACATTTGCAGCAGCGCGTCGGTCAACTGCTCTTCACTGAACTCGTCTGGCAGTTTCATTACCGACTTGTCATCCAGCTCCGCGAAAGTCGCATGCGCGTTAACAATCAGCGGCAATCCTTGAGCCATGCAGTCAAACACGGCAGCAGATGTCTCGCCCCTGGATTCCGTGCGCAATTGCACCGCCAAATCAGCAGCGGCAAGCCACGCGTGGTACTCATCATCTTGTGCAAAACCTGTTATGCGAATGCGCTTGCCGGCCGAATGCAGAGTTATCTGCTTGCTTAATGCGGCTCCGTAAGAGCCACCATGATTTTCGCCGACGAAAACCAAGTAGCAACGCGAGTTGGCGGCAAGGTCAGAATTCAGCCACGCTGAGAGGAGACGTTCGTTTAATTTCGTCGGCGCCATGATGCCGAAGCTGCATACGATGAAATCGTCCTCGTTAAGTTCAAATCTATTTCTGGCTGCCGCCCGATCGACCGACCTCCTTCGCTTGGCGAAAGGCACGCGCTGCATCGACGCCGCGGCGTGATCCCCATAGAAGCGCCTGGCGCAATTAATGGCGTATTGAGAGTGAACTAGGGTGCCATTGGCGAGCTGCAATATCTCCAGACTGCTTGGGTACCGCGCCTTGGATGCTTCACGCCCCCTTGTTGCATCAAATTGAAGCGCTCCAAATCCATGCGCCTTGTAAAGCCGCAGCAGGTAATCCGACTCGCATCCCGATGCAGATGCACGCCATGCACTGAAGGCACCGAGGAACAGATCATGCAACACAACGGTACCAGGATGCTCTCGCATCAATGGGATTTGGTAGTCGTGAAAAGACGAGTTGCCGAAGTGATAGAGAATGCGGTCGAAGCGCCAGGCATTCTGCTTGAACCATTCCGAATCGCGAACGGGGTAGTTGCTCAACACCCAATCGTCACTAACGGAAGCCTGATTTACGACAACTTCTATGTCGTAGTAACGGCCAAGTTCCTCTAAAAGCTCTGCACTATAGTCGGCTATACCCGTACGTTCCGGGGGTAATGGCGACACGTAAGCGAGTCTTGGCGGATAGGATACGGTTGGCGATGACTTTCCCCGGCTCACCTTTTCCTGCTTGGCAAGCATCGTCTCAAAAGTGCGCAACACCAAATCAGCACTGTGCTGCCATGAAAATCTGCTCGCCTGATGCAAGCCGTGTCGAATGAAATCGGACCTCATGTCCGGCCGGCTCAATATCGTCGCCATTCTGCGCGATAGCTCGCGCGGATTCGAAGGATCGAAAAGCATTTCCTCGCTTCCAACAACCTCGGGCAGGCTCGTGGTTTTTGCAGCCAGCACAGGTGCACCGCATGCCATCGCCTCGAGGACCGGCAGCCCAAACCCTTCTTGCAATGAAGGAAAAGCAAACAACTCGCAGATGTTGTACAGCGCGATTAGTTCGTTGTCCGTTAGGTGCCCGGTAAAGGTTACGTTTCCTTCGGACAGCCCCAGATCGTGGGCCAGCGCTTTAAGTGCGTCGCGCTGTCTATCCGTTATCCTTCCTCCCAGAACCAAGGCGTGCCGATTGCGGATATCCACAGGAAGACCCGCATATGCCTTGACAAGCAGAGCAACATTCTTGCGATCGTCAAAACCGCCCACGTATAGAACGAACGGGCGTTTGATCGACAGCTCGACCATAATTCGACGAACGTCGGCCGGCGACAGATCCAGTCTGCGGAAGCGCTCGTTAACCGCGGTGGAGACGTTGACTACACCCTCAGCAAGAACGTTCAGAAGCCCCATCGCCTCTTCTCGGGCGAAATTCGAAATCGCCAGCAATATGTCTGCGCGCTTCAAATAGGCCAGCTTCCGATAATACCAACGCTTGACATCATCATTGCGCAGATGCTCGGTGCTGTTCGCAAGTGGAATCAAGTCGTACAACGTGACAGCATGCAAAGCGCGTTTGGAAAGCTGGCCGATCGACGTAACAGCATCATCAACCCATCCTTCGAACAGACTTGTAGTCCAGATAACATCTGGATCAAGACGACGAAGCAAGTCTTCGCGAAGAAGCTCGCTCATATTCCGTCGTTTTTCGTTGCGCGGATCCATCGACGCAGTGGGGCCGACGATGTCAAACGCGACGATTCGGTCCTGAGGAATCAGGCCATCAAAGAGGGCACGAATGTGCTCGATATGGCCAAGCCGGGCGTTCGCGGCTATCCAGATGTCATGTTTCCCTTGCGCAGCTTCCGCGACCGCATGCGATATTGCCGCAGAATATCTTCCTATACCTCGATGCCGGCTCTCGCTCTGTACGGACTGCAAGTCAATCACGAGCTTCATATGCTCTCCGCATCCTTTTTCAAATCCTGACCGCTCATTCTCTCGGCTGTCGACGGCCGACAATACGCGTTATACGCCTGTAGACCTCAGCTGCCTCTGGAGAAACGTGCAAAACTGCGCCCTCACTCTTTGGAGGGCTAGATTTCGGTATCGGTGCCGGTGATTCGTGCTGAATCTCGAGCAGATTATTTCTAGCAAACGCAGAAAGATGCGAGCGCACCCCTGGAATGCGCCGATAGATAGCATGAGCCTTGTTATGCACGGCAGGATGAGCTTCTGCAAAACGCGCGCATGCCAGCAGCCACCCCCTGACTATGCGCCTGGGAAGGCTCTTGCCGGGTCGGCCCAGAACCTCCTTCCGCTCAATCCGTCGCGAGTTCTTGGCCCTGATCGAACGAGCAAGCACTCGGAACGGGGCAGTCATTCGCCACGAGCGACTCCGACGAATCTGCGCTACAAGGTCGAGATATTGGTCTCTTTGCTCTTGCAGGCGCAGCATTTCACGCCGCATCTCGCCAATTTCCCGCAACAAATGTGTATTTTGTTCCAACAAATGCTCATTTTTCTGCAAAAATTGAGCATTCTTCTCCATAAGTGTGATTGCGTGTTGCCGCACTTCTTGCAGTTCCGAAGCGCAACGCTCAAGCTCTGATACGCTGCCTGTCAGCCGAGCATTCTCTCGCTCAAGTTCGCCAATACGATTCAACCTGTCGATCGCGGTGTCTGCCAACTGCTTAAATTCGAGCATTCGTTGTTGCAGCTCGGCACGTTGGGTGGCGTCAGTTAACTGACGCACTCGATCCTCCAGATCAATGATGCGATGATGCTTTTGAAGCTCTTCGTAACGAACGAATGCATCTAGCGGATTCGCGGGGATCTTAAGCAACTGACCCAATTCAGCGTGCTCTTCTGCCACATAGAACCGATTCAGTCCATCGCTATAGACATGCTCGTAGCCGTTCACAAGCAACATATCCTCCCATTCCTGGTAGGTTTCTATTGGCAAGAGGGTATCGTTCCCTTCGCGCAGCGCAACAGGCGCTACTGCCTCGACCAATATGATCCATGGGCGCACTTGCTTGAACGAAAAACCGCGAATGACATCGGCCTCCGCCCCCTCGACATCGATTTTAAGGAAATGAACCGTGCGGACACCATATTCCTCGCAAATGCTGTCGAGCGTCCGGATTTCGATGTCCATTTCGTTCGCCGCATAGCCTGCTTGCGCATGCTGGCGAACCAGGATCGGGTCGCGCGTTGAGAGCCCGGTATCGGCGATGGCGAAAAACTTTTGCCTGCCTGCGACAGCGCCCGCAGCCACCCGCAAGTTGATATCGTGAGGACGATCTTTCTGTAGTAGCTCGAACCACTGCGGCACGGGGTCGATATTGATTCCGTGCCAGCCATGCTCATAGAACAGCTTAGTCACTGAATCTGCGACCGGATGCTGCGCTCCGACATCGATGTAGAACCCCTTGACCACTCCGCGAAGAGCTCGGTTCAGGACAATGTCTTCAGCATTTTGCGCGTAAGAAACGAGGTTCATCGCTTGATGATCTGTATAGAAGGGGGCATCCAGTTCAGGCCGACAAAATACTCTTTGTCAGCGTTAAGGACAGTGAACACATAAGCAAGGTCGCGCCATTCGTAGTTATCAACGAGATGCGTGTCTGTACTCACCAGCGCCGTGGAAACCGAATATGTTCCCGGGCCCAATCGCAAATCGAACCGGATGCTGAACTCGTATTCTTCACCAGCAGCAACGTCACGCAGTATCTGCCCTGTGTGGTAAGTATTCGTACCAAAGATATCTTGACCGAGTCGATCCTTGACCAAGTAGCCGAGCACCAATTGCGGCACATTGGTCTTGGCCACGATCTTTATTCGCAGCTCGACTGCTTCACCCACGTTGATGAATTCGGCTCTTTCTCCGGACTGGTTATAGATACTCACTGAGTCGACAACGACTTCGCCGGTACCCGATACCATTTGCATCTTTCCGGACTCGAGCTCCTTGGACCGAATGGAACTGTTTTCCTTCTCCGCAATCATCGCGTTGTAGTAGTCCATAACGGACTGCGGATTCCCATCCATGACCTTGCGCCCTTTATCCAAAAGGATGGCTCGATCGCAAAGTGCCTGGATGGCGGAGCGATCATGAGAAACGATAAGCAACGTGGTGCCCAAGCGACGATATTCTCGGATACGCCCCATACTTTTGTGCTGGAAGTACGCATCCCCGACCGATAATGCCTCATCGACGATGAGTACCTCCGGGCGGAACGCAGTGGCGACACTGAATGCAACACGCATCTGCATGCCACTGGAATAAACGCGCACGGGCTCGTCGAAATAGTCACCAATTTCCGCAAACTCTTCTATCTGCGGCATCACTCTCAGAATATCGGCCTGACTGAAACCCATTAGCCCCGCAGTATGGAGCACGTTCTGGCGCCCCGTAAGATCGGGGTTGAATCCCATGCCAAGCTCGAGAATCGCCGCAATTCTTCCCTTGACGGAAATATTACCGGTTGTCGGACGCAACGTACCCGTGATGAGTTTAAGTAATGTGCTCTTTCCTGCCCCGTTTTGGCCGACGATGCCAACCGCCTCGCCTTCCTGGAGCTGGAAAGAAATATCTTGCAGAATCCATGTATCGGACACTTGACGTATCCTGACGCCAAGCCAGGAAAGTATCCGCAGCAACTGCGATCGATATTCTCGAAATGCCTTGCCGACTGATTCGACAGTAAGAACATCGGCGCTCATAGCACATCCACCATTTCGGCCGAAGAGCGTCGAAACAGCACCAACGCAAATGCAAGAAGCCCTAGCGATGCCAGCCCCACCCAAGCCAAGTGCTCGATATCCGGACTGCGCTGGAACAGCAGAACGTCCTGATAAGCACTCACAATCCAGTACATCGGATTCGCGGCAAGGATCTGACTAAATTCACCGGGCACAATGGATGGCATGTACACCACCGGCGTCAACCAGAACCACAATTGCAGTATGACCGACATAACCTGTGCGACGTCGCGAATGAATACGTTTAGCGTCCCGAGAACCAGGCCCAAGCCCGTGGAAAACGCGAGCGTCAGGGGAATCAGCACGCACAACCAAAGTGCATGAATGCCCGGGTTATGCCCGATCATCGCAAAGACACCAAGAGTGGCCGCGAGTAACAGAAAATTGTTGATCAACGCCGATCCTGAAACGATGAGCGGCAGGCATATCTTTGGGAACACGATCTTCTTAAGCAGGCCGGCGTTGTCGACGAAGATGGTAAGACTGCGCGATACCAGCTCAAGAAATAGCGACCACCCGAGCATGCCCGACAGCAGGTAGATGACGTAGGCATACTCGCTAGTGACACCAGGTAACTTTGCCGAAAGCACGCGCGACAGAACCACGGCGTAAATGGCCACTTGCGCGAGTGGCTGCAAGATCATCCAGATGGCGCCGAGCCGGCTTCTCGCAAAGCGGGAACGAAAATCGTTCCTTATCGAGGAGGCGATAAAGTATCGGTAGCGCCAAGTTGCCAGGAGCATTTCAAACATGATGATCCAACGTGGATGGCCAGTGTTTCAGTTCGGGCGCAATTTTCTCTTTGCTGCGCGTCCCAAGCGAGACGACTCCAAACCGCGGGGAGGGGAATCCATATCCTTATTTATTTCATTAACCACTGCGAGGAGCGCCGTAGCGGTTTAGCCTTACCAAGCCCCTGTGGAAACCTGCATATACAACGTCTTAACTAGGCAAAAGCGTCAGAAAGCTCGGCGCGTAGATCATTGATGTCCTCTACTCCAACCGAAAGACGGATCAAGCCATCCGTTATGCCAAGCCGCTTCCGGTTTTCTGGCGGCAGGGACGCATGCGTCATGATGGCGGGGTGCTCAATCAAGCTCTCGACCCCACCAAGCGACTCGGCCAAAGCGAAAAGCTCGCAGCGTTCGAGCATGCGGCGTGCTTTTTTCAAGCCCCCCTTCACCTCTACGCTTATGATTCCGCCGAATCCGTCCATTTGACGCCGAGCCAGCGCGTGTTGTGGATGCGTTTTCAGCCCGGGATAGATAACGTGTTCAACGGCGGGATGTTTGCTTAACCACCGCGCGAGCTCCATAGCTCCTTCACAGTGGGCCTTCATGCGCAAATGCAGAGTTTTCAGACCGCGCATCGCGAGGAAGGCATCGAAAGGCCCGGCGACGGCGCCAACCGAATTTTGCAAAAATGCCATCTTCTCGGCCAATTCGTCGCTGCCGGCGACGACAACGCCACCCACCATGTCCGAATGTCCATTCAGATATTTCGTCGCCGAATGCAGGACCAGATCCGCACCCTGCTCCAGCGGACGCTGGAGAATCGGCGAGCAGAAGGTGTTGTCCACCACCAAGATCAAGCCGTGCTTCTTGGCAAAACGTGCAACCTTGGACAGGTCCACCAGCTTGAGCATGGGGTTGGTGGGCGTCTCAGCCCAGATCATGCGCGTATTCGGCTTCAATGCAGCCTTGAGCGCCGCCCCGTCGTTGAGATCGACGAAACTGAAGTCCAATCCTGCCGATCGGCGGCGCACGCGCTCGAATAGCCGGTAGCTTCCGCCATAGAGGTCATCCATGGCAATGATGTGGCTGCCGCTGTCGAGCAGATCGAGGACGGTAGCCGCGGCAGCCAATCCAGAGCCGAAGGCAAAGCCCCTGCTGCCACCCTCCAGGTCTGCAATGCACCGCTCATAGGCCATTCGCGTAGGGTTCTGCGTGCGCGAATACTCGTAGCCCTTGTGCCGCCCCGGACTTTCCTGCACGTAGGTGGAGGTGGCGTAGATAGGGGTCATGATCGCCCCAGTTGTGGGATCCGGATGTTGGCCAGCGTGGATGGCGCGGGTTCCCAGGCCATGCGGCCGGTTTTGTTTGGCTTTGCCCATGCTAGTTCGCTTCCCGGAACGGATGACGGTGAACTCTAAACCTGCCATCTTACCTGCTCTGCCTGAACTGAGGAAAATCCAATCCGGCAGCAAGGCCAACTTTCACAGGACAGTTCCATAGATTGCAGGCGGATAACACAATCTTACGGAACCGGTTCTGCCGGATCATCCAGGGGAGTTTGATGAGCTGATGAAGTTCCTTCTTTACGCAAGCATCAACGGCAGCTCTATCGGAGACCAACTGGGGGCCGCCGATTACAGCTATTACTTTCTACTGCGCGCCTTTGCGGTCGTGCTGCAGAAATTGGGAGACGTGATAGAGCTTGGCGATGCCTCCCAGGCTGACGCCATACACGACCAGTGTGTGACGAAGGGAGAGGAATGCGTCCTTCTGTCGTTCGCACCTCCGCATAAAACACCGCTCGGCCTTGAATGCCCTGTCGTGCCGCTATTTGCGTGGGAATACCCCAACATTCCCGAACATATCGAGGAAAAGAGCTGGCACAGCGATCCTCGCAATGACTGGCGCGTCGTATTGGGGGCGACCGGGCGAGCCATCTGTTTGTCAACGCATACCGCCGAAGCGGTTCGCCGCAGCATGGGGCGCGGCTATCCCATCACCGCGATTCCCGCCCCCATCCCGGCGTCACTAACACGGCCGCGCGCGCACCACAGCTTGCCTCACGACGCACCTACGCTATTGCGGCTGAATGCATCGATCGTGGACAGCCTGCGTGTCGCGCTCGACCCGAACGGTGTTGTACACGCGGAAACGATCGATGAGGCGCCGTTTCATCCGTCCGACCACGACGTCTTGCCGGAGTTCGAACATGCAAGACATGCCAAGCCGCATCGCGCCGAAGACGATCATGCTGACGCGGCCGAAGGATTCCTGGAAGGCACACCGTACTCCGCCCCACTCCCATGCGGCTGGGAAATTCCGCCCAGCATACCTATCCAGATCACATTGCGCGGCATGGTCTACACCAGCGTGCTCACGCCACAGGCTGGACGCAAGAACTGGGAAGATCTCATCACGGCCTTCTGCTGGACCTTCCGCGATAACGAAGACGCAACGTTGATTTTGAAATTGGCGGGCAGAGATTTGTCACACAACCATCTGCAATTGCTGATGATGTTGACAAAGCTATCTCCTTTCAAATGCAGGGTAATCGCCATTTACGGCTACCTGTCCGATGAGGAATATGCATCCCTGGCTGCAGCAACCACCTATTACGTCAATACCTCGCTATGCGAAGGCCTCTGCCTGCCGCTCGTCGAGTTTCTTAATTGGGGCACTCCGGCAATCGCGCCAAACAACACTGCCATGGCCGACTACATCAACCAGGACATCGCGTTCGTAGTAAAGAGCTATCCCGGATTGCCTACGGTTTGGCCACATGGCGATCATCAAATCAATCGCACCTCTTACAATCAACTGGACTGGGGTGCGCTGGTTGAGGCATTTGAACAGAGTTATGACGTCGCTCATCGGGACGTCGCACGCTATCGCGACATGTCTGCCCGTGCGCATCAAGCAATGCAGGCCTACTGCGGAAACGAAGTTATCGAAGAAGCATTAAGGACTTTCTTTCATCGCGAACTGGCAATAGAAAGAAATCGGCGCACAGTGTCGCCGAGCACACGACCATTGCACCTCGTCGAGTTGGACTCACGATGATCCTGCTTATTTATACCAACACCGCTGCAAAAGACGTTTCCCAGCGACTGGGAAAACCCGAATACAGCTATCGATTCGTCGTTCAGGAATTCAAGCCTCTGCTCGAACAGATCGGCACAGTGATCGAAGTTGCGGATCCGCAGAACGAAGTGGATGCCATTTACGAGGCATGTTCGGCACGCAGCGAACCCTGCATCTTTCTCTGCTTCATGCCACCGAGCAAGACACCGATCGATCTCAAATGCCCGACCATCCCGGTATACGCCTGGGAATTCGATCACTTGCCGGACGAGGCATTCGGCGGCAAACCGCGTAACGACTGGCGTCGCGTACTGGCCCGACTCGGTGCTGGACTGACTCATTCAAGTCATACCGTGGCGCGAACGCGTGCTGCGATGGGCCCAAACTTTCCTGTTGAATGCGTCCCTGCACCGCTATGGGATCGGATGCAGGCTGTACGCCGCATGCCCTCCCCTTCTCACGTGCTCCCGGTCAACGGATTAGTCATCGACAGCACGCGCACCGATTTGCATGCGTACCGTAAAAGTGCACGCATCGAGGCGTTACCGGATATTTTGCCGTTGCCGCCCAACACCGGAGAATATCAAGGCAGCATTGATATGAGCGGCGTAGTCTACACGGCCATCTTCAACCCGGGCGATGCGCGCAAGAGATGGATGCAGATGATCAACGCATTCTGTGAGGCCTTGCACGACAAGAGCGACGCAACCCTGCTTCTCAAGCTCACGCATCATGACCCATCAGAGATGCTGCCCAACATGCTTGAGGCCGTCTACACGATGGGTCCGGCAGCTTGTCGCGTTTTGTTTGTGCACGCCTATCTGGATGCGCCCGAATACAACGTCCTATTGCGCAACACAACCTATGCATTGAATGTCTCCAGCGGAGAAGGACAATGCCTTCCGCTAATGGAGTACATGTCTGCAGGCATACCTGCGGTTGCATGCAGGCATACCTCGATGGGCGACTATATCGATAGCGAATGCGCCTTCATCGTAGACTCCAGCCCGGAGCTCGGTTCATGGCCACACGATCAACGCCAATCCTACCGAACCGTGCGCCAGCGAACGCATTACCACTCACTCGTGAATGCATACCGGAATAGCTACTACGTTGCCAAGCACGAACCGGACGTCTATGCAGCGATGAGCGATGCGGCAGCGCGATCGTTGGAACGCTACTGCTCCATGAGAGTGGCAAGACCGCGACTGCAACACTTTTTGCAGAGATCCCTCGACCGACACAGACTGCCCTCGGCTCAAAGCATGAGCCCGACGCGTATCCTATAGTCTGCATGCGCCGCAATACAGACATAGAATGCTTACGCGCCATTGCTGTACTCGGCGTTTGCATCCATCACATGCAAGGCAACCTGTTCAGACCCGGCCTAGCCTGGCTGGCACGTGCTCAGCAATACACTGATTATTGGTTCGGCGTCGATCTTTTTTTTGCAATCTCTGGATTCGTCATAGCGCGCACCCTACTCGCCGAGCTAGCAATGTATCAGGCGGCTCCGCGCGGCCAAATGAGAATCATCTTCGCATTCTGGATTCGACGGGCTTGGCGGCTACTACCCTCTGCCTGGCTATGGCTTGGACTGACGCTACTCGCCGTTCTCACATTCAATCGTAGCGGCGCCTTCGGCTCGCCACACGCGAATCTCATGGCGACGCTTGCTGGACTGTTTGATTACGCCAACCTACGTTTTTCGCACACTTTTTTTCGTTCCGAATATGGCGCGAGCTTTGTCTATTGGAGCCTATCGCTTGAAGAGCAGTTTTACTTTCTTCTGCCGTTGCTGGCGCTTTGTTTAAGACGACGCATTGGTGTTCTTTTAATTACCTTGGTGATAGTGCAGGTCAGTCTTGTTCGAACACCGCTATTGATGTCATTGCGTACCGATGCGCTGGCTCTGGGCGTTCTACTGGCCATAGCCATGCGTTCGACCACATACACGGCGATAAGCCCACGCCACTTGCTTAGGCTTGGATCAGGACGAATGTTCGTGCCATGCGCACTATTAGCGTTGCTCGCCGTATTGTCCTCCCCTCTTTTAGCCCATTGGCGCTTCCACATAGGTGCCATCGCCGTGATTTCCGCAACTCTAGTGTGGATTGCGTCCTATGATCTGGACTATCTGTTCCCGCACGGCGGCCTCCAAAGATGCCTCTTATGGATGGGCAGGCGCTCTTATGCGATCTACCTGATCCATATCCCCACATTCTTCATGTTGCGTGAGATCTACTATCGACTGGCTCTCCCACTCAGTAACACAGGATTCTCAGCTATCACACCGGCTCTCCTTGCCATCGCCATAATCGCGTTGCTTGCAGAACTCAATTATCGCTACGTGGAACAGCCACTCCGACGCCATGGACGCAGAATTGCCTACCGCATGCTGGAGCACGGATACCTTACTGACATAACGCCCCACTTACCTTCCGAAGCAACCTCTCCACTAGCCACCCTGCGAAAGAGCGTCTAGAAGAATCTCAGCACGTCCCTCAAGACGCAACTGAATAGTCAGACGCTAACATTTGCAGCAGTGGATGGTTGTGTATCAAGCATCGAGCGCACATTCCCACGAATGAAGGCAAGGCAAGGGCGCTCGACAACATGCCATGACAAAGCCGCCAAGAATAATGTGATGGGAACAGCAGCCATTAGATTGCCATAGCTGTTTAGCGCAGGGAAAAGCGCCGCAATCGCTTGCTGTACTACAAAGCCGTAAAGGTAGGTGCCATAAGAATAGTCATGCTTCGGCTTGAATCGCTGTAAAGCCGACCATGATCCCAACCAAAGCAGGCAATAGGCAAAGGCGGGATACAAAATAACCGCGCCGACGGTAGTGTTGCGCAACATAATATAGGCAATGAGCGCGAGCATCGCCGGCAACCAATGCAGCGACACATGCCGCCGAAATGGGTAGAGCAGCATACCAAGCAAAAAGTAAGGAACGGGATAAAACGAATATGCAAGCTGGACGATAAAAGCCCCTCCAAGCGTCATATGCTGGGGTGGATTCCTTGCGAAGTACACGAATAGAGCACTAACCATACCCACAGCCAGAGCGGTCCCCCGCTTGGAGCCGATGAGACCAAACAGCCCTATAGCCAGTACTATCACGTAGCACTCGAGTTCAACTGGCAGCGACCAAACGGTAGCGTTTGCAAAAAAAGCTAACCGGTTATGTTGAAACACTCCTGGAAGCATCCCTCCAACACCTCCCATTAGAGATGTGTTGCATACAAGCCAACGAAGGGTCAACGGATCGGAGAAATAGCTGCTAGGCGAAAGACTTGTAAACAGCGGACCGACAATAAGACCGATAAATAGAGCGCAAACAATTGCACCAGGCCATATACGAAGCGCCCGCGAGCCGATAAACCGCATCGGCGAGTTTTGCTTTGCATAGCTGGCAGAGACAAACACCCCGCTTATCAAGAAAAATCCATACACGGCAAAACTGCCGAACGACTCTCGATGTGTGAACAGGAGCATCCACTCCATGTCTCCGCGCACACGTGGAATGCCAAAGGAATGGCCGAACATAACTGCAAGCGCCGCACCCAACCGGATCAGATCAAAATTGTTATTGTCGCGATCGAGCGTTTCAGCGAGAGTCTTCATATGTACTACGCATTAGCATGGGTTCGAAGTTGCAACGCAACATGGCACAGAGACGATTTTCGCCCCCCTTAACGGTCGACTCTGTTTGGCGCGATACAAAAATGCAAGCGCCCGTCGAGTCCTACGATAGTCGCATGCGCGGTAAGCAGTCACCCCACGCCCATTTACCGCAACATTACCTTGGGCCACATTGCGATACCCGGATCGAGGAAGAGCCCTCTAGGGAGGCTCTGATCTATTCCACGTACCCGTCACCGCACTGTATGCGCGTATCGCTGCGCCCCAGTGGCGAAGGCAGACTGGCCGCCTGTCTAGACGCTGGGGCGCAGCGATACGCGCATACAGTGCGGCCCCAACCTCTTGAATTTAAATGACGGGGTGACGTCCAGAAGCCCGCAGCCTGTGCCGCGTGGCTTGAACAGACGGCCAGTCTGCCCTGCGCTACGCAACACACCCTGCGGGCCTTCTGGACGTCATGCCGGGTGCGTGGAATAGATCAGAGCATCCCTAGACGACATCTACCCAGCACCGCTCAAGTTTTGCTTCTGCAAAGTAACGGCGATACTACGCATTCGCACCGTTGATCGCTGCCGTATCTGAAAACCACTGACATGCACCCACTCGCCAGAAAGTTCGCCAGCCTTTTTCACGCCAACCATGCAGACGCCGCGCTGCCCGGCGAGCCCACGGTGCGCCGCGAGCATGAACCCGGATCCGATGACCTCGGCTTATATGACGCCGTCCTCAGCGGCTGGTATCAGAACGCCACCAACGAGGTGTTCCGCGGCATCCCAGTGGGGCCTGAAGACGTTGTCGCCGACATCGGCTGCGGCGGCGGTGGAAGCAGCCTCTTCTGCGCCAGGCGCGGCGCGTACGTTGCGGCCATCGATCAAGACCCGCAAACGTCAGCGGCGATCAAATCGAAGCTAATTGAGTTGGCGCCGCAATCCCACACCGCACTGGTTGCCGACGCTCATCGGCTTCCGCTTATGGATGCTTCGGCAACACGCGTGATATGTACCGAGGTTCTTGAACATGCGGATGACCCCAGCCTCGTACTCAAAGAGCTTTTTCGCATCGGGAAACCCGGTGCGCTGTATCTGCTTTCGGTCCCAGGGCATCTACAGGAAAACTTGCAGAAACAGATTGCGCCACCAGTCTATTTTCAAAAGCCGAACCATGTCCGCATTTTTACGGAGCAGGCGTTCGCCGATGCGGTTTCCGGCGCCGGCTTGGTCATACGAGAACATGTTCAATATGGCTTTTACCATTCGATCTGGCTGGCGCTGTTCTGGGCTTGCGAGGTCGACCTGAGCCAGCCGCATCACCCGGCCCTGCATCACTGGGCCGAAACGTGGCGAGCCGTGTTGGGAACGCGGTCAGGTCCGGCATTAAAAAAGCAATTGGATGCGTTCTTGCCGAAATCCCAAGTCATCGTCGCGTGCAAGCCCTTACCCTTGTCCCACTCCCTTACATCGTAATGCACACCGTCCGAGTCGCATCACCATGAGCCTGAGCATTGCCCGCACTCTCTGGAATTACCGAGGCTTTATCCTTGGCAGCGTTAAACGTGAATTCGAAGCACGCTATCGCAATTCACTGCTTGGCGCCGCTTGGACAGTATTGCAACCGCTCGCCATGATTACCGTGTACACCGTCGTGTTCTCCGAGCTCATGCGCGCACGGCTTCCGGGGATGGACAGCCCTTATGCATACAGCACATTTCTTTGTGCCGGATTGCTTACGTGGGGCTTGTTTTCGGAAATTCTCCAACGCGGACAAAGCGTATTCATCGAGAACGGCAATCTCATCAAGAAGCTGAATTTCCCACGTATTTGCCTGCCGGCCATCACGGTGCTCAACGCGCTCGTCAATTTCTGCATTACGTTTTCCATCTTTCTGGCATACCTGCTGATAGCGCGCGATTTTCCAGGCTGGGTGGTGATTTACACGTTGCCTGTCCTGCTCGTTCAGATCATTTTCGCCATCGGCCTTAGCGTGATCGCTGGCGTATTGAATGTGTTTTTCCGCGACATAGGCCAGTTCGTCGGCATATTGCTGCAATTCTGGTTCTGGTTCACGCCCATCGTCTATTCGACTGCCACGCTGCCAGCCTCGGTACGCTCGTTGATCCGCATTAATCCGATGACATCGCTGGCTCAGGCCTATCAGGGGATTTTTGTGTACGGGCAGGCACCCGGCTGGGACAGCCTCTGGCCGGTCACAGCTCTCGCCGTAACATTGTGTGCGCTGGGTCTTTTCTTGTTTCGCCGACATGCCGGCGACATGGTGGATGAGCTCTGATGGGTGTAATTCAAGTCAATGGGCTGGGCAAGGCCTATAAGCAGTACCCGAGCCAATGGGCCCGTCTTGCCGAGTGGATCGTGCCGTTCGGGCCGCCGCGTCATCAGAGACATTGGGTGCTGCAGGAGGTCAGCTTCGACATCAAGCCGGGCGAAGCAGTCGGTATCGTCGGCAGCAATGGTGCCGGCAAGAGCACGCTGCTCAAGATCATCACCGGAACCGTGCGCCCTTCGGCGGGACAAGTCGTGCTGGGCGGGCGAGTAGCCGCAATGCTGGAGCTCGGCATGGGTTTCCATCCGGACTTCACCGGACGCCAGAACGCGATCATGAGCGGGCAGCTGTTGGGCATGCCGCTCGAAACGATTCATCGACTGATGCCGCAAATCGAGGCATTTGCGGAAATCGGTGAATACATTGACCAGCCCGTCCGAACCTATTCGAGCGGCATGCAAATGCGCCTAGCCTTCAGCGTCGCGACGGCACAAAGGCCCGACATTTTGATCGTGGACGAAGCGCTTTCGGTAGGCGACACCTACTTTCAACACAAAAGCTTCGATCGCATTCGCACGTTCCGAAAGGAGGGGACCACACTGTTGATCGTATCGCACGATCGTTATGCCATTCAGACCGTCTGCGATCGGGCAATACTGCTCGACGCCGGACACATAAAGATGGAAGGTGCGCCGACCGACGTGCTCGACTATTACCACGCCATGATGGCGGAGCGGGATCATCACAAGATCAGGCAGCTGCCCCTAGCCGACGGGCGTGTCGCCACGATCTCCGGCACGGGTGAGGCCTACATTACCGATGCGCAACTGCTCGATGAAGACGATCAACCCATTAACTCCGTGAAAGTCGGGCAGATGCTGAACCTGGTTGTGTCCGTTAAGGCGCGTATCGACCTGCCGCGCGTAGTACTTGGCTTCATGATCACCGACCGGCTTGGCCATTGCATCTACGGCATCAACACACATCGCCTGCAGCAGCCGCTAGAACACATGGCCGCGGATGAGGAAGCGGTATACCGTTTCCAGTTTCCTGCGCGCCTGGGCAAAGGCAGCTATTCGCTTTCGCTCTCGCTCTCTCGCTACGACTCTCATTTGGACAAGAACTACGAGTGGCGTGACAACGCCTTAATGTTTCATGTGTTCAATACCAAGCAGGAAGATTTCGTCGGAAGTAGCTGGCTGGATGCGAAAGTCAAAATATATCGTTCGAGTGATGTGAAAACGCCCTAGCGAAACAGCGTGAAGCGCCTTCATCAGATGAGACGCGCACCAAAGACCAGAATGGACGTTAGTCAGATAAGTGCACGAAAGGGGCAAGCACTTTTATCTTCACTTGCCGAAAGCACGTGATGAGCCACCTTATCGGAACCGTCCAGCGCCAACTTCGGCTAGCACGAATTTGCGTCAATTCGCGCTCCAGTTCGCTAATGCGGCTCCGCTGATCATCGCTCTGTGTGATCAAGGTGGCGACGTGAAGTCGCAGATCTTCACTCTGTCGGGTCAATATAGCTGCACCACGCCTCCGCTCTTCGTGTTGCAAAGCTAACGCGCAATAATCAGCCTGGAGACGATCGAGGCTATCACGTGCAACGATTGCTTCATGCTCTATCTCAGTGAGCTTAGCGAGACGACGCTCGGCCAATTCCTGCCAATCGAGCCGCCTTGTTGCATTTTGGGTGGCAACCTCGCGGCCTGCTGTGATGGGCTGGGCACAACCGACTCCAGCGATATGTGCGTTGTCTTTCATTGCCGGCCCCATTGTTGATCGGCTTTTCGTCGATTCTACCGAAAAGACGCGAGAAGGAATGATGCAGGTGCACAGCACACGAGGCGCTACGCATACCAGCACCCAATACTCCGTATTGCGCAATCCTGCTGATCGCACGACACGGGTGGATACAAGGTCAAAAAGTCCAACAATGTTGCCAGTCCCCAACAAACTGCTTGCAGCCCCTCGACGACACCACCGTATCCGACTCTGTTGTCGCACGAAGAATTGTATATTCCCGCTAGCACTGGAATGTAGCGGAACACCGGGCTTCTAAATCGCCCCTTTGAGTCGTTATACGACAGTATGCTCAATCATCTCGGAGTAGTTTGCATGAGAACATTGCTGGTCACCGGTGGCGCCGGCTTTATCGGAGCCAATTTCGTTCTTCGGGCCGTAGCCGAAGGGATGCGGGTCGTAAATCTCGACAAGCTTACGTACGCCGGCAACTTGGACACATTGAAATCGCTCGAAGCTAATAGCCAGCATCTTTTTGTGCAGGGCGACATAGGTAATCGCCATTTGGTCGATGCGCTTTTGAGCGAGCAACGGCCGGATGCTATCTTGAATTTTGCCGCCGAATCGCATGTCGACCGCTCCATCGACGGGCCGGCCGCCTTTGTGCAGACCAACGTGGTCGGTACCCTGGCGCTGCTTGAGTCCGCCCGCGACTACTGGCGCACACTCGAAGGCAGGGTACGCGACTCCTTTCGATTCGTGCACATTTCCACAGACGAGGTTTTCGGATCGCTGGGGGCGGAGGGCATGTTTACCGAAACAACCCCCTACTCGCCCAATTCACCGTATTCCGCCTCCAAGGCGGCCTCGGACCATCTGGTGCGGGCGTTTCATCATACCTACGGCCTTCCGACACTTACGACCAATTGTTCAAATAACTATGGCCCTTATCAATTTCCCGAAAAGCTCATCCCGCTGGTGATTCAGAAAGCCTTGTCCGGCGAACCGCTTCCGGTCTACGGCGACGGCATGAATATCCGCGATTGGCTGTTTGTGGGTGACCATTGCACAGCCATCAGCCGCGTGCTCGAAGCCGGACGAGTTGGGGAGACATACAACATCGGTGGTAACGCCGAGCGCGCGAATATTACCGTGGTCAAAACCATTTGCGGGCTACTTGATACGTTGCACCCGCTGCCTGACGGACGCAAGCACGAATCCCTGATCACCTACGTCAAAGACCGCCCCGGCCACGATCGCCGCTACGCCATCGACTCCAGCAAGCTCCAGCGCGAACTCGGCTGGCGGCCCTCCCAAACGTTCGAAACGGGCATTGCCCAAACGGTAGACTGGTACCTTTCCAACCAGCCCTGGGTACAGCGCGTACTCGACGGCAGCTACCGTATGGAGCGTCTTGGCGTATGAACGCACGCAGGGGGATCATCCTGGCCGGCGGCTCCGGCACCCGGCTTTATCCAATCACGCAGGCGATCAGCAAGCAGCTGTTGCCGGTGTACGACAAGCCGATGATTTACTACCCGCTGTCCGTGCTGATGCTGGCGGGCGTGCGCGAAATCCTGATGATCAACACGCCGCACGAGCAACCACTATTCCAGCGTTTGCTCGGCGACGGCTCCCAATGGGGCATCGATATCCAGTACGCCGTGCAGCCCTCGCCCGACGGCCTCGCCCAGGCTTTCATCATTGGGCGCGAGTTTGTGGGCAATGCACCCAGCTGCCTGGTGCTGGGCGACAACATTTTCTACGGCGTAGGCCTCACCGAGCGCCTGAAACGCGCTACGGCGCGCGAACAGGGCGCCACCATCTTCGGTTATTGGGTCAAGGATCCGCAGCGCTACGGCGTAGCCGAATTCGACGCCGAAGGGCGCGTAATCGGCATTGAGGAAAAGCCGGCGCAACCCAAATCGCAGTATGCCGTCACAGGGCTGTATTTCTACGACCAGCGCGTATGCGATTATGCCGCCGATCTCAAGCCGTCCTCGCGCGGCGAACTGGAAATCACCGACCTCAACCGCTGCTATTTGCAAGATGACTCCTTGCATCTGGAACAGCTCGGCCGCGGCTATGCATGGCTCGACACCGGCACCCACGAATCCATGATGGAAGCTGGCAACTACATCCAGACGATTGAGAACCGGCAGGGCCTCAAGGTGTGCTGCCCGGAAGAAATCGCCTATCTCAACGGCTGGATCGATGAGGAGCAGGTCACGCGCTTGGCGGCACCGCTGCTCAAGACCGGCTACGGCCAGTATCTCGTTCAATTGGTAAAGCAGGGGCCTGCTCGATGAAAGCTGTACAAACCTCCTTACCTGGCGTGCTGGTGGTTGAGCCGCAGGTCTTCGAGGATCCGCGCGGGTTCTTCTACGAAAGCTATAACGAGGCGAAATACGCCAAGCTGGGCATTCTTGCGAACTTCGTGCAAACCAATGTCTCGCGCTCCTCGAAGGGCGTGCTGCGCGGTCTTCACTATCAATGGCCAAATCCACAAGGCAAGCTAGTTAGCGTGCTGGAAGGCGAGGTCTACGACGTGGCCGTGGATATCCGTCGCGGCTCACCCACCTTCGGTCAATGGACCAGTGCGATGCTGACTGCAGACAATCGCCGGCACATGTGGATTCCCGCCGGCTTCGCCCACGGTTTCTGCGTGCTGTCCGATTTCGCGACCTTCACGTACCAGTGCACCACGTTGTATGACCCCGCTGCCGATGCGGCCATTTGCTGGAACGATGCAGCTATCGGCGTCGACTGGCCAATTAGCGAACCGCTCATTTCCGCCAAGGACGCCAAGGCGCCGCTGCTGGTCGATGTACCAACTGATCGTCTGCCGCCTTTTGAAGCATGAACATCCTGCTGCTTGGCGCTAATGGGCAGCTTGGCCGCAGCTTTGTCGAACACGGTGGATTGGCAGCGCGAGGCGAGCTGACCACCGCGACACGCGAAGGCCATCGTTTTGATGGCGCCCCAGCCGAAGTGGCCGATCTGTCGCAACCAAACATGCTGCCCAGCCTACTGAACCGGCTGCAGCCACGATTGATCGTCAACGCGGCCGCCTATACCGCCGTGGACCGCGCCGAGAGCGAAGAGGCACTGGCCACGCGAGTCAATGGCGATGCTGTTGGCGTGCTCGGAACTTGGGCTGCCGCCAACGGCGCATTGGTCATTCACTATTCCACCGACTACGTATTCAACGGTAGCGCCACTGCGCCCTATCCCACCGATGCGCCCACAGCTCCGCTGGGCGCATATGGCCGCAGCAAGCTGATTGGAGAACAGGCGCTGCAAAGCAGTGGCGCATATCATTTGCTGCTGCGTACAGCCTGGGTCTACGCGCCACACGGGCACAACTTCCTTCGCACAATGTTGCGCTTGGCAGGGGAACGCGAAGAAATCCGAATTGTGGCTGACCAGCAAGGCAGCCCCACCGATACGATGCTGATTGTGCAAGCTACCATTGCCGCCCTCGATACTTGGCTGGAAGCCCCATCCATGCAGCGCGATCAAATGTCCGGAACACATCATTTGGTTGCCAGCGGAAGTACTACCTGGCACGGTTTTGCCGAGGCCATCATGCAGGAAGCCAAGGCTCTTGGTCTGCTGGTCAGGGTGCCGAGACTGGTTCCCATCACCACTGCAGAATTCCCTACTCCCGCCCATCGGCCAGCTTGGTCGGTCTTGGACAACACGGGCTTCCAGCGGCAATTCGGCTATCCTTTGCCGGATTGGCGGCAGGGTCTGCATCACATCATCACGTCACTGGTCCCCTAAAACATGTTGATTCCTCTTATTCTCAGCGGCGGCAGCGGCACCCGCCTGTGGCCGGTTTCTCGCCGGAACCTTCCCAAGCAATTCCTTTCCCTCAGTGGCGACGGCACACTTTTCCAGCAGGCCGTTACACGCACGCAAAAGTTGCCGGAAGCCACAGCGCCCATCATTGTCGCCAGCGAAGACCACCGGTTCCTGGCCGCTGACCAATTACTGGAAGCGGGTGTGCAAGGCGCCACGATCGTGCTGGAGCCCATCGCTCGTAACACTGCCCCAGCCATCGCGTTGGGCGCCCTCAAAGCCGTAGAGCGTGACCCACAGGCATTGCTGTTGGTGCTGCCGGCTGACCACCTCATCGGTGACACAGCAAGTTTCGTAGCCGCGGTGCAACAAGCCCTACCGGCAGCTCGCGATGGCTGGTTGGTGACCTTCGGCATTCGCCCGGATCGCCCGGAAACCGGCTTCGGCTACATCCGCCGTGCCGAGTCGATCGGTGGCGGCGCGTTCCGGGTAGAACGCTTCGTGGAGAAGCCGGACCTGCCTACCGCGGAAGGCTATGTGAAGGACGGCAGCTACGACTGGAATTCGGGCATGTTCCTGTTCAAGGCGGCCCGCTATCTGGAAGAACTGGGCCAGCATGCACCGGAAATGCTGGAAGCCGTGCGCAAAGCCTACGCCACCGGGCACGGAGATCTGGATTTCGTGCGCGTGGATGCCGAAGCCTTCGCCAAGGTGCCGGACAATTCCATCGACTACGCCGTGATGGAAAAAACCTCGCGCGCTGCCGTAGTTCCCGTGAGCTGTGCATGGAGCGATATCGGTTCGTGGTCTGCACTGTGGCTCTCAGGTCAGCACGATGAACACGGCAATCAGCGCGAAGGCGATACGCTCACCGTCAACACGCGCAACTCGCTGCTGCGCTCGCATGATCGCCACATGATCGCCACCGTCGGCGTGGACGATCTCATCGTGGTAAGCACACCGGATGCAACCCTGGTCGCGCATCGCAATGCTGCGCAGGATGTGAAGAAAGTGGTCGACCAGCTCAAAGCTTCCGGCCGCACCGAGCATTCCTTCCATCGCGTGGTGCATCGTCCATGGGGCAGCTACGACTCGCTCGAAGAGGGTGGCCGCTTCCAGGTGAAGCGCATCGTGGTAAAGCCAGGCGCCAGCCTCAGCCTGCAGAAACATCATCACCGCGCGGAACACTGGATCGTGGTGTCGGGCACCGCCGAAGTCACCTGCGACGAAAAAGTGTTCTTGCTGGCAGAAAACCAGAGCACCTACATCCCGCTAGGCAGCGTGCATCGCCTGCGCAATCCGGGCAAGGTGCCGCTGGAATTGATCGAAGTGCAGTCCGGCAGCTACTTGGGCGAGGACGATATCGTGCGCTTCGACGACGTGTATGGTCGCGCCTGATCCGAACAACACCTAAATCCTCTCCCCAACCGGGGAGAGGAAACGCCGCACTTCTCGCTTGAACCAGCAAGCATCCAAATCTGGTATCCCTTGATCCTGCCGCTCAACGCGGTTGCAATAGCATTGCCTCGCGTACCACGCGGCGCCATGGCTCAAGGAATCCGTATGTCCTATTTTTCTACCTACCTGGCTCTTCTTCGTACATTGACACGAGCCTGCTTGTCCTTTTTTGCGCTGTGTCTTCCAGCGATAAGCCTGGCCGGTTCGCCGCCTGGCCCACCTCCCATTCGGCACGTCTTCATCATCATGCTGGAGAACGAGTCCTACCCGGTCACGTTCGGCCCGCAGTCGATCGCTCCCTACCTCGCCCGGGAGCTGCCTAAGCAAGGCGCCATGCTGCCCAACTACTACGGCATCGGCCATTACAGCCTGGACAACTACATCGCCATGGTCAGCGGCCAGGCACCCAACCCGGCCACGCAGGCCGATTGCGTAACCTTCAGCGAATTCGTGCCGACGGCCAGCAAGCCGGATGAGAACGGACAGCTGCCGGGCACAGGTTGCGTGTATCCCAAGAGTATTCACACGCTCGCCAACCAGCTAACCGATGCAGGCCTCACCTGGAAGGCGTACATGGAAGACATGGGCAAGGATCCCGCACGCGAATCGGCCACCTGCGCGCATCCAGCGATTGGCACACCCGACATCACCGAACACGCAACACCAAACGACCAATACGCGGCCAAACACAATCCGTTCGTGTACTTCCACTCGATCATCGACAAGCGGAAATACTGTGATACCCGCGTGGTGAATCTTGATCACCTCAGCAGCGATCTCGCCAAAATCGAAAGCACCGCCAACTTTGTTTACATCACGCCGAATCTTTGCCATGACGGACATGACGCACCGTGCAAGAACGGCGAACCCGGCGGACTGATTTCCGCGGATTCGTTTTTGCATACCTGGGTGCCGCGCATCCTCGACTCACCGGCATTCAAGAAGGACGGTTTGCTGATCGTCACCTTTGACGAAGGCAACGACGGAAAGGCTTGCTGCAACGAAAAGCCACTACCTGGCGGCCCGCAGCCTGGCGGACAGATCGGCCCGGGTGGCGGGCAAATCGGTGCGGTACTCCTTTCGCCCTTCATCGCCCCGGGCACGCAATCCGATACGGAATACAACCACTACAGCTTGCTGCGCACGCTGGAAGACATTTTCGGTCTTTCGCATCTAGGCTACGCCCAGGACAGTCAACTGCGCACATTCGGCAATGACGTATTCACCGCGCATCCTGCCGCGACAAAATAAGTTCTCGCATGCGACGCCTTAAATGACGACGCCCTCTGGAAAACCAGAGGGCGTCGTCATTTAAACGCGAGCAAATGGCGCGCTGACCGAATGCGTATAAAACGTTGGAAATGCGTATAAAACGTTGGATATGTACGAGCACACCGTAAGTGTCCGACGAAGCCAAGGCCTTCCAGTTTGATGCGGCCTTCATCTCAATTGTCCGTAAAGAACCGGATGGATCTCAACATTTACGCGGACGTATCGCATTCAATGAACAGAACCATTCCGTGATGCCCTAGTGAAGCTGGGCGCGACGTGATATGCACACTTCCGCGACACTCATTACAGAAACTTAGCGTCGCGTTCGCCTATCGCACACGCAAGGAGATCGACGTGAATCATTTCAAGCCGCTCATTACCCGCATTCCTGGCATCCGAACTGGCCTCGCCGCCGCCGTGCTATCTGCCATCGCTCTTCCCGGCACTGCGCTGGCCGGCGCTTTCCAGCTGCCCACCGACAACGCCTCGGGCTGGGCTCGCGCGAATGCGGGTACTTCGTTATTCCCGGACGACCCCACCGCCGCCTACAACAATCCCGCAGCAATGGCCTTTTTTTCTGCGCCAGTGCTGCAGGGCACGCTCATCGCCATCCGGCCGCAAGCACAGTTCACCGGACAAACGCTGGATGCGACCGGCAACCCGACCACCGGCGGCAACCCCAATGGCTTTGGCCGTTTCAAGATGTTTCCAAACCTGGCCGCGGTGCTGCCGGTCAATGACTGGCTCGCATTGGGCGGGTCGCTGACGGTGCCTTACGGCTTGGCCAGCAACTACAACTCCAGTTGGCAGGGTCGCTATTTCGGCACGCGCACCGACCTGCAATCGGTTGCGGTGAGCCTGTCGGCATCCTTCAAGCTCAATGATCGGTTTTCCGCTGGCGTCGGCGTACTCGGCCAGCGCACCAAGGCCCAGCTCGACACTATGCTCGATCCGAACGGCGCAGCCAATGCGCTCTTCGGCCTGCCGCTGCCGCCGCAGCAGGACGACGTGCAATTGAACGTCAACGTGAAACGGAAGGTTTCGTTCGGCTACTTCGGCGGTTTCGTATTCAAGCCGACGGACCAGGATACGTTTGGCTTCAGCTATCACTCACGCGTGAAAAACACGCTCAGCGGCAACTACGCCCTCTACGGAAGCGCTACGGGCAAACAACTGCTGAGCTTGGCACCCTTGCTCGATCCGGCACTGCCTACCATCAATCCCAATGGAGGAAGGGCAACCGCGGCATTGGACACGCCGGCTTTCGCCTCGGTGGACTGGTTGCATAAATTCTCGGACCGTCTATCGATCGCCGGCACGGTGAAGTGGACGCAATGGTCCACGTTCAAGGATCTGGTGCTGATGTCGAATGGCCAACAATTGGTTGGACTGCCGGAGCGCTATCGCGATAACTACGCATATATGATCGGCGGCGACTACAAGCTCACTGATCAATGGACGCTACATGGCGGTCTCGGTTACGACAAAACCCCCACCGTGATTCTCAGCCGCGACCCACGCGTACCTGACGGCGCCCGCAAGCTGCTCGGCTTCGGCGTGAGCTACAAGGCCACCGATCATGTCGGCGTCGACCTGGGATACCAGCATCAGTTTGTGGGACGTACACCCGTCCATCTGGCCAACCAGCCGCTGCTCGGCGCTGGAACGATGAATGGATCCTTCGACGATTCCGGCGATGTCGTTAGCATCACGGGTACGTATCACTTCTGATCGTTCGCCACATCATCATCCCGGTGCACACCGGGATGATGATGTCAGAAATCCACCGCCCCGCTCAGCATGTACGTCCGATGATCATTCAACGGCACGAACGTTTCATCGAACGTCGGGGTGTACAACTTCCGGTCCAGAAGATTCTTCACACCCAACGTCACGCTCCAGCGCGGCGTTCGGTAGAACACATTCATCGCCACGCTTGCCTGGCCTGGGATATCGATGTTAGTGGCTTCATCGGACATCAGCCCCAAGCTGTGACTGCGCGCCTGCACGCCGCCAGCCGCACCGAAGCCGCGCAACATGCCATGCTGGAAGCTGTAGCTCACCCATAGATTGAACCGTTGCTGCGATTGCCCCGTCGCTTGCGTACCGTCGTTGTTGTGCACCGAAGCGCGCGTATAGGCGGTACTGAGATTGAAACCCGGCGCCACCTGTCCGTTGAACTCGATCTCGAAGCCCTGATTCGACTGGCCCGGCCCCCCCACGAAGTTATACGGCGGCTGCAGGGACGCCAACACACTGCTGTGATCGAGCATGATGCGGTACGCCGCCACGGTGAGACGCGCGCGGTCCTGGAACAGATTGAACTTCGCACCCGCTTCGATCTGCCGCGACAGCGATGGCGGCAGCGGATGATTGTCCTTGCCTAGATACGTATCCGGCTGAAAGCCGTTCGACGTGTTGGCGTACAGCGATACATTCGGCGCAAGCTTGTAAACCAATCCGAAGTTGGGCACCCAACGCACCTTGTGAAGGTTCCACGGTGAACCGTCAGGGTGCGTCGTTTGCAGTTCATAGCTTGTGCGTCGCCATGCCAGCAACGCCTCGAGGCGCGTGCCAAGGCTGATCTGATCCTGCAAGAACACGCCGGTCTCCGTCGTCCACGGCTGCCCTGGTGTATAGCTCGCAGCGTAATCGTCCGGCGTTAGCACGGAGGCCGCCGGAGGCAGCGGTCCGCCGGTAAAAAGGTTGTATTGCCCGCCGATGCTGCCGGTATCGGTTGCATCGACACCATTGCCGATCTGGATACGCGAGAAGTCGAAACCCACCACCACCGAATGCTGCATCCAGCCATCCCCGAACGCAGCCCTCACGTCATTCTGCAGCGTGTAGTACGTATCGGAGTAACGATAGTCCCGAGCCAAGGCGAAGACGTCACCTGTTGGCAGAATACCCGCCATGTTCCAGTCCTGCAGAACAAGCGACTCGCGTACGTACTGCGCCCGGCTGCGAAACGACCACACATCGTCGAAGCGATGCTCCACCATGTAGAACGCCCGTCGCGTTTCCGCCGTGGTGTGGTCGTTCGGATTGTCCAACAACAAACCTGATGGCGAAGCAGATCCGACCGCGCCGCCCAACAGCACCGTGTGATCGGGAATCGGCATGCGGTTCATCATCCACGAAAAGCCTGCAATAGCGGTGGTGTTCGGCGTCGACCAGCCGATGGCGGGCGCAACGTAGCGATTACGTTCACCGCGCATACCCTGCGACGTGCGATCAGCCACATCGCCATTCATCACCAGGCGATACGTCAACGACTTGCTGTCGTTCAAAGGACCCGCGAGATCCAGACCGAGCTGTTTTTCGCCGTGTTCGCTAAAGGAAAACACCAAGCGATGGATAGGATCGGCCTGCGGCTTCTTGAGTATCACGTCGATCAGGCCGCCGAAATTATTATTGTTCGACGTGTCGCCAAGAACAGCCTGCGGCCCCTTGAGCACTTCGACGCGTTCCACGCCAATCATCGGCGGGTAGTCGCCCACCCCGAGGATGTTGTTCGGCATGCCGTCGGTCATCCCGTTGCCGGCAACGAAGCCACGCACATTGAAGAGCGGCAAACCGCTGCCCACGTCGATGTACTGGGCGCCAGCGACGTTCCTGATCGCATCGGCAATGCTCTGCACCTGTTCCGATTGCAGCAGGTCCTGGGTGACGATGCTTACCGATTGCGGCACATCGAGCGGATCGGCCATCGTGCGCTCGGGCCCGCTGCTTACATCCGCCATGAAACCTTCGTCCCGGCCCACCAAGCCGATCGCCTGGATGGTCGGCAGCAGAATCGGTCTAACAGGCGCCGAAGGTAGGTTGGACCGCTGAGCAGCGGCCTCCTTGCGTGGCTTTACCACCACGGTCCGCGCATCCACGAAGGTAAAGCTCATGTTCGTGCCTTCGAGGAGCTGCATCAGCGCCGCTTCCGGCGTGAACGTGCCACTGACTGCATGCGACCGCAATGCATCCACCGTTTGCCCGGCGGTAAGCACCTGCACATTCGCCTGTTTGCCGAACGCGATCAGCGCGTTGGCCAGCGGCTCCGTAGGTATCACGAAGTGCATGCCGGTGGTTTGTTCCGCCGCCATAGCGGGCGTTACCCACGCTGCCCCTGCAATCACCCCTAACGTCAGGCTGCCGTAAGCAGACAGCCAGGCAAACCGCCTCATAACGTGCGTCAACTCAGCGCGAAATCACGAGTGTGACATGGGTTGTAGCCGTTCGCACGAGTTTGCGGATAACCGTTGGTGACAACGTGGCGCTAGCTTGCATCAAACTTTCAACAGCGCCTCTCTGGATGGGGTTACGCGTAACCCCAATCCCCACGGCATCTCAGTGCTGCACGGTGTGCCTGGCATCGGAGAGCATGATGCGATCCGCTTCCTTGCTCACCTGCAACGGAAATACTTCCGGCAAGGCGCCCACCCAGCTATCGATCGCATCCGTGCGAATGGTGCCGGTGTAAGTCAATCCATTCAGATCGGCATCGGCGATATGCATCGGCTTGCTGGTATAGCGATTCAAGTTGGCAACCACGACGCCCAGCGGTTCATCGATGAACTCCAAGCGATCGTTCTGCCAGGCTGTCACTTGCGCAGGCGTAACCGTATCGACAGCCATGCCTGAAGCACTGGGATCATAGGAAACGCGCTGACCCGCGGTGGCCTCCAGGATGTTGTGCCGACTCGCATCCTTGCGCAGATCGGCAATCGCTACGCGCCCCTGTGTCACCGCAATCATCACTCGATCACCGGTGCGGCGTACATCGAAAGCTGTGCCGATGTCGTGCACGGATACATCGCCCGCAGTCACCTCAAATGGGCGGCTGGTGTCGTGCACGACGTCGAAGAAGGCTTCGCCGCCGCCCAATTCCACGCTGCGTCGATCACGGCCGTAATGCACCGTCAATGTCGATGCGGCGCCTAGCGCTACCTTCGTGCCATCCGGCAAGCTGAAGTTGCTGTTCTGCGCAACGGCACTCTGATAGACCTGCGTGGTGACGCCGGAGGCGAAGTGTGTCCAGCCAACATAGACGGCGCCGGACAACACCAGCGCTGCAACAGATGCTGCCGCAGCGAGTGGAAGCCAGCGCCGCGGCGACGGTGCAGGACGCGCGAACGCGTTGATCAACCCCTGTCGCGAAACGCGGTCGAGATGATCCAGCCGCTCGGCAAAGGCATTCACGCGCTCGAACGCTTGCAGATGCCGGTCGTCCTCAGCGGTCCACGCCAGCCATTGCTCGACCGTGTCGCCATCCGTATCAGGTTCGCGCAGTCGCACCCACCAATCGGCGGCGGTTTGCATAATCTTGTCTTCCTGTGGGTTCGCCATCACGGCACCTCCTTCTCTTCGACGCGCGCGCGGCAATGATCCAGCGCATGGGCAACGTGGTAGCGCACCATGCGCTCGCTGAGTTTCATGGTTTGCGCAACACTGCCGAAGTCGCGCCCTTCGATCACATGCATCACAAACGCCTGACTCGCCTTTGCCGGCAACTCACGCAAGGCGTGACGAAGTCCGGCCACCTGCTCTACCGCTATCGCATGGCGATCGGGGCTTTGCTCGTCCATCGGCTCGTCGTGCGCTTGCACGATGGCAAAATCGCTGCGCACTTTGCGCTTGCGCAAGCGATCGATGGCCAGGTTGCCGGCGATCTTGAACAAATAGCCGCGCAACGATTCGACTTCTTCGCGGTTGTCCATGGTCAGCATCCGCAAATACGCTTCCTGCGCCACTTCCTGCGCATCCGACAGCGAGCCGAGGCGACACTGCAGAAAGGCAATCAGCGCGCGGTTGTGCTCGCGAAACAGCTTTTCGATGTCGCTCACATGCACGGACAGCGTCACGGTGTTCATAGACCCAGATGGACCGTCAAGAGCGTGCCACAACAGTGGATGGCGTGTGTGACGACAAGGGCGTCAATGCGTTGATCAGCAGTTGCTCCGTCTCGCGCCGCAGCGCTTCTCGGCGGCGGAACGCGGAGCGGTGATTGCTGGGCACTTCTGCCTCTGTCTTATGCGTAAGGGTGGCTGGCAACGCATACCAGCCGCCACCGACGCGTTGACCGTTCTGCTCATCCCAGAAAGCGTCGTAATCGGAATACAACGGGCGCCCGCTACGGCGCAACGGATGGGCCTCGTTGCTGATCGCCACCAGCCGTTCGATGCCATAGTGCCGCGCAAAGGTGTAGGCCAGCGACAGCATCAATTGCTTGGGACGCATGCCGTGCAAGTTTCGCGTGAGATCGCGCACCACGTCCCGGGCGTTTTCGCCGCGCGGCCCTTGCAGGCAGCCAATCATCAGCGCCGGCTGCTCGTCGGCCACCGAGAAGACGATGCTGTACAGCGGATCTTCGTTCACATCGCACAGTTGCAGGCAAAGCTCGCCCTCGCAACCCTTGTAGATCGGCGGCCGCATGCACAGCGTGAGCAGGGAGCCATCCTTGGCGGTGATGCCTCCAAGACTCGCATGGCCCATGGCATAGACCAGCTCGAACAGGCCGGGCGGCAAATGCGCCCGCGCGAAACGGTAGTGCTGCTGCAGATAAGTCAGGCGATCGCTACGATGCCAGTGCGCGTTGACGTAACGATGCATGTGCCGCTCCAGCAGGCGCGGATCGCGTCGCCGGTAGGTGCGCATTGCCGGATCGGCGGCAATGAAAGCAAGAAAACGCTGATGCTGCGCTCCTATGCCCAGGCATCGCACCATGTACTTCAGCGCAGTAACACTGCGCTTGTACCAGGGACCGGTCCAATCCTGGCGATGGCGCAGCGAGTCGAGCATATTCGCCAACGCACTGGGCGGCGTGGCAGCCGGCCTGGCAGGAGAGGCCGCCCGGCGCGCTTCCGGTACGTAGGCGCCCGGTGCCAGGAAGGCTTCCAGACCGATGCCGAGGACGCCGGCGGGGGGATGGTTGGTTTTGTTCAAGGCGTTCGTTCCATCAAGAAACAGGCAGTTCGCTTGATAGACGTTTTAGCCTTGGGATTTTGAAATGGCCTGTATACGCCGCTTCCCGACTTGCAGTCCCCTCCCCTACTACACGTAGGGGAGGGGACACATCGTCAACGCCGCGAAGTTTCAGCCAGCGCCGTTCCTTGCGGCACGCCCATCGCCTGAAACAAGGCCGCCGTATCCGCCAACCGCGCTGCGCGCGCCTGGATCTCCGTCAACCGGGCATTCTGCCAATGCTGCTCACTGAGCACCTTCGACGGATAAGCAACCGCGCCCAGGCGATAACGAGCATCCGCATTGCTAAAGGATTGCTGCGCCGACTCCGCTTGCAGCTGAGCCGCCTGCAGCGTCAACGCATCCTGGTTCAACGCCGTCAACGTATCCGCCACGTTCTGGAACGCATTGAGCACCGTCTGCTGATAATCCGCGATCGCAGCGTTGTAGCTCGCAATAGCCGCCTTGCGTTTTGCGATCAATTCGCCGCCATGGAAGATCGGCTGCGTCAACGAAAGCCCTGCACTCCACACCGAGCCCGCGCTAGTGAATAGGGCCGAGGGCTTGAACCCTTCCGTACCCAGCGTGGCCGATAACGAGATGTGCGGAAACATATTCGCCGTTGCCACGCCCACTTGCGCGGACGCCGCGTGCACGGCGGCTTCCGCGGCCAGGATGTCCGGCCGTTGCTGGAGCAGATCGGAAGGCACGCTTACCGGCACGTTTTCAGGCAAATGCAAATCCGCCAACGTCAAATTCGTGGGCGCCTGATCAGGCGTGCGTCCCAGCAACACCGCCAAGGCATGCCGTGCTTTTTCCGCTTGAGCACGTAACGATGGCAAGGACGTGTCAACGCTCGCCGCCTGTTGCCGCAAGCTCAAGACATCGTCTTGTGACGCTGCACCCAATCCATGCGCATGCTCGGTCAAATCGGCCTGCTCATGCGCCAGCTTGGATATCTGCCCGGTCGCGCGAACCTGCTCTTCCAGCGAAGCAGCATTGATGGCCGCCATCACGATATTCGCGGCCAAACTTCGTTTGGCGGCATCGAACTCATAGGATTGCTGATCGACCTGCGCCGCCGTTTGCTCGATACCGTGACGCGTAGCGCCGAACACATCGAAGTTGTAGCTGAGCGCCAGTTGGCCGGCGTAAACGTCATACAGATTGGTCGGCGGCCCGACATTGGGAAAGCCCAGCGCACGCTGCCGGCTGCTTTGCGCCTGTGCATCCAGCGAGGGCAGCATGTTCGCGCCGATCTGCGCACGCAGCAGCTGATGCGCGGACTCCAATGTGTGCTTGGTCGCCGTCAGCGAGGGATTGTTTCGCAACCCTTCTTCCACCCAGGCATTGAGCGTGTCGTTGCCGTACTCGCGCCACCACTCCGGCACGGCGCGTTCGCCCAGGCTGAAATGCTGCGCTACGCCGTCCACTTTTGCACCGTCGGTGGGCGTGGGTTCAACGGCGTAGTGCGCAGGTGTCGGTGAAGCCGGCGGCTTGGCAGGCGGCGCAAAAGCACAACCGGCCAAGCTCATCGCCGCCACCAACGCTGTCATACGCAGCGTGGAAATGATCATGATTGCAGGCCTCATGTTGCAGCCTCCGATTCAGGTTCGCCAGCAGGTTCATCGGCACGCACGCGAAACCACGTGGCATACAACGCCGGCAAATAAAACAAGGTGAGCACGGTAGCGACTGTGATGCCGCCCATCAGTGCCGTTGCCATCGGGCCGAAGAAGTTGCTGCGCAACAGCGGAATCAATGCGAGCACGGCTGCCGCCGCAGTCAACGTAATTGGCCGGAAGCGCCGCACCGTGGCACCGACGATCGCCTCCCAGCGCGGATGGCCGGCACGAATATCCTGCTCGATCTGATCCACCAGGATGACCGAGTTGCGCATGATGATGCCGAACATGGCGATCGTGCCGAGCATCGCCACAAAGCCGTAGGGTTGATGGAACAGCAGCAAGGCGAGAATCACGCCGATCAATCCCAGCGGCGCGGTCAGCACCACCATGAACGTGCGGCCGATGCTTTGCAGCTGAATCATCAGCAGCACCAACACCGCGATCAGCAACACCGGCATCTGCTCGTTCACGGAGTTCTGACCTTTGGCGTTTTGCTCGACCGATCCGCCCACTTCGATGCGATAACCCACCGGCAGGTGATTGCGGATGTCTGCAAGCTTTTGGTCGACGGTGTTGGTCACGTCCAAGCCTTGCGCACCATTGCGTGTGTCGGATTGCACGATGATCGACGGCTGACGATCGCGTTCCCAGATCACGCCGTATTCCAGCCCGTAACTGACGTGTCCCAGTTGTGCGAGCGCAATTGCCGTACCGCTGGCCGTCGGGATCGCCAACCGTTCGATCTGATCCGGATGCACGCGATCGCCGTGATCGCTGCGCAGATCCACCGAGATCAGCTTGTCGCGCTCGCGGAACTGCGTCACCGTGGTGCCCGACAGGTTCATCGCGAGGAAGTCGGCAATGTCCTGCGAAGTGAGACCCAGCTGCCGCGCCTTGAACTGGTCCACTTCGAAGCGCACCGAACGTTCGGCCGGCTCGTCCCAGTCAAACTGCACGTTGGTGGTGTTCGGGTTGGCGCGCATCACACCCGCCACCTGCTCGGCAATGTTGCGTACCGTGGCGATATCGTCGCCCTCCACGCGGAACTGCACCGGAAAGCCCACCGGCGGGCCGTTTTCCAGACGGCTGACGCGCGTACGCACCGCGCTGAAATCGCGCCTCAGTTCGCCTTCCAGGTAACTCGCCAGCTCTTCGCGTTGTTTCACATCCTTTGCGGTGATCACGAACTGTGCAAAGTTGGGCTGCGCCAATTGCTGATCCAGCGGCAAATAGAAACGTGGTGCGCCGCTGCCGACAAAGCTGACGTAATTGACGATGTCCTTGCGATCCTTCAGCACCGTTTCCAAACGCTTCGCCTCGCGTAAGGTCGCCGCATAGGAGGCACCCTCTGGCAGCCGCAGATCCACCAGCAACTCAGGACGATCTGAACTCGGGAAGAACTGCTTCGGCACCAAAGCAAAGCCAGCCATCGCAACAAAGAACAGCACGACTGTCGAAGCCAGCACCAACCAGCGATAACGTAGACAGGCATTCAGCCAGCCGCGAAAGCGGCGATAGAACGCGGTGTCGTAGATCTCGAATTCTTCACCGTTGTGCACCGGCTGTACGGCTTTGGCGGCGCGCACTTCGTTCCAACGCTTGGGCAAGAACCGCGCCCACCATTCCTGACCTGGTTTGGCGCGTTGGTGATGCTCCGGCAGCATGTGATAACCGAGCAAGGGAATCACGATCACCGCAGCGAACCACGACACCAGCAGCGCGATCGCCGACACTTCGAAAATCGAGCGCGTGTATTCGCCCGTGCTCGATTTGGCGAGCGCGATCGGCAGGAAGCCCGACACCGTTACCAGCGTGCCGGTCAGCATCGGAAACGCCGTACTGGTGTAGGCAAACGCAGCGGCGCGCACACGCCCCCACCCCTGCTCCAACTTCACCGACATCATTTCCACCGCGATGATCGCGTCGTCCACCAGCAAGCCCAGCGCCAACACCAGGGTGCCCAGCGAAACCTTGTGCAAGCCGATGCCAAGCATGTCCATGCACAACGCGGTCGCCGCGAGCACGAACGGAATGGAAATCACCACCACCATGCCGGTGCGGAAGCCCAGGCTTAGCAGGCTCACCAGCAGCACAATGCCCACCGCCTCGGCCACCGATTCCAGGAAGTCATCCACTGAGTGCGATACCGCACGCGGCATACTGGTGACTTCCGACAACATCAGCCCTGCCGGCAAACGTTTTTGCAGCAGACCGATCTTCTCATCCAGCGCCTTGCCCAGATGGATCACATCGCCGCCGGGTTGCATGGTGACGCCGATGCCCAGCACCTGCTTGCCCATGAAGCGCATCGTTTCGCTGGGCGGATCGTCATAACCGCGTCGGATAGTGGCAACATCGCCCAAACGGAAGCTCTTGCCGTTGATGTGCAGCAGCGTGTTGGCCAGCGCATCGAGGTCTTCGAACTGGCCACTGGGACGCACGAAGACGCGATCGTCGGCGGTAGTCAGCACGCCGGTCGACGCCACTGAGTTCTGCTCATTGATCGCCTGACCGATTTGCTGCGGGCTGATCCCGAGCTTGGCCAGCTTCGCATTTGCGATATCGATATAGATGTGCTGGTTCTGGTCGCCGAAGTAATCCACCTTGGCGATGCCGGGCACGCGTAGCAATTCCACGCGCAGCTGGTCGGCGTAATCGTGCAGTTGAGCCGGCGTGTAGCCCTCGCCTTCCAGCGCGTAGATGTTGGTATAGACGTCGCCGAACTCGTCGTTGAAGAACGGCCCGCGCACGCCTTGCGGCAACTGCGCGGTGATGTCACCGACTTTCTTGCGCACTTGGTACCAGGTTTCAGGCACCAGCGAGGCCGGCGCCGAATCCTTGATGTTGAAGAAGATCAACGACTCGCCGGGACGCGAATAGCTGCGCAGAAAGTCGATGTTCGGCGTCTCCTGCAATTTGCGTCCGATGCGATCGGTGATCTGCTCCTGCACCTGCTTGGCCGTGGCGCCGGGCCAGTACGTCTGGATCACCATCACCTTGAAGGTGAACGGCGGATCTTCCGACTGCGAAAGATTCTTGTACGAGAGCAGACCGAACAGCGCGATCAGTCCCATCAAAAAGAACACCAGCGACTGATGGCGCAAGGTCCACGCGGAAAGATTGAAGCGCTCCTCGTGGCTCATTGCGGCGCATCCTCAGGGTGCGGCGGCGTCATCGGTGCCACCTTTTCGCCTGCGGATACGGCATGCACACCTTGCATCACGACGCGTTCGCCTGCTTTCAAGCCGTCGCTGACCAGCACATCGCGTTCGCCGTAACGGCTGACCGTGACCGGGCGCAAATCCAGTTTGGAATCACCGGGGTTCACCACCCATACGGCCGGATGCTCGCCCTGATGGAATAGCGCGGTGGCTGGAATGGTGATCGCGTTACCGGCCGATTTGACGCCATCCAGGGCGACGTCGGCCGTCATACCGAGCTGCAGCGATGCATCTGCGCGATCGACCGTCAGCTTCACCAGATAGGTGCGTGATTGCGCGTCCGCCGCGGGCGCGATTTCACGCACATGCGCTGCGAACGTGCGTCCCGGCAGCGCCGGCAAGCTCACCGAGGCCGCTTGGCCTACCGTGATGCTGCCCACGCGACTTTCGGACACATCGACATAGATCTCGCGCTCGCCCGATTGGGCGAAGCCAAACACTTGCTGCCCGGCGGCCAGCACTTGGCCCACTTCGGCCTGACGGCTGGTGATGACGCCATCGTGATCGGCCACCAGCGTGGTGTAGTGCGACTGGTTCTGCGCCAGTTCGTATTGCTGCTTCGCCTGATCGCGGCCGGCCAGTGCCGCAACGTAGTTGTCCTGCGTCTGCTGCCACTGCAACTGGCTGATCAGGTTCTGCTTGAACTGCGCATCGTCGCGATCACGCTGCTGGGTGGCGAATACCAGGCGATGCTCCGCCGAATCCAGCGCCGCCTTGGCGGAGGCGAGCTGGCGCGTGGTATCGGCAGGATCGAGCTGGGCCAGCGCCTGCCCCTGCTTCACCCGTTCGCCCGGATCGACGTAGCGTGCGGTGAGCTGGCCGCCCACGCGAAAGGACAGCGGCGCCTCGTAACGCGCGTGTACCTCACCCGGAAAACGGCCCGCCACGGCGCCGTCGACGGTCTTTACAGGCAGGGCGATCACCGGCACGGCGGCCTCCGCCTCGGGTGCTTTTCGGCCGCAGCCGGCCAGCAAAATCAAACAGATAGTTACCGCGCTTGGCAGTAACGCGTACCGCGCCAGCCTGCGCGGCTTGAGGAAAGGTGGATAACTCACGGGCCACTCCTGGGGATGAGGGGACTAAACCAATGCAGAGCCGAACTCTAATCCACATTTGAATTCAAATACAACTATGAACTTGAATACAGATGCCAGAAGTCCCGTGGTAACATGACGCATGCCTCGCAAACGCCTTACCCGTGAAGAAAGCCGCGAACAGACCCGCACGCGCCTGTTGGACGCGGCGGCGGCCGTGATCGTGAAAAAAGGACTGGCCGGTGCCAGTGTCGAAGACATCGCCGAGCACGCCGGCTATACGCGCGGCGCGTTCTATTCGAATTTCAAGAGCAAGACCGATCTATTCGTCGAGTTGCTCAAGCGCGACCACGCAGACATCCATCAGGATCTGCAGCAACTGCTGGATGCAAACCTTTCGCCCGAAGATTTGCGCAAGCAACTAGCCGAGTTCTATGGCCAGTGCTATCGCGATCAACACAGCTACGTGTTGTGGGCCGAAGCACGGCTGCACGCGGTGCGCGATACCCGGTTCCGCCAACGCTTGAACGCGCTGTGCCTGGAAAAACGCGACATGATTGCCGGCTTCATCATGCAGTTCAATCAGCGTTTGGCGCTGCCGCCGCCACCTGCGCCGCCTGCCGATCTTGCGCTGGCGATGATGGCCCTGATCGACGGCATGCTCTACTTCAATATGAGCATGCCTGACGAAATGTCCGATGCTTCCACGAAATCCGTATTGAGCACGGTCTTTTCCGCGACATTCTTTGGTTCACGCGAGGAAGATAGCCACTCGCGTTGACCCTGGGTTGGGCTACCCCCGGACTTGATCCGGGGGTAACCCAACCTACAGCCTTATCGGCGACGCAGGCGGTATTCGTCGTATCCCACATAGATGCTCGCGCCCAACACCATCAGCGCAAGCAGATACCAGGTGATCAGATAACTCAGGTGATTATTCGGAAACTGGATCACCGTCTTGCCGCCCTCGGGCAACGGTGCGCCGCCGCCTGAAGCGGCGTCTGCATCCACGAAATAGGGCGCCACGTCACGCAACTCTCGCGCAGCGGCCATCGCCGCCACGTCGCGCGTATACCACGTGTTGTGCGCCGGATCATTGTGACGAAAGAACGTGGCCGGCTCAGACATGCGCAGCAGGCCGGTCAGCGTAATTTCACCGGCCGGTCCTGGTGCGCAATGCCCGTCACGTCCGCACCAGTCAGCTGGAGCGAAACCGCGATTGATCAGCACGGTGGAACCATCCGCCATGCGCAGCGGTGTCATCACCCAGAAGCCGCTGCCTTCGTCGGTGGCCGTCCACACAAGCGTCTGGCGATCGTGCAGGAAAACGCCGCTGAGGCGAACATGCAGATATTCGTCGTTCTCAGCGGTGACGCCAGACCACCGATCACGCGCTGGCGGAGCGATCGGTGGTGCATGCACGCGCGAGTCGACACGGGCGATGAGTGCGCGTTTCCAGGCGAGGCGTTGAACTTGCCAGTTGCCGAGGGAGATGAAGCCGATGAAAAGCGCTGCCGCTAATACAGCAAACAGAGTCAAAGCAACGGGGCCACGCGGGGTGCGTGGGGCATCGTAGGAAGAGGTGTCTTGAGGAGCCATGCAAATAATGATCGCATCTTATCGGCCCCGATATCTCGTCCTGCGACACCGTAGGCATAACACCTTGCGGCCGCCCTTCCGAAAAGAAGAAGGGACGACGCCTACGGCAAACTCCGCACATCCTTCATCATCGAGGGCATCATGTTCTGGTTGAGGTGGTACATGATCCAGATCGATCCGCTCAACGTGATCACCACCAACACGACGGTGAACACCAGGGCCAGCATGTTCCAACCGCCCTCGGATTTCGCGTTCAGATGCAGGAAGTAAACCATGTGCACAACAATCTGCACTGCTGCCAGCAGCAGGATGAAAGCATCGGCGGGACCGGTCTTGGAGAACGCGCCGGACATCACCAGCCAGAACGGAAGAATGGTAAGAAAGGCCGCTGCCGCGAACCCGGTCATGTAACCCTTGAGGCTGACATGGATTTGGTCCACGCCATCGTGAGCGCTCTCGTGATGACCGTCGTCGTGCGCATGCTGCGCGTGATCGCTCATGACAGCACTCCCATCAAGTAAACGAAGCTGAAGACGCCCACCCACACCACGTCGAGGAAGTGCCAGAACATCGACAGGCACATCAGCCGGCGCTTGTTGGCGGGAATCAAACCCTTTTTGCCCACCTGCACCAGCAGGACAATCATCCAGATCAAACCGCTGGTCACGTGCAAGCCATGCGTACCGACCAGGGTGAAGAACGAAGAAAGAAAGGCACTGCGTTCTGGACCCGCACCGATCGACACCAGATGCGTGAATTCGGTGAGTTCCAGCGTGATAAAGCCCGCACCCAAGAACCATGTGACGATCAGCCACGCCATCATCGGCCCGCGGCGATTTTGCTGCATCTCCAGCACCGAAAAACCGTAGGTGATCGAGGACAACAGCAGCAGCGTGGTGTTCACCGCCACGATCGGCAGTTCCAACACTTCCTTCGCGGACGGTCCACCCGCGTATTCGCGGCCGAGCACGCCGTAGGTAGCAAAGAGGCAAGCGAAGATCAGGCAATCGCTCATCAGATACAGCCAAAAACCCAGCAGCGTGGCGTTTTCCGGATGATGATCTTCCGCCACATGGAAGCGCAGCGCTTCCTCTGCACCGCTGCCGCCGCTAACCGTCATAGTCATGTCGGACATGGTCATCAGGCTCCGGCACGCGCTGCTTCGATGCGGTGAACTTCATCCGCACGAATGTAGTAATCGCGGTCGTAATTGAACGTATGGTGGATAGCCACCGCGAGCAAGGCCACGAACGATATCGCCGCCACCAGCCACATGTACCAGACCATGGCGAAGCCGAAGATGAAGCTCAGCACTGCAAGATACACCCCCGTACCGGTGTTCTTCGGCATGTGGATAGGCACGAAACCTTCCATCGGCCGTCGCCAGTTGTGCTGCTTCATCTGCCACCATGTGTCGATGTCGTGCACCTGCGGCGTAAAGGCGAAGTTGTACGGCGGCGGCGGCGAGGAAGTGGACCATTCCAGCGTGCGTCCATGCCAGGGATCGCCAGTGGTATCGCGCAGCTTGTCGCGATGCATGATGCTCACCGCGAATTGCACAAGCATTGCCGCGATGCCAAGCAGAATCAGCACGGCACCGAACGCCGCGATCTCGAACCAGATCTGCAACGATGGATCGTCGAAATGACGCACTCGACGCGTCACGCCCATCAGGCCCAGCCAATACAACGGCATGAAGGCGAAATAGAAACCGACCACCCAGAACCAGAACGAAACCTTGCCCCAGAACGGATCAAGCCGGAAACCGAACGCCTTGGGAAACCAGTAATTGACGCCAGCGAACATACCGAACAGCACGCCGCCGATGATCACGTTGTGGAAATGGGCAATCAGGAACAGGCTGTTGTGCAGCTGAAAATCCGCCGGCGGCACCGCCAGCAGCACACCCGTCATGCCACCGATCACGAACGTCACGATAAAAGCAACCACCCACATCATGGCCACGTCGTACACGATGCGCCCGCGATACATGGTGAACATCCAGTTGAAGATCTTCGCACCGGTCGGAATCGAGATGATCATCGTGGTGATGCCGAAGAACGAATTGACGCTCGCGCCCGAGCCCATGGTGAAGAAGTGGTGCAGCCATACCAGGTAGGACAGCACCGCGATCACCACCGTGGCGTACACCATCGACGCATAGCCGAACAGGCGCTTGCGCGAGAAGGTGGAAGTGACTTCGGAATACACGCCAAACGCCGGCAGCACCAGGATGTACACCTCCGGATGCCCCCACACCCAGATCAGATTGATGTACATCATGTAATTGCCGCCAAGGTCGTTGGTGAAGAAATGCGTGCCCGCATAACGATCCAGCGCCAGCAAAGCCAGCGTGGCAGTCAACACAGGAAACGCCGCAACGATCAGCACGTTCGCCAACAGCGCCGTCCAGGTGAAGATCGGCATCCTCATCATGGTCATGCCCGGCGCACGCATCTTCACGATGGTCGCGATCATGTTGATGCCCGATAAGGTGGTGCCGACGCCTGCTATCTGTAATCCCCATATCCAGTAGTCCACGCCGCTGTCCGGACTGGCCGGCAACTCTGACAACGGCGGATAGGCCAGCCAGCCGGTGCGCGCAAAGACACCGATGAACAATGACGCCATCACCAGCACAGCGCCGGACACGGTCATCCAGAAGCTGAAATTGTTGAGGAAGGGAAAAGCGACGTCGCGCGAACCGATCTGCAACGGCATGACGAAATTGATCAGGCCGGTGATGAACGGCATGGCGACGAAGAAGATCATGATCGTGCCGTGCGCAGTAAATATCTGGTCGTAATGATGCGCAGGCAGATAACCTTCATGCGCGCCAAAGGCCATGGCTTGCTGTCCGCGCATCATCAGCGCATCGGCGAAGCCGCGCAGCAGCATGATCAACGCCAGCACGATGTACATGATGCCGATCTTCTTGTGGTCCACGCTGGTGAACCACTCGTTCCACAGATAACCCCACTTGCGGTAGTAGGTGATCAACCCTAGCACCGCGATCGCGCCTATCGCGACACCGATGAAGGTGAAGATCAGGATCGGCTCGTGATAAGGAATGTCATCCAGGGTGAGCCGTCCGAAAAACAGCTTGCCGAGGTCGGGAGAATGAAAAGTCATCGCGGCACCCGTGCTTCAGTTCACTGTGGACGAGCCATCGGCATCGCCGCATGGCTTTCGGACGATACGGACGCTTCACCGCCCCCGCCAGACTCCGGCACGCGCAGCATGTTCATGCACGCAGGGCCGGGCTGAACGCAGCGATTGAGGATGGATCGGTAGAGCCCCGGCGCCACGCTGCCGTAGTAGTGCACCGGATTCTTTTCACTGGGCGCTTCCAAGGTTGCATACGCGGTTTGATCCAGCGTATCGCCATGGCTTTTCGCTTGCGCCACCCACTTGGCGAAATCGTCATCGCTCATGCCATGGAAGGTGAAGTTCATGTATGAGAAACCGGCGCCGCTGTAGTTGGCGGACATGCCCCAGTAGTCACCGGGCTTGTTGATCACTGCATGCAACGTGGTCTCCATGCCCGGCATCGCATAGATCTGGCCAGCCAGCGCGGGAATGAAGAACGAGTTCATGACGCTGGAGGCGGTGAGATTGAAGTGGATGGGCCGATCCACCGGTGCCGCCAGCTCGTTCACTACGGCGAGATTCTGCTCGGGATAGATGAAAAGCCACTTCCAATCGAGCGCCACCACATCGACTTCGAGCGGCTTGGTGTCGACAGTCACCACACGGTCTGGACCAAGGCGATCGAGCGGACGATACGGATCAAGCTTGTGCGTGCTTACCCAGGTGACCGCGCCCAGCGCAATGATGATCAACAGAGGTGCTGACCAGATCATCAGCTCCACGATGGTGGAATGATCCCACTCCGGATCGTAGTGAGCCTTTTGATTGGAAGCCCGATAGCGCCAAGCAAATACCAGCGTGGCAATGATCACTGGCACCACGATCAGCATCATCAGGATGAAGGAGGTGATGATGAGATCGCGCTGTTGCAGGGCGACGTCGCCGGATGGCGACATCAGCACCGTGTGGCAGCCCGCAAGCACCAGGGCAAGGGCCAGCAGTAGCAGTCCGCGAAAAACTTTCATGGACATGACCGACGCAACCGAATGGGAAGGGGTACTGCTGGGTCAAAAGGTACGCCGATCCGTGGGCGATGCGCAAATGGTCCGTTCGCTATTTGATTTGTATGGCGACAATTTGCACGATCGTGACGCGCGTTGGACCAAACAACACGCATTATTTCAACCACGCGACGTATCACTGCCTCCTCCGCATGCCGGGAAGATGGCCATTGCGTGCGCCCAGGGCATAACTTGAGGTCGCCGAGTGCGCTCATGCGTAAAAATAGCTCTTCGCATCCCTAGGGATGCTCTGATCTATTCCACGCACCCGGCATGACGTCCAGAAGGCCCGCAGGGTGTGTTGCGTGGTACAGGGCAGACTGGCCGTCTGTTCAAGCCACGCGGCGCAGGCTGCGGGCCTTCTGGACGTCACCCCGTCATTTAAATTCAAGATGTTGAGGCCGCACGGTATGCGCGTCTCGCTGCGCCCCAGCGTCTAGACAGACGGCCGGTCTGCCTTCGCCACTGGGACGCAGCGAGACGCGCATACCGTGCGGTGACGGGTACGTGGAATAGATCAGAGCATCCCTAGCCATGGCCACTCAACAGTGCCATGCTGTCCGCGCCGCATATCCCTATCCGAGCGACGACTATGTCCAGTACGTTTGAGGATCAGCGCGAACCATCCGGCCTGACTCCGGAAGACCTCGGGCGCATTCATGCCCACGCCCGCCTGGCCCCCGGCGAAATCGCCGTCGGTGTCATCGTCGGGCGAACCGCGGAATATTTCGATTTCTTCGTGTTCGGCATTGCCTGCGTGCTGGTGTTTCCATCGGTATTCTTTCCGTTCGAAAGCCGGCTCGACGGCATGTTGCTGTCGTTCGCGATCTTCTCGCTGGCCTTCATCGCACGCCCGCTCGGCACCACGCTCTTCATGTCGTTCCAGCGGCGCTGGAGTCGTGGCACCAAGCTCACCATGGCGATGTTCCTGCTCGGCAGCGCCACCGCTGGCATGGCGTTCCTGCCCAGCTACGCCACCATCGGCGGCTGGGCCATTGGCTTATTGACCTTCTTCCGTTTTTTGCAGGGCATTGCGCTGGGTGGTTCGTGGGATGGTCTCCCTTCCTTGCTCGCACTCAACACGCCACCCGAACGCCGCGGCTGGTACGCCATGCTGGGCCAGCTCAGCGCGCCGATTGGTTTCCTGATCGCCAGCGGTTTGTTCCTGTTCCTGCACGAAGAACTCTCCCCCGACGACTTCATCGAATTTGGCTGGCGCTATCCGTTCTACGTCGCCTTCACCATCAACGTCGTGGCGCTGTTCGCACGCCTGCGCCTGGTGGTCACCGAGGAATACACGCGCGCCATGGAAGAGCGCGAACTGGCGCCTATCGGCATCCTCGAGATGCTGCGCCGCCAGGGTTACAACATCTTCGTCGGCGCGTTCGCCGCGCTGGCCAGCTATGCGCTATTCCACCTGGTATCGATTTTTCCATTGTCATGGATCGCGCTGGGTACGACGCAATCGGTCAGTTCGGTGTTGACGGTGCAGATCATCGGCGCACTGGTCGGCATCTGCGGCACCATCGCGTCCGGCGTGGTGGCCGATCGCATCGGCCGCCGCACCACACTAGGCACAGCTGCCTCGCTCATCGGCGTCTTTGCACTGTTCGCGCCGTGGCTGCTTGGCGGAAGCCAAGGTGCGCAAGATGCTTTCATCATCATCGGCTTCGGCTTGCTGGGCTTCTCGTACGGACAAGCCGCCGGCAGTGTCACCTCCAACTTCGAAATCCACCTGCGTTACACGGGCGCCGCGCTCACTTCCGATTTTGCGTGGTTGATCGGTGCTGCCTTTGCGCCGCTGGTGGCACTGGGTTTGTCGGCACGATTCGGCTTGGTGGCAGTGAGCGTGTATTTGCTCTCCGGTGTCGCGTGTACCTTGATCGCGCTGCGAGTGAACAAGGCGCTCGCCGTGCGGGAGTGATTGGCACAACAAAGCCGAGCCCGCTCGTTCATAAGTAGTTCCGACATGCTCAGCCTGCGCTATCGGATGGAGGTGAATCTGGTAGGCGACAGCGCGGAAACACTGCGTGCGCTGCTACCACTACTGCAGAACAAGGAGGATCGCAGCTGGTGTGCAAGCATCGAAAAATGGCTAGCGGATTGGTGGAAAAAACTGTCGCCGCGCATTCCCGCCAACGCCATCGTCACCAACGATTCCGGTTCCGTCGCCAACTGGCATGCGCGCGACCTTAAAGTGCAGCGGGGCATGCTGTGTTCTCTATCCGGCGGGCATTGGCGCGCAGGTCACCGAAAAATCAGTTGAAGCGGGAGATGTAGGTGGGGGCCAGCCCTGCCATACCCACCGTTTTAACGGCCGCAAAGCGCCATTCGCCGTGAAGCCCGTCCAACCTCTGTGTCATTCCGGCGAAGGCCGGAATCTATGGCGAGTACGAAGCATGGATTCCGGCCTGCGCCGGAATGACAACTCGCCTTGAAACAACATCAGCGTTAACTGCGGTTCTCGCCGGGTTACAAAAAAGTGGGAATATCCTCGAGCCAATCCCAATCTACCCAAGCCCCAACGCAGCAAGATCCAGCAAGCAATCGCTCGCATCCATCCGGGCTTTGGGTGTCTTTCTAGCCGTGCTCGCCTCTTGCATCATCCGCACCGCATGCTGCACACGATCGGCATGCGTGCCCTGCAAAGCTTCCGCTCCGCCATGCTCGACGAACTCGAGCAGCATAGCGCCATGAATCAATGCAAGATGCGAAAGCGCCTGCGGAAAATTACCCAGGAAACACCCGCTTTCGGCGTCGATTTCTTCCGCATACAAGCCCACGTCATTCGCCTGCCGCAGCATGGTTTCGAACCATTCCCGCGCCTGCTGCTTTTTCCCCGCAAACAACAGGGCATCCATCAGCCAGAAACCGCAGGCGACGAAGGTGCCCTCCACGCCTTCCAGACCGTCGCTGCCCTTGTACCGGTACACGCCTCTCGGCGTGGCAAGTTGCGCCATCACTTCATCGATGGTGGCCTGCAAGCAGCCGATGGGAAGCGGAAAGTCCAACGTGGGTGTACGCAGCGTCACGGCATCGACCTGATCGCTTTCGTAGCACTTGCGCAAATAACCGCGCGGCGCGATACCGCGCCGATGCACGTCGTCCACGATGGCACGCATCACAGCATCGTAATCGTGACAGTCCAGCAGCACCTGTGCGCGGTCGAGCGCGACCCAGCACATCATCTTGCCGTATACGAAATGCTGCGGTTGGTCGCGTTCTTCCCAGAAACCTTGCCCGGGTTCGCTCCAGTGTTCAACGACGTAATCGGCGGTACGCCGCAGCAGTGCCAGCTCCGATGGACATAGGCTGTGACCAAGCTCGCGACACAAAGTAAGCCAATCCATCACTTCGCCATACACGTCGAACTGGCGCTGGCGATGCGCGGCGTTGCCGACTCGCACCGGACCGCTGTCGCGGTAGCCGCGCAGATGCGCGAGTTCGCGTTCGCTGAGATCGAGCTCGCCACGAATGCCATAGACGATTTGCGTGGGAAATACCGTGCCGGCGCCGCAACCGAACAGGAACCGCCGAAACGCTTCGGGCTCCTCGTGATATCCCAAGGCGGACAGTGCGAACAGCGTCAAGGTGGAATCGCGCACCCAGCTCAACCGGTAATCCCAGTTTCTGCTTCCGCCGAACACTTCCGGCAGCGACGTTGTGGCCGCCGCGATGATGGCGCCGGTGGGCGCATAGGTGAGCAGCTTCAACGCCAGCGCGCTGCGCTCGACTGCGTCGGCATAGGAGCCTTTGTAGCCGCAACGATCGATCCATGCCTGCCAGTACGCCGTGGTAATGGCTTGCAATGGATCGAGCTTCGACAACGCATGCACGGGCGAGGCGCACTGCCCGGCCATTAAAACCAGTCGCAGCTGTTCGCCCTCGCGCAGGTGCACCATGCCGCTGGCGTGCGCCCCTTGGATATCGAACGGCGCCTCACACAGCAAACTCCCGCTGCTCCACGACAGGCCGTGGTCGACGCGACGGATTTCCGGTTCGCAAGCTCCCCACGCCATGCCTGGGCGGAGGTTCAAGCGAAAATCCATGTCGCCCTTCGCTACGCGAATGATCCGCACCAGCCAGGGCAACGCCTGCACGTGGACGAAGTCGTCAGGCGCGGTGTCAGGATAGCGGCCCAGCGGCATGAAATCGGTCAGCGTCGCTACGCCCGATGCGGTGGTGAACGTGGTCTCCAACACGTTGGTCTTCGGCAGATAGCGGCGTGCGGACTGAAACGCTTGAGCAGGTCGCGTGTCCAGATAGCCACCCACTTGATCGTCCAGCATCCGGAAGCACACGGGCGGTGCGTCGAGGCTTTCCAACGCGCACCAATCGACGCGGCCTTGCCTGGTGATCAGTGCAATGCCGTGACAATTGCCGATCGCTGCGTAGTCGCGGATATCAGCGGGCGTTTCTAGATCGTCGCACTCCATCATCAAGCCCGTCCGGCGCCGGCCCCATGGCCGAGCTTGATGCATTAGGCAGTCCGAATCGTGCAAGTCGCGTCGTTGCGCCATCCATGGCGCGTGACATGGCACCGGCACAGCCGCATGCTTTGACGGGAGTTGGATGCTGCAACGGCTAGCATTTGCAATCAGACGGTCATCCCGCCACGCAATCATCGGACTGCAGATGCCCTTGGGCGATGTCCGTCGCCAAGCCGATGTCCGCTTTGAAAAACCGGCCGAGTGTCCTCATTTGCGCCTGCGTCGGATGGGGAATCGATAGACCTGATAAATCACTCTCATCCCAACAATCAATTGGCTCTTTCGATCGAACCCCCGTATCTTTGCAACCTCACCCTCCACTCAACACGGAAAACACCCGATGTCGTTGATCAACACCTCCGTCAAACCGTTCAAAGCCACCGCATACAAGGATGGCAAGTTCATCGAAGTGACCGACGCCTCGCTGAAGGGCAAGTGGTCCGTGGTCGTGTTCTACCCGGCCGACTTCACCTTCGTCTGCCCGACCGAGCTGGAAGACCTGGCCGATCACTACAACGAATTCCAGACGCTGGGCGTTGAGATCTACGGCGTGTCCACCGATACGCATTTCTCGCACAAGGCTTGGCACGACACCTCCGACGCGATCAAGAAAGTGAAGTACCCGCTGGTGGGCGATCCGACCGGCACCCTCACCCGCAACTTCGAAGTGATGATCGAAGAGGAAGGCCTGGCGCTGCGCGGCACCTTCGTGATCAATCCGGAAGGCCAGATCAAGCTGTGCGAAATCCACGACAACGGCATCGGCCGCGACGCGGAAGAGCTGCTGCGCAAAGTGCGCGCTGCCCAGTACGTGGCTTCCCATCCGGGTGAAGTGTGCCCGGCAAAGTGGAAGGAAGGCGCCGCCACGCTGAAGCCGTCGCTGGACCTGGTCGGCAAGATCTAAGTTTCAAAGCTTGGCGATGCCCGCAACGGGACATCGCCGCGGGCCCGACACCCCCCTCCCGCCGGGCCCGCACCTTTTACCTCGAGCAGACGCCTCCCATCCATGTTTCACCGGGTGATGGAGGCGGCTACTCCAAATCAAGCATTGATGGAGACGAACCATGTTGGACAACGATCTGAAAGAACAACTCCGGGCCTACCTGGAACGGGTGACCCATCCGATCGAGCTGGTCGCCTCCGTCGATGACAGCGCCGCCTCGCAGGAGCTACTTGGGTTGTTGCGCGATGTCGAATCGCTCTCCCCGCAGGTATCGCTGCGCACGAACGGTCACGACGCGCGCAAGCCGTCTTTCGCGATCAACCGCATCGGTACCGATGTGAGCGTGCGCTTCGCCGGCATTCCGCTCGGCCACGAGTTCACCTCGCTGGTGCTGGCATTGCTGCAAGTAGGCGGCCACCCGTCCAAGGCGGCGCCGGAAGTGATCGAGCAAGTGCGCAATCTGGAAGGCGAGTACGTGTTCGAGACCTTCATGTCGCTCAGCTGCCACAGCTGCCCGGACACGGTGCAGGCGCTGAACCTGATGAGCGTGCTCAACCCCAACATCAAGCACGTCGCCATCGACGGCGCGTTGTTCCAGGATGAAGTGAACGAACGCCAGGTGATGGCCGTACCCACCGTATTCCTCAACGGTCAGCCGTTCGACCAGGGCCGCATGACGATCGAACAGATCGCTGCGCGCCTGGACAGCAACGCTGCGCAGCGCGATGCAGAAAAACTCAACGCCAAGGCACCGTTCGAAGTGCTGGTGGTGGGCGGTGGCCCGGCTGGCGCCGCAGCCGCGATCTACTCCGCGCGCAAAGGCATCCGCACCGGCGTGGCAGCGGAGCGCTTCGGCGGCCAGGTGCTGGACACGATGGCGATCGAGAATTTCATCTCGGTCGCCTACACGGAAGGCCCCAAGCTTGCCGCTTCGCTGGAACAGCACGTGCGCGAATACGACGTGGACGTGATGAACCTGCAGCGCGCCGAGGCACTGATTCCTGCAAAGGAAGAAGGTGGGCTGATCGAAATACGCCTGGCTGGCGGCGCTTCGCTCAAGGCGAAGACGGTGATCCTTTCCACCGGTGCGCGCTGGCGCAATATGAACGTGCCAGGCGAGCAGGAATACCGCAACAAAGGCGTCACCTATTGCCCGCACTGCGACGGTCCACTGTTCAAGGGCAAGCGCGTAGCGGTGATCGGCGGCGGCAACTCCGGTGTGGAAGCGGCGATCGATCTGGCCGGTATCGTGGATCACGTCACCCTGTTCGAATTCGACAGCAAACTGCGCGCAGATGAAGTGCTGCAACGCAAGCTGCGCAGCCTGCCGAACGTGAAGGTCATCGTGAGCGCGCAAACCACCGAAGTGCTCGGCGACGGCAACAAGGTCACCGGCCTTGCCTATACCGATCGCAGCAATGGCCAGGGCCATCGCGTGGATCTGGAAGGCGTATTCGTGCAGATCGGCCTGCTGCCCAACACCGACTGGCTGAAGGGCACGGTGAAGCTGTCGCCACGCGGCGAGATCGAAGTGGATGCACGCGGCGAAACCTCGGTGCCGGGCGTATTCGCGGCGGGCGATGCGACGACGACGCCATACAAGCAGATCATTATCGCTGCGGGTGACGGCGCGAAGGCTGCGTTGAGTGCTTTCGACTACCTGATTCGCTTGCCGGTGACGGTGACGGAAAAAGAAGAAATAGCTGCCTGAGGCCTGCAACCACAAAATTCCCGGATGCCATCCCCTCCCCTACGTTTAGTAGGGGAGATTAGGGAGAGGTGAAGCAACCCCGCGATAAATTCCAGCGATGCGGCAAGCTCGTGCAACCCCACCCCAGCCCACCCTGCCCCATGCAAGGGAGGGAGCCGCATCTCGTATCATTGAACGATGACCTTGAATATGCGTGCCATCATCATCATGGGCGTCTCCGGCTGCGGTAAATCCACCATCGCGGCAGCCATCTCCCAACGCACTCGTGCGCACTTGATCGATGGCGACGCTTTCCATCCGCCGGAAAACATTCGCAAGATGAGCGCCGGCATTCCCCTGACCGATGCCGACCGCCAGGGCTGGTTGGAACGGCTGGCACAGGAAGCCATCGATCAACTGCGTTTATCGGAACGCGTCGTGCTCACCTGCTCTGCACTCAAGCGACGTTATCGCGAGACCTTGCGCACCGCGGTGCCGGATCTCGGCTTCGTATATCTGGCATTGACGCCCGAACAAGCGGCAGAACGTGTAGCGCATCGTAGTGGCCATTTCATGCCGGCTTCGCTGATCGAAAGCCAGTTTCGCGATTTGGAGCCGCCGAACGGCGAACTGCGAGTGCTGGCGACGGATGCAACGAAACCCGTTGATGCCGTTGCTGATGAAGTTTTAGCGTGGTGGCATTAGCACCTCACGGCCGTGCGGGATTACGTATTGCGCGCGAGTGCATGCTTGCTTGATACGCCAAGCGTCCATTTCAGATTCACGCCAAGCGTGCCGAGCACGATCAGGCCAAGCCCCGTCAGTTGAACAACGCCCAAGCGATGGCCGTACAACACGTAATCCAGCAGCAACGTCACCAGCGGATACACAAACGCCATCACCGCAATTGTCACCACTGGAAGACGTGGATACGACGTGTAAAAAAGCACGTAGACAATGCCGCTATGGATCACGCCCAGTCCCACCAGCCACCACCAGTGCGTTCCCGCATGCAAGGCCGTCGAGCTGGAAAACCACACCAGCATCAGCACACCGACCCAACACTGGATCATCACCAGCGCAAACGGCCGCTGCTTCCCGACTTTGCGCGACATCAGCAGCGAAGCCCCACATAACAATGCGGCCAGAAACGTCATGCCGATACCGATGAGATAGGACCGGTCGGCGCCATGCCACATGCGTGCGGGATCGGCCGAACAGGCCACGCCGATAAAGCCGATCAAGGTCCACATCAGATCGACCGGACGCGTGCGCTCGCCCTGCAGTAGCGCGGCCAGAATCAGCATCACAAAGGGAAAGAAGTGATACACCATCGTTGCCACGCCGATGGACGAACGCGCCATCCCCGCGAACAGACATACCCAGTTCAACACCAGCAGCACGCCGCTCAAGATCGCGCCACGGATCAGCGTGCGCTCCTGCCACAGGCCACGCAAATGGCCGCGGGCCAGGCCCCATGCAAGCAGGAACAAGCCGCCGAACAGGCAGCGGTAGAACACGGCGGTAACGGCGTCCTGGCCGCTTTCGTGGACGAAGACGCCGACAGAACCGATGAGGAATTCGGCGAAGAGTAGTTGGGCCAGTGCTGTGCGGCTGTTGTTTTGTTCGAGCATGTGTTCTCTGTCTGTCCGCGTGTTCGAGACTGCAGCCTCGCCTTACCGTCATTCCGGCCTTCGCCGGAATGACGAGCGCCTCGAATCGAACCTTTTGCAGCCACAAGATAGAGGGTGTAACCCGACCTATACAGATTCAGATAAGCTCCATTTCGACCAGTACAGTTGGGGCGCCCTCATGCTGCTCTACGAACAACTCGCCACCCAACTACGCACGCAAATCGCCCAAGGCACCCTGCGCGCTGGCGAACGTTTGCCTTCTATCCGCCAACTCGCACGCAGCCACGACGTAAGCATCGCCACCGCAGTGCAAGCCTGCTTGCAACTTGAGCGTGAAGGCCTCGCGCAGGCCCGACCACGCTCCGGCTATTTCGTACGCGCCGCCACGCCGCTGCCGCCTGAAACACGTCCTTCGCGTCGGCGCACACCGGGCACCGTCAGCAATCCGATGCTGCAGGATGTGTTGGACATGCTTGCGCGCAACGACCTGCTGCCGCTGCACAGCGCAACGCCATCACCTGCGTTGTTGCCGCAAACCGCGCTCACCGCCTCGCTGTCACGCTGCCTACGCCATGCCCCCGCGATAGCGCTGGATTACGCACCACCGCAAGGTCATCTCGCACTGCGCAGGCAGATTGCGCAACGCTACGCGCAAGTGGGTGTCACCGTTTCACCAGACGAAATCGTCATCACCGCCGGGGCGATGGAAGCGATCAGCCTCGCCCTGCGCACGCTCACCCAACCCGGCGACGTGGTGTTGGTGGAGGCACCGACCTATCACGGCATTCTGCAGGCGGTAGCGGCGCTGAAGCTGAAAGTGCTGGAGGTGCCGAACCTGCCGGATCGCGGTATCGACGTAGCGCGGCTGGAACAACTGCTGCAGCAGAACAAAGTGCGCGCAGCGGTGCTGGTCCCCAACTTCAACAACCCACTCGGCAGCCTGACCGATGATGCGGCCAAGCAGGCACTGCTGAAGCGTTGCGCACGCCATAAGACGGTTGTCATCGAAGACGATATCTACGGCGAACTGGCCTGGTCCGGGCAACGTCCGTCGCCGTTGCGGCGTTGGGACAAACACGGCAGCGTGATTACCTGTGGTTCGTTTTCGAAGATCCTCGCGCCCGGTTTGCGCGTGGGCTGGATGGTGGGCGGCGATTGGACCGAGGCGCTGTTGCGTACCAAATACTTTTCCACGGTCGGCAGTGCCAGCCTGCCGCAACTCGCGCTGGCCGACTATCTGCAACGCCACGATCTACAGCGTCATCTCCGTCAACTCTGCCGTGCACTGGCAGACAACGCGCAGCGTATGCACGAAGCCATCGTGCGTCATTGGCCAGCCTCCACGCGTGCCTGCACACCGCGCGGCGGTTTATCGATGTGGCTGCAATTGCCCGGCGTAAATACGCAAACTCTGTTCGAAGCAGCTTTGCGCGAGGGCATCGGCACGTCACCCGGCGTGCTGTTTTCGAGCCGCGGCGATTATGCCGATTGCCTGCGATTGAGCTGCGGACTTCCCTGGAACGACAAACTCGATCGCGCATTGCGCCGACTGGGGCAATTGGCCGCGCAATCGTAAGTCGGAACGCAGATTCCACTCCAAGAAAACCCACTGCAATGGTGGGTTTGCACCAATGTGGAACACAAAAATACGCGTCGATGCACACAAATGTGTCAAACGCACATCAATGACATGACGCGCTATTGACGCACCGCAGCACGTGTCATAGCCTCAAATTGCCGTAGCCGGGGAGAGGCATTGCTGCGGCGCAAACCTGCGATTCAAACACATCCAAGTTCCCTTGGAGGGGACGCGTTTTGCCTAAATTTTTGGGGAGTTCAAATGAAACGACTTGCTCGACGTCCGTTGGCAGCCGCCGTGCTGTCCATGCTTTCCGTAAGTTTGTTCACTACTGTGGTCTGGGCCGATGACACGCCCGCCGACTCGTCCGCGCCTCAGAACGCAAAACAGCTCCAACAAGTCGTCGTCACCGGCACTCGCGCATCCAATCGCACCGCTGACGAATCGCTTTCTCCGATCGACATCATCTCGCCCGCCGATCTCAGCTCCAGCGGCTATACCGATCTCGCCAGCGCACTCAATACCGTACTGCCTTCGCTGGATTTCCCTCGCCCCGCCATCAACGACGGCAACGACGCCATCCGGCCCGCTTCGCTTCGCGGCCTCTCGCCCGACGATGTCTTGGTGCTGGTCGATGGCAAGCGCTATCACACCTCCGCCTTAGTCAATTACAACTCTGCCGTGGGCCGCGGTTCGGCGCCGGTGGATCTGAACTCCATTCCGATCTCCGCCATCGACCATATCGAAGTGCTGCGTGACGGTGCGGCTGCGCAGTACGGCTCCGACGCTATCGCGGGCGTGATCAACATCGTGCTGAAGCATGGCAGCAAAGCGGGCGGCAACGACATCACCGCCAACGCCGGCATCATGGACGAGGGCGATGGCGCCAATAACGGCGTGCAAGGTTCGGTAGGCATTCCGCTCGGCGGCGCCAACGGCAACTCACCGGGTTGGATGCGCGTGGCCTGGAATTACCAGACCCAGATGAACACCAACCGCTCCGCCAATACGGATCGAGGCACCACCCTCGCAGGCGCAACCAACACCACCGGCTATCCCTACGAGCGCTACGGCGATCCGGCGGAGAAGACCTATCAGCTGCTGCTCAACTTCGCCTACAACATCACGCCCAACATCGAACTGTACGGGTACCTCGACGGCAGCAAGCGCGACGTCACGTCCAACGGTTACTACCGCGCCTACAACTCCGCACGCAACGTGCCGGCCATCTATCCGAACGGCTTTCTTCCGCAGATCGTCAACCACACCAACGACGCGGCTTTCGTATTCGGGGTAAGAGGCAAGACAGAAGGCGGCTGGCACTGGGACGTTTCGGCGGATTACGGCGAAAACAACCTGGTGTTCGACATCCAGAACAGCGTCAACACCAACCTCTATTACACCAAGGGCTATTCGCCCACTTACTTCCACGCCGGCACCTTCGCCAACAAGCAGGGGGTGTTCAACGTGGACTTGGCCAAGGAATTCAACTGGGGCTTCCTGCCCAATCCGGTCACCGTCGCGTTCGGTGCGGAATATCGCAACGAGAGTTACGACATCGGCGCGGGCGACGCCGATTCCTATTTCTTCGATCCGAATACGCTTATTCCCGGCACCGCCAATCCGTATGCGGGCGGTTCACAGGTATATCCGGGCCTGACGCCGGAAGTGGCGGGCGATTTTACCCGTCACAGCAAGGCCGCTTACGTCGATCTGGAGACCGATCTCACCGATAAATGGTCGGCCGGCGTGGCTGCGCGTTATGAGGATTACAGCGATGCAGGTTCCACTCGCTCCGGCAAGATCTCCACGCGTTACCAACTCACCCCCACCTTCGCCCTGCGCGGCACGGTCTCGAACGGCTTTCGCGCACCGTCGCTTGCGCAGCAGAATTACGAATCGGTGGTGACGCTGATCCAGAATGGTTCGCTCGCGCAGATTGGCACTTATCGCACGTCCAATCCCACGGCCATTGCCTTGGGCGCAAAGCCGCTGGTGCCGGAAAAGTCGGTGAACTACAGCCTCGGCGGCGTGTGGCAGCCGACCAGCAACTTCAACGCGACGGTGGACATCTATCAGATCCGCATCTGGGACCAGATCCTGTATTCCGACCAGATTCCGGTGAGCATTCCCGGCGACCAGGTCACCGGCGCGCAGTTCTTCGTCAACGGTGCCACCACGCGTACGCGCGGTGCAGATGTGATCACCAGCTATCACCTGGATCTGGATAACTGGGGCGCACTCAACCTCACCGGCAGCGCCAACTACAACCAGACGACGATCCTGCATGTTTCAACACCCGCCTTTGGTCGCGCCAGCCAAGGCTTGCTGACAGATGCCGCACCGCGTACCAAGTTCGTGCTGGCCGGCGATTGGCTGGTTCGCGGTTTCGACTTCCACCTCAATGCCACGCGCTACGGCACGGTGACGCGCTTGGGCGACGATGCGAACGGCGACGAAGATCAGGTTTTCTCGGCGCGTTGGATCTTCGATCTGTCCGCCAGCTACAACTGGCAAGCATGGACCTTCACCGTCGGCGCCGACAACGTCACCAACCAATATCCAACCAAGGCGTCGCTCAACAACGTGTATGAAGACCGCGCGGATGGTCTGCAGTACTCATCGTTGTCGCCGTTCGGTTTCAACGGAAGGTACTGGTACGGGAAGGTGACGTATCGGTTCTGATGTTCTCGCGGCCTCTCCCTTTCGGGGAGAGGGCTGGGATGAGGGGCCAGTCTTGCGTGGAACATGCGCAGGTTGGGGTGCGAGCCCCAACATGTCGCGATGAAACGCATGGCGATGTTGGGGCTCGCACCCCAACCTACGCGTGACGCCGCTCGAAAAAATTCCTATTGAACGGACATTTCGATGCATCACAGCAACACTTTCTCCATGAACCGCCGCGACCTGCTGCGCATGATCGGCATGAGCGCAGGCGCAGCAGTGATGTACCAGGCGATGAGCAGCCTTGGCTTCGCCGCGGAATCCACTTTCAAAGGTCATTCGAAACTGCAAGGCGCGCCGAAGAACACCTCGGTGCTGATTCTTGGCGCGGGCATTGCCGGCATGGTCGCGGCCTATGAGTTGCGCCAGGCCGGCTACAAAGTGCAAGTGCTCGAATACAACCATCGCCCCGGCGGACGCAACTGGTCGCTGCGCGGCGGTGATCGTTTCACCGAACTGGGCGGCTTTTCGCAACACTGCCAGTTCGACGAGGGGCTTTATATCAACCCCGGGCCGTGGCGTTTGCCTTATCACCATCACGGTATCCTGAGTTACTGCAAGAAACTTGGCGTACCGCTTGAACCGTTCGTGCAGGTGAATCACAACGCGTATGTGCATAGCGCCAATGCCTTCGGTGGCAAACCGCAGCGTTATCGCACCATCAACGCCGATTATCGCGGCCACATAGCCGAACTGCTCGCCAAGAGCACGCAACAAGGCAAGCTCGACGACGCGGTGAGCAAGCAGGATCAGGAAATGCTGCTCGAATCCCTGCGTGATTGGGGTGCGCTCGATAAAAACCTCGCTTACAGCAGTGGCATAACCAGCAGCAACCGGCGCGGCTTCGACAAAGATCCTGGCGGCGGCCTTTCCGCGCGCCCGATTCCTTCCAAGCCCGTCGCGCTCAACGAACTGCTCAACTCGCGCTTGTGGAGCAACCTCGGCGCCGGCGAAATCTACGAATTCCAGACCAGCCTGTTCCAACCCGTAGGCGGCATGGGACGCATCGGCGAAGCCTTCGGCCGCGCGCTCGATGGCGTGATCCACTACGACGCCAAAGTCACTGCGATCCAACAGGACGAACACGGCGTCACCGTCAGCTACGAAGACGCCGGCAAACCGGGCAGCACACAGAAGGCGCATGGCGACTGGTGCATCTGCACAATCCCGCTTTCGGTGCTCAGCCAGATCCCGATGAACGTCAGTGCATCCATGACCGAAGCGATCAACGCGGTGCCCTATGCCGCATCGGTAAAGGTGGGCCTGCAATTCAAGCGCCGCTTCTGGGAGGAAGACGAACACATCTACGGCGGCATCACCTACACGGATTTGCCGATCGCCACCATCGGTTACCCGAGCACTGGCTTGCACAGCAGCGGCAAGGGCGTGCTGCTCGGCGCCTACATCTGGGGCTTGCATGCGTTCGAGTTCACCGCGATGACACCGGAGCAGCGCGTGCAAAAAGCATTGGAATACGGCAGCCAGATCCATCCGCAATATCACAAGGAATTCGAAACCGGTGTAGCGGTGGGATGGCATCGCTCACCCTTCACCATGGGCTGCTTCGGCCTGTGGTCGGACGAAGCGCGCGCCAAGCACTACGACAATCTTTGCCAGATCGACGGGCGCATCGCACTGGCCGGCGAACATGCCTCTTATCTGCCGGCATGGCAGGAAGGCGCGGTGACATCCGCACTGGATGTGATCGAGCGTATCCATCAACGCGCCGTTGCAGAGGCCCGTGCATGAAACGCAATCGTCCATGGATAGCGTGCCTTTCGCTTGGCCTGCTTTCGTACGCGGCAGCGTTGCATGCCCAGTCTTCCGACAACGCCGCGCATACGCATACGGATTTCGCGTCCGCCGACGGCAAGACGGTCTTCGAGCACATCTGCCAGGGCTGCCACATGCCCGACGCCAGGGGCGCAACCGGCGCCGGAACGTATCCCGCGCTTGCCGGCAACCCGCGGCTGGTTTCAGCGCAATACATGGCCGCCGTGATCCTGCACGGCCGGCGCGACATGCCTTCTTTCATCCAGACCGGCGATGCCGGGCCGCTGGAGAATTCCAAACTCAGCGACGCGCAGATCGCGGATGTGGTCAACTACGTGCGCACCCACTTCGGCAACCACTACGCGGACCGCATCACCGCCCAAGAGGTTGCCGGCATGCATCCCTGACTGGAGAAAACCACCATGCAGATATCCAAGTTCGTCGCCGCCATGACCTTGCTGCTTGCCGCGCCTGCATTCGTGCATGCGCAGGATGTGACTCGCTACAAGCTCCCCAACAGCAACTTTCCGATCTCCGCTGCGGTGGAAATACCGGCTGGCAAATCCATCGTTTTCCTCAGCGGCATGGTGCCGCCGGTGGTCGATCCGAAAGCCGCAAAGGATTCCGTTGCCGCCTACGGCGATACCAAGACCCAGACCATCGGCGCGCTCACCGCGATCCAGAAGCAATTGCAGAGCATGCATATGGACATGGGCGACGTGGTGAAGATGCAGGTGTTTCTGGTCGGTGACGAAGCGCATGGCGGGCATATGGATTTCGCCGGCTTCATGGCGGGATATACGCAGTTCTTCGGCACGAAGGAGCAGCCGAAATTGCCGGCGCGCTCGGCGTTCCAGGTGGCAGGGTTGGCGAATCCGGGGTTTCGAGTCGAGATTGAAGTAACGGCAGTGCGGCCTTGAGCGATATGCATTGGACCCCCTCCCCTGCTTAGCAGGGGAGGGCTGGCGTGGGGTTGCATGCGCTTGCCGCATGGTTCGAATTCAACGCGAGATGGACTTCACCCCACCCCAACCCTGCCTATTACACGCAGGGCAGGGGCAAGAACCCCTTTATTCCCGATCGTCGCAAGTCACCTGCGCGCATCCGCACTAATCTAGACACACACGTTCGCGTACCGGGAAAAACGCACCATGGGGCTCTATCCACTGTTCGCCGATCTGACCGACTTGCCCGTGCTGGTGGTGGGCGGTGGTCACGTCGCGGAACGCAAAACGGCTGCGCTGCTTTCAGCCGGCGCAAAGGTGCGCGTCGGCGCACCGTCGCTCACGCCCGCGCTGGTGCAACAAACTGAAGAAGGCAAGATCGAACACCTCGCCGGTTCGTTCCAACCCGCCTGGCTGGACGATGTGTGGCTGGTCATCGCCGCCACCGACGATCACGAATTGAACGCCCTCATTGCCGAGAATGCGGAAGAGCGGCGCATCTTGGCGAACGTGGTGGATGCACCTGCCCTGTCCCGTTTCCAAGTACCGGCCATGGTGGATCGTGCGCCACTGACGGTGGCCGTTTCCACCGGCGGCGCGGCGCCCGTCATCGCCCGGCGCGTGCGCGAAACCCTGGAAACCGATCTCGATCACGCGCTAGGCCCGCTCACCGCACTCGCGCAGCGATACCGTACACGCATCTCGCAGCGTTGGCCTGATCTGCCCGAACGCCGCGCGTTTTACGACTGGTTGCACGATGGGCCGGTGATGAACCTGCTGCGCAACGCGCGCCCCGATGAAGCCGAACGCACCTTGTTGGATGCGTTGGATGCGAAAGAACCTCCTTTGCGCAAGGGCTTGGTGCTATTGGTGGGTGCCGGCCCTGGCGATCCCGGCTTGCTCACGCTCAATGCATTGCGTGCGCTCAACCGTGCCGACGTGATTCTGCACGACTCGTTGGTCAGCGAATCCGTGCTCTCGCTGGCACGCCGTGACGCCGAGCGTATCGACGTGGGCAAGCGCTGCGGCGGACGTCACACGCAGCAGGAACAGATTCATCAGCTGTTGCTCGAACAAGCGCAGGCAGGTCGTTTGGTGGTGCGGCTGAAAGGCGGCGACCCCTTCGTATTCGGCCGCGGGGGCGAAGAAATGGAGTTCCTGCATCAGCACGGTATTCCCTGTGAAATAGTGCCCGGCATCACCGCTGCCGTGGCGTGCGCAGCGTACGCCGGTGTTCCGTTGACGCATCGCGATCACGCGCGTTCCGTGCATTTGCTCACGGGGCACGGCAAGGAATCGCTCGATGCGATGGACTGGCCGGCACTGGCGCAGGATCACCAGACCTTGGCCGTCTATATGGGCGTGGCCAGGCTGGATGAATTTACCCAGCGCCTGCTGGAACACGGACGGCGGCCGGATACGCCGTTCGTCATTATCGAGAACGGTACGCTACCGCAGCAGCGGGTGGTGAGTGGTGTTTTGCAGGATTTGCCTGCGCGGGCCAAGGAACATGCCATTCATCCGCCCGCGTTGTTGATTGTTGGCGAGGTGGCGGCGTTGGCCGCCGAGCATGCATGGTTTGGCGCATAGAGCTACCTTCTTCCTCACCGCCATTGCGGCGAAAACCGGAATGGCGGTGAGGTACATCAAAGCTTCTAGGGCTTATAAGCATGGCTGAGCTCAAATCCGACCATTCGCTGCAAAACCGCCGCATCGCCATTCCCGAGTCGCGCGAACTGGATATGTTCGCGTCGCTGCTGGAACGTCGCGGCGCCACCGTCCTGCGCTGCCCGTTGGTCGATATTCGCGACGCACCGAACCCCGGCCCGGTACTCGAATGGCTGCACGCCTTCTGCGCTGGCAGCTGCGATGACCTGCTGCTGTTTACCGGCGAAGGCGTACGCCGCCTGCTGAGTTTGATCGACCACCACGCTCCCGAACTGCGCGAAAACTTCATTGCACAACTCGGCGCCGTGCGCACCATCGCCCGCGGCCCCAAACCTGGCCGCGTGCTGCGCGAGCTTGGCTTAAAGCCCACGTTGATTGCCGATCCCGCCACGACACCCGGCATCATCGCGCTGCTGCAAACGCTCGACCTGAAAGGACGCCGCGTAGGTGTGCAACTTTATGGTACCGAGCCGAATGCACCGCTGATGGACTTTCTCGCTTCAGCTGGTGCGAATGCGTTGCCAGTGTGGCCGTATGTGTATGCCGATGCGGCAGCGGATGCGATGGTGCTGGCGTTGATCGAATCGATGCAACAAGGTCATGTCGATGCGATTGCCTTTACCAGCCTCCAGCAGGTGGAACGGCTGTTTCGCTTGGTGGAAACCAATCGGTTGAAGCAAGCACTGACACACACGCTGGTAGCGGCCATCGGCCCCGTAGTGGCCGATTCGCTACGCGCGCACGGGGTTGAACCGCAAGTAGTACCGCAAGAAAGTTATTACCTGAAGCCGTTGACGCAGGCGTTGATCGAGCGCCTTGGTTCAAGCCCGCCGTAACCCAATCTACGCATTCACTTCCGCTTTTACTTCCGCAATCAGCTGCCGCAACTCCGGCACGCATGAACCGCAATTGCCGCCTGCGCGCAGGCGCGACGTAATCTGCGCCGGCGTCTCCAATCCATGCGTGCGAATCGCATCGCAAATCGTGTTGCGCCCCACGCCGAAGCACGAACACACCATCGGGCCGGTCGCCGCGCCCGGATCAGCCGGCTCGCCGATCAACAACGCCATGCGATCCGCTTCGTCCAATGGCTCGCGGACGAACAATCCCGCAAGCCAATGCCGTGAGGGTAGATCCGGGCGTGAAGATAGAAACACGCACGATTCGATGCGGTCGTCGATCAGATGCGCTGCGCGATACACGCCCGTGCTGCGATCTTCGTATTCCAGCCAATCCGCATCTGGATCGCTTACGCCCAGCCACGCGCGCGCCCAGGCACTGCATTCGGGTGGCCGTTCGCGGTGCGCAATCTCATAACGGCGAAAGCAGTCGCCCTGGATGGACGTCCAATAACTCAAACCATCCGGCGCCAGCAGATTGCGGCTGAGCGCGAAGCCATACCAACGCACGGGAAACGGCTCCACACTGACCGGCGTGTGTTTGAATTCCGGCTCACCGGAAATCGGATCGACCACCGGATTGACCAGGCTGCCGACACGCGCGTCGGAGGCAAACTGATCGTTCCAGTGAATCGGCACGAACACATTGCCAGGACGCATGCCTCCACTGTGTTTCACGCGCGCCACCATGCCGCCCCAACGCGACTGCACGCGCGCCAGTTCGCCTTCGCGCACGCCGCAGCGAAGCGCGTCGTGCGGATGCATGTCCACAAACGGTTCGGGGATATGTCCAGTCAATTTCGGCGCTTTGCCGGTGCGCGTCATCGTATGCCATTGATCGCGCACACGGCCGGTATTGAGAACCAACGGAAATTCGCGATCGGTCGCATGCACCGGCATGCGTGCCGGCGTTGCGACAAAGCGCGCGCGGCCGTTCGCATGTGAAAACCCGCCATTGGCGAACAAACGCATCGCGCTTTGGCCATTCCCGGAGATCGGCCACTGCAAAGGCTTCAGCTCGTCGTAAGCACGGCGATCCAGATTCGCCAAACCTTCGAGATTGAGCAAACGCCGTGCAGCGGGCGCATCGTCCACCTGCGCCTCGTGGTTGCGATAGGTAGTAAGCCGCGCGTGCTCGGCAAATACCGCATGCACATCTTCAAACGCAAATCCTCCTTCGAAGCCCATCCGTTGCGCCACGTCGCATACGATGCGCCAATCCGCACGCGCTTCTTCCGGGGCCGGCATAAACACGCGCTGACGTGAAATGCGCCGCTCCGAGTTTGTAACGGTGCCGTCCTTCTCGCCCCAACCAAGCGCGGGCAGTAGCGCATGCGCGTAGGCGTTGGTGTCGGTCTGCGCAACGATGTCGGAACTCACCACCCATTCGCAACGTGCCAGCGCCTGCTTCACGCGATCCGCATCAGGCAGGCTCACAACAGGGTTGGTCGCCATGATCCATAGCGCCTTAACCTTGCCCTCGCCGATGGCGTCGAACAGATCCACGGCTTTCAAACCGGGGCGCTCGGCGATGCGCGGCGATTGCCAGAACGACTGCACAATCTGCCGATGCACTGGATTTTCCAGTTCCATATGCGCCGCCAGCATGTTTGCCAGTCCACCGACTTCGCGGCCGCCCATCGCATTGGGTTGCCCCGTAAGCGAGAAAGGCCCCGTGCCGGGCTTGCCAATGCGCCCCGTGAGCAAGTGGCAGTTGATGATGCTGTTGACCTTGTCGGTGCCAGCCGAAGATTGATTCACGCCTTGCGAGAACAGCGTAACGGTACGCTCGCAGCGTGCGAACCAGCGATAGAAATTCAACAGATCCGCCGGCTGCACACCGCAGATGCGCGCCACTTCGGCCGGATCGCCCGCGTCAGACTGAGCTGTCGCCAAGGCTTGCGAAAAACCTTCGGTATGCGCCTCCACGAAACGCGCATCCATCGAGCCATGCTGAAACAGAAACGCCAGCAGGCCATTGAACAACCACACGTCCGTGCCCGGCTTCACCGGCAGATGCAGGTCGGCCGATTCGCACGTCGCGGTGTGACGCGGATCGATCACCACCACGCGCGGCGGTGCTCCACTTTCCTTTGCCTTGGCGATGCGCTGGTACACGATGGGATGACACCAGGCGGTGTTCGAGCCGACCAGCACGATCAGCTCGGCCTGCTCCAGGTCTTCATAGCAGCCCGGCACCACGTCTTCGCCGAACGCGCGCTTGTGGCCGGCCACGGCGGACGACATGCATAGGCGTGAATTGGTATCGATGTTGGCCGTGCCGATATAGCCCTTGGCCAGCTTGTTGACGACGTAGTAGTCCTCGGTGAGCAACTGGCCGGACACATAGAAAGCCACGGCGTCCGGACCGTGTTGATCAATGACGCGGCGGAAGCCTTCGGCTACGCGATCCAGCGCGTCGTCCCAACTGGCGCGTTTCAACGTGCCGTCGGATGTGCGCAGCATGGGATGCAGCAGGCGGCCTCGCAGATCGACCGTTTCACCTAGTGCGGAGCCTTTTACGCATAAGCGACCGTGGTTGGCGTGATGCTGCGTGTCGCCTTCCACGTGCACGGAGCCATCGGCGTTGGTGCGCGCCATTACACCGCAACCTACGCCGCAATAGGGGCAGGTGGTGGCGACGGTCATAAGCTCCTGCTCCGAATATATGGAGCACGGAGGTGTAACTTGCCCGTAGAGCTAAAATATTCCTCACCGTCATTCCCGCGAAAGCGGGAATCCATCTTCGCCTTTGCATCAGAGCAACATGGCTTGAACAGCATTCGCTCTTGAAAAGCGCCTCCGCTTTCGCGGGAATGACGGCCAAGAGAAGAGGCAACACTCACGCCGCCACCTCCGCCTGCCGGCAGTAGTGCTGGCCAAACAGCAAGCGATCACGAATCGGTGCGATGTCCGCCCCGCTCTGGATCAACTCGAAATACCAGCCACCGTCTTTCACATCGCCGTACAACACGGCGCCAATGATCTGGTTGTCTTTCAATACCAATCGCTTGTAGATGCCGCGACGAGGATCGCGCAGCACCAGGTCCTCCGTGCCCTCACCGCCGATGAAATCACCAGCCGAATAGAGGTCGATACCTGTCACCTTGAGCTTGGTCGCCGTACGGGTGAAGCGATATCTGCGATGCCCAATGCGTGCCAGATGCGAAGCGCATACACGCGCCTGCTCCCACACCGGCGCCACCAGCCCAAAAGTGAGGCGGCGATGCTGCACGCATTCGCCCACCGCATAGACGTGCGGATCGTAGGTCTGCAAGGTATCGTCGACGACGATGCCGCGGTCGCAATGCAGCCCGCAGGATTTCGCCAACGCCATATCCGGGCGCACGCCCACGGCCATCACCACCAGATCGGCAGCGATGCGGCTGCCATCGGCCAGTTCAATGCCTTCCACGCGCTCGTTGCCATACAACTGTTTTGTCTGCGCATTCAGCAGCACGTTCAAGCCGCGCGCCTTCAGATTGCTCGAAAGCAAGCGCGATGCATCGGCATTGAGTTGCTGCTCCATCAGCACTTCGATGCGATGGAGCAACGTCACCTGCATGCCACGACGCAAAAGGCCATTGGCGGCCTCGATGCCGAGCAAGCCGCCGCCAATCACCGCAGCATGCTTGTAGCTGCTCGCGGCCCGCAGCATTTGTTCGACATCGTCGATGCTGCGAAACCCGATGACCCCCGACAGATCGCTGCCTGGCAGCGGCAGAATGAACGGTTGCGAGCCGGTAGCGATCAGGAGGCGGTCATACACCACCTCAACGCCTTTGCGTGAACGCACGCGGCGGTGACGCCGATCAATCGACACCACCGGATCGCCCGCATGCAGCGTGATGTCGTTTTGTGCGTACCACTCCGGCGTGTTGAGCATGATCTCATCCGAGCTCTTCTCGCCGCTCAACAGCATCGAAAGCAGGATGCGGTTGTAATTACCGTAGGGCTCAGCGCCGAACACGGTGATGTCGTACAAGCCAGGAGCAAGCTGCAGCAGCTCCTCGACCGTGCGCATGCCGGCCATGCCGTTGCCGATAACGACCAGCTTGGGCCGCGAGGCACTCATCGTGACGAGTGCCCCAACAGCACGTGCTCGCCCTGCAGTTTCACCTGCCATGCGCGCACCGAATGTTCCGGTGCCTCCAGGCATTCGCCGGTGCGCAAGTCGAAATGCTGCTTGTAGATCGGCGAGGCGACGACGAGCCGTTCGCCAAGACTCCCCACCAATCCACGCGAGAGCACGGAGGCTTTCGCATTCGGGTCGTAATTGTCGAGCGCGTAGAGCTCGCTTTCCCCCACCCGGAAAATTGCCACCTGTGCGTCATCCACCAGCGCACACACGCCGGTGTTGGGCACGATGTCGTCCAGCTCGCATACCTGGGTCCAGCCTTGCGCGGTCACCGTATCTTCCATCGCTTTACTCCGTCGTGACGTGCGCAGGAATGCGCCGGCTGCGTTTTTCTTCCGGACGCGCCGGGCGAATTTGTCCGCGCTCTGGCACGAACTCCACGTTGCCGTCATGTTCGCGGCTGTTGACGAAGTGCTGGAAGCGCTTGCGCGTCTGCGGATCGGTGACCGCCTTCTTCCACTCGCACTCGTAGGTGTTCACGACGTGCTGCATCTCCGCTTCCAATTCCGCGGCGATGCCGAGCTTGTCGTGCACGATCACGTCTTTGAGGTAATCCAGGCCGCCTTCCAGGTTGTCGCGCCAGACGCTGGTGCGTTGCAGACGATCGGCGGTGCGGATGTAGAACATCAGGAAGCGATCGATGTACTGGATCAGCGTGGGCGTATCCAGATCGCCGGCGAGCAGCTCGGCGTGGCGCGGCTTCATGCCGCCGTTGCCGCACACATACAGGTTCCAGCCTTTCTCGGTGGCGATCACGCCCACGTCTTTGCCCTGCGCTTCGGCGCATTCGCGCGTGCAGCCGGAAACGGCAAACTTCAGCTTGTGCGGCGAGCGCAAACCCTTGTAACGGTTTTCCAGATCGATTGCGGTGCCCACCGAATCTTGCACGCCATAGCGACACCAGCTGGAGCCCACGCAGGATTTCACCGTGCGCAGCGATTTGCCGTAGGCGTGGCCGGATTCGAAACCGGCCGCGATCAGCTCTTCCCAGATCAAGGGCAACTGCTCCAACCGCGCACCGAACATGTCCACGCGCTGTCCGCCGGTGATCTTGGTGTAGAGACCGTATTTCTTGGCGACCGCACCGACGGCGATCAAACCATCGGGTGTGACTTCACCACCCGCCATGCGCGGCACCACCGAATAGGTGCCGTCTTTCTGGATGTTGGCGAGGAAGTAGTCGTTGGAATCCTGCAGCGATGCGTGCTCTTTCTGCAGCACGAATTCGTTCCAGCACGAAGCCAAAATGCTGGCCACGGTCGGCTTGCAGATATCGCAACCCAGGCCCTTGCCGTGTCGTTCCAGCAACTCGTCGAAATGCTTGATACGCTCCACGCGCACCAGGTGATACAACTCCTGGCGCGAATACGCGAAGTGCTCGCACAGATGATTGTTTACCGCCAGACCCTGGCGCTTCATCTCCGCCTTCATGATCTGCGTGACCAGCGGCACGCAGCCGCCGCACGTCGTTCCGGCCTTGGTGAGGGTTTTCAGTGCGCCGATGGACGTCGCGCCCGCAGCGACCGCCTCGCACAACTGCCCCTTGGACACGTTGTTGCACGAGCAAATTTGCGCCGACGCCGGCAGCGCATCCGCGCCGAGCATGGGCTTGGCTTTGCCGTCCGCCGACGGCAGGATCAGGAATTCCGGATCTTCCGGCAATTCGATCTCGTTGAGCATCATCTGCAACAACGTGCCGTATTCGCTGGCATCGCCCACCAGCACGCCACCGAGCAAGCGCTTGCCGTCGCCAGACACCACCAGCTTCTTGTAGATCTGGCGACGCTCGTCGCTGAACTGGTAACTGCGTGCACCTGGCGTAGCGCCATGCGCATCGCCGAGGCTGGCCACATCCACACCCATCAGCTTCAGCTTGGTGGACATGTCGGCACCGGCGAATTCCGGCAAGGCCAGCACATGCTTGCGTTCCAGCAACGCGCTCAAGTGCGCGGCCACCACGCGTGCCATGTCATAACCCGGCGCGACCAGGCCAAACGTTTTTCCGCCCCAATAGGCGCATTCGCCGATGGCATAGACATCCCAGTCGCGCGTGCGGCAATAGTTGTCGACATGGATGCCACCGCGCTCGCCTACACCCAGTTCGCACTGGCGGGCGAGTTCATCGCGCGGACGGATGCCGGCTGAGAACACGATCATGTCGGCGTCGAGATAGCTGCCATCGGCGAACTTCATGCGATGGCGCTTGCCATCGCCATCGACGATTTCCTGCGTGCTCTTGCCGGTGTGCACGGTGACGCCCAGCTCTTCGATCTTCCGCCGCAGTATCAGGCCGCCGATGTCGTCGACCTGCACCGCCATCAGGCGCGGGGCAAACTCGACCACATGCGTTTCCAGGCCCAGATCGCGCAGCGCTTTCGCGCATTCCAGCCCGAGCAAACCGCCACCGATGACGACACCCACCTTGGAACGCGCACCGCATTCCTGCATGGCCAACAGGTCGTCAATGGTGCGATAGACGAAGCAGCCTTCGCGGTCGTTGCCGGGAATCGGCGGTACGAAGGGTTTGGAACCGGTGGCGAATACCAGCTTGTCGTAAGCGAGCACTTCGCCGTCCGCCGTGGTGACACGCTTCTGCTGGCGATCGATGTGCGCCGCGCGCGCAGCCAGGCGCAGTTGAATACCTGGCTGATCGAAAAAGCCGGCTTGAACCAGCGAGAGGTCTTGCGCGGATTTGCCGCTGAAAAATTCCGACAGGTGCACGCGGTCGTAAGCGGGCCGGCTTTCTTCGCACAGCACGGTGATTTCCAGGCCGGGCGGCTGGCGTTCCATCAATTCTTCCAGCAACTTATGGCCGACCATGCCGTTGCCGATCACGAGCAGTTTCACTGTCATACGCCGCACCTCTTCCCGCTCACGCGGTCGCCGACGTCGTCGCCGGTTCCACGTCGTTCAATCCCAATGCCTCGCGATAGAGCTCCTCTTCGCGCGCCGTGTGCTCGGCGCTGAAGCGCACTGCCAGCGCACATAGCGAACCGGCGATCACGAAACCGCCGAGTAGCGCGAAGGTGTGCTGCACCGAGCCGACGCTCTTGAGCAGAAAGCCCGCCGCCACTGCGCCGACGTTGCCGCCCGCGCCGATGATGCCGGCCACGCCACCGAGTGCTTTGCGATCAACGAACGGCACCAACGCATAGGTGGCACCGCAAGCCATATGCGTGAACAAACCGAAGGTGATCATCGCCGTGACGGCCAAGCCCACGGACTGTGTATCGGAAAACCACAGCAGACCCAGGCCTTCACCCAGCATCAACGCGCCGAGCAACCAACTACGTGCTACGAGCCCGTGGCGACGCGAGAGGCGATCGGAAGCGATGCCGCCCAGAGCACGCGCGAACAACGCCAGCAAACCGAAGCTGCCCGCGGCGAGTCCCGCGTGACTCAAATCCAAACCGAAACGGTCCACGTAATAGCTGGCGGCTACACCATGCACGAATAATTCGATGCCGAAGCAACCCGCATACGTGACGAACAACATCCACACGCGGTAGTTGCCGGCCGCGGCGCTGAATATGTTCCAGCCGCTCGCCTTGCCCGAATCGGTCAACACACCCATGTCGCGTAGTTCGCGATAGTCGCCCTGTGGACAATCCTGCCCATAGCGCCAATAAAGCACGGCAACGATCAGCATCAACGCGCCCGGCACAAACATCGCCGCACGCCAGCCCAGACCCTGTTGCACGCCCAGTGCGATCGCTGCAGCCAGCACCCACGGCATGACCGATTGCGCCACACCGCCGCCTGCATTGCCCCAACCCGCCGCAGCGGCATTCGCGGTGCCCACCACGTTCGGTGCGAACATCACCGACGTGTGGTATTGCGTGATGACGAAGCCCGCGCCGGCAATGCCAATGGCCAGGCGGAAGAACAGGAACGATGCGTAACTGTGCGCAAAGGCGATGCCGAACACGGGTATTGCGCCGAGCACCAACAACCATGTGTAGGTACGCCGCGGTCCGAAGCGATCGCACAGCGGCCCGACGATCAGCCGTCCAAACACCGTGACCGCCACCGCGGCGATGCTGATGTTGGCGAGCTGATCCTTAGTCAGATGGAACTCGCCCTTGATCAACGGCATCAACGGCGCCACCGCGAACCAGGCGAAGAAGCAGACGAAAAACGCCAGCCAGCTCAAGTGAAACGCACGCATTTGCGGCGTGCGCAGACGAAATAATTCGATGCGCGTTGCTTTGTTCGACATGCCCTACTCCGCCGAAGACTTGTCCCCACCTAATGGCCCGTCCGTCGTGCGAAAACGCCGATCGGCGGGCCTTGATGGATGATGCGTTGCATCATCTGTGCCAGCACTCTAAATGGCGAATTTCCCGGGCTTTTTGGGCAAAAATCACGCGCCTTGGTATGGCATCGCGCACCAGCCAAGCGCTAAAGGCCCAGCCTTTGCACCGTTGCGGTGCAGCAATCACGGACAGCGGGCTCCTCGTTTTTGTCGTGCTTGCAGCTGCAGAACTCCTCGTGCAACTATTCACAATAGTGAACGCTTAGACCCTATAGTGAACGATCAAGCCATGCTTATCCGAGACGCCGACTCACGCGATGCCGAAGGCATCACCGCCATCTACAACGACGCCGTCTTGCACACCACCGCGATCTGGAACGAGCAGACGGTCGACACCGCCAACCGGATGTCGTGGCTCGCTGATCGAAACAAGGCCGGCTATCCCGTGCTGGTTGCCGTGAACGACGCAGGCGGCGTGCTTGGATACGCCTCGTTTGGCGATTGGCGCGCATGGGATGGCTACCGTCATACCGCGGAACATTCGATCTATGTGCGTACCGGTCAGCGCGGCCAAGGCATTGGCGAGGCGTTGTTGTGCGCCTTGATCGAGCGCGCGCGAAGCGGCGGCAAACACGTGCTGGTTGCCGGTATCGAGGCAGAAAATGAAGCGTCGATTCGTCTGCACCACAAGCTTGGATTCGAACAAACCGGCCACTTGAAACAAGTCGGCGCCAAATTCGGCCGATGGTTGGATCTGGCTTTTCTGCAACTGATCCTCGATCGCCGCAGCGCACCGGGAGGAGAATCATGACGGAGGCATTGAATATCGATGCAAGCCTGGCGCGCCGGCTGCGGCTCGAGCGCGAGGCACGCGGATGGTCATTGGCGGACGTTGCGGAACGTTCGGGCGTCTCCAAGACCATGATCAGCAAGATCGAGCGTGCCGAAGTCAGTGCGACCGCCGCCTTGCTCGTGCGCCTTGCTTCTGCCTTCGGCCTCACGCTCGCCGGCCTATTGGTTCGCGCCGAGGGACATGCAGGACGCATCTCGCGCGCCGCGGATCAACCGCAATGGATCGATCCGGAAACGGGCTACATCCGGCGGCAGGTGCTTGCCATACCCGATCACCCGCTTGAACTGGCCGACATCGAATTGCCACCAGCCGGCAAGGTGAATTTCCCCGCACACAGCTTTGCGCTAATCCGGCAGGCGGTCTGGGTTCGCTCCGGCACGCTCACGCTTACCGAAGGTGGCGAACGTCATCGCCTCACCCCAGGAGACTGCCTGGCATTTGGCGCGCCTTCCGACGTCACCTTCGCCAACGAAACCAGCAAACCGTGCCGCTATGTCGTGGCGCTGTATCGGCAATAGGAGGACATGCATGGATATTCGCCTGGATGACCTTTCCAGCACCGCGACGCAGTCGTTGCTGCATTTGCACTTGGCGGGAATGCACACGCATTCGCCGCCGGGACATGTTTTCGCGCTCGATCTTTCCGGTTTGCAATCCGCCCACGTGACGGTGTGGAGCGCTTGGAGCGGTGACAACATTTGCGGCATCGGGGCGCTCAAACAACTCGATGCAAACGCGGGTGAAATAAAGTCGATGCGCACGCATCCGGATTACCTTCGACGCGGAGTGGCGGCAGCGCTGCTGGAACGCATCATCGAAGAGGCGCGAGCACGCGGCTTACGTCGGCTGAGCCTGGAGACCGGCAGCGGTCCGGCGTTCGAACCTGCGCTTGCGCTTTATCGGCGACGTGGCTTTGTAAATGGCGAAGCGTTCTCCGATTATCAGAAGAGCGACTTCAATCAGTTCTTGCATCTGGAGATTTGAGCAACGCCAGGTCGTCATTCCGATGAAGGCCGGAATCTATGGCAAGTACGAAGCATGGATTCCGGCCTTCGCCGGAATGACGTCGAGGCAAGTTGTGCCAATGGGATGCAAACCCCAACCTGCGCACTAGGGATGTTCTGATCTATGCCACGTACCCGTCACCGCACGGTATGCGCGTATCGCTGCGCCGCAGTGGCGAAGGCAGACTGGCCGTCTGTCTAGACGCTGGGGCGCAGCGATACGCGCATACCGTGCGGCCCCAACATCCATCTTGAATTTAAATGACGGGGTGACGTCCAGAAGGCCCGCAGCCTGCGCCGCGTGGCTTGAACAGACGGCCAGTCTGCCCTGTGCCACGCAACACACCCTGCGGGCCTTCTGGACGTCATGCCGGGTGCGTGGAATAGATCAGAGCATCCCTAGCGATGCTGTGTCGCGACCTTCAACCCAAGCGCAATAAAGATCGAACCGATGATCTTCCCCTGCCAGCGACCCAGCCAACGTATCCGTTTGATGATGTGCGCCAACGGACGAATCGAGATCACGATCAACGTCGTGTAGATCGCGCTGAGCACGACGAAGATCAGGCCTAGTACCGCGAACTGCAGGAATGTCGACCCACGTTCCGGATGCACGAATTGGGGCAGGAACGCGAGAAAGAACAGCGCCGTCTTCGGATTCAGCACTTCAGCCGGAATGGCTTGCCAGAACGCCTTTGCCGCCGACACCGAGGGCACTTTCGGCAACGACGGGTCCGCGGACGGCGCACGCAGCGCCTTGATACCGAGGTAAATGAGGTAACACGCGCCGATCAGTTTCACGGCATTGAAAGCGAGAGCCGATGTCATCAACAGAGCCGAGAGCCCCACCGCTGCCGCAAGGGCATGCACGAAATCGCCGCACGCGATACCCAACCCCGTCAGGATGCCGGTCTTGCGTCCGCCCTGCATCGTGCGCGTCAGGACCAGCAGAACCGCCGGCCCGGGAATAAGGAACAGCCCCAGTACGACAGCAACGAAGGTGGTCAATGTGGAAAGCTCGAACATGACAGCTCCCATCGATATCGGTATGACGGCAAGGACGTGAGGACAACTACTCGAAAACTCATCAGGAACTCAATCGTCGAACACACATCGCCATCGGCGAGTGTACGCAATCATCCTTGACACGATAGCAGGGACTGGCATCCGCTCCGTGAATCTCTCTTTTGGCAACCTTGCTCACAAAGCATCCAAAGGAATCTTGAGATAGCGAACGCCATTGCTCTCAGGAGAAGGCAACTGGCCCGCACGCATGTTGACCTGCACCGAAGGCAGCAGCAAGCGCGGCATAGGCAGGGTCGCGTCGCGCGCCTGGCGCATGCGAACGAATTCGTCTTCGCTTACGCCTTGATGCAGATGAATGTTGGTGCGACGTTCTTCTCCGATCGTCGTTTCATACCGGTACTCGTCACGCCCCGCGGGCTTGTAGTCGTGGCACATGAATACGCGCGTGCCCTCCGGAAGCTGAAACAGTTTCTGGATGGATCGATACAGATCATGTGCATCGCCACCCGGAAAATCACAGCGTGCGGAACCGTAATCCGGCATGAAAAGCGTATCGCCTACAAAAGCCGCATCGCCGATCACATGTGTCATGCAGGCGGGCGTATGACCCGGCGTATGGATTGCCTGCGCCTCACTATTGCCGATGCGATAGCGTTCGCCATCCTTGAAAAGATGGTCAAACTGGCTACCGTCGCACAGGAATGCTTCGCCGAAGTTGAACAGCTGAGCGAACGTGCTTTGCACGGACACGATGTGCTCGCTGATTCCGATCTTTCCGCCTATACGCGACTGCAGGTAACGCGCGGCTGAAAGATGATCGGCATGCACATGGGTTTCAATCAGCCACTCCACGCGCAAACAGGATGATTCGACAAATGCCACGATGGCATCTGCGGATATATGCCCTGTACGGCCGGACGCAGGATCATAGTCGAGGACGCTGTCCACGACGGCCGCCTTGCGTTGTTCGGGATCCCACACGACATAGCTGAACGTGTTGGTGGATTCATCGAAGAAAGCCCGGACGTTTGGACATTTCATGCATTGCCCCTTGTTCTACCGGCCATCTGACAGATGAAGCCTTAGTAGTTAACAATACCAGGGCAGGCGGAGCCTAAGGATGCGTGTACCACACCCGCGATCCTGGCGTGGGGATTCCCCCATCCATGCGTCTAAGTCCGACGTCGATGGGTAAGCCGCGATAGCCAATGCATGTTGGTCATGAAGCGCCTTGCCATCCGGACACATGGCAAATTCGCCCAGCGGCGCACTCGCCAGGTCGTCAATCGATTCGGCACGCCCTCCGGCTCGATCACGACTCGACCTGGCTCAGCGCTGCATACGGTGTCGCGGCGTTTTCCATTTCAAACTCCGATGCATGGCGCGAAAGGCTCAACGCATGCATACAGCGGCCATAGGGGAGAACTGTTTTCGCCCTAAAGGCTAGCCATCACGCTGTACCTGTAAAGGCGGCAGCCGCGTATTTCAGATATTGCAAATTGAAATGGCCTTTCTCAAAAGCCTGCGCGCCATCATTTGAAAATGTCATCACAGAAATACGGAAACACCGCTGTGAAGTGACGTAGAAGCCCCGTACCATCCGGCACGCCACTATGCTCGCCCTCTTTCGGACACAAGAAGGTCATCGTGAAAAGACATGTGCTGTTCGGTTTTGTGATGCTTTGCTTGGCCGGAGCGGCCGCCGCCGATGGCGTGGTTCCTGCCTATGTTTCGGCTGCCGTCGCAGACAGTGCGCGCCCTGCGACGGATACGGCGAACGACAAGGATCGCAAACCAACCGAGCTGATCGTATTTGCCGGCATCAAGCCGGGTGACCGGGTGGCCGATGTAATGCCGGGCGGCGGCTATTTCACGCGCATTTTCAGCAAGGTGGTTGGGCCGCAGGGACACGTCTACGCCATCCTTCCGGAGAGCCTCGCCAGCAAGGCGCCACCGGAGAAATTCAAACCGATCCGGACCTTGGTGGCCGACCCTACCTACAGCGGCAATACCAGCCTCGACATTCGACCGTACGACCGGCTCGACGTTGGCGCGCCGCTGGATGTGGTGTGGACTTCGCAGAACTACCACGACGTCTATGGCGCAGTTCGCGTATTCAGTGTCGACGGCCACACCGGGCCGGATGAAGCTGCCGAGCTCGATGCTGCGGTGTTCAAAGCACTGAAGCCGGGTGGCGTCTATATCGTGGTCGATCACGCCGCCAACCCGGGCTCGGGTGGAAAGGATGCGAATACCCTGCATCGAATCGACCCCGCAACAGTGATCGATCAGGCGAAAGCGGCAGGATTCGTGCTTGAGGCGAAGAGCATGGTGCTCAGCAATCCGCAGGACAGCCACGATAAAGCGGTATTCGCGCCAGAGATCAAAGGGCATACCGACAAGTTCGTGCTGAAGTTCCGCAAGCCACAGTCGGCCGCCAAATCATAAGCCGAAGAATCAGGCTGCCAGCAAGAAAACATCAACGCTTCTTGGCTGACCGTTTAGGCTTCCCATCTGCTCGAACCTGAGTCTTGTTCTCAACACTCGAACGGCTCTTCACATGATCAATAAACGCCCGCAGCTTCGGCATGATCTGCCGACGACCGGGGTAATACAAAAACACGCCGGGCGTCATCGGTGCGAACGGGTCCAGCACTTCCACCAGGGTTCCGGCTTTTATCGATGCGGCAGCTACGGGCGCCGGCACTTGGGCAAGACCCACGCCTTCGATAGCAGCACCAAGCATGGTCGGAAAATCATTGGCAATGAGCGGACCGGCAACAGCGATCTCGATGACGTGCTCGTTGTCATTGAATGACCAGGGTGCAAGCGCGCCATTGGATCTGCGTATCCTCAAGCATGCGTGTTCGCGCAAATCGTCCGGATGCTTGGGCCGGCCGCGACCTGCGAGGTAGGCGGGGCTGCCGACGACGACAAAGCGAAACGGCGGCGTCAGTCTCACCGCGACCATGTCAGCGGCGAGGAATTGTCCCATGCGGATACCGGCATCGAATCCCTCAGCGGCAAGATCAACCAGTTTTTCGCTTGCGACGATCTCCAGTTCGACCTCGGGATAGACCTTGCAGAAAGACGCGATGAGCGGTTCCAGCAGCGTCGGCACCACGGCACGCGGAACCGATAAGCGCAACAATCCGGCTGGCCGTTGTCCCAGTCCACGCGCTACTTCGCTCGCCGCGACAAGCTCTTCGAAGGCCGGCTTTGCACGGGACAAAAATCGTTCGCCCGCTTCGGTAAGGCCGACACTGCGTGTGGTGCGTATAAGCAGCGCCGCACCCACGCGCGCTTCAAGTACACGAATGGCCTGGCTGATGGCCGAAGGACTCACTCCGAGTTCCACCGCTGCGCGGCGAAAGCTGCGGTGCTGCGCAACGCTCAGAAACACCTCGACGCCATCGAGCGCGCCTTGCCGGACTGTGAAGTTTTGCTTCATATCCTGTCCACATTATCGCGGATAGTCACTCAATCGAGGCGATGGTACATCTAGCTCACCCGCGTTGGCTCGTGCTGATGTCAACGCGATAACCCACGCAAACTTGTGAGGAACCTTGCCATGGCCGATGTACTTGATGGCGTGCGCGACCACTATCGGGCGACTGGCCTGACCGAACGGCTAAAGACTGTGCTCGCGACACTTGGGCCGGAGGATCAACCGCTGATGTCCCAGCAGTTGAGTGCGCTCGATCAGTTTCATACACGCGGACTTCCCGCCACCGCCGAACTTGCGAAGTTGACGGGAATCAACGCCGATACATTCGTCCTGGATGTCGGCTCCGGCGTTGGCGGCCCAGCACGCTATCTGGCCGAGACCTACGGCTGCCGCGTTACCGGCGTCGACTTGAGCGAGCCGTTCGTAGATGCCGCACGCTATTTGACCGAGCGGACCGGGCAAACCGGGCAGGTGTCGTTTCAAACCGGCAGCGCGCTGGCTCTTCCTTTCAACGATGGTCATTTCGACGTCGCGTTGCTGCAGCACGTGTCCATGAACATTGCAGATCGCGCGCAGCTCTATCGGGAGATCCGGCGCGTACTGAAACCGGGCGGCAAGTTTGCGACGTTCGATGTAGTGCTCAACAGCGGGGACCCGCACTACCCCGTCCCGTGGGCGCGCACGCCGGAAACGAGTTTTCTCCTGACCGCAGCAGCAACACGCGAAGCGATCGAACACGCCGGCTTTCGCGCCCTGACGTTGAAGGACGACACTGAGGCGGCCAAAAACTGGGTGACTCAACTACGTGCATCCGGCCCCCCGCCACAACCCAATCTCGGGGTGGTGATGGGACCGGACTTCGCACAGCTCGCCACCAACCTGGGGCGAAATCTGATGGAAGGCCGGCTGAGCATTCTGATGGCGGTGTTCGAAGCCATAGCGACAAACAAGCAGTAGGAGGCCCCATGTCACCGGAATGGATCTTTCGTTCGCATCTCATCTTGGGTTATGTCGCGTGCCTGCTTTGCTTTGGCACCTACGTCTGGCCCAAGCTCAAATCAATGGACCGGTTCGAGGCACAACGCGCCATCGCCACGCTGCATAGCTTCCGCTTCTTCGGCCTCGTGTTTATTCTGCCGGGCGTCGTCGGCGCCAATCTGCCCGCCAGCTTTGCCGCTGTCGCTGCCTACGGCGATTTTGCGACAGGCGTGCTTGCGATCCTGGCATTGCTTTCTGCAAGGATACGTTCGCTCTTTTGGCTGTTCGTCGCCGCTTTCAATGTCGTGGGAACAGCCGACATTCTTATCGACTACTACCACGCTACGCGCGCGGATCTTCCCGCGCATGCAGGAGAGCTGGGGGCCATGTACGCGATCCCGATCCTCTACGTGCCTATGCTTATGATCACGCACGCCGTTGCTTTGTATTGGCTAGTGCAGCCGATCTTGAGCAGGCAACCCAGACTGCTTAACTCGTAGGCCGGGACGATAGTTCCAAGTTCTTCTCGCATCGATGGCTGGGATTGCATCCCAGCCATCTTCGTTGCGCGATCATATGCGTGTAGCTCCTCATCACGAATCCATAAGAGCAATGAGCCATCCCCACCATGCGGCCTGCTCAGCGGCCGGTTTTCCCATCGAAAACGGCAAGCGGCATAGAGCGCAGGGCCGACCACGAAAACCCCAACCATCAGGGCAATACATTCCACCGTTCCACACACTTCGTCTTGGACAGCTTTGTCCCGCGTTTGGACCAAGCTTGCAGAGGTTCACCAACATTGGTGCAGGAGTCTTCCTACAACCATATCTTTCCATGACAACCAAGTGGCCCATCCTGGCAAACTCCAAGGGAATGCCAACGCACTACTCGCGTGATGAGCACATGCCACTGATAGCTGATCGAATATCTTGTCCATATATTTTTTCGGGGTAAACGAACAAGTCACCATCAACATTGAAGACAACCACATTCTCACCATCTTCGACAGGAAGTGCGCATAGCGATGTTGCCTCTAGACTTCTTGGAGCGTGCCCCTTGATGACCTTATTTACGCTAACGCGTACGAGCAAATTCATGGGCGGCATCCAACGACTGCTCACGGCCTTTCCTCGAACGATATAGCTTGCTTGAAGTGCTTCCTTTGCATCCGGAGAAGCGGGGGCACAGGCCATGGAACAAAGTGGAGTTGCCACCACAAGAACGCCAATCGCCATTTGCTGAAATCTCATGCGTACGACCCTCTTAAACAGTCGCTTTGGATCGGAATTAGACATGCACTATTGAACGGAATTCGAAATACACAGCTAAAGGGCGCCTCTGATGGCAAGGCTATGTTCTGCCTCTGCCAAAGAAGGCAAGAGGGGCCAAGCGATACCAGCGATAGCAAACTGGACTGAGACAAATCACCTGACTCTACCTACCAGTCTTGACTGGTAATGAACGACCCAAGTGCGCTCCCGCTCCTCCACTCCTATAACGACGAGCGCGGGCATATCTGGCCAATCCAATAGACACTATCAGGTGTCTACGGAATCGGGGGCGTACCAAAGCGCAGGCCCTGTCGAGCCAATTTGGCATCGACGGGGAGGCTTTTACTAAGCGCGTCGCGTTCTCGCTTGGCGTCCATCGCCCGAATGGCACCGCGAAGATGACTTTCGAGAGGAGATGCACTTGAAAACAAGGGTGGCTCCGCTTCTCTTTAACCTTGGCCAGCCACCTTTCATCCCACGGGTCCAATCTCCGCCAAGCCAAGACTATCTGGACGACAGTGTTGATCTGCCGAGCTTGTTGGATCAACTGTTACCCAATTGGACCAATTATTTCTAATTACCAACCAATTTAGCTCAGGAACGCACTCATTCCACCGTGACCGACTTCGCCAGATTGCGCGGCTGATCCACATCCGTACCGCGCAGCACAGCGACGTGATACGCGAGCAATTGCAACGGCACAGTAAACACGGCAGGTGCGATGAAATCACCGCCGCCATCGATGCGCAGCACCGCGCCGCGTGCGGGATTGCCGTCGAAGTGCGCCTTGGCGTCAGCGAACACGATCAATTCGCCGCCGCGGGCGCGGACTTCCTGCAGGTTGGATTTGAGTTTATCGAGCAGTGGGCCATTCGGGGCAACGGCGATGACTGGCATGTCTTCGTCGACAAGTGCGAGTGGGCCGTGCTTGAGTTCGCCGGCCGGATAGGCTTCGGCGTGGATGTATGAAATTTCCTTGAGCTTGAGCGAACCTTCCAGCGCGACCGGATAATGTGCGCCGCGGCCGAGGAACAGTGCGTGGTGGCGCTGAACGAAGCGTTCGGCCAGTTCGATCACTTGCGGTTCCAGATGCAGCGCTTCGTCGAGTGCGCGCGGCAGGCGGAGCAGCTGTTCGGTGAGGTCGCGGTAACGTGCATGGTCCAAGCCTTGCTGCTTGGCAAGTTGCAACGTGAGCAGCGCGAGTGCTGCAAGCTGCGTCGTGAAGGCCTTGGTGGAAGCCACGCCGATTTCGGGGCCGGCGCGCGTCATCAGTTTCAGATCGGCTTCGCGCACCACGGACGATTCGGGCACGTTGCAGATGGCGAGCGTGCCCAGATAACCGCGTCGGCGCGATTCGCGCATGGCCGCCAGCGTGTCGGCGGTTTCGCCGGATTGGGAGATGGCGACGAACAAGGTGCCTTCCGGTACGACGGTTTCGCGGTAGCGGTATTCGCTGGCCACTTCCACGTTGACGGGCAAGCGTGCGTAATCTTCGATCCAGTATTTCGCCACCATGCCTGCGTGGTAGCTGGTGCCACAGGCGACGATGTGTACGCCTTTCACTTTCGCCAACAACTCGTCACCGCCTACGCCGAAGGTGTTTGGCAGTATGCCGTGCGCGTTGATTCGGGCTTCGAGCGTATTGGCCACGGCGTGCGGCTGCTCGAAGATTTCCTTTTGCATGTAGTGACGGTATTCGCCGCGCTCTACGGCGTCTGCGGAAAGCTCGCTTTCCTGGACGTCGCGTTCGACTGGCTTTCCATCCAGCGTGTAAACCTGTGCGCCTTGGCGACTGATCTCGACGACATCACCTTCTTCGAGATAAATAATCTTGTTGGTGACCTGCACCAAGGCTTGTGCGTCGGAACCAAGAAAGTTTTCGCCGATGCCCACGCCGACCAGCAAGGGCGCACCACGGCGCGCGCCGACCACATGCCCCGGCTCGTTGCGATCGATCACAGCAATGGCGTAAGCGCCTTCGAGTTCGCGCACGGTGGCGAGCACGGCTTCGCGCAGTTTTACGCCTTCCGCCAGATGCAGATCGATCAACGCGGCCATCACTTCCGTATCGGTTTCAGAGGCGAAGACATAGCCTTTTGCTTGCAGATCCGTGCGTAGTTGCGCGTAGTTTTCGATGATGCCGTTGTGCACGATGGTGACGCGGCCAACCATGTGCGGGTGCGCGTTTACTTCGTTGGGGACGCCATGCGTGGCCCAGCGCGTGTGCGCGATGCCGGTGCCGCCGGGGAATGGATGGGCCAGATAGAGCGACTCCATCTCGCGCACTTTGCCCTTGGCGCGCACGCGATGGACTTCACCGCCTTCCAGCACAGCCAGTCCGGCCGAATCGTAGCCCCGGTATTCAAGCGCCTTGAGGCCAGCGATCAGGAGTGGCGCAACATCGCGTTGGGCAGTGGCGGCAACGATTCCACACATGGTCGACTTCCTATTGCAGGCGTTGTGAAGGCGGCGACTTTGACGAGATGGCGTTTCGACAGGCTTTCGATCGCAGGGTTCATTTTGCGGCAACACTGCTCCCTTCCATGGACGATTGGAAGGGCCCGCATGTATTTGTATCGTGACAAAGTTGACCTAGCTCAACTCGTCCTTTCCATCTGCAAAAACGCGGACTTTCAATGCACTTTGCGGCGCAGATAGTTCAACAAATCGATGCGCGTAATCAGCCCGAGGAATTGTTCTCCGTCCATGACGATAGCGACGTGCCCGCGCTCGAACACGGGCAGCAATGCCTGGATGGGCGAACGCACGTCGAGCATCTGCAGATCGCTGATCATCGCTGTCGCGACCGAATCGCGAAAACGTGTCTCTTCGGTATGTACGTGCATCAACACATCGGATTCGTCGAGGATGCCGACGAGGCGATGACCATCCATCACCGGCAGTTGCGAGATGTCATAAAGCTTCATGCGTGTATACGCCGTCATCAGCAACTCGTTCGGGCCGACCACCACGGTGTCGCGGCGCGAGAACGGGCGCAGCAGCAGATCGCGCAGATCTCCGTGCTGCTCACGCTCGATGAAGCCGTTGTCGAGCATCCAGTAGTCGTTGTACATCTTCGATAGATACTTGTTGCCCGTATCGCACACCAGCGTCACCACGCGCTTGGGTTCGGTTTGTTCGCGGCAGTACTTCAGTGCGGCGGACAGCAGCGTGCCGGTGGACGAACCGCCCAATATGCCTTCCTTCGCGAGCAGTTCGCGCGCGGCAAGGAAGCTTTCTTTGTCGGAGATGGCGTAGGCTTTTTTCACGCGCGAGAAATCGCTGATGGTGGGCAGGAAATCTTCGCCAATGCCCTCCACCATCCAACTGCCGGACTTGGTGGAAAGCACGCCTTCGTTGATGTACTGCGCAAGGATGGAGCCGACCGGATCGGCCAACACGATTTCCGTGTGCGGCGAAGTCTGGGCGAAGTATTGCGACAAGCCGGTCATGGTGCCGGAAGAACCGCATCCCACCACGACGGCATCCACCTTGCCATCCATCTGCTGCAGGATTTCCGGGCCGGTGGTTTCGATGTGCGCGCGCGGGTTGTCAGGGTTGCCGAACTGGTTGATGAAATAGGCGCCGGGCGTTTCGCGCGCGATGCGTTCGGCCATGTCCTGGTAATACTCCGGATGCCCCTTGGCAACGTCCGAGCGGGTGAGCACCACTTCGGCACCCATGGCCTTCAAGTTGAAAATTTTCTCGCGGCTCATCTTGTCGGGCACCACGAGCACGAGGCGATAGCCTTTCGCTTGCGCAACCAACGCCAAGCCCAAGCCCGTGTTGCCGGCGGTGCCTTCCACCAGCGTGGCTCCGGGTTTGATCTTGCCGGCTTTTTCCGCGCCTTCGATCATCGACAGGCCGATGCGGTCCTTGATCGATCCGCCCGGGTTTGCGCTTTCCAGTTTCAGGAATAGTTCGCAGCGCCCGGTATCCAAGCGCTGCGCGCGCACCATGGGGGTGTTGCCGATCAGCTCGAGGACACTGGCTTGGACCGTCATGAAGGCTCCGTGGATGGGGCTGAGATATGAGGGGCAATCATAACGGGCGCCATGCGGAAGAAGTGAGCTCACGCATCGCGGTCAACAAAAAACCCCGGAACGTTTCCATTCCGGGGTTTTGTTGTAGCTGGCGCTCAATGAATGTGCTGGTCTTGTCGATGGTCCCACATGGTCTGCAGGCGTTCTTTGATATGTAACTTTTCTTTCTTCATCGAACTGAGGGTCATGTCGTCAACAGGAAGAACGCCGATTTCGGCATTATCCACTTTGCTGTTGAGCTCCTTGTGTTTTTGGTAGAGCCGACGGAACTCAGCGTCGGCTTTCATCAGGGCTTCAACGGCATCACGCTGCTGATCTTCAAACATGATCCAACCTCCTCGCGGTAAGACTTGAGGCGCCCAGGCTGAGCGCTCGCGAACAAATTCAAATCGCACGCATGGCCACAACCCACTTCCCCGGACTGGGGAATGGGTGACAGGGAAAGGACGGGTATGCGCATGATTCAGTCGGTAGGCCGCGGCAGCTGAAAGGCCGCAGCGACTTCGACCCTACTCCCCACCCGGCGAAGGCGCAAGCACCCCCTGGGAAGGCGCATGAGAGCGTGGAAAGTGGTCAAAAAGTCGTAAACACGTAGGCTCCCTCTCCCCTCTCGGGAGAGGGAGCCGCTCGCAGTCACTTGCCGCCGCCGGGCGACTGGTCCTGCATTTGCGAACGCAATGCCTTTGCCGCCTTGGCTGCCAGATCGGCCTGGCGCCGCGCAGCTGCCGCTACCTTGCTTTGGGCGGCCGCAAGCTTGCGGGCTTGATCGGCCTCCGCCTTGGCCTGGGCCGCCTGGTCTGCAGCAGCCTGGCCCTGCGCCTGCAAGCGCATGGTTTCCTGCTGGGCGATTTGGTACTGCATGCGCTGGATGTCCAATTGCTGTTGCGCGGTCGTGGCGTCAATGCGACTGCGCTCCAACTGCAATTGGGCGTTTTCCTGGTCGATCTGGTTGAGCTGACGCTGCGAGGCCTGCAACTGTGCTTCAGCCTTGGCCTGGTCGACGCGGCGCTGAGCGATGTACAGCGCGTGCGGCCGGTCATGCGAGCTGGCCTGGGTGAGCTGGTTGATGGCATCGCGCGCCAGTGCCTGGTCGGCCTGGGCGTAGGTGCCCAGGTTCGGGTCGGCGGCCAGCTGATTCAAGGAATTGGTAAGTCGGTCGACATCCATGTCGTCCTTGCGCGCCTGTACGGTGACGCTGGCGAACAGGGTCAATAGCGACACGGCGATGATCGACAGACGAAATTTCTTGCACATAGCGTTCATCACTGGCCTCCCGGGTTCTGCTGCTGGCCAGCATCAGGCAGGGTCTGGAAACCCTGTCCCGGTTGTTGCTGTTGCGGGTTGCTCAGCACCGAGGAAGACGGTGCCGGCATGTCCTGCTGCATCGGTGCCTGCTGCGGCAACGGCGAGCTGCCATCCGCAGGGGCGGAGGCGCTGGACGAAGAAGCCGGGTTGCCGCCGTTCTCGCCATTGCCCTGATCGGCGGACGGCTGCTGCGTCGCGGCCATCTGCGCGGTTAGCTGAGCCTTCTGTTGCTGGTAGTGTTGATCGTTTTCCGACTGCGCTTCTGCGTTCTGCGCGCGCAAGCGACTGTTTGCGTCCATTTTGGACTGAATTTGGGCACGTGCCGCCGCAAGCTGGGCCTTGGTGCGCGCCAATGTGGCATCCGCGCGCGATTCGTCGGCCAGATCGGCCGCCTGCGCGTATTTGCGGTTGGCCATGGCTTGTTGCGCTTGCTGGAATTTATCCTGCGCGAAGCCAAAATCGACCGGATCGTAATCGGGTGCACCGGCATCGCGCGCACTTTGCAACTGCGCTTGTGCCTGGTTCATCAGATTGTCTGGCGGGGGTACGCTTGCACAGCCGCCCAGACTCAGCGATACAGCCAGCAGCACTGCCGGCGCCACCGCCGGGATGCGCTTTTTACGCACCGCCAACGGGGAAAATATGTGGACCATCACTCATTCCTCTCGGAGCGTCAAGGCGTATTGTGAGCAGGCATAATCCTTGAATGCAATGCGTCAAAAACTGGGGTCTTTAAGGTGGATATCGGTTACTTCCTCAAGTTGATGGTGGACAAGGGCGCGTCGGACATGTTTCTGACGACCGGCGCCCCGGTGAACATCAAGGTCGAGGGCAAGTTGTACCCGCTCGGCAATACCGGGCTACCCAGCGGAATGGTGAAAAAAATCGCCTATTCGCTCATGGATGAGGGACAGGTGCCACAGTTCGAACGTGACCTGGAACTCAATATGGCGCTGGCCGTGAAAGAGGCCGGCCGCTTCCGTATCAACGTGTTCAAGCAACGCGGCGAAGTCGGCATGGTGATCCGCGCGATCAAGAGCGAGATCCCCAGCATCGATCAGCTGCAACTGCCCACGATCTTCCGCGACCTGATCATGGAACCGCGCGGACTGATCCTGGTGGTGGGCGCGACCGGTTCGGGCAAATCGACCACGCTGGCAGCGATGCTCGATCAACGCAACAGCCATTCGTCGGGGCACATCCTCACCATCGAGGATCCGATCGAATACCTGCATCGCCACAAGAAGTCGATCGTCAACCAGCGCGAAGTGGGCTTGGATACGCACACCTATCACGAAGCCCTGCGCAACGCGATGCGTGAAGCGCCGGACGTGATCATGATCGGCGAAATCCGCGACACCGATACGATGGAAGCTGCGATTGCGTTCTCCGAAACCGGTCACTTGTGCTTGGCGACGCTGCACTCCAACAACGCCGACCAAACGCTGGAACGCATTCTCAACTTCTTCCCCGAATCAGCGCACAAGAACGTGCTGATGAATCTTGCGCTGAACCTGCGTGCGGTGATCAGCCAGCGCCTGGTCAGCGGCAAGGACGGCCGTCGCTTGCCGGCGGTGGAAGTGCTGCTCAACACGCCGCTGATCCGCGACATGATCCGCCGCGGCCAGATCCATGAAGTAAAAGAAGCCATGGATCGCAGTCTGCAGGAAGGCATGCAGACGTTCGACCAGTCGCTGTACAAGCTGTACAAGAGCGGCCGCATCGAACTGGAAGAAGCGTTGGCGAAGGCCGACTCGCGCGATGGTCTGGCGTTGAAGATTCGCTTGTCGGAAGGCGGCAACTCCGAGACGGCGGAGCTGGCGGGCAACGATCCGTACGGATTGGGCTTCTAAGCGTTCGTGATGTTTTTGAGCAGGTCGGGGTGCAAACCCCAACCTCTCGATGCACGTGCATGGCCGTGCTGGGTTTGACATCCCAGCCTACGCGGCATTCTCGTCGTTACTCTGCGATGCCTGCGCTTTCTCGCGCACGCAGGTGCTGTGCGACACGCAACTGAAACAGCAGCTTGGTAATCAACAACTTTTCTTCGACGGGCTTCTCTACCAAGTCGTTCGCGCCCGCACGAATCAGTGCCGCCTGGTTGTCAGGATTCTCATCGCCGGTCATCACCAGCACCGGCAGCTTGCCTTTGCCGTAGCCGAAGTGGTTGCGAATACGTTGCAACAGATCGCCGCCGGTCAATTCGCCTTTGAGGCTGACGTCGGTCAACACTACGTCCGCACCGACTACACCTTGCTCACGCTCGGTTTCCAGCAGCGCCAATGCATCTTCCACGCTGACGACATGACGCACGGTAAGTCCGATTTTTTCCATCATGCGGCGTGTGGCAAGCGCGACTACGCGGCTGTCTTCGACGTAAAGCACCACACCTTCGGCGGCGCTTTCCGGGCGCACATAGCCGCGAATGAATTCCGCCAGCGCCTGAAAGCCGAGCGATTTATCGAAGTAGTCGGTGACGTGTTCGCCCAATGCGCGGCGATGCAGGCGATCGTCCACGTCGCCGGAAACCACCACGATAGGTACATAAACCTGCGGCGCCGATTCACGCACGTAGCGCGCCAGCTCCAGCCCGTCCATGTCGGGTAGGCGCAAAGAGATCGTAATGAAATCGAACACACCGGCCTGCAGCAGCCGATGCGCTTCGGCACCGGAACCACAATCCACCACTTCCGCTTGCGGCAATTCTTTTTGCAGCACGCGCGTGATCAGCTGACGGACGACCTTGGAGCCGTCCACCACCAGCACGCGCGGTGCGGCGCTGACGTCACGGTTGCTGATACTTGCACTCATCAAAAACCCCACCATCCCGGTCTTGCGTGGCTTCCTTGCATAGACAATCGGCAGGCGCCCCCTGCGCCTGAAGCGCCTATTCTATCCGGCCCCGCAGAAACGACCGCTATGGTGACCTAGAAAGGTGCAAAAGGGGTGCGAACGGCTTCACCGCTATGGCATTCACGTCCGTACGGACTCACTTTAGGCCGCCTTGCGTAGCTGCCAGGCACTGACCAGCCGCGCACCCAACCAGCCCAGGAAGGCGGCAGCCACCGGCACAGCCAGCAGCAGCCATAGTGGCAGGCCGCCTACGCGCAGCTTCCCTTCGTAAACCTGACTGAGCCGCGCGACCGGTTCGGCCAGGGCCAATTCGATGGCCACGGCCAACCCTACTGCCAGCACGCCGCTGAATAGGCCATACCAGATGCCCGCATACAGGTACGGGCGCCGCACGAAGGCGCGGCTAGCGCCGATCAGTTTGAGCACACCAATTTCTTCGGCCCGGCTGGTGATGTCCACGCGCACCGTATTGCCGACCACCAGCAACACCGCCAGCGCAAACAACGCGGCCAAGATCAATACCAGACGATTCCCTACGCCGAGCAGCGCATCCAGACGCTGCCGCCACGTGCCACTGTCTTGAACCATGTCTACACCCTGCATGCCATGCAGATCGTCCACCAGGCGGGCGGCGGCATCGGCGGACATACCATCCTGCGGCTGCACCTCGAGCACGAAGGGCAGCGGATTGTCGTCGAGCGCATGCAGTGCATCGGAGAAGCCCTGCATCTTGCTCAGCTCGTCCATGCCCTGCTGCGGCGATTTCACTGTGACGGTTGCAACACCGTCATGCTGTTCGATCTGCTTGGCCAGCATCTGCGCATTGCCGGCCACCTGATCGGCTTTCAAAAACACGTTGATCACCTGGTTGCGCCCCAGCGCATTGCCCAGTGATTGCACGTTCGAAAGCAGCATGTAGAACGCCAACGGCAGCGCCAATGCCAGAGCCATCACGGCAATGGTCAGCAAACTGCCGACCGGCTTGGAAGCAAGACGACGCAAGCTCGCGCCCGCACTCCAGCCATGATGCTCACGCCAGCTGGAAAACGGACGACGATGGCTGCGTTCGCTGCGTGCCGGTGTCTGCGGTTGCGTTTCGGTCGATGTGCTCATAGCACTTCCTCCGCCGAGACGTCCGCAACAAGGCGGCCATGATCGAGCACTACCACGCGCTTCTTTACGCGTTTGATCAGCGGCAGATCGTGACTAGCGACAAGCACAGTGGTGCCGACTTGCTGGAATTCGGCAAACAGACTCATGATTTCGAAAGCCAGTTGCGGATCGAGGTTGCCGGTGGGCTCGTCGGCAATCAGCACGCTCGGCTTGGCGACGATCGCACGCGCAATGCCCACGCGCTGCTGTTCGCCGGTGGACAGCGAAGCCGGCAGTTGCCGCTCGTAATCGAGCAATCCCACTTTCTCCAACGCAGCGCGCACGCGGCGGCCACGTTCCAGCGGCGCAATGCCGCCGATCACCAGTGGCAATTCGACGTTGGCGAATACGGTGCGATCCATCAGCAGACGATGATCCTGAAACACCATGCCAAGGCTGCGGCGCAATTTGGGGATGCCGCTCTGGCCGACCTTGGCAAGGTTCTGGCCATCCAGCATGACGTGTCCGTGCGTGGGGCGCTCGATCAGCGCCAGCAATTTGAGCAAGGTGCTCTTGCCTGCGCCGGAGTGCCCGGTCACGAATGCCATCTCGCCTTTGGCGACTTCGAACGTAAGCTGCGAAAGGGCTTCGTGTCCCCCTTCGTAACGCTTGCTGACTTGATCGAAGCGGATCACCGCATTCCCCGTATCCCTAAACCGATGGCCGCAAGGATAAGGGAAGCACCGGCGTTATGCGCAGGTCCCGCGAATAGGCCGTCACGTGTTTGCGTGACGGCGCTGGCAACGATTCAGCGGCCGGTGAACAAACGCGCGAGACGACGGAAGAAACCGAGCTTCGGCGGTGCCGCCTGCTGGCCCGAGGGCGATTGCGCAACCACCTGTCGCGACGGACGGTTGTTGCTTGACGCAGCGGATTGATTGGCGGCAACTTCGGCTGCCGGTGCCGTACCCGAACGGTGGCGGCCACGACCACCGCGACGGCGACGACGCTTACCTTCGCCACCTATGGTTTCCTGCGCAGATGCGCCGGCAGATGCGTGCGCAGGTGCTGCTGCTTTTTCTTCGCTTGTCGTCGTGCCGCGATCTTCGCGTGGTTTGCGCGGACGATCGTCACGCCGCGGCCGTTGCTCGGAGGAGCCTGCGCGTTCGCCGCCGCGACCGCCACGACGTCCACGCGAAGCGGACGGTTTGCTATCGCTGCGCGGCGTCACCTTGTCGCCGAACGCCGCACTGTCCTCAGCGACGTCGGCGGCGTACTTCGGATCGATCTGCTTCGGCTCCGGCATCACCAGCAGCTCCGGTTCCAGATTGGCCACCGGAATCTTCTGGCCGATGTAGGTTTCGATATCCGGCAAGGACATCGCGTACAGATCGCAAGCGAAGCTGATCGCATCGCCTTCGGCGCCGAGGCGCGCGGTGCGGCCGATGCGATGCACGTAATCTTCGGCGTCTTGCGGCAGGTCGTAATTGAACACGTGGCTGACGGCGGGAATGTGCAGGCCGCGCGCAGCCACGTCCGTGCATACGAGCACGTCAAGCTGGGCATCCTGGAAGCGCTGCAGTAGCTTCTGGCGCTTCAGTTGAGGCACGTCGCCGGACAGGGCGCCGACGCGATAGCCCTGCCGCTTCACGCGTTCGGTAATGCGTTCGGCTGCTGCCTTGGTGTTGACGAAGATGATGCTGCGCTCAGCCTTGGTGTGCTCAAGCAGGTTGAGCAGCAGCGGCATTTTTTCTTCCTTGGCCGGAAAGTACACCACCTGCCGCACGCGGTCGGCGGTGACGTTGTCGGTTTCCACCGTCATCTTCTCTGCATTGTGCATGTGCTCGTAAGCGAGCTCCAGCACGCGATGCGACAGCGTGGCCGAGAACAGCAGCACTTGGCGCTGCTCGCGCGCCGGCAAGCGACGGAAGATGAAGCGCACGTCCTTGATGAAACCGAGGTCGAACATGCGATCGGCTTCGTCGATCACCATCACTTCCACGCCATTGAAACCGAACACGTTCTGCTTGTAGTAGTCGAGCAGTCGGCCGGGCGTGGCGATGATGATGTCGCAACCGTCCTTCAGGTGCTGGCGTTGTTTGTCGTAGTCGACGCCGCCGTAGATCAGCGCGGTGCGCAGCCCCGTGTAGCGGCCGATGTTCTTGGCGTCTTTCTCGATCTGGATGGCCAGTTCGCGCGTGGGCGCGATCACCAGTGCACGTGGATCGGAGTCCTTGCGCTCGGCCACCGCTGGGCGGGTCAGCAGCCGATTCATCATGGCAACCAGGAAGGCGCAGGTTTTGCCGGTGCCGGTTTGGGCCTGGCCCGCGACGTCGCGGCCGGTGAGCGCCACCGGCAGGGTCAAGGCCTGGATCGGGGTGCAGCGCGCGAAGCCGGCCTCGTCGAGGCCTTGCTGTAGCAGCGGATGCAAATCGAATTGGGTAAAAAAGGTTTCGGTAAGTACGGTTTGGGACATGAATGGGAGTCTGGTACGAGCCGGCGAACAAGCGCTTTGGCTCGGTCCCGCAGTCAGTCTGACAACCTTGGGACGGGTGGATGGATGCGACGCGCAGCGGGCGTCGAGAATGTGGCCATACCCCCGCCGGCATAGGTGAAGCGGCTCGTGAAGCGGGCTTCACCTATGCCGGCCGGGCGGTGCCCTTGAATCGCTTGAATCGCGTCCCGACATGAGCTGCAATGGAATAGATGCCGCAACGGCACTGACCCATTTCCCGGATCGACCCGCGCCCCATGGGCACTTCCACTAGTGTAACTGATGATCGGCACGCGGTCTTAACCCATCTGCCTTACCCCGGAGACCCACGGTGAGCGAAAACATTACCCATGTGACCGACGACGCTTTCGAGCAGGAAGTGCTGAAGTCCGATACCCCTGTGCTGCTCGATTTCTGGGCCGAATGGTGTGGCCCGTGCAAGGCCATCGCCCCGGCGCTGGACGAGCTGGCCAAGGAATACCAGGGCAAGCTGCGCATTGTGAAGCTGAACATCGATCACAACCAGAAGACTCCCCGCAACTACGGCGTACGCGGCATTCCCACCCTTATGGTGTTCAAGAACGGCAAGGTGGAAGCCACCCAGATCGGCGCGGTGAGCAAGGGACAGCTCAAGCAGATCATCGACAAGGCGATCTAAAATCGATCCATGGCCCGTGAGTCGCTCACGGGGCATAGGCAGATTCTGAGAACCGCTGTATAAATCCGTCGCTGCAGCCACCCTTTACGGGGCTGCGCGACGGGTGTTAGATTTCGTTCGTATCGGGGCTGTCCTGCCCTCCGCGCATTCCGCGCAACGCTCGTCCTCCCTCCTTTCATCAACGGCGCCCCGTGAGGTTTGCCCGTGTCCGATATCGAAAGCAAAGATTCTTCCGACGCCATTCGCGCCGACTCCAAGCCTGTGACTGAAACACCTACTCGTACTCGCTCTCCACGCCGATCCGCCGCAGCTGCCGGTGAAACCACCCGTCCAGCCGAAGGCGTCGCAGAGGCGCCGGCACCCTACGTGGAGCGGCAGGCTCCGCCGGCAGAAACTCGTTCCGAGGCACCCGCTCCCGCCCCTACCCAGGAAGCGCTGCGCTACGGCAATAACCACAGCGGCGAGGCGCAGGAACCGCGTGACAACGCCCAGCAAAACGGCCAGTCCAGCGGCAATGGCGGTGGCCAGCAACCACCGCAGAACCAGGGCCCACATGGCCAAGGCAACGATCGCCGCAATGATCGTAACGACCGTAATGACCGCAACCGCCGCCGCCGTCATGAACGCGGCCAGCGGCCGCAAGGGCCAGGTGGTGGCGGTCAGCCACGCAATCCGCATGGCTTGCCGGTGGATGACGAAAATGCCGACATCGGCAGCAACGACCGCGTCATCAATCTGACCGAACTCAAGCGCAAGAACCCAATTCAATTGCTCGAATTCGCCGAATCGCTCGGCATCCAGGAAGGCGTCGCCCGCCAGCGTCGCCAGGACGTGATCTTCAATATCCTGAAGGCGCACGCCCGCTCCGGTGGCGGCATCTGGGCCGAGGGCGTGCTGGAAATCCTGCAGGACGGTTTCGGCTTCCTGCGTTCGGCCGATGAGTCGTACCTGGCCGGCCCCGACGACATCTACGTATCGCCCAGCCAGATCCGTCGCTTCAACCTGCGCACCGGCGACTACATCACCGGACGCGTGCGCCACCCGAAAGAAGGCGAGCGCTACTTCGCGCTGCTGAAGGTGGACGACATCAACGGCGATCCGCCGGAAGCATCGAAGAACAAGATGCTGTTCGAGAACCTCACGCCACTGTTCCCACGCAAGGCGTTCCGACTCGAACGCGGCAACGGTTCGACCGAAGACATCACGGCACGCATCCTGGATCTCGTCGCACCGATCGGCCGCGGCCAGCGCGGCTTGATCGTGTCGCAACCGAAGTCCGGTAAGACCATGATGCTGCAGAACATCGCGCATGCCATCCAGTACAACCATCCCGACGTGCACCTGATCATCCTGCTGGTCGACGAGCGTCCGGAAGAGGTGACGGAAATCGCCCGCACCGTGCGCGCCGAAGTGATCAGCTCCACCTTCGACGAACCCGCCGTGCGTCACGTGCAGGTCGCCGAAATGGTGATCGAACGCGCCAAGCGCCTGGTCGAACATAAGCGTGACGTGGTGATCCTGCTCGACTCGATCACCCGCCTGGCCCGCGCCTACAACACCGTGGTGCCGAGCTCCGGCAAGGTGCTTACCGGCGGTGTGGATGCGAACGCACTGCAGCGTCCGAAGCGCTTCTTCGGTGCCGCGCGCAACGTGGAAGAAGGCGGCTCGCTCACCATCATCGCCACCGCGCTGATCGATACCGGCAGCAAGATGGACGAGGTGATCTACGAGGAATTCAAGGGCACCGGCAACATGGAAGTGCACCTGTCCCGCCGCATCTCCGAAAAGCGCGTGTACCCGGCCATCGACATCAACCGCTCCGGCACGCGCCGCGAAGATCTGCTGATCGAACCGGACCTGCTCGCCAAGATCTGGATTCTGCGCAAACTGCTGCATCCGATGGATGAACTGGCGGCGATGGAATTCATGCTCGACAAGATGAAGAACACCAAGTCGAACGATGAGTTCTTCAACTCGATGAAGCGTTGAGCATCACAAAAAAGCCGCCGAAAGGCGGCTTTTTTTAGGTTGGGTTGGCGCAGCGCAACCCAACTTGCAACGACACCAGACTAAGCCTTCTTCAAAAAACAAACCTTCAACACCAAATCCTTGATCTTGTCGGAATGCCCTTCGATGTGTTCCGCGTCGCCGTCGATCAAGCGGATGTTGCGAATCACCGTTCCCTGCTTCAGGGGAATCGATGCACCCTTCACCTTCAGATCCTTGATCACCGTGACACTGTCGCCGCTCTTCAGCACGTTGCCGTTCACATCGCGCACAATCTGCTCGGCCTCTTCCTGAGCTGCGGCGCGTTGCAGCCATTCGTGCCCGCAATCCGGGCAAATGTAGAGCTCACCATCAGGATAGGTGTGTTCCATCTTGCAAATCGGGCAGGCGGGAATATCGGACATGGGACACAGCACTATGAACGGATGGGTGCGCATTTTAGCGCCCTTTGGACGGGACCGACGCTGTTCGTCCTATTGCATGACAGATAAAAACGGCATTAGCTGATAGGATTTTGCGACCTAAGACATGCCTCGGTCGTATGCGCATACTGCTCGTTGAAGACGATCCGCTGGTTTCCGATGCCATCGTGCGCGGCCTGGCCAGCGCCGGCTACGTGGTCGACCCGGTCACCGACGCCGAATCCGTGCAAAGCCGCCTGGACGTCACCCATTACGATCTCGCCATTGTGGACCTCGGCCTGCCCGGCGAAGACGGCTTCACCCTTGTGCGCCGCCTGCGCCGCGATGGCAGCTCGTTGCCGCTGCTGATCGTGACGGCCCGCGACGGTCTGGACGATCGCGTCAACGCGCTGGATCTGGGCGCCGACGATTACATGGTCAAACCTTTCGCGCTGCCCGAACTGGCGGCGCGTTGCCGGGCGTTGATCCGTCGCGCCACCGCAGCCACCGCCAACGAAATGGTGGTGGGACATCTGCGCATCGACTTGGCGGGACGCCGCGCCATCGACGGCGGTGGACGTGTGCTCGAACTTACCCGTCGCGAGTGGTCAATCCTGGAATGCCTCGCCCACCATAGCGGCCGCGTGGTGAGCAAGGAACGACTGATCCAGGCCATCGTGAGCTGGGATGAGGAAATTTCCGGCAACGCGATTGAAGTGCATGTGTCGCGTCTGCGCGCGAAGCTGGGCGAAGCAGCCACCGTGCGCGGCATTCGTGGCCTGGGATATCGCCTCGACGACGCCTAAGACGCAGCGGGCGAATGTCCACAGGGTCCAAACTCAAACGAGCGCCGAGCATTCGTGGGCGATTGCTCGGCTACCTGTTGCTGCCGCTGATACTGCTGCTGGTCGCCAGCATCTGGGCCGATCATCGGACCTTTGTCACTCCGATGTACGAAGCCTTTGATCGCGCACTTTCGCGCGCGGCGGCGGCCATTGCAGCGCATCTCAAACGCACACCCGACGGGCAGATCTATCTCGAAGAGCCCGATTTCGGTCCGATCCCGCTACGACCACCTGGCACAGAGCCGCCGCCTCCGCCACCGGGTGAAAGACCCGGCGAGCACGACGAATCACCGTCACATGTCGATCATGGTGACCGGCCTCCCGTCTGGACTCGCCTGTTTCCAGGTGCTCATGACAGTTTTCTCTTTCGGGTGAGCCTGCCGGACGGTCGCACGCTGGCGGGCGATAACGGGCTTCCGATTACACAGGCTTCCAGCACCGACAACCTTGGTTACCGTGACGTCACTTACAAACAATTAGCGCTGCGCGTCGTCAGCTATCGCACCCAGGTAAGCGGTGAACAGGTCATCGTGACCGTGGGCGAAACCGCCCACCGTCGGGATCGCGGTGTGCGCCGGCTGGACACGATGATCGGCGTGAGCGACGGCATCCAGCTCGTGCTGGTGCTGGGCTTGTGCCTGCTCGGCATCACCGTCGCGCTGCGCCCGATCAACCGCCTGCGCGAGCGGATTACGCACCGGCAACCGCAATCGCTACAACCATTGCCGCTGGAGCCAGTACCCAGCGAAGTACGTCCGCTGGTGCAATCGCTCAACACATTACTGCTGACAGTGCGCGATGCGGCGCAGGCGCAGCAACATTTCCTCACCAATGCCGCGCATCAATTGCGCACGCCGCTCACCGGCCTGAAAGCGCAACTGGAAGTGCTGGCCAACGAGACCAGCGACGCAGCACAGCAAGAACGCATCACCCGCCTGCAGGACAGCGTGGATCGCCTGGCACATACTGCCAACCAGTTGCTCGCCCTTGCGCGAGCCGAACCTTCCGCACATAACCCGGGCGATTTTGCCGACGTAGCGCTCGAAACCTTGATCGGCACCGTCGCCGATTCCATGTTGGACCGCGCCATCGCACGCAACATCGATCTCGGCGCGGAATGCGAGCCTGCACAAGTGCACGGCGTGCTTTGGCTGCTGCACGAGCTGCTGATCAATCTGCTCGACAACGCCATCCGCCATACACCGGACGGTGGTCGCGTCACACTGCGCTGCGGACACCACGACGGCGCCGCTTATCTCGAAGTAGAAGACAGCGGCCTGGGCATTCCCCCCGCCGAACGCGAGCGCGTGCGCGAACGTTTCTACCGTGCCGCCGGCAGCGATGGGCAAAGCAGCGGGCTGGGACTGGCGATCGTCGAAGAGATTGCCCGTGGCCATCGTGCGCGGTTCGAAATTCTGGATGCCTATGAAGGGACCGGAGCACGGATGCGGGTGACGTTTCTTGAAGCAGGCGATCAGGAACAGGGAACCGAGAGCAATTCGCGCTGAGGCCATCTCGACGCCGCCTTTTCCTTAGCTATACCGTCCCGTACAATTTTTTTATCCCCGCCCCTTTTCGCGGCTCTGTAGTGCCTCCATAGTCGGAGGCTATTCCCGTGAGGCTTGCCCCGTGTCCATACCCAGTGCCGTCAAAAGCACCCCGATCTACGGTCGCCAGCAGTTGATCGACTATCTTGCCGCCGGTGAAAAGCCCCGCGAAGCATGGCGCATCGGCACCGAGCACGAGAAATTCGGTTTTCGCACCGCTGCCGGGTCGACGGCCAGCGAAGCGTTGCGCGCCCCCTCATTCGAAGGCAACCACGGCATCCGCGCGTTGCTGGAAGGCATCGCCGCGCGCTACGGCTGGGACATCATCCGCGAGGGCGATATACCCGTGGCACTGGTCCGCGACAAGGCCAACATCACCCTGGAACCGGCCGGCCAACTGGAGCTTTCCGGCGCCCCGCTGGAAACCATCCACCAGACCTGTTGTGAAGTGAACAGTCATCTGGAAGAAGTGCGCTCCGTAGCCGATGGCCTGGGGCTCGGCTTTCTCGGCATGGGCTTTCAGCCCAAATGGCGTCGCGATGAGATGCCATGGATGCCCAAGGGCCGCTACAAGATCATGCGCGAATACATGCCCAAGGTCGGCTCGCTCGGCTTGGACATGATGACGCGCACCTGCACCGTGCAGGTGAACCTGGATTTCGAAAGCGAACCCGACATGGTGCGCAAGTTCCGCACCAGCCTTGCCTTGCAGCCGATCGCCACCGCCCTGTTCGCCGATTCGCCGTTCACCGATGGCAAGCCGAACGGCTATCTGTCCTACCGCTCACATGTGTGGACGGATACCGATGCAGATCGCACCGGCATGCTCGATTTCGTGTTCGAGGACAGCTTCGGCTACGAACGCTATGTCGACTACATGCTCAATGTGCCGATGTATTTCAGCTACCAGGACGGCCATTACATCGATCTGGCCGGCAGGGATTTCAAACGCTTCATGGCCGGCACGCTCGATGAATTGCCCGGCGTGCGTGCCACCATGAAGGACTGGGGCGACCACCTCACCACCGCCTTCCCCGAAGTACGCTTGAAGCAGTACCTGGAAATGCGCGGTGCAGATGGTGGTCCGTGGAATCGCCTGTGCGCATTGCCCGCGTTCTGGGTCGGACTGCTCTATGACGACGACGCGCTGTATGCGGCATGGGAGCTGGTGAAGGACTTCACCCGTGAAGAACGTCACGCACTACGTGACGGCGTGCCGAAACATGCGCTCAAACTGCCTTTCCGCCATGGCACCGTGCGCGACCTGGCGCGCGAAGCGCTGCAGATCGCCGTGCATGGACTCAAGCGCCGCAATCGGCTCAATCGCAACGGTGCAGATGAGAGCATCTTCCTCGATCCGCTGATCGAAATCGTGGAAGCCAACCAAACGCCGGCCGAACGCAAGCTGGAGTTGTTCCACGGCGAGTGGAACGGCAGCGTGGACCCGGTCTTCAAGGAGTTCGCGTATTGATCGCAGCAGCGTCTCTGCAAGCACCGCTTTTCGCCGGGCTGTTGCTTGGCGCTTCGCTGATCATCGCCATCGGTGCACAGAACGCCTTCGTGCTGCGGCAGGGCTTGCTGCAAGCGCACCGGTTTCCGGTGGCGCTGTTTTGCGCGTTGTCGGACGCCTTGCTGATCGGCGCGGGCGTAGGCGGTTTAGGTGCAGCCGTGGGGCAGCATCCACGCCTGCTGATGGCCGTGGCGTGCGCCGGCGCCTTGGTGCTGGCGTGGTATGGCATCAAAGCCATGCGACGCGCATTCCATCCGGAAGTGCTCACCGCCGATGCGCATAGCGATACCGGCAGCGTGTGGCGAGTACTTGCCGCCTGCGCCGGCTTTACCTGGCTCAATCCGCACGTCTATCTCGATACGGTGCTGCTGATCGGCAGTCTGGCTGCGCCCTGGCCTGCACCATGGCCGCGTGCGTTTTTCGGCATTGGGGCGGCGACGGCTTCGTTTATCTGGTTCTTTGGGCTTGCCTACGGTGCGCGTTTGCTGGCGCCGCTGTTTCGCAAACCGATGGCGTGGCGTGTGCTGGACGTGTTTATCGCGCTGGTGATGTGGGGCATTGCGGGGAAGCTGCTGCTTTCCTTCCTCCTACACTGATCTCCAATATGCATTGATCTCCGGCAGGTTGGGCTGAGACGCAGCCCAACCTGCCGGAGATTACGCGCTGATCAGTCGTAGGTGCGAATGTGCAGCCAGCGCGCCACCAGCGTATCCAGGCTTGCCTTGCCCGGCCCTGCAATCAGGAACCAGAAGAAGATCAGCGTGTAGACCACTTCGTCGGCTTCGACGTAGTCGTCCAACCCCATCAAATTGCTCGAGACCACCAATGTCACCGCCACGATCATGTTGATGATCATCGGGATGGTGACCAGCCGGGTAAACAAGCCGAGCATCAGCAGTAATCCCCCGACCAGTTCCGTCCATGCCGACAATGCCGCGTTGAAAGCCGGATGGGGAATACCCCAACCCACGAAGCGCTGGGTGAAGCCGTCCAAGTTGTGCACTTTGGCGATGCCGGTTTCCAGCCAGAAGTAACCGAACACCAACCGCACCACCAACGGACCCAGCCAGCGCCAAGCATACAGAATGCCAAGCACACGCGAAGCGGTCGTAGCTACGTAATGACGCATTGCACCTATTCCTGCCCATGAAGTAAGCGCATGATGCGCGGGCTCGCCCACGCCCACCATATCCAGACGTCCAGACTTTCTTGCCTGGCATCCGCTGGACGAACGGGCATAAATGCGGGATGCACGGGTGCAGCGACCGATGGATCGGAGCAGCACAATGCGCTCGTCCGGATTCGCAGTTCCCCTGCGCGATGGACCAGTGATTCCCCCTGTGCCGCCATGCGGCGTCTATAACTTCTTGGAGCCATAAATATGAACATCAAGACAGTCAATGCCAGCGCCATGGCCGTGATGGTGGCCGGTTTGTTTGCTGCTGCTGCAGTGTCCGCCGCACCGGTTGGCGGTTCGGCCACCGGCGACAAAGCCATGGTCAAGTGCGTGAATTCGTCATCGTGCAAAGGCCAGGGCGCCTGCAAGCAGGCCACCAACTCGTGCAAGGGTCAGAACTCGTGCAAGGGTCAGGGCTTCACCATGCAGAAGACGCAGGCCGACTGCGACGCGGCGCAGGCTGCTGTGAAGAAGTGAGGCACTGGGCGGTGGGCGGGGTGCATTGCGAATGCACCCCGCCCGTCGCTCGCTTGTCCTGTTGTAGCTCACCGTCTTCCGGTGAAGGCCGGAATGACGGTGAAGCAAGATTCCTCCACCGCGGGCCATCTCATGACTGCATCGCGCGCCCATACACTTCCCTATCTCGGCTATGGACTTGGCCTGCGTGTCGAGCATTACGAAGCACTGCTCGAACAACCTTCGCAAGTGCAATGGCTGGAAGTGGTCTCGGAAAACTACATGGTCGACGGTGGCTTGCCTTTGGTATGGCTCGACCGTTTCCGCGAGCGCTATCCGCTGGTGATGCACGGCGTATCGATGTCGATCGGCAGCACCGATCCACTCGACGAAAACTATCTTTCACGGCTCGCTGCGTTAGCGAAACGCGTGGAACCGGCCTGGGTCTCCGATCACCTTTGCTGGACCGGCGTGCAGGGTGTAAACCTGCATGATTTGATGCCGCTACCGTATACCGAAGAAGCGCTCGACCATGTCGTCAGCCGCGTCAAGCGCGTGCAGGATCGACTCAAGCGCCGCATCCTGCTGGAAAACGTATCGAGCTACGTCAGCTTCGCGCAATCGCAACTCACGGAATGGGAGTTTCTCGCCGATGTGGCCGAGCGAGCGGACTGCCTGATCTTGCTCGACATCAACAACGTGCACGTCAGCGCGGTGAATCATGGCTTTTCGTCGCTGGACTATTTGCGCGGCATACCTGTTTCACGGGTACAGCAGTTTCATCTTGCCGGTTACGAACAAGGCGAGCGATTGATCGTCGACACGCACGATGCACCGGTTTCCAACGCCGTGTGGGATCTCTATGTGGAAGCCGTTCGCCGCTTCGGCCGCGTATCGACCATGATCGAACGCGATGATCACTTCCCGCCGCTAGCCGAATTGATGGCCGAACTCGAACACGCCCGCACGCTCGCCGAGCCACTGTTGCAGGACGCCGCATGAGCACGCTGCAGACCATCCAGCAGCAGATGCAGCAGTCTGTGCTCGCGGCCAGCTCCTCGCCACTGCCACCTGTTCACAGCGATGCCATCGCCGATGCGCATAGCAGACTGGCCGTCTACCAGCATGGCTACCGCATACGCCTGCGCGATGCTTTGAAGAGCGAATTCGCCGGGCTGCGCAGCATGGTCAGCCGGGGCTTCGATGCATGCCTTGATGAGTACGTAGAAACGCATCCATCCGCCCACTACAACATCCGCTGGTATGGCAAGGGCCTGGCTGACTTTCTGGAAGATACGCGCCGCGACAAACCACAGCTTGCCGAGATGGCTCGGCTGGATTGGGCCATTTCCACCGCATTCGACGCGACCGACGAATCGAATATCGGCATGGCGGAGCTGGCAGCCGTTCCACCCGACGCATGGGCAAACCTGCGCTTGGCGCCCCAAGCCAACCTGCAAGTGCTGGCCTGCACGTACAACGTGGATGCCTTCCGGCGTGCGGCCGATCAAGGCACCACGCGTCCTCACCTGCGTCGCTACGTAAAACCGCGCTTCATGCTGGTCTGGCGCCATGCCATGTCGGTCCACTATCGCCGGCTGGATGAGGACGAATGGCAGGTGCTGACGGCCGCCCGGCGTGGCGAATCCTTTGCCACGCTATGCACCACCCTGGCGGAGTGCCATGGCGAAACCGCTGCCATGAGCCGCATGGTGGGGTTGCTGCAAGCCTGGGTGGGAGCGGGCCTGCTGCGCGGCCTGGAAACGATGTAACCACGGCAACTCTTCCTGCGAATAGCTGGCAAAGCGTCGAGCCAAGGAAGTGTTGCTTCATGTACATCGAGCACCCCTGCACTTTTCCCAGCGAACCGTGCCCGCCGCGGCTGGAACCGGCCTTGGAAGCGCTGCTCAATCAGTCGATGCTGCGGGTCGAAGTGATGGACGCGCTGTATCAATGCGGCTCCCGCTTCATCGACGAGCCGCGCTTTGCCTACGGCGTGTTCCATCTGATTGGCGTCGGGCAATGCGAAGTGGAAAGCCATCTGTTGGGATCACCGTTACTCCTGGAAACCGGCGACCTGGTCGTTTTCCCGCACGGCGACCCGCACCGATTGCGTGCTGCGCCGAACGGCGACGGCCGCAGCACCAGCATGATCTGCGGCGAATTGCATTTCTCCAACCACGCCCAGCATCCGCTCAAACACGCGCTGCCGGCCTGTTTCGTGGTTCGCGCAAGCCAAGCCGACACCCTGTTCCGCAATCTGTCGGCCATGATGATCGCCCTGACCGGTGCCGGCGTGCCCGGCCGCCAAGTACTACTGAACAAGTTGGCCGATACCCTGTTCACGCTGGCAGTTTGCGACTACGCCCAACGCCATGCCGACCGCCGCGGCCTGTTCACCGCCCTTGGCGATGCGCGCATCTGCAAGGTCCTGCAGGCGGTGCACGAACATCCCGGGCATCCCTGGACCATGCAAGCCATGGCGTCGCTTGCATGCATGTCACGTTCGGCTTTTGCAGAACGCTTCGTGCAGCTGATGAAGATGCCGCCCATGCAATACGTGACGCAGTGGCGTGTAAACGTTGCCGAACGCCTGCTGCACGACCGGCAACTGTCGGTAGCCACCATTGCCGAGCAGTTGGGCTACCGCAGCGAGGCGGCGTTCCGACGACTGTTCAAACGAGTCAGCGGCATCTGCCCTGGCCGTATCCGCGCATCCGGCAACCTCATACCCGACGCCAGGCGCACATTGCGCTCCGCCGCCTGATTAGGCCTACCGCATCAGGCGGTTGCAGCCGCCTCCTGGAAACGTGGCATCATCTCCCGAAGCGGGTTGAAAAACCGCTGAGATTGGGGCTGTCCGCTGCGATTATTGAACGGTCTAGTTTGTCTATCGAGCGGACTCATTCCACGGCGTGGCACTGAAGGAGATCGGCTGCATGGCATCTATTCGAGACGGCAAAGATGGTGCCAACAGAACCGCTCGTCCTGTGCTCTCGCGGCGTATCCGCAACGGCGTAGGCCCCATGGCCGCACGCAACCTGCATGGGCATGTCGTGCAAGTGCTCGGGCAACGCATCGTAAGTGGCGCAATCAAGCAAGGCGAAGTGCTGCCGCCCGAAGCGACCATGGCCGAGGAAATGGATGTCAGCCGCACCTCCCTGCGCGAAGCGATGAAAGTGTTGTCGGCCAAGGGGCTGGTGGAAGCGCGCCCCAAGGTTGGCACTCGCGTCCGCGACGCGCGATTTTGGAGTCAACTCGACGCGGACGTGCTGGCGTGGCGTTGTGCATCGATGCCTACGGCGGACTTCGTGCAGAAGCTGTCGGAAATGCGCGAAATCATCGAGCCCGCGGCGGCCGCCAGCGCGGCCAACCATCGCAGCGTCACGCAGTTGAAGCGCATGCAGACCGCTTTCGACGCCATGGAAGCGGCCCACGATCCGGAAGCCTGGACCACGGCCGACATCGATTTCCACGAAGCCATTCTTGCCGCCACCGGCAACGAATTGCTGATCTCGTTGTTCTCGGTGATCGAGACGGCGCTCAGCAGTTACTTCACCATGTCCGCGCATACCGCCGCCAATTTCAAATATTCGCTGCCGCAGCATCGCGCGGTGCTGCATGCCATTCGCGAGAAAGATGCCGAGGCTGCGCAGAAGGCGATGTTGAAGGTGATTTCCGATACCAAGGAAAACTTGAGCAGCAAGCGTCGTAAGGCTTGAATACAGCGCAGGTTGGGTGCAAACCCCACATCGCGATCCGCATGAACATGGCAATGCTGGGGTTTTCATCCCAACCTACAAAGGCGCCGGATCGAATTCGATGTAGTCGAGATCGTAGACGTGCTCCGCACCGTCTACTTCGACGGTGTTGTCGCCGTCATTCAGATTATTTTTTTATAACCCTGCCCTGCGTACAGAGCGGGTTTCTTTAGTTTTTTATAACCGCGATCCTTTGCGGGCGATCCTTCGCAATGCGGCTTTCCTATCGATTCGACTCGACCTGTTTATTTCGCGGTGTCGATGCCGAAGCGATAAACGATCACGTTTCGATACATGGCGCCCGGCGCCAATCGCGCTGAACCGAAGTCCGGATGATTCGGCGTATCCGGAAACAGCTGCGGTTCCAGCACGAAGGCATCGCCCTGGCGATAAACGTGGTGATCCTTGCCGACAGTGGTGCCGTCGAGAAAATTGCCCGAGTAGAACTGCAACCCCGGCTTGCCTGACCAAACGGTCATGACACGGCCGGAATGCCGATCTTCCACGCGCGCCACGACGCGCGGCTCGATTTCCTTGCGGCTGAGCACCCAGTTCATGTCGTAGCCGTGGCCAAACAACAGCTGCTGCGATTGACCGTCGCGAATGTCGCGACCGATCGGCTTGGCCATGCGAAAGTCGTAAGGCGTATCCGCAACGGGAACAATCTGACCGGTCGGTATTGCGGCAGCATCGCTCACCGGCGTGATGGCACCGGCCGGAATCATCAGGTCCTGATCCATCACCGTGCCGGAACCTTCACCCGCGAGATTCCAATACGTGTGGTTGGACAGATTGACGATGGTCGGCTTGTCCGTGGTTGCGGTGTAGCTGATTTTGAGCTGGTTGTCGTCGCTCAGCGTGTAATTGGCTTTGACCGTCAGCGTGCCGGGATAGCCCTGATCGCCATCCGGACTGACGTATTCCATCGTTACGCTGGGCTGCGGACCGGCCTTCACGTCGAGCACCTTCCACACCTGCATGTCGAAGCCCTTCGTGCCGCCATGCAGCGAATTCGGACCGTCGTTCAAGGTGAGGCTGTACGACTTGCCATCCAGCGTGAATTGGCCATGGGCGATGCGATTGGCGTAACGGCCCACCGTCGAACCGAGATATTGACGACGATCGAGATAACCCTGCAGCGTGTCGTAACCAAGCACCACGTCGGCCAACTTGCCGTTGCGATCCGGCACCAAGAGCGATTGCAAGGCAGCGCCATAGCTCATCACGCGCGCGCGTATGCCGTGGCTATTGGTGAGCGTCACGATCTGCACATCCTGGCCATCGGCCGTATGACCGAACGAGGCACTGGTCGCCTGCCCGGCCGTCGCGGCCAGCGGCAATAGTGTCATTGCCGTGAGGATGGAACCGAACAGGACAGCAGATTTCATTAAGCAAATCCCCTTGCCAAATCGGATGGCCCCATGCCGTTTCGCCTTGGGCCGTCTCGTTTTAGGCCCTGTCGCTTCTGAGCATATTGTATGATTATATAGACGCATGGCCGGTTGAGCTTTACGCGCTGCAGCATGGCCATCGAGGAAAAACGGCAGGAACATGATGGTTGGGGTTCGCATATCCGGGGGCAGTTGTTGACGATGTTGAAAAGACAGGCGTTATACGCGAGCGAGATGACAAACGAGCCATCCCGCACGCACCCGGAAGCAACCTCTCATCGGCAAGCCATACGCAGCAGCACTTTCGCAATGCAGCACGATCTTCTCCTTTCCGTCACCCACTACGAGAGCCGATGAGAGTCGCCAACGCCCGAAACTTGCACGGTCATGTCATCCAGCAATTGGGGGTGAGGATCGTAAGCGGCCAACTCCAGCCAGGCGATGCGCTGCCGCGCGAAGAAGCCCTCGCCGAGGAAATGGACGTAAGCCGTACGGCACTGCGTGAGGCCATGCGCGTGCTTTCCGCCAAGGGCTTGGTCGAAGCGCGCCCCAAAGTGGGGACGCGCGTGCGCGAGGAACGTTACTGGCAGCAGCTCGACGCCGACGTGCTGGCCTGGCGCTGTGCATCCATGCCGCCGACGGACTTCGTGCAGAAGCTCGCGCAGATGCGGGAAATCTTCGAACCCGCCGCGGCCGCCTTCGCCGCACGCCGTCGCGATGCTGCGCAACTCAAGGAGTTGGAAACGGCGTATCGCGCGATGGAAGCTGCACGCAACAGCGATGAATGGGCTGAAGCCGATCTGCAATTCCACGAAGCGGTATTGGTCGCCACCAACAATGAACTGATGATCTCCTTGTTTTCCGTCGTGGAAACCGCCTTGGGTTCCTACTTCGTGCAATCTGCACGCAAGACCGGCGATTTCAAATATTCGTTGCCGTATCACCAGCAGGTATTCGAAGCGATACGGAAACGCCAGCCCGAGATGGCACGCGACGCGATGCAGAAAATGATTGTCGACTCGCGCACTCACATGGCCGGCAAGCGCCGCACGAGGAAGTCGGCATGACGGCCAGCGTGCAACTGATCGGATTGGATTGGGGCACCAGCAGCCTGCGTGCGTATTTATATGACGCCGATGGCAAGGTCGTAGCGTCGCGCAAGGAATCCTGGGGAATTCGCCATTTGCCGGAAGGTGGATTTACAGCGGCATTGCAGGCCGTCACCACCGATTGGCCCACGTGCCGGATCGTCGCCGCCGGCATGGTAGGCAGCCGCCAAGGCTGGCTCGAAGTGCCTTATGTGGAGCTTCCGGCCGACGCGGCGAGCATCGCGCGCGGCATGCTGCGTGTGGATGCCTGCCAAAGTCACGAGCTATGGATCGTTCCCGGTTTACGCCGCATCTCTCCGGCGGACGTCATGCGCGGCGAAGAAACGCAAATCATCGGCGCGCTCGCCTTGCAGCCGCATTATCAAGCCAATACACGCTTCGTATTGCCCGGCACGCACAGCAAGTGGGCGACCGTCGCGAATGGCCGCATTGTCGCGTTTGACACCGTGATGACCGGCGAGATGTATGCGCTGCTGATGAAGCATTCCATCCTCGGCGCCGGCCTGCCGGATTCCGTGCCGTCGTTTGTCGAACACGCATTTGTTCGCGGTGTGCACGCGGCGCGAGACAGTGGTGCGGAAGGCGTGTTTGGCCGTCTATTCTCCACGCGTGCGCTGATGCTCGCCGGCGAACTCGCCGCGGCGGAGATTCCCGACTTCCTGTCAGGTCTTTTGATCGGCGAGGAATTCCGCATTGCCAAGCAGCGCGACAACGGCGCGATCGCGCCACTGTGCCTGATCGGCGAAGCCGCGCTTTGCCAACGTTACGGCATCGCCGCCAAGTCATTCGGCTACACCGAACCCACAATGATCGATGACGCATCCGTACAAGGGCTGTGGTGTGTGGCCTCTGCCGCCGGCTTGCTTACCGACACAACACTTCATTCGTATTCCGGAGCAACCCCATGATTCGCGCGTGGCTCGATTCCCTTCCCCTGGTAGCGATTCTGCGCGGCCTTCGGCCTGAAGAAGCGCTCGACATCGGGCATGCGCTGGTCGCGGAAAGCTTCACCGTCATCGAAGTACCGATGAATTCGCCAGCGCCGTTGGAGAGCATTCGCCTGCTATCGACGGAACTTGGCCAACGCTGTCTGATTGGCGCGGGCACGGTGTTGCAGCCTGAACAGGTGTCGCAAGTGGCCGCTGCAGGCGGCCGCCTGATTGTTATGCCTCACGCCGATACGCGCGTGATCGCTGCGGCCAAGCGCGAAGGCATGTATTGCATCCCCGGAGTCGCCACGCCCACTGAAGCGTTCGCCGCGATCCAGGCTGGCGCCGATGCGATCAAACTGTTCCCCGCCGAACAACTGAGCCCCACCGTGCTCAAGGCATGGCGCGCCGTATTGCCGCGCGATCTGCCGGTATTGCCCGTCGGCGGCATCACGCCGGAAACGATGGCCCCTTATATCGCCGCGGGCGCCAACGGCTTCGGCCTTGGTTCCGCGCTTTACGCACCCGGCCGCAGTGCGGACGACGTCGGTCGTCGCGCCCGCGCCTTCACCGAAGCCTGGAAGACCCTCGCTCAAGGAAATAACGCATGAAGATCACCCGTCTCACCACCTTCCTCGTTCCGCCGCGCTGGCTGTTCGTACGCATCGACACCGACGAGGGCATCAGCGGCTGGGGCGAGCCGGTCGTGGAAGGCCGCGCACATACCGTTGCGGCGGCCGTCGATGAGCTGTCCGATTATCTGGTCGGCAAAGACCCGCGCCACATCGAAGATCACTGGAACGTGATGTATCGCGGCGGCTTTTACCGCGGCGGACCGATCCTGATGAGCGCGATTGCAGGCATCGACCAGGCGCTGTGGGACATCAAGGGCAAGCATCTGGGCGCGCCGGTGTATGAATTGCTGGGTGGCGCGGTGCGCGACCGCATCCGTGTGTATTCGTGGATTGGTGGCGATCGTCCCGCGGATACCGCGAAGGCTGCGAAGGAAGCCGTAGCGCGCGGCTTCACCGCAGTAAAGATGAATGCCACCGAGGAAATGCAATTCGTCGACACGCATGCCAAGGTGGAGCACGTGCTGGAAAACGTGCAGGCCGTGCGCGATGCGGTAGGCCCGGATATTGGCCTTGGCCTGGATTTCCATGGCCGCGTACACAAGCCGATGGCCAAGGTGCTGATGCGGGAGCTGGCGCCGTTCAAGCTGATGTTCATCGAAGAGCCGGTGCTTTCCGATCATCTGGAATGCATTCCCGAACTCGCCTCGATTTCGCCCGCGCCGATCGCGCTGGGCGAGCGCCTGTATTCGCGCTATGACTTCAAGCGCGTATTCACTACCGGCGGCGTCGACATCATCCAGCCCGATCCGTCCCACTCCGGCGGCATCACGGAAACGCGCAAAATTGCGATGATGGCGGAAGCCTACGACGTGGCGCTGGCGCTGCACTGCCCGCTCGGCCCGATCGCACTGGCGGCCAACCTGCAGTTGGATGCGATGTGCCATAACGCTTTCATCCAGGAACAGAGCCTGGGCATCCACTACAACGCCACCAACGATCTGCTCGACTACATCACCGACCGCAGCGTATTCGCCTACGAAAACGGGTATGTTTCCATGCCGGGCGGAGCGGGGCTGGGCGTCGAAGTGAACGAAGCCTACGTCGCCGAACGCGCTGCGGTCGGGCATCGTTGGCGCAATCCGATCTGGCGTCATGACGACGGCAGTGTGGCCGAATGGTAATTTCTGCAAAGAGACCGAACAGACCCATGTTTGCCACCTATCCCAGCTTGGTTGACCGCTCGGTGTTGATCACCGGCGGCGCCACCGGCATCGGCGCCGCGTTCGTTGCGCATTTCGCGCAGCAAGGTGCGCGCGTGGCCTATTTCGACATCGACGAAAAAGGCGCGGCTGCGCTTGATGCGTCGCTCTCCAATGCTCGTCATGCACCCCGGTTCACGCGCTGCGATATCACTGACATCGCCGCTCTACGCCAAGCGATTGCCTCAGCCAGCCACGAAGTCGGCACATTCAGCGTGTTGATCAATAACGCCGCCAATGATCGGCGCCATCAGTTGCAGGACACCACGCCAGAGGAATTCGAGCAGAACATCGCCGTCAATCTGCGCCATCAGTATTTCGCCACGCAGGCGGTGGTGCCCGGCATGCGCGAGCTAGGCGGTGGTTCGATCATCTGCCTCGGCTCGACTGGCTGGATGATCAAGAATGCCGGTTATCCGATGTATGCGATGGCGAAGTCGGCCGTGCGCGGACTGGTGAATGGTTTGGCGCGTGAATTGGGCCAGGATCACATTCGCATCAACGCACTGGTGCCTGGCTGGGTGATCACCGATAAGCAGCGCGAGCTGTGGCTGGACGAAGCTGGCAAAGAAGAAATTCGCCGCAAGCAGTGCATGCCCGGTTATCTCGGCGCGGATGATCTTGCGCGCGCAGCGCTGTTCCTCGCTTCCGACGACAGCCGCATGTGCACGGGCCACGATTTCATCGTCGACGGCGGCTGGGCATGAGCAAGAACCTGCTTTCGTGCTCCAAGTGCTTCGTGTTGTGCCTGAGCGGTTGCCAGGTGGTAGCACGTGGCACAGCGCCAGACTGGCCGCCTGGTCAAGCCGCGCGCTACCGCATGGCAGCCGCTCAGGCACAACACGGAGTGCTTCGGGTATGAAAGCAGGCTCTGAAGCCTCTCTGGTGCTGGATGCACAAAACACGCTTGGCGAAGGCGTAACGTGGTGTACGCGCAGCCAATCGTTGTACTGGACGGATATCCACGCATCCGTGCTATGGAATTTTCGGCCGGCCGACGGCAGCACGCGCCGCTGGCCGATGCCTGAGCGGGTGGCTTGCTTTGCGCTATGCGAAGAGGATGGCTGGCTGCTGCTAGGGCTGGCCAGCGGGCTTGCGTTCTTTCACCTGGACAGCGGCAAGCTGATCCGTATTGCGGACGTCGAAGCCGGTTTGCCAACGCGCCTCAACGATGGCGCCTGCGATCGCCAAGGACGTTTTGTCTTCGGCACGCTGCACGAACCTGTCGGCGGCGAAGCGCGGCGCGCAGCGGGAGCCTTTTATCGGCTGCATGCCGATTTGCGCCTCGAACAACTGCCGCTGGGCCACGTCGCGATCAGCAACAGTCTTGCCTTTAGTCCCGATGGCGCCACGCTTTATTACTGCGATTCGTGGAAGCGCATCATCCATCGCTGCCGCTACGGCGACCAGGTAACGGAATCGCGCGTGCACGTCGATCTGTCGCGGCAACCGCAGGGCGATCCGGACGGTTCCGCGGTGGATAGCGAAGGCGGCCTGTGGAATGCGGAATGGAGCTCCGGCCGTGTGGTGCGCTACACCCCTGATGGCAAGGAAGATCTTGTCATTACCGTGCCAGCGAGCCAGCCGACACGCGTTGCTTTCGGCGGCGAACGATTGAACATGCTGTATATCACCAGTGCCCGCGACGAACTTTCCGCCGAAGCATTGGCTAAAGAGCCCCATGCCGGTGGCCTGTTCGCCATCGAGGTGCCCTTCACCGGCATGCCCGAACCACGTTTTGCAGGCCGGCCTGTATGAGCCGGCTTTTTTATGCATCGGGGAGAAGATGAGAATATCCACTCGATGCGACCGACCGGGGAGTCATTCATGAGTGCTATTTCAACAACCGCGACCACTACACCTGCGCACGCCAAGGCGGCCGCAGTTTTCATCTGCGTGCTCGCCGCGCTTGCCGGACTGATGTTCGGTCTGGACATCGGTGTGATCGCAGGTGCGCAACAGTTCATACAGAAAGATTTCATGATCAACGACAGCACCCTTGAGTGGATTGTCTCGATCATGATGGCTGGCGCCGCGCTGGGCGCGCTGGGCGCCGGCTGGTTATCCAGCCAGTTGGGCCGCAAGCGCTCGCTGATACTTGGGGCGTTGTTGTTCGTAGCAGGCTCAGTGCTGTGCGGTGTGGCGTGGACACCCGACGTATTGATCGTGGGCCGCTTCGTGCTCGGCCTGGCGATCGGCATTGCCAGTTTCACCGCGCCCCTTTATTTGGCCGAGATCGCGCCAGAATCGATCCGCGGCGCAATGATCTCGCTGTACCAGCTAATGATCACCACCGGCATCCTCGCCGCGGCTCTCTCCAATGCCGCCCTAAGCTACACAGGCAGCTGGCGCTGGATGCTGGGCATCATCGCGATCCCTGGCGCGCTGTTCCTGCTCGGCGTGACCTTTCTGCCGGAAAGCCCGCGTTGGCTGATGATGCGCAACCGCCAGTCAGAGGCCGAGCAGGTGCTGCATCGGCTACTTGGCAGCAACGAGGCCATTTCCCGTGAAATTGGCGAGATCCGCGAGCAACTGAAGACGCCGCAGCGCGGTGTACACATGTTCTTCCAGAACGCGAACTTCCGCCGCTCGGTGGGCCTGGGCGTGCTCCTGCAGATCATGCAGCAGCTCACCGGCATGAACGTGGTGATGTACTACGCACCACGCATCTTCGAGGGCATGGGCTACGCTACCGAAGCGCAGATGTGGTTCACGGTCATCGTCGACCTCGTTAACGTACTGGCCACCTTCATCGCAATTGGCCTGGTGGACAAACTTGGCCGCAAGCCGATCTTACTCATTGGCTTCGTGGTGATGGCACTGGGCCTCGGCGTGGTCGGCACGATGATGCACCTTGGTATCCACACGCATGGCGAACAGATCTTCACCGTGGGTATGCTGCTGATCTTCATTGTGGGCTTTGCGATGTCCGCCGGCCCGCTCATCTGGACCCTGTGCTCGGAAATCCAGCCGCTCAAGGGCCGCGACTTCGGCATCGGCTGCTCCACTTTTACCAACTGGGCAGCCAATTGGCTGGTAGGCGTTTCCTTCCTGAGCCTGCTCAACGGCATTGGCAATGCGGCAACGTTCTGGCTCTACGCTGCATTCAACGTGGTGTTCATCGTGTTCACGTTGTGGCTGGTGCCGGAAACGAAGGGGATCACGCTGGAGCAGATCGAACGGAATCTGCTGAGCGGCAAGCGGCTGCGCGAGATCGGCCGCTGATTGGCGCTGCACTTTCCTGAGTAACGCGATGTTTCCACCATGCGAAATGGTGCTCCCTCCCCTGCATGCAGGGGAGGGTCGGGTTGCGCGAGCTCGCGCGCGATTTGAATCCATCGCGAGATTGCTTCGCCCCTAACTCTCTCCCACACACATAGGAGGGGGAATTGCCCAGCCGAACGGAAACTCGGGGCCAATCAGAACCATTTTCTTAGAGGGAGCACCCGGCCGGCGACGCGCTGGCCGGTTACATCCAAAACAAGAACAACCATTCGGTCATCAACATCACGTTGCTGCTTCATGCGGCAGAGCAGAACATTCTCGAACTCGCTTCGGACTACAACAACAGCGGCTGCATTACGTATTACGGCAGCGAATCCTCGAACAACCTGCCCGCCGATGGCTCAACGCACGCATTCCACAACATGCAAAGCACGTCGTTGTGCTTGGACGACACCGGCTGGGGCACCACCAACAACACCAGCGCAGAACTGTGGGATTGCAATGACTTGCCGGTGCAGAACTGGACCGTGCACGCCGAAGGCGGCGGCTGGTACAGCATCCAGAATCAGTATTCCGGCTTGTGCGTGGACGACACTGGCGGCAGCACCACACCCGGCAACAGGGTGACCCTGTGGGCTGCGTGGGCAATGCGAATCAGGCGTGGCTGTTCATGGATCTCGGGAATGGCACGTACAAGCTGATGAACCAGGCGTCCGGATCGTTGATGCTCGGCGATACCGGCGGCTCGACGACGCATGGAACGCCATTGCAGACCTGGACCGATAACGGATTGCCTCCTCAGCAGTGGCAGCTGAACTGAGTTGGGTTACGCTGCGCTAATCCAACCTGCAAAAAGGCCGGCGAGATGCCGGCCTTTTCTTTACGCTTACTTTGTGGGCTCTTGTTTCAATCCGCGATTGATCAACATCGGCTCCACACTCGGATCATTGCCGCGCCAATCCTTGTACAACTTGGCCAATTCTTCCGTATTGCCACGCGAAAGAATCATGGCGCGGAAGCGGTCACCGTTTTCGCGAGTCAGACCACCCTTGTCCTTGAAGCCTTCGAACGCATCGTCGGCAAGCATCTGCGTCCACAGGTAAGCGTAATAGCCGGCCGAATAACCGTTGCTCCAGATGTGCAGGAAGTAGCTGGAACGGTAGCGCGGCGGCACATAGGACAGATCGGTGCCGTCTTTCTTCAGTGCAGCCGTTTCGAATGCATCGACATCCTGCTTCGGCTGGTCGGCGCCAAGCATGTGCCAGTTCATGTCGAGCATCGCGGCCGAGACCAGCTCGGTCATGTCGTAGCCCTTGTTGAACAAGCGCGCCTTCTTGATCTTCTCGACCAGTTCCTGCGGCATCGGTTCGTGGGTCTTGTAGTTCTTTGCATAGTTCGCGAACACTTTCGGATCGAATGCCCAGTGTTCATTGAACTGCGAGGGGAACTCGACGAAGTCGCGCGCCGTCTGCGTGCCGGATAGCGTCGGGTATTGCTCGTCGGCGAACAGGCCATGCAGACCGTGGCCGAATTCGTGGAACATGGTGATCACGTCGTCCGTCGACAGCAGTGCCGGCTGACCTTCAGCGGGCTTGGTGAAATTGGCGACGTTGTAGATCACCGGCTTGGTGCCCATCAGCTTGGACTGCTGCACGAAGTTGTCCATCCACGCGCCGCCGTTCTTGTTGTCGCGCTTGAAGTAATCGAAATAGGCCAGCGCCATCGACTTGCCGTCTTTGTCGAAGACTTCAAACACGCGCACATCCGGGTTGTAGACGGGGATGTCCTTGCGCTCCTTGAAGGTCAGGCCGTAAAGCTGGTTGGCGGCGTAGAACACACCGTTCTGCAGCACGTTATCCAATTCGAAATACGGCTTGATCTGTGCTTCGTCGATGTCGTACTTCGCCTTGCGCACTTCCTCGGCGTAGTGTTCCCAATCCCACGGTTCGAGCTTGAACGTCGGTTGCTTGAGAGCAGCCTGATCCTTGTCGATCTGTTTCTGGATATCGGCCGCTTCCACCTTGGCGCGCGCGACGGCTGCGGGCGCAAGCTTCTCCATGAAGCTCATCACCGTTTCCGGCTCCTTGGCCATCTGGTCTTGCAACGTCCAGGCAGCAAAGTTGGGCAGGCCGAGCAGCTTGGCTTGCTGCGCACGCAACTGGGCAAGACGCGCCACGATGTCGCGCGTGTCGTTGGCGTCGCCCTTTTCGGCGCGTGTCCACGAGGCGTCGAACAATGCCTTGCGCGTGGCGCGATCGGTCAGGTCCTGCAGCAGCGGCTGCTGGGTGGTGTTCTGCAGCGTGAGCACCCATTTGCCGTCGAGATGACGATCCTTCGCGGCTTGCGCGGCGGCGTCGATATCTTCGTTGGAAAGGCCGGCCAGCTTGCTCTTATCGTCGATCACCAGCGCGCCGTTCTTCGCGGCAGCGAGCAGCTTGTTGTTGTACTGCGCCTGCAGCGCTGCGGCTTCCTTGTTGTAATCCTTGAGCTTGGCCTTGTCGGCATCGGACAGCTTGGCACCGGCCATCACGAACTGGCGATATACCACGTCGATCAGACGCTGCGATTCCGGATCAAGCTTGAGCGAATCGCGTTGGTCATAGATAGTCTGGATGCGTTGGAACAATTTGCTGTTGAGATGGATCGCATCGTCATGCGCGGCGAGTTTGGGTGCCTCTTCTTCCTGTACCTTCTGCAGCGTGTCATCGGTATTGGCTGCGGTTACCGCATTGAACACGGCCATCACCCGGCTAAGCAAAATGCCGGATTTTTCCAGCGCCACATAGGTGTTCTCGAAGGTCGGCGCTTCGGCACTGTTGGCGATCTGCTCGACTTCTGCCAACTGCTGCTTCATGCCCTCTTCGATCGCGGGTTGATAGTCGCTGTCCTTGATCTTGTCGAACGGCGGCGCCTGGTACGGCAGCGTGCTGGCCGTGAAGAATGGATTGTTCACCTGTGCCTCCGCAGCGGCCGTGGTGGATGCTTTGGCGGGCGCGCTGCCGGAGGCGGCTGGGGTTCCGCTGTTGCCATTGTTGGGCGCCTGGGAACAGGCGGCGAGCGCGAGCACGGTTGCGACGGCAAGAAGGTGAAGGCGAGGCATGAAAACGTCCCAGGTGGTGCCCGCAAGCGGGCGTGGCAGGTTAGCCTGCGACTGTAGCTACAGCCCGCCTGGGTTCCAAGCCTGCTAAAGGTCAGCGACGCGGAATAACAAATGTTTTCTTTTCCGCCTCGGCATGTCCGTGATTAACCGACTGCATCACCTGTTGCGCTCGGCCGCATCCAGCGCGCCCTGCACGGCCGGCCAGTCTGCAGAGGCCCCTGGCACGGCGAATTGATAGACGATGCGGTGTTCGTACGTCTCGCCGGGGCGCACGATCGTCGACGGAAATGGCGGCCGGTTTGGCGCATCCGGAAATCCTTGCGGCTCCAGGCACACGCCACGCCCGAGCTCAGGATGGCTGCGATCCAGCCCCTGCCCTCCATAAAACTGCAAGGCGGGTGCGTTGCTCGTTATGCGCATGGCCACGCCGCTGTGTGGCGAGTACAGCTCGGCGGTGCAATGGCGGTGATCGGCCAGCACCAGGCAGTGATCGAAACCGCCGCCCGTTTGCAGTTGCGCATGGTTCGCCATGCCGCGCTCTTCAAGCGTCGCAGGCGCACGAAAGTCGAAAGGAGTGCCGGCGACAGCGGCGATGTCACCGGTGGGAATCAGCTGGTTGTCGACCGGCAGATAGTGGTCGGCCGGCACGTACAGCACCTGCGTCGCAGCGGGAATCGAAGCGTCACCCGCAAGATTGAAATAAGGATGATGCGTCAGGTTCAACGGCGTAGCGGCATCGGTGCTTGCGCGATACGTCAGTTGCAGGCATTGCCCCGCAAGCAGAAATTCCGCCTCCACATGCACTTGCCCTGGATAGCCTTCTTCGCCATCCGGCGACACGTATTGCAACAGCAGTCGTTGCGGTTCGCATGCGGCGACGGTCCAGATCCGGCGGCCAAAACCCACATGACCGCCGTGCAGATGATTGGCGCCTTCGTTCGCGCTCAGTGCATAACGCTGGCCTTCTAATTCGAAGCTGGCGCCGCCGATGCGATTGCTGAAGCGCCCCACGAGCACACCGAGATAATCGCTATCGTTGCGATACGCATCCAGATCCGGCAAGCCCAACACCACATCGATTGGGCCGCGTGCCGTTTCAATCTGCAGCCTGCGCAGAATGCCGCCGTAAGTCAGCACTTCGGCGGTCAGTCCTTCGCCAGTCAAGGTGATGGCGTGAATAGCGGTCGCGCCGATTCGTCCAAATTCGCGTTGCATGCGTCGATTCGTAAGCGGAAACAGTCACGCAGAATAGCGAGCTTCCCTCCCTTAAAACCATGGCAGGACGTATATGCCGTCACGCCTATTCGGCATTGCGGCATCGCAACAGATAGTGCATCGCATCATTGCAATAAACATATCGATATGGCGATTTAAATCATTAGTCTCTTATCGACACCCCATCCCATACTCGCCCCCACCGCACGGCTGCTGCATCAAGCGGCAACCAGGCGTTTCGCTGATCGCTCACCCCCTGACCCGCGGTCGCAAGTAACCGCCAAGACCAAAGGGGCCATAGCCGTATCGGCGCGCGGCACGACGCACACCCATGTAGGTGCGCGACATAACAAGGCCTTTGGGAGAGGGGAGTAAGCACAATGCAGATCGTGAGTAACACGCGGCGCATGCAGCGCCTGATGATCGGTGTCTTGCCGGCAGCACTGGCCCTGGCTCTGGCGACCACCGTGCATGCGCAAGACAACGGCGGCAACACCACTACACCGTGCAAAACTGTCGCGGCTGATGGCAAGCCTTGCAAGCCGGACATCACGCAGCTGGACACCGTGCAGGTGAACGGTGTGCGCGGCAGTATCGCCGACGCCATCGCCATCAAGCAGACCAGCCCGCTAATTGTCGATTCGATTGTCGCCGAAGACGTGGGCAAGCTGCCCGACAACAGCGTAGCCGCAGCGCTGCAACGCGTAACCGGCGTGCAAGTGGCGCGCAGCGGCGGCGAGGTAAACACCGTGTTGATTCGCGGTCTTCCCGACGTAGTCACCACGTTTAGTGGCCGCGACATCTTCACCACCACCGGGCGCAGCATTGCGCTGGCGGATATTCCCGCCGATCTCGTGCAACGCGTGGATGTCTACAAGACCAACGATGCGCGCAGCATCGAAGGCGGCATCGGCGGCCTGATCGACGTGCGCCTGCGCCGCCCCTTCGATTTCAAAGACGACTGGACACTGGCAGGCACGGCCAATGGTATCTACAGCCGTAATGCCGGCAACACCGATCCCTTTGGCAGCCTCACGGCCAACAAGATCTGGCACACCGACGCCGGCAAGTTCGGTGTGATGGCGGCGGCTTCGTATCAAAAGCAGCGTTACGAAGAAAGCAGCACCTTCAATTTCATTTCCGATCTGCGCAACAACCCCACCGGCGCGAATGGCCAGGTGTACATCCCCGAAACCATCGGTTCGATCTACAACCTGGGTGATCGTACGCGCCGCTCCGCCAATCTCACCTTGCAGTGGGCGCCCAACGACAGGACGGATATCTATTTCGAGAACTTCTACGTCGGTTATCGCAACACGTACGAGAACAACTTCTGGATTCCGCTGCCGGTGATCGTCAACGGCAGCAACGTCACCAGCCTCACCACCAAGCCCGGCACCAACGTCGTGCAAAGCCTGACCGCCGACAATCTATTCACGCTGACCAGCAACCAGGCGTTTCAATCCAGCTCCGATACGTATCAGAGCGCGCTCGGCGGTAGCTGGAAAGGCGAGCGCGTAACGCTCTCCACGGATCTGGCCTATACCTACAGCAAGGCGTCCACGCGCGACTTCATTCTCGATACCGGCTTTATCGCGCCGCGCATCACCATGAATTTCGATAACGGCGGCGCCACCAGCGCTAGGGTGACCAATGCCGACGGCAGCGTTTTCAATCTCGCCAACCCGTCGAATTACTTCCTCAACCAGTATTACGACCAATGGAACCGCCAGACCGGCAAGGACTGGTCGTGGAAAAACGACATCACCATTCGTGTGGATGCCGGCCCCATCAATGCCGTCGACGTAGGGCTTCGCACGAGCTGGCGCACCGCCACCAACATCGCCGCTGACACCGGCGGCCGTCCCAATATCACCGGCAGCACCGTTTTCATGAGCAGCTTTCCCGGCATGGCCAGTCTTACGCCATCCAATCTGCTCAATGGCGCGCTCAATACGTCGCCCAATCAGTGGATGCTGGCTAACGCCAACTATTTGTTGTCGCATTCGGCGCAAATACGCGCAGCCATGGGTTATAGCCCGGCCACGCCGGCCGCCAACCCCGCGCTGTATTTCAACGACAAGGAAGATACCTATGCGTTGTATGCGCAAGCGCGTTATGGCTTCAATCTCGGCAGCGTGCCCGTGGATGGCGCATTCGGCGTGCGCAGGGTGCGGCTGAATTCGACCTTGCAAGGCACGGAAATTCTCGGCAGCGAACAAACGCCCGTCAGCATCAACAAAAGCAGCGACGTATGGCTGCCCAGTTTCAGTGCAAACTTCAATCTGCGTGATGACCTGATGCTGCGTGCAGCTTATGGCAAGACCATCACGCGTCCTGCCTTTGCGGCACTCAATCCGCAATTGTCGCTCTATCAGGCCACCGCAACGATTCCCGCTACCGGCAGCGGCGGCAATCCCAATCTCAATCCGGTGCGTTCGAGCAATGCCGATCTGTCGCTGGAATGGTATTTTCGTCCCGCTTCGCTACTGTCGGCGGCGGTGTTCCATCGCGACATCAACGGCTACATCCAGACCTATGCCGACAGCGAAGTGGTCAACGGCGTCAGCTATCTGGTGAGCCGTCCGCGCAACACCGGCCATGGCACGCTGGAAGGTGCGGAATTGGCGTACACCCAGTTCTACGATTTTCTGCCGGGCTGGTTGTCCGGCCTGGGCACGCAGCTCAATGCCACCTTCATCAACGCCAACACGCAATCGCCAACAGGGCAGCGCCAGGATCTGGTCAACGTTTCCAAACGTGCCTATAACGCGATCCTGATCTATCAGAAAGGCCCCTACTCCGCCCGCCTCGCGTACAACTGGCGCAGCCGTTATGCCGTGGCCTACAACCCCGGCGGCGCTCAGCCGCAGTCCATCTACAACGCGCCCGTGGATGACCTGGACTTTGCCGTGAACTACGACGTGAACAAATACCTGACGCTCACCATGGAAGGCACCAATCTGCTGGGACACGTTGTGCATACGCAATTCGGCAACAATCAGTACTTGTTCCCGCGCGACGCGATCATGATGGAACGCACTTTCATGTTCGGCGTGCGCTTTCGCATGTAATTTCCCTTCCGCCGCTATCGTTATGATCGCGGCAGTGCCTTTTTTCGGATAAAGAAAACCGCCATGCCTGCTTCCATCGTAAAGAAACGCTTGCGTCTGTCCTTGTTGTTTTCCGCCCTGTTTCTTGCCAGCGGTTGGCTGCAAGCCGCCGACGTTGAAGTGCAAGGCAGTCTACGCACCGATCAACCCGGGCCGCAGGTATCGCGCTACATCTTCGGCCAGTTCGCCGAACACCTCGGCACCGGCATTTATGGCGGCATCTGGGTCGGACCGGATTCCAGCATTCCCAACACGCACGGCTATCGCAACGACGTACTGGCCGCGCTCAAAGCCATCGCCGTGCCCGATATACGCTGGCCCGGCGGCTGCTTCGCCGACGAATACCATTGGCGCGATGGCATCGGCCCGCGTGACAAGCGGCCAACCAGCGTCAACACGCACTGGGGCGGCGTGGAAGAACCCAACAGCTTCGGCACGCATGAATTCATGAACTTCACCGAGCTGCTTGGCGCCGACGCCTACGTTGCCGGCAATGTGGGCGATGCTTCGCCCGACGAACTGGCGCAATGGGTGGAATACATGACCGCACCCACGCGCTCGACGTTGGCCATGCAACGCCGCGCCAATGGCCGCGACAAACCCTGGAAGGTGGCCTTCGTCGGCGTCGGCAACGAACTATGGGGCTGCGGCGGCAACATGCGCGCCGAATACGCCGCCGACGTGTATCGCCGCTACCAAACCTTCGTAAAGGCGCCGGCCGATCAAACGATCCTGAAGATCGCATCCGGCCCGAGCGACGACGACTACCACTGGACCGAGGTGATGATGCGCGAGGCCGCCAAGTTCATGGATGGCCTCAGCCTGCATTACTACTCCGTGCCCGGCGGCTGGCCGCCCAACGCATCGTCCACCGATTTCGATGAAACCGCGTGGATCTCGACCTTGCAGAGCGCGCTGCACATGGACGAGCTGATCACCAAGCACAGCGCGATCATGGATAAATACGACCCGAAGAAAAAAGTCGCGCTAGTCGTCGACGAATGGGGCACCTGGTACAAGGGGTTGCCAGGCAGCAATCCAGGTTTCCTGCATCAGCAGAACACCCTGCGCGATGCACTCGTCGCCTCGCTGAACCTGGACATCTTCAGCAACCACGCCGATCGCGTGCGCATGGCCAACATCGCGCAGATGATCAACGTGCTGCAGTCGATGATCCTGACTGACGGCAACAAGATGCTGTTGACTCCGACATATCACGTGTTCGCGATGTACAAGCCTTACCAGGACGCCACCCATTTGCCGCTGGAGATCAGTACGCCGACTTATCGTCACGGATCATTTGCAGTGCCGGCGGTGCATGGCTCTGCGGTGAAGGCGAAAGATGGCCATGTGTATGTGGCGTTGACCAATCTTGATCCGGAGCACGCGGCCGAAGTGAGCGTGAAGCTCAGCGGCCACACCACTCAGGTGAGTGGACAGATTTTGACGGCGCCGGCGATTACTTCGCTTAATAGCTTTGAGCATCCAGATGCAGTCAAGCCGGCTGCTTTTTCAGGTGCGCGAATCAGTGATGGGACGTTGCAAGTCCAATTGCCGGCGAAGGCGATCGTGATGTTGAAGTTGCAGTGACCCAATACCCCATCGACAAACGTAGGCGGTCGAAGTCCGACCTCCACATCGTCGTCATACCCCACATCAAGAAAGTCCGCCTCTATCGCGCCCCAATTTAAGGAAGCTCTGATCTATTCCACGTACCCGTCACCGCGCCGGGTGCGTGGAATAGATCAGAGCATCCTTAAGTGTCTTAGCAAGCGCTGCGTATAGGCCCGGCATCCGGGCCTATCCTTTACACAAGCTACGTTGGAGGAAATTCATGCGTTTCAAGACCAGGTTTTTCACCACGATGCTCGCCTTGGTTTCACTCGGCTGCGTGCCCGTCGCCACCCAAGCCCAGGCAGCGCCGTGGACGCTCAGCGGGGCGCTCGTCACCCACGATCCGGACATCCAAAAGGAAGGCTCGACCTACTGGATCATGGAGACCACGGCCAATGCCGGCATCGGCGTGAAATACTCGTCGGACGGCACGACCTGGACCCAGGGCACCGCCATTTTCGGTAACGGGCTCAGCTGGTGGAAAGCCTATAATCCGTCGGCCGATCCGGCGCAGATCTGGGCGCCCGGCTGCATCAACTACAACAACACGACGGCCTGTTACTACGCCGTGTCGACCTTCGGCTCGCAGACTTCGGCGATCGGCCTGACCACCTCCGCGGGCGGCATCGCCGCCGGCAAATGGGTCGACAACGGCACCGTCATCACCTCCAACAGCAGCAATGCGTTCAATGCCATCGACCCGCAACCGGTGGCCGACTATTCCGGCAATCTGTGGCTGAGCTTCGGCTCGGCCTGGGGCGGGATCTATATAAGGCAGGTCAGCAAGTCGACCTTCCTGACAGTGGGATCCTCGACCAATATTGCCCGCGACACGTCGCAGGTCGTCGAGAACTCATTCATCGTCAAGCACGTCTTCAACGGCACCAACTACTACTATCTGTTCCTGTCGAAAGGCTCGTGCTGCAGCGGCGCCAGCAGCACCTATCACATCGTCGTTGGGCGCTCGACCTCGATTACCGGCCCCTATGTCGACAACAACGGCAATTCGATGATGAACGCCGGCTCCGGACTGACCATCGCATCCTCGGGTTCGCGCTTCATCGCGCCGGGTGGCGAAAGCGCCATCGGCGACACCATCATTGGGTGGTATGCGCTGGATTCGCAGAACAACTACACCCCGGTCCTGTTCATCAACAACCTGACCTGGAACTCCAGCGGCTGGCCGAACGCGCTCTGGTAAGTTCGGATGAAGAGGATCAGAGCCACTTGTCACACACATCGCTAAGTGGCTCTGACGCAGTTACGCAAAGGATGGTCATGTCTATGTTGCGCTGGCCAATCTCGATCCGGAGCACCCCGCCGAAGTGAATGTAAAGCTCAGCGGCGATGTGAGTCAGATAAGCGGGCAGATTCTGACTGCATGGACCATGACGTCGCTCAACACCCTTTAACACATGGATACAGTGAAGCCCGCTGCTTTTTCAGGCGCACGTATCAGCGATGGAAAGTTGCAGGTCAAGTTGCCGGCGAAGGCGATCGTGATGTTGAAACTGCAATGAGTCTTTCGAATCAAGATCAAGCCTCATCGACGCGAATGATTGTTTTCTCTCTGCTTGCAGAGGAGGACTGGGTTGAGCAAGCAAGTCTTCACGCAATCATCACGAACGACTGAACCATCGCCGCTATTCGCCAACGTCCTACACACTGAGATCCGGGAATGGAATGCTAGATTGCGCGTTCCATCGGTGCAGGGCGCACCGTCCAACCCAAGAAGGGGATCTTGTATGTCGAAGCTTGTCGCTCGTCGCACGTTGTTTACAGCACTGCTGGCATTGGGACTTTCCGGCGTCGCGAGTGCCGCGCCACCGACGCAAGGCCTCGGTCAAGCGTGGCCCAACGCCACGGATGTCAGCCTCAATCCGCACTACCACGCTTACAGCTTCATCTCGCAAGGGATCACTTATGTGCAGATCAACGATGCCGCCGGCAACCTGATCGGCGCGGTAGGCACGGCGAGCGGACAATTCATTGTCCTGCCAATCGGCAACTCGCAATCCGTAACAATACCGCAGCAACTGGCCGTAGCCACCCAAGCCACGCCAACTGCGTCTCCCTCAGCCGTCTACAACGATGGCAGCACCGTGATCACGGCAACGCCTATGAGTGATGGAACGACCACCTTGCAAGCGGCCACGCTGTCCCCGCAGACCGCCACGACGAGCACGCAAAGTGCCTCACAGATCTGCAACCCCATCACGTGCAGCACTCACGGTTCTTGAAAAAAATGCTTCACCAAAAACAGAAAAGCCCGGTGGATGCCGGGCTTTTCCGTTCAAGGATCAAGCATCAAACAAGTGATGCTTCGCCCGCCAGACCGCTCTCGATGACGCACCGAGCCCTCAAAAATCGCAGCGCGGTCTTGCAGCGCCTTCATTCCCAGACCGGTGCCTGCACGCATCAGGCGCGGTGCCAGGCGCTCCCATTGCACATGACTTAAATCGACGGGATGACGCCCGAACCGTAGCTGGATAAACACCCAACGTCGACCTGATCGCTCACCCGCTCGCAATCGCACTCGGACGACGTTCACGTCTCTGCTGCAGCACCCTTCAGCAATGCCTTCGCAAACCGTCCGATAGATAGCCTGATGAAGACTCGTCGACAGCCAGCTGACCGGACCTTTGAGATCACACGAGTAATGGATGCCCGCCTCATCGAGCATGCGCGCCACTGCGCCTTCTCGCAATGCGGATGGCAAGCCGCGTTCACGCCATGACTGCGGATACAACGTGTCGGCCAAGCCATAGAGTTGATCCTGCGCATCCAGCGCAACACGCAAGTAGCCACCGTCATCGAGAGCCGGCTGCAAGTGGCGCAAACGCCCCAGCATCAACATGTAGCCACCACGCACTGTCTCGCGAATCTGATCCAGCGCCTGCGCAGTGGAGCGCATCTGCATTTCACCGATCTGGAAGTTGCTGCGGGCAAGTTCCAACGCAAGCCGCATGTCGGCCTGTTCTTTCTCGGCCCGCTGATTGAGCACGCCGATGCGCGCGCCGACCATCAACATCGTGCTGATCGCAAAGGCCACGATGACTTCGGCCTGCAAGGTGCCTTGATCAAATTGCTCAGGCATCAAAACGACCACCGCAAGGCTCGCCAACGTACCCCCGAAAGCAGCGCCTTGCCAGCCATGCCGCAGTGCCAGCCACACCACCGGCAAGAACAGGCACATCTGGGCGATCTCTCGCACGTGTGGCGACCTGAAACCGATCCACAGCAACACTGCCAGCATCGGCACGATCAGACACACACTCTCGAACACAGCGCGGCTTTCGAGTGCATGCGTGAACAGCTCTTTCCAGCCGTGACGCTGCAAGCGTTCGTGGAAAGCGAACGTGATCGGAACCAGCGTCAGGATTCCCAGGAAATTGCCAAGCAGCCACTCGGCAGCCAACTGGTCGTAATGGATGGGTGGGAAGTTCACCGGTACTTTCGCGGCGAACACCATCAACAGGTTGTAAGCGGCACCCGCCAGCGACACGACGAGCGCGCTGACCAGCATGACAAACACATGCGCCTGTCCCGCTTTGCCAATCAGTGGGCCACGCTCACGTGCCACATAAACAATGGGTGCGGCGAACGCCGTAGCCGGCAACAGATTCAGCAAAGCCCAGGCAGGCCCAAGCTCGGTCCAGCACGCGATGCTCATGGGAACGAGCGCCAGCTCTTCGCCAATGATAAGCGCCGCCCAATAGCGATAGGGCACCAGGGACAAAACCGCCACACGTACACCGGCCAACAAAACGTAATGGGGAATGATGATCTGCCGGAACAGCCACAGCCCAAGCGCATAAGCGGCGACCACAGTCGCCTGCTTGCATCCATTTCTTGCGAGCGCCCACACACGTTCGTGCATCGTCTCCAACTCCCCAGTGGATCCATGACGCGGAACAAATTTTTGCAACGATCTAGGTCGGGCTGTGAAACTGAAGTGAAAAGCGGCCCTATGCTTGGCGCCTCGCTATCTTACTTCGCGCAAAGACGCCCCTGCTGCGGACTTTGGGAAGTGTGACGGGTGTCGTGAAGTCAGCCATCACATGCGTTTCAACGCTCCAGTGCCGCCTGATCCACCGCGGGCCATCCTTTTGCATCCCACCTCATCGGCAGAATATGCAACTTCGGCAAGCCACCATCCTTGCCGTCGTACGCATGGAACACCAGGTAATCCTTCCCGTTGAAGGTATACGCACTGTTGTGTCCCGGCCCGGCCCATCGCGCGGTGCCGTGCAGTACTTCGCTGCCGCCGCCTTGATCAAGGCGCTTTCCGTTCTTGTCCAAGTACGGCCCCGTTAAATCTTGCGAGCGGCCGATCATGATGCGATAGCTGCTTTGCATGCCGCGGCAGCAGTAATCCCAGGACATGAAGAGGTAGAACCAGCCGTTCTTGCGGAAGATGAAAGGTGCTTCCAATGCTGCTGGGCCGGGATCGGCATCGTCGGTGAAGATGGAGCGTTCGCGCTTGGCGATTGTGTACCACTGTTGTGGTTCGTCCAGATGAAGTCGATCTTCGGTGAGCCGAACTAGTTTCAGTCCGCCCCAGAAGGAACCCAAAGTGAGCCACGGTGTGCCATCGGTATTGGTGACAAGGTTGGGATCGATCGCGTTCCACAAATCGCGTTGCGGCACGGAGCGAATAAGGATGCCGTGGTCCACCCATTTGAAATCGGGACTGGACGGATCAAGCGTGGCGTTCGTGGCCACACCGATGGCCGAGGTATTTTTGCCGCCTTTAGAAATCGCGTAGTACAGCGTGTAGACGCCATTATGAAAGGTTACGTCCGGCGCCCAGATGTGGCCGTTGAAGTCGGGCACAACGTCATAAGCCCATGCAGGAATCTTGGTGAATACCGGCGGCTCGGCTTTCCATGTCTTGAGGTTCTTCGAGCTGTAGACGGTGATGCCGGGACCCGTGACGAACAGATACCACGTATCGCCTTGTTGCGCGATGACGGGATCGTGCGCCAGCACATCGGCCGAATAGCCCTTGTGTGGCCGGGCCGTCGGCGGCGCTTGCAGCATGTTTGCGTTGGTCTGTTGGGTGGCCATGCATGCGGCGCTCACGACAAGCGTCAGCATTGCTGCCAGCGCACGCACGAAACTCATGCAGCCACTCCGGTCGGCCACTCCACCTCCCGCTGTGGACGACCGAATATCGGCATACCCTGCGCATCCCACGACAGCGGCTGCACGCGTGCGTGGCGATCCGCATTCCACAGTGGGTCGCCTTCAATCTCGCGATAGTCGCGTGCGTGGTAGATCATCAGATCGGTTTCGCCATCCGCGCTTACGGTGAAACTGTTGTGACCGGGGCCAAAAATTTGTTGCTCCGCATCGGTGACGAATACCGGCGCGGGAGATTTATGCCAGGCGCCTGCATCAAGCAGATCAGCATGTGCATCGGCCCATAGCAAGCCCATGGCGTAACGCTCGTCCGTGGCGCTCGCCGAGTAGGCGATCAACACTTTGCCATGGCGAATCAACACAGCCGGACCTTCGTTGACTGCGAAGCCCTGCACTTCCCAATCAAGCTCTGGCCGGCTCAACAAGATCGGCGTGCTGGCCAACGTCGTCGGCGTTGCCAAAGGTGCGATATAGAGGTTGGAGTTGCCGGGAATATTCGGATGTTTCTGCGCCCATACGTAGTAATCGCGGCCGCGATGGCGAAAGGTGGTGGCATCCAGGCAGAAAGCATCGATGCCGCTATCGACCCGACCGGCAAAAGACCATTCGCCGGTGGTGGGATCGGATGCAAGATTGCGCAACGCGTACATGCGGTGCTGGAACAAGTCGTTCTTGATTTCGCGCGATGGCGCCGCTGCAAAGTAGATGTACCAGGCGTCGTCGAAACGATGAATCTCCGGCGCCCAGATCAACGCGCTCGCGGGGCCGCTTGCAGGTGCACGCCACAGCACGAACTCTTGCGCCGTGGCCAGTCCTTCGAGCGTGGCCGAGCGACGAAGGATGATGCGATCGTATTCCGGCACGGAAGCCGTGAAGTAGTAGTACCCATCATGCCGCCCTACGAAAGGATCGGCGCGATTGAGTATGAAAGGGTTGGCGAGTTTCATGGCAGACATTCCGTGGTGCGACGGGCAAGCAGATGCGTGTGCTGCTCGTCGGAGGGCGCGTCGATTTCCTCGACAATCTGGCCCTTGAGCTGGTGGTAGTACGCATCGGTGATGCGGTAGCGGTACATCAGGCCACCCATCAGCACGTGAAACGCGCCCGGGATGATCGTCAACATCAACGCAATGCCGGTGAGCGTGTAGCTGCTTTGCGGCCGATCCGGCACATAGTCGAAGCCGGCAAGCAGCCAACCGACAATGGCCCCCGCCACGCCCATGCCAGCCTTCTGGCAAAAGGAAATGCCGCCAAAGGCAAGGCCCGATACGCGCCTACCTGTGCGCGCGTGACCGTAATCCACGGCTTCGGCGATGGCCGACCAGAACACCGGCGCGTGCAGGTCCACCACAAACGAGATCAGGAAATACAAAACGAAAGCCAGCACCACGTCGCCTGGCTTCACCAGCACGAACATCATCACGCTAAGCGCGCCCACCACCAGCTGGCTGTAGCGAAACAGCTTGACCTTGCAATACACCTTGGTGATCCACGTCGAAGCCACCATGGCGAGGATGGCTGCAGTCACGCCGGTAGCCATGAAGGCGGACATCAAGCGTGCATCGCCGTGCAGGTAGTACTTGGCGTAGTACGCGGCGACCGAGCCGCGAATCACATAGCCGATCGTGCCCACCACGCAGACTGTCGCGAGCACCATCCATTGATCGTTGCGCAACAGCAATCGCAGCTGTTCGCGAAGCGGTTTGTGATCGACCTTATGTTGGATGCGTTCGGTGGTGCTGAAGAAACAAAACAGGAATAGCAATGTCGCCATCAGACCCATCAGGCCCATCGCCCACTTGTAGCCATCCGCCAGGCGAGCGCCGCCCCACGCCACCGCAAGCTGCGGCACCACGATGGTGACGAGAAATGCGGCGACCTTGGCGAAGAAAAGACGATAGCCGTTCGCCGACAAACGCTCTTGCGGATCGGCGGTGAGCACACCGATCAGCGAGATGTAGGGAATAGTGACGGCGGTGAAGATCAGCATCACCAACAGGTAGGTTGCGTATGCCCATACCAGCTTCAGGTTGTAAGCGAGATCGGGCGTGGTGAAGGTCAAGAACACCGAGATGCCGAACGGCAACGCCATGACCAGGAAATAGGGCCTGTAACGTCCCCAGCGCGTGGTATGGCGATCGGTGAAAGTGCCCATCAGCGGATCGGCGACCGCATCGACCATACGTACCAGGATGAACAGCAGCGCGACGTCTTGCGGTTTGAGCCCAAAAACATCGGTGTAGAAGAAAGTGACGATCAACATCATCGATGAAATGACGACATTCACTGCCATGTCGCCGGCACCATAGCCGAGTTTCTCGATCACGCTCAGCTTTTGATCTTGCACTTCGCTCATCAGCTTTCCCCCTGCTCCGGCGCGCGGCGAACCAACAATCGTTGCAACAGACAGAACATCAGCAACAGCAGGCCGATAGCGATGCGCGTCCACCAGGAACTAAGCCGGCCGTCGAACGCGATCAGGGTCTGGATCAACCCAAGGATCAACACACCGAACAAAGTGCCTGCCACATGACCGCGCCCGCCGGTCAACAGCGTGCCGCCGATGACTACGGCAGCGATGGCATCCAACTCCAATCCCAATGCGTGCTGGCTGTACCCGGACAACATATAAAGTGCGTACACCACACCCGCCAGCGCCGAGCAGAAGCCGCTCAGCGCATACACGCGAATCACCGTGGAAGCGACTGGCAACCCCATCAAACTCGCCGATTGCGGATTGCCGCCAATGGCGTAGACCGCACGACCGAATGAAGTAAACCCAGCCAGCAACACACCCGCCGCAACCACTACTAACGCCACCAATGCGCCCACCGACAAGCTGGCGCCCAACAGCGGAATGCGAATGCTCGCCACTGCTGCCATGAATGGATGATCGATACCGATCGAATCAACGCTGATCAAGGTTGCAAGACCGCGCGCGAGAAACATCCCGGCCAGCGTCACCACGAACGGTTGCAATGTATAACGCTGGATCAGCAGACCCATGCATGCACCCAGGCCGGTACCAAGCAGCAGCACCACGCTGATGGCGGCCAAAGGATGCCAACCATGTCGCTGAATCAGCGCCGCCTGCAATACGGTGGAGAGTGCAATCACTGCACCGACCGACAAATCGATGCCGCCAGTCAGAATCACAAAGGTCAGCCCCACCGCTGTGATCAGCAGGAAGGCGTTGTCGATCAGCAGATTCGCGAATACCTGCGGCGCCAGCAGGCCGTCGTAGAACACGCCGCCGACGAGCGCCATCGCCACGAATAGACCGAGTGGAACCGCTAGCGCGAGATGCCTGGCCTCGCGTGCGCCGCCAATGAAAGCAGCGATAGATCTCGCCGCATTCATGTCTGTTCTCCCTTGCGCACCCACGGCAACCATGCGCGAACCTGGCTGCGAAAGTCGGCCGACTGCAACACCATGACAACGAACACCAACACGGCCTTGACCACCAGGTTCAGTTGCGGCGGCAGACCGACGGCATAAATGGTGGATGTCATGGTCTGCAGGATCAGCGCACCGATCAGGCTGCCTGCAAGGCTGAAACGTCCACCGCTGAGCAAGCTTCCGCCAATGCTCACGGCGAGAATCGCATCGAGCTCGAACAACTGGCCGGCGTTATTCGCATCGGCGCTGTCGACGTTGGCGCTGACCAACACGCCTGCCATGCCCGCGCTGAGGCCGCAGAATATGTACGTAGCAAGGATGATCGCGCCGGCGCGCACACCCGCCACCTTCGCCGCTATCGGGTTATGGCCGATAGCACTCGTGAACAAACCCAATGCACTGTGGCGTAACAACCATTGCAAACCAACGAACACCGTTGCAACCACATAAAGCGGAAACGGCAAGCCCAGCAGAAAGCCGTTCGCAAGGAATCCGTAGGGCGCGCAATACACGGTGATGATCTGCCCACCACTGATGAGCTGCGCCACGCCGCGACCGGCCACCATCAGGATCAGCGTGGCGACGATCGGCTGCATGCCCACCTTCACCACGAGCAAGCCGTTCCACAATCCGCACAACGCGGCCACCGTGAGCGCAGCAACAATGGCCCAGGCGAGTGGCAAAAGATTGCTGCCTGCATGAGCAGCTTGCACCTGTGTAAGCGTCCACGCTGCCACGGTCGCGGTCAAGGCCAGCACCGCACCCACCGAAATATCCAGCCCGCGCACGGCGATCACCAGCGTCATGCCCAGCGACACCAGAATCAGCGGCGCAGCGCGATTGCCGATGTCGATGAGGTTGCCGTACAGATGACCGTCGCGCCAATGCAGAGCGAGAAATCCGGGATTGAACACACCATTGCCCAACAGCAGCAAGGCGAGCGTCAGTAGCGGCCAGAACAATGGCTGAGCCACAAAGCGCCGCAGCCAGGGTTGTGTCGCGAAGGATGTGGAAACGGGCACCATCGACTCGCTCACTTCACGCCACCTCGCCCGCATCGCCGGCGATAAGCGCCAATATCTCCTGCTCGCTGCAACCGCCGGGCAATTCGCCAACCTTGCGGCGCTCCCGCAGCACGGCAATGCGATCGCACAAACGCAGCACCTCTTCGATTTCGGCGGAGATAAACAGCACCGCCATGCCCTGCCCGGCCAACCGCACCACTTCAGCCATGATGTCCTGCTTGGCGGCAATGTCGATACCGCGCGTGGGTTCGTCGAGAATCAACAATCGCGGCGCGGTCGCCAGCCAGCGCGCCAGCACGACCTTTTGCTGATTGCCACCGGACAGTTGGCCTGCGAGGGTTTCGATGCTCGCCGTTTTAACACCGAGCGCTTTCACCAGTTTCGTTGCGAGAGCTTCCTGCTGCGTTCGCGACAACGTGCGGCGCCAGCCCATGCGCGTCTGCAAGGCGAGCACGACGTTTTCGCGCACCGACAACTCAGCAATGATGCCTTCGGTTTTGCGCTCTTCCGGACACAACGCCAAACCCTGCGCCACGGCGTCGGCCGGATGATGCAGGTCCGCCGCTTCGCCTTGAATGTCGAGCCGGCCCTCGCCGGGGCGATCAAGACCGAACAGCAACCGCGCCAATTCGGTGCGACCGGAGCCGAGCAACCCGGCAAGTCCAAGCACTTCCCCGCGACGCACCTGTATATCCGTGGCGTGCAGCTTGCCGCGCCTTCCCAGGCCATGCGCCGACAGCACGACTGGCGCATCGGCAGCAGGACGATGCTCGCTATCGCGGCCTTCCGCCAGCGCAATCTCGCGTCCCACCATGGCCGATACCAACGCGGGCTGTGGCAACTCGTCAGCCAGATATTCACCGACGCGGCGACCGTTACGTAATACGGTGATGCGATCGGATACCGCGTAGACCTGATCGAGAAAGTGCGTAACGAACATGATCGCCAGCCCCTGCTCACGCAGGCGGCGCATGACCTTGAACAGCTCCTGCACTTCGCCTTCGTCAAGGCTGGACGTCGGCTCATCGAGAATCAACACACGCGCCGATACGCCGATGGCACGCGCAATCGCCACCATTTGCTGGATCGCCACCGAATACGTCGCCAGCGGCCGATCCACGTTGATGTCCAAACCCACCGCCGCAAGCACATCGCGCGAGCCACGGCGCACTGCGCGCCAATCGATAAAACCGAAACGGCGTGGATAACGGCCTGCGAAAATATTTTCCGCGACCGAGAGGTTCGGGCACAGATTCACTTCCTGGTACACGGTGCTGATGCCCAGCGCCTGTGCTTGCACGGGTGTAGTCGGTGCGACGAGTCGCCCATCCAGCGACACCTGTCCACTGTCGGCGGAGATCACCCCCGTCAGCAATTTGATGAGGGTGGATTTACCCGCGCCGTTTTGGCCCATCAGGGCGTGGATTTCGCCGGCGCGCAGGCAGAGTTCGACGCCGTCGAGCGCCACGCTGCCGGCGAAGCGCTTGCCGACACCTGTCGCGTGCAGCACTACGGAAGGCGAAGCTGGCGCGCTCACCGTACAAGCTCCTTGGCGGATGGCGTGCGGTGAGTCGATCGCATCACGAGACGCCTCAATATTTGCGCTTCGGCAATTCGGACGCTGCCTGGTCCTGCGTGAATACACCTTCCTGCACAACCACACGCTTGGGCACCGGCTTGCCGGCGGCCACGTCGCGAATCAGTGACGCTAGTTGCGGACCAATCAGCGGATTGCATTCGATGGTGGCATTGAGTTTGCCGTCCTTCATCGCTTCGAACGCGCCATGCACGCCATCGATGGACACGATCTTGATGTCCTTGCCCGGCTTCAGTCCGGCTTCTTCGATGGCAAGAATGGCGCCGATCGCCATGTCGTCGTTGTGCGCGAAAACGACATCGATGTTGCGGTCGGCTTTCAGGAACGCCTCCATCACTTCCTTGCCTTTGGCGCGCGTGAAGTCACCGCTTTGCGAGTGCGTCACCTGGAAGCGCGAATCGGTATCGATGATTTCGTGGAAGCCCTTCATGCGATCGATCGCCGGCGCCGAGCCGACCGTGCCCTGCAATTGGGCAATGCGGATCGGGCCGGATTTGCCCTTGCTGTCCTCGACCAGCCAGCGCGCGGCGCGACGGCCTTCTTCGACAAAGTCGGAGCCGATCAAGGTTACATAGAGCGAATCGTCGGAAACCTTCACCGCGCGATCGGTCAGCACCACGGGAATATGCGCGGCCTTGGCTTCGCGCAGCACCGGCTCCCAACCGGATTCGACCACGGGCGAGAACGCGATCACGTTCACGCGTTGCGCGATGAACGAGCGTATCGCCTTGATCTGGTTCTCCTGCTTCTGCTGTGCATCGGAGAATTTCAGCTTGAAGTCGTCGCCACCGAGCGCAGCCTTGATCGATTCGGTGTTGGCGGTGCGCCATTCGCTTTCGGCGCCGACCTGGCTGAAGCCGACCACGATCGGCGCCTTGCCGTCCGCGCTGCCCGCTTGTTTGTTCGAACAGGCGCCAAGCAGTACCGATACCGCCAGCAATGCGCACGCTACAAAACGCTGCTTCATGTTTTCTCCCTCTCGCGCATCACGCACAGCCCCTCCGCCGTATGCGATGTGCTGTTCGTCAGGCCGCCGTGTAGGCGGTCTTCACGGTCGTATAGAACTCCACCGCATAGCGACCCTGCTCGCGCGGACCATAGCTGGAATCTTTGCGGCCACCGAACGGCACATGCGGATCGACGCCAGCAGTAGGCAAATTGACCATAACCATGCCCGCTTGCGCATGCCGCTTGAAGTGCGTGGCGTGCTTGAGTGAATTGGTGACGATACCTGCGCACAGGCCAAACGTGGTGTCGTTGGCCAAAGCCAGCGCATGTTCGTAGTTGTCGGCGCGCAACAGCGCAGCCACCGGGCCGAAGATTTCTTCGCGCGCGATGCGATGGCTGGGCACGACAGCAAATAAAGTCGGCACAAGAAAGTGGCCGCGTGTGGCGGCTTCGACATGCCCGCCACCGAACAACAGCTCGCCGCCGTCTTCATGGCCGGCCTGGATGTAAGAAAGATCGGTTTCCAATTGCGTCAAGCTGGCCACCGGGCCGATATCGACCCCGGCTTCGAGCGCATTGCCGACCTTGATTTGCGCCAGCCGTTTGCGCATGCGTTCGGCAAACTCGTCGTAAATCGCTTGCTCCACGATCAGGCGACTGGAGGCCGTACAGCGTTGGCCGGTGGAGAAATAGGCGCCGTTTACCGCACACTCCACTGCTTTATCCAGATCCGCATCCGCCAGCACCACCAACGGATTCTTGCCACCCATTTCGAGCTGGATCTTCAAGCCACGCGCAGCGGCCTGTCGCCTCAGCGCATTGCCGACCGCCACGGAGCCGGTGAAGGTCAATGCATTGAGCTGCGGATGTTCGACCATCGCCGCGCCAACCGTGCGACCGGGACCGATAAGCATGTTGAATACGCCGGCGGGCAAACCCACGCGACTGAGTATCTCGGTGAGCGCCCATGCGCTGCCCGGCACGATTTCGGCAGGCTTGAACACGACGGTGTTGCCGTAGGCCAAGGCGGGGGCGATTTTCCAGGCGGGAATGGCCAGCGGAAAATTCCATGGTGCGATGATGCCGACCACGCCGACCGGTTCGCGCGTAATCTCCACGTCCACACCGGGACGCGTCGAAGCCAGCTTTTCGCCAGGGATGCGCAACGCTTCGCCCGCGAAGAACTTGAAGATCTGTCCGGCACGCGCCGCTTCGCCGATGCTTTCAGGCAAGGTCTTGCCTTCTTCCATCGCCAGCAGCCGACCCAGCTCTTCTTTGCGCGCAAGGATTTCGCTGCCGACTGCATCGAGGATGTCCGCGCGCTGTTGCGGCGTGCTCAATGCCCATTTGGGCGATGCGGCTGCCGCCGCCTCCACCGCCTCTGCCGTCAGCGCAGCATCGGCCTGGCCGTATTCGCCTACCGGATGATCGAGATCGGACGGGTTTTCATTCGGTACGCTGCCGTTGCCGGCAATCCAGCGGCCGTCGACGTAGCTCTGAAAACGCTGGTTCATGCTTGCTCCCGTGACGGTGACGATTTACAGCGCGCGGACTTTGTCCAGCGCGAAGTTGGCCGCGATGGTGCGCAAGGGATTGCTCAACGGCGCACCAAGCTCTGGCAGCTCAATTTCGAAGCGATCACCTGGTTGCGTGCGAACCCCATCGGCAAAGCTCAACGTAGCGGTGCCGAAGAAATGCAGATGCACATCGCCGGGACGACGATGCGCGGTGTATTTGAAGTGGTGATATTCCAGGTTGGCCAGCGAGTGGCACATGTTGGCTTCGCCGGTGAGGAAGGGCTTTTCCCAGATCACGCTGCCGTCGCGATGAATGCGGCTGGTTCCGCGCAAGTCGGCCGGCAGTTCGCCGGTGCGCAACTCCGGACCGATGGCGCATGAGCGCAATTTGGAATGGGCGAGATACAGATAGTTTTTGCGCTCGGTGACGTGGTCGGAAAATTCGTTGCCGATCGCAAAACCCAATCGATAAGGCTGTCCGTCGTCGCCGATGACATACAAGCCGACCAACTCGGGTTCTTCGCCACCATCCAGCGCGAAATCAGGCGACGGCAACGCGTCGCCTGGCGCCACCACGATGTCGCCATTGCCTTTGTAGAACCACTCCGGTTGCGCACCGGGCTGACCGTCATGCGGGATGCCGCCTTCGACGCCCCACTGGAACATCTTCATCGAATCGGTCAGCTCGTGATCGGCCTTTTGCTTGAGCTGTTGATGCATGGCGTCGCGTGCAGCGGCGCTGCCTAGGTGAGTCAGCCCCGTGCCAGTGACAAGACAATGCGCGGGATCGGGATGATGGAGCGGACTGAGCACACGGTGTCCCGCCAACAGATCGCGGTAATTCAGTGCGGTGTTTCCGAGCTTCGCTTGCGCAGCCTGATCGATCGTCTGACCTGCGGCGATCGCCGATCGCGCCAACGCATACATGGAAGAGATGCCGTCCAGCAACCGCACCTGCCCGCCACCGTTGTCCACCACGCCAACGCGTGTCGCGGCGGCATCATCGAGAAGCTGGATCAATCGCATCGTGTCGTCCTACCCCGCAAGCCAGATTATTGAGACCGAAAACCCTCCGCACACGAGCCTGCCGGTGTTAGAGCCTGTTTGATATCTCAGTGTGGTTCGCCTGGCCCCTGAGTAGCCGCCAGGCGGGCGGCGCTGAGATATCAAACAGGCTCTTACACAGCAGCAGACCGGAGGCAGGCCCGGTGCTGGCTATTCTGCGATTGCAACGGATATACAACAAATATAGATTTGGAACACATCGATATCAAAGCGCATATCTCATGCATGCCAACCCTTGGTTCCTTCGCGCCCGATTGAAGACACGCCAGCTCATGCTGCTGATTGCCATCGAGGAGGAAGGCAATATCCATCGGGCCGCCGAAGTGCTCAATATGTCGCAGCCCGCTGCCTCGAAGCTGCTCAAGGATCTGGAGGACATGCTGGGCGTATCGCTGTTCGAGCGGCTGCCGCGCGGCATGCGCCCAACCTGGTACGGGGAAAGCCTGATCCGCCACGCACGTATTTCCCTCTCCAGCCTGCGCGAGGCGGGAGCCGAGATTGAGGCGTTGAAAACCGGCCACGCGGGCACCGTCGCCATCGGCGCCATTGCCGGGCCTTCCATGACGCTGCTGCCGAGCGCGCTCGCGCGCATCACCCGCGAGCGCCCCGATCTTCGTGTATCGCTGCTGGTGGAAAGCAGCGATGTGTTGCTGGAACGGCTGGCGCAGAATCGCGTCGACTTTCTGGTGGCGCGCCTGTTCGCGCGCCACGACAAGAGCCAGTTGCACTACGAAGCGCTGGCAGAGGAAGAGGTGTGCGCCATCGTGCGCCCACAGCACCCGATTCTGTCGCTGCCCAAGGTCGAGCTGAGTCATCTCGCGCAAGCGGATTGGATCGTGCCGCCGGTAGGCAGCGTGTTGCGCCATCGCTTCGAGTTGATGTTCCAGAGCGCTGGCCTGGAACCGCCGCGGCAGGTGATCGGTACGGCGGCCTTGATGTTCCTCTCCAAGATTCTGCAGGAGACCGACTACATGGCGGTGGTGCCGACCGATGTGGCCCGCCACTACGCGGAGTTCGGCATGGTGGCGGTGGTGCCTTACCAATTGTCCTGCCGCATGGATTCCTTCGGCATCATCACCCGCCGCGATTGGCTGCTTTCGCCTGCGGCGCACACGGTGTTGAAGGCCGTGAAGGAATCGGCGGTGGAGATTTACGCTGCAGCGCTGGATTAGGACCAACCGGCATCGACCACAAACTCCTGCGCGGTACACGCCCGCGATTGATCCGAAGCCAAAAACAGCGCCATCGCCGCGATATCGGCCGGCATCACTTTGTCGGGCAAACATTGATTGCGGCGCAGCTCCTGCTCGCCCTCTTCGTCCAACCACAGCGCGATCTGGCGTTCCGTCATCACCCAACCTGGCGTAAGCACGTTGACGCGAATGCGGTGTGCGCCCAGTTCGCGCGCCAGACCGCGTGTAAGGCCGTCGACCGATGACTTCGCCGTGGCGTACACAGGATAGCCGCCCGTTTTGGTCTGCCAGCCGGTCGAGCCGAGGTTGACGATCGAACCGCCGCCAAGGCGCTGCATGCCCGGCACCACGGCTTGAATGGCGAAAAAGGCGGGCCGCTGATTCAGGGCGATGCGCCGATCCCAGTATTCGGCCGTGACGTCGGCAAGCGCGTGGCGATCGTCGCTGCCGACGTTGTTGATCAGTACATGGAAATCGCCAAGCTCGGCGGTCGCATCGACGATGGACGTCTGCAGCGCAGCAACATCGGTGACGTCGCAGCACCGGTACCAAGGTTTGGGCAACCCCATGGCCGCCACATGCGCGGCCAATTGGCCACTGGCGTCCTCGGCGATATCAATAAAGGCAACGTGCGCGCGCTGGCGGGCAAAGGCTTCGACCATGGCTGCGCCGATGCCGCTGCCGCCGCCGGTGATGAACACCCGGCGCCCGCGCAAGTCCGGATACGAAACCGCGGTATCGACCTTGGATGACTCGATCTGCATCTTTAGGAACCCCTCTCAAAAACGATGCGCATCGATAATGAAACGTATATCGATACGGCAAATATTGTCATTTTTACCGTATCAATATGCTCTGTAGCATCGGTGGCGTAAAGCGTCTTCATCTCGCAAGACGGCTGGCCAGGTCATCCCGTCTTCATACCGCCACTGAGGAATTTCTTTTTCTATGGGCTCACCCAAGAAGCCATCCAGACGCAGCCAAGAATGGTTCGGCCGGGAAGGCAAGCAAGGCTTCTACTACCGCAGTTGGCTCAAAAGTCAGGGCCTGCCGCATGACATGTTTGACGGACGCCCGGTGATCGGCATCTGCAATACGTGGTCGGAACTCACGCCGTGCAATGCTTCGTTCCGCGAGCTGGCCGAGCATGTGAAGCGTGGCGTCTACGAAGCTGGCGGATTGCCCTTGGAATTTCCGGTGATGTCGCTGGGCGAAACGCAGGTGCGGCCCACGGCGATGCTGTGGCGGAATCTGGTCAGTATGGATGTGGAGGAATCGATTCGCGCCAATCCGATCGACGGCGTGGTGCTGTTGATGGGTTGCGACAAGACCACGCCGTCGCTGTTGATGGGTGCTGCCAGCGTCAATCTGCCCACCATCGGTTTGTCCGGCGGCGCATCGCTATCGGGCAATTGGCGCGGCTGTCCGATCGGCTCCGGTACCGGCGTTATCCAGATGTCGGAAATGGTTCGCGCAGGTGAGTTGAGTCAGCAGGATTTTGTGGAGGCCGAAGCGTGCATGCAACGCTCCAAAGGAACGTGCATGACCATGGGCACGGCTTCAAGCATGGCCTGCATGGTCGAGGCGCTGGGTATGTCGCTGCCGGAGAACGCGGCGATACCGGCGGTCGATGCACGACGTTTCAGGCTGGCGCATCTGACCGGCCGCCGCATCGTCGAGATGGTGAAAGAAGATATGCGCATGTCGAGCATTCTCACGCGTGACGCTTTCGAGAACGCTATCAAGACCAATGCTGCGATCGGTGGCTCGACCAATGCCGTGATCCATCTACTGGCGCTCGCCGGCCGCATCGGCGTGCCGCTGAGCCTGGATGATTGGGACCAGCTGGGCTCACGCTTGCCGTGCCTGGTCAATCTGAAACCATCCGGCCAATATCTGATGGAAGATTTCTATTATGCCGGCGGTCTTCCCGCCGTGTTGCGCGAAATGGCGCCGCATCTGGCGCTGCAGGCTATTACCGCCAACGGCCACACGCTGGGCGAAAACATCGCCGAGGCACCGTGCTGGAATCGCGACGTGATTCGCCCGCTCGCCGAACCGTTCAAACCCCAAGCGGGTATTGCCGTGCTGCACGGCAATCTCGCGCCGGACGGTGCGGTCATCAAACCGTCGGCTGCGTCGCCGCATTTACTGCAGCATCGCGGTCGCGCTGTCGTGTTCGAGAACATCGAGGATTTCAAGAAGCGCATCGACGACGATGCCTTGGACATCGACGAAACATGCGTGATGGTGCTGAAGAACTGCGGTCCTCGCGGTTATCCGGGCATGGCCGAAGTCGGCAACATGCCGCTACCGCCAAAGCTGCTCAAGCGCGGCATCACCGACATCATTCGCATTTCCGACGCACGCATGAGTGGCACCGCGTACGGCACTGTGGTGCTGCACGTTTCGCCTGAAGCTGCGGCGGGCGGAACGCTTGCCCTGGTCCGCGATGGCGATTTCATCGAACTGGATGTGCCGAACCGACGCGTGCATCTGGATGTGTCAGAAGTGGAACTGGCGCAACGTCGTGCTGAGCAAAAGGCGCCGCCTGCGCCGGCTCGAGGTTGGGTGAAACTCTATGTCGATCATGTGCAGCAGGCGCATCTGGGCGCGGATCTCGACATTCTTGTTGGCGGAAGCGGCGATGACGTGGGGCGCGATTCGCACTGAGGTGTAAATGCTGCGAGGCAAACGCGTGCACGGCGACGCAGGGATTGCGTCCCAGCCTACGAACCATCCAGATCAGGTGCTGTAGGTGCGGTCTTTCCAGCGCGAGCGGACACCACGCCAATAGCGAATGGCCGAGCTCCACGTCATGCCGAGGTACAGCACGGCACCGAACGGCAGCAACAACGCCCAGGCGAGGCGCATGTTGTAGTAACGCAGCATGGGCAGGTAACTCAGCATCATCGCAACCAGGGCGATCAAGCCAAGGCGCCAAGTGATGTGAGATGCCAGCAACATGAAAGGTAAGCCATAAGCGATGACGAATAACACCGTCACCACCAGCAGCAGCGACGTGGAATAGCCGAGCTGCGTGAAGGCCGAGCGCGCCACCATGTCATGGATGGAACCAAGGCTGCCGTAAGGGCGCAGACTCACGACACCACGACTGAGACCGAGCCAGATGCGATAGCCGGCGTTCTTCACCTGTCGCGCAAGCGTGCAATCGTCTATCAATGCATTGCGCAGACTGGCGAACGCACCTGCACGCTGCAGCGCTTCGGTATCGACCAGAATGCAACCGCCCGCGGCGGCTGCAATCAAGCGCGAAGACGAATTGGAAACGGAGAACGGATAAATCAGTTTGAAGTAGTAGACGAACGCGGGCAGCAGCAAACGATCCCAGAAGCTGGTGCGGCGCAGATCCGCCATCAACGATACGAACTGGCGATTGTCGCGTTGCTTGTGTGCGAGCAAGGCCGGCAACAGTCCAGGCTGCAACTGAATGTCCGCATCCAGCAGCAAAGTGATCGGCGTACGCACGTGCGCCTTGCCTTGCTCCAACGCCCACAGCTTGCCTGCCCAGCCTTGCGGCAACGGCTGGCCGCTGATCACGCGAACGCCTGGAAAAGAGGCGGCGATTTTTGCCGTATCGTCGGTGGATTGATCATCCACCACGATCACTTGCAAGCCGTTGCCTTGTGCTTGCAGACCAGCAAGCGTGAGGCCGATGACATCGGCCTCGTTGCGCGCGGGAATCAACACCGTGATTTGGCTGAGATCGACTGGCCCGGCATGCGGGTCGGCTTCGATGCGCTCACGCGTACTCCAGGGCCGCCACGGTACCAGCAGCAGGCCCACCCACATCAGTGCCGGCAACGACGCGGCAACCCATTCCACTATGCCCATCGTTGTCGACGCTTTTGACTCGCTTAGTGGTTCGCTTCGGTACTCGTTTCTGCGCCGCGGCGCTGGATCGAGCTGATCGGAATGTGGATCGCCGTCGCGTCGGCGCGATTGCCGTACTTCACCGGCAGATCCGGTGCCATCGGGCCATCGGTGCGCGGGCCGAACATCGCAACCTTTAGAGCTTTCAGCGGATGCGCAAACATGTCGTCCACGGCCGTGCCTTCGAAGCCGCAGTGCGCCATGCAGTTGTCGCACTTCGGGTTGATGCCTACACCGTACTTTTCCCACTCGGTGTCTTCCATCAATTCCTTGTAGGTCTTCGCATAGCCTTCGTCGACCAGCAAGTAACACGGCTTCTGCCAACCAAAGATGTTGTACGTCGGGTTGGACCACGGCGTGCATTGATAGCTCTGGTTGCCCGCGATGAAGTCAACAAACATCGCCGACTGGTTGAACGCCCACTTGCGCTTGCGTTCCTTGCCGATCTTGAAGATGTCGCGGAACAACTGCTTGCTCTCGGTGCGGCCAAGGAACACGTCCTGACGCGGCGCATGCTGGTAGCTGTAGCCCGGCGAAACGGTGATGCCTTCCACACCCAGTTCCATCGCATAGTCGAAGAAGTCGGCGACTTCTTCCGGCGGCTCGCTGTTGAACAGCGTGCAGTTCACCGTGACGCGGAAACCCTTCGACAGCGCGAGCTTGATCGCAGTGACAGCCTTCTCGAACACGCCATCCATGCACACGGACTTGTCGTGCTGCTTTTCCAAACCATCCAAGTGCACGGACCAGGTGAAGTACGGTGACGGCTTGTATTCGTCGATGTGCTTGGGCATCAGGATCGCGTTGGTGCACAGATACACGAACTTCTTGCGCGCGACGATGCCTTCGACGATCTTCGGCAGATCCTTGTGGATCAACGGCTCGCCGCCAGGGATCGAAACGACCGGCGCATCGCACTCATCCACCGCGGCCAACGCCTGTTCGACGCTCATGCGCTTTTGCAGGATTTCCTTCGGCTGATCGATCTTGCCGCAGCCGGCGCAAGCCAGATTGCACTGGAACAGCGGCTCCAACATCATCGCCAGCGGATATCGCTTCTGACCGCTCAGCTTCTTCTTGATGATGTATCGAGCGATCGTGGTTTGTTGAATAAGAGGGATACCCAAGGGATTTCTCCGAAATGTCAGTACGCCTGAAGCTGGCAGCCGGGTGAGGCGTGCGCTTGCAGTGGCGGCTTCGAAAATCTTACCTGTTCAGTACAGTATAAGTCACTTGAGCGGAGCGGCCTGGCTGCCCCGCCCGGCCGTTAACCTTCGAGCGGTGCGAACACTTCCGGGTGCTCGCGGCGAATCCGTTCCCACTCGATCTTGAACCAAGGCGTGAAAGCTTCTGGCTTGGCGGCGATTTCCGCATCCAGCGCTTCCGGTGCGATGTAGCGCAGGCCTGAAATCTCGTTCACGTTCACCGTCGGCGCATCGTCGCTGCGGCCGGCATAGACCCAGCACAGTTCGTGCTCGGCGCCGTCGGCATCGAATTGCGCCTGGTATTCGAACTTGAACAGGTACTGCAGCGGACAGGCCAGCCCCAGTTCTTCTTTCAAGCGGCGATGGATGGCGGAGTCGATCGTTTCACCACGGCGCGGATGGCTGCAGCAGGTGTTCGACCAATAACCCGGCCACAAACGCTTGCCCGGTGCGCGCTGCTGCAACAGCAACTCGCCCTTGGTGTTGAACACGAACAGCGAGAACGCACGATGCAGTGTGCCCTTGCCGACGTGCGCCGACGCTTTGTCGAGAAAGCCGATCTCGCGATCTTCGCTATCGACCAGCACTAAAGGCTCGTCGTCGAACGAAACCACCTCATTGGAATCACGCCACTCCTGGCGTTCCAGTTCTGTGTTATCCAATGTCGACCTCCATCGCTTGATAGCCGGCATCGCGAATCGCGGCCGCTACCTTTTCGCGGTTCTGCGGGCATAGCGCGACGATCGAACCGCCGCCACCACCGCCCGTGAGCTTGGCGCCGAGTGCGCCGTGTTCGCGCGCAATCTGCACCAGTTCTTCCACTTCCCAGCTCGACACGCGCAAGGCGTTGAGCAGACCGTGGCAGATGTTCATCAGATCGCCGAGGCGTTCCAGGTCGTACTGTTGCATCGCTTCCACGCCCTGCAGCGTGAGCGCATCGATCTGCTGGAAGATGCCATCGTACAGCGCTGGATTGCGCTGCCATGCCGTGCGCACTTTGCCGACCGTCACCGCGGTAAGACTTTCCTTGCCGCTGATGCCGATCACCAATGGAATGCGCTTGGGCAGATGCAATTCTTGCACCATCGGCGCGTCGTCCTTCTTGCTGGCGCGCTTGTACAACAGCGGCTTGCCGTAGGTGGCGACGGTGTTGTCGATGCCCGAAGCCGAACCATGCGCCACTTCTTCGCAACGGAAGGCCAACGCGTTGATCTCCTCATCGGAGAGATTCAACTTGTAATGCTGATCGAGTGCACGAATCACGGCAACAGCCATCGCGGCCGAACCGCCCAGGCCCATCGCACGCGGCACGTTGGGGAACACTTCGATGCGCATCGAGCGATCGGTCAGCTGTAGTTCGTCGAAAATGATGCCGAGCGAGCGCTGGAACGAATCGCGGTGCGCCGGATCGCGGTGCAGGCGATATTCCACACCCCAGCGCGGAATGAACATGTCAACGCCATCGGACTTGGTGTCCTGCGCCACGGCGCGCACCGCGAGCGGCACCGGTGCAGCAACGGCGTGGCTGCCGTAGACCACCGCGTGCTCGCCGAGCAGGATGATCTTGCCGTGGCCGCATGCGCGATGATCGACCGACGGCTGCTCAGCCGTTGTGGCCGGCACGCCGCGCGACTCCTTGCGCACCTGTTCGACGATCTCCTGTGCCTTCCAGATCTTGATCTCGCCGGTTTCCACGAGGCGCTCCACCACGGTGTCGAAGATTTCCGGCGTGGCTCCTGCCGCCACGGCAACGCTGCGTGCATGCAACGTCATGTGACCTTGTTGAATGCCTTCGGTGACGAGCGCGCGCAATGCGGAGAAGTTCTGCGCAAGACCGACTGCACCCATGATCTCCGCCAGCTCGCGCGCTGTCTTCACGCCGAGCAGGCGCAAATTGAGCGCCACCGTGGCGTTCGATTGCAGCGGGCCGCCGACTGTGCCGACCTTCATCGGAATGTCGAGCTCGCCAACCAGTTCGCCGTTCTCGCCCTTGTACCAGCGCGTGAGCGAGGTATAGCGACCACCGCGCGCGGCATATGCATGTGCGGCCGCTTCGATCGCGCGCCAGTCGTTGCCGGTGGCGAGCGCCACGGCATCGACGCCGTTCATGATGCCCTTGTTGTGGGTGGCTGCACGGTAGGGATCGATGCTGGCGAATTCGTTCGCAAGCACGATGCCGTCGCGTACTTCTTCACCTTCGAAACCCTTGCCGGTGAGCTGGTCGGCGGGAATCACGCAACGTGCGCGCACCATGGACCGATCGGTAAGGTTGGAAAGGATGCGCAGGAACACGCGCCCGCCGGTCATCGTTTCCACCAGCGAGGCGATGCCTTCGCACATGGTGTTGACCAGATTCGCGCCCATCGCGTCGCGCGTGTCGACCAGCAGGTGCACCACCAGCATGTCGCCGCCTTCGGGGCGCGGATGCACGTGCACTTCCAGATCCTGCGCGCCACCACCGCGCGCCACCATCTGCGGGTGCAGGCTGTTGGCGAGATTGAGCAGTTCGTCCTTACGCTGCAGCAGCGCGGCCTTGGCGTGCGCCAGATGCGGCACGTCCACCACCTGCACCTGGCCGATCAGCACGGGCTCGGTGCTCTCGACCGTGAAGCCGCCGGTACTGCGCACCAACTTCGCCGCGGAGGAAAGCGCTGCGACGATCGATGGCTCTTCCACGACCAGCGGCACGATGTAGTCGCGCCCGTTGACGAGGAAGTTAAGGCCAAGACCCACCGGCAGACCCATTACGCCGACGACGTTCTCGATCATCTTGTCGGCTTTGTGGATCTTCAGCGTGTGCTCGCCGGAGACGAGCGCTTGATAATCCTCGGACGACAGCCAGCCACGCTCATGAATGATGCGTACGCGGTCGGATACCGAGAGTTTGTAGAAGGCGGGAAATCGGGACCGTTCGGCACTCGAAGATTCGGCGCTCATAGCCTTAAGTACTCCGTGGTAGGTCGAAAGTCACAGGCCCTTGCGTCACGACTTGCAAGCGGCACGGATGCCATGACGCAGGGTGGGGGCTGTGATCACGTCAAAATCCTTGCGGGAGAAGAAGTCGCATCCGGGCGCATATGGCAACTGACCCCGCGGGAATCAAGCCCCAGGGGAACGACGTGCATACCGGCCGAGACAATGCCGCGTTCAAATGTCGCCAACCTTTCCGCATCCTCGGCAAACACCACGCCGAAGTCACCCCCGGCGCCGCAAGGCTTATAGCTGACATCGGTGCCGGAAGCCATATCGGCCAGCTGTTTTTGTGCGGGGGAATAGATTTCCAGGCCACAGGCTGCACCAAAACACTGCAACCCGAGCGCGTATTCTTTTGTAAGGCCAATGAAAGATGGCATGTCCCGCCGCTTCAATGCATCGATCGCGGCGGCGGAAACGGTGCTCAAACCATTCATATGCGCGGCATACTCGTCCGCATGGCCCTGACGCCATTGCGCCAGCCGCTGCAATGAGTTGCTGGTGGATACCGACTGGCCCGACCAGACGAACAGGCAATGCAGGCCCTCGGTCGACATGGCTTCGTACGCGGGCTCGCGCGTCGGGCCAACCAGCTGATAGCCGATCAAGCCGCCCGCCACGCTTGCGGCAATGTCGACGCCACTGCCGCGACCGCCCTGCCAATCGCCATGCATGCGCAGCAGTCGCCGTATCCATTGCGTTCGATCGGCGATGGCATCCTCGTGCCCGGCGTAAGCCGCCAGAGCCGAAGCAAATGCCACGGTCAGCGCTGCGCTGGAGCCCAGTCCGAGCTTGGACACACCGTCCGTATGAAAGAAGCCGGACGTATCCAAATGCAGATCAAACCCTTTGCCCGACATCGGCACGAGGCCTTCACGCAGCATGCCGTGCCAGACATGATCCACCAGCGTCAGCTTGGCTTTGCTTGCTTCATGGCACTGCCATTGCCATTCACCGTTCTGATCGACGAGCGCACGCGCGCCATGGATGCCCAGATCCGGTGCATAGACATCGCACGCACGATCCTCGCGCGAGACGATGCGCACGTTGGCACGGCGATCCACGGCCTGCACCAGAGCACGCGCGCCTTCCAGCACCGCGTAGTCGCCTAGCAGAACCAGCTTGGCGGGTGCACTTGCAGTGACTTCCATCATGCCTCCACCAAGTTCTCGGCGATGGCGCGCGCACCTTGACCCAAACCGGTGTCGAGCACTTCCAGCACACCCGGCACGTCACGCAGCGCGGCTTTCACTTGCTCGATCGCGGAAGGTGCGCAGACGGCCTTCACTTGCGGACCAGCATCGACGGTGAAGAACACCGGCACGCCCTGCTGACGCAAGGCGCGCACGCGATGCATGCATTCCACCGTTGCGCCGTTCCAGTAAAGCAGGCCCGGCTGTGCCGCCAGCGCCAACGCGTGCATCTTCAAGCAGCTGTATTCGGAGATATGTGCCAGCGCGTCGAAATCGCGCGCAAGAATCGCGTTGCGCGCGACGCTCAAATCGGCTTCCTGCGTATCGATCCATGCGGACTGGTAGGGCGAGGTTTCCGCCGTGCGACGCATGCCTTCGGTGGAGCCCACCTGCTTGGCTGCCGTCGAGGTAATCGCCACCGCAACACGCAGCGGCCAAGCCTCGGCGTCCAGCAATGGACGTGCAACGGAATCTGTTCCATCGGCAAGTTTGCCGTGTGCCCATTCCACGTAACCACCGAAGATGGAACGTGCGGCTGAGCCCGAGCAGCGACGCGCGAGCACCGACTGTTCTTGCAGACTCAATTGCAAGCCCAATGCGCGCTCACCGGCGTGCACCAGCGCTGCGAAACCCGATGCTGAAGAAGCCAAACCTGCAGCGGTAGGAAAGTTGTTGCGGCTCGCGACGTCGGCGCCGTAATCGACACCGGCGCGCGCCCGCAGCAGGTCGAGACACTTGGTGATGCGCTTGGCTTCGGCTTCGTCGCTGCGGCCGTTGAGGCTGATTTGATCCTGCTTCTGCCCCGGCACGAAACGCACTTCGGTGCGCGTCCACAGGCTATCCAGCGTGATGGAAAGGGAACCGACCACGGGCAGGTTCAGCGCGGCATCGCGCTTGCCCCAGTATTTGATCAAAGCGATGTTGGGTTGCGCCTGGGAAGCAGCACGCAATTCACCGGATGCATCGGTGCGTGGTTCGCGGTTCATGATGTCTCGCTGGGAAAGGGGCTCGATACTTTTCGCACGGACAACCAGACGCGTTACTTGTCTGACGTATCCGGCACGAACGGCAATTGGCCTGGAACGGGTGTCTTCATGGTGACCCGGCTCCACACGGTACTGCCGCCGAACAGGCTGATGCCGATGTAGCCATGCAGTTGCAGCCGATCCGGGCCGCGCAGCCTAACCCAGCAATTATAGGTGCGGCCGTCGTCCGAGTTATAGACATGGCCGCCTTTCCACTTCTTGCTGTCCGGGTCGAACCTGAGCCCGGTAAGCAATCTGAGCCCGGTCAACGGCCTGGAGCGCAAGGCCGGATCGGGGTTGTTGCGGTCGGTAACGATCTTTCCATTGAGCTCCGGGCCATCTTCCGGGCCATAGGTGTCGTGCAGTTGCCAGAGGATGGAGCCCTGGTATTCGTCGCCGACTTTTTCGATGTGGATAACAGCGTCATGGCTTTCCACCAGCCAGTCGCCCGCGATACCCGAAGGCGCTGGCACATAGGCATCGGCCTCTTCAGCCATGGCGTGACCCGCAGCACTCCAAAGCAGCAGAAGAGCCACCGTACCCAGCCACGCGCGGTATCGGCGACCGACCGCCCTCATCGCATGCCCTCTTGCATCATCGCGAAACAGACCTCATATGTGCGCGCTTCGCGCCGCCTTATTGCCGGTAGCATAAACATGTCCTTGAACGGGTTGGTGGACAACTTGCTCTATGCACTAGGCATCGCACTCGTACTTGCCGCGACAGGCTATGCCTGCGTTGCGCTATGGGCGGTGATGAAAGGATCGCGAAAGTCGCAACGAGTTCCGCGCGACACCGCCGCGCCGCGGCCGGCCAGCGTACTCAAACCGCTGCATGGTGCGGAACCCCGGCTGTACGAAAACCTGCGCAGCTTCTGCGTGCAGACACATCCGGAGTACCAATTGGTGTTTGGCGTGCGCGATCCGGAGGATCCGGCCATCGCCGTGGTCGAGCGCTTGCGCCAGGAATTCCCGCAGCGACCCATCGCATTGGTGATCGATCCGCGCGTGCACGGGGCGAACTTCAAGGTCAGCAATCTCATGAATATGCTGCCGCATGCGAATCATGATCTGCTGGTGCTGGCCGACGCGGATATCTATGTAAGCCCGGATTATCTGGAGCGCGTTACTGCGCCGCTGGCCGATACCGGCGTGGGCATCGTCACTTGCCTCTACTACGGCATTCCGAAGGCTTCCTTGTGGTCGCGGCTTGGCCGTCTATTCATCGACGATTGGTTCGCACCTTCCGTGAAGCTGTCGCATGCTTTCGGCTCCACACGCTTCGCCTTCGGTTCAACCATTGCCGTGCGCCGCGATACGTTGGAATGGATCGGGGGGTTTGCGGCGCTACGCGATATCTTGGCCGATGATTTCTGGCTGGGAGAACTCACTCGCCGCGCCGGATTGCGCACGGTGTTGTCGGATGTCGTCGTTGGTACCGATGTCGGCGAAAGCAAACTGAAAGATTTGTGGTCGCACGAACTGCGCTGGCTGCGCACCATCCGCTCGATTGCACCGGCGGGCTTTGCCATGACATTCGTGTGCTTTACGTCACCGTTATTGCTACTGGGCCTATGCCTGGCACCGGGACCGATCACCGCATGCCTGGCCCTGCTGGGTGGCGCTGCGCGGGTTTTGCTACACTTTTTGCAGCGGCGCATCAGCGATCAAGCCTTCGCCTGGCATGAAGTCCTGTTGATTCCCCTCCGCGACACCTTATTGCTGATGGAATGGGCAGCAGCCCTCGCCGGTTGGCAGGTAAGATGGCGCGGTCAGGTATTGCATGCACGCGGCGACGGTTCAGCGCCGTAAACTATTTGGCTGTTTGAATATCTGAACTATCTGCTGTCCCCGGGCACACGAGCCCCCGCAGGAGTCATCCGTAATGAAAACGCTTTTTCTGCAAGCTCCTTCCTTCGATGGCTTTGATGGCGGCGCGGGTTCGCGCTACCAGGCCAAACGCGAGATCAAGAGCTTCTGGTATCCCACCTGGCTGGCGCAGCCGGCTGCGATGGTGCCCGACTCGCGTGTGCTCGACGCGCCCGCCGACGAGGTCTCTGTCGAGGACAGCTTGAAGATCGCAGAGGGCTACGATCTGGTGATCATTCACACCAGTACGCCTTCGTTCCCCACCGATGCCAAGTTCGCCGAGTTGCTCAAGCAGCGCAAGCCGAACGTGTTGATCGGCCTGGTCGGTGCAAAGGTGGCCGTGGACCCCACCGGTTCGCTCACCGCATCGCGCGCAATCGATTTCGTGGCGCGCGAAGAGTTCGACTACACCTGCAAGGAAGTCGCCGAAGGCCGTCCGTTCGAAAGCATCACCGGCATCAGCTACCACCTGGCCGATGGCACCGTGCAGCACAATCCGCAGCGCGCCATGATCGAGAACATGGACGACCTTCCGTTCGTGGCACCGATCTACAAGCGCGACCTGAAGATCAGCAACTACTTCATCGGCTATCTCAACTATCCGTATGTGTCGATCTACACGGGCCGCGGCTGCCGCTCCAAGTGCACCTTCTGCCTGTGGCCGCAGACCGTCGGCGGCCATCGCTATCGCACGCGCTCGGCCGCGAACGTCCTAGCCGAAGCGAAGTGGATCAAGGAGAACATGCCTGAAGTGAAGGAGCTGATGTTCGACGACGACACTTTCACCGACAGCTCCAACATGGAACGCGTGCACGAGATCGCACGCGGCCTCGGTGCAATGGGTTGGACCTGGTCCTGCAATGCGAAGGCCAACGTGCCGTACGAGTCGTTGAAGATCATGAAGGAAAACGGCCTGCGCCTGCTGCTCGTGGGTTACGAGTCGGGCGACGACCAGATTCTGCACAACATCAAGAAGGGCCTGCGCACCGACATCGCGCGTCGCTTCACCGAAGACTGCCGCAAGCTCGGCATCACCATCCACGGCACCTTCATTCTCGGCTTGCCGGGCGAAACCAAGGAAACGATCGACAAGACGATCCAGTTCGCCAAGGAAATCAACCCGCACACCATCCAGGTGTCGCTGGCAGCGCCGTATCCCGGTACCTCGCTGTACAAGCAGGCGGTGGAGAACGGTTGGTTGAAGGAAAATGAAGCCGTCAACCTTGTCAACGACAAGGGCGTGCAGTTGGCGCTGATCGAGTACCCGCATCTGTCGAAGCAGGAAATTTTCCACGGCGTGGAGAAGTTCTACCGGGCCTTCTATTTCCGCCCGTCGAAGATCTGGGAGATCGTCAAAGAAATGCTGATGAGCTGGGACATGATGAAGCGCCGTCTGCGCGAAGGCGTGGAGTTCTTCCGGTTCTTGCGCGCGCACGAAGCCTGATCCACCCGTCATTCCGGCGCAGGCCGGAGTCCAGTCAAGGAACGCGACGTTTGCGGCTTCTCGATACTGGATTCCGGCCTGCGCCGGATTGACGTTTTAAGCGGGACACTTTTTAGACACCGTGCCAATCTCTGTCACGCCAACGACACGTCCACGCCTCATCGTCACTGCCGACGATTTCGGCTTGCATGAGGCCGTCAACGAAGCCGTCGAACGCGGCTATCGCGACGGCGTGCTGCGCGCCGCCAGCCTGATGGTGGCGGCACCCGCCGTCGCCGATGCCGTAGCACGCGCCAAGCAGAATCCCGGCCTTGCCGTTGGCTTGCACCTGGTACTCGCCGATGGCCGCGCGATGCTGCCGCCTACACGCATTCCCGACCTGGTCGATGCACGGGGCCTGTTCGATTCGAACATGGTGAGCAATGGCTTCCGCTTCTTTTTCCTGCCGCATGTGCGGCGTCAGCTGGCGGATGAAATCCGCGCACAGTTCGAAGCGTTCGCGTCGACCGGGCTGAAGCTTGACCACGTCAACGCGCACAAGCATTTCCATCTGCACCCAACGATCCTCACGCTGATGCTGACCATCGGCCGCGAATACGGCATGCGCGCCATTCGTTTGCCTTCGGAACCCGGTATGGGCCCGTGGTTGCGCCCATGGCTGGCGTTGATGCGTTCACGCCTCGATCGCGCTGGCGTTGCCTACAACGATCATGTGTTTGGTTTGCGCCATAGCGGCGGCATGGATGAAGCGGTGATGCTGGAGATTCTTGAGCGGCTGCCGAATGGGTTGTCGGAGGTGTATCTGCACCCCGCCTCGCACGGCCAACTCACCGACAGCATGGCCGAGTATCGCCATGCCGACGAGCTCGCTGCACTGCTGTCTCCGAACGTGCGCCAAGTCATCGCGGAACGCTACCAGCTGTGCGATGGCTTTTCCGATCCAGCGGCGGCCACCGCATGAACATGAAACTGATCAGCTATATCGCCGGTTTGCTCGGCCTGGGTGTCGCCATCGCACTGGTGGCGCATCAAGGCTGGGGCGAAATCGCCGCAGCGATCGATCGCGCCGGTTGGCCGCTGTTGTGGCTGCTGCCGTTCCACGTACTGCCGCTGTTGTTCGATGTGATCGGCTGGCGCGTGCTCATCGCACCACGCGATCCGAAGCGGCAAGCTACATTGCCGTTCCTGTTCTGGGTAGCTGCCATTCGCGAGGCGAGCAATCGCCTGTTGCCGGTAGCGAACATCGGTGGCGAGATCATCGGCATTCGATTGGTGAAATGGCGCGGCATCGGTGGCGCTGCCGCGGCAGCCAGCGTGATCATGGAAGTGTTGCTCACGCTGGTGAACCAATATCTGTTCACCGCACTGGGCATCATTCTGCTGATCGAATTGACCAGCAACATCAGCGCTTTCAGCACGGTGATTTCCGCACTCGCCGCCAGCCTGCCGCTGCCGATCTTTCTGATCATCATCCTGCGCCACGGCAAGGTGTTTTCGCGCCTGGAAGGTGTCGCGGAGAAAATGCTCGGCGGCCGTTCCAAGCTCACCGAGCTGATCGACGGCACGAATCTGGATCTGGAGATCCGCGAGCAATATTCGCGCCCGTTGCGCCTGATCGTGGCGACCGGCTGGCAGTTCCTCGGCTACGTCGTGGGCAGCTTCGAAACCTGGCTGGCGCTGCACCTGCTCGGCTATCCGATCAGCGTGTGGGATGCGATTGCCATTGAAGCTGTCACGCAGGCACTGCGCCATATCATTTTCGTCGTGCCGGCCGGTCTCGGTGTGCAAGAAGGCGGCCTGGTGCTTTTCGGCAACATGATCGGCCTGCCGCCCGAGGCGAGCGTTGCGTTGTCGCTGGTCAAGCGCATGCGCGAAGTGGCGTTCGGCGTGCCGGCACTGATCTCCTGGCAATGGGCCGAAGCGCGCCGGCTGTATACGGGTTCCTCCGTCCAGGTCAGCCGTACCTCTGAAGAGAATCACTGATGACGTTCGAACACGACGCTTTCGACCCGGAAGCACTAGTACCCGGCTATCGCGAGCCGGTGCTGCCGGAAGGCGAGCCCGACGCGGCTACCATTACCGCATCCGAGACACGCACGCGGCGTTGGTCGAGCGATAAACGCGAACGCATTAAATACGGCTCGGATGCGCACAAGCAGATGATGTGCCGCATGTTCGAAGAAACCTTCAACCCGTATCGGCCATCCGTACTCAAATGGCCGACTCTGGACGAAGCTGCCCTGCATCGCATTACCTCGCTGCCGATCTGGGACATCGCCGTGCAGACCGAGGGCAAGGCGCGCCTGCGCATGGCAGCTTACGCGCGCACGGTTGCCGATGCCGAGATACGCAATGCGCTCGCCCAGAACGCATGGGAAGAAAACCGTCACAAGGAAGTGCTGTCGAAGATGGTGCAGCACTACGGCATTCCGCTGGTGCCGGAACCGCCCTACGAGTATCCGAAAGATCCGGAATGGGCCTATCTGGTAACGGGCTACAGCGAATGCATCGACAGCTTCTTCGCCTTCGGTCTGTTCAAGGTGGCGCATGATTCGGGCCTGTTCCCGCCCGAACTGATCGACACCTTCGAACCAGTGATGCAGGAAGAATGCCGGCACATCCTGCTGTTCGCCAATTGGGTGGCGTGGCATCGCCGGAACCTCAACCTGTTCCAACGCATCGCGTTCGAATGGAAGGTGTTCCGCGTGTGGTGGTTCCTTGGGATGGAACGCATGGAACTGGCCAAGAGCCTGGATGCCGAGGGCAACGAACACACGCAGGACAACAACTTCACCGTCAACGGCGCGCAGTCCGTGACGGAGAAAGATCTGAGCGTGGCGCAATTGATGGCAACCTGCCTCAGTGAAAACGATCGCCGCTTCTCCGGCTACGATCCGCGTCTGCTGCAACCGACTACGATGCCGTTTCTGGTCAAGTGTGCGTTGCCGGTGTTGCGGTTTTTCGAGCGGCGCAAGCGCAAGTAACGCGCATTGCCCTCCCGGCCGTCATTTCCGCGAAAGCAGGAATGACGACCGTACAGGGAAACTCAGCGCGCTTGCTGCTGAAACCATCGCACCGCATCTTCCAGCGCCAACCGCGCTGGACGCGCCGTGTAACCCAACTCGCGCTTCGCCTTGTCGATCGTGAAAAACATGCGCTTCTTGGACATGCGCACTTCCTCGACCGTAGCAATCGGCTGCATGCCAGTCACGCGCGCCCACGCTTGGGCGACATAAGCCACCGGCATCACCGCCGCGTGCGGCAGCCGCACCTTCGGCGGCGAGCGCCCCGCGATATCGGCGATCTCCGTCAACACGTCGCGCAGGCTCATGTTGAAGCCTCCGAGGATGTAGCGCTCGCCGACCACACCACGCTCATGGGCCAGCCAATGCCCCTCGGCGACGTCTTCCACGTGCACGATGTTGAGGCCGGTATCAACATAAGCCGGCAACCGTCCGGCCATCGCGTCACGCACGATGCGGCCAGTAGGCGTGGGCTTGATATCGTGGGGACCGATCGGCGTGGACGGATTGACGATCACCACCGGCGTGCCTTCGGCTGCGAACTGCCGGGCCACTTCCTCAGCCAGAAACTTGGAGCGCTTGTAGTGGCCGATCATGTCGTCCACGGTGACCGGCGTGGTTTCGCTACCGGGCGTGCCGTCCTTGGGAATGCCCAGCGTGGCCACGCTGCTGGTGTAGACGATGCGCTTTACGCCCGCGCGCCTGGCCGCGTCCAGAATCGCGCGCGTGCCGTCCACGTTGGCGCGATAAAGCTCCGACGGGTCCGGCGCCCACAAGCGGTAATCGGCGGCAACGTGGAACAGCGCATCGCAACCTTCGCAAGCGGGCAGCAGGCTATCAGGCCGAGTCAGGTCGCCTTCGACCACTTCCACGTCCAAGCCCTGGAGATTGCTGCGGCTCGAGCCTGCACGCGCCAGCACGCGAACGCTGTGGCCTTCGCGCAACAACCGTCGGGCCACCGCCGAACCCACGAATCCGGTGGCTCCGGTAACTAGCGCCCTCACGATGCACTGACCCTGATGACGAACCATGGCGCGCTGGGAACGAGGGCACGCGCCTTCGAGAAAGTTGGGATAGTCATCCGGCGATTATGGATGAAAATCGCCTATCGAAGCTGCAGCGCTCGCGTCGGTACACACCGCCTGCCCGCCGCCATCCTTTCATCAACATTTCAACGCTAAGGGTCCGAGCAGCATCTTTTGGAACGATGCAGACTTGTTCGTGCACCTCATGTGCTTCAGCATATTGCGATGCCCACCTCACCCCGCCAGTTCCAAGCCAGCCGCACCGTGCGCATATCATCCGAGTCACTTGCCCGCGCAGTCCTCGCGCATGGGGCCAACATGTCGGATTCGTACCCGTATGGGTGTGTCATAATTCCGGCGCTCGAGGCATACCCATGATCGAATTGAACCCTGCTACCGCCGGCACCGGACGCGCGAAAGCCGACACCTACCAGGACACGATCCTGCCGAAGGTGTCCCGTACTTTTGCACTGACCATCCCGCAGCTTCCACCGGAGCTGCGGCGCGCCGTCGCGAATGCCTATCTGCTTTGCCGCATCGCAGACACCATCGAAGACGAGCCGGCGTTGTCGGCCGAACAAAAGCGCGCGTTCGAAAACGCGTTCGTCGATGCAGTCACCGGCGATGCCAACGCGCAGCATGTCGCAGACGAAGTTGCCTCGCTGCTGTCGAACAGCACACTGGAAGCCGAACGCGACCTGATGCAACAGCTGCCGCTGGTGCTGGAAGTCACGCGCAGCCTTTCGCCTTCGCAGCAGGCATCGATCGTGAAGTGCCTGCGCATCATGTCGCATGGCATGCACGACTTTCAGCGCAAGGCCGGCCTGCAAGGCTTGCCCACGCTGCATGATCTGGACCGCTACTGCTACTGCGTAGCCGGCGTGGTCGGCGAAATGCTCACTGAGCTGTTCGTCGACTTCGAACCGCTGCTATCGCCACATCGCAACACCATGCTGCGTCTGGCCGTGTCGTTCGGCCAGGGCTTGCAGATGGTCAATATCCTCAAGGATCAGTGGGAAGACCGCACGCGCGGCGCCTGCTGGCTGCCGCAGGATATGTTTGCGCGGCATGGCGTGAAACTCGCCACACTGCAAGCCGGCAAGCAGAACGCAGGTTATGCGGCCACCATGTCCGAACTGGTGGGCATCGCGCATGCGCATCTGCGCCAGGCGCTCGACTACACCCTGCTGATTCCCACCAAGCACACCGGCATTCGCCGCTTCTGCCTATGGGCGATCGGCATGGCGCTGCTCACGTTGCGCAACCTGCAGAACAATCTCGATTTCTCTGCCGGCACGCAGGTCAAGATTTCTCGCAAGGCGGTAGCGCGCACCATTTTGCTCACGCGCGTGCTGGGCAAATCGAACGGCGGTCTGCGCTGGCTGTTCGCGATGACCGCACGCGGTCTGCCGCTAACCCCGCTGACCGCCGAATGGAGCGAACCTTCCACGCCGGCGCGCACCTGGCCGAAACGCTCCATCCCGCATATCGCCGATGTCGCCTGGCGCGAACCGGCCGATGTACACGAAGTACAGCATCAATGAATTTGTTTACGCCTAAAAGCGCGAGCACCGCCACCGCTGATCTTTTCCAGAACGCCGACGGCAAACTGGATGATGCGATCGAACGCGGCCGTGTCGCCTTGCTGGCGCGCCAGCACCAGGATGGACACTGGTGCTTCGAACTGGAGTCCGACTGCACGATCACCGCCGAATACATCCTGATGATGCATTACATGGATGACATCGACGATGAGCTGCAGGAAAAAATGGCGCGCTATTTGCGCGCAACACAGGTGAAGGACGGGCACGGCGGCTGGCCTCAGTACCACGGCGGCGCGCTCGACATTTCCGGCACGGTGAAGGCGTATTACGCGCTGAAGGCGGCAGGCGACGATCCGGACGCCGAACACATGCGCACCGCGCGCGAGGCGATTCTCGCGCAAGGCGGTGCCGCAAAGGCCAACGTGTTCACGCGTATCTTGCTTGCACTGTTCGAACAGGTGCCGTGGCGCGCTACGCCGTACGTTCCAGTGGAAATCATGCTATTTCCACGCTGGTTTCTGTTCCACATCGACAAGATTTCGTACTGGGCGCGCACCACGCTGGTGCCACTGACGATTCTGTGCTCGCTGAAAGCCAAGGCAGCCAACCCGCGCAAAGTGCATATCCGGGAGCTATTCGTTACGCCGCCCGAGCGTGAGCGTCACTATTTCGTTCGTGGCGGTCTGCTCAATCGCACCTTCCTCGTGCTGGACAAGATCGGTCGCTTCGCCGACCGCTTCATGCCGAAGTCGATTCGCCAACGCGCCGTAAAGAAAGCGGTGGATTGGTTCATGCCGCGCCTCAACGGCGAAGACGGCATCGGCGCGATCTTCCCGCCGATGGTCAACAGCCTTGAAGCAATGGCTTTGCTCGGCTACCCCAAAGACCATCCTGCACGGCAAACCTGCCTGCGTTCGATCCAGCAACTGGTGGTGCATCGCAACGATGGTTCGGCTTATTGCCAGCCTTGCGTATCGCCGATCTGGGACACCGTGTGGAGCGCGCTGACGCTGATGCATACCAGCGACGATGCACAAACGCAGGGCGCCATCGACAACTCGGTCAACTGGCTCGTCTCGAAGCAGGAACTGGAGCTGAAAGGCGACTGGGCCGTGCGTGCGCCGGATCTGGCGCCGGGCGGCTGGGCGTTCCAGTACAACAATGCGTACTACCCGGATATCGATGACACCGCCGTCGTCGCGGCGCTGTTGCATATCCAGGCTCGCCGTCGTGGCGAGCCTGATCGCCATCGCATGAACATCGATCGCGCCATGGACTGGATGATCGGGCTGCAATCGAAAAACGGCGGCTTCGCCGCATTCGATGCCGACAACACTTACTACTACCTCAACGCGATTCCCTTCGCCGATCACGGCGCCTTGCTCGATCCGCCGACCGAAGATGTATCCGGTCGCCTCGTTGCAGCGCTAGGTGTGGTGAATCGACCGCAGGATCGCGAAGTGTTACGCCGTTGCATCGCCTATCTGCGTACCACGCAGATGGAAGACGGCAGCTTCTGGGGACGTTGGGGCAGCAACTACATTTACGGCACGTGGAGCGTGTTGGCCGGCCTTGCGCTGGCGGGCGAGGATCCGCAGCAGCCGTACATTCGCAAAGCCGTCGAATGGCTGCGCTCGCGCCAGAACGCCGATGGCGGTTGGGGCGAAACCAACGATAGCTACATCGATCCAGCTTTGCGCGGCAGCAACCATGGCATGAGCACACCGCAATCCACTGCATGGGCCTTGCTCGCGCAACTGGCGGTGGGTGAAGTGCAGTCAGAGTCGGTGCGTCGCGGCATCGATTTTCTGCTCGCCAACCAGCACGCCGAGGGTCTGTGGTTCCATCCCTCGCACAACGCTCCTGGCTTTCCGCGCGTGTATTACCTCAAATACCACGGTTACACCGCGTACTTTCCGCTGTGGGCGCTGTCCCGCTACCGTCAGTTGCTGCAATCGGCCGCGGCTTGAGCACGAACGCGGCCATTCGCACGGTCGGTATCGTTGTTGCACTGGTATCGGAAGCCAAAGCACTCGGTTCGCACTCTGCAAAACCCGATTGCATCATGCCGCTATCGGATGGCGCGTCGCTATATGTAAGCGGCATGGGACCCAAAGCCGCGCGACATGCCGCGGAAGCATTGGTTGGAGCGGGTGCGACTGCGTTGGCCGTATTCGGCGTGGCCGGCGCACTCAGCTATCAACTCCGCAACGGCTCTCTGTTCTGTCCGGAACGCGTGCTGGATGAGGAACGCCACGTGTATGTGGCGGATTCCGCATGGCGCGCCAGCATGCGGCGACAGCTCGCTGCAGCAGAAGGCAGCCTGCTCAGTGTCGCCTCGCCATTGCTAACCTATGCAACCAAGCGTGCCGCGCATCAGCACTACTCAGCACTAGCGGTGGACATGGAAAGCGCCGCTGTTGCCGCCGTTGCCCAGGAACACGGCCTGCCATTCGTCGTTCTGCGCGCCATTGTCGATGAGGTGAACGATGCCATTCCCGAGGCACTGAATGGCAGCGTCGATGACTGGGGGCGTCCGCGCCCGCTGCGCCTGATGGCATCCCTGTGCCGGAAACCGGCGCTTGTAAGCGAACTACCCCGACTATACTCACGCATGCAACGAGCCACACAGGCGTTGCGCGCCGCCGCCAAAGCGACGGGGCCGACGTTAGGTTGGCATCGCTAATCTGCCTGGAGAACTCCCAATTATGTCCGCCCGTCGTTTTGGATCCTTCCTGATTTTCGCCGTGTGCGCATTCGCCAGCATGGCCGCCTCTGCGCATGCCATCCTGCTCGACAGCACACCCAAGCCGAACGGCACGCTGGCCGCCGGCCATGTGCAGATGATGTTCAAGTACAACAGCAAGATCGACCAACATCGTTCGCGCCTTGTGCTGATCGGTCCGGATAAGAGCGAAAAGGTGCTGACCATCGTCACCGACAGCAAGAGCAACGAACTGGATACCAGCGCTGATCTGACGACACCGGGCGCATACACCTTGCGCTGGCAGGCGCTGGCGTTGGATGGGCACATCACGCGCGGCGATCTGCCGTTTACGGTGGTGGCGAAGCAGTAAGCCGGCATCGCGCCATCTGCATAGATCCCTCATGGCCGTCATTCCCGCGAAGGAGGGAATGACGGCCATGAGGGATACATGATTCGCTCCAAAATCAGAGCGAAACCCGATCGATTTTCAGCCTGAGCGATTCCCCGTGGAACTTCTCGTCGACATCTTCGGCTACCTCAGCATCATCCTGCACGGCTTCACCATCGTTGCGCAGTCGATGACGCTTGGCGGCATTTTGTTCCTGGCTTTTCTCGTACGCCCCTTCGCGCATCTGCTGCCACAAGGCGCAGACCTGGAGCGGCGCATCGCACGATTGACCATCTACAGCGCCGTTGGCCTCATCCTGGCCGAAATCGCAGGCGTCGGGCTGCAAGTGGCCGTGGTGAAATCCACCGTCGGCCTGACCTTCTTCGACGTCATGCAGGCACCGTTCGCAATTGCAGGCACGATCAAGATCGTCTGCGCATTGCTGCTGATTCCATGTCTGGGCGAACGCATGTCGCGCGGTTTGCTGGGCGCGATCCTGCCGCTGCTGCTCGGTGCGGCGGAACTTACTGCTGCCACGTTCACCACACATGCGTACGCGCGCCTCGACAACAACGTGCTGCTGCTGTTCGTGGAAGGGCTGCATCAGTTCGGCGCAGCGATCTGGATCGGTGCGATCCCATGCTTTGTGCTTGCGCTGAGCAAGCTGCAGAACGCGGATGGGTGGCGCATCGTCGGCGCACGCTTCTCGCGCATGTCGATGATCGGCGTCGCCAGCATCATCATCTCCGGCACGATCATGAGCGTGTTCTACATCGGTGATGTGCAGGGCTTCTACGGCACCGCATACGGCGTCATGGTGGGCGCGAAGATTGCGATGTTCGTCGCGTTGCTGCTGCTCGGCCTAGGCAATCTGCTGGTAACCGAACGGTTGCGCAAGAATCAGGATACGTCGGTGATTCGCCTGCGCCGCTTTGCCGAAGTGGAAATCGGCATCGGCTTCACCATCTTCTTTGCCGCTGCATCGCTGACGTCGGTGCCTCCCGCTGTCGATCTCACGAACGATCGCGTCACGCTGCATGAAATCGCGGTGCGCAACGCGCCATCATGGCCGCGACTCACCTCGCCCGATCACGATCAGCTCGCCGTCTCGCAAGCGCAGGCGCAACTGGATCACGAAGCCGAGCAGCGCCATCAGGCTGCTGCGCAAGCCATCATTCCAGGCTCGGGCGTGCTGGCGCCGCGCAACGCCGAGGACATTGCCTGGTCGGAATACAATCATCACTGGGCAGGCATCTTCGTCTTGGTGATCGGCCTGCTCGCTTTGCTCAATCGCGCCGGCGTGGGATGGCTCAAGCACTGGCCGCTGCTGTTCTTGCTGATGGCCGGCTTTCTGCTGGTGCGTTCGGATCCCGAAGTGTGGCCCATGGGCCAGGAAGGCTTCTGGGCAGCGTGGCGTGATGTGGAAGTGGCGCAGCATCGCTTCTTCGTGGCGCTGATCATTCTGTTCGGCCTGTTCGAATGGGCGGTGCGCACGGGTCGCTTGCATAACCCGAAGGCGGCGCTGGTATTCCCGCTGCTGGTGTCGGTGGGCGGCGCGATGCTGCTCACGCACAGCCATCAGATTTCGAACGTGAAGGATCAGCTCCTGATCGAGCTCACGCACACTCCGCTGGCATTGGCGGGTGTTTCGTCGGGTTGGGCGCGTTGGCTGGAATTGCGTCTGCCAGGGCGTGGCGGTCGCATCGCGGGCTGGGTATGGCCACTGTGCTTCATGCTGGTGGGCGTGATCCTGCTCTGGTATCGGGAAGCCTGAACCCCCGCGATGTTAAAGTTACGGTCCGCTCGCCCCAGCTCGAGGCAAGCGGACCTTTTCCCGCCCGCTTTTGACCGGATTTCGAATGAGCCTTACGTCCCCCGCCGAGATTTCCGCCTTCGCCGACCGCGTGCCGGCCTACCTGCAACGGCTGGAACGCACCACGGACGCCCTGCTTCCGCCCGCCTCCACCGATCCGGAACGGCTGCACCAAGCCGTCCGCTATGCCTGCGAGGGTGGCAAGCACCTGCGCGCACTGATGGTCTACGCCGCGGGTGAAGCACAGGGCGTGGCTGCCGAGAAACTCGATGCAGCTGCCTGTGCCGTTGAGCTGATTCACGCCTATTCGCTGGTGCACGACGACCTTCCCGCGATGGACAACGACGATCTGCGCCGCGGTCGTCCCACCGTGCACAAAGCATATGACGAAGCCACCGGCATCCTGGTCGGCGATGCGCTGCAGACCTCCGCGTTCGAAGTGCTCGCCAATACCACGGAGCTCGATGCAGATCAGAAAGTGCGCATGATTCGTGCGCTTGCGCATGCTTCTGGGTCGCTCGGCATGGTCGGTGGTCAAGCCGTGGACATGGCCTCGGAAAACAAAACCCTTACGCTCGCACAGCTCGAATCGTTGCACGCCCGCAAAACCGGAGCGCTGATCCTGGTCACCTGCCAGCTCGCCGGTATCGCGGCTAATGCATCCGAAGCGACGAACCGCGCATTGGCGCATTACGGCAAGTCCATCGGCCTGGCGTTCCAGATTCAGGACGACGTGCTCGACCAGATCGCCGACACCGCCACGCTCGGCAAAACGGCCGGCAAAGATCTGGCCGCGAATAAATCCACATTCCCTTCACTGCTCGGGCTGGAGCAGGCCAGGCAGCGCGCCGACGCACTGTTCGACGAAGCGCGCGCAGCCGCCAGCAGCATCTCTGGCCACGCCGAGCCGCTGCTGTGGCTGGCCGACTACATTCAGCAACGCAAACACTGATGCAAATGCCCTCTCCCCTGCATCATGCGGGGGAGAAAGCCGGTATCGCGCAGGCCGGAGTTTTTGAGACATAGGACTGTCCCGTTCGCCATCAGGTGTGGTAACACCTGACCTTGCGCGAATGAACAACGACATAAAGGATGTTGACCGATGTTCTCCTCCATCGCGAAATTCTGGCGCAAGTGGCGTGATGCCCTGCGCACGGGCGGGCAGATCGATGCGCTGCTGGCACATGCCGATCCCCAAGCGGATCTGGCTGCACGCAACGAATGGTTGGTCGAGGTCTCGCACTGGCTGCGCCGCGGCGGCGCCATCGCTGCCGATGCGGCACAAGCGGATCAAGCACCGAAGTATCCGCCGCACGTACGGTTGCGCTATCTGCTGCAGCTGCTCGATCGCAACCCGGAATGGAAGGCACGCGTTGCGCTCACATTGCAAAGCATTCTGCGCGACATGGATGCGATGGCGCTGCTGTGCGATTCGGGCATGCCGGCACATTCGGGCCTCACTGGCGCACTGATCGAACGCCTGCAGGATTCCTTGATCCCTCCCGCACCGAACAGCCGCGACTTGTCTGCGCTGTTCTCGCTGCTCTTCCCTTCCGCCGACGATGCGCAATGGGTCGCCGCCATGCCGCGCGAGCTATTGGAGAAGCTGAGCGAGTTGCTTACCTATCGGGAAACGGCACAAAACGAAACCGCCGCTGCAGAAGAAGCATCATCCAGACCCTACGAACGCCTCTCCATCGAATTGATGGGCGCTCTGCACAATCTCATCGGACAAATTGGCTCGACCGGCCTGTCGAAAGCCATTCGCACGCGACTCAGCGAACAACGATTCGATGCATTGCCGTTTTACAAACTGCCCCGCGCGATGCTCGCCGTCGAGATGGCCGCCGAGCGCGATGCCGAAGAAGCGCACGGCCACGCGCCACGCATCAGCCAAACATTGTTGCAAGAAGTGAACTACCTTCGTGCACTGCTGGACGAGTGCCATCGTTCGCTGCGCGACGTGCATGCGCATTTGGACGAGAACGGCGTCAGCGTCGATATCGTGTTCCAGTTGGAACGGATGCGCTTGCGCATGACGCGCACGGAAAGGCTACTTGAAGCATGGCTGGCCATTCGCCAGCACAGTGGCTCCGCAGAGCCCATCGCCAGTCTGTTTGCCGATCTGATCGAGGCGAACCATGCGAGCCACAGCGTCGGCGGCCTGATGCGCAACAATTTCTCACTGCTGGCGCGCAAAGTGGTCGATCGCAGTGCGCAGGACGGCGAACATTATGTTGCCTATGACCGCAACAACTATCTGCATATGCTGTGGGCAGCCTTCGGTGGTGGACTGGTGATGGTGGTGGCGGTCTACGTCAAATTCTTTATCTTCAGCCTGCACATGCACCCGATGGTGGAAGGTTTCTTTGCAGGCGCGAATTACGCGACGGCATTCCTGCTGATGCATTTCCTGCACTTCACCCTGGCCACCAAGCAACCGGCGATGACTGCACCGATGTTGGCGCAGAAGCTGGACGGCATCGGCACGCCGCAAGGCCAGCATGATTTCGTACAGGCCGTGGTAGCGCTGATCCGCACGCAAGCGGCGGCTATTTTCGGCAATCTGGTGGCGGTGTTGCCGTTCTGCCTGATCATCCAGTGGGTCGCCCACTACGTGTTAGGCATCAACCTGCTTAACCCGGACAAAGCTCGCGCCACCATCCACTCGTTTTCGCTGCTCGGCGCCACGCCGTTGTGGGCCGCCATGACCGGCGTGTTGTTATGGGGATCAAGCCTGTTGTCTGGATGGGCCGACAACTGGTTTGTGCTGCATCGGCTGCGCGATGTGCTCGCCTATAACCGTCGCCTGCGCTTTGTGCTGGGCGAACGCGGCGCGGCACGTTTCGCGAATTTCTGGCGGCACAACGTCGCCGGTGTCGCCGGCAATTTTACGCTCGGCATGATGCTTGGCCTGATGCCAGCGATTCTCACCGCGTTTGCGCTGCCGTACGAGGTGCGCCACGTCACGGTGGCAGCCGGTTCGATCGGCACGTCGATCGGCGTGCTCGGCAGCGCCGCATTCGCCACGAACGACATTTGGTGGTCGTTGACGGGCACGGCCGTGATGGCCATCCTCAACGTGACAGTGAGTTTCACGCTGGCGTTCCAGATGGCGCTGCGCGCCCGGCCGATGCAGCGGCGCGCGCGGTGGGAAATCAACCGCGCATTGTGGCGTTATGTACTAGCGAATCCGATGCAGTTGCTGTTGCCCGTACGGACCAAAGTTGCACCCGATGCCGCGTAGGTTGGAGTGCAACCCCAACTTGCTCAGGCCGGGCGCACATCGTGCAACTGCCAGGAAGCGCCGATCAACCAGTTCAGGCGCTGCCGCAAAATGCTCATCGGCAGATCGCTGATCACATCCACTTCGGTATGCAGGTCCTCAATTTTGGCCTTCACCATGGCGAGTTGGTCAGTGACGCCCATGCGCTCGTCAACGCTGTCCGGATCAGGTTGCATGGCTCGCCAGCGCTGGAACAGCAACGGGCTGCGCAAGGCTTCCTGCAGGGCGGCAGCAAAATCGTTCGGGCCAGCGCCGTCGTAGCTCAAGGCCGGCGCGGGACCACGCGCATGCGCAAGATCGTTGATCTGCAGATAGTAATGACTGCGGTTGGTCATGGTTCCTCCCTTTTTCGGTGACCGTTCCTGACAAAAGGGCCTGGCGGCCCTTACTTCCCCCTCAAAAACGCAGCGTCGCCAGATCCAGCAGGTTCGACGCCTGTTCCGGTGATACGCCATGCGGCAGAAGCCCCAAGCAGGGAATCGGCAACAGCGTACGCAACGTGGCGATATTCTCTTCGATTGCGGCCATCGATGGGTCGATGCAGTTCCCAATCCAACCAACCAGGCGGCAGCCATCTGCCCGGATAGCCTCTGCGCTGAGCAGCGCATGATTGAGACACCCAAGCCGCAGCCCCACCACCAGCACCACGGGCAGGTCCCAGGCCTTGGGGAGCTCCGAGGCGAGCAAGCCGGATGAAAGCGGCACGCGCCAGCCGCCTACGCCTTCGACGACCACTGCGTCATAGCGCGCGGATAGTTTCTGAAACGCTGCGTGCAGCGACGGCAACGTAATCGTCACGCCTTCGTGAGCAGCCGCCAGATGCGGCGACAGCGGCTCACGCAAAGCAACCGGATTGATCTCTTCATAGACAGGCGGTGGCGCGCTTGCAGCCTGTAACGCCAGCGCATCCTCATTGCGCAACCCGTGCACAGTCTCCACGCAACCACTTGCGACCGGCTTCATGCCGCAAACGCTATGGCCTGCTGCACGCAGGGCATGGATCAACGTGCAAGCTGCATGGGTTTTGCCGATACCGGTGTCGGTGCCGGCGACGAACAGCGACAAGCTCATGCCGCGCCCGCCTTGGCCCGCTCCGCCCACCGTCCGCCCAGCCAGTACATGGGCGTCAGTAGGATATAGAGGCAGCCAGGCAGTGCCGTCCATGCCGGCGTGTCGGGAATGGCAAGCGCAGCAACCAGCGAAAGCATGGCCACGCTGATCGAACCGATCTGCGTATAGAAAGCCTTGCGTGCATCGATCCGTTCCACCTGCGACATATGCGCTTTGCGCAAGCTGTGGTGATAAAGGCATGCAAGACACGCTGCCATGCAGGCATAGGCCAGGCCATAGCAAAGGTAGAGTGCTTTCACTTCGTGCACGCTGTTGATGGTCGGCGCACCTGACAATTCCTGATGCGCGAAGGCTGCATAAAATGCACTGAACATTGCCTGGAACAACATGTTCAGCGGATAAACGAAAATCAACGCGAAGAACACCAGCATCAGGCTCAACATCAGGCTGGTGGTGTCGTGCAACCGGAAGCGGTCGCGCCAGCGAACGTGGCGATGCCAGAAAATCATCAGCGTGGCGAAGCTGCAGGCAAAAGCCGGAATCCGGTCCAGCGCCAGCACGAGATCGTGCAGATTGTGCGGCACCTCGGCCCCCGCAATGGCCAGCACGCTCACAGCAAAGGCAAAAGCCGCGTCGATGAAACCATCCAGCCGGTGCGCCTCAACGCGACCCGTGTGCGCAGCGTCATGCTGCTCGCTCATAATTGATTCCCCTTGTGCCTGGGTCGCGGACAACCCATGTTCGACCCATCAGTCTGCAGCAATCGAGCCCATACGTCATGTTCGAGATCAAAAACGCCCTGGCGACCAGCAAGCCCGAGCAGTACGCCGACCTGGTAGAACAGGCTCGCGGCATGCTTGCCGGCGAGCCCAGCCTTATCGCCAACGCGGCCAACTTCGCGGCCCTGGTGTTCCACAGCCTCCCCGGCTTCAACTGGGCGGGCTTTTATCTTTATGACGGCAAGGAACTGGTGGTTGGACCGTTCCAGGGTAAACCGGCCTGCATCCGCATTGCGCTCGGCAGAGGTGTGTGCGGCGCCGCGGCGCAGACTCGTCAGACGCAGCTAGTGCACGACGTAAACGCATTCGACGGCCATATTGCTTGCGATGCAGCGTCGCAATCGGAAATCGTGGTGCCGCTGGTGAAGGCCGATGGCACGCTGCTTGGCGTATGGGACGTGGACAGTCCGTCGATCGGCCGTTTCGATGAAGAAGATCGCGCGGGGATGGAAGCTTTGTGCGCGGTGTTCATGGAAGCCGTCCACGCGTAAGTCGAGGCGCAAACCCCAACATCGTCATGTGTGCAAATACCATTGTTGGGATTTGCATCCCCATCTACGGATCACGCATGCCGTTCGACGATGGTGCGTTCGTGGCTTGCCAGCAAATTCATCACGGCGGCGCGCGCATCTTCCACCCCGGTGCCGTCATGCGCCGAAAACACCTGCATCGTCGCCGGGGTGTTCTCGCCGATCAGCTTGCGCAATCCCGCCAATGCCTGGTTCGCCTGGTTGCGCGACAGCTTGTCGGCCTTGGTCAGCAACACATGGCACGGCAACACGGTGGCGAGACAGAAATCCAGCATCATCCGGTCGAACTCCTTCATGGGATGGCGGATGTCCACGATCAGCACCACGCCGCGCAGACTGCGGCGTACGTGCAGGTAGCGATCGATCTCATGACGCCAATGGTCGCGCAAGGCATCCGGCACCTTGGCGTAGCCGTAGCCAGGCAGATCGATCAAGCGCGTCTCCAGCGGCTGCGACGTTTCACCGCGCAGCACCGTAGGCAGTGAAAAGGCGACCATCTGCTGCGTGCGCCCCGGTGTTTTCGAGGTGCGCGCCAGACTCTTCTGGCCGGTCAATGCGTTCAATGCGCTGGACTTGCCTGCATTGGAACGACCGGCGAACGCCACCTCGGCGCCTTCGTCGGCAGGCAACTGATGGATGCGATGGGCGGCGAGCACGAATTGTGCGCCCTGCAGCGGATTGGTAGGCATAGTCCTTGGTTTGACCGGCTAGGATGGGGTGGGGATAATTTCAAAGCTCTGTCGCGATGCGCCGAGGGTGCGCACCGCACGTCAACAGCAGTATTTCCTGGAGGCAAGTGTATGAGTTTTCGGCTCGCCGGTTGCCGGCCCGCTGTCTTGAATGCAGTAGCCCTGGTTCTCGCGCTCTCTGCCGGCGCTGTTTTTGCGCAAAACGCCAAAGCTCCGTCTGCTGCGAAAGCGCCTGCCGCAGCCGCTTCCACCGCCAGACCCGCTCCCGCCCCTGCTGCCAGTGCGCCAACAGCACCGGCAGCGGCAGCGGCAGCCCAGGATGACAACTGGATGATGTCCACCAAGCCCGGCGACGCCACCGCCGGCCAGGCCAAGGCCGCCGCATGCGGTGCCTGCCACGGCATGGATGGCAACTCGGCCGATCCGCAGTATCCGAAGCTTGCCGGCCAGCACGAGATGTACATCGCGCACCAGCTGCACAACTTCAAATCCGGAGTGCGCCAGAACGCGATCATGCTTGGCATGTCCACGCCGCTGTCCGATCAGGACATGCGCGACGTCGGCGCCTACTTCGCCAGCAAGCAGTCGCTGCCCGGCGTCGCCGATCAGGCGCTGGTCGAGCATGGCCAGAAGCTCTATCGCGAGGGCGATTCCGACCGTGGCATTCCGGCCTGCATGGCGTGCCACAGCATAGACGGCCGCGGCAATCCGGGCGCGATGTATCCGCAGCTCACCAGCCAGCATGCTCAGTACATCGAAGCCAAGCTGAAAGATTTCCACAATGGCACGACATGGGGCCCGATGGCCCATGCCCAGATCATGCCGACCATCGCCAAGAACCTCGACCCGCAGGACATTGCAGCACTGGCCAGCTATATCGAAGGCCTGCATGCGGCCGACCACAGCGCGGCCACGGCATCGCCGTAACTTCCTGTTGGCCGCGTTGTCCCAGGGAGGCCCTGATCCATTTTCCGTCGACGACACCCACGTAAAATGGATTAGAGCGTCCCCATTCCCTGATTCATCGATTTTGAGGCCAACCATGCTGAAGCGTTTGTCTTTCCTTTGTGCGGCGCTGATTGCGCTCGCCGCCTGCAGCCAGAACGGCTCCGATAACTCGGCGCCCCAGCCGGCGCCGGCCCAGACATCTGCTCCAGCCGCTCCAACCTCAGCCGCGAAGCCAGCACCGGCCACCACCGCACAAGCGCCCGCTGCGGCCTCCACGGCCGCCGCCTCTGCCAGCACGGCAGCGGCACCGGCTGCCGCTTCCACCACTGCTTCGACTCCGCAGAAACCGGCGGCGCCGGCCGAGCCTTTCGTCGACAACGGCAAGTGGGTGGAAGGCAAGAACTACTTCACCATCGAGCCACAGCAACCCACCGGCAATCCGGACAAGATCGTGGTGACGGAAGTGTTCTCCTACGCCTGCCCGGCCTGTAACGCGTTCCACACCACCGCCGATCAGATCGAAAAGAGCCTGCCGTCGAATGCGGTAATGACTTACCTGGCGGCATCGTTCCGCCCGGATGAAAACTGGCCTCTGTTTCAGCGCGCCTACTACGCTGCCAAGGCGCTGGACGTGGCCGAGAAATCCCATGACGCGATGTTCGACGCAGTGTGGAAGAGCGGCGAACTGGCAACCTACGACCTCGCCACCAGTCGCCCGAAGCCGCAATCGGCCTGGCCGAAGATCGATGACGTAGCCAAGTTCTACTCCAAGTACGGTGTCGATCCCAAGCAGTTCGTGGCGGTGGCCAATTCCTTCAGCATCAACACGCAGATGAAGCGCGCCGACGACATGATGAAAGCCTATGGCGTGGATGCCACGCCCACCATCGTCGTCAACGGCAAATACCGCTTCACGACCGGTAGCGCCGGCGGTTATCCGCAGTCGATCGAGCTGACCAAATGGCTTGTCGCAAAGGAAGCTGCGGGCAAGTAAGCCCATATGCACAGCGCCCGGTTCGCCGGGCGCTTTTTGTTTGATCTGGAAAAATAGCTGACGACCGTCGTCATTGCGCAGGAAGAAACATGTTCAAGACCGCCCGATTCCGCCTTACCGCCCTGCTTTGTGGCCTGCTGCTGACCACTGCATGCAGCGCTGCCGGCCCCGATGCCGCGCAGGCTCCTTTCACCGACGGCAATCAGTACGTCACCCTGCCCGCGCCGTATCAGCGCGACAGCACCAGCGGCAAAGTGGAAGTGGTGGAAGTGTTCTCCTATGCATGCATCCACTGCGCGGAGTTCTCCACCTACGTCGATGAGCTGCGCAAATCACTGCCCAAAGGCGTGGAATTCAAGCTGGTGCCCGCTGCGTTCAATGACAGCTGGATGCCTTTCGCACGCGCCTATTACGCTTCCAAGAAACTGGGCCTGCTTGAACAGACACACGATGTACTGTTCAACGCGAAGTTCAAGGAGCAGTACCCGATCAACTCGATGAACGAGATTGCCGATTTCTACGCCCAGCACGGCGCGAACCGCGAGCAGTTCCTGAAGATCGCCAACTCGCCCGAAGTGGATGCGCAGATCAAGAAAGATTTCGCGCTGATCCAGGCATGGGGTGTGGACGGCACGCCGACCATCGTGGTCGACGGCAAGTACCGCAGCGCCAACATCAAGAACTTCCCCGAGCTGGTCGATCTTACCAAGTGGCTGGTGCAGCAAGAGCTGAGCGCCAAGCAGAAGTAATCGCGTAAATGGGAAGCTCTGATCGTTTTCAGAGCTTCCCTGCAATGCGGCTTTCACAACCGCCGCATGGAGAACCTTTAGGATGCTCTGATCTTTTCAGAGCGCCCCTACGCTGGACCATGACCCGCGCCCCCGCCAAGCATCAACGGCTGCGCCTGCTTAGCTGCAATATTCTGGCGGGAGCCAGCGTGCAGCGTTACCGCCAGTACGTTACGCGCAGTATCAAGGCGGTGCTGCCCGGCCGCAGCAAGCTGGACAATCTCGATCGCCTGGCGGAGCTGTTGCCGCAGTTCGACGTGATCGGCCTGCAAGAGGCTGATGCAGGTAGCCTGCGTTCCGGCTTTCTCAATCAGACACGCTATCTCGCCGAGACCTCCGGCATGCCGTACTGGAGCCATCAACCCAACCGGCCACTCGCCCAGCTCTCGCATACTGCCAACGGCTTGATCTGCCGATTGGAACCGCTACGCGTCATCGACTATCCGCTGCCCAGCCGCATTCCGGGACGCGGTGCGTTACTTGCGCATTTCGGCGACGACGCGCACGGACTGGCCGTTGTCGTGGCGCATCTTTCGCTGAGCGCGCAGGCGCGCGCCAAACAACTCGCCTTCATCGGCGAAGTGCTGCAGGATCATCCGCACGCGGTGCTGATGGGCGATCTCAACACGGATCCGCACAGCCCGGAAATGCGCCATTTGTTCGCGCATACGAGCCTGCAGCCACCCGAACAATCCGTGCCGACCTTTCCGAGCTGGAAACCGCGCCGCGCGCTCGATCATATTCTGGTGTCGTCGGATATCCGCATCGAAAAAATGTGGACGCTGCCACAGGCGTTCTCCGATCATCTGGCGCTGGCCGCTGAAATCCAGCTTCCTTCCGCTTCTGTCGAAACACATCGATGACTGCAAACAGACGCTTCACTCCCTTCGCACTGCCTTGGCTGTTGATCGTCGTGGTCGGCCTGCTGGCCGCATGGCTGCGCTACGGTTTTATCGAACCGCCTGCGCTGGGGCATGTTTGCGATGATGGCCATGCACCCAGCTGGTGCTGGGCGCGTCAGTGGGTCGTGATCGGCTTCAATACGTATGGCTATGGCGTCGCGGCAATCATCGTTACTGCGTTGGCCATGATCGCGAAGAAATCATGGCTTGCCGCGCTGGCTGCAGCACTCGGCGTGTTGGCGCTTATCCTGTATTGCTACTACGCCGGTGCTATTGCATTGCTGGTCGGATGCCTACGCCTCCTGCGGCTGCAGGCGAACGCTATGGCAACGCCAGGCTACCCAAACCGGCGCGGCAATCGCCAGATTCAAACCCAGCCATAGCCAGGTCACTTTGCTCATGCCGGCCTCTTCGATGATCGGCATGATCGCAAGCACTGGCCCTACGCATGCCATGAAACGCTGCTCCGCCGACGGCATGGACAGCTCGTGCGTCAGCAGGCCGAACACGCCGTACGCAGTGCATGGGAGCAGGAACAATCCCATCGGAAAATCCATGTAGCGACCGTCGAAAGCGAGCAGGATGTCGTAGAGCACCAGCGCGAACAACGCACCAAAGCGCCACCACTGCGCAGGTTCGGAATGATCATGATGATCGGCCAAATGCGCAGCGATGCGCCGCGACAATGCTGTGGCAACGGCAAGCGCTCCTACCAGGCACAACGCCGACAACAGCCACTGCCACCATCCCTCGCAGGCAAACATCATCTGGCGCAATTGCCACGCCGCTGATGTGCCGGAGGCAAGGCCAGCCAGCAGCAAAGGCAGCCACCCTCTGATGCCGCGCCAGCTGCGATGCCAGGTGCCGACCACGGCAAACCCCACCGCGCACAGCGCGCCCGCCAGCCAACCCAGCCACCAGTGCGGCTCTTCGGTGACTGGCCCAAGCATTGGGAATTTCGGCTGCGCATCCGAATCGAAGATGCCCCAATAACCGCCAACCGTGCCTTCCTGCGCGCGCTTCCATGGCTGATCGAAAGCTTCGATCACGTTGTACGACATATGCACGTCGGCGGCGTAGCGCAGGAACGCGCGCAGGTAAAGCGCCTCATCCACCAGACTCGGTTCAGCCGAGCGGCGCAAGCGCCCCGCGCTGGGCCAGCCGGTTTCGCCGATCATCAGCTGCTTGCCGGGAAACTCGTGCTGCATGCGCGCGTACACGTCTTCCACATGATGAACCGCATCGATGGCTGCGACCGGGCGGTCTTCCCAGTACGGCAGAATGTGGATGGTGACGAAATCCACCGCATTGGCCATTTGCGGATAGCGCAGCCAGTTCTCCCATACGTCGGCATACGTCACCGGAATCGTCGTCGGCACGGCCGCACGTACGCGCTGGATGTATTGCGTCAGTTGCTTGGGCGAAAGGTCGCCACGCAACAGCACTTCGTTGCCGACGATGATGCCGCGGATGGCCTTGGGATTCGCATTGGCCGTCGTAACGCCCAGCTCGATTTCCTTCTCGTTTTGCTTCGAGGTGCCACCCAGCCAGATGCCCATCAGCACCTGCATGTGATAGCGCGCGGCAATGGCCGGCACCGCGGCAAGTCCGTTGCCTTGCGAATACGTGCGCACGCAGTCGAAGCGCTGCGACAGCGCGCGCAAATCTTCGTCGATGCGCTCCGGCGTCATCATGAAGTGCACGTCGTAAGGCGTTTCTCCCATCTTGCGGAACGGCGCGTAAGACACGCAAGCGATGCGTGCGGACGGCGCTTCCGGCAAGTCGACCGCACGGCCGATCTGCCACCACCAAACCAGGCCGGCCAGCGTGGCCAGGATCAACGCCAACCAGGCGAGTCCGTAATGGGCGGCATTCTTGGACGGAGACGGCATGCGGGTCCTGTAAGCGCGGTGCGGCCGAAACGCGAAAGCTTAGCAGCGGGAATCATGGCGCAGCGCATCCGGACCCTTTGTCATATCTCAGCGCCGGTGTGAGGAAGCGTTCAGGACGCGGCAAACCCATCCGCTACACTTGCCACGGATTATCCGCAGGATCGGGAGTTTCCATGGCCTCGCTAGCCGTATCGCGCCTCGGCCGCTATCTGTTGACCGTTATCACCGGTGGGATGCTGGCCGGGACAGTCGCCGCGCAATCGGACAACGCGTCGCCAGACGCGCAACGCGCAGCCTTCAAGCAGGCCTATGCCGCCGCCAGCCAAGGCGGCGATGGCTGGCGCTCGTTGGCCGGGAATCTGAAGGATTACCCGCTATATCCCTACTTGCAGGCGGCCTCGCTGGAACACGATCTGCAGCAAGTGGATCGCCCAACCGTGGAAGCCTATCTACGGCAATATCCCGATCTGATTCCGGCCAACGACCTCAAGCGCGATTTCCTGCAGGAATTGGCGCGCCGCCAGGATTGGACCAACTTCACCGCTATGTACCAACCGGGGCTTGGCGATGCGCTGAGCTGCGACGCGCTGCAGGCAAAACTCGCCAGCGGCTCCGCGCTGGATTTCGATCGCGATCTCGCCTCGTTATGGGCTTCGCCCTCGCTGCCTTCGGCTTGCGATCCCGTGCTGCAAGCTGCGCGTGATCAAGGCCTGCTGACGCCCGCGCGTATCTGGGCGCGTATCGACGCCGCGGTCGACGCCGGCAAAACCGGCACAGTGTCCGGCATGGCCAAATGGTTGTCACCCGAAGACGCGCAAGCAGCGCAAAAGTTGGTGCTGGCACTGAATGATCCGTCCGCGGCGGTGAATGCGGCCAAGGAGTGGCCCGACACATCACGCACACGCCAGGCTGCCACACTCGCGCTGGTGCGGTTGGCGCGGCGCCAGTCCGCTACGGCCGATAGCGCCTGGCAGACATTGCAAGGCCGCTTCCAGTTTTCGCCGGAACAGCGCGATCGCGTATTGAATGCGCTGGCGCTCTTCCACGCCACGGATTTCGACGACAACGCGCTCGCGCGACTCATTCATTTGCCCGCCTCCGCACAAACACCTGCAAGCCGCGAATGGCGCGTGCGCGTGGCCCTGGCCGAGAAGAACTGGCAAGGCGTGCTGGATGCCATCGCCGCCTTGTCGCCGACGCAGCGACAGGACGACGAGTGGCAGTATTTCCGCGCCCGTGCGCTCAGCGAACTCGGCCGCAGTGAAGAAGCACAGCGCGCATTTGCCAGTGTCGCCGAACAGTCCAGCTATTTCGGTTATCTGGCAGCCGATCGCCAAGGTGCGCCGTACGCGCTATGCAGCACGCAACCTGTTGCGGACGCGCCAGCTCAGCAAGCCGTGCTGGCCATCCCTGGTGTCCAGCGTGCCTTCGAACTGTTTGCCGTGGGCATGCCGAAACAGGCGCGCCGCGAGTGGAGCCAGGCGCTGGCCAATGCCGATGCACAGACGCTCCGCCAAGCGGTGATCCTTGCCAACGAACGTGGCTGGTATGACCGTGCCGTGTTTACGTTCAACACTGGCGATGCGTTGCACTTTTATACGTTGCGTTTTCCGCTTGCCAGCCAGGATGGTGTAGTCCCGCAAGCACAGCAGGCGGGTATTGATCCTTCGTGGGCCTACGGCATTCTGCGCGTGGAAAGTGCCTGGATGAGCGACGCACAATCCGCCGCGGATGCGCGCGGACTCATGCAATTGCTGCCCAGCACCGCCGCCGACCTGGCGCGTCGCAACGGCATCACCTGGAACGGCGGCGACAGTCTGTACGATCCTGCCGTCAACATTCAGTTGGGCACACGCTACCTTGCACACATGGCCGATCGTTTCAGCGGTTCGCTATGGCTGGCCAGTGCTGCCTACAACGCCGGCGCGGCCCGGGTGGATCAATGGGTCGATGCACGCAGCAAACTGCCGCCCGATCTTTTCGTCGCCTCCATTCCCTTTAAGGAAACCCGCGAATACGTGGCGCGCGTGATGTATTACAGCGTGATCTACGATTGGCGCCTGCACGGTAATGCCGCCCCGATCTCCAGCCGCATGGCGCCGATTGGGCAGCTGTATAGCCATGTGGATCCGCCGAATACGCGCAAGGACCTGGCTTGCCCAGCGCCCAGCGTGGCGGCCGCATCGCCTGCTTCAGTCCCTGCTTCCGCCGCTTCCACGCCGGCGACATCGGCGCGTGGCACGCAAGTCATGGACAAGGCGCATTAATTTCGCGGGGCTGGTTTGGGACTGATCCATCCCACCCGCAAGTGAGTAACATCTTCTCCAGGTGACCCTCGCCCGTCCCTCTCCCCGAGAGGGAACTGGCCTATGCATAGCCGGGAGGATTTTCGCCATGACCACACAGCGCATCGTCATGCTCGGCGGAACCGGTTTCGTTGGCAGCCATCTGGTACCTCGCCTTGCGGCCGACGGCCATCGCATCGCGCTGCTGTCGCGCAATCGCGAGCTGCATCGTTCGTTGGCCGTGCTACCCAATGTTTCCATCCACAGTGCGGATGTCTATGAGGACGCGGTACTGCGCCGTCATTGCGATGGCGCCGATACGGTGATCAACCTGATTGGCATCCTCAACGCCAGCGGTCGTCATACGTTCCAACGCGCACATGTCGATATGGCACGGCGCCTGATCGATGTCTGCAAGACTGCCGGCGTGCAGCGTTTGCATCAGATGAGTTCGCTGAAGGCCGGACAGGGCGCATCGCAATACCTGAAAACGCGTGGCGAAGCGGAAACGCTGGTAAAGCGGTCGTCGCTGAATTGGACGATCTACGAACCTAGCGTGATCTTCGGCATCGGCGACGGACTCGTTACGCGTTTCGCCAAACTGCTGCGCACGATGCCTGCACTTCCTTTGGCGCGTGCAACTTCGCGCATGGCACCGACTTATGTGGGCGATGTCGCCGAAGCCATCGCACACTGTGTGGCAAACGACAAAGTATCTTCGCAACGCAGTTTCGAGTTGTATGGCCCTGATGTGCTCACCCTAGCCGAGATCGTGCGTGCCGTCCGGGATGCAGCGGGCCTGCATACACCGATCGTCCCATTGCCCGACAGCCTGGGCCGCCTGCAGGCGCAGTTTGCCGGCATGCTGCCCGGCAAGCCATTTTCGCTGGACAACTTCCTTTCCCTCGGCACTGATTCGGTCGGCAGCGTGGATGGCTATGCCGCGCTCGGCATCCTGCCGGAATCCTTTCTTCATTCGCTCCCGCGAATCGTCCAGGGCACGCTTCGTCAACAGCGGTTGGATCTGGCAAGGCAAAAATTCCGCCATCACGGCACGTAAGAAAGCCCATGGCACAATAGGGCATGCGTACTTACCTGGTCGGCGGCGCAGTCCGTGACAAACTCCTTGGGCGTCCTGTGATCGACCACGACCACGTGGTCGTCGGCGCACACCCGGAAGACATGCTGGCACAGGGCTACAAGCCGGTCGGCAAGGATTTCCCCGTCTTCTTGCACCCCAAAACCAACGAGGAATACGCCCTCGCACGCACCGAGCGCAAAACCGGACGCGGCTATCACGGCTTTGCGTTTCACGCCGATCCAAACGTAACGCTGGAACAAGACCTCGCCCGCCGCGACCTCACCATCAACGCCATCGCGCAAGACGAACAAGGCAAGCTGGTCGATCCTTACGGTGGTGCGCGCGACATCGAACAACGCCTGCTGCGCCATGTTTCCCCAGCCTTCGTAGAAGATCCCGTGCGCTTGCTGCGCGTGGCGCGCTTTGCCGCACGTTTCGCGCCACTGGGTTTCACCGTGGCTGACGAAACGATGAGCTTGCTACAGCAGATGGTGCGCGACGGGGAAGTCGATCACCTCGTGCCAGAACGCGTGTGGGCGGAAACGCGCAAGGCACTCGGCGAAGCGCAGCCTTCGGCCTTTCTGCGCGTACTGAGAGAATCCGGTGCACTTGCTGTGCTGTTCCCAGAAGTCGACGCCTTATACGGTGTCCCGCAACGCGCGGAATTCCATCCCGAAATCGACACAGGCATCCATATGGAAATGGTGCTCGACGCTGCCGCCAAACTGGCCCCCGGCAACGACCTGGCCGGCTTCTGCGCCTTTACGCACGACCTCGGTAAGGCACTCACACCCAAAGAAGAACTGCCACGCCACGTCGGCCACGAGCATCGCGGTATAAAACCGCTGCGTGCACTGACAACCCGCCTGAAAGTCCCCACCGAATACGCCGAGCTCGCCGAGCTGGTGTGCCGCGAACACCTCAACGCTCACCGTGCCTTCGAGCTCAAGCCCGCCACGATATTAAAATTGTTGGCGGCATTGGATGCCTTGCGCCGTCCCGAGCGATTGCAGACCTTCCTTGCTGCTTGCATGGCAGACAAACAAGGGAGGCTTGGTCACGAGCAAGACGACTACCCTCAGGCAGCCTATCTGCGCCTTGCACGCGACGCGGCTGCGTCCATCACATCTGCGTCGTTCGTAGAGCAAGGGCTGCAAGGACCCGCCATTGGCGCGGCCATGGAGCATGCGCGTGCCCAAGCGATTGATGACATGAAATCCAACTTCTGATTCGCTCTTCACTTGTATTGCGCTGACGCTATTGCAGCCTTTTAAGCCTTCATCGCACATGCCAACATGGCGTAAATTCACAAGGTCACGTCGCAATGACTCGCATAGCCGTATTGATCCCGTGCTTCAACGAAGCCATTGCTATTCCAAAGGTGGTGCGCGATTTCGCGGCAGCGCTTCCCACTGCCCGTATCTATGTCTATGACAACAACTCCACAGACAACACCAAGGAGATAGCCAGAGAAGCCGGTGCCACCGTCAGAAAGCAGGATCTTCAGGGCAAAGGGCATGTCGTTCGACGCATGTTTGCCGATGTGGACGCCGACGTGTATGTCATGGTGGATGGCGATGCGACCTACGATGCCTCCGCCGCTCCAACGATGGTACAAAAGCTGTTGGACGAAAATCTGGACATGGTGGTGGGTGTACGAAACAGCAACGAAGCTGATGCATACCGCCACGGGCATCGGTTCGGCAATTGGCTGCTAACGGAACTCACGGGTCGCATTTTCGGACGCACGTTCAGCGACATGCTGTCCGGATATCGCGTGTTTTCCAAGCGATTCGTCAAAACGTATCCTGCGCATTCGGGCGGTTTCGAAGTGGAGACGGAACTGGCCGTCCATGCTCTGGAACTGCGCATGCCGGTTGCGGAATATACCACTCGGTATAGCCGCCGTTTGGATGGCTCCCATAGCAAGCTCAGTACATGGCGCGACGGTTGGCGCATCCTGATAACCATTTTGAAATTGACCAAGAACAACAAGCCACTGCTTTTCTTCGGCACCGCGGCAACGGCCTGTTCGATCATCGCCATTGCGCTGGCCCTGCCGTTGTTGAGCACATACATGCATACCGGACTGGTGCCCCGCTTTCCGACGGCCATCTTGTGCTCGGCCCTGATGGTTCTTGCCGGCATCTTCATCGTTTGCGGATTGGTTCTGGACACCGTCACACTCGGCCGGCGTGAGCAGAAACATCTCGCCTATCTTTCGTACCAGCCACATTGCTTCGATCCGTAACAGCTATTGACGGTGGTTCAACTTGTATAAAGTTGCAAACATTCCGCCAATCAGAGCGAACTGATGAAATTCGAGCTCAAGTCTGTTGCGCAATGTTATCTATGGATCATTCCTGTCGCCGTATTCATGCTGGCTGTGGTCTTCCACATCGATCTGCCCGGCTTGTACATGGACGCGGTAAACCCTGATTTTGTCGCTGCACAGAAGCTGCATCCGCATCTGCATAACCCGGGCGCCACGCTTCCTTCCAAGATCTTTCCGATCCTGGGCAACCTCTATCATGGCGTAGAAAACTTCTACATTGCCTTGCCCATGCTGGCGATCTTCGGTTATCACGTCGCCACCATACGCATTGCGCAGGCTTTATTCGGCGCTGTACTGCTTGCTGCTTTCTTTGTCACTGCACGTAGGTTGACCCAATCCACACTGTTGGCGATGCTCGGCGCGCTCGGCCTAGCCACGGAGGTTGCTTTTACAGCCTCTTTCCGCACGCAGTTCTACATCATGATGGGTGGAGCAACTTGGCTGTTTATTTCCTTGATGCTCACGCTACCTGCCGAGCCGAACACTGCCTTGCCCGATCGCCGGGCATTCTGGTCCGGTCTCTTTTCTGGATTGGCAGGCTATGGCTATTTCGTCCTGTTTTTTTTCATACCCGGCACGTTTGCATGGGTTGCACTACGCCCCACTTCCAATCCCCGCGCCACGTTGCGTTGGATAGCCGGGCTAGCGGTAGGCTTCACCCCGTTTGTACTGGGCTATCTCTCCCTTTTGCTCAAGCTGCATGGCATCGAGCCGACCATGCAGTTGATCCATACGTTGCTTGGCGTTCTTCATCCATTCGAGAGCGGCGGCGCAAGCGACGGAAATCTTCTCTATGCATGGCAGCTAGCTCGTCTTTCGCTCACCAACGGCGGCAACGATTCCGTGGTTTTTGGGCGGGACCTGCCCTCCTCATGGGGCGAAGCAAAGTTCTACTTGTTTGCTGCCTGCATGCTGCTCATGTCGGCATGGTCGGTGGCTTGCCTGGCGCTGCGACGCAAGGCTCCGGAGTGGGCACTGATCAGCCTGGTGCCGCTATCTTTCCTACTGGTGGCATCGCTGTTCGGGCATCGGCTCTGGGCTCACCACTTCTGCGTGCTGGTGCCTTTCCTTTACTTGTTACCCCTGCCGCTACTGATGCGGGCTTTCACTGCAGCGAGAGCGAGCTACCTACTTCAAGCGGCGGCACTGGGATTGGCCAGTCTTTCTTGCCTCGCTGGGAACGTTTCGCAGCAATATGCCTTTCATGCCGCTTTGGCGCGCAGCGGCGGGGAAGGCAGAACGACTACCGCACTTACCCAGCTTGCGCTGGAAGCGCGCGATGCACCGTCCGATGTCGCTTACGTCTTTCCCGAGTGGGGATTCTTCACCTCGTTCTGTCTGCTAACGGCCAACAAGGTTCGCTACGTGGACGATGCCGCGCCTGACACGCTGGCGAAGCTGAGACAGTCAGGCTACGACCATCTGAGATTGGTCTACTGGGAGTCGGCCGAGCGCGAACATTACACGCAAGCGTTGCAACAGGCCGGCATGCAAGAAATCACACAAAGAACCTTCACCACCCTGGATGGGCGGCCGGTGTTCTACTGGCTAGAAGGCCGCGCAGCTCGATAACGATGTAACGGGTGGCAGCGGATCAAAGCCGCCCACCCTGATCCGCCGATAACAAATCCACCACCTGCAATGGCAAGGCAGGCAGGCCTTTCGCGAACAACATGGCCTGGAAACGTTCACCCATCTGATCGGGCATCGTGAGTTTTCGCACTTGCTGCGCGAGGCGATGACGGACAACATCGTCCGCAGCTTGCTCGTATGCATGTTCAAAAACATCCTGCAAGCCAGCTGCAATCAGGAATTGAGCTTGTGAAAGATAGGCGGCCACGCCGAAGCCAGCGCTGTTGCCGGCTTCCGCCAACGCAGTGAAGTCGACAGATGCAGTGAGATCGTTAAGGCCGGGAAGATACAGCGGATCGTTGTGCGCTCGATGGCGGTAGTGCGCCATCAGTGTGCCGTCTTGTCGCTCCGGCAGATAAAACTCGCGGCGAACGTAGCCGTAATCGATGAAGAGCATCACGCCCGCTTCAAGTGATCCAGCGATGGCCTGCATCCAATACGGCAATTGCGGCAGGATTTCCGAGCGATAACCGTCCTCGAATTCGCGGCCGAGATCGCGTTCGACATGACGTACTGCACCGGCCACCAGCGCGTCGGCAGGACGATCTACGCGCAGCAAACGCGCCTCGCCGTCGAGCGCCACGTACTCTTCGCAAACTTCACCATGGCGAATCACGAACCGTGTGGTCGGCAGCGCATCGATTACTTCATTGGCAAACAGAATGCCGCGCCAGTTTTCTTCGGGTGGACGATCGATCCATGCGACACGCGCCATGACATCCTCCGGCAGTGCCGCACCAAGACGTTCGCGCTGGCGTTCGCGCAGATCGGCGCTGGGCTCCAGAATCAAATAGCGCCGCGGCAGCACGCCGTTTTCCGACAACGCGAGCAACGCGGCTTCGGCAAAGGCGCCACTGCCGCCGCCGAGTTCGAGGAAATCCGCGTCGCTGCCCAGCATGGCAAGCACCGGTTGCACAGCGTGTACGACGCAACGTGCGAACAGATCGCCCAACTCCGGCGCGGTAATGAAATCACCGGCCTCGCCGAATTTGGTCTTGCCCGCGCTGTAGTAGCCCAACCCGGGCGCGTAGAGGCAGCGCTCCATGTATTGCGAGAACGGAATGGGGCCGCGTGCCGCAATCGTTTCGCGCAGATGCTGCAGCAGGCGTTCGGAATGCGCGCGTTCATCAGCGCGCGGCTCGGGAAGGCGTGAAGTCTTGGATGGATTCATCATGAATGGGACGGTGCGTCGGCCGCATTCGGCCTCAGCAGCCAGCGCACAGCGAGTATGCCGATCTCGTAGAGCAGGCACATGGGAATGGCCAGCATGATCATCGAGGTGATGTCAGGCGGCGTCACCACGGCAGCGATCGCAAAGGCGCCGACGATCGCATAACGCCGCCCCTTGCGTAGCTTGTCGAGGTCGACAACACCGACGGCCGCCAACACCACAACGGCTACTGGCACTTCGAAGCACAGGCCGAACGCGAAGAACATCAGCATCACGAAATCGAGGTAATGCGTGATGTCCGTCATCATTTCCACACCTTGCGGGGTAACCGCCGTGAGGAAGCGGAATGCCGCAGGCAGCACGAGGAAATACGCAAACGCGCAGCCGATATAGAACAGGATCAGCGTGGCAACCAGTAAAGGCCGCGCCAAGCGCTTTTCGTGTTTATAGAGACCGGGACTCACGAACGCCCATAGCTGATACAGGATCACCGGCATGCTGACGAACAGCGCCGCGTAGAACGCGAGCTTAAGCGGCGTGACGAACGGGCTGGCCACTTCCGTGGCAATCAGGTGTGCCCCTTCCGGCAAGCGCGACACCAACGGCGCAGCAAGCCAGGCGTAAAGACGATTCGCAAAAGGCACCAGAGCGGCCAGCACTACGGCCAGCGCGAGAATCGCCTTGATCAACCGTGTCCGCAGTTCGAGCAGGTGCGAAAACAATCCTTCCTGCAAATCCGATTCCGGCTCAGGTGCTGCCATGAGGTGTTTCCTTGCTCGCATCGGCGGACGCGAGATCCTTTGGCACGTCGACAATGCTCTCACGCACTTCCGTAGCGGTGCTGGCAACCTGTTCGCGCGTGTCGCGAGCGGCTTTATTCATTTCAGCCTGCATGGCCTCAGCGCGCGCCGCTGCTTCGCGCGCGGTGCGCTTGAGTTCTTCGATTTCCAGTTCGCGCTCCACTTCGGCGCGCACGCTCTCCCAGCCCGAGCGCAGGCGGCGCATCAAAGCGCCCGCTGTGCGGGCGGCTTGAGGGAGTTTTTCGGGGCCGAGCACGATCAGCGCAATCAGCGCCAGCAACACCAGCTTGCCGAGGCTGATCTCGATCATAGGAACATGGCCTGCGGGTTACTTCGATTCGCTGGAATCGCGCTGCTGGGTGGTCGAGCTGCCGGCGCCCGACGCCGGCGGAGGATCGGCCTGCAGCTTCTCCTGCGCCTTGCGCTTTTCCTCGTCCTCGTCACCCTGCATGGCTTTCTTGAAACCACGCACGGCGTTGCCGAGATCGGAGCCGACCCGCGTCAGCTTGCCGGTACCGAATACCAGCAGAATGATGACGAGCAGGATCGCCCAATGCCAAATGCTGTCCAAACCCATGAGTACCTCGTTGCGGAATTGTGCCGTCTGCGCCCGCAAGGGTGGGGAATGCGGGCGCCGGCCTCCGTATCAGCGTGCAGTGTACTCCTCCAGGGCGTCACGGAAGCGCACGACCGCCGCCGGGACCTTGCCCACCCCGCCTTCGAAGATGCGCCGCGGGGTAATACCCTGGCCATAAACCTGTGCATTGGCGTCGTAGTCGATCTTGATCACCGAGCCGTCCAGCGCCACGCCCGCGAACAAGCCCCGGGCACGCGAGTAGGAGTAGATCTCCGCCTTCAGCTGCTGGTCGGTGGCGGCCGACGCAGTGCGACCTACCGGACCCGCCGCCGCAGAGGCATCGGCACCGAGCGTGAACTTGCCGTTGACGATGCTATCCACCCCACGCTGGGTGCGGAACACCAGCACCACGTCGGTCTTGGATACACCGATCTGGAAGCCCACGCTGCCGCCCCCGAAGGAGATAAAGCTGGGGTTTGACCAGGTGCCATCCGGATTCTTCACTGCGATCAAGCCTTCACCGCGGCGACCACCGAACACGAAGCCGACTTTCAGCACGTCCGGAATCACCGCAATGGCGCGGGCATTGCGCAACAGATCGGTAGGGATGGATTTGTCCGGCGCCTGCTCGATCTCGTTGAGCACGCGCACGGCACTTTGCGCGCGCTGTTCCGGGGTATCGTCCGCGGCGTGCGCGGCGACGGCGGGCAGCAGCGCTAGAGCGATAAACGACAAACGACGCAGTGCTTTGAACATGGGCAGCTCCGGATTCTGATAACTGGATCGTGATCGGGGCGATGATACCGGCTTCGCACGAAACACTTATGGCAGACTGGTTCGGCTATTCAGCCGCTTTCGCCACGATGCCACACAATCAATATACCGGCCTTGCCAGCTCATCCTACGACCAACCTGCGCAGGCTGGCGTATTGCTTGTGAACCTTGGCACACCGGAGGCCCCCACTGCGAGCGCGCTGCGGCCGTATCTGGCCCAATTCCTGGGCGATCCACGTGTTATCGAATACCCGCGCTGGCTGTGGTGGTTGATTCTGCATGGCGTGATCCTGCGCATTCGCCCGGCGCGCTCGGCGCATGCTTATGCCCGGATCTGGACTCCGGAAGGTTCGCCGCTGCGGACAGGTTCGGAAAAACTGGCGACCGCCTTGCAAACCAAGTTGCGCGAACTCGCGCCGGGTCCGGTTCGCGTGGGATTGGCCATGCGTTATGGTGAACCATCGGTACGCAAGCAAATCGAGCAGATGCGGCGCGAAGGTGTGCAGCGTCTGCTGGTGCTCCCGCTCTATCCGCAATATTCGGGCACATCCACCGGCTCGGTGATCGATGCGGTGGCCGACAGCTTCAAGCAACTGCGCTGGCCACCGGAACTGCGCATCGTCAACGATTACCACGACGACGCCAATCACATCGAAGCGCTTGCGCAATCCATCGAACGCTGGTGGGCTCAACATGGCCGTGGCGACAAACTAATGTTGTCGTTTCATGGCATTCCGCAACGTTATGTCGACGCCGGCGATCCTTATTTCCATCAATGCCATGCCACCGCGCGATTGCTGCGCGCGCGGCTGGGACTGGACGAGTCGCGACTCGCTGTGAGCTTTCAGTCGCGCGTGGGGCGCGAGCCCTGGCTGCAGCCCTATACGGACGAAACCGTGAAGCGCCTTGCACAGGAAGGCATCAAACGATTGGATGTCGCCTGCCCCGGTTTCGCCGTCGATTGCCTGGAGACGCTGGAAGAAATCGCCATGCAGAACGCCGAGTTCTTCACGGCCGCGGGCGGCGAAGCCTTGCGCTACATCCCTGCGCTCAATGACAGCGACGAGCAAGTGGCCAGCCTTGCGGCCCTAGTGTTGCGGCAGGCGCAGGGATGGCCCGAATTTTCGTCCTCCGGGAATACTTGATGAGCGAATATGCTCCGGTAGAGCAACGCATCAGCTTGTCCCATCACCTCACGCTGACTGCGCAGATCTGGGGTAAAGCCGATGCGCCGCCGCTGCTGGCCTTGCATGGCTGGCTCGACAACGCCGGCAGTTTTACGTTTCTCGCACCCAAGCTGGCGGAGCAGTTTCGCTTCATCGCATTGGAATTACCCGGCCACGGGCACTCCAGTCATTTGCCGGCCGGCATCAGCTATCACTACGTTGATTACGTTGGCGCGGTGATCAGTGCTGCCAATGCGTTGGGATTGGAACGCTACACTTTGCTAGGCCACTCGCTGGGCGCAGGCATAGCCTCACTGGTGGCTGCAGCGACACCGCAGCGTATCGAACGCCTCTTTCTTATCGAGGGCCTGGGCCCGCTAGGGGATGAAGGCGCCAGCACCCTGAAGCGTTTTCGCGATGCTTATGCCGCACCCGCAACGAGCGGCAAATCACTACGTATGTTTGCGAGCGTAGAACAGGCCGTCAGCGCGCGCACGGCAGCGAGTGGCTTGCGTGCAGACCTGGCGCGACCGATCGTGGAGCGCGGACTTGCCGCGGTCGAGGGTGGCTATCGTTGGCGTAGCGATCCGCGTTTAACGCGTCCTAGTGCCATACGCCTGGCGGAACATCAGATCCAGGCGCTTATCGCTGGCATTGAAGCACCTACCGCGCTATTGCTGTCCAAACCTGTTACGCCGTATTTGCCCAGCGCAATGATGGAAGCACGTGCGCAAAAGGTGCCACGCATCGCCACGTCATACATGGACGGTGGACATCATCTTCACCTGGAGCATCCCGACGACGTATCCGCGTGGCTGCTAGAGAGCCTGTAGGTTGGGTTAGCGCAGCGTTACCCAAAAATCCCCATCGAAGCGATCAACATCGTTGGGTTACGCTGCGCTAATCCAAGCCACGACAGAGATTCCACATAGCTCGACGATCGGCGCAAGCGAACCTACGCCGAAACCGCCAGCCGCTCGGACCGATACACCCATCCCGTCATGATCATCGCCACAAAGGCCACCGCCAGGCCGATGACCACGCAATGAGCCATCTGCATCGACCCAACCTCTTCCCCGCGCAGCAACTTCATGATGCCCACCTGCTGCCCCAGCAACGGCACATTGAACATCCAGTCGGCAATCTTCATCGGCGTCACGCTCAGCAAGATCGACGGAAAGATCGGCACCATCATCAGGATCGACTGATAGGTCTGCGCCTCACGATAGCTCTTGGCAAACGCGGAAACCAAGGTCTGCAAGCAGGCCAGCAACAGCACCAGCGGCAGCATCATCAACAAGACTTGCACCGCAAAGGAAATCCCAAGATCCATCTTCATGCCGAGACGTTCGATGGGAATCACCTTGCCGCAGAAGCTGAATGCAGTCACGCAAATCAGCAGACTGAGCAGGGAAAACGTGCAGATGGCGCCGAGCTTGCCCAACAATATTTTCCAGCGCGGCACCGGGTTGGCAAACAGCGGTTCCATCGACTGCCGCTCGCGCTCCCCTGCCGTGAGATCGATCGCCAGGTACATGCCACCCATGAAAACGGTGAGCACAAAGAAATACGGCAGCATCCCGAACATCAATCCAGCGCGCGACTGCGGTGTCGACTGATCGCGCTCGTCGATGGCCACCGGCGCCATCATCGCAGGCGAAAGACCACGTGCCACCAGACGCATCGCACCCTGACGGCGGCCGTAATTTTCCAGCATGCCTTTGACGCGACCGATCGTGCCGCCCGTGTCGCTCTGTGAGGAATCGTAGATCAGCTCCACCTGCGAGGTTTCACCCTTGCGCCAGGCCTCGCCGAAGCTTTTTGGAATGCGCACCACCACGTCGGCATCGCGATTGCGCACCGCCGTTTCCGGATCGGCGACACCCGGCTGCGGTAGCAGCCCTTGTTGCTTGAGCGCCTCGATCAGATTCGGTGCGTACTGCGCGCCGATCACGGGCACCTTGACCGGCCGATCGGCTTTGTTCAATTCGCGCGTGAGCACCACGTTCATCAGCATGATGAAAATGGCCGGGCCCAGCAGCGGCCCGACAATCAGCGCACTCATCAGGGCGCGACGGTCGCGCAAATTTTCCTTTACTTCCTTGAAGAAGACAGTGAGCGTGGTTTTCATGCCGCCAGCCCCTCTTCGCTGCCAATGATCTTCACAAAGGCATCCTCCAGATTGGCTTCACCGGTTTGCGCGCGCAGTGCATCGGGTGCGTCATCCGCCACAACGCGACCGTGCGCAATCACCACGATGCGATCGCACAGCGCCGCCACCTCCTGCATGATGTGACTGGAGAAGAGCACGCAACGCCCCTCGTCCTTCAAGCGACGCATGAACTTCCGCATGCTGCGTGTGGCCATCACGTCGAGGCCGTTGGTGGGTTCGTCCAGAATCACATTCTTCGGATCGTGTACGAGCGCACGCGCGATGGCGGTCTTCACACGCTGGCCTTGCGAAAAACCTTCCGTACGGCGATTGGCGATATCGCCCATATCCAGCCCCTCGATCAACTGCTCCCGCCGCGTGCGGATCAGCGATTCGTCCATACCTTGCAGGCGCGCGAAATAATCGATGTTTTCGCGTGCGGTAAGGCGTTTGTAGAGCCCACGCGCGTCGGGCAATACACCCAGACGCCGCCGCACGGCCTGTGCATCACGTGCCGCATCGATGCCATCGACCAGCACCTGTCCGCTATCCGGCCGCATCAGCGTATAAAGCATGCGCAAAGTGGTGGTCTTGCCGGCGCCATTGGGGCCGAGCAGGCCGGTGATCTCACCGTCACGCGCCGTAAAGCTCACCCCATCAACGGCCTTCACTTCGCCGAAATGCTTGTGCAGATCCTTCACTTCGATCATGGCGACGCTCCATTGAAATCGATGAATGCCGGCGTGCTACCCAACTTGTTCAAACAACTGGCATCGAGTTGCTTGGGATCGGGCTTGTCGATGAACTTGCCAAGCAGCTGCGGCATGCAACCGCGACTGAGCAACGAGTGAGCCTGCCCTTTGAAGACCAGCTGCCTTGCATCCGTCAGCCCCGGCAAAATCTGCTCGCCGTAACGGGGCGGCGTCACCGGATCCAATTCACCCGACAGCATCAGGATGGGCTTGTCGCTCTTCAACGGCGCATGAAAATCGGCAGGCCGCGTGCCGTGCGGCCATACCTCGCACTGGGCTTTCAACGCATCGATCAGATGATTGCCAAGCATGGTGTTCTGATCCTGCAATTGCGGCTGCAACAGGTCGGCGTCTTCGCTGCAGATCACGCTCATGGACATGCCGTTGTTCATGTCGCCGCTGAGATCGCCGCTCAGAATCTTCGCCTGCCCCAATAACGGACCCACATCGCCATGTGCGGCAGCATTGATCGACAGCGGCAACAGTGCAGCCGTTTCAGGCTGATAGGCAAACATGCGCACCACGCCGGCGAGTGAAAATTCGCTCAAGGGACGCACCACCGTTTCGTAGGTTTCCGGGTCGCGGAAACTCACCTTATGCGGATTCGCACGCAAGGCATCACGCAGCTGATACAACGTCTGCATGGAATCGCCAAAGCGTTGTTTGCATGCAGGAGCGGCAGCGCAATAGGCAAAATTCTTCTTGAGTGCGTCATCCAAATTGCGCGCGAAATCTTGACCGAGCACCAGCTGGTTTGGCACCACGGAATCCAGCACGACGCTGCGCACGCTGCCCGGATAGGCCTTGAGATATTGCTGCGCCATGCGTGTGCCATAGGACACGCCGACCAGATCAAGCTGCGGCGAGCCCAACGCCTTACGCACATCTTCCAGATCCTGCGCCGCAACGGTCGTGGTGTAGTAGCGCGGATCGGCCTTCTGCTTCACTTCATCCAGGCATGCGGCAACGCTCTTGCGCACTTTATCCAAGTCCACCAGGAGTGCGTTCTGATTCGGATCAGCCTGCTCCGCATTCTTGCAACTGAGCGGGTTCGAGCCGCCCGTACCGCGCTGGTCCAACAACACTATGTCGTGATGTTTGCGCACGTCTGCGAACGCCGGTGCCAGCAGCACCCACCCTTCCGTTGCCGCCTCACCTGGGCCGCCCGCAAGCAGTGTCACCATGTCCGGCTCCGGCACCTGCGCATCACTACGTGCAATTGCCAGCTTCAGGCCGATGCGACGGCTATGCGGATCGTCGCGATTCTCCGGCACTTCAATCGTCGTGCACCACGCTTGCGCCCTCGCACCACTGCCAGGACGGCTAAGTTCGCACGGTTTGAACGTAAGCGTTCCACGTTTCCATGTGCGCGCAGGTTGCGACGGTTCTTTGATTTCAGTCAACCCTGCAATGGGCGTTGCATCCGTAGCGGGCGGCGGCTCTGCACGATGCCAATGCTGATAAGCCAGCACCCCCACCGCTACTGCGGCAACAACGATGCGAAAAACAGTTCTCGCCTTCAAGGCCATGTCTCCCTCACTCCTCTTCGGGCACAAAAATCATTTCGATCGGCATGCCGAACAGGCGTGCGATCTTGAACGCCAGCGGCAGACTCGGATCGTATTTTCCAGTCTCGATGGCATTGACGGTTTGTCGCGATACATCCAGCTGCTGCGCGAGCTCGGCCTGCGACCAGCCGCGTTCGCTGCGTAATTCGCGGATCAGGTTATTCATTAAACTCGAGGCGCCCGCATTCGATTTATTCGTCCGCATTCCGGCGACGGTGCTGCGCAATCGCGAGCACCAAACCCAGCGCGACAAGGCTCGCCCCGGCGCCGCAGAAGAACCCCAGGCGTAATGCATCCAAAGAAGAACGAGTCAGCCACCCCACCAGCAACAGCACGCTCCCTGCGAGAATGAAACGGAGGTATTTGGCCAAGGCCGAATCACCTTCGCAAAACATGTTTCCACCATAGCGGCGCGCGACCCACCAGCGCGCTGTTCCGTACGAAAACATAAGACCCGGGAAGACCCAGATCAGGATCGAGCCATCCAACACCAGGACTTTGGCGATGCTTAGGAATCCACCGATCAGGCTGAGTGCACCGACCACCGCTGTCGCCATGCCCAGGGCAATCAGATGGGTTTGCTGTTCGAGTTCATCGCTTGCGCGGATGCGCCGCGCCAGCAAGGCGATTACGTAGACCATCGGTATGACTGGAACGAGCGCCAGCAAGCACTTGACCGAAACACTGGTTGCGGTGCGAACCAGGGGCCATTCGAGCAGCATGCAGAGCGTGTACAAACTCATCGCTGCCAGAACGCGCCATTCGTACTGCTTCTGTGAAAGCCGCGACATAACTATTCCCCTCGAGCCGTCGCCAGGCGTGTCGGCCAAGCACGCATGTCAGCATCCCGACGGGCTAAAGTTTTTCGGCGGCAGCGCATCACCCTTTTCTCCCCAAGCATGTAAAGCATGCTTTACATAGCCTAGGCACGAGATATGCGCATGTCAAGCATGCTTTACAAACCCAATCCTTCAATCGTGCAAACCACGTGATCCCACTGACGCAGCACGTCACTTTTGGACGGCACCCAGCCGTGCCAGGAGAAGCAGTTCACATTTTTTCCCGACACGTATAGGGAAATGTTTTAGAAACGTGTAGGCGATGTGTATGAAATAAGCAGGATTTCGCCGACAATGTGATAGGGGTCACGCTTTGGCCTAAATGTTGCTCTTGAGCATAGAGGCGTGGGCCTGCCCGTGAGGGGCGGGTAAAACGCCCGGCCCACTGTAAGCGCTTTACCGAAACGCTTCACCTTCTACTACACGCATTCCAAATAAATCCAGGAAAAAACCGCAATGAAGAAGACGCTTCTCACCGCCGCCCTGCTGACCATTGGCGGCCTGGCTGTTGCTCCGGCGTTCGCGTCGGACGGCACCATCACTATCACCGGCAAGGTTGTCGCCAACACCTGTGCGTTCAGCGTGAATGGTGGTAGTGCCAGCAACACCGTTCAATTGCCCGTTGTGTTCACCACTGCCCTGAATGCATCCGGCAATACTGCCGGCGCCACTCCGTTTACGATCAAGGTGAGCGGCTGCGATCCGAACCTGACCAGCGTGCAGGAACAGTTCGGTGGCTCCAACATCAATGCAGCCGACGGCAACCTCAAGAACATCGCCACCGCCACATCCCCTCAGACTGTTGCCGGCAATGTCGAAGTGCAATTGACCGACAGCACCGCCAACGCTATCAACCTCAACACCAATGCCAACTCGCCAGTGGGAGCCCTTTCCAGCGGCGGCGTTACGTTGAGCTATCAGGCTCGGTACTACGCCACGGGCGTCGCTACGGCTGGCCTTGTGAACACGAGCGTCACCTACACCACGCAGTACCAATAAAAAATCGCAGAACAGACACGCTGCGGCGGGCAACTGCCGCCGCAGCGTAGTTCATGCGCGCTGCATCATTCGTCGATCCCTGAGAGTCCGTCCATGAATGCCTTCATCCGCGCCGTACGCGTGGGCCTCCTAGCTATGTGCCTTTTCGCGGGCGCTGCCAATGCCAGCGTTCTAATTGCAGGAACGCGCGTGGTATTTCCAGCCCAGGACGGTGAAGTTACGGTACGGCTGACCAACGACAACGCTCATCCGGCGCTGGTCGAAGCATGGATCGACAATGGCGACCCCAAGTCCACGCCAGACAAGGTCAGTGTGCCATTTCTGATCACGCCTCCGCTGTTCCGCATGGAGGCGCACAAGGATCAGAACCTGCGCATCATTTCCACGCCTGCACAATTGCCAAGCGATCGTGAATCGCTGTTCTGGCTCAACATATTGGAAATTCCACCCAAGCCCAGCGCGGAAGAAGCGGCTGGCAAAAATCTGTTGCAGTTCGCGATCCGCTCGCGGCTGAAGCTTTTCTACCGCCCTGCGCATCTGCCCGGCAATGCGCAGACGGCACCCGGGCAAGTGACCTGGAAAGCAGTCGCCGATGGCCCAGGCTATGTGCTGGAAGTACACAATCCCACCCCATACCACGTCACCATCGTCAAGTTGTCGCTGGATGTCGGCGGCAAGTCGTACCCCGCCGACATCGGCATGGTCGATCCGCTCGGTTCGCTGCGCCTCAAGATAAAGGGACTGACGGCGGCGCCAGTAGTGGGCGCGTCCATCGCCTATGACATCGTCAACGACTACGGCGCAACAGCATCATTCAAAGGCAGCGTCTCCCCGTGACGCATCTTCGGCGCGCATTCCATGCACCTCGACATGGTGTGTGCCGCCAGGTTTTGCTTTGCGCGGGAATTGCTGCTGCATTGGGCGGCTGGACATGCGCTTCAGCAGGCGCCGCTGCTGCGGCCAGCGGTGCGGATGCCAGCGCCAGCGGTAGTCACGCCGACTTTGATCGCAGCCTGCTGGCCGGCGCAGGAGAGAACACCACGGACCTGTCACGCTTCGAACACGGCAACCCGGTGCTTCCGGGCAGCTACAACGCAGACATCTACCTCAATGATGTTTGGGTTGGCCGCAGTGATGTCCGTTTCGCGATCACATCTCCGAATGCCAGTGCCACGGCGTGCGTCGACCGCAGACTGCTCGATCAATTGGGCCTGCACCCGACGAAGCTACCGACTGAGACCATTGCAAGCCTAAGCGACCCGAAGGCCTGCGTGAGCATGGGCAGTCTGATCACCGGGGCGACCACGACATTCGACATGTCTCAGTTACGCATTGACGTCACCGTGCCGCAGGCCTACTTGGGCCAGGTGGCGCGCGGCTACGTCAATCCGGAATACTGGGACGCTGGCGTACCGGCTGCGCTGCTGAACTACAACTACAACACCTATCGCAGCAGCAGCCAGGGCCAGACACAGACCAGCTCATATCTGGGGCTGAATAGCGGCCTCAACTTTGGCCCCTGGCATTTCCGCGAAGACGCTACCGTGACGTGGCAGTCGGCTACTGCCGGTGCACGGTCCCATCGCCAATGGCAAAACATCAATACCTACGTGCAGCGCGATCTATCTTCGCTGCGCGCGCAGCTGACGATCGGCGACAGCTTTACCGATGGCGCCGTCTTCGACAGCTACGGCATTCGCGGCGTGCAGTTGGGCACTGACGACCGCATGTTGCCGCAGTCGTTGCAGGGCTATGCGCCCGTCGTGCGCGGTGTTGCACAGACCAATGCCAGGATCACCGTACGGCAGAACGGTGTGGTGATCTACGAAACCACGGTGTCGCCTGGTCCATTCTCGCTCAGCGATCTCTACCCGACTGGTTACGGTGGCAATCTGCAAGTGACAGTGACCGAGGCTGATGGTCACGTGAGTACATCTAGCGTGCCTTATGCCTCGGTAGCGCAGCTGTTGCGCCCCGGCATCACCCGTTTCGACATCGCTGCCGGCGAGCTGCGAGACACAACAAATCACACTAACCCGGCTGTGATTCAGGCCACTGTGCAACATGGCTTCAACAACCTTCTGACGGGTTATGCAGGCATCGTTGGTTCTCAGGGCTACGGTGCGCTGGCGGCTGGCGCGGCGATCAATACACGCTATGGCGCATTCGCGGTGGATGTCACCCAGGCCAACGCCCATATTCCAGGTTATTCAACGCAGTCAGGCCAGAGTGTGCGTCTGACGTACAGCAAGATCATCCCGTCGACACAGACGACTCTGTCAGTCGCCACCTACCGCTATTCTACCGGCGGCTTTCTCAGCCTGACCCAAGCCGAACAAGCCCGTGACTACGCGCGCGAAGGTATCAATGCTTTCAACGTTGTAACCCCGTCGATCGGGCAGACGATTGATGGCGTACCCGTAGCGAGCGTCTTGACACCAGCCCAGCGAGCAGCCCTCACGGGAAGTGCATTTACCGCCAACCCGATTCTTTCCACTACGGGCGTTGAGCGGCAGCGCGGCCAATTCACGCTCTCGCTCAATCAGCCTTTGGGACGCAACGGCGGCTCCATTTACGCCAACGTCTCTGCTCGCGACTATTGGAATCGGGGCGGTAACGACACGCAGTTTCAGGTGGGCTACAACAATCACTTCCACCAGCTCTCTTATGGCGTTTCCGCGATACGTGCGCAAGATCCGCTGGGTCATTACGACAACACCTACTTCGTGAGCATTAGCTTGCCACTGGGCCGCAATACGCATTCACCAACCTTCACGCTGAACGCCAGTCATGACCAGGCGAGTGGTTCACAGGCTCAAGCCATGCTCAACGGCACACTGGGCAGCGACAGTCAATTCAACTATGCCGTTGCGGGAACACACGCCGGCAACGGCGGTGGAAATGCGGGCTCGGTAAACGTGGGCTATCGCAGTCCGTATGCGGTGTTCAATGCCAGCTACGGAGATGGCAACGGCTATTCGCAGGCATCGGTAAGCGTGAGTGGTTCGATGATCGCGCATTCGGGCGGCGTCACCTTCGGCCAGCCGCTCGGCGACACAGTCGGTATTGTGTATTTGCCCAATGCCGCCGGTGCACGTTTGGCCAATGCCCCCGGCGCTCGTGTCGATCGCTTCGGTTATGCGGTGGTGCCGTACCTTACGCCTTACCAGCTCAATACCATCGAGATCGATCCGAAGGGATTGCCGCTGGATGTACAACTCGATACCACCAGTGCGCAAGTCACGCCCTACGCCGGCGCGGTGGTGATGTTGAAATTCAAAACCGAAAGTGGCCGCACGCTCATCGTTGAAGCCCGCTTGAAGGACGGGCAAGCCTTGCCTTTTGGCGCCGAGGTGTTCAACGAAAAAGGGATTTCGCTAGGCGTGGTCGGCCAGGCAGGGCAGATCCTATTGCGTGGCGTCGATCAGGCTGGCCGATTGACCGCGCGCTGGCACGAGGATAATGGGACGGCGCAGTCATGTTCGTTCGATTATCGACTCACGCCCAAGGGTAAGCAGAAGCAAACATTGGTGCATTACGAACAGATACGCGTCACATGCACAAAATCCAGTAGCGACGCACTTGTCTTGAGGGACGGTACATGAGAGACGCCCAAGTCATTCCGCGTCCCGCAAAACGAGTCGCGACTCTGTTGCTGATCGCCGGCCTGATGCTTCCGACAATATGCTCGGCCATCAAGACCAAATCGGGCGGGACCACACGAGCGCAGGTGTTTGCCGTCCAGGCCGCAAGCAGTCCGGCCCCACCCTGCAGCGCATCACCGACCAGTGCGACCATCACCCTGCCATCCAGCATCAGCATTGCACCTGGCACAGCCAACGGACCGATTGGCACTGCCGCGTCCGTCACAGTGAACGTCAACTGCTATACCGCCTTCACGGCAACGCCCAACTACTACGACGATTTCACGGTCTTGGCAGGCCAGTTGGCGGCCCTCGACTCGACGAATGCTCCTCCAAGCGGGGGCGGCATCATGTTCCAGACCAATGTGCCGGGCATCGATGTGTGGCTCAAAGCAACGCCCACCCAGGCCAGTAGCGGCAACAACGGTCCGAATGGCACAACCGGGTGGGCAATACAAACCACCGATTGCACTTCAGCGGGCTCATCAAACGGCAACCCCGGACGTTGCACCCCCAACCCCATAGCAGCCAAATTTACCGCCCAACTGGTCAAAACTGGGCCGGTAAGCCCGGGCACGATCAGTAGCATCCAATTGCTACAACTTTTTGATTCCGATGTTGTGCCCCCCAATCCGGACGGAACTCCGACAACGGTCTACGACAGTGCTTCCTCCGCCTTCGCCACCGTAACACTCAATGCCATCACCGTGCAGATGAGCAGTTGTAACGTGGTTGCAGGTTCAAGCAATCTCACCGTCAGCTTGCCGACCATCGTCAGCAATGCGCTGCCGACAACGGGTTCCGTAGCAGGCAAGACAGCTTTCAACATTCAATACTCGTGCCCGTCAGGCTGGGCACTCTACATGACCATGAGTACGGCCAACCCTGGGACACCAACCGGCGTGATCATGCCGTCGACATCTTGCTCTGCGGGTACGCCGGCATCGAATGTCGGGATTCAACTGCTGCAAAGCAATCAACAGCCCGTGCAATTCAATACCGCGCAATCGATCGGCAACTCACCCAACGGGAATCTTAAGCTCACCTATTACGCGCAATACTATGCAACCGGCACACCTATTGGCGCCGGCCAAGTCTGCGGCACCGCTACGTTTACGATGTCCTATCAGTGAACACGTAACATGGCAGGTTACCTAGGCTTGCGAATCAAAGCTCAACTTCGCGCGCTACCTGCCGATAAATTCCGTAGCACTACTCGTAGGTCTGCGTCACCAACACCGGATCAGCAGAAGCTGGCTGGGCAGTACGAACATAGCTGGCGAAATACCTGAGCACCTGGTCGGACTCCGACGTGGACAGATGTACAACATTCACGTCGTAAGGCCGTGCGTTCGTTGCAGCACTCGTAGCAGCGACGTCAGAGCAGTTTCGTTGCATTGACGGATGCGCCTGGGCAGCGCCGACCACCAGATCGAGGTCGGCAAGTGTGGCCGCAACACTACAAGTCGGCTCCACCACAGCGCCCACAAACGTGATCGTTCCGCCTTCGATCGTCCCGCCCCCACCCGCCCTCGCGGCAAACGGCACGAGCATCATCGCGACGGAACAACTGGCCAACACGAATAAACGCATCCCACGCATAGCGCTGCCCTCCCCCGGCACACGCGCATCTGCGCGCACCTGTAGGCACCATCGGCAGCGGTGCACCGGCGCTTGAGAGCCTCCGCCTAGGCACGTTATAAAAATGCCAAGGCCGTCACATAAATTGTGTGGCGTGGGCGCCAAAAAGCCCGCGCGAGGGGTCTGTGGCGGCAAATGTGTAGAAGGCGTGAATTCTTTGTAAAACAAGCGGTTGCATGACTGCTTGCCGACGTTGGGTTTCCGTCGCCAGGCAACTTTCCACTGGCACACTGTTTCGCCGTCCAGAGGGCATTGGACGGTGAGCAAGTAGTGCCTAAGGGCGGAAGACGTCATGACTATGACGTTTGCGCAGTGCGCTTCATCCTCGCACTAGCTTTATCGGCAAGAATCCGACGCGCTTTAGTTCTTGCGTGAATTTTTTCGCGACGCGATCAACGCGACGAGATGTATTTCTCGCGACGGATCTGCGGAATCGGCAGACCGAATTCCTTTAACGCATTGAATCCCGCATCAACCATGTTGGGATTGCCGCACAAATAGGCGATATCCCTCGCGCCGGAAGGCTGCAGTTCGGCGAGCACGCTTTGCACGTGTCCTGGCCGATCGCTAGGGCGCGGCACGGCGCGCGGTTGGCGGCTCAGGCAGCCGTAGAACGAGAAGCCTGGATGCGTCTGCGCGAACGCTTCGAATTCTTCGCCGTAAAGCAGCTCGGTTTCGTTGCGTGCACCGTAGAGCAGCACGACTTCACGATCGCCTTTTGACAGCAATTTTTCGAACGCCGGCAACATGGCGCGATAAGGCGTCACGCCTGTACCGGTAGCAAGCAACAGGTAACGCGGATGCGTATCGGCATCCTGCAGGCAGAAGCGTCCATAGGGGCCGCTCGCTTCAATGGTGTCGCCAATACTCAAGCCACTGAGCAGCTTGGTGGCTGCGCCGCCATCCACATAGCTGACAGCTATTTCGATGCGCTGCACTGGCGAATGACCGTCGCCCACCGTAGCAATCGAATAGCTGCGCTTGGTAGCCGTGCCATCGTCGTAGTGAAAGTGGATCTGCAGGAACTGGCCGGGAATGAAGGCAAGCGGCTGTCCGTCGGCGCGTTCGAAAGCCAAATGGCGCACGGCGGGCGCAAGCATGTGGCTATCGGCGAGGCGGAGAGTGAAATGTTCGGCCATGGAGTATCCAGCGGGAAACAGTCAGTACGCCCGGTCGAACGGGTCGTCGGGACAAGGCCCGCTATAATAAGGGGTCCGGGATGCTCTGGCCCATTCCGCATAGGCGGCATGGCCAGAAGGCCCGCAGGGTGTTGCGGGCCTTCTGGTCATCACCCTTCGGGCCGGTCTTGTCTGTTCGCATTCCTTCGGCCCATCGGTTCGACAGACGGCCAGTCTGCCTTCACCGATGGGCCTGTGGCTTGCGAACAGACAAGACCGGTGACGCCTATGCGGAATGGGCCAGAGCATCCCCCAACCCCACGGTGCAGCCCATGTCCCCCACTCCCGCACTCGTTGTCGAAAACCTGCGTAAGACCTACGGCAACGGCGTCCAAGCCCTCAAAGGCATCAACCTCACGGTACAGCCCGGCGATTTCTTCGCCTTGCTGGGCCCGAACGGCGCCGGCAAATCCACCCTGATCGGCATTCTTTCTTCCCTGGTGAATTCCACCGAAGGCGATGCGCGCATCTTCGGCGTATCGGTAAACAAGCAACGCAACGAAGCGATGAAGCTGATCGGCCTGGTTCCGCAGGAGATCAATTTCAATCAGTTCGAAAAGCCGTTCGACATCTGCGTGAACGAGGCCGGCTTCTATGGCATTCCACGCAAGATTGCCGCCGAACGCGCCGAGAAATATCTGAAGGAACTGCGCCTGTGGGATAAAGCGCAGGACCAGGCACGCATGATGTCCGGTGGCATGAAGCGCCGTTTGATGATTGCGCGCGCCATGATGAACGAACCGCGCCTGCTGATTCTGGACGAACCCACCGCCGGTGTGGATATCGAAATCCGCCGATCCATGTGGCAGTTCATCAGCGGCATCAACGCGGCCGGCACCACGGTGATCCTCACCACGCATTATCTGGAAGAAGCCGAGCAGCTTTGCCGCAACATCGCAATCATCGATCACGGCACCATCGTGGAGAACACCTCGATGAAGTTGCTGCTGTCGAAGCTGGATGTGGAAACCTTCGTGTTCGATGTCAACAACATGCCCGTGCAGTTGCCGAATCTCCCCGGCATTGCCTTCCGCCGCGTGGACGATCACACCCTGGAAGCAGAAATGCCTCGCACGCAAGCGATGAATGCACTGTTCGACGCGCTCACCACGCATGGCATCACGGTGCTTTCCATGCGCAATAAAACCAATCGTCTGGAAGAGCTGTTCGTGCGCCTGGTGGAGAATGGCCGCCAAGAGCCGGGTCGCCAGGATTCGAAGGAGAAGGTGGCATGAGCAATATGTCCGGCAACATGGTCGCACTGCAAACCATCGTGCGGCGCGAGATTGTGCGCATCATGCGCATCTGGACGCAGACGCTGATTCCGCCGGCCATCACGATGACGTTGTACTTCGTGATCTTCGGCAAATTGATTGGCAGCCGCATCGGCAACATCCAGGGCGAATTCAGCTACATGCAGTACATCGTGCCGGGCCTGGTGATGATGAGCATTATCACCAACAGCTATGGCAACATCTCCAGCTCGTTCTTCGGCGCGAAATTCCAGCGTTCGGTAGAAGAAATGCTGGTGTCGCCGATGCCCAACTGGGTGATCTTGCTCGGCTACGTGACCGGTGCGGTGACACGCGGCCTGGTGGTCGGCTTCCTGGTGTTGCTGATCGCGCTGTTCTTCACCCATCTGCAGGTGGCGCATATTTTCGTCACGCTGCTTTCGGTGCTGTTCGGCGCCACGATCTTTTCGCTGGCCGGGTTCGTCAACGCGATCTACGCGAAGAAGTTTGACGATATCGCACTGGTTCCCACCTTCGTGCTCACCCCGCTCACCTACCTCGGCGGTGTGTTCTATTCCGTGAACATGCTCAGCGAGCCTTGGCAGGCGATTTCGCGCATCAACCCCATCCTCTACATGGTCAATGCCTTCCGCTTCGGCGTGCTGGGCATCAGCGATGTGCACATCGGGGTCGCGTTCGGCGTGATGCTGCTGTTCGTGATCGGGCTAGCGTGGGTGGCGTTGAATCTGCTCAAGCGCGGCGTCGGTTTGCGTTCCTGACTCAGGTTGGGACGCAAGTCCCAACTTAATGCCGCTTGCGTAGTTGGTGGTCTTGCACCAGCCAAGTCAGCCCGAATGCCATCGCCATGACGCCGGCGGCAATCGCATACACCATGTGCAGCGCATCACCAAAGGCTTGCAGATAGATATGACGTACTGCATCGGGTAAGTGATGCACGGCGTCCGGCCCTATCGAATGCGGCAATAGCGCATCGCGCGGCAACGTATCTGTCAGTCGCGCGTGCAGGCCATTGGTAAACAGGGCGCCGAACACCGCCACACCGATGGAACCGCCGATAGAACGGAACAGCGTCACGCCGGATGTCGCCACGCCGATGTGCTTGAAATGCACGCTGTTCTGCACGGCAAGCACCAGCACCTGTATCACCATGCCCAGACCAAGGCCAAGCAAGCCGATGTAGAGATAGAGGTAGCCGACCGCCGTATCGTTGTCGAGCGTGCCCAGCAGGCTCATCGCAACAAAGGCCACTAGCGTGCCGGCAATAGGAAATATGCGGTAACGGCCGGCGCGGCTGATGATACGCCCGCTCGCAATGGAGCCCGCGGTGATGCCAAACATCATCGGCAACAACTGCATGCCGGCTTCCGTAGGCGTGGAATTCTTCACGACCTGCAGATAGAGCGGCAGAAACGTCAGCGCGCCGAACATCGACATGCCCACGATAAAGCCGATCAGGCAGCTCAGCAGAAACGTTCTGTCCTTGAACAGCCCCAACGGAATGATCGGCTCGGATGCATGCCTTTCTTCATAAAGGAAGCCAACCAGCGCCACCGCGCCAAACATCAGCGTGAACCACAATTGCCCCGACGACCACGGCAGAACCACACCGCCTTGCGTGGTGAACAGCACGATGCATGTAAGCGCGGCAGCCAGGAAGGCCGCACCCATGTAGTCGATCTCATGCTTCACATGCGCAGTGTGCGGTTTGAACACAGCACCAATCACGCTTAGCGCCGCCACGCCCAGTGGCAGATTGATATAGAAGATCCAGCGCCACGACAAATGCTCGACCAGGAAGCCGCCAAGCAACGGCCCGACCACAGTCGCCAGCCCATAGATGGCGCCGAACAGACCTTGAAAGCGGCCACGCTCAGCCGGCGGAATAACATCGCCGATGACCGCCATGCTGACCACCAGCAAGCCTCCGCCGCCGAGACCTTGCAGCGCACGCATCAGGATCAGCTGCGTCATGTCCTGGGCCAGGCCGCATAGTGCTGAGCCCACAAGAAACAGCACAATCGCCGCCTGCAACACGATTTTTCGGCCGAACAGATCGCCCAGCTTTCCGTACAGCGGCACCACGATGGTTGAAGTAAGCAGATACGCCGTCACCACCCAGGAAAGATTTTCCAGGCCGCCCAATTCGCCGACGATGGTGGGCAAAGCGGTGGAAACGATCGTCTGGTCCAGCGCGGCCAGCAGCATGACCAGCATCAATGCGCAGAACAGCAAGCGGATCGGCGGATGCCCGTGCTCGGGAACCGGTGGATGATGGAGTTCGGCGTCCTGTTCGGAACGCTCTGCGCGAAGACGAGATGTGGCGCTCATGGGCGGCCTGATATAAATTAATTAATGACTTGATTAATATAATTGTACTGCTCAGTTCAGTCAACGGAGTCCGAGTCATGGCCGCACCACGCGCCAAGAAACCGTCCACCCGCAAATCCAAGGCCGCCACCAAGCCGAAGACGGAATCGCGCCGTCCAGGGCGTCCGTCCGGCTCGGCGAACAAACAAGAACAACGCACCCGCCTGCTCGATACGGCCATGACGCTGTTCGCGCGACAAGGCATTGCGGAAACTTCGCTTTCCGAGATTGCGCGCGAAGCGGGCGTTACGCCGGCGATGGTGCATTACTACTTCAGCTCTCGCGATCAATTGCTGGATGCCGTCATCGACGAACGCATCCAGCCGCGCCGCGTTGCACTCAGCCAACTGTTCGACGGGAATGCCGGCGATCCGATCACCGTGATTACTGCACTGGTCGAGCGCGTGATGCAGAGCGCCACGGAAGATCCGTGGTTTCCCGCACTATGGATGCGTGAAGTGGTCAGCGACAACGGCTTACTCAGACAGCGTGTGGCCGAGCGTCATGGACACGTGCATCTTCAGGCTGCCATCAACTGCTTGGCCCGCTGGCAAGCCGAAGGAAAAATCAATCCGGATATCGAACCTGCGCTGCTGTTTGTGTCCATCTTCGGATTGGTCGTTTTCCCGCTGATTGCATCCAAGGCGTGGAATAACAACGTGGTAAAGCACAAGTTGACGCCGGACGATATCGCACGTCATGCCATTGCACTCCTTTCGCATGGTGTCGGCCCCGTGCGATCACGTCGCTGAAAATCCAAGCCCTTATTCGCACAGCAATTTCAGACTTTTCGAATGGAACGGCTGAGGAAAGCCAGGAAAGAATCGCTTTCCCCCACGCGGAACCGATCATCTTGCCGGTGTCCGTCCGCCCCACCATTCCGCTCTGGAGTCGGCAATGGAATTGCTTCGTTCGAACAAGACAACCACCCGCATTCTGCTCACGCTGCTCTGCTCCGCCACGTTCCCAGCCTACGCTACCGATCGTTCCGCCTATCTTTTCGGCGACTGGAACGGCGAGCGCACGCGCCTTGCCGATAAGGGCATCGCCTTCGATTTTGGCTATACCGCTGAAGCCGCCCGCAACTTCAGTGGCGGCACGAGACACATCACGCGCTACGCCGATCAATGGTCATTCGGCAGCACACTCGATCTGGACAAGTTGTGGGGTTGGCAAGGCGGGGCATTCCAACTTGTCATCACCAACCGTAACGGCCGCAATCTCAGCGACGATGCCGGCCTTGGCGTCTATCAGCAGGTGCAAGAAGTGTATGGCCGTGGCCAGACATGGCATCTGACTCTCTTCGCGCTCACGCAGAAATTCTTCGACGGCAAGTTTGAATGGCGCGTAGGCCGATTGCCGGTGGGCACCGACTTCGACAGCCTCAGTTGCGACTTCCAGAACCTCACCTTCTGCGGCTCCCAGCCCGGCAACATCGTGGGCGACTACTGGATCAACTGGCCGGTCAGCCAATGGGCCGCTACGCTGAAATGGAATGCCACCGACCAAACTTACGTGGAACTCGGTGCGTATCAGCTCAATCCGCGCTATGTGGACAACACCTGGGCACGCAGCAATGGCTGGAAACTTGGTTTCCCCGGCGGCACCACGGGCGTGATGCTGCCGCTCGAATTCGGCTGGACGCCGGCCATCCATGGCTTGCCTGGCAGCTACAAGCTGGGCGGTTGGTACAACAATGCCGGCGGCGAACATCTCTATTACGACGTAACCAATCAGCCGCTCGCGCTCACCGGCGAAGCTCCCTTGCAGGAAAGCGCGCGCCACGGCGGCTATGTTTCGCTGCAGCAGCAAGTCATGGGCGAAGCGGGCGGCAAGGGTCTGAGCTTATTCTTCAACGGCACCATAGCCGATAGCAGCACGTCGCCGGTTGATCGTCAGTTCGCACTGGGTGCAATGTTCAACGGCCCATTCAATCGCAGCAAAGACAGGATCGGCGTCGCCCTGGGCACCACGCACGGCAGCAACGAATTGGCTCGCCATGCGCGGTTGCATAACGCACTTCATTCCGATGCGCCGTTGACGGTAGCGGATACGTATGAACTTGCCGCCGAAGTGTTCTACGACTGGTCCCCTATTCCTTCGCTGAGTGTGCGGCCGAATCTGCAGTACGTGGTCAATCCCGGCGGGGTTACGCAAAACCGCAATGCATTCGTGCTTGGCCTGAAGACCAGCATTGCGTTCTGACACATAAAGCGGAGCCGCAATCCGGCGGCTCCGCCGTCCCACCTATCAGTGCATCCCTGCACGCCTATTCAACGCTTACTGCACGTTCAAAGTGACATCATCCAGCACAAACGACGTTTGCAGCGAAGCATCTTCCTTGCCGGTGAACTTCACGGTCACGTTCTGGCCGATGTACGAGCTAACGTTATAGCTGTGCACTTGATAACCCGATGCGGCATTGAGGTTGGAGAATGTCCCCAGCGTCGCCAGCACCGTCCCGCTGCTGTTAACCAGCTGCACCTTCAACGTGTCGTACGCAGTCGTCGTGGTGGTCTCTGCCGTGTCGACATGCAGATAGAACTGCAAGGTGGCGCTGGACTTTCCTGCAGGAATGCTCACCGCCTGCGACACCGTGTCGGTATGGCTGGTGCCATAACCATCCAGCCATGCGAACCATGACCCGTTGTGCGCAACTTCGCCGGAGCAACTGCTGTTGCTGCAAAGCACGCCCGAGCTCATCGTCCAGGGCGAAGCCGAACCGGTCTCGAAGCCGGTATTGCCCAGCAATTGCGAACCACCACCGCCGCTGCTCACCGTTACCGACTTGCTGGTGCTGTTGGTGGCACCGGTATTGTCGGTCACCTTCAGGGTTACGGTGTACGTACCCGCAGCCGTATAGGTATGGCTCGGACTCGCAGCGGTCGACGTGCCACCATCACCGAAGGTCCAGGAATAAGCGTTGATGGTGCCACCGCTATCCGTGGACGTGTTGGTGAAGTTCGCCGTCAGACCACTCACGCTGTCCGTGAAGCTGGCCACAGGGCTGCCTCCCGTTGATCCACCGCCGGCCAGGCTGCTGAGCTGGTTGACGACCGTGCTACCCCAACCGGTCGTGTAGTCCCAGCCGGTCGCAGCCGTTTCACCGCTGTTATTGCCCGAGGTGACGTCATGGAACGCAGCGGCATAGTTGCTCGATGACGACTGCGCAACCTTGTAGATCACCGGCGGCGCAAAGCCCAGACTGGTGCCGTTGGCTTGCAACACGCGCGCCCACATGCCAACCGCCAGCGGTGCGGCAAGGCTGGTGCCGCCGATCTGCTGATTGGACTGGCCGTCCACATAAACCAACGCACCGCTTACGGGGCTGGCATCGAAAGCGATGTCGGGCACACCGCGATGCGTCTGGTTGGTAATGCCGGCCACGCTCTTCTGCCAGCTCGGAATCGGCTCGAACGTGCTCGGGCTGCCGCCGGTAGCACCTTCATTGCTGCTCAGGTTGTTCCACACCGTTTCGCTCTGCCAGGTGGTGTTGGGGCTGGTGTACAGCTCGGTACCACCGACTGCTGCCACGTACTGGGAGCTGGCCGGCCAGCTGGGTACAACGCCGCCGTTACTGCATTCATCGGCGCCGGAGTCACCGGAAGAGACGAAGAAAGTCTGACCTTGCGCAACGGCCTGCTTGAACGTGGTGTCGTTCGACGAAGCCGCACCGCTCGACTGCGCGCTGGTTTCGCACTCACCCAGCGAAACGTCGATAGCCTTGAGGATGTTGTCCGACACGACCAGGTTGTAGTCGGTTTGCAGGCTGGCATCGGTCAGGTCGGTGGCAACGTAGAAGGTATAGCTCGTCGCGCCCGCCATGGGGATGATGTCCTGCGCATCCAGATCCCATTCGCCATCGCCGCTGGTGCTGGTGCCGCTGGTACTGCCTTTGTAGCTGACACTGACGCCCGGATCCGCCGTCGCCAAGTCGCTCTTGACGTTGGTCATGCTGCCCGAGGAAATCGAGCCCACAGCCACCGATGTGGCGGCCGCCATACCGCTTGCGCCATAGATCGATGGGAAATCGGAAGGCGCATGCCCCACCGCCGAGCCGGTCGCCAACGGTTGCACCGCATTGCCGTGCACGACATTGGGATTGAGCCGCTTGGCGAAAACGTGCGCCACATGCACGTTCTGCATGCCGAGCACTGAGTTGACGACGCCTTGCAGCGTGCCGGGAATTTGCACAGGGGTGTTATTGGCGAAGGCGTCCCGCCCTTCTTTCGTTTTCACATGCACGAAGCTGGTATTGAACGCAGCCTGTGCAGTATCGGCGTGGCCGTCCGCCTCCACCAACCCACGATTGGATGCGATCTTGATGTTGGTAAAACCGGCCTTGGTCAGGTAATCGGCAACCTGCTGCGCTTGCTCCGCCGTGGGTGCGTATTGCGCGTTGAATTGGTCGGAGGTCAGCGGCTTGAAGCCGGGCTTGGAAATGTAGTCGTCGAGCTGCTGCTCATTGCGCAGTTTGAGGGTGACTACCACATGCATCGGATGCGAAAAGGCCAAAGCCCCAAGAACCTGATCGCCGCTGCGCAAGCTGACAGCGGGATGGAGGCTGACCATCGCAGCAGTACTCGCCGCTGCAAGGTTGCCCGCATCCGGTAGCGGCTTTGCCTGTACGTAGACAGCGTTGACTGCAACCAGGCCCAATGCAATCAGCATGGCCTTGTGACGAAAACGGCTGAACATAATTCCACTCCCCAGGATGATTGAGGACGAGCGAACCCGATGAGGTCGCGCGTACCTCATGACAGTGAATGTCGCGCTCGTGCGCGACGCCGTTGGAACAATGCTGCGCCTTCGATTCCCTGAGCACCGGCGTGCTGCTGCTCCCCCTGCCCTCCGATTGCGGGCAGTGCCGATTGCAGCGCTCTAACGATGCATCCCCAAAATCCGGCATCGCCACGGAATCATTCGCTGCTCATTCCCTGCAACGAATGTTTTCGAAAGTATCCAGCGAAAAATTCAGCGTCAAGCAAGTCAGGTGGAACTGCATCGCAGAAAACATGCATACGCAAAATTCACCATACTCGATATGCGTTCTCTATCGCACCAAGCCGTTTTTTTCGTCTGCAAATAGGCCGGTTTCGTTTCATGCGCCCAAGAAAACCTCCATTTGAACAGGCAAACGTGCGCGGCACGGCATTGCATGGAACAAACGACGCACGCACTGTCTTTTTGAATAACGCGATTCGTCATAAACAGGAATAATCGCTGCACGCTTACATGTCATCGATCGGCAATTATTTACGAGAATACGTGCACTGTTTCTTCACGTTTTCACGATCCAATTCAGGGCTTGCTTCATCAAGCGCGTGAAATGCGTCACCACAAGCATGAATGCCCGCTAACGCATGAGCGCTCAAGGATCAATGCGTATGCCCAGTGTGGCGAGCCTGCGCAAGCCATCCGGTGTCGGCAGCAAGGCACGATTGCGTGGCGCACGCCTCAACCAACCTTCATCAAGCATGGCGCCGGTGATGGCGACACCTAGCGCACCACCTAGATGCAGGCGGCGCTCGGTCCAGTCCAGACAACCGCGTCCGCGCAAATGCAGCAACTGGTGTGTCGATGCAGCTTGCCAGCCGGCATGCACCAAGGCGTCGGCGGCCTCGGGAAGCAGGCACATGCCGTGACTGTCTGCACGCAGCCACCCGCGATGCAGCCATGCTTCGCACAACGCGACGCCAAGCTGACCGGCGAGATGGCGATAACAGGTGCGTGCGCGGCACAACGTGGGGTCCCGCGGACCCGTTTTGGCCACCCCGCGGGTGGCGTGTGGCAAGGCCATAGCTTCCAGCCAAGCCGCCACATCATCGTTGGCCAAGCGGAAATAGCGATGACGCCCCTGCTCGTGCAAGCCCAGCAGACCGCCATCGAGCAGGCGCTTCAAGTGTGCGCTAGCCGTTGCGGCACTCACTCCGGCGATCTCGGCAAGTTCGCCTGCGGGGCGCATCGTGCCATCCATCAGCGCAAGCAGAATCGCCGCACGCGCCGGCTCGGCCAGCATCGTGCCCAATTCGGCCAACTGATAGCGATTGAGTGGGCTTGCATCGTTCATGAGAGCAGTCTAACGGCCATGTGCTGTCAACGTTTCGTTGGCGCTCGAAGCGTGCGTGCTTGCGTACGCTTTTTGGCCGCCGGGGTAGTTGCCGCGTAACCCATTAATGCCGTAGCCAGATGGTCGTACAACGCACGCATCAATGCGCTACGGCGCAAATCCTCGTGCATGACCACCCACGCATCCATATGCAATTCGAAGCTGTCGGCCAATACGCGAAGCAATGCCGGATCGCGTTGCGCGACGCCGCACTGGCAGATGCACAGACCGTAGCCGGCTCGCAACGCAGCCAACGTGGCGAGATCGTTGTCCGTGCGCAACGCGAAATGTTCACGCGTATACGGCATGCCGGCCGGTCGCATGCTGCGGATATACGCCGTTTCGTGGTCGAAACCGATCAGTGCATGTGCAGTGAGGTCCGCCAATGTTTTGGGACGCCCGTGCGCTGCCACATAACGCCTATGTGCGTACATGCCCAGCTCGATCTTGCCGATGCTTCTCGCAATCAGCGCATCCTGGGTAGGGCGACTCATGCGGATGGCGATGTCGGCGTCGCGGCGGAGCAAGTTCTCCATCTGATTGGAAAGGGAGAGTTCGATCACCACACTCGGGTGCTTCTCGCGGAACGCAACAAGCATCGGCGGCAGGACCTCCACACCGATCACATCACTGGCGGCGATGCGCACCACACCGGAGATCGCGTCGTGACGGGTCTCCGCCGCACGTTTCAACGCCGCCGATGCCGATGCCATCGCTTGCGCGTGCGGCAGCAAGGCATGCGCCAGGTCCGTGGGCGACAGGCCTTGCGGGGAACGAGCGAACAATGACACGCCCAGCGCTTCTTCCAGCTCGCGGATATGCCTCCCCAGACTAGGCTGCGTCATGCCAAGCATGCGCGCCGCGCCGGACAGGCTCCCTTCGCGCATGACCGCGAGGAAGGACCGATACAACTCCCAGCCGGGTTCTTGGATAGCCATACATATTTGTATAGCAGCTCTACATCATTAGGCAATTTTCTTTTGACCGGGTCCGAATCAGACTTTCTCCATCCCACGGAGATCAAAGTCATGCGTACACCTCAAGCGGTATTGGTAATTGGCGCCAACGGCGGCATCGGCCACGAAACCTGCCTGGCATTGAAAAGACACGGCTGGCAGGTACGTGCCTTGGTACGGCATGTGCCCGCTGAGCAGAACGGCATCACCTGGTTTCAAGGCGATGCGATGGAGCGAGCCGACGTGCTCGCCGCTGCTATCGGCGTAGACGTGATCGTGCACGCCGTGAATCCGCCCGGCTATCGCAACTGGGACAAGCTGGTGTTACCGATGCTGGATAACACCATCGAAGCCGCCAGGGCGGCGCATGCCCGCATTGTGCTGCCCGGAACTGTCTACAACTTTGGTCCCGATGCGTTTCCGCTGGTGCGCGAGGATTCGCCACAACATCCGCACACCCGCAAAGGTGAGATACGTGCGGAGATGGAGCGTCGTCTCGCCGAAGCCAGCCATGCCGGCGTACGCACACTGATCGTGCGCTGCGGCGATTTCATCGGGCCGCGCGCCGGCAACAACTGGTTCGGGCAGGGGCTGGTGCAACCCGGCAAGCCGGTCGCGACGCTGCGCTACCCTGCCGACTATGCGCATCGTCATGCATGGGCCTTTCTGCCGGACGTAGCGGAAACGATCGCGCAACTGCTGGATCGCGAACATGCACTCGCCGACTTTGACGTGTACAACTTCGGCGGCTATTGGTTGGATGGTCATGCGATGGCAGATACCGTTCGCCGCGTGACCAACAATCCGCGCATCGCGCTTAAGCATTTTCCGTGGTGGCTGACTACTCTGGCCGCACCGTTCGTGGAAACGCTGCGCGAACTGCACAAGATGCGCTATCTATGGAAGGAACAAGTCCAGCTTGATGACGCCAAGTTGGTGGCGTTTCTGGGTGAGCGGCCTTACACACCGATTGATAAAGCGCTGCACACGACGCTGGTGGGGCTTGGTTGCATGAAATGATTCATAGGTTGGGATGCAAGCCCCAACCCACGCAATCTACGTTCCTCTTGGTTTCGCACGATGCGTTGGCGTAGCGGTCCATGGATCGTCAGGCCAAGGATGCTTGGGATACCGTCCTTTCAATTCCTTCTTCACTTCCGGATACGTACGTTCCCAAAAACCATGCAGATCCTGTGTCACTTGGATCGGGCGACCGGCCGGCGACAACAAGTGCAGCGTCACCGGAACGCGTCCGCCAGCTACACGCGGCGTGTCGGCCAGGCCGAACAGTTCCTGCAGCTTCACGGCAAGCACCGGCGGCTCACCTGGACTGTATTGGAGACGCCGCGCTTGTCCGCTAGGCACGGTCAAGCTGTCGGGCGCCTGTGCATCCAGCTGCTTGCGTTGTTCGTAGTCGAACAACGCGGCGAGCGCCTGGGAAAGCTCGTCTTCCGACAGCGCATCGAGCTTGCGCTTGGTTTGTAGATAAGGCGCCAGCCAATCTTCCAGGGAATCCAACAACTGCGTGTCGGATACATCCGGCAACCCTAATTCCGGCATCCATTCGCGCAACGATTGCATACGCAAGCGAAGGCGACGTGCAGACTCGCTCCACGGCAGCGCGTCGAGACCGCGTTGACGAACCGCAGCAAGCAGGGCCGGCACGGCATCTTCCGGCTGTACGGGAACGCTGCGGCGCTCCAGCAGGATGGCGCCAAAGCGTCGCTCCTCGAACGCTTCCACCGCGGCACGCTCTTCGTTCCAGCGCACATTGCGCACGCGCTGGAATTGTCCTGGGTAGTCTTCTTCCAGCAGGTGTGGATCGAAGGGTGCCGCAGCGAGGATCAAGCTGTCGCGTGCTTCATGTCGAAGATCCAGTACGACCAACCACGGTTCGCCCAGCAGCGCGGTCTGCTCGTGCAAACGTGCGCCGCGACCGTTGGCGAGTGTGTAGCGCAATGGATTGTTTTCGTCCTGACGTGCGATGCGATCAGGAAAGGCATGCAGCAACAGATCGCCGACCGCATGACTGTGAGGTACACCGCTTGCGGCACTGCGCACACTCAGTCGCTGACGCCAACCTTTGCTGGCTTGTTCAACCGCAGCCAGTGCCCCGGCATCCGCGCCATAGCCGGAACCTGTCGCACTACGCCGATCCCGCCACGCATGCAGTGCCGTAACGCGTGCACGAAAATCATCGGTACGCGCTTGTTCGCCGCGCAACGGAGAACGGGCTTCCATCAGTGCGAGCAAATCCGCCACCAGAGCATGCAAGGTTTCCGGTGCGCGCAATGCGGCAGCGCCAAGGCGCGGCGTTGCGCCGAGTTCCAGCATGCGACGACCTAATGCAGTGATGCGTCCCTGCATGTCGAGCGCGCCTAGCCGCACCAGCAATTCACGCGCTTGGGCCAGTGCGCCGGCAGGCGGCGGATCGAGCCAAGGTAACTCCGCGCTGCCCCAGGCCGCCAACTCCAAGGCAAGTCCAGACAATTCCGCCTGCATGATTTCTGCGGTGCGCGAAACATCAAGACGACGGCTCTGTGGCCATAGCCGGTAAGCCGTACCCTCCGCGACACGTCCCGCGCGTCCCGCGCGCTGATCCGCCGAAGCTTGGGAAATATTCACCGTTTCCAGCCGGGTGAAACCGGAGTTCGGATCAAAGCGTGGCTCACGCGCCAAACCCGTATCGATCACAGCGCGGATGCCCGGCAACGTGACACTGGATTCGGCCACGTTGGTTGCGAGCACAATGCGGCGCATTCCTTGTTCTGCCGGCGCCAATGCAAGTTGCTGCTCGGCCAGCGACAGTTCGCCGTGCAGTGCAACCACTTCAAGATCATCTCGTTGCAAGGCTTGCATCATGCCTTGCACGCGCGCGATTTCGCGGCGCCCCGGCAGGAACGCAAGCACATCACCGGGATTTTCTTCCAGTGCTTGTCGTGCAACACGCACCAGATGCTGCTCCGTGCTTTCCTGCGTGCGCGCTGGCGGATATTCAACGCGTACCGGAAAGCTGCGACCCGGACTGCTGATGCGCGGCGCATCCAGCCACTGCGCAATACGTTCGCCATCGAGCGTGGCGGACATCACCACGATGCGCAGATCCGGCCGCAAGGTGTGCTGGATATCAAGTGCCAGTGCAGCGCCTAGATCGCCAGCCAGATGCCGCTCGTGAAATTCGTCGAACAGAATCGCGCCGATGCCGGTGAGCTCGGGATCGTCCTGAATCAGGCGCGTAAGAATACCTTCCGTCACCACTTCGATATGTGTTGCCGCACTAACTCGCGATTCGAAGCGGATGCGATAGCCCACTGTTTGCCCGACTTGCTCGCCGAGCTGCTGCGCCATGAACTGTGCAGCTGCGCGCGCGGCGATACGGCGCGGTTCGAGCATCACGATCTTTCTGCCTTCGAGCCATGCCTCGTTAGGCAGCGCTATCGGCACCTGTGTGGTCTTACCGGCACCTGTTGGTGCCTCCAGCACAAGGCGCGAGTGGGTCGCCAACGTGGCGCGGATATCTGGCAATAGGGGAGTGATCGGGAACGCTATCGTGTTCATACACACAATAATAGTTCGCCAACCGCCCCCAGATACCGTCCCTCTCTAGGTTGCTCTCAATGTATCAGTTGCCCGGCTAGCTCAGTGGAACTGACGATAAATGATATGGTTCGTCTGGACCTCGCCAGTGCAATGCCTTCCATAGACGTTATCGACAATGAACCAGCCATCAGGGACAGGTCCACCGCCCACACAAAAGAACAGGCTAGTACCAGCTGGTTTATCAAAATGGCTTTCGAATACATACGTCAGATCTGGGCACTGAGCTGTTACCTTGCTCGATGTCCATACATATCCGCTGGGCGCCGTTTTTTCGCAAGACGTCAAAATCATTTGCGGTTTAAATATCTGATCGGCCTGCGGTGTAGCACTATCCGCCATAGCATTGGCTGAGATCAAGAACAAAGAGGCAAAACTCAGTAGCGGGAGAGATTTTTTTTTCATAAATCCTCCTGGCAATCTTATGAAAAGCTGCAATGCGAAAATTGGCTTCGCATTACGACCACATTGTGAGTCGCATAAAAAACCATCAGCTATCGGCTTTTCCTTAGAAGGATGTAATACCAACCCCAAACATTAGGAGGTTAATCATGCCTACTTGCAGCAGAGATCATTCACAACAACGCCAGCGACTCGAATTTTCCTGACACTCTGCTTGACTTCTTCTCTGGTTGTGATTGGGCAAGGCTTGAGTAGCTCGTAGGCTGAGATGACAATCTCAGCATCACCGTGCATGCAGTTTGCAATGCTGGGATTCGCGTTGCTCATCCCAGCCTACTTATTCATCGACGCAGCGGGTATTCCAGTGGCGGAGCCTTCTGGCCGCGCAGCGGTGCTAGCGACTGGAATTTCTCCTGGTACTCGTCGGTAATCTGCTTGGCATCGTCGCTATTGCTGATCACGCGCGGCGTAATTAGCACGATCAGCTCCGTGCGATTCTTCTTATTGTCCGTTGAGCCAAACAATTTACCTAGGATAGGAACACGACTTAAAAACGGAACACCGGCATTGGTATTGTTATCCTGCTGCTGAATAAGTCCGCCAAGCAGCACGGTCTGGCCATTCTGCACACTCAGCTGAGTGGCGATTTGCCGTTGCGAGATGGTGGGATTGTTCGCTCCGTTGGCGATGCCGTTGGATTGGCTCACCTGTTGATCGATATTGAGGTAGATCAGGCCACCTGGATTCACGCGTGGCTGCACATCCAGGATGACACCGGTGTTGATGTATTGAACTTGGCCAACGGTAGTCCCAGTACCCGTGCCTACGCCGTTATAGTAGGTCTGATTTACCGGTATCTGGTCGCCCACTGCGATGTGCGCGACCTGGTTGTTGAGTACAACCAGTGACGGCGCGGACAGTGTTTTCGTATTGCCGCTGGTTTCCAGCGCATTTACAGCAACCTGAAATTTTCCACCCGGGCTCAGGAATGAATAGAAGAACGGCTGCCCGCTGTAGGTATTGGTTGCTACGCTGCCATTGCCAATACCACCGCCCAGGCCGATCCAGCGGTGCGCCCCTGGATAACCGGGCGTATATCCATTACTGGTTTGCTGTCCACCGGCCAGACCCTGCAGATACCACTGCACGCCAAATTGGAACTCACCCGTCAACGCTACCTCGAACACTCGCGTCTCGATCTGCACCTGCAAGGGCGCTACGTCGAGCTGCTTGATCACGCTGAGTATTTCCTGCCACTGTGCAGGACGTGCACGCACCAGCAACTGATTGTTGCCGCTAACCGAGCCAATACGAATACTGCCGTCTTTGGAGCTGTAGCCCTGATCCTGGCTTTGGGTGTTGGCCAGACCACCGTTCGAACCAACACCACTGATACCCGTATTGCTGCCTGTACTCCCTATCGACGAGGACCCAAAGCCTCCACTCGAATAGGAGTTGCCGCCAATACCACTACTGCCAAGACCGCTGGAAAGTCCGCCACTGGTACCAGCTGTGGAACTGCCGAAGCTGCCAGCAGTACTGCCCATGCCACTGCTATTGCCGCTGGCGTTATTGCCCACGCCGAGCGTGCTCGCACCACCCGCGCCAGGCGCAACGCCACCGCCGCGATCAGAAGAACCACCGCCACCCGTATCCGTATAGATCTGCGCAAGGTAATGCGCCAGATCCGCTGCGCCGATGTTGCGCACGTCATACACATAGAGTTGCGGTTCATTGCCGCCGCCGAGATCGATCTTCGCAATCCAGTTACCAATCTCGTTCAGATAGCTCGGCTGCGTGCTGATTACCACCAGTGCATTGGTGCGCTTGATCGGAATGAAACGGAACATGCCGGCCAGCGGCGTGTCGCCTTTTGCTCCGAACATCGCATCGAGCTGCGGCATCAGGTCTTCTATGGTGGCGTGCTGCAAATTGAACACGCCTACTGACGTGCCGCGCAGCCAATCCACGTCGAAGGTGCGGATAGTGCGGTTGTAATTGTCGATTTCATCCGGCGTGCCGGACACCACGATCACGTTGCGCGCGTTGTCGACTAGCAGAATGGAATCCGCCCGCGCGAACGGCTTCAGCAGTTTCTGCATCTGATCGGCGGCGATGTAGTGCAGCGGGAACAGGCGCGCCTGCAAACCGCCGACCGGCGCTGAGGCGCCTAAGCTCGGAGCAACGTTGCCTGCCACGGCATCCTTCTCGGGCATCACCACGTAGCGGCCATCGGTTTTCACCAATGAGTTGTGCGTCCACGACAGCAGCGTTTCCAGAATCGGCATCGCCTGGCTGCTGTCGACCGGTTCGGAAGTGGAAAAGGAAATGTTGCCCTGGACGCCCGGCACGATGGTGTAGTTCTCGTGCAGCAGGTCGCCCAGGATCGCCTTCACCACTGCCTGCACCGGCTGGTTTTCGAAGTTGAAGGTGACGGCGCCCGCGCCCGAAGCAGGGCGATGCGGCGCCGCAGGTCCGGTCGGCTTCACGAACACACCGGAGCCCGGCGTGATGCTGGCGACAGGCGGCGCCGCCTGCGGGTTGCCGAGGTTGGTGTTCAGCGGTTGCGGCTGCGGCGCGGGTTTTTCCGTGCCGGCGACGGCTTCGCGTTCCAGCTCGTGGTTTTCGGGCACCAGCGGCTTGTTGGCCGCACAGCCGCTCAGGAAGACCGCCAACGCGATCGCGCCGATGCGCAGGCCGATGCGTGGGGTGGATTGCATGTGCGCGTGTGACATGTATCAGTGGTCTCCCTGATTCCCTGTTTGCTGCTGGGAACGCTGCTTAAGAATGGCAGCTCGTAGTTTTTGCAAGCGCTCCGCTTGCGCATCGTTGGGTTGTCCCGGCGGTGGCGGCGCCGGTCGCATCATCATGCCGTTTTGATTGGGTGGCTGAGGCGCTCCTGGCCCCGGCCCCTGCCCTGGCTCCGGCGGGTTCATTTGGATCGCTCCCGGCGGCACGTTCGGCTGTTGCGCGTTCGGTGCCGCTTGCTTCTGGTCGATGGGAGCCCCGGCAGGCAGTTTCAGTTCGGTGCGTCCGCTGGGTGAAGCAAAGATCGCCGAACGCGGCAATACCTGGATCAGTTTCCAGGTGCTATCGGGCAAGCTCGCCCCTTCGCGTACGCTCACTTGTTTGTCTTCATCGCCACCCTTGCTGTTCACAGGGCCGAGCAAGGCCATATGCAAACCCGGCGTAAGGATGATGCCGGTGAGCTGCAGATCGCCCAGGCTCACGCCTTCGCTGCCGCCGCTCTGCGTGACGATCGGCTTGCGGTCGGCGCTGAACAAGGGGTGTTCCCAGGTTTGCGCAAAGCTTTGCAGCGGCGGCGGCGAAGGCAGCGTTACGGCATGCACGGCCGCCAAGGGCGGCACCGGGCGCGGCGCATCCCAGCTCACGCCACGTCCCGCACCGAACATCAGCGAAAGCAACGCCACGCCGAACACCGCCACGGTGGCACCAAAAACAGGGGTTAGACGGCGCTGGGCGGCGGCGTTCATTCGTCGTCCCCTCCTGGCGCCTGGGTAGTCGGCCCTGCGGGTAAGTTGGTGGCTGGCGCAGCAGGTGCACCCGCGCGCACATAACCGGCCAGCGTGAATTGCACTTCGAGTGGCGCGACGTTCTTCTGCGTGTTCACGAGCGGATTGCGGTACACGCTGAAATCCTGCACGAACAGATATGGCTTGCTCTTTTCAAGCGTGTACAGGAGTCCGATCAACGGCTGCATGTCGCAATGCAAACTGATGCTGACGACGACTTTCTGGTACGGATCGTTCGACGATGTACCGGGGTTGTTCACCGGCATTTTCTGGCTGACTTCGCAGCTGCCTTCCTGCGAATGCGCAGCGGCGTCGTCCACCACGCGCTGCATCAGCGAAGCGGAAGCGGCGTTGGGATCGCTTTCGGTGAGGAAGGTGCTGCTGTCGGTCTGCGCGTGGCCGAGCTCTTCGATGCGTTTGAGCAGTTGCGGTTTTTGTGAGATGGCAGCGGCATAACGGCTGTGCGTATCGCGCAGATCATCCATCTGACTGTCGATGTCGCGCAGCGGCGCCACGAACCACCAGTGCAGCAGCAGGAAATACGCCAGCACCAGCACGAGCAGCAACAGGCCGATCGCGGCGATGCGGCTTTCAGCAGGTTTCATGGGCCTCATTTTCATTTGGCCGCTCCTGCGCTGCTGCTTGCCGCAGGTTTGCTAGGCGTAGGCGCGCGTAACTGCGCGTCCATGTAGAAGCGTTCTTTGTTGGTAGCCGGATCGCGCTGGATAACGCCCTGGAAATTCGCACCGGTCAGCAGCTTGCTGCCCTGCAGAACGTCGATCAGCGAGGCGGCTTTCGCGCTCTGGCCCTGGATGCCGACGCGGCCGCCACTGCTTTCGACAGTGAAGCGTTCCAGCCACGTGTCATCCGGAATGCGAGCCGTGAGGTCCTGCAGCACATCGACGATGGCGACCGAATCGGTCTTGCGCTTGGCGAGGAAACCGGCCGCACCGGTGCTGTCTTCCAGTTGCTTGCGCAACTGCGCGATCTTCTGCGCATCGGCGCGCATATCGTCCACCTGCGTCTGCATGGCAGCCAGCGCTTCCTGGCGGTTGTGCAGGTATTGCCCGAGGCACAACACCAGCAACAGCACGGCGGCCACGGCCAAGGCAAGATTGAGCCGGCGCCGCGGATCGCGATGCGCGCGCGCCATGTCCGGCGGCAGCAGATTCACGCCAAGCCGCGCATCGCCATCGCACAGGTCGACCGCATCGATCGCGATACCCGCGTTGCGCAGATGTTCGAGCTTGGCATCCACCGCGGCTCGCGGGGCTACCACGAGTTCGGCGGCAATACGACCGGCGGGCGCGGGACCGGGCAATTCGCGCAGGTCGTAGTACACCTGGTCGGTGCGGAAGGGTGTCTGCCGATCCATTTCGAACGCGCCGATCTGGCGCAGGTTGTCGCGCGCCGCCTCGGGCAACAGCAGGCGACGGCGCAAGATCGCCTCATGCGGCAGGCACAGGGCGAGACGCAGATCCTGGCGGTCCACATCCGCCACGGCCGTGTTCAACAGGGCTTGCTGCTCCGGCGCATCGAGCATATCGCTCCAAGGGGCCGCGGTTTGCGGCTGGCCGCTGCGCCGCACGGACCATTGGCCGTCCCGGTGATGCAGCAAACACCATACGTTGCCGCCGATGAAAAACGCCTGCCAGCGCGCGGGCAGCAGCACACGCAGCTCGCCCCACCACCAGGCGAAAAAGGCGGGCAAGGGCGAACCACGCCATGCGCGGCGTGCGCGCTCAAGCTGCGGTCGCAGTGTCTGCGTAGCGGAATTCACTCCCCGTCTCCCTCTTGCCAGCGCAACACAGCAAAAGCCTGCGCGCCGGGCCGATATCCTTGCAAGCGTACCGTGGCACGCAAGATTGCGCGCGTGCCATCGGCAAGCACGGCTTCCGAACGAATACTATGCGTGATGCCATTATTGGCGACCAGCCCAGCCGCAGCATTGGCGCCACCGCCTGCCGGACGCGCGGCGATGATGGCAGCGGCACGTTGCAGATCCATGCCAGGTACCGAGGCTAGCGCAAGCAAAGGTGCGGTATTGGGGTCCGGACTGGCACGCCCTGACCAGATCGTGACGTAAGGCGCAACTTTCGCGTATATGTCCGGAGTGACCCCCAACACCATCTGCAATTCCTCCACGCTGGCAAAGGGTCCATTGCGCGGACCGTAATCGCGGCCGGCTGCAGCATACGCGCCGTTGCGTTGCGACACCTGTTGTTGGGAGATCGGAAAACTGCGCCAATCGACGATGGCCTGCGAGATCTGGCTGGCATGGACAGGATCAACGCCGGCATTGCGCAGCAGGTTGGTCAACACATCGGGTGTAGCCGCGTTGAGATCGACCTTGCCGCTTTCCGACGTGGCGGACACACCGACCTTGGCCTGATCGAACTGCAGCGGGTACACGCGCCCGTCGGCAATCCAGCGATCATTGACGTTGGTCGCTTGCAGTGCGTAGACCGCGCGCATCACCCCGGCCTCCGCTGCGTAATGCGCGCGTGCCTGCTGGAATTGATAGTTCGCTTGCAGGCCTTCGGTATGCGCCAATATCGCGTAGCCACCCAGGAGAATGGCGAGCAAGGTGCACGCCCACATCACCAGCAACAAGGCAACCCCGCGCTGATCGCGTCGAAGCGAGCGCATCATGGCCCCACTCCCGGTCCACGCAAGCCACGCAAGAGATTGCCCGGCCCTTGCAGCGCTGCGGCATTCACGCGCAGCGGCACGCTCAGCATGGGCCATGCGCGATCATTGTTGAGCGCCAGTTTGATGACGACGAGGTTGGGCATCGTCGCGGTCGTGTTCCAGTCGTTCTGCCAATCCATCGGTTGGCCTTGCTGGTTCACGCCGCGATAGCTGAAGCTGCCGTCGATCACACCATCGAGCAGCACCTGCGGATCGCCCAAGGGTTTCGGCTTATCGCCATTCGGCGGCAGCACGGCAAGGCTTGCCACCAGCTGTTTGCCGTGCTCGCCTTTGATCAGTTTCACTTCAATCAGCTGCGGTCCCATGCGGCCGAGATAACCCGGCAACGGCGCAACGAAGCGCATCGAATCGGCCGAGCCAGCGAAGAAAATGGCATTGCCGTTCGAATCCATGCCCATGGATTGCGCCATGGCCTGCGCCAGTTCGCGGCGCAAAAACTGTTGTGCGGAACGTATTTCGTCGAGCTGTTCGATTTTCACCGAACCTGCTCGCACCGTATGCGTAGCAGAACGCACGCCGGAGTACACCCCTAGCAACAGCAACGCGAGCAATGCCATAGCCCCGAGCACTTCGAGCAGCGTAAAGCCTTTAGCAAGACGCTGGACGCTACTCATAGCGTCGTCCCGGCAGCATTGCCACCGCCAATTCGCAATGTGCTGAAGTGCGCCTTGCGTTCAAACGGCGCAGAGCCCCAGATTACATCCAGATCCAGTTGGTACATGCGAAACGCGTAGGGCGTGCCGACCGGCGCAGTGTTTGGCACATTCCACGGCGTCACCTGCATGCGCCAGCGAAAGCGGTTGTCGAAATTGCCCTGCGTCATGCCTGGCTGTATCTGTTCCAGCACGAAGCTGGAATCGAGTTTGGAGCGCGCCCACAATGCAGCCTGCGTGTAGTCGGAAGCTTTTTGCGAAAGCCGGATCGATCCACCCGCCACCTCCATCAATGCGCCGAACGCGATTGCCAGCAGCATGACGGCAGCGATCACCTCTAAGAGACTGAAGCCGCGTGCATGGCGGGCCGATGCGTTCACGAATGCTTGGCCGTGTCGAAAATAGTGATCGCGCCGGTGAGCCACGACACATTGACATGCCATTCACGCTGACCACTGCGCAGCGTGATGCGCCCGCCGGTGGAACTGCCGTCGGGGAAGAAACGAATGCGTGCGATCTGGCCGCCGGACTGATCGCCGGCGGCGCTGGTGACGGACAACTCCAAACCCTTCGGCAACTTCACGTCACGCTTGTCCGCACCGCGATACAGCTCGCTGCGCGTGTCCACTTCAAACACGCTCTGCTCGCCTTTCACGATCGCCTGCGTGCGCGTGGCGCGCAATGATGCGTTGAGTTCCCCTGCGGCAGCATTGATGCGTGCACTGGCCAGGCCATGCGCTACCGAGATCGATACTGCGGCGGCGGCAATGCCGATCAGGATGATGACGGCGAGCATTTCGAGCAAGGTGAAGCCGTGCTGCCGGGAATCGCGAAACGCCAATCGTTGAGCGCTATGACGCAGCCCCAACGATTCACGATTCACGATTCCTGGTCCCCGCCGATTCATTACTGCCAGTTCCCTACATCCGCGTCATACCCATCGCCCCCAGGCTTGCCGTCACGCCCGTAAAACACCAGGTCGTAATTGCCATGTTCACCCGGATACTTGTAGCCAAAATCATGGCCCCAGGGATCCTTCAGCTGCGAGGGTTTCACATATGGCCCTTGCCAGTTGGTGGCGTTGGCGGGCTTGCCAACCAGATCGGGCAGTTGCTGCGGCGGGGAACCGTTATCCAAGGCATAGGAGTCGATGGCCTGAGACAACGTTGTGAGCTGGGCCTTGCCGGCGCCGTACTTGCCCTTATCCACGCTGCTGCCAACCTGGCGCACCACGATGGCGCCAACGATGCCGATCAGCACGATCACCGCCAGCATTTCCAGCAGGGTGAAACCGGCGCTGCGATAAGGGTGACGCAGTTGCCGGGTCCGCGGATATCTGTACTGCATAGGTTGGTTTCTCCGTTTCGAAGCGTGCAATAGAAAAGAAGGATGAAATTGGGACACCGCCGATCACTGGATGTTGCTGGTGAGACTGAGCAGCGGCAGCAAAATGGCGGCCATGATGATGGCCACAAAGAACGTCATCACAATGGTAAGCGTCGGTACCAATGCAGCCAGAAGACGATCGATGGCGCGCCGGCTTTCAAGTTCGAACGTGTCGGCGACCTTGAGCAGCATGGTGTCGAGCTGCCCCGCCTCCTCCCCCACCTGCACCATCTGAATGGCCAGGCGCGGGAAGCGTTGCGATTGCCCCAGCGCAAGGCTCAGGCCATTGCCGCCTTTGACCATCTCGGTGGCTTGCACCAGTGATTCGTCCAGCGCGCGGTTGGATGTCACCATGCGCGCAATGCTCAACGCCGACAGCAGCGGCACACCGTTCTTCACCAGCGTGCCTAGCGTGCGCGCCAGACGCGCGGTTTCCACTTTCAACACCAGCGGACCGACCACGCGCATTTTCAACAGACGCTCGTGCCAGGCCATGCGCAGCGCAGGGTCGCGCATGCGCGCGCGCCACACCAGTACACCGCCGACAATGAGCACCAGGATCAACCACCACCAGTTTTGCAGCGTGGTGCCGAGCGCAAGCACCGCGCGCGTGATGAAGGGAATCGGCACTTGCATGTCCTGGAAGATCGGCACGAACTGCGGCACCACATAGGTAAGCAGCAACAGCAACGAGCCGAACACGCCGACCATCAGGAACGCCGGATAGATCAACGCATTGATGATGCTGCCACGCAGCTCTTGCGTGCGTTCCAGGTAATCGGCAAGGCGGCGCAAAGTGTCTTCCAGCGAACCGCCGACCTCCCCTGCGCGCACCAGCGCGATGTAGAGCTTGGGAAATACGCCGTGCTCTTCGTCCATGGCCTGGGACAATGGCGTGCCGCCGCGCACGCGATCACGCACGCGCTCGATCAACTTCTTCGCGTGCTCGCCTTCGGGCAAATCCATCAGGATGCCAAGTGCACGGTCCAGCGGCTGCCCTGCGCCCAATAGCGTGGCGAGCTGATGTGTGAATTGCGCGAGCTGGTCGCCGCTGAAAGGACCGCGCTTGAGAAACCCCGCAAAACCGCTGCCGCCACCCGCTGCATCGGCGGGCTTGGCTTCAAGCGGCGTGTGGCCTTGATCCTGCAGGCGCACGATCACTTCGTCGAGGCTTGCGGCCTCCATCTGTCCCTGCACGATTTCGCCGGAGGCGCTGACTGCTCGGTAGCGAAATTGGCTCATAAATGTGACTCCTCCCCCTGCTTGCAGGGGGAGGTCGGGAGGGGGTTGCATGAGCTTGCAGCACTGCAGGGGCTCATCGTGAGGTTATCGTTTTCACCCCATCCCACCTTCTCCTGCTTGCAGGAGGAGAAAAGAGAATACGCCCCTCTACTGCACGCCGGGGAGGGAGCAGAGCGCGGCAGTTTGCAACGCTTAGCCCTCCTGCGTAACACGCAACACCTCCTCGATGGTGGTGATGCCTGCCACCGCCTTGGCAATGCCGTCTTCGTACATCGTGCGCATGCCTTCGGCGCGCGCTTGCTTTTCGATCACGCTGGCGTCGGCACGCTGCATGACCAGACGACGCAGGGAGTCGCTCATCGCCAGGAATTCCATGATGGCGCGCCGGCCGCGATAACCGGTGGGATTGGATGCGCTGCTGCCGGGCTTCCACAAGCGGATCGGTCGCTCGTCGGTGTATTTCTCCAGCTCGAATTCCTTGATCACTTCCGGCGGAGCTTCGTAAGGAATCGCGGTTTCCGGATCGAGTCGACGCACCAGACGCTGCGCCAGGATGCCGTTAACGGTGGAACCGAGCAGATAATCTTCCACGCCCATGTCGAGCAGACGCGTCACGCCGCCGGAAGCGCTGTTGGTGTGCAATGTGGACAGCACCAAGTGACCGGTGAGCGCAGACTGGATCGCGATACGGCAGGTTTCCAGATCGCGCATTTCGCCGATCATGATCACGTCCGGATCCTGGCGCATGATCGAACGCAACGCGTTGGCGAAATCCAGCCCAATCTGCGGCTTCACCTGGATCTGGTTGATGCCTTCGAGCTGGTATTCCACCGGATCTTCCACCGTGATGATCTTCACGCCCGGCGTGTTGATCTTCGACAGTGCGGTGTAAAGCGTGGTGGTTTTGCCCGAACCGGTGGGGCCGGTGACCAGCAAGATGCCGTGCGGACGTTCCAGCACATCGATAAATCGTTTCTGGAAGTGATCGGTGAAACCCAGCGATGCGAAATCGAATACCACAGTTTCGCGATCGAGAATACGCATTACCACCGATTCGCCGAAACTCGTCGGCACGGTGGACACGCGCAAATCCAGTTCCTTGCCTTGCACGCGCAGCTGGATGCGCCCGTCTTGTGGCAGGCGTCGCTCAGCAATGTTGAGCTTGGCCATGATCTTCACGCGGCTGATCACTGCCGCCGTAGAGCTGGAAGGCGGCGCTTCCACTTCGTGCAACACGCCATCGATGCGGTAGCGCACTTTCAGGCGATTCTCGAACGGCTCGATATGCACGTCCGATGCGCGCTGTTCCACCGCGCGCTGCAGGATCAGGTTCACCAGACGAATCACCGGTGCTTCGGAAGCCAGATCGCGCAGATGTTCGACGTCGTCTTCTTCCGCGGCGCTACCGTCGAGGTTTTCCACGATCGTGCCCATCGCGGATCGGCCCTGGCCGTAATAGCGTTCGATCAGATCATCGATCTCCGAACGCAAGCCGATGCACAGCGCGACCGGCTTGCCCGAAGCGAGTTCCACGGCGTGCAGAGGATAAGGGTCGGCCGGATCGGCCACCACCAGCGCAAGATCGTTCTCGCCTACGCGCACCGGCACGACATGCTGCTGCTTGAGAAAGCGGATGGAAACATCGAGATCCGCCGGCGGCATGTCCGGCACGTCACGTGTTGCCAGCAACGGTGCATGCAGGCGCTCTGCCCAGGCTTCGGCGAGGTCGCGCTCGGAAACCAGGCCAAGGCGGGCCAGCAGGGCCGTGAGGGTGCCTTCGGGGGCCTCCTCGTGCAGCCGCTTGGCGCGTGCCAGATCGTTGTCCTTCAGGCGTCCGCGAGCAACCAGCAGCGCACATACCGCTGCTTCGTGGTCTTCCGTGGCTTGCATCGTCCCTATGGACGCCGGCTTCAAGGCTGCCGACATGGTTCCACCCCGTTGTGGTCGTACTGCTTAGGATATTCCGCCTACCCGACATCCCCAACGTGTCGAAAAGGCGAATCCCATTGGTAACACATCCATGAAGCGGCTGGCGAGCCTTACTCCGGAGCCGCTATCGCGTAGTGATCACCTGTTCACGTGCAAAGCCCAGAAAAGCGTAACGCGCATGCAGCATGGATCGAGCTACATGCGAATGAGACAATCGATCTTTTGAAAGGGTTCTTTCTCCATGCAACTTGTCGATATCGGGGCCAACCTCACCCACGAATCGTTTCACCACGACTTCGACGCAGTGCTGGAGCGCGCGGCGGCGCATGCAGTGATTCAAATGGTCGTCACGGGCGCGTCACATAGCGGTAGTGATCACGCCCTGGCCCTGGCCCGTGCCCACCCCGGCAAACTGTTCGCCACGGCGGGTGTGCATCCGCATCATGCGGTCGATTACAACGATTTAACCGACACCCATCTGCGCGAACTGGCGAGTCAGACCGAAGTGCGCGCCGTGGGCGAAACAGGGTTGGATTACAACCGCAATTACTCCCCGCGCGACGTGCAGCTGGACGTTTTCGAGCACCAGTTGCGCATTGCGGCAGATGTAGGCAAACCATTGTTTCTGCATCAGCGCGATGCGCATCATGATTTTCTCGCCCTGCTCAAGCGCTATCGCGACAAGGTGCCGGCTGCCGTCGTGCATTGCTTTACCGACACACGCGAAGCACTCCACGACTACCTCGCGCTGGATTGCCATATCGGCATCACCGGCTGGATCTGCGACGAACGGCGCGGCACGCACTTGCGCGAATTCGTGCGCGAGATTCCCGCCAACCGTTTGCTGATCGAGACCGATGCGCCGTATCTGTTGCCCCGCACCGTGCGACCGCAGCCGAGTCATCGGCGAAACGAACCCATGTATCTGAAACATATCTGCGAAGAGATTGCGCGCGATCGCGGCGAGTCGGTGGCAGTGACAGCGGCAAACAGCACTGCGGCAGCGCGCGCATTTTTTGGTTTGCCGGAAATGTAGGTTGAGGAGCGAACCCCAACATCATCATGTCTATGCAGATGGCAATTGGGGTTCCCACCCCAGCCTTCGAATCACCGCGAGAGAACGCGCGTTTCACCCGGCGACAAACCATTCAACGCATAGTCACCGATCTGCACCCGTATCAATCGCAAGGTCGGAAACCCCACCGCCGCAGTCATCCTGCGCACCTGGCGATTGCGCCCTTCGCGCAAGGTGATCGACAGCCAGCTGGTGGGAATGCTTTTGCGAAAACGCACCGGCGGATCGCGTGGCCACAACCACGAAGGCTCTTGCGCGTGCTCGGCGATAGCCGGCAAGGTGGGGCCATCCTTCAACGTCACGCCGCGGCATAGTTGCTGCACGGCCTCATCTGTAAGCGCACCATCCACTTGCACCAGATAAGTTTTTGGTTGCTTGTGTTTGGGATCGGTCAAGCGATGCGCGAGTACGCCATCGTCAGTGAGCAACAGCAGGCCTTCGCTGTCGTGATCCAAGCGCCCGGCAGGATAGACGTCTTTTTGCCGCACGTAATCGGCCAGCGTAGGGCGGCCGTCATCGGTGGTGAACTGGCACAGCACGCCGAATGGCTTGTTCAGCGCAATGAGCATGGTGTCCTGGGCTTCGTGGGCTGGGATGAAATCCCAGCATTCGGTGTGTGCCGTAGAGGCTGGGACTGCACCCCAGCCTGCGTGATCAATGGTGCGCTGTACTGGTCGGCGCAGGCATCGAAGCCGGTGCCTTGTTGATGCCAGTCTTCACGAAACGCAACGTCATGCGATCCGATTCGCCGATGGCCAGGTATTTGTCCTTGTCCTTATCGCCCAGGGTCAGCGTAGGCGGCAGCGTCCACACGCCCTTGGGATAATTCTTGGTGTCCTTGGGATTGGCGTTGATCTCGCTTTGTCCGTCCAGCTTGAAGCCGGCATCGGTGGCGAGCTTGATGACGTAATCGGTAGGCAGATAACCGCTGTCCTTGATGGCCTCAAGGTTGGCGCCCTGCGCTGCACGATGATCCACCACGCCCAGCGTGCCGCCTGTCTTCAGCACGGCATAGAACGCCTTGAACATCGCTTCGGCGTTGCCGGCCATCGTCCAGTTATGCACGTTGCGGAAGGTCAGCACCATGTCGGCCGAACCAGGAGCACCCAATACCGGCGCCTTCGGGTTGAACACGACGACATTGGCCTTGCCGTATTCGGCGGGGTCGGCCTTGAACTTGGCGCGTAGTGCGTCGGCGTCTTGCTGGTCCTCACCGCCTTTGCCACCGGACACCGCGGCAATGTAATGACCGTTGTCGCGCAATAACGGCGCGAGGATCTCGGTATACCAGCCGCCGCCAGGGGTGATTTCGATCACCGTCTTGTCGGGTTGCAGACCAAAGAACTGCAGCGTGGCTTTGGGATGGCGATAGATGTCCCGCGCTTTGTTGTGCTCCGAACGCCAGGAGCCGGCGAGCACCGCATCGAGCTGGCCGGCGGTGAAGTCGCTGGCGCTGGTCGGCGGCACCAGATCGCCTGCAGGCTGGTCCTGCGGCGCCTGTTGCGCATACGCCATGCCAGTGGCAAGCAACAGGACAACGGACAATCCGAAGGCGAAGGGGGATCTCATGACGACTCCTCATGGGTTACGCGACAGCTTGCCGCAAGCGCCGTACAGCGAGCGTGGACATTTTACGATTAGTTTACGAATGCCGCACTGTCCGCAAGTGCCGGCCTCGCGGGCCGAGTTGGGCCGCGGGCTTGATCTGGAGCAAACCCGGACTTACCCGGCGTCAGAAGGGTCGCGGGCAGACCGACTGCAGGCCATCGATATGCTCATGCAGATCCGGCGCAATACCTTGCCACATCGGATCGAGAATGAAGTCGATGCCTTCATAGCGAGCCAGCTTGGCCGCCGGAATGAAATCGGCATCGCCGGCCACCAGCACGATCTGATCCACCTGCTTCTTATAAGACAGCGCCGCGATGTCGATGCCGATCTTCATATCGACCTGCGTCTGGCGCATGTCCGGCTCGAAGTGTTCGTCCGTCAGCTCGTCCCAGTACAGCGACTCGTCGCGCAGTTGCTGATAGGCCTGATAGCGAAGTTTCCACTCGCCGCGATCGGTAAGTCGCCCCAGTCGCAGCGCCATCTTGCGTTGGCGGCGCAGTTGATCATGCAGGTCGCGACGGAAAGCAGCGGCGCCGGTGCGCGAATAGTCGATGGTCTCGCCACTGATCGGTTTGGTCAGCACCTTTTCCAGCGGCGGGCAATCGTAGAAGAAAATGCGGTAAAGCGCTTCGCGCGGACGATCCAGCGCTTTGAGGTGCTCCAACGCCATGCCGAATAATGTTTTGGCGACGGTGCGCGCGTCATTGGCGTCGCGGTCACCCCACACTTTGCGATAGCGGGCAAGAAAAAAAGCGCCGTCGACAAGGATGGCGGTACTTGGCATAGGAGATCCTTATGAGTGCCACGAAGATAAGATGTATCGCCGAATCGATAATGTTCGGCGATGCATAGTTTACGGTAAGTGTAGGGAGAGCCGTAACCCTGCATGGCGCGCGTGGGCATGCAGGCATGTAGATGCCCATTCAGCCGGCTATACTCGGCGCCACTTGCAAGGAGACAGCGCATGAAACGATGGATTGCAGCAGTGCTCTGTACGCTGATGGCCGGAATGGCATCGGCGGGTGCCAACGATGTACGCAAGACCGCCGAAGCCACGATGCTGGTGACGGGGTGGATCGAAGTGGCGCCCGATGGAGGGGTTTACAACTACACCCTCGACCGCTCCGAAAGGATTCCTGCCGTCGTTGTCGATCTGGTCAAGAAGAGCGTGCCTCGTTGGAAGTTTCACTTCGCCGAGCGCATGGACGCCATTCAACGGGCAAAAATGAATCTGCGCATCGTCGCAAAACCTATCGATGAGCAGCACGACACGCTCCAAATCACCAGCGCGAGCTTCGGCGATGCCAATGTCGATGCCACTGAGCACGTTACATACAAGGATCGGCGGCCACCACGATATCCACAAGAAGCCATTCAGGCACGCGTGGATGGCACTGTCTTTCTACTCATGCGCGTCAATCGGCAAGGATTGGTTCAAGACGTTGCGGTGGAACAGGTGAATCTCGGCGAGTACGGACGCGAGGCGGAAATGCGCCACTTCCGCAGCCTACTCGGCGATGCGGCATTGGAAGCCGCCAAGAAATGGACCTACAACCTGCCCACCACCGGTAAGCATGTGTCGGATCCATATTGGGATGTACGTGTACCGATAAATTTCAACTTGCAGCCCGCAAGCATGATCAAGGAAGACACCTACGGAAGATGGGAGCCCTATATTCCCGGGCCTCGTGAGGTCATACCTTGGCAGAACAAGCCACACTACTATTCCTCCGACGCGATTCCGGCGGGCAGCATCTCATCAGCAGATCAGTCCTTGCAGTTGACGACTCCGCTCGGCGGAGCCTGACTGCTCGTTACGCCGCGGCCTCATCTCGTTGAGGCTGCGGCATTTCCCGGCAATAGGCTTGCGCCTCTTCGTGCAACCACGCACGAAATGTCGCCATACCGCGGTGATCTTCCGAACGCGGCGGATACACCAGGTGGTACGCCTCGGGTACTGGCAAATAGCGATCACCAAGCACCACCAGACGACCCGCATCAATCCACGATTTGGACGTGATCATGCGTCCGAGCGCTACGCCTAGGCCTTCCAGCGCCGCCTGACGTAGCGCATCGATCGTATCCACGTGCGCCACATAGCGTTGCGGCGGCTCGCCGCCGTAATGTGCAAACCAGTCGTTCCAGCGATTGGCGCGGTTGGGATCGCCGATCAGCGGCCACTGCGAGAGATCGAGCGGATCAGCGCCTGCCATGCGTTCAACCAGCTCTGGCGTTGCTACCGGCGCGATCCATTCACCGAACAGATATTCGCAGCGTAAGCCCTCCCACTCGCCCTTGCCGTAGCGGATGGCTGCATCGACCGCTTCGCGCTCGAAATTCACCAGCAAGTTGGTGGATTGCAGATTGAGTTCCAGCTCCGGGTGCTTAGCCAACAGCCGCGGCAACCGCGGCATCAGCCAACTGGAAATAATGCCCGGGCTTGCGCTGAGAGTAAGCGCATCATGGCGCCGTTCGCGGTAACGCGACAGGGCATGTTCGATGCCATCGAAGTGTTCCCCCACGGCTTCGAGCAGACCGCATCCTTCCGTCGTCAACGTAACGCCGCGCGGACCACGCTCGAACAAGCGCCGCTCCAGGCGCTCTTCCAGTTGGCGCATCTGATGACTCAGCGCGCTTACGGTGAGGTTCGCCTGCTCGGCGGCGCGGGAGAGATTGCCCAATCGCGCTACCTGCACGAACTGTTGCAAAAGACTGAGCGGAACCCGGCTCATCGTAAGGGTGCCTTGAACCGTTCTGCATCGGCGTCACCGGTCCTGTCTGTTCGCAGGCCACAGGGCCGTCGACGAAGGCAGACTGGCCGTCTGTCGAAACGGCGGACCGAAGGCATGTGGACAGACAGGACCGGCCCTAACATATTCGTTTCTCGACGAGAGGGTGATGTCCAGAAGGCTCGCAGACTGCGCCGCACGGCTTGAAAAGGCACCCGGCCTTCCCTGTGCCGCGCAACACACCCTGCAAGCCTTCTGGACATCATGCCGCTTATGCAGAACGGATCAGGCACCCTTAAATATTCCTCAAATCTGGCTTGCGAATATATCGCTTTTTCCTGCAGGCCTACGCCATTACCTTCTCCCTACCCCAACCAATTTGGAACCCGCCGCCATGCGCTCGCCATGGGTCGATCTGTTGTTCCTTCACGGGCACATCACCCCTTCCAATCTGACCTGGCACGTCGATGCACCGGCCCCGGATTGCGAAACGGAACCCGCAAAGGTCAACGTAGATGTGGCAAAACTTCCACTACCGGCGCATGCACAGGATGACTCCATCCGCTGCGCTTGATTAAAACGGGCTCGCACCCACCTCGGCAGAGATTGCACGTGGCCGCAAGAAGGCCGCTCGTCCACACTGCCGAGGATTGTTTTTCATGCAACTGCGCCAACTGGGCTGCTCAGGTCTTTCCGTCGCTCCACTCGCCTTCGGCGGCAATGTGTTCGGCTGGAGCGCCGATGAGCTACGCGCGTTCGAATTACTCGATGCTTTCGTCGATGCCGGTTTCAATCTGATCGACACCGCGGACGTCTATCCGGCCTGGGTGCCAGGCAACCGCGGCGGCGAATCGGAAACCATCATCGGCAAGTGGCTCAAGCGCAGCGGCAAGCGCGACAAAGTGTTGATCGCCACCAAAGTAGCCAAGTGGGTGGAACATCGCGGGCTGGCGCCGCTGAATATCCGCCAGGCGGCGGAAGGTTCGCTGCAGCGTCTGCAGACTGATTACATCGATCTGTATCAGGCACATGAAGACGACGCTACCGTGCCGCTGAGCGAAACCTTGGGTGCATTTGCGAAATTGATCGAGGAAGGCAAAGTGCGCGTGATCGGCGCGTCCAATTACAGCCCCGACCGCTTTGCCGAAGCCCTGAATGTAGCGCAGGAACATAAGCTTCCTCGCTACGAAAGCTTGCAACCCGAATACAATCTGGTCAGCTGAGCTGCTTACGAACCAGCCATGAAATCGATGCACTGAATCGTGCTGGCCATTGATGCATTGAGTTTTAGCGCGAGAAAATCTTCGGCTTTATTGAGATAACCACGCCAAAATCGTGAGCTTCTGTAATATGGACCGCTATAAACCGCGGTCTTTACTTGAGCATCAGTTCTCTGCAGTATTCGCTTGCGTAAAGTTTGGGAAATTCATTTGCACTCTGGCGACATAGCCTAGCTTCCAGCGAGCCGGATAGGTGTATCTATTCATCTAACAGATAAAAAGGGAATGGTGCTTCATGAAGAAGAAGATTCTTGCCGCAATGATTCTTGTGTCGCTTTTCGAAGGGAGCCAGGCCATGGCGACTTCGTTTGTGGTCAATGGCGGCCAAACGCTTACGACGGCGCAAACGCTTGGTTCATCAGAATCAGGAATGGTAAATAGCGGGGGCACACTGTCAGTCACCGGGAATCCCGCGGTCACGGTCACTGGCGCTGCCACATTGTCGAACAACGGCCTCATTAGTGCCTCGAACGACTCGGCCATTGTCGTCGCCGGCACATCCACAAGCGCACTCTTGACTAACAACGGCCACCTGCAAGGCATCGGTAACTCCGACGCCGTCGTCAGTATCGGCGGAACCAACGCCACCCTCTTTAATGCCGGCACCATTACGGCAACAGGAGGCAACCTGGCCGTGGACCTTGGAAGCGGAGGTAATCAATTGGACATTACCGCCGGCTCTGCCCAGATTAATGGCAACATTACCGGTGGCCTCAACAGCGGACTTATTATTGAAGTACCGCAGGGACAAAGCTTCAGCTACGGCGGCATTATCTCCGGCGCCATGTATGTCACGGTCAATTCAGTTCAGACGACACTCAATGGCAACAACACTTATAGCGGCGGCACCGGCGTATGTTGTGGCGCAACCCTCGTGCTTGGCAACAGCAACGCAGCCGGCACCGGGCCGATCAGCATCGTCGCCGGCACGCTGACCTATCGAAACGGCGACAACGTAGCAAATCCCATCGCCTTGTACAGCGGCTCATCATCACTTGAAGTGGATGGCGGCGACACCGCTACGCAGAGTGGCGCCATCACCCAGGTCATCATCGGAGACCCTGCACACGGCGGCGCCGGATTCACCAAGCTTGGCACAGGCACCTTGATACTCACGGGCAACAACGCTTTCTACGGCACAACGGTGATCCAGCAAGGAACGCTCATCGGCAACACGACGAGCATCCCCGGCTACGCACCAACACCGGTTGCTTTCGCTGCAAAGATCGTCGACAACGCCTCCCTGGTATTTGATCAAAGTTTCGACGCAACGTATGCAAGCGTCATATCCGGCACCGGATCCTTCACCAAGACAGGCAGCGGCGCCCTCACCCTCACCGGTGCAAATACATACAGTGGCGGCACTATTGTCGACTCGGGAACGCTCCAAGGCGACAGCAATAGTTTGCAAGGCAATATCGTCGACAACGCGGTACTTTCGTTTCAGCAAAATACTGTCGGCAGCTATACGGGAAATATCACTGGCACAGGAAACATCATCGTCAATGGCAGCGGCACATTGATCCTCAACGGCAATGGCGCAGTCAGTGGTGGTACGACCGTCCAGTCCGGCACTCTCGAAGTCGGAGAAGCCAATACACCCTCTGCTTCCCTGGGAGGAAATGTAAATGTACTCGCCGCCGGCACGTTGCGCGGCCATGGAACGATCGACGGTAACGTGGTAAATGCGGGTACGGTCTGGCCCGGCGGCTCGATCGGCACCCTCACCATACATGGCAATTACACCCAGACCAGTGCAGGCAAATTGAATATCGATGCCACCCCAAATGGGCAGGCCAGCCTGCTCACGGTCAGTGGCAGCGCCAGCATTCAGGGCAGCACCATAGTGCTTGCGCAGGATGGAAACTGGGCGCCACATACCGCGTATACCATCCTGACCGCCGGCCAAGGCATTTCAGGGCAATTTTCTTCAGCAGCGTCCAGCTTAACCTTCCTCACTCCCGTCCTGAGCTATGACAGCAACAGCGTAACGCTTTCGCTGAACCGCAACGACATTCGCTTCGGCGCCTACGCTCAAACGCCCAATCAACTTGCTACAGCCAACGCCGTGGAAACCCTCGGCTGGAATAGTGCGGTCTATAACGCCATGGTTCTGACCGATCCCGCCACGGCACCGCAAGCGCTTGATCGGCTTTCCGGCAAGATATACGCCAACACCCGCACCGCCCTAATTGACGACAGCCGCTATGTGCGAGAAGCCGTCAACAATCATTTACTCGAGGCGGACAATAGCGCTAACGGCAGCAAAGCCACCAATACCGATGGCTTAACAGCCTGGATGTCCGGCTGGGGTCATTGGGGAGCAAATGGGAACGGCTACAATGCAACGCGACTGCAGGCCAACGGCAGCGGGGTGCTGATAGGCGCCGACATGCTGATTAGGAGCGCAGCGCGTGTTGGCATGGTCGTAGGGAGGGAGCAAGACAGTGCTCGTATAGACACGCTGGACTCCTCATCCCACACCACAGCGACTCATTTGGGCGTTTACGGTGGCATCGGATTAGGTCAGTTCCAGTTGCTTGCCGCCGCCAGCTATGCGTGGCAATCGGTCGACAGCCATCGCTCGATCACGTTTCCGGGCTTTTCCGGCCTCGAAAGTAGCAGGTATAACGCACATACAATGCAGGCTTACCTGGACGGCAGCTACACGTTCGCCATTGGTCGCAACCGTTTGGCACCTTATGTGAATGTCGCCCATGTCCAGCTTCAGACTGACGCGGCACACGAAAATGCAGGATCAGCAGCATTGAACGTCAATGCGTCCACAAGTTCATCCACTTACGCAACGGCGGGGTTACGCGGCACATTTGCGCTTGACGCACGCGGCGATATTACGCTGCACTCCGAAATCGGATGGCAAGAATCGTGGGGTAACCGCACGCCAGAAAGCCTCTTGCAGTTCCAGAGCGGCGGCAGCATGTTCGGCGTCGCTGGCGCACCCCTTGCCCGGCATGCCGGCGTGGCTGATGTTGGGCTGAGCATGGCTGCCTCTCGATCCTTCGTTGCGGATGTAAGTTACAACGGACAATTCGCTGGGCATACCAAAGATCAAGCCGCCTATCTGAAACTCACGTGGGCATTTTAATCAGACGCACTACCTGCCTATTTAGACAATCGCCATATCACGCAGCGGCGTCCCAGGGCAGACTGATAAGTCGATGCCAAGGCGCATGTGCATATCTGAGGCTTTGGATATGCTGATATTTGTCCAATTCACTCGTGCCTTCAGTGCCGTCTCGTAGACGGCACTGATTTTCTTAGACTCGAACTCGACGCCCCCAGATATCCTCGTCAAATTCCGCTGCCTCATCAGAACAGTGGTAGCGACAAGCACGTTCAATGCTCATCAAATTGGCGTGTTAGAGCATTTCCAGGAATTTGAATCGAGTTGGTAGTTTCGTCTTCGGCGGCCCCTTATGGCACTCCGATTCCTTGAATATTTAATTAAACAATCTCCCTAAACATTGAATGACTGTATTAAGAGGACAGACTTCTATGCCGACGCATTCTAGTGATCCAATTCGTCCGGCGACTGGACTGTATAGCCATTAGCTTTCAGCACAGCTAAAAAACCATTTGGAGCTAGGACCTGCTCCATCGGCAACACGGCAAACGTCTGTGTATTGCGATGCAGCGCTGCCTGAGCTGCATCCAACCATGCCTGCTCCATCCGCTTCGGCAGATCATGCAATCCAAGCTGCTCGGCAAAGTCCGCATTGATGACTGCGATCAAGCATGATTCGCGAGGGCCATTCGTGGATGAATTGCGAAGCGTTTGAATGTCCCCGGTCGACCAGGCATTGGCGCGCTCAGTCAGCTCGCCCATGCCGCTCTGCACAGTCTCAAGCGTCTGGTTGAAACAGCTGATGTCATGCAGCTGAGTCTGCTTGATGGTAGCCAGTGCTTCGCGCGGATGTTCCACCACCAGCTTGTACTTCACCGGCACGCGCTTGACGTCATGTTGATCGGCCAGCTTGAACACGGCCTTGTTGATGTCGTTACGACCAGTAAGCCCCGCCTTATCCAACGCCCTTTGATACAACTTCAGCGCAACGACGATCGGCCGCCAGTACTCGACGCTGCGATCGTTGCCGAAATAGGGCTGCTTCACCGTTTGCCAGCGTGCAAAAATGCTGGGCGGCAAAACTTGCTGAAGGCTGGCACCGTCCGGATTCTTGCGTGCGCTGTAGGCTGAAGGCAGCAGCACCAGCTTGCCGAAAAATCCCGCATCCACTTTTACTTCTGCAGAAGGCGATTCCAATACTTCTTGCGAGTGCGCAATCGTCTGCTCCACCTCCGTGGAACGCCACTCCATATCTTTTGGCAACGGAGTGATGGTGCCAAGCACCCACATCACATGATCGCCTTTGCTCACCTTCCACAAGCCGGGCCCGGGTTGCTCGCCGGTGACGGTGACGGGCGACAGCAAAGGAGCATTGGCAACCGATGAGCTGGGTGCACTGCTGGCCGGAGCAGGCGCCGATTGCGGCCATGCAGGCGCTGCAAAAACAACGGCCAACAATCCTGATGCCAGCGAAATACGCATGGAGATCATTCCTGGATCACGAGGGGATCGGCGACAGTGATTCTAATGACACCTTGTAACAGGCAATGTTCAACGGACAAAAAAATGGGGCCCGCAGGCCCCACTTTTACTCCATTCAAGCCGCTGACTTACAGTGCCGCCAGCGCGCGATTGAATGTCTCGCTCGGTCGCATCGCTTTGCTCACCAGCGTGAGATCCGCATGGTAATAGCCGTGGATGTCTACCGGCTTGCCCTGCGCACCGTTGAGTTCAGCGACGATCTTCGCCTCGTTCTCGGCCAGCGCTTTGGCAAGCGGCGCGAACTTGGCCTTGAGTGCCACATCGTCGTTCTGCTCAGCCAGTGCTTGCGCCCAATACAGCGCCAGGTAGAAATGGCTCCCTCGATTGTCGAGTTCGCCAACTTTGCGAGCGGGCGATTTGTTGTTGTCGAGGAACTTGCCGTTGGCCTGGTCCAGCGTCTTGGCGAGCACGCCAGCGGCCTTGTTGTGGTAGCGATTGCTGAGGTGTTCCAGCGACGCGGCCATGGCCAGGAATTCGCCCAGCGAATCCCAACGCAGGCAATTCTCTTCCAGGAACTGCTGCACGTGCTTGGGTGCGGAACCGCCGGCACCGGTTTCGAACAGACCACCACCGGCCATCAGCGGCACGATGGACAGCATCTTGGCGCTGGTGCCCAGCTCCATGATCGGGAACAGGTCGGTGAGGTAGTCGCGCAGCACGTTGCCCGTGACGGAGATGGTGTCCTGACCCTTGCGAATGCGCTCGAGCGAGAGCTTGGTGGCATCCACCGGTGAAAGTGTGCGGATGTCCAGACCACTGAGATCATGATCCTTCAGGTAACGCTCCACTTTCCTGATCAGCTGTGCATCATGTGCACGGTTTGCGTCCAACCAGAACACGGCCGGCGTATTGCTGAGACGCGCACGGCTCACGGCCAGCTTCACCCAATCCTGGATCGGTGCATCCTTGGCCTGGCACATGCGCCAGATATCACCCGCTTCCACATGGTGTTCCAGCAGCACCTTGCCGTTCGCGTCAGTAACACGCACCACACCGTCGCCGGCAATCTGGAAGGTTTTGTCGTGCGAACCGTATTCTTCCGCCGCTTGCGCCATCAGCCCCACGTTGGGCACGCTGCCCATGGTGGTGGGATCGTACGCGCCGTGCGCTTTGCAGTCTTCGATCACCGCCTGGTACACGCCTGCGTAGCTGCGATCCGGGATCACCGCCTTGGTGTCCTGCAGCTTGCCTTCGGTGTTCCACATCTTGCCCGAGTCGCGAATCATCGCCGGCATCGATGCGTCGACGATCACGTCGCTGGGCACATGCAGATTGGTGATGCCCTTGTCGGAATTCACCATCGCCAACGCGGGACGCTTCGCATATTCCGCATCGACATCCGCCTTGATCTCTGCCTGCTTGTCAGCCGGTAGCGTGCCGATGCGGGCGTAGAGATCACCAATGCCGTTGTTCGGATTGAAGCCGATGCTCTTGAGCGTATCGGCATGCTTGGCGAGCACATCTTTGTAAAATTCGGTAACCACCTGGCCGAACATGATGGGGTCCGAGACCTTCATCATGGTGGCCTTCAGATGCAGCGAGAACAGCACGCCTTGCTTCTTCGCTTCTTCGACCTGCGCGTCGATGAAACTGGCCAGTGCCTTCTTGCTCATCACGGCGGCGTCAATGATTTCGCCTGCGGTGAGGTTGGTTTTTTCCTTGAGAACGTTGCTGCTGCCGTCCTTGCCGAACCATTCGATCTTGGCGACCGTAGCCTGATCGATCGTGATGGATTTCTCGCTACCGTAGAAATCACCGCCGCTCATATGCGCCACGTGCGTCTTCGAATCCGCGCTCCACGCGCCCATCTTGTGCGGATGCTTGCGCGCGTAGTTCTTCACCGAGAGCGGCGCACGGCGATCGGAATTGCCTTCGCGCAGCACCGGGTTCACCGCACTGCCCTTCACCTTGTCGTAGCGCGCACGGATATTCCAGTCGCTCACATCCTTCGGGTCTTCCGGATAGTCCGGCAACGCATAACCCTGGGATTGCAGCTCCTTGATCGCCGCCTTGAGCTGCGGCATGGACGCGCTGATATTGGGCAGCTTGATGATGTTGGCTTCGGGCGTGGTGGCCAGCTGACCGAGTTCGGTGAGGTCGTCGGCGATCTTCTGATCGTCTTTCAGGATGTCCGAGAACTGCGCCAGGATGCGCCCTGCCAACGAGATGTCACGCGTTTCCACCTCGATGCCCGCGGTGGCGGTGTACGCCTTGATGATGGGCAGCAGGGACTGGGTGGCAAGGTACGGGGCTTCATCCGTCAGCGTGTAAATGATCTTCGGCGTCTGGGACATGGGTCTGGCAACCTCTCTGGCTACGGCGTGTGCATGGGAGAAACGCCGTAAGCTCAAGGACGAGGCATGCGACGCGCCCCACGCTAGTGGCGTCGGATCCGCCGAAATCAACCACCGCGGTGACGGCAGGATCCATAAAAGTCGCCCATTGTCGCGTTTTCCCGGGGCTTGCGGAAGCGCGAATACGGCCGCCCAATAGCTTATGGCCAGGATGCCCGGGATTGACGCCGGGATCTCACATGCACGATCCGCTTGCCGTTACCATTCGCCACCTTCATGCCCACAGGGGAAGTCACATGGCAGGACTAAGCCAACGCATCGTCGATTACATTGCCGAGCTGACGCCGCTGTACACCTTCCAGTTTGCCGACGGCCACGACTGCGCGCTGTCGCTGGTGGACGGCACGTTGTATATGCCGGTCGACGAATCGGATCATGAAATGGAAGAAGGTTGGGTGGCCGTGCTTTGGCAGGGTGATGCGCACAAGCGCTCGGAACTGCCAGGTCCGTTACTTGCGCATCAGGCCGCCTTGCGTTGTGCAGAATTGCGCGGCGTAGGACACCCGCTTTCTGAAGTGGCAGCATATCGCGAGATATTGCTGGAACGCCTGCATGCCATATGCGGCAGCCTCGCGCACACCGAAGCGGTATTGCGCTCGGACAATTAGTCCCAGGTTTCCCTTCCCCGACTATCCTTCTCTATGGTGCCTCGACAGACGCCATTTTTATTTGCAAGTTCGCTTGTCGAGACACAATTCGCATGCTGCAAATAGTTGGTTGGGTTAGCGTTACGATCAGGATTCACGTACAAGTAGGCGCTGACGAGCCGCTTTCTGTTCCCTTCGACGCGCACGACGCGTCGCCCAGCGCTCGCTGAGGCAAGAGAAAATCACGTAAAGCGCCGGCGTACTGAGCAACGTCAAGCTTTGCGAAATCAACAAGCCGCCGATCAATGCAATACCCAGTGGACGGCGCAGATCCGAACCCTCACCCAGTCCGATGGCAATCGGCAACGCGGCAAGAATCGCCACCATGGTGGTCATCATGATCGGTCGGAAGCGCACCAGGCTTGCTTCGCGCGCGGCTTCCAGCGGAGTCTTGCCGTGCTCGCGCTGAGCGACCAGCGCGAAGTCGATCATCATGATCGCATTCTTTTTCACAATGCCTATCAAAAGCACCAGTGCGATCTGCGCGATCACCGACAGATCCGTGTTGGTGAACCACAGCGCCAGCAGCGCGCCGACACCCGCGGCAGGCAAGGTGGAAAGAATGGTGACTGGATGGATCAGGCTTTCATACAGAATGCCCAGCACGATGTAGACAGTGAGAATTGCGCCGAGGATCAGCAACAAACCGCCACTCTGCGTTTGCTGAAAACGGCGGAAATCGCCGCCGATATCAAGCTTGATATCACCCGGCATGCGCATGTTGTTCGCCGTCGCCTGCACGATCTGCAGCGCGTCGCTCATGCTTACGTCCGGCGCAAGATTGAAGCTCAAACTCATGGTGGTGTACTGGTTCAAGTGCGACACCTGGGTTGGCGCCAAGCCCGGCTCCTGATGCGCGAAGGCGGACAGCCGGACCATCTTGCCGCTACTGGAACGCACCAGCACGTCATCGATGGAACGCGGCGTTGCCGTCTGACTTGGCACTGCGTTGACCACCACCTTGTACTGATTGAGATCGGCGTAAATGTTGCTGATCTGGCGTTGGCCGAAAGAATCGTAGATGGCCGAATCGATCGTGCCGACGTTCACGTCCAGGCGCGCCGCCCTGTCGCGATCGATCACGATGTTCTGCTGCAACCCGGCGTCATCCAGATCACTACCCACGTCGCGCAGCTTGGGGTTCTTGCGCAACTCGCCGACCAGCTTGGGCAACCATTCGCGCAGCTTGGCGGTATCGTCGCCTTGGAGCGATATCTGGTATTGCGCGCCCTGACTGGAGCCTCCTCCGCCAAAACTCGGCAGATCCTGCACCGCGCGCAAGCGCACATTGAGATCGGGATATTGCGCCGCTTTTTTGCTGAGCCGCGTCAGCACCGTGAAGGTATCCTCCTTACGGCCTTGCGCGTGCGTCTTGAGCTGAATGTCGAACGATCCTGCCGCACCTATGCGCGTGTTGCCGAGGCGCGAACCGACCACGGCCACGTCCGGGTCATGCAACAGCATGTCGATCAAACGCTGCTGGCGAACAGCTGAATCCTGGAATGAAACCGTAGCGCCGGACGTAGCACGACCGCGAAGCAGGCCAGTGTCCTGCATGGGGAACAAGCTGCTCTTGATCTGGCCGGACATCACGATCGCCACCGTCACGCCGATCAGGATCAGCGGCGTGAGCGACAGCCACAAAGCGTGGCGCAGCGAGAAATCCAACGATCTTTCGTAGAGCTTGAGCATGCCCTCGTGCATGCGATCGATGCCGCGGCCGAACCACGAAGCCGCCTGCTCATTGGGATGGCCGCGAAGGAAGAGTCCGCATAGCGATGGTGTGAGCGTAAGCGAGACCAGGGCGGACACCACGATGGCGCCGACCAGGGTCATGGTGAATTCCTGGAAGAACATGCCGACAATGCCGGGCATGAAAAGCAGCGGGATAAATACGGCCACCAACGAGGCGGTAATGGAAACGATGGTGAAGCCGATCTCGCGCGCGCCGGTCAGTGCCGCCTGCATGCGCGTCATGCCCTGATCGATATGACGCACGACGTTTTCAATCACCACGATCGCATCATCCACCACGAAGCCGATCGCAATGACCGCGGCGAGCAGCGTGAGGTTGTTGAGCGTAAAACCCATCGCATACATGACCACCGCCGCACCGGCCAGCGACAACGGCACGGCGGAGGCGGCGATCAGCGTAGGTGCCAGCCGGCGCAGGAACAGCGCCATCACCAATATCACCATCGCCAGGCTGATCAGCAGCGTGGCCTGCACTTCGTGCAGCGATGCACGAATGGTGGGCGTACCGTCGAAATACGGTGTCAGCGTGGTGCCAGGTTGCAAATAATTGCGCAGCAGCGGCACTTCGGCTTTCACGCGGTCGGTGACGTCGATGATGTTGGCATTCGATTGCCGGTACACATACATCAACACCGCTGGTTTGCCCTGAAACCAGGCCGCCTGATAGGCATCCTGCTGACCGTCGTACACACGGGCGACATCTTTCAGCCGCACCGGGACGCCCTTGCCGCTGGTCGAAATCACCAGGCTGGCGAAGTCGGCCGCTGTATGTAGCGCATCGTTGGCCTCCACCGCCATGGTGGTCCTGCCATCGGAAAGAAAGCCTTTGGGCTGAAACACGTTGGCGGCAATCAGTGCATTGCGCAACTGATCGGGGGACAGGCCCATCGCGTTGAGCGCACGCAAATTCACATCGATGCGCACGGCCGGCGTAGCGGCGCCAAGGATATCCACCTCGGACACGCCGGGCAGTTGGCGCAGTCGCTGCGCCAATAGCGAATCGGCCACATCGTAGAGATCACGTGCCGATTGTGTTTCCGAAGTCAACGCGAAGGCGAGTATCGGATCGTCGTTGGGATTGGCTTTTTCGTAACCGGGCGGGCTGTTGAGACCGGAAGGCAGATCCGGCTGCGCCGCATTGATGGCCGCCTGCACGTCGCGCGCCGCATCGTCGATATTGCGGCTGCCGTCGAAGATCAGGAATACGAGCGAGCTGCCCAGCGAGCTAACCGAGCGCATCGTGTCGATGCCAGGCACTTGCCCCAAATGACGCTCCAGCGGCGCCGCCACCGTGGCTGCCATGGTTTCCGCACTCGCACCGGCCTGATTGGCAAATACAAAAATCACCGGGAATTGCATGTTCGGCAAAGCGGCAACGCCAAGCAGCGAATAGCAGATGGCGCCGATCACGAACACGCCCATCGCCAGCAATGACGTACCGATAGGGCGACGGATGAAGGGAGCGGAGATATTCATGCAGGAAACAACAGACAGCGGAAGGAAAGGTTGAGGCTTGTTGATTCACGCGCTCCTCTACATGCGAGGGAGGGCGCTGTACGTCGCGCAGTATCGTAGGCTGGGATGACAATCCCAGCTTTCGTCCGGGGCCATGCTGGGATTCTCATCCCAGCCTACTCATTGTGGCGGCGCTTCATCACAACAGAAATGAAGGGCGAGAGATGTAAAGAAGAGCAAAGGCCGGCAATGGCAAGCTCTTCGCTCACGTCTCGCTCACGCACGCTGCGCGTTTCGGAGCGCCCGCCGCTCCCTGCGCTCCTGCAACCATTCCGAGAACCGCTCCATGTACAGATAGATCACCGGCGTGGTGTAGAGCGTCACCAGCTGCGACAGCAACAGACCGCCCACGATGGAGACACCCAGGGGGCGACGCAGTTCCGAACCGATGCCATTGCCCAAAGCCAATGGCAACGCACCGAGCATGGCGGCGGCGGTAGTCATCATGATCGGGCGGAAGCGCAACAAGCATGCACGGCGAATCGCTTCGCGCGGCGTCATGCCGGTGCGCTGCGCTTCGATCGCGAAGTCGATCATCATGATTGCGTTCTTTTTTACGATACCGATCAGCAACACGATACCGACGATGCCATCCACCGACAGGCTCATGTTGCACAGGATCAGCGCCAGCAATGCACCCACACCCGCCGGCGGCAGCGTGGAGATGATCGTGATCGGATGGATGTAACTCTCGTACAACACGCCCAACACGATATAGATCACGATGATCGAAGCAAGCAGCAGCAACGCTTCGTTGCCCAGCGAGGAAGAAAACTCCGCCGCCTTGCCGATGAATTGCCCGCGCACCTGCGGCGGGAAGTTGAGCTGCTGCTCCACTTCGTGAATCGCTTCCACTGCTTCGGAAAGCGAATACCCCGGCGCCAGGTTGAACGAAACCGTCACCGCCGGCAGCTGCTGCTGGTGACTGATCACCAGCGGCGCCGTAGTCACTTCCGCATTCACCAGCGAAGCCAGCGGAATGGTGCCGCCGCTACCGATGATGATGCCGGTGTTGGCTGTACCGATGCCGGTGGTCGTGGACGAGTTGCTCGATGCCGCCTGGCCGAACGTCGTGGCGTTGCTTCCGGTAAGCGCACCACTGCCGTTGCTCTTCACGGTGAGCTGATTGAGCAACGACGTGCTGGTGCGGAATTGCGGTTCCACTTCCAGCACCACACGGAACTGATTCAGCTGCGTGAAAATGGTGGAAATCTGGCGCTGACCGAACGAGTCATACAAGGTGTCATCGATGGTCTGCACCGGCACGCCCAGCGTGCTCGCCTTGTCGCGATCGATGGTGAGCTTGAGTGCCGTGCCTTGATCGGCAAGGTTGTTGTCGACATCGGCGAGCTCGGGACGTTGCCGTAATGCCTGTGTCATCTTCGTCGCGGCATCGGCCAATTCTTTCGAATTCACGTCCGACATCGAGTACTGATATTCGGTAGCCGCTACGCGCGTGTCCAGCGTTACGTCCTGCACGGGCTTCAAATACAGCGCCACGCCAGGAATGTTGGCTGCATCGTTCTGCAAGCTTGCCACTACATCATCCAATGCGCCGCGCTTGCTGCGATCCTTCAGCACGATGCTGAGCTGACCCTGATTGAGCGTGGGATTGACCGAGCCAGCACCGATGAAGGCTGCCACGCCCGCTACGTTCGGATTCTTCTGCAGCGCATCGGCCACGGCCTTGGTGCGCACTTCCATCTGCGGGAACGCAACATTCTGGTCAGCCTGCACCACGCCGGTAATCAGGCCGGTGTCTTGTTCGGGCAGCAAGCCCTTGGGAATCGCGATGTAGAGAAACACCGTCACCACTACCGCCGCGAAGGCCACGACGATCATCAAGCGCTGATGATTGAGCACCCAATCCAGCGTGCCTTCGTACAGGCCAACCGTGCGCGCCCACACTGTACGTTTGCCGGCGGCGAGATGGCGTTCGTGTGCATCCTCGCCTTCGGGCAGCGCATCGGGTTTGAGCAGATACGCGCACATCATCGGCGTCAGCGTCAGCGACACCAGCATGGAGATCACCACGGCCGTGGCGAGCACCCACGCGAATTCATGGAACAGGCGACCAGTGACGCCCGGCATCAGGAGCAGCGGCAGGAACACCGCGATCAGCGACACCGTCAGCGACAGCACGGTGAAGCCGATTTCCTTCGCTCCGATTTCTGCGGCCTCCTTGCCGTCTTTGCCTTGTTCGATGTAGCGCACGATGTTTTCGATCATCACGATCGCATCGTCCACCACAAAGCCGGTAGCCACCGTCAGCGCCATCAGCGAAAGGTTGTCCAGCGACATGCCGGCGAAGGCCATCACGCCGAAGGTGCCCAGCAACGACAGCGGCACGGCGATCGAAGGAATCACCGTCGCCCACAGTCGGCGCAGGAACATGAAGATCACCGCCACCACCAGCGCGATGGTGAGCAGCAACGTGAACTGCACGTCTTCCACCGAGGCGCGAATGGTGATGGTGCGGTCAGCGAAGACATCCAGATGCACGTCCGCCGGCAACACGCTGCGCAGCTGCGGCATGATGTCGCGGATATGCTGCACCGTCTGCACGATGTTTGCGCCCGGCTGACGGCGGATATCCAGCAACACCGCCGGCTTGCCATTGGCCCATGCGGCAAGCTGATCGTTCTCCACGCCATCGACCACCTTCGCCACATCGGACAGGCGTACCGGCGCGTTGGTGCTGCTCTTGTAGGAAATGATGGTGTTCTTGTACTCGGCCGCCGTTTCCAGCTGATCGTTGGTGGAAATGGTGTACGACTGCGTGGCACCGTTGAGCGTGCCCTTGGGCGCGTTCACATTGGCCTGGGAGAGCGCATTGCGCACGTCTTCCATGGTGAGGCCCAGATTGGCCAGCTGCGCCGGGTTCACCTGGATACGCACTGCCGGACGCACGTTGCCGGCAATCGATACCAGGCCCACGCCCTGCACCTGCGAGAGTTTTTGCGCGAGGATCGAATCGGCCAGGTTGTTCACATAACGCAGCTCGCGGCTGTCGGAAGTGAGCATCAGCGTCATGATCGGCGCGTCGGCCGGATTCACGCGGTTGTATACCGGCGGATAGGGCAGCGTGGTGGGCAGCGTGCCGCGCGCCTGATTGATCATCGCCTGCACGTCCTGCGCGGCGATGTCGATGTCACGCCCCATGTTGAACTGCAACACGATGGTGGACAGACCCGCCGACGAATCGGACGTCATCATGTCCAGACCGGAGATCTGGCCGAGTTGCCGCTCCAACGGCGTCGTCACCAGCGAAGCCATGGTCGCGGCGCTGGCACCCGGATACGTAGTGGTGACTACCAAGCTGGGCGCTTCGATTTCCGGCAGCGCGGATACAGGCAGTTGGCGATAGCCGAGTACGCCGAGCAGCATCACCGCCACCATGAGTAGCGAGGTGGCGATGGGGCGGCGGATGAAGAGGGTTGAGAATCCCATGGGGGAATACCGTTTAAATGTGAGCCGTGCTCTCGTCCATGGAGAGCGCCGTCATAGCTCCCTCTCCCCCGCTATGGATGGAAATCGGGAGAGAGGGGATGGGTGTGCGGCAAGCCCTATCAACCAGCGCGGCGTCCACCCTGCTTGCCTTTCTTGCCATCCGAAGCCACCGGCACCGGCGGCACTTCGCCGGGCTTGAGCGCCTTCACCTTGCTGCCGGGCTTCAGGCGAAACTGACCTTCCGTCACCACTTGATCGCCTTCGTTCAGGCCGGTGTCCACCAGCACGTGGCTGTCGCCCACTTCGCCGGCCACTTTCACGGGCTGCATCGCCACCGTCTGATCCGTCGCCTGCAGCTTGTAGACGAAATCGCCATCCGGACCGCGTTGTACTGCTTGCGCCGGAATCACCAAACCGCCGGAAACGGTGCGCACGCGCAGCCGCACGTTCACGAACTGGCCCGGCCACAATGCGCTCTTGGGATTGTCAAAGATTGCGCGCAGCTTGAACGTGCCCGTGCCGGTGTCGATTTGATTGTCGACCACCTGCAAGCCGCCGGTGGTATCGAGCGGATGCGCATCAGCGCGATCCAGCGCCATCACTTCCAGCTTGTTCGCGCCACCCTGGAACGAATCGCGCACGGCTTCGAGATTCTGCTCAGGCAGATTGAAGATCACGTACACCGGCTGGACCTGCGTCAGCGTGACGATGGCCGTGCTGGTGGTCACCACGTTGCCCGGGTCGACCTGGCGGATGCCGGCCACACCATCGATCGGCGAGATGATCTTGGTGAAATCAAGTTGCACCTTGGTGGAGCGCACGTTCGCTTCATCTGCCACCACCGTCGCTTTCAACTGATTGACGTTGTTGCGGTAGGTGTCGATGTTCAGCGCCGCCACATAACCGCTGGCCACCAGCTGCTGGTTGCGGTCCAGCGTGCTGATGGCGGTGGCCAGCGAGGCTTCGTCCTGCTTCTGCTTCGCTACGGCCTGATCATAGGCCGCCTGGTAAGTGCGCGGGTCGATCTGGGCGATGACATCACCCTTCTTCACCGCCTGACCTTCCTTGAAGTTGATCGCCCACAACTGCCCGCCCACCTGCGGACTGACCGTGACGGTATTGAGCGCCGTCACCGTGCCAAGCGCGGTCAGATACACAGGCACGTTCTGCCTTGCAGTGGGTTCTACCGTTACCGGCACCGGTTCATTGTCCTGGCCGCTGGCGCCTGGCGGGCCACCGTTCTGGCCTGTCTTGGCCTGGTGATTGCCGGCGCCTGGCGCCTCTCCTGGTTTGTGCAGCAAGCGGAAGGCAACACCGCCCACCACCAGCACTGCGATCACGATCAACGCGATCTTCCAAAAACGCGACATGTGAAACTCCTGGATTGAACGACGGAACCACCCGACTCCGCCGGCGCGAAACGATGCAATCTTGCTTACAGCTTGCGAACAAGCATAGGCGGTGCTGAACGACCTTGGACAATGCCAGTTGACACGGGTGCCTTATGACCGATGGCACAGTCCGGGAAGCTAACCCTAACGAGCAGGCATGACCGTAAGCCTGCAGACACCCGATCGCATACTTTACTAAAGAGGTCAGGACAAATCGCCACGGTATGCGGGCAACGATCTGGCAAGACGATGGCTTAACTTATTACAGGCTTCGTCTATACTCCGAAGCTTATTGCCCATGGCACGCCGTATGGCCTGCTTCGGCGCGGTAGCCAGGGGCACCAAGGTACGTCACGGGGGAATGTGACGGCTGTCCAGATTAATCATTCGATGACTGGAGTACTTGCGTGAGTGGTTCCATGAGCAAATCCGACCAGAGTTTCTTGCGTCAGTTCTCGTTGCTTATCGCCGGCCTCGGCGTGCTGACCCTGGTCCTGATCTTCACCGCATGGACGATCTACGAGCACGAGCCAAAGGAAACCAACCCGAACGCCTCGCAACAGCTCTCCGCCAGTCTCGCCCCCAACGGCGCCGTCTACGCGGGCAACACCGGTCGCGCCGCCATGCTGGCTGCGCAGGAAGCCGCCGCCAAAGCCGCTGCCGCGCAAGTCGCCTACGGCGGCACCACTGACGGCAAGACCATCTACGACAACCTCTGCCACAGCTGCCACACCGCTGGCGTGGCCGGCGCGCCGGTACTGGGCAACAAGACGATGTGGGGACCGCGGATCGCGCAGGGCCTGGATACGCTGATCAAGCACGCCACCGATGGCTACAAAGGCCCCGATGGCAACTTCATGCCAGCCAAGGGCGGCAATCCTTCACTGAATGATGCTCAGGTGAAAGCCGCAGTGACGTGGATCGTCGATCAGGCGAAATAATTTGCGGTTTGCATCGTGTGCCAAACGCCGCCCCCGGGCGGCGTTTTTTGTTTTTGCTTTCGGAAACAGTCCCAACCCAGGCAAAGCAGGCAGCTATCATTAACGGCATGACATCCACCCCTTTCCCTGATCCGTCCGCATTCCCGGACCAACTCACCGAATTCACCCTGCAAGGCCCCGCTGGCTCCCTAGAGGCCATCAGCGATGTAGCCGAACGCCCCGGCGCACGACGCGGCGTGGCGGTGATCTGCCATCCCAACTCCAAGGATGGCGGCACCATGCACAACAAAGTGGTGACCATGCTCGAACGCAGCCTGCGCGAATGCGGCATGGACACACTTCGCTTCAACTTCCGCAGCGCCGGGGAATCCGCCGGCGAGTACGACAACGGCAAGGGCGAAAGCGACGATCTTGCCGCCGCGGTCGCATGGGTGCGCAAAGTTCGCCCCAATGATGTGCTCTGGCTGGCCGGCTTTTCCTTCGGCAGCTATGTGACATTACGCAACGCTGCGAAACTGAAGGCCGAGGCGCTGATCAGCATCGCGCCGCCCGTCGGTCGCTGGGAGCATGAAACACTCGCCCTGCCCTCCTGTCCATGGCTCGTCGTGATGGGCGAAGACGACGAAGTGGTGGAACCGCAAGCGGTGTTCGACTGGATCGACAGCCTCGAACCTCCGCCGGAACTCGTACGTATGCCCGAGACTGGCCATTTCTTTCATCGCCGGTTGATGGATCTGCGCGGCGCGGTGAAGCATTGGGCGCACGATTATCTGCCGCCTGTGCGCGACCACTGACGCTCTCCAAACATTTCGGTAGGTTGGGTTGAGGCAACGCCGAACCCCAACACCGGGGTGCGTATGACGGCGTTGGGTTTCGGCGTTGCCTCAACCCAGCCTGTAGATCGATATCACAGCAAGATTTTTTTCATGACCGAACTATCCCCCAGCGTGCGCTATCAAGAAGGTGTCACCGCACACCGCTGGATGCCCGATCCCGCCCAGCTTGCCGTGTTGCCGGAATTCGACCGCATGCAAGCGGCCTTGTGCGCGACGAAAGAAAACGGCAACGGTTTGTTGGACCGCCTCAAATCGCTGCTCGGCGGTGAAGAGCGCCAAGCGGTGCCTGGCCTGTATTTGTGGGGCAGTGTCGGACGTGGCAAAACCTTTCTGATGGATCTGTTCGCTGCCAGCTTGCCGCATGGCGTTGCGCTACGGCGTCACTTCCATCGCTTCATGGGTGAAGTGCACGAACGCCTCCGCGAACTGGGCGAGCAGCAGGACCCATTGGTGGAAGTGGCCGCCGGTATCGCCCAACGCTGCCGCGTGCTGTGCCTGGACGAATTCCTGGTCAACGACATCGGCGACGCGATGATTTTGTCCAATTTGCTGGATGCTTTGTTCGCGCGCGGCGTTACGCTGGTCACCACGTCGAATACTGCTCCCGACAATCTCTACAAGGATGGACTGCAACGCGCACGCTTTCTGCCGGCCATCGCATCGATCAAACAGCAATGCCACGTTGTGGAAATGATCTCCGCGCACGACTGGCGCTTGCGTGCACTGACGCACGCCGCGGTGTACTACACCCCCCCGAGTGCCGAAGCCGAACGCGAATTGCAGCGGATTTTTTTCAACCAGGCCCAGGGCGATGTCCTCGAAGGTGGCGACATCGTCATCAACGATCGCTCGATTCCGGCGCGCAAGCGCGCCAACAACATTCTATGGTTCGACTTCGCTGCCTTATGCGATGGTCCGCGCGCCGTCGCCGACTACATCGCGCTTGCCAAGACCGCGCCGGCGATCATCATTTCCAATGTGCCGCAATTCACCCTCTATAGCGAAGACCCGGCCAAACGGTTCGTCCAATTGGTCGACGAGTTCTACGACCGGCACGTGAAACTGATTCTTTCCGCCGCCGCGCCGATTACCGAACTGTATGACGGTGAACGCCTGCGCGCAGAGTTCGGACGCACGGAATCGCGGTTGATCGAGATGCAGAGCGAAGAATATCTCGCGCTGGAACATCGACCGTAAGCCGTTGGGCTAGCGCAGCCTACGTAGCTGCTTGGCCGTACTTATTATACGGTGCGGCTTTTCGCCTTGGATCGCCGTCATGCTGCCTGTCATAGCCCTTGCATTGCTTGCTGGCGCACAGCCCGCCACGCCGAACGACACCTTCAACGCCCGCGTACAGCGCGCCAAGATGGTCGAAGCCGGCGCCACCGGCCCGGCCTATCAGAAACAATTCTGGGCCAAGACCGGCAACCCGATGACCGATGCCTTGAAAGCCTGCCTGGCCAGCAACGCGCCCGCGGACAAATCACCCTTCACGCTGGTAGCCGACATCTCGCCTGACGGACATCCACTCAACGTGGAAGTACGGGCGCCGACGCCGGTCGCAAAATGTCTTGCCGGCCAATTCTCGGCCTGGACTTTCCCTGCGCCGCCGAAGTTGCCTGATTCGATCGACTATCCGATCGAGATCGATGTGAGCATGTAAGCCCGCCCTACGAGTGCCTGCCCACGGGGAGATCTTGACGCCGGCAACCCATCTCAGTTAAACAATTAGCAATTATGTTAATTGCTTAATTGCTATGGCCATCGATCGCGTCTTTGAAGCCCTTGCTTCGCGCCCCCGCCGCGAAATACTTGCCTACCTTTCCGCGCAGGAGCTCACCGCAGGCGAAATCGCCGGGCGATTCGAAATGAGCGCGCCGGCCGTTTCACGCCACCTGTCGGTCCTGGAAACAGCCGGCCTGGTCAGCAGCGAACGGCGCGGGCAATACGTTTTCTACCAGCTCAATAAAGACAATCTGGTCAATACGCTTACTGGCTTCGCGTTCGAAATATGTCCACGCGGCAGGCCGTTGAAGCGTGAATCTCGTCAGCTGCATTCCCGCAAGCGGAACGCCTGAGTCTGCACATGTAACAGGGGGTAGTCATGTCGGTTGCACAGGCAGTTCTAAGCCCAAGCTTTCCATCCGCCTCTCGTACCGTGAAGAGTTTTCCATCGGTGCGGTTACCGTCCGCGCAGGGCAGCCTGCCGATTGAGGTTTCCCTGATCGGGCAGCTAAGTCCCGGCGCAGGCAACCAGTTGTTTGTCGGCGTGATGGGCAGGCAGAGCACGCATCACAATTTTCGCGACGAGTTGGACGAACCTTCGGCGCGCATCGGCGATACCGACTTTCTGAAAGGCGATGCCACATCGCTGTACACCTTCACGGTGGGCGCCAAAGGCCATCCTTTCCATCGTCACGCCGGGCATCGCGTGTTTACGGCCGTTTCGGGCAGCAGTGGTGCGCGATTGCGCTTTTCCACCGTTACGGATGCAGAACTCGAACGCGACCCGGCCAGTTTTATCGCAGCCATGCGCTGCGTGGAGATTCCACCCGACTGTCTTTTCACGGTTCGCTTCGGCGGTGGGACATGGCATCAGTTCACGCCATTGCGTGAACAGTCGCGGCATCCGGCCTTGTTCGCCATCTCATGCCACACCAATGAGCTGGGCGGTCTTCAGTCCGATGATTTGAAGCAACAAGTACTGGCAAACCAGGGCACGCTTCCGGGGTTGACCGAACTGCCCCCGCCGAATGTCGCCGAACTTTTGCGCATCACGCCGCTCGGGCACACGCGCATTTCTACCACCGTATTGTCATTGGATGCACCCGCGGGTTCATGGCTCAGTGGTCTGTGCAACGTTGTTCGGCGTACTGTCGGCAGCCTGCGAGGCTACGTAGCAACATGGGGGAACCGAGGCGGCTACTGGTGGAACAGCGAACCCGCCGCCATCGCCCTACCTGCGGCACCTATCGACTCGCTCCTTCGCCAGCAATTGAATGATGGCCCTGTTCATCACCAAGACCATTGCCTGGTCAGTCTGGTCGAACCTTCGCTGGCGCGCCGCGGTTCCAAAGCATTGCTCGCTGGATTGCTTGAAGCCTTCGTGCGCCATCCGCCGCCGAGCGTGAGCTTTCTGATGGGACTGCGCAATGTGCTGGTAAAACCGTTGAGACTGCGAACGTCACCGCTCGGGTGTCCTGTGTCTTCGCTGCTGTCGCCCCCGAGCGAGAACCTCTTCGCCGGGCGTTTCCCGGTGCGTGAGCAAGCTTCCGATCTTTTTGATGCGCACAGCCAAGTCATCCTGGGCGCCAATGACAGGCATTTGCTTTTTCGCTCGTGCGTGGGCGTCGTCGTTCGCGGCGATCGCATCGATTTCACGCTTGGCACTCGCGTGCGTTGCGCGAACGCGTTCGGACACATCTACATGGCATTGATCAATCGCGTTCATCAGCGCTACGTCACGCCCACGCTGCTGCGGCAGGCGGTCGAGCATGTGCTGCGGCAAGAACATCCCGATTGAGGCCTGGAGGCTGCGCTACGATCCACACGTCATTCCCAGGGAGTTGCTCGCATGCGCGCACCCACCGGATCGGTCGTGGGGCTTTGTTCGGCGTCCGCCACGATGTCGGCGATGGGCATGGCCTTTCTTGGCTACTGGGGCGTGCATGAACCCACGCCCTGGAACACGCGCGACATCGTGGTGGTGTGCCTGGCCTTCCTGAGCTTCTTCGCGCTGGGCAGCACCATCTGGATCGCGACCACGCCGGTACCGGACGATGCCGTCGAACGCATCGCACCCGCGCGGCGCAGTTTTGCGGGGGGCCTGGTGCTGATGTGGCTCGCAGTGATCCTGGCCATCGTGCCGCTTTAGCGCTCCTCACATCCTCAAAAGGAAAATTTCCTAAGCCCGCACCAGGCTTGGGCCAACGCGGCTTATCCACCGCCTTATCCACAAATTATTGGGTTGACCGAATCGGGCGACCCCGATATGTTGTGCCCCGTCGGTCGTCGCCTCCGATCATGTCGGGGGCGGCTAGGGAATCCGGTGCGAATCCGGAACTGCCCCGCAGCGGTAAGCGGAGACGAAAGCCCAATCGCACTGGCCCGACCGGGCCGGGAAGCGGGGCGAGTAGGCGGATCGCGAGATCCACATCCGCAAGTCCGAAGACCTGCCGACACGGCATGGCCGGAGTGCCATGCCGCCAGTGACGGCCTCCGCGGGAGGGGCGTACGCACGACGTGGAAGTCACACGTTTCGGGCGCACGACCACGGCCAGCCGCCACATCAGCCCTGCGCGCGGGAGCAGGCGGTTGAGTTTAAGGAGTCTGTCCGCTCGAACCGGATATTTACCGGCGCGGACCGATTCCGCAGCCCGGAGCGCCCGACATGCAGCCTATCGATACCGAATCGCGCGAACGCACTGACGTCCGCGCGGACTCATCCGCTTTCTCTGACGCCGATACGTCGGCCACTGCCCCTATGGTCACGATGTCCGCTACCGCCGAAGCACCGTTCACCCTCACTCCTCCGCATAACCCCGGCCAGATGCGCGTTACCAAGCGCAGTGGCCGACAAGAAGTGGTCGACGTCAACAAGATCGTCCGCGCCGTCACGCGCAGCGCCGAAGGCCTGCACGGGGTCGATCCGCTGCGCGTGGCACTGAAGACCATCGGCGGCTTGTACGACGGCGCCACCACGCAGGAACTGGATCAGCTTTCCATTCGCACCGCCGCTGCGCTCACCGCAGAAGAACCCGAGTACGGCCAGCTCGCTGCACGTTTGCTCGGTGCGTTCATCGACAAAGAAGTGAGCGGCCAGGAAATCCAGAGCTTCTCGCAATCCATCGCGCGCGGCGCGGAGTTAGGGATAGTCAACGCACGCCTGCGCGATTTCGTGGTGGCGAACGCGCGCAAGCTCAACGATGCGATCGATCCGCACGCCACGCGCCGCTTCGAATACTTCGGCCTGCGCACGATGTATGACCGTTATCTGCTGCGCCATCCGCAACTGCGCAAGGTGGTCGAGACACCCCAGTATTTCTTCATGCGCATCGCTTGCGCGCTGGGCGGCAATGAAATCGGCGAAACGCTGGAGCTGTATCGCCTGCTCTCCTCGCTGGAATACATCGCCAGTTCGCCGACGCTGTTCAATGCCGGAACCGCGCATGAGCAATTGAGCTCCTGTTTCCTGCTGGATTCGCCGCTGGATTCGCTGGAGTCGATCTACGAGAAATACGGCGACGTCGCCAAGCTCAGCAAATTCGCCGGCGGTATCGGCCTGGCCTATTCGCGCGTGCGTTCGCGCGGTTCGCTGATCAAAGGCACCAACGGTCACTCCAACGGCCTGGTGCCGTGGTTGAAGACGCTGGATGCTTCGGTCGCCGCGGTGAACCAGGGCGGCAAGCGCAAAGGCGCAGCGTGCGTGTACCTGGAGCCGTGGCATGCAGATATCGAAGAGTTCCTCGAACTGCGCGACAACACCGGCGACGAAGCACGCCGCACGCACAACTTGAATCTCGCCAACTGGATTCCCGACGAATTCATGCGCCGCGTGGAACACGACGGCAACTGGTCGCTGTTCGACCCCAAGATCGTGCCGCACTTCGTCGACACGTGGGGCGAAGCATTCGAGCGCGCGTATCACCAAGCGGAAGCCGAAGGCTTGGCCGTCAAGACTGTCAAAGCGCGCGAGCTGTACGCACGCATGCTGCGCACGCTGGCACAGACCGGCAACGGTTGGATGACCTTCAAGGATCGCAGCAACGCCACCAGCAACCAGACGGCCAAAACCGAGAATGTCATTCATCTCTCGAATCTGTGCACGGAGATTCTGGAAGTCACCCATGCCAGTGAAACGGCGGTGTGCAATTTGGGCTCGATCAACCTCGCCCGCCACGTCGTGGACGGTGCATTCGATTTCGCCAAGCTCGCCAATACCGTGCGCACAGCAGTGCGCCAGCTCGATCGCGTGATCGATCTCAATTTCTATCCGATCGATACCGCTGCAGTGGCCAACCGCAAGTGGCGCCCCGTGGGCCTGGGCGTGATGGGTCTGCAAGACGTGTTCTTCAAATTGCGCCTGCCGTTCGATTCGGCCGAAGCGCTGGAATTATCCACGCGCATCGCCGAAGAGATTTATTACAACGCGCTGGTGCAGTCGAACGCCTTGGCGGAGCAGCAAGGCGCACACCCGGGCTTCGCCGAAACCCGCGCAGCGAACGGCGAACTGCAATTCGATTACTGGCCGAACGCCAGGCAGCACGACGTGACGCGCTGGAATGCGCTGCGTGATGCCATCAAGGCAAAAGGCCTGCGCAACTCCCTGCTGATCGCCATTGCACCGACCGCGACTATCGCTTCCATCGCCGGCTGCTACGAATGCATCGAACCGCAGGTCAGCAATCTGTTCAAGCGCGAAACGCTGTCCGGCGATTTCCTGGTGGTGAACCGGTACCTGGTGGAAGAGCTGAAGTCGCTGGGCTTGTGGACGTCGGAAGTCCGCGACGCGATCAAGCTGGCGGAAGGTTCGATCCAGGGCATCACCGCGATTCCGGAGCGACTGCGTTCGATCTACCGAACCGTCTGGGAACTGCCGCAGAAAGTGCTGATCGATCTGGCGGCTGCACGCGGTGCGTACATCGATCAGAGTCAGTCGCTGAATCTGTTCATGGAAAACCCGAACATCGGACAGTTGAGTTCCATGTACATGTATGCGTGGAAGGCGGGTGTGAAAACCACCTACTACTTGCGCTCTCGGCCGGCGACCAAGATTACGAAGACCACGGTGACAGCCGCGGCAGCCGCAACATCTGCGCCTAGCGCACAGGAAGAGGCGACGGCGGCAGTATTCTGCTCGCTGGAAAACCCGGAATACTGCGAGGCTTGCCAGTAACCGTGAACACATCGCGCCCCATCGTGATGGCTTCGGAACAGTCGATATCCATCTGCGCACGGAAGGATATCGACAACGCATTGAGCACCAGCTTCGGCTCAGCCGGACTGGTACTCACGGAAGCGGAGCTGTCGCCTGAATTTTTTGCCTTGCGCAGCGGGCTGGCCGGCGAGCTTTTCCAGAAGTTCACCAACTATCAGCTTCCCGTAGCCTTGGTCATCGCTGATTTCTCTGGTCATGGCGAACGTTTCGCTGAGCTGGCCCATGAACACGCCAGCCATCCCAGCATCCGCTTCGTGCATTCCGTGCCAGAAGCGCTGGCTTGGCTGCAAGCGCGGCCGGAGGATTAGCCGCCGCGATGCCCGAATTAAGGCCCTATCGCAATCGCAGCGGCCGCTCCGGCGTGAGCGCCTATGCGATCGGCAGGGGCTTCATCCTGGTGCATTTTGTTCGCGATGGCACGTACGAATACACCGATGCAAAACCCGGTCAGATGCATGTGCGCAACATGCAGATGCTGGCCGAAGCGGGTATCGGACTATCCACCTATATCAGCCGCTTTGTACGCGACAACTACGCGCGCAAGCTTGACTAAACACTGAGGAACATTCATGTCCGAGCACATCCTTGACCCCGGTTTCGAACTCACGTTGCGCCCGATGCGCTACCCCGAGTTCTACGAGATGTATCGCAATGCGATCAAGAACACCTGGACCGTTGAGGAAGTGGATTTCTCGCTCGACGTGACCGACCTGAAATCCAAGATGACGGATGCGGACCGCCATCTGATCCATCGCCTGGTCGCGTTCTTCGCCACCGGCGACACCATCGTGGCGAACAACCTGGTGCTCAACCTGTACCAGCACATCAATGCGCCGGAAGCGCGTATGTACCTTTCGCGCCAGCTGTTCGAAGAAGCGCTGCACGTGCAGTTCTATCTCACATTGCTGGACACTTACATTCCCGACCCGAATGAACGCAACAAAGCATTTGCGGCAATCGAGAACATTCCGTCGATCCGGCAAAAGGGAGCGTTCTGCTTCAAATGGATCGACTCCATCCAGAATCTGCAAAAGCTGGAAACGCGTGAGCAACGCAGGCAGTTCTTGCTCAACCTGATCTGCTTCGCTGCGTGCATCGAAGGCTTGTTCTTCTTCGCTGCATTCGCCTACGTCTACTTCCTGCGTTCACGCGGGTTGCTGCATGGCCTGGCCTCGGGCACCAACTGGGTATTCCGCGATGAATCGGGCCATATGGGATTCGCTTTCGCCGTGGTCCGCACCGTGCGTGCGCAAGAGCCCGATCTGTTTGACGAGGACATGCGCGTGCAGATCGAACAGATGCTGGAAGAAGCGATTGCCTGCGAAACCCAGTTTGCCGAAGACGTGCTTTCCGGTGGCGTTGCCGGCCTGTCCGTAAAGGACATGCGCCAGTATCTGGAGTACTGCGCCGATCAGCGCCTGGCGCAGCTCGATCTGCCGAAGAAATACGGTGCAAAGAATCCATTCGACTTTATGGATTTGCAGGACGTGCAAGAAGTCACCAACTTCTTCGAGCGCCGCGTTTCGGCATATCAGGTCGGCGTGGAAGGCGAGGTTGCCTTCGACATGTCGTTCTAATGGAGGCTGGGGTGCAGACCCCAACCTGCAACTACGCCACGCGTTTCTCGAAACGCCACACTTCCAGCTCGAACGGTCCTTCAGTGGTTTCCACCACCGTGACGTAGTTGCCGGTATTGCGCCACCCGCTTTTCTCATAGAACCGTGCGGCGCGATGATTGCCGATCGCGCACGAAAGCCACGCGGTTTCAACACCTTTTTTCGCAAGCCGCGCCTCGCCATTCGTCATTAAGACGGCAGCGACACCCGTGCCGCGGGCGTCTGCAGATACGAACAACTGATAAAGCTCGTCTTCTTTCAGTATGCAGAAGCCGAGTGGCGCGCCGATCGGCCCGACTACACACACATCGGCGAGTCCGCGCAGCAGTCTCTCCTTGAAACTGTCCAGCGTACGTAACCGCCTCAATTCTGCCGGCAGGATGGCCGCGTGTGCGTCCTGCCAGCCATCGAACCATAGCTGCGCGAGCGCATCCGCTTCTGCGGTTACAGCGTTTCGTACGTGCATGCGTGCAGGGCCTCATCCATTCGCGGCACAAAAATTTTCGCGACATTGCCCCTCTCCCCCGAAGGGAGAGAGGCGCGAGAGTGATTACGTCCAGCTGTTGTCGTCGTCGTCGAAGTTGCTGCTATCGAAATTGGCGTCGTCGAAATTGTCGGATGTGAAGTCCTGTCCACCACCGCTGGACCGGTTGCCATCGTCGAAGAAGTTGTTTTCGGTGACATTCTCGATGACTTCCGGTTGACCACCACCGAAGCCACCGCCGAAGAAACCGCCACCGTGATGGCCACCGAGCAGGTTCTCGATGCCATCGAACAGGAACATGCCACCGGCCACTCCGGCTGCCGTGGTGGCCGCGTTTGCAAAGAAGCTCGAACCGCCGCTGGGTTGTGGCGCTGCGGGAGCGCCCCCGAACAAACGTTGCGTCCAGGTCGGTGCAGGAGCCGGGGCCGCCTGCTGCTGCGGGATCGGCGGAGGAGTCGCGCCCCACGCGGAGGGCTGACCACCGAGGAAGCTGCCGCCACCCGGCTGTTGCCCGGCCGCTTGCGCCTGCAATTGCGCCATCTGCGCCTTCGCTGCGTCCAGCGCGTGCTGCTGCAACAGGCAGCGTTGCACCAACAGGTAAACCGCATCCGGCTGGCTGGCCAGGCGCTGATGAATCAGCGCATCGGCCTGCGCATCTTTGGCCACGCCGTTGACGGCGGCCAGGCGCTGAAGGAAATCGTCGAGAAGAAGTTGTTCCTGGGGAGTCATGAGATCACCGGTTTCTTTTATGACGGCAGGATGCCGGCAAGGATGGAAGTATGCGCGGGATGGATGACCTCAAGAGTGCTGGTCGTCGTGGTTGCTATCCGCAATTCACGATTCCTTAGGGATGTCCTGATCTATTCCACGTACCCGCCACCGCACGGTATGCGCGGAATAGATCAGGGCATCCCGAGCGTCCGGCCTATTGACTACAGATGTAGTCAGGCGTAGGTTGCCTACACCTGTAGTCACGCAGCCGACCGTCATGCCCAAGCCATCCATCGGGGACCAGGAGCTTGCGCTCCTGCACTATCTGGCCGAACACGAGAACGCCACCGTAGGCGAAGTCGCCGCCGATTTCGGCGAAGCGCGCGGCCTGGCCCGCTCCACCGTGCTGACCATGATGGAGCGCTTGCGCGCCAAGTCGTATCTGAAACGGCGTCACGTCGAGGGCGTATATCGCTACAGCACGGCAACCGGCCCGAACGAGGCGTTGAACAACGCCGTCGGCCAATTCGTCGAAAAGACATTGTCGGGTTCCCTTTCGCCCTTCGTCGCCTGGATGTCGCAGAAAGCCGAAGTTAGCGACAACGAACTGGCCGAATTGGAAGCGCTCGTGAGCAAGCTGCAATCACGGCGAAAGGACTCCTGACATGGATGCGCTGAGCACGCTCACCGATATGCTGCTGCCGCGTCTCGCCTGGACTGCGGCGCAGGCAACGCTGCTGATTGCAGTGCTATGGCTGATCATGCGTTACGTGCCGCGGCTCTCGCCTGCGGTGCGTTGCACGCTGTGGTGGCTGGTCGCTGCACAGCTGGTGCTAGGCATGGTCGTCAGCACGCCGTTGCAGTTGCATTGGTTGAAACCGGCCACGAAAGCATCCGCGGCGGTACCGCACGACATCATCATTCGTGTCAGCCAAGGCTCCGACTCGGTATTACCCGCGCAGTACGCAACCTCATCTGCTTGGCACGCACCTGCATGGACATGGTCTGAAGCCGCACTGCTGATCTGGCTTTCGATGGTTCTGCTGCACGTGGTCTTCGCGGTACGGCATGGGATGGAAAGCCGGGCATTGTTGCGCCAAGCGCGACCTGCCGTGAACGCAAGCTTGCAGGTGTTGTGTGTGCAGCAAGCCCGGGCATTGGGTATGCGCCGCCCTCCCGCGTTACGCATCTCCGACGCGATTGTCTCGCCGCAAGTCACCGGCTTGTGGCATCCGGTCGTGCTGCTGCCTGCGGAGCAGACGCTGTCGCACGAAGAAATGGCCATGGCGATCGCACACGAACTTGCGCATATCCATCGTGGCGATCTGTGGCTGGGTTGGATTCCTGCGCTGGCGCAGCGGTTGTTTTTCTTCCATCCACTGGTGACCTGGGCCATGCGCGAATACGCGATTTATCGCGAAGCAGCATGTGACGCGCAGGTGCTGCAACGCCATGACACCGCGCCACAGCACTACGGTCACCTGCTGGTTCGCCTGGGCGTGGTCAATCCCATGCACTCCAGTCTTGCCGGTGCTTCCTCGACATTCCTCCACTTGAAGAGGCGATTGATCATGTTGCAGCAAGGCGTAAACGAAACGACACCCCGGCTGCGCAGCTGGTTGCTGATTGCCGTCATTGCGCTGATCGGCCTTGTTCCTTATCGCGTGACGGCCAGCCATGCAGCGCCACAGCCGAGTGATGCACAGACCGCAGCCGCCGACATCCCGGCAGCACCTCCCATCCCGGCGGCACCCGAGCCGCCGGCACCACCGCCGGCTCCTGCCACGCCAGCCATTCCTGCTGCACCGGCCGTACCGCCGCCACCTCCCGCACCGCCGGCTCCCGCGGAACACAATCTTGGATTCCATGCCCATTACGTGGACATCTCCACCCGTTCTGATGCCACTCGCAGCTTTCTGCTGTACGACGGCGACACGGTGATCGTGGAAGGCAAAGACAGCGACGTCGGCGAGATTCAACACATGCACAAATCCGATGGGCCGATGATCTGGTTCCGTCGCAACGGCAAAGCCTACGTCATCCGCGATGCGGGCCTGATTCGCCGCGCCAGAGATGCCTATACCCCCATCAGCGACGCTGCCAGCGCACAAGCACAACTGGCCGCCAAACAGAGCGAACTGGTCGGCGAACAGAGCGGCCTTGTTGCGCGGGAAAGCGCATTGGCCGGTCGCGAGGCCGAATTGGCGAGCCGTTTCGCAAGCATCGATTCTCAACGCGCTGCGCTACAGAATGTGCCGTCACAAGAACACTACATCCAGGAAGCGCGCTTGAAGGGCGAAGAGCAAGGCATGCGTGCGATCCAGACCGAAATCGATCGCGAACACCAGGAACTGCAACGAAGCAACGATGCCATGAACAAGCAAATGGCCGAGCTGACCGCACGCGAGTCGGGCACATCGCCCAGGGCTTCCCAACAGGCATGGCAGCAATTGGACAAGTTGCTGGACGAAGCCGTCGCAAGCGGATTGGCCAAACCCGCGAATCGTTGAGTGTGATGACGTGGCCGGCTGACGCCGCATTGCCGGCTACGCACTGACGGGCTCCCTCAAGTATGCGAACAAACATCCGCCACGCGGATGGAAGGTCTTTGTGCGCCTCTTGCAGACAAGGAAGATCACCATGTTCGGCTATTACCTGTTACTGGCCGCTTATAGCTTCAAGCGCAACCGCATTCTTACCGCGCTGATGATTCTGGCGATCGGCCTGGGCGTCGGCGCCAGCATGACGATGATCACGGTACTGCACGTGATGTCGGGCGATCCGCTACCGGGGCGCAGCGCGCACCTTTACGTACCCGTGATCGACCCGCATCCGGTGAGCAATACCAAACCCAAAGATGCCACCATTGATGCCGCCATGACGTGGCCGGATGCGATCAATCTGTTGCATGCCGCGCGCGCCGACCGGCAAGCGGCGATGACCGCCGGCTCCCTGCCGATACGTCCCGCACAGGGGGCGCTGCAACCGTTCTTCGAATCGGGGCACTACGTCACCGCCGATTTCTTTCCCATGTTCGATACGCCCTTTCGTGCCGGCAACGGCTGGAGTGCCGGCGATGATCAAGCCCATGCGCGCGTCGTGGTGCTGAATGCCGATCTCAATCGCAAACTGTTCGGCACCGCGCCAAGCATCGGGCGTACCGTGCAGCTGAAAAACACCGAATTCCGCGTAGTCGGCGTGCTGGACGACTGGCAGCCGCAACCGACGTTTTATGCACAGATCGATGACCATGCATTCGGTCACGCCGATCAATTCTTTCTGCCTCTGCAGACAGCGTTGGAGCTGAAGCTGGATTTCGATGGCCGCATGGGGTGTTGGGGCAATGGCGGCGATGCGCGCCTCGGCGACCAGTGCGCATGGCTGCAGTTCTGGGTGAAGTTGGACGGCGCAGCCAAGGCCAGCGAATACCACGCTTTCCTCGCCGACTATTGGCGCGAGCAGCAACGGCACGGGCGCTTTCCGCGCCCTGTCAATCCACAGCTATTCAATCTGATGGACTGGCTTGGCAATCAGCATGTCGTGCCCGGTGACCTACGCTTGCAGTTGTGGTTGGCGCTGGGTTTTCTTGGCGTCTGCATGACCAATATCGTCGCGCTGCTGCTGGTGAAGTTCCTGCGCCGTAGCGGTGAGATCAGCGTACGAAGAGCGCTGGGCGCGCAACGACGCGACATTTTTGTGCAATTAGGCATCGAAGCCGGCGTGATCGGTCTGGCCGGCGGCACGCTCGGCTTGATGATGGCCGAAGCAGGCTTGTGGAGCGTACGCCGGCAGCCTGATGGATATGCCCATCTGGCACACATGGACGTCCCGATGTTGCTGGCAACGTTTCTGCTGGCCTTGCTTGCCAGTCTGCTCGCCGGCCTGCTGCCCGCCTGGCGCGCATGCCGCATCGCACCCGCACTGCAACTGAAAACTCAGTGAGGCCAACCATGTCGTTCCCACCCGTCATCGCCAGCCTTGCGCGCCACAAACTCACGGCCTTGCTGCTGATCCTGCAGGTAAGCCTCACGTGCGCCATCGTCTGCAACATTGCCTTCATGCTCAACGGACGCATCCAGCAACTGCGCCAGCCTAGTGGTGTGGCGGAAGACGAGCTGGTGTTGCTGGAAAGCACAGACCTGGACGAAAAGGCACAGCCGTTGATCCGCCACGATGCAGACCTTGCCGCGCTTCGTACCCTGGCCGGCGTGAAATCGGCGGCAGCCGTCGATGGACTGCCTTTCAATTTTCGCGACTGGTCCAATGGACTCAGTCTGATCCCGGACGGTCCCACACCTGCCGCCGCCAGCGTGTTCGATGGCACACCCGATACGCTTGCCACACTCGGTTTGCATCTGGTGGAAGGACGCGGCTTTCTACCGAGCGAATACGTACCGCTAGGCAGCGCGCGCAATTGGAACGGCATCGATCAGGTTCCTGTCACCATCATCACTCGCGCTCTGGCCGACAAGCTGTTTCCCGGCCAGGATGCACTGGGCAAGGTGATCTATCCGGATGAGAAGCCGGTGCGCATAGTCGGCGTCGTCGACCCACTGCTTCGCCCGCGTCCGCATGATGACGGCAACGACTATGTCACTGTGTTTCCGATGCTGCCGGATGCCAACGGCGTGACCTATGTGCTTCGCACGTCGCCGCAAGATCGCGAACGTGTGCTCGCGCAAGCTGCCGCAACCTTGAACCATCTGCATGGCAATCGCATTCTTCGCCACATGCAGAGCTTTACGCAGCTGCGCGACAGCTTCTTCCACCGTGACCGCAGCATGATCGGCCTGCTGATCGCGGCCGCAACGGGTCTTTTGTTCGTCACCGCGCTGGGCATTGCCGGCCTCGCCAACTTCTGGGTACAACAGCGCCGCCGCTCCATCGGTATACGGCGCGCGATGGGAGCGACACGCCGAAACATCCTGCGCTATTTCCAAGTGGAAAATTTGCTGATCGTGAGCACCGGCATCGCATTCGGCGCCGTGCTCGCCTACGGCTTGAATATGCTGCTGATGCAGCACTACGAACAGCCGCGATTGCCGATGTTTTATCTGGCTATCGGTGCCACAGCACTGTGGTTGCTTGGCCAGCTTGCCGTGCTCGGCCCCGCACTGCGGGCTGCCTCGGTACCGCCGGTGGTGGCGACGCGCACCACGTAGGTTGGGGTGCGAACCCCAACATTGCCATGCACATATACATCCGAGTGTTGGGTTCGCATCCCAACATACGGGCTACGGGTCGACCTTGGCGGTGATTTGCTGCAAGGCTTCCAGCGTATGCGTCTGCGCCTCTGCCCGCGACCATGCAGCTATCTGCGCAAGCGTATGCGTGCGACGCAGATAGCGGATCACTTGCAGCCCTAGCCAGTAGCCGCTGCGATTGGGCAAACCTTCCTGATAAGGCTTCGGTGCGGCATTGAACCAGCGCTTGAAGATCTCGGGATGTTCGGGATCGATCGCCTTGCTGCGCGCGTCCGCGAGAAAGCGTCGAGCGATATCCGGGAGTTGATTGGCGGCAATGGCACCAAGCTCGTCTTCCAGCAGCAGCTCGCCATCCGTATGCCCCGGCGAAAGTTCGCCGCTCACATACGTGGCCAAGCCTTCTTCGAACAACGGCAGCGTGAGTTCTGCACTCGGCATGACGCCATCATTGCTGATGCCTGCATGCTGCGCGTGAAAAAGGTGAAACAGCTCGTGCGGCACCACGATATCGAGCTTGGCGTGCTCCAGCAGCAACGTGTCCGCTGCGAAGGCCAATACAGGCTTGCCATTGCCGAGCACGCCGCTCTTCGCATCGAAGTCCGGTGCAAGCAGGATCGTTACCGGTGGATGCGTGTCCGCATCGGGAAACAACGTCTTGAAGCGCACAGACTGTTTTGCGATGGCATCCTGCAGCGCGCTCACTTCCGCAGGGATATCCATGGCCAGCGCGGGATATCGCTCGAAGCGCTTCCGCAGCCAGATCTGCCGGCGCGCCTGCCAATAGGGATCGTGTTGTTTTTCCCACACCACCGTGTCGTAGACGTCCCGGCGCGTTGCTTCGATGCTGCGATTCCACGCGTGCAGCTGCTGCTGGAAGGACTTTCCCTTGGCAGCGGACCAGAATTCGGTGAACGACGCGGTAATCGACGGCGCCTCCGTACCGAACGCAGGCGCCACGCATGCAAGCAGCAGCGCCACACATAGTGCTTTGCCGCTGCTCGCCACCATCACATTACCGCCACGGCCACGGCTTCAGTGCGTATTCCTTCGGCGGCGTATCGCCGGCGAGGTATTGCACGAAGTAATCCCAGCGGCGGCGCGTCACATACGGCGTATCGGCCGCATAGCCGTGATGCTGATTGGGCAGCATCAACATGTCGAAATCCTTGTTCGCCTTGATCAGTGCATCGGCCACCAATAGCGTGCTGTACGGCGGCACGTTGTCGTCGAGCGTGCCGTGCACCAGCATCAGCTTACCCTTGAGGTTCTTGGCGATGAGCTGGTTGGCCTGGTTGTCGTAGTTGGTGGTGCCGTCCTTGTGCGTCACCAGCAGGCCCTGCCATTTCTCCGCCCAATCGTCTTCGTACATGCGATTGTCGTGGTTGCCGCTTTCGGCCCAGCCCACCTTGAAGAAATCCGGATAGCTGAACATGGCGTCCGCCGTCGTATTACCGCCGCCGGAATGCCCCCAGACGCCGACGCGATCCAGATCGATCCACGGATAGCGCTGACCCAGTTGCTTGATGGCAGTCACTTGATCGGGCAGCGTGTTGTCGCCCATGTTGCCGAACCACGCATCATGGAACGCCTTGGAACGCCATGGCGTGCCCATGCCATTGATCGCCACCACGACAAAGCCCAGCTCCGCCAGCGATTGGTTGTCGTGGTGTGACGGCATGAAGCCGAATGAATCCACCGAACCGGTCTGCGGACCTGGATAGACGTAATCGACCACCGGATACTTCTTCGACGGATCGAAATGCGTGGGCTTGAACATCAAACCGTACAAATCGGTCTTGCCGTCACGTGCCTTCACGATGATCTGTTCCGGCGGCTGCCAACCGGTCGCTTGCAGGCGCGTGATATCGGTCTTGGCAACGGTGGTGACGACGTGGCCGTCGTTTGCATCGCGCAACACGGTTACCGGCGGCTGTGCGATGGTGGAATAGCTGTCGACGAAATACTTGCCGTCGTCGGACAAGCTGATGGTGTGATCGGAAGGCTCCGGCGTAAGCAGCACGGGTTCACCGCCATCCAGGCTCACCTTCCAGAGTTGCTGGTAGTACGGATTGACGCCTGACGTACGCCCCACGCCGCGGAACCATACGGTGCGCGTCTTCGCGTCCATGCGCACCACTTCCGTGACATTGCCTTGGCCGTTGGTGATGGCGTGCTTGAGCTGACCGTTGTTGAGGTCGTAAAGATACAGATTGCCCCAGTTGTTGCGCTCGCTGAACCAGATCGCCTCGTTCGTGCCGGGCAGGTAGCGCCAGTTCACTTCGCCATTGCCGCTTTCGTAGTACGTGGCGACGTCTTCATGGAACACCGTGCGGACTTCGCCGGTTTTCGCATCGGCGATGCGGAAGGTTTCGTGCTTGTGATCGCGCGAAGTGGAAACGAACGCCACCGTCTTGCCGTCCGGCGCCCATTTCACGTCGTCCCAGCCGCCTTTGCGTCCACAGCTCACGTCGTCGCACAAAGTGGAGCGATGCTCGTCCGGCGGCAGCTTCACGCGTACCACGCTGCGCGTCGGCACGTTGATGATCACGCGCTCGATCATGGTGACATGCTCGTCGCCCGCCAGCGGGTATTTCCACGCCTGCAATTCCTGATGGCCGAGCTTGGTAGTCACCAGGTACATGTCGTTGGTCTTGCGCTGATCTTGCTGGAAGGTGGCGATCTGCCTGGAATCGGGCGACCACTCCACGATCGCTCTATCGGTATGTTGCCAGCCGGCGTTGTCGGTGGCGTAGCCGAAGTTCTCCATGCCATCCGTGGTGAGCTGCGTTTCTTTGCCGGTGGCGACATCGCGCACCCACAAATTCCAGTTGCGGATGAAGGCTTCCTGCTTGCGATCGGGCGACAACGCGCCAGGTTCCTTGCCGGTTTTCACCAGCGTGCTCTTGTCCACGCATTCTCCGGCATCTTTCAGATTGCACAGGTAATGCTTGTCGCCGATCTGGACATCGGCGCGCCCGTCGTCGGCGACGCGGTAATCGGTGATGCCAAGCTTGTCGGCCTTGATGTCTTTCTTGCCAGCTTTTACCAGCGCCGCGGCCAGCTTTGCCTGGTCGATCAGCGGCGTGGCTTTGCCGTTCGTCGCATCCATGCGCTGGTAATGGTCGCCGCTGGCATCGTGGTCGACATACCAGAAATGCGTGCCGTCCAGCCAATGCACGGTGCTCACCATGTGATCCACCAGTGGCGTCGTGTTGTACGGCATGTAGCGCTCGGCTTGCGCATAATCCTGCGCCGCTAGCGTGCGCCCCGCCGCCATCGCACCGCCCGGGACCAAGCCCAGGGTCAGCAGTCCACACACCAATGCGCCATGCAGGCGCGACGTGCCGATTCTCAAACGCATGTTTGCTCCCATGTAAAACGAATGGCCGCCAAGGCGGCCGCCCCCAATCTTGTCACCACTCTTGATCGTAGTGGTTGTAGTCGGGGTTCGACCCCTGCCAAAGGTCCCTCTGGTTCGCGCCCTCCCCTATTGCCTGCGAGGGAGGGGACAATGCCGGGCAGGATCACTTGGTCTCGGAGTCACGGCATGCCTCAGCAATACACCATCATCGGCAACTACATCTCGCCCTACGTGCGCAAAGTGCTCGTGTGCATGGATGTGAAAGGCCTCGATTACCAGATCGACCCGATCACACCCTTCATCGGCAATGCCGATTTCAGCCGCGTGAGCCCCTTGCGCCGCATCCCGGTGCTAATCGATGGCGAGCTGGTGCTCAACGATTCCTCGGTGATCTGCCAATATCTGGAAGACAAGCATCCACAGCCTTCACTTTATCCGGCTGACATTGCACACCGCGCCAAAGCGCGCTGGCTGGAGGAATATGCGGACACCTATCTGGCGGATGTGCTGATTTGGCGGCTGTTCTACCAGCTGGCGATACGCAAGCACGTCTTTCACGAACCCGTCGATGAAGCGATCGTGCAGCGTGCGCGCGAGGTGGAGATTCCCGCCGCACTGGATTACCTGGAAACTCACCTGCCCATAGAAGGCTTCATCTTCGGCGAGCTATCTATCGCCGACATAAGCATTGCCTGCTATTTCCGCACAGTGTCGTTCGTGCGTTATGCGGTGGATGAGCAACGCTGGCCGTGTACCGCAGCATTCCTGCGGCGCATGCACGCCTTACCCTCGTTCCGGAAGTTGGCACACTTCGAAGACAGCATCCTGCGGCTTCCATTGGCACAGCAGCGCGATGCGCTGGCAGCGGCGGGAGCGCCGCTGACGCCGAAGACCATGGGCACCGAAGTGCCGCGGCATGGATTACCGCGCGGATAAATCTCGGACCTGAAGCTGCTTGCCGATGACTTCCACCAGCCAGTCCACGAACACACGCAGGCGCGCCGGCATCTGTCGGTGCGGCGAATACAGCACCGTCACCGGCAACGTCGGTGGCGGCATCGTCGGCAGAATTTCCTTAAGTTGCCCTTTGCTCAGCGCATCAGCCACGCGATAACGCGGGAACTGGGCAATGCCCAGTCCCGCTTCGCAGCATCCGTGATACGCCTCGACGCCGCTCACCGTCACCCGTCCCGGCAGCATCACTTCGCGCCGTTTGCGGCCCACCATGAATTCCAGCGGCTCGGTGCGATGCGTGGTCGGCGAGGCCCAGTTCACCGCGTAGTGGCCTTTTTGCAAATCCGCCAACGTGCGCGGCATGCCGTGTTTGCGCACGTAATTGGCGCTGGCCGCGGTGACCTGGTCCAGCGTGCCCACGCGCCGGCCGACCAGACCAGAGTCCGGCAATGTGCCGACGCGCAGCACACAGTCGACACCCTCGCGCAACAGGTCGACGAAATGATCCCCCGTGCCGATGTCCAGTTCGAGCGAGGGATAGCGCGCAAAGAAGGCAGGCAGTGCGGGAATGAGCCACGAGCGCGCCATCTGCGTGGGCAAATCCATGCGCAGTCGTCCGCGCGGTTGATCTGCCGCCTGGTGAAAATCCGTTTCCACGGCATCCACGTCGGCAAGCAGGCGTACGCAATGGCTGTAGTAAGCCTCGCCTTCACGGGTGGCTCGCACACGTCGCGTGGTTCGCTGCAACAGTTGCGTGCCAAGCCGCGCTTCCAGCCTTTTGATGGTATGGGTCACGGTGGCGCGCGGCAGGTTCAGATCATCCGCGGCGGCGGTGAAACTGCCCAGCTCCACGATCCGCGTGAACAGGCGCATGGCATCGAGGCGGTCCATGGATTGTTGATCTCCATGAAATGGTGAAGACCATTATTGAGCATTTATCGCCGCCTCGCATCGGCCCACTATGAGCCGCTACCTACTTCCCCACCACGAGACGACAACCATGCAGACACGCACACTCGGCAAGAACGGCCCGCTTGTTTCCGCGATCGGTCTCGGTTGCATGGGTATGAGCGAGTTTTATGGCGCGCGCGACAACGCCGAATCCATCGCCACCATCCACCATGCACTCGACCGTGGCGTTACCTTGTTGGATACCGCCGATGTTTACGGCCCTCATACCAATGAGGAACTGGTCGGCCAGGCGATCAAAGGGCGCCGCGAGCAGGTCTTCCTGGCGACGAAGTTCGGCATCGTGCGCGACCTGGCCGATCCGGCGAAGCGCGGCGTCAATGGACGACCGGAATACGTGCGCGCAAGTTGCGAGAACAGCCTGAAGCGACTGGGCGTGGACCACATCGATCTGTATTACCAGCATCGCGTGGACCCGAACGTGCCGATCGAGGAAACCGTGGGCGCAATGGCTGAACTGGTTACCGCCGGCAAGGTGCGTTACCTGGGCCTGTCGGAAGCTTCGGCGCAATCCATCGAGCGCGCCAGCAAGGTACATAAGATCAGCGCTCTGCAAAGCGAGCTCTCGTTGTGGACGCGCGATCCGGAAGAGAACGGTTCGCTGGCGGTGTGCCGCAAGCTGGGCATCACGCTGGTGGCTTATTCGCCGCTGGGACGCGGCTTTCTCACTGGTGCGATCACCAAGCCGGAAGATTTCGACGAGGACGATTTCCGCCGTACCAATCCACGTTTCCAGGGCGAGAATTTCGCGCGCAATCTGCAATTGGTGAAGCAGGTGGAAATGCTCGCCGTCGAAAAAGGCTGCACACCGGCGCAACTCGCATTGGCTTGGGTGTTTGCGCAAGGACAGGACATCGTGCCGATTCCGGGCACGCGCCGCAGTGAACGCCTGGATGAAAACATCGGAGCACTCGACGTGCAGCTGAGCGAGGACGAACTCGCTTCGATCGACCGCATCTTTCCACCGAACGCCATCGCGGGGGCACGTTACGCACCGGCGGGCATGGCGGCCATTGGTCGGTAAATCATCATGGACACCATCCAGCGCATTCAGCCGGAAACCGTTTCCCTCATCCCAGGCATCCGTGCGGCCGTCCGGTCTGGCCATTTGTTGTTCGTGTCGGGCCAGGTGCCGCTGGGGCCAACCGGCGAACTGGTGGGCGTAGGCGATTTTCGTGCGCAGGCCGAGCAAGTGTTCATCAATCTTGGCGAAGTGCTTGCGGCCGGCGGCAGCGGGTTCGACCGGGTCGTCAAGCTCACTGCGTTCTTCGTGGATATCGCCAGGGATCTTCCGGCGTATCGGGAGGTGCGCGACGAATTCGTCGATGCCGAACATGCCTGTGCAAGTTCGGCCGTGCAGGTGGCGAGGCTGTTCCATCCGTCGATGTGGTTGGAGGTGGAGGCTGTTGCGGTTTGTGACGAGTAATTGTTCGTCGTCCCGGCGAAGGCCGGGTTCCAGTGTCTTTTCGCTTTAAAACAGCTGGGCCCCGGCCTTCGCCGGGGTGACCAGCGCGCGGCTGAGGCTCGACGAGGAAGGTCTCCCAGAGCGAGGGGGGAGCCTTCCATTACAATGCCCGCATGAGCACCCCCGAACATTCCCCGCTCGGCAAGCACACCATTTACGCCGACCGTTACGATCCTTCCCTGCTGTTCCCGATCCCTCGCCAGGCCAAGCGCGACGAAATCGGCGTGAGCATGCCGCTGCCATTCCAAGGCGTCGACATCTGGAACGCCTATGAACTGTCGTGGCTGGACATGCACGGCAAACCGATGGTTGGCGTGGCGGAGTTCCACGTACCGGCGAATTCGCCGAACATCATCGAGTCCAAGTCCTTCAAGCTGTATCTCAACGGCTTTGCGCAGGAGCCGCTGGCCAACGTTGCTGCGTTGAGTGCGCTGCTGCAACAAGATCTCACGCGCGCTGCCGGTGCAGTGGTGACAGTGACAATCCGTTCACCACGTGCCGCACAGCATGTGTTTGGCGACTTGGCTGGCGAATCGATCGATGGTTTGCCGGTAACGATCGATCACTACGGCCCACCCAAGGCTGAGTACTTGAAAGCCGATAAAAACGCCGAAATCCTGGAAGAAACGCTGGTTTCCGACCTTCTGCGTTCCAACTGCCCGGTCACCGGACAGCCCGACTGGGGCAGCGTGCAGATCGCTTACCGCGGTGCGCCGATCGATCGCGAAGGGCTGCTGCGCTATCTGGTTTCATTCCGCACACACAACGAATTCCACGAGCAATGCGTGGAGCGCATCTTCGTCGATGTCATGAAGTACTGCGCACCGGAACGACTGAGCGTGTACGCGCGCTACACACGCCGTGGCGGATTGGACATCAATCCATTTCGCAGTACGGAACAGACGACGCCGGGCAACTTGCGCGGCGCACGCCAGTAAACCGTGGTGCTCGCAGGCTGGAATGACCATCACAGCCTGCTTGCCCCTCTCCCGAAGGAGAGGGGCTCAAGCAGTTTTTAGAACGTATACCGCACCGTAATCATCGCCGACCAACGCGATACCACGCGGCTGGGATCATAGAAGCCCCCGTCATAGGTCTGCAGTTGTTGCGGCTGGTAATTGCCGTATTTGTCGGTGGGCAGGCTGTAAACGTACTGACCCTTCGCATTCACGCCGGCATAGTTGACCAGCGTGCGCGTCGGATAAATACCCGTGTTGCGCTGCTGTCCCCAATCCGAATTCAAGAGATTCAGCACGTTGTAGACATCCAGGCGGATCTCGCCCTTGTTGCCGGGGAAGATGCCTGGAATCTCCTGCGCGACGCTCAAATCCAACTGGTTGATCCACGCGGTACGAGTGCCATTGCGGCCGGCGATTTCGCCACGGTGCTGGCGCAGGTAATCGTCCGAACCAAGGACATTCTCGAACTGCTGGATCGCCTGCGCGCTGGTGCCCGGAGCGAACGTCACCTTCGGGTCGTTGACGGTCGGGATGTATACCGGCTCGAAACCGGCGATCGCCAGGCCCGGCGCATTGGTGCCGTTGGCGTCGTTGCCGAACGTCCAGGTGTAGCGATTGCCGTCGCGGCCGGAGTAGAACAGCGAGACCTTGCTCTTGTAGTTGCCGAAGAAGGCGTGTTGCCAGTCCAGGGCAAGTTTTACGCTCTTGCCGGTCTCGTAGTTCGACGTCGCACTTTGGGGATCGTTCGGATTGACGCGCGCAATACGCGAATAGCCGTTGACCGCGATGGTATCGGTGCCCGGATCAACATCCTTCGCGCGGTTGTAGCTAAACGACAAGCTGCCGGACAGATCGGCATTGAACGGCTTGCTCAACGCCAGCGTGATCGTATCGGACGATCCTTTGTTCGTATTGGTGAGCAAGGTGGATGCGGGACTGAACGCGCGATTCTGGTTGGCCAGCGCATCGGCAGGCTTGCCTGCCTCGCCCGGCGTCCGCCAGTACTGCAGGCGGCCATCCGGCAGCGTGCCGGTGGGCGCGCCGAAATTCAGCACCTGATACAGGATGCCGTCCTTCACCTGGATATGCTCGTATTCGGCGCTGGCCATCAGACCCCACCACGGCAGTTCGCGATCCAGTGCCAGGCTGAACTTCCACGCGCTGGGCATCTTGAAGTGCGGATCGACCACGTCGACAGAACCGGCGCCGCCACCGGCAGGAATGTTCTGCCCGAACGGATTCGGACTGAACGGCGCCGCCGCCGGATTGAACGACTGATACTGCAACAGCGTCACGCCGTTGTTCTGATACGGATTGGTCAGCCACACCACCGGCGGCGTGGTCTGGAACAAGCCGATGCCGCCACGCAACTGTGTGCGTAGCTCGCTGTTGAACAGATAGTTGAAAGACAGGCGCGGCTCGATCAAGGTGCTGCGGCTGCTGATAGTGCTGTTGTTGGCGTAGCCGAATGTCTGGCTGAAGGCCGCGTTGTACGCGGGCGTACCGGTGGCATGCGGAATATCCGCGCGCAAACCGTATTGCACCGACAGCTGATCGTTGACCTGCCAGGTGTCCTGCACGAAGGGACTGAACTGGCTATATGTCCAACGCCCGGCGATATCGCCCAAGGAGTAACCCGGCGCCGGATGGAACAAGGTGTACTGCGCGTAGTTGCCCGCGGCGAAGTTGTTGAGACCCCAGAACGTGTACTGGCCGAATTCGGTGCGGCCGAACAGGTTGTCGATTTTCTCGCGGTTGTAATCGAAACCCGCCTTGAAGGTGTGATCGCCCAGCACATACGTGCCGGCCCAGTACAACAGCAGCGACTTGGTGTTGATGTAGTTGTAGTGACGGAACTGCTCTTCGCCCAGATTGATCACCGGACCACGACCATTGCTGGCCAGATTGACCGCCACCGCCGGCTGCTGCACCGGCGCGGTGGTTGCCTGCGTGAATTCCTGCGAGGCGAGCTTCGTCTCGGTGGAGAAGTTCTCGCTCCAGTCATCGAAAAAGTGCAGCACGTAGTTGTCCGTGCTGATCGCCTTGGTATAGGTATAGCTGCTCAGACCCACACTGCTGGGACCGTTGCCGCCGACCGCCGGCTGGCTTTCGCGCGTGCGCTGGTAAGAAAAGCTGACGCGATGATCGTTATTGATGTTCCAGTCGATTTTGCCCAGGTAGCGCTTGTCGTCGTATGTCAGCCCGGAGGTGCCGCCGAACGTGCCGGGCTTAAGGCCCAGCTGATTCGCAATATTGATGGCCTTCTGCAGATCGCCGGGCGAAATCTTGTTGCTGGTGGAAGCGCCGCTGCCCAGGCTGGAGTCCAAGCCATTGGCTGAATCCGCGCCGATGCCGTTGGTGCGTTCGTGCTCGGCCGACACGAAGAAGAACAGCTTGTCCTTCACGATCGGGCCGCCGACGTTGAAACCGCCGGTCCAGTCGTTGCTGTAACCGTGATAGTGGTAGCCCGGATTGCTGCTGGGCAGCCAGCCGGCGTCGCCGACCAAGTGGTTCGCATTGCGATAGGAGTAATACACCGAACCATGAAACTGATTGGTGCCGGACTTGGTCACGGCGTTCACGTCCGCGCCCACGGTATCGGAGGCAACGTCATAGTTGGCGGTGGCGATGTTGTATTCGGCGATCGCTTCGGGCGAGATCGGCGATTTCAGATACGGCAGGCCGTTGGCGTTGAGGCCGAACGGATCGCCCTGCGGTACGCCGTCCACCGACAGCAGGTTGTAGCGGTTGTTCATGCCCGCGGCGGAAAAAGAGCCCACGCCCTGGTCCATCACACTGATGCGCGGGTCCAGGCGCACGATGTCGTCGATGGAACGGTTGCCCAGCGGCTTCGCCTGCAATTCACCTTGCGACAGATTGGTCGCCAGCCCTTTGTTCTCGCTGCTGAAGATCTGTGCCAAAGCCGATGCGCTGACTTTCACGCCGGCCAGCGTGGTGGCCTTCGCCTGCTCGGCCCCCATCACCAGGTTGATCGACGAAGGCTGACCCAGTTGCAGATAGACATCGTGTGCTTCCGCGGTCGCCGTACCCGCCTTGGTGGCGGTGATCTCGAACGGACCGCCCACGCGCAGCCCCTGCGCGGCGTAGCGACCATCCGTGTCGGTCGTGACGTCCTTACGCGTGCCGGAGGGCTGGTGCAGGATGGTTACCGTGGCGCCCGCCACCGGGCGGCCTGCGCCGTCCACCACGCGGCCGGTCATGCCGGACGTAGTGATGTTCTGCGCAAGAACAGGTGTGCTCAGCAAAAGGCACGCAATAGCCAGCGAAAGCCGCTTGGGTCTAGCCGTCGTCATCATGAAAAACCCCAGTAGTTGATGAAATAGCCACGAAAGCGCCCTCCTGATGAAAGGCGTCAAAGGCGAAGCGCTTGCTGGTGGTCCCTGCACCCGCGGCCGGTAGTGGTTGTGGGCCAGCCTGGGTCGCAAAATTTTGCCGCAAGAAAATGACAAAGTCGCTAGTTTCTGTGCACGGGTCCCCAGATGGATGGGTGCTTCCAATGTTTTCCGCCGCATTTCCAACTACGGGCCAATACCGTGGGCCATGCGTGAAGTGCATCTCCGGCAACCTGATGAAGCGATTGGCCGAGCGGCTCAATATGTATGCGCGCTAAAGCCATCGCGGATGGGATATCAACCCATTTCGCAGTATCAACAAATGCATGCCGGACAAATCTCGCGGAGCGCATCAATACGGCTAAACTCTGCGCCCCGGGCACGCACCGGTCATCGGCACTTCAGATCGTGGGCGATAGCCTTGACGGTCACCCGATACCGCCGGTCTACCGGTAACGCTTCCCAGTCATTTTCGGAATCCCGCCCATGAAACTTTCCGCACGTTCCGCCGCCCTTTACAGCCTGACGTTTGCTGGCTTGCTGGCACTCAGCGCCTGCGGCAAGAACGAGCAGCAGCCCGCGAACCAGCCGGCTGCTTCCAGCACCGCACCGGCCCCGGCCAGCACCGCGGCGAAACCGGCGCCGAGCGCCACCGCCGCCGCTCCGGCCACCCCGAGCACGGCTGCTGCACCCGCTGCCGCACCGGCTCCGGCCAGCACCGCCGCTGCGGCGCCCGCCGCACCCGCTGACGCCGCAGGCTTCCAGGTGAGCACCGTCACGCTGGGTGACACCGTCACCACCGATCACAAAGTGAAGAAGGAAGTGACCACCTTCTCGCCGAGCCAGAAAACCATCTACGCAAGCGTGGACACCACCGGCACCACGCCGGGCGCGACGATCAACGCGAAGTGGAGCTACCTGGAAGGCAACGGCCAGGTGGTCGCCAGCACCAGCCAATCGATCATCGCCGACGGTCCGGCCACCACCACCTTCCGCGTGCAGAACCCGAACCTGTGGCCGGAAGGCAAGTACAAAGTGGATATCTCGGTGGACGGCAAGCAGGCCGCCAGCAAGAACTTCGAAGTCAAGAAGAGCTGATTTTTAGCAGCTTGACGAATATCGAGGGCGCTCCGCATCGGAGCGCCCTTTGTTTTGGAGATATGTGATTTGGCGCGATGCTTCATTTGGCGCCCTCTCGCCCGTCATTGATCGGAGATGGGGAGACGAAGTGAAAAGCGATGCGTGGAAAGGCAGCGAAGACCATAGCCAGCAGATGCTTGACGCGAATCAAGCAAGGCATATCAACAATACATTCGCAACAACACAGGACCGCAAGTTATTACCTGTCATGCCACCTATGGCACCATTCGCGGTCTGGGGATTTAAGAGGCAGTCGCAGCGTGGAGCAACAAGGCGGGGCCGAAGTCCTTAGCCAAGAAGACGCCTTGAGCCGGCCGGGTCCGGTATGGCTGCGTCGATTCGGCGGTCCGGCACTGTCGGTGCTGATGCTGTGCCTGGCGCTGTGGGCGCTGTACCGATTGGCCGGTGAAGTAAGTTATCACCAGGTCGGCGAATACATGCATCGCCTGCGGCGCGGACGCATCGGCCAAGCGATCGTGCTCACTGCGCTCGGCTATGCAGTGATGCCGCTGTATGACTTGTTTGCATTGAACGCGATCGGCCGCAGCTTGCCAAAGCCGCGCGTCGCACTGATCTCCTTCATCAGCTACGCCTTCAGCAACACGCTGGGCATGGCGATGCTGGTGTCCGGCTCCATTCGCTACCGCTTCTATATCCAGGCCGGCTTGTCGACCATGGATGTGGCCAAGGTCGTGCTCTATTGCACGCTAAGTTTCTGGCTGGGCCTGTTCGCGATCACCGGCGTGACGCTGTTGACGGTGCCGATTCCGCTGGGACTGCCGCTTTCGCATATGCGTCTGCTGCTGGGCGTGGCGCTCACGCTGATTCCGTTGCTGTGGCTGTTAGGCAGCGCGCTGATTCGCCGCCCGATCAAGCTGTGGCGCTGGAAAGTGCAGATGCCGCCGCTTTCGGTGGGACTGCGCCAGGTATTTGTCGGCGCGCTCGATTGGGGTTTGGCGGGCGCAGTGCTGTATGCGCTGATGCCGGATTCGCTCGCGCTGCATTTCGGTTCGTTCCTCGCGATCTTCGCGCTGGCGCAAATCGCCGGCTTGATCAGTCACGTACCCGGGGGCCTTGGCGTATTCGAAGCGGTGATGCTCGCGGGCTTCGGCGCCACCGGCAATCAGGCGTTATCCGCACCGATCCTCGGTGCGCTCGCTGCCTATCGCGGCGTGTATTACTTATTACCGCTGTGCGCTGCCACTGTCGCAGTGGTGATTCGCGAAGCACGTGGGCTGCGTCAAGCCGCGCTACTGTCGCCATGGTTCAACGGCATCCTGCCCCCCTTCTTTGCGGGACTTACCCTGGTATCCGGCGCGGTGTTGTTGTTCTCCGGCGCCACCGCGGTGCTGCCGGGGCGCCTGGAACTGCTGAGCGATCTGCTGCCGTTGCCGGTGATGGAAATCTCGCATTTCCTCAACAGCGTGATCGGCATGTCGCTGCTGATCCTTGCACGCGGCCTGCAGCGTCGCCTTGACGCCGCCTATTGGCTCACGCTGGTGCTGCTGGTTGTCGGTGCGGCGGCTTCGCTGCTCAAAGGCATCGATTACGAAGAAGCCGGTTTGCTGATCCTGCTCGCCGTGGCGCTGGCGCCGGCACATCGCCTGTTCTATCGCCGTGCCTCGATGTTCGACATCACCTTCTCGTTCGGCTGGGTGCTGGCTTGCGCAACGGTGCTCGGTTGCACGGTGTGGCTGGTGCTTTTCAGCTATCAGCACGTGGAATATCGCAACGACCTGTGGTGGCAATTCAGCTTCTACCATGGCAACGCGCCGCGCGCTTTGCGTGCGCTGGTCGGTGCAGCCGGTGTGGCCTTTCTGTTCGCGCTCACCACGCTGATCCGCTCGGCCCGCCAACGCTCCGTGCTGCCGGATGAAACAGAACTCACGCGTGCACTGCCGCTGATCAAGCATTTCCATTCCGCGCAGGCGCACCTTGCGCTGATGGGCGACAAGAGTCTGCTGTTCGACCCGGAAAGCAACGCTTTCATCATGTACAGCATCGAAGGCCGCAGTTGGGTGGCGATGGGCGATCCGATCGGCGGCGATGATCGCGCGCGCCAGGAACTCGTGTGGACCTTCCGCGAGCGCTGCGAACGTGCCGGCGCCTGGCCGGTGTTCTATCAGGTGAATTCAAACGATCTGGATCTGTACCTGGAAGTGGGCATGAGCTTGCTCAAGATCGGCGAAGAAGCCCGTGTAAAGCTGGACCAGTTCAATCTCGACGGCAAATCGAAGAAGGTCTTGCGCAATACCGTGAACAAGCTGGTGCGCGAAGGTTTGCGCGTAGAGATCGTGCCGATGGAACAGGTGCCGGCACTGCTGCCGCAACTAAAGGCCATCTCCGACGCCTGGTTGCGCGAAAAACGCGTGCGCGAAAAAGGCTTCTCGCTCGGCGCCTTCGACGAGCGCTATCTAGCCCGCACACCGGTGGCGGTGGTGTGGCAAAACGACAAACCGGTGGCCTTCGCCAACCTGTTCCTCACCGACAGCATGGAAGAAAGCTCGGTGGATCTGATGCGCTACCTGCCCGAAGCACCGCCCGGACTGATGGACTACCTGTTCGTGGAGCTGATGCAGTGGTCCAAGGCGCAGGGCTATCGCTGGTTCAACCTCGGCATGGCACCACTGTCAGGCTTGCAGAGCCGCCGCCAGGCGCCGCTGTGGAACCGCTTCGGCGCGCTTATCTTCGGTCGCGGCGAGCGCTTCTATAATTTCCAGGGGCTGCACCGCTACAAGGACAAGTTTGATCCGGAATGGGAGCCGCGCTACCTGGCAGCCCCGGGCGGCATCGCGTTGCCGGTGGTGCTCACCAATGTCGCCAGCCTGATTTCGGGCGGCCTTAGCGGAGTCGTGCGTCGATGAAATTGCGTCTTGCGGTGGTGGTTGTCGTGGTGGCGATCATTGCCGCGCTGGTGATCTTCAAACCGTTCCCTCATCCCACGCTGGAGCACGCCACCGTCAAGCTGATGCCCACCGCATCGGCACCGGCCGGACACGACGATGTGTTGGCCGTGTTCTATTCCGGCGACGGCGGCTGGCGTGATCTGGACCAGCAACTGGGTGCACGCTTGCAGGCGCATGGTGTCCCGGTGCTCGGCATCAGCTGCCTGGATTACTACTGGCGCCTGCGCACGGCCGATGAATCCGCCCGCGATCTCGATGCGCTGCTCACCCAATACACCGCGCAATGGCACAAACAGAAGGTGTGGCTGATCGGCTTCTCCTTCGGCGCCGATATCCTGCCCACCATCGTCAACAAGCTCAGCCCGGAGAATCGTGCGCGCATCACGCAGATCGTGTTGCTGTCGCCGAGCACGGACGTGAGCTTCGAGGTGGAAATGGAGGACTACATCATGGTGCGCGAGAACTGGCTGAAAACGCATCTGCAGAAAGTGAAGCAGTGGTTCAATCCGGTGCCGCATTATCCGGCCCTGCCCCCGATTACGGCACTGCAAGGCAAGCCGCCACTCGTCTGCTACTACGGCCGCGACGACAGTGATGACACCGTGTGCAACGACCCGAATTTTCCCAAGTGGGTAACAGTACACGTGATGCCGGGCGACCATCACTTCGACTACAACTACGATGGGCTCGCGCTGCACATGATCGGCGAATTGCCGAGCGACGCGCCCACGCATTGACGTGCGCTGGGGCGCGAACCAACATCGCCATGCGCATGTACATCGAGATGTCGGTTACGCATTCCCACGTGTATCGCTGAATTTCGCGCGCCGCATACGCCACGTGCACAAACATCCTGCAATGCCTTCACCTAACTGAACTCGTCAAGCTCTGCGTACGTATCGCGTACGCGTCGTTCACGGCTGCATTGGTCGAATCGGTAGTGCCGAACGCGTCACCGCGCCGGCCATCCGTTGATCTGCATGGAGGTTGTCATGCTTTACTGGGCCGCCGTATTTTTCATCATCGCCATCATCGCCGCCGTGTTCGGTTTCGGCGGGATCGCCGCCGGCGCGGCGAGTATCGCCAAGATACTGTTCATCATATTCATCATCCTGTTCGTCTTGTCGCTGATCTTCGGCGGCATACGCAGGGGACCGCGTCCTTAGAGAACGCCACGCGTTGTCCAGCCAAACATGCCGCAGCGCCGTCGGGCACTGCGGCATTTCTCTATCTCGACTGGCAATCAGAGACTTCGAAACAGCGCCGTCCGTTTCGCACCCCATGCACCGTCCAGCCTCAGCCATGACTCGCTGGCGACCACGTCGGTACACGGCCCCAGCGTGCAAACGCGAATGGCACGGCTTTCTGCCTCGCGCCTGAGCATGTCCAACACCGTGCGTAGGATGCCGCCAGTGAACGGCGTATACAGATAGAACATCGTGCCATCCGACATGTCGGCTTCGCGCACGTCTTGGGCAATGAACTGCGCGTTATGCACCTGCAGTTTCTCGGCACATTGCCCGGCACCCGACACATACGCGGGCTGCAACTCGATGCCGACGCAGCGGGCACGGGAGCAAATGGCCGTGAGCAGTGTTACGTGGCCGAGTCCAGCGCCAAGATCCATCACGACGTCTTGCGGCGTTAACGATGCCTGATCGATAAAGTCGAAGATATCCTGCGCTGGCGTTGGCTGATAGAACACCATCTCCGGAGCAAGCTCGAGCGCATCGGGCGGCTCCTCGAAATCCAGCACGCCGCTGATCAGCGTATCGAGCGGACCGTAGCCCTCCCCCTCGGCGCTGCTCCTATGCAAGGAGGCCACCCATGTCCGCAGTGTTTCAGCACCTTCGCCGTGCCGGATAGCGTGGCGAATACTCTGAAAGAGCTGGTGATTGACGCTCTCCAATTCGGCCATCAGCGCTTCACTGCTTGGTCGAAGCGACGGTGGCAATACGTCATGGACGATCCAGCTTTCGAGTTGTTCCAGCACTTCGATGCGGCGGCCCAGTTGATCCGGATCGCGCAAGGATCGATCCTGTAGGAGTGCGTCGACCCGGGTTTTCCACGCTGGCGCCATAACGTCTCAATGCTCTTTCATATCTGCATAAGCATGCATGCCGGCATGGCCGTCATCAAGGACATCTCATGAGCCACCCGTTCGTTGTTCGCGCAATCAGAAAAGCGGACTTTGCTTCGTGGTTGCCGCTGTGGGATGGCTACAACGCTTTCTATGGAAGAACGGGTTCCACCGCTTTGCCTGCGGAAATCACGCAGACAACATGGCAGCGCTTTTTCGATGCTTACGAACCCGTGCATGCGCTAGTGGCGGAGCGCAACGGCGAATTGCTGGGCCTGGCGCACTATCTGTTCCATCGCAGCACCATCCAGTTGGAACCAAGCTGCTATCTGCAAGATCTTTTCACGACCCAGTCCGCTCGTGGCATGGGCGTGGGTCGTGCACTGATCGAGGCGGTCTACCAGATTGCGATGGAGGCCGGTTGCCCACGCGTGTACTGGCAGACGCATGAAACCAATGCCTCTGCGATGCTGCTTTACGACAAGGTGGCGGAAAAATCCGGCTTTATCGTGTACCGCAAACTACTTCTCTAACTACTTCCCTGGCAGCGTCGGCAGTCGTCGCAGCCAATCGGCAAGCTGCGATAGCACCTGATGCCGGCCCGTCTCGGTTTCGTTGAACAGTTCGTGGAACAAGGTATCGAAGAAGCGGCTTGTGAGCTGCCTGGTTGCCCATGCACCGTTTGCAAAGTCGCGACTGCCGGAAGGATCTACCAGGCAGTCCGCACCGGCAGCCAGCAATAACGTGGGCACGCGCAAGCGCCATGCATCGGCAATGCTGGATGTGCCTGCGCGGAAAATGAAATCCGCCAGACGCGGCGTCACCCAGCCCGTGCGGAGCGGATCGTTGCGGTACTCCTCGACCACATTCGTATCGTGCGACAACTTGTCCGCCGGCAATCCGTTGCGCAATGGGAGATTAGGCAGCACACGCGCCAGCACGGCCGCCAGGCGTCGCAGCCACAAGGCCTCGTACGAGCGAAGCGCTGGCGAGGAGAGCACCAGCCCCGGCGGCTCCACCCGACCATCAAGCACCGCGCGCACCGCGACCAGACCGCCCATGCTGTGACCGAGCAGCAGCGGGCGCTTGCCAAGGCTGCCTGCGTAGTTCTCGTAGACGGCCGCAAGGTCCTTCAGCAAGTCGTCGCCATGCCGCAAGGCGCCGCGTTGACCGGGTGTACGGCCGTGACCGCGTTGGTCATAGCTGCGCACGGCGTAGCCGTGGGTCAACAACCATTTCGCCAGCGCGTCGTAGCGACCGCAGTGTTCGCCGAGGCCGTGCACAATCAACACCGCGCCATGCGCGGCGCGGCCGGACCAATCACGCACGAACAGTTGCTGGCCATCCGCCATGGTGAGCCACGTCGTGCCACCACCCGTCATGCCATTACCCGCCGCCGATTCCGCCGCTGCCTGTCGTTCCATAGCAGTTCCCCTGTTGGCATGCGTACATTACGCCCAGCGCAGTGCATGTGAGAACACTTTGCACGCATGCATGCGATCCTTCATGGCAGCCATTGCGCCGTCCGCGGATCGACCGTCCAGGCACGCCACTTTTGGACGTTCAAGCCAACGATGGCCAGCCACAGGGCCGTCGAACCCTCACCGGGCAGGCACGGAAACAGAAGGTAGGGCAGCAGCCGCTCCTGCAAGGACGGCGCGATAAAGCTGATGAATCCATCGGTGAAGTAGCAGAATCCGGAGACCCCCAGCAGCAAGCCGATCAGGCGCGGCAGGAAACCGGAGCGGAAAATCAGATAGCCGGCAAGCATCTCGTCGGCACCGTAAAAGACGAACGAGATCAGCAACCCCGTGTCTTGTAGCTGTACCGAGAGATAGGACAGCGCCTGCAGTTGCTGCGGACTGAACGCAGCCATCGCCCCGCCTTCAGCCGCAAGTTTGAGCGGCACATAGGCGTTGAGCATGTCGAGTGCTTCGATGGCGGCGCCGACGAGGCCGCAACCCAACGCAAGCGCAGCGACGATCCCATTCACGCGCCGGAAAAGAATGAAGCTGATGATTTCATTCGGCACATTGCACAACAGCAGGACGATATGCGCCGTGAAACCAAGGCGAAACAAGGTCTCATGCGCGGCAATGTTGTGAACCGTCGTCGCCGCATCGCCCGGCACGATCAACATGCTTCGAACGTAGCCAATATCGAATGCGCCGGTCACGATCCCGATCAGGGAAACGATGCCGACGATTCTGGCCAGGACGAGTGGGGAAAACCGCTCCGAACCGGCATTCAACATAATGCCCCCTGGCGGAAAGGCTACCGGCGATCACCATGCGCTCGCAGCGGGGATTTTCCACGTGCCGGAAGTACTCCTGGCTAAGGCGGTTGCTGCGAAGACGCGACTTCGGGCACGTACAACGCAAGATTCTGGTCGACGTCGTAGCGTTTTTCGCCGGCTATCGGAGGTTCGGACTGTTCGTGCACGCTCACGCGCCGATCCTTCGTTGCCACCCGCAAATCGACGTTGATGCGGTAGATAAGCTCCGCCTTCGTGTGAGCCGCTCGATAGGCCCCAAGACGCTTTTCGATCGTGAAGATACGATCGATCACCGCAAGCTTGCCGGGCTCCAGGTAATGCTGATGCAGCCGGGCCTGCACTTTTGCGGCAATGGCATCCGGCGCCGTCACAGCGGTATCGGCGCCGGATGCAAGCCGGAAGGCGCCAAGCATTCCCACAGCGATGGCGAGGCGCTTGCCGGCGAGCATGTCACGCCGCTCCTTTGACGTTTGCTTCGCGCAGTTTTTCTGCACATTCCTCGCAGCACACTTCCACGGTTCGGCCAGCGATGGTGACTTCAATCGCGCTGTTGTCGAGCGCGCAATCGCACGCGGCGCAGGTTTTCTCGTTCATGGGATGTCTCCAGGTGTTACCCGTTATTGGGTGGGTTTAGGAGACCATCGGCGGCCATTGTGCGCTGTCGAATTCTTTAGCTGTTTCTATTCCAGGCGAGCGGGAGGTCGCTCGCCGCTGCCACATGCAGGAGAGGAAACTGCATGGGGCAAGCTGGGCATCAGGCTTGCGACGAACGACGAAACTCCGCCGGCGAACGACCATAGGCTTGCCGAAACGCGCTGGTGAAATGGCTATGACTGGAAAACCCCAGCTCTGCAGCCAAGGCCGAAAGATCCTCGTGTTGCGCAATCACGTCGAGCGCCCGCGCCAGCCGCAACTGCAACTGATAGCGGTACAAAGGCATACCTTCGACCTGCCGGAATATCTGGGTCAGATAGACGGGCGAGCTGCCGATTTCCTTGCCGATCTCGGCGAGCGTCCAACGTCGCGAAAGATCACTGGCCAGCAACACCTTCACGCGATCGGCCAGCCTTTGCCGCGCGTAGGTGGAAGCGGGCTGCCGTGAAGTGCGCGGTCCCAGGCTGCGGCAAATCAAAGTGAGCACCAGCGCTTCCGCTTCCAGCGGCTCGATGGTGCCGTTGTCGAGGTTATGACGCAGCAGCGCTACCAACACCTGTGCACGCGCATCGATGCGGTGCGACTGCGCGCGAAAAGCCACTTCACTGTTTGCGTGCAGCAACGCCTTCGGCGCCAGCTCAGCCAGCAAAGCCTTGTCCAGATCCAACGACAGGCAGGCATCGCCACCGTCCAAGGGATGGCTGATCCGATAGCCCTCCTGTCCATTGAAGAACAGCACATGATTGGCATCCGCCACCGCCTGATCCGTGCCCAAGTGCCGCAGATACAAGCCGCGGTAGGGGAAAACCAGTTGCGTGGATGACGCACACTCTTCCGCACTGCGATGGCGGCAGGTGCCGCTGCAGTGGACGTTACGCAGCGTCAACGATTCGGTTGACAGCAGCGTCTTGGAAGTAAGCATCGACATGGCCGTCTCAGCTTAGCAAGCTCGCGAAGGGCCGGCCTGTGCCGGAAAGGCAATAGCTAAAGATTCTGACAGCGGGGCTCGGCCCGCTCATGGTCTGCTTCACTCATACGTGAACACAGGCGATGACCATGAACCGTGAACAGAGAAAGCGTGCCGAGCACTTCCATCAATTGCATGCCGGCCCCGCGCCGCTGATGCTGCCCAATGCCTGGGACGTTGCCAGCGCGCGGGTGATCGAAAACGCAGGCGCCAAGGCCATCGCCACCACCAGCGCGGGCATGGCGTGGTCGCTGGGCTATCCCGACGGCGAACAGCTGCCTGTCCAAGAATTACTCGCCGCATGTCGGCGCATCTGCCATGCCGTGACATCGCCGGTCAGCGTCGATATCGAGCGCGGTTATGGACGCGATGCGGAAGATACCGGCGGCCTGGTCGGTGCGCTGATTCAACTCGGCGTGGTGGGCATCAATATCGAGGATGGCGTCGTTCCCGGCACGCAGACACTATCGCATCCGAACGTGCTGAGCGAACGCATTGCCTGCGTGCGCGCGGTGGCAGACCATCATGACTTGCCCCTTTTCATCAATGCACGCATCGATACCTATGTAAGCAACGATCTACAGCCGGAAATGCGATGGGAAGAAACACGAAAGCGTGCAATCGCCTATATCGATGCCGGCGCCGATGGCATTTTCGTCCCCGGCTTGGCGGACTCCAATGAGATCGCGGCGCTCGCCCGGCTGCTGTCCGTACCGCTCAACGTCTATGCAGGCTATCCGGGCGCATCTGCTTCAAACGAGCTTCAACAGCTGGGCGTGCGACGGATCAGCCTGGGTTGCGGTCCCATGCAAGCCACGCTGGCGCATCTGGCCAACATCGCCAGGGAGGCGCTCGACGAAGGTCGCTACGACACGATGGGCAAGGCAATGTTGACGACGAAGGAAGCCAATGGATGGTTCGAATCCATGGCACCCGATGACGATCACACCCCTTACGTTCCATACATTGGCATGGGCGATGGTCCCGTCGCGCAGCTTATGGCTCAGCCGCGCCATAACGATATCGAGCTGACCACGCGCAACGGTGTTTATCGCGCTGTCACTCGCGAAAGCACTTCGAAAGATCAACCGGCATGGCGACGACTCATCGCGTCCGTACTTGGCGATCGAGCAACCCTCATGAAAGTGGGCAACCGATGAGGCGCCCATGTGTGGGCCTCATGGGGTGGCTTGTCATGACCGCGATGTCGATACCTGTCGCTCATGCGACGTCCGGTCCGGATGCTTTTCGCCAATCGCTCGATGAGGCATGGTGGACCGGCCCCATGATGGCCAACTCGGCCGCGGCATTGCCAAAAGGCCACTTCCTTATCGAGCCTTATCTGTACGACGTACATTCGTCGCATATGGACAGCTTCGGCTCGCTCACCTACATGGAATACGGCGTCACGAACCGGCTGATGGCCGGCTTGATTCCCACCTTTGGCTACAACCATGCAACGAATGGTTTGAATAGCGCCGGCATCGACACCGGCGATCTGAGCGTACTGGCGCAATACAGCCTGACATCGTTCCATGAAGGAAGCGCCGTGCCGGCCATGGCGTTGATGGTGCAAGAGACGCTTCCGACGGGCCGATACGATCAGCTCAACCATCCGCTGGTGGATGCGCAAGGCAGCGGCGCTTACACCACCACGGTGCAGTTGAATACGCAGACGTATTTCTGGCTGTCCAACGGGCGCATGCTGCGCATGCGCTTCAACGTGGGCCGATCCTTTTCCCGTCGAACACGCGTCGATGATGTGAGCGTCTACGGAACACCGCCCGGTTTTCGCGGCAAAGCCCGGCCCGGCGATGCGCTAAACGTCGACGCTGCATGGGAATACAGCATGACGCAGCGCTGGGTGCTGGCCTTCGACCTGGCTTATCACTATGCGTACGGTGCATCGGTGGGCGGCGTTGCGGAATCCACGCATCTCGCCTATCGCACACCATCAAGCGCTTATTTCGGATTTGCACCCGCCATCGAGTACAACTGGCGAAGCAATCTCGGCGTGCTGGTCGGCGTTCGTGTGTTCACAGGTGGCCACAACAGCCCGACGACCATCACACCGGCGATTGCATTGAACTACGTGCACTGATCAGTTCTGGTAGGCGCCTCGATCAATCAGGCCAGCGGCAGTGGTACGCGCGGATCCGGCATAGTCATAAGCGCCTTCTGCTGCCAAGCCAAGATTCACACCCTGATTGATGGCCGGCGAACCGGCAGACAGTTGCAGATCGGGTGTCGTGGTGCTTCTGAACAGCGGATCGGCAAGCAGGCCGTTGGTTTCGCTCTTGCTGGCCTGCTGGAACGAGCTCAGGTCGGTGTAGGTGTTGTTGTTCCACACCCAATAGGCAGATGCTCCAGCGTCGCTGGTATAGAACAAATCGTTTTGCAACGTCACCGGCGTGGTGCTTGATGCAACGAAACTGTTCACCAGCAAACCTTGACCGTTGGAATAGAGGATGTTGTTGGCGAACAGATTGTTGCTGGCGTTGTATTGAACCTGGAATTCGCCGGTTCCCGATAACGACGTGTCATTCTGGAACAACGTGTTGTTGGCGATCGTGCAATGGCTCGTGCCTCCCACCGATGCGGAATAGCCGCCAATGGAGATGCCGGTGACATTGCTGTACAGCACGAGGTTGTTACGTGCCGTCACGTAGCTGCTCACACGCCCGTAATGTTCGCTCGCCAGCTCGATGCCCAGATCGGCGGCCCGAACATTGTTCCATTCGATGGTGATATGCGTGCCGCCATCCACATAGATGCCGTCAGCACTTGACTGACCGTTGTAGGCAGGGTTGTTCGCAGATGAGATGTTGTAAACGGTGTTGCCGGCGATCCAGCCATTGCGTGCCTGATCCAGGCTGGCGGAAGGCGCCGTGCCTTCGAAGCCGATCGCCACGATGCCGATATTGTTGTTGTCGTGCACCTTGTTGTTGGTCACCTGCCAGTTCTGCACGTTACCGTTCACCGACAGCGACTCGCTGTAGCCAAGCGTGAGGTGGTCCACTTCGTTACCATCGATGATCAGATTGCTGATCGGCGTGGTCGCCGTACCGTATACCGCCAACCCGAATGCATCGCCGGACGACGTCTGTACTGTCGTAACGATGTTGTGGATGTGATTGTTGCGGATTTCGATGTGATCGCCCGAACCCACAATGTAGAGACCCAGCGGCACCAGGCTCGACGAATTCGACGTGTAGTTTTGCAATTGCAGGCCGACCACGCGCACGTAGCTCACGTTCTGTAACGTCACCAGACCTTGTTGCCCTTGCGGCACACCGAGCCCGGTGCCATCGATCGTGGCGGTCTGGCCAGGCGCAGACGTCAGCGTGATGTAACCGGCCGTAGCCGAACCCGAATGCGTGATCGTCACCAGTTCTTTATACGTGCCGCCTGCCACTTGCACGGTGGCACCTGCCGGCACGGTATTCATCGCGTGCTGGATGGTTCGCCATGGCGCCGTGACGCTACCGCTAGCACTATCGCTGCCGGTGGTCGCCACGTAATACATAGCCCCGATATACGTGGATGCCGCGACCACTGCCGACGCCGCACCGGTCGACAACGGCGCCGCTTCAGCTTGCGCCGTCACCGTTGCCGTGAATGAGGCCGGCGCATTGGCCGGTGCCGTATAAACGCCACTGGTAGAAATCGTGCCGAGACTCGGCGCGCCGCCAGGCACACCGTTCACCAGCCAGGTGACCTTTTGGTCGCTGCTGCCCGACACCGTAGCCGTGAACGGTTGTGTGCCATTGGCAGGCAGCGAAACTTGCGTTGGGGATACAGCCACTGTGACCGCAGCCATCGCAGGTGCCGCTACAGCAAAAGCGGAAGTCATCATGGCAACCAAAGTGGTCGCACGCAGAACAGAGAAGGTGCGCATGCTTTCTTCGTCCTTACGAAAGTGGGAATGATCTGGCGTTTACGCCGCCAAGACCTGCGCACTATGAATGATGTCGATCCTGCAAGGTGCGATGGCCTTCGCAACGGTGGAAACAGGCAGATCGAGCGTTGTCACCACGCGTGAAAGCAGTGTGACAGTGATGCATATCCGCTAGTGGCCCAAAATAGACACCCAGGGCCGCGCACTGATCTAGATCTCACCGACCACTATCGTGAAGCTTTGCAAGAAATGAAAATCTGGACGAGTTAACGCAAAGTCCGAATGCTGCGGATCACACAGCCGCGTCAGTTCGTCATAGTCGTCAACGGACAAGTAGGGCCGCAAGCGCTCACCCCATGTGCCGCGAAAAATGACTTCGAGAAGATAAGCCTCATCGTCGGCACGCAAAGGCGCCACGCGCTCGATCATGATCGTATGCGTCGTAACGTTTCGCAGCCCGCAGTGCCGCAGCAACCCCACCGTTGCGCGAACCGCCGTCAACTCGCGCTCGCTGACTTGGTATCGATCGCGGTAATACTGGCGAACGGCTTCGTTCGTTACACGCTCGAGCCTTGCATCCCAAGCAAAGTACATGTCCGGGACGAATGAGCTTTGTCCCAGCGCAATTCGGCCGCCTGGGCGAAGCAAGCTGGCAAGCACTTCGACGCCAGCCAAAGGGCTTCGCAGATGATTGATGGCGTTGACGGACCAGATCAGGTCGAAATTTGCACAAGCCAATGGCGGCATCAAAAGATCGGCTTGCACAACCCATGTGTTCTGGTCAGCCATGGCGCGCGCGGCAGCGACGTGCGCCGCCGCAAGATCCACGCCGATAACCACGCCTTCGGGTTGGATCTCCGTTGCGAACCAGCCAAGCGCTTCACCCGTCCCACAGCCAGCGTCCAAGACGCGCATGCCTGGCTTCAATTCAAGCTCTGCAATCACTTGACGAAGCTCGGGGCGAGCGAATGCGTTGAAAAGCTGCAATTTTCTGGAGTAGTCGCGAGCCACGGTATCTCCAAGCAATCCTGGAGGCGCCAATGATTTATTCATGGATGGCTCGCATAGGCAGGGCTGCGTCGACCGTGATCAGACGGGTAGGTGTTGCGCGTTGAGAATAGAACGAATGACGCGACTGATCTTGTTTCTCTTCCGCAGATCGTCGGCTGCACGATTCAAACCGCGAATCCAGTGAAAGATGAAATCGATGATTCGCACGATCCTGGAAACAAGAAACTTGAAAAGCACTGGCACCAGGCATCTCATGCCACGTAGCCGAGGCCCTGCTGCGCCAAACGCATCTTCCGAAGGGATCCTAATTTGCGAGACAGCTGCCTCTCTTTACAGCAACTTGCAGAAATATGGAAACCAGAAATGCCTCCAGCCATGCCCCCAGTTCATTCGCAGTCACGGTTCACATCCCGCCCCCTGCAATTATCGTTACCAGAGCGGGGCGCTCCTTGAAATCGGCGCCACCAGCGACGCCGATAGCTAAACATCCGTTCAACCGAGCAATCCGCCAACCTCAACGGGTCTTGCAGCCCACATCCTACGGTGGATTCGGCCAGCGGCTGCTATGCGCTCAAAGAGGTCCAGGCTGCGCGCGTCAGCCCATGGCCTTTGCGATACCGGTGCCAATACCCGCGCCGGTTAGCCGGGCGCGCGGGTAATCAGCTACATCTGCGGGATCACCGATGCTTCCTTGGCGTTTGAGCTTCCGTTTCAGAATGCCTTCGGCCGCCGCCAAGATGGCACGTTGCGAGGATTCATTGAAGATATCGATCGGCATTGGAGTAGAAGAAAACCTAAGGGGTTGCATGAGAGGCTCCTCTTAAGCGCCATAAACGCATAGAGCCCGGCAAAAGCCGGGCTCTATGCGTGTGCTGTAGTTAATGACAAAAGAAATGGCTACGAGGTCTTTGTGCTGAAGGTATGCCCGCAGCTACGACAGTGCTGATTGTGCAGAACGTTTTGGTCGATAGCAGCACCGGGCTTCGAGGCCGCCGCACAACCTGTCGCGCCGCCGACATACCGTCGATGATCACCCCGGCCACGCCACTGGATACCCCTGCGATTGCACCGATGGAACTCCCAGCCGCCTTGCGAGGTTGCGCGGTTCAATCTGTGGCGACTGCTACTTCGGACAACGTAGCGTGATATCCATAAAGTCAGGACTCGCCCATGGCCATCATGAGTAAGGAAGGGATGACCCTCTGCTCAGCAAGGTGATGTGGATTTGAAAGTTCGTGGATTGAGAATCAGCATGCGTCATGCGTGCCTTCTCCATGGAGGCCAGTACCTTCGTGCCTTCGTAGGCTGACTTGTATGCCATGTCGCCTTCCTTGCGCAGACGCGATCTTCACCGTCATTGGATTTCCATCGCGTCTACGCCTCGAAAGAGATCAGAAATCCTTTTGCAATGACAGATACACGCCGCGACGTGGTCCGAATTGTGGCGCTCCCACGCCCACGCCCGTACCGTCACGTAGTTCGTATACACGATCCAGGGCATTGATGAGCGCAAGTTGCGTATGCAGCTTGCCGGTGCTCTGGAAAATGAAGTCATGCGAAACGCTCAAATTGAGCTGGAAGTAATACGGAAGCGAAAGTCCGTTGGGGACACCACCGTCCTTGCGCAGACCGCTTCCGAAAAGATAGTCGGCACCCACTTTGGTGGCGTCGTCGATTGCGTAAGTGATTCCGCCCGACGAAGCCAGCTTCTGGTCGTGATCAAGATGGATGTAGTTGTCGGCGATATAGGCGAGATCATCCGGGCCGAAATTGTACTGGCTGGTGACGACTTTCTTGCCCATGGCGCGGCTGAGCGCGTAATTGAAATACATTGACCAGGGACCGCTGTCGTAGCTGGCCGTGAATTCTGCGCCGCGCACGCGGCCGTACTCGTAATTGAAGGTGGAGTAGACCAGGGCCGCGCCGAATTGCCCTTCGTCTTGCAGCCGGCTGACTTTTCGGTAATACCCATCCAGGCCAAGCGTCAGTGCGCCAATGTTCTGCGAAACGCCAACATCGAAGTAATTGGAACGCTCAGCCAGCGGGGTGTTGTTGCCGTAGTTCTGCACGGCGTTGGTGGTGTTGGTAAACAGCGAAATGTCTTTATCGGAGATGAGTTCCGTTGCAGGTGGCGTGAAGTAACGCGAATACCCGGCATGCACGGTCGTGCTGTCGGTTGCCTGCCAGACCAGGCCCACGCGCGGGCTGAGCTGTCTCTCTGTCCGAGCGCCCTGGTAGATGTCGCCGCGCACGCCGTAGTTGACTGTCCAGCGATCGGCGAAATTCCATTCGTCCTGAAGGTAGCCGGCCCATGTTTTCGCAATGATGCCTTGGCCGGTGAAGATATTGAACGGAACCGTGCTGGCTTGGCTGCCATCCGGATTGGCCGGGAAGACCTGCGAATTTGTGTTGATCGTGGCCCGATCGAAATTACCGTAAATGCCGTAGCGCAAGGTGTGATTGCCGCCCCATGGTGTCGCGAAATCCGCTTGCACGGTCGATGCGCGGTCGGCTCGGTTGATCGCGGCAGCCACACCGTTGAACATCAGATCCCCGATGTTGTCGGGTAAAAACAACACGCTGCTGTAGCGCTGGCCCAACGACACTTGGTAGTCCGTATCGCCAAGCTTGCCTTGCAAGGCCAAGGTTCCAAAGCGAGTCACTTCGTTTTGGTGTTCGTTGAGGTCCCTCGAATTGAAGTCAACCGTATTCAAATAGCCAAATGCCGGCGTCTGGTCCGGATTGTTGGGAATTTGGAACCGGTTGTTGGTGATGCCGAACATGAAGCTCAGGCGGGTGTCGTTGTTGATGAGATAAGAGACGTCGCCGAAGGCTTTGACTTGATTGGTGTGATCGTGAATCGCTGTCCGACTGGCGGTCGGATTTTCGATGCCAATATCGTTTTCCAGATAGTTGGCGGTGAAGAAATAGCTCCACGGACCGCTATTGCCCCAGAGGGACGCGTTGGGATTGATCGTTCCAAACGAGCCACCCGTAATGCCCACGCTACCGCCGTTACCAAGAACCGCTCCGCTCTTGGTGGTGATATCGACGACGGCGGCGGTGCGCTCGCCGTACTGCGCAGGCAGTGCGCCGTCGAGCAGCTTCACGCTTTCGATCGTGCGTGCGTCCAGGGCCTGGCCAAAGCCGGAAATCGATTCCGGCAGCAATATGCCGTTGATCCGGTATTGCAGATTGGCGTGATCGCCGCGGACGTGAAGTTGCCCGTAGGAGTCCTGCACCACGCCCGGCGCTTGCAGCAGCACTTGATTGAGCGGTGTCGAATCCCCCAGCGGCAATGCCTGGATAGCCTTCTGATCAATGACGTATTGATTGCTTCCGGTGTCGGGAGAAAGTGCGTTGCGCGCCTGGTCGAGGGCCGCCGTGACATTCACCGTTCCAAGTTGCTTCACCTTTGGCGCGACGCGATTGCGAAACCCTGTAGATGAAGTGTCCTGAGGTGTTGTATCGGATGCAGCCGGCGCATCGCTGCTCGCCGAGATGTTTCCGGACATGCCAGAGGTGGGTGTGGCGTAGACGTACGTCGTGAGCAATGCGGCGGCGAGGCCGGCAGCAAGGCGAGCTCGTTTCATGGCGTGTCCTATTCGGGGCTGAGGTTGCATTGGTACGTTATAACATTCCATTAACAGAATAAGCCTGTTCCGGAAGTCATGGGTGTGAAAGAAAAGCGGGAGTGATTACCTACTAGGTCAGGTCGTGCATCGCCGGTGGCACTTAGTGCTGATATCGACGGAGCAGCGTGCGATGCCTTGCCCGGGGCAGCGTGGCGTCATGCCGGTTTTGCGGAGTTCCGTTCTCCTGACACTGTCGGCATACACCTTGCAGTTCCAACGCCGTGTGGTGGATCAGAAATCGCATATCTGCCGCACTGCGCAGAAGCGTGTCCTCGATGAGTGTGTCTTGGACCTCCGCTGAGATTCCGCATTGCCTGCAAACGAAGAACACGCAAGCTAGCGGGTGATCACGACGTACGCGCGGAACGTAGGCGTTGAGACTCTCTATACGCGCGATCAAGTCCAGGTCCAGCAGGAAATCCAGGGCTCGATAAACCGTTGTCGGAACCAAGGGCCGTCCCCAGGACTGCTCCAAATAATGCAAGAGTTCATATGCCCCCATAGGCTGCTGCGTCGACCACAACGCCGCGAGCAAACGTTGCCGCACCTCGGTGAATTGCAGGCCACGTGCCTGACACAGTGCCGCAGCAGCTTCCAACGCCGCCTTCGCGCTCGGATTGATCGGCATGTCACCCATCGTCATGGCGTCCTTTTGCCTTGCTCGTGGTGCTTTATCTTCAATAACTGTAATGATATAACATAACTTTCCGGCGGCGGAATAGGGGTTATGCGCCAGATATCGCTCACCACAGCGGGGCCGCAACGGTTTGGGTGGCGGTTGGGTTGTGGCCTGGCGCTTAGGCGATTTCGATGGCTGCTTGTTGTCCTGGGGCCGTTGTTGGTTGTTCCCGTTGCAGCGCAGACACTCGTCAGCCGCTCGCCTGGCTTTGAGATAGTCGAAAGTGTTCCTCAAGACACCGTCTATGGGGATCCTTCCACACTTCGCACGGCATCCACCTGGCTCGCCATGATCAACGGTGCACAAAAGAGCATCGATATCGCCGCGTTCTATATTTCGGATAAGCCGGGCGGTCCGCTATCTCCCATCCTGGATGCATTGCGAAAGAAGGCCACCGACGGCGTCCACATCCGTATCCTGGTCGATCAGTCGTTTTTGAAAGACAACGGCGATGCCGTCGCGAAGCTGCGCGTCGTGCCCCATATCGACGTACGCGAATTCGCCGTCCGCGCGCTTACGGGCGGAGTGCTGCATGCAAAGTACATGGTGGTCGATGGTACGAGTGTTTTCGTGGGAAGCCAGAACTGGGATTGGCGTGCGCTCGACCAGATTCATGAAATTGGCGCACGAATCGTTAGCGATCGGTTCGCACGGACGTTCGATGCGGTGTTCGATTTCGACTGGAAGCTTGCTGCAGAAGGCAACCTGCCCAAAGCCGCTATCGAGGCGTCCGAGCCGCCCGACTTCGCGCCGGCCAGCGACACGGACCCGGTGCGCATCGACGCCCCCGAAAACGCCGCACTGACGGTCTTCCCGGCATTCAGCCCGCCTGATCTCATGCCGCGCTGGGTAAGTTGGGAGCAACCTGAACTGGTGCGCTTTATCGAGCATACGCAGCACGTATTGCGCATCCAGGTCATGACACTGTCAGCGATTCGCCAATACGGCCCGAAAGGTTGGTGGCCCGACCTGGACGCCGCGATTCGCGACGCCGCGGCGCGCGGTGTCGATGTGCGCATCATCGTTGCAGATTGGGCGCTGCGCGAACCGATGCAGGATTACTTGAAGAGCCTCGCCGCCCTGCCCAACATCACCATCAAGTTCACCCGCCTGCCGCCGTCGCCGGAAGGATTCATACCCTACGCGCGCGTGGAACATGCCAAATACGCCGTGTTCGACGACCGCTCGGCGTACATCGGCACGGGCAATTGGGAGTGGGGATATTTCAACAACACCGTGGACGCCTCGGTATTTGTATCGGGCAGCGGCCCGGCCGAGACCTTGGCGCGAATCTTCGATCATGACTGGAATGGTCCCTATGCGGCGCGACTGACGCTTGATTCCCACGATGCCGCTCCGCGCAACCACTGACCCTCGTGCGCGATTCGATCATGACTCGCCGGCTTGACAAGGACTGGGGATGAAACGCTGGGTACCGCTGCTAGTCATATTTCTCATGTCGTACTCCACCACCATCAACGCCCGCCCTTGCACGCCGCATCACGAAGTCATCCGCACGGGAGACAGCGCGCTTTCATTAGCATTGCGTGCAGGCGTGGAAGCAGGACAGTTCGACCGATGGGCCGCGCACATCGAACCTGGCGTGCGCCGGTCGTTGAAACAACTACGACCCGGCGACCAGCTCGATATCTGCGTTGCGACGCGTGCCGATGGGAACAACACGGTCTACCGTCTTGCCGTCGTTCGGGACGAACAAGGACGACGTGCGGCCGACCGGGTCGACCTACCTCCCTCGCCGGTAGACATCGTTTCGTTGGCGAACGTAACAGGTGATGTGTTGACATCTCCCTCGCGCGTCGCGCCTATGGCCATATCGGTGCAAACGTCTTCGGTCGCCGCTAAAGAAGAGCACGACGCGGACGATCTGAAGATACGGCAGTTGGACCCGGGCCTGCCGCTGGAGGAAGCGCTGATTCGCCTGCTGGGACAGCGACCCGTGGTGGATGCCATCCTCGCTTACGCGAAGCACGCGTGGAATCTACCGGCCCGCATTCCCGAGCACGCACATTACGCGCTGGCCATGCGGCCGTCGCATGCGCCGGGTGGTGCATACGAACTGGCTTATTTTGAGATCGACGATCATGGCCGTGATCGGAGGGTGTATCACTATGTGGACAAAGACGGACACGATTTCGTGGTGGGTCCTCACGGACGCGGCTATGAGGTGTTGAAGCCGATACTTCCGGTGAACGATGCGCGCCTCTCGTCGGGTTGGGGATGGCGCATACAGCCGGTGCTCGGCGGCGACGAATTTCACCAGGGCATTGACTACGCCGCTCCAATGGGTACACCGGTGCGCGCGGCCATGGATGGTGTAGTGGGACTATCCGAGTGGCGCGGCGCATATGGGCGCGTCGTCGAACTCAAGCATACCCATGGCTTGGCAACGCGGTACGCTCATCTCAGCCGGTTCGCGGCCGCCATTCATCCAGGGACACATGTCCACCGCGGCCAGGTCATCGGTTATGTCGGAAGCACGGGCCTTTCAACCGGGCCTCATTTGTATTACGAAGTGTGGGAACGCGGCACCCGTGTCAACCCGCTGGTGCATGCGCGATGGATCGTCGTCGCACGCCTGGATACCAAGGACCGTCAACAACTGGTCGCACACATCGATCATGCAAAGGCGGCACCATGAGTAAGCGTTCGCATGCGTGGCGACGCTGGTGCATGTGCATCCTGCTGTCGTTGGGCGCTCCCGCTGCCCACACAACGGAGGTGCACAGCGAAGAGCGCAACACCTTATGGACACAGATCCATGACGTGTGCGCCGTCAAGGCCGAGCAGCACGTGTATCCGCCGTCCCCTTGCATCGATGTGCAAACCGGAGTGAACGGCTACGTTGTTTTCAAGGACCGCCACGGCCGCTACCAATACCTTCTGCTGCCATTGGCGCACATCCCTGGCATCGAAAGCCCGGCGCTCTTGAAGCCTGGCGCGGTCAATTACCTGGCGCGCGCCTGGAGCGCACGCCTCTATGTGGAAGCCGCCCTGGGCACTACGCAATCGCGCGATGTCATCAGCCTGGTAGTCAATTCGCAGGCCGGGCGCTCGCAGGATCAATTACACATACACATCGATTGCGTGCGAACGGATGTTCGCGCTGCCATCGACCGCATGCTCCCCGACATCGGCGAGCGCTGGAACTGGCTGCCGCAAACGCTGCCGCCGGACGGTCACCGCTACCTCGCGCGCTGGGTCAGCGGCAGCGATCTGCGCATCGATCCGTTCCAGGATTTGGCGCGCTCGCTTGTGCCCGGCGATACGATGGCCATGCACAGCCTGGTCGTGTTGGGGGCGTATTCCTCCACGGGCAAACCGGGGTTCGTGTTGCTGAGCGGCCGGATCGATGCCGCAACCAGAGATCGCGGTAATGCGGACGATCTGCAGGACGTCGATTGCGCGATAGCCCGCCATGCAGCGGGACAGCCGTGAAAAGCGAACCCGAGACTCGCGGCTGCTCGTCAGCGCCAGGCGGATAAGGCGGTAATGACTTTCTGCGTAAGTGGTCTTCTTTCAGCCTCAGCATCTTCTTCATTTGGATACTCTCCATGCTTATACCCTGGTCCCTCGCGGGCTCTCTGATGGTCGCCTCCGTCGCGCTTGCCGCAAGGCTGTTGGTGTGGCTGCCCAGGCGTTCGCTCGATGCGGCGGTACCGTGGCTGCAATCCCTGGCGGCAGGGTTATTGCTGGGCGATGCGTCATTGCACATGCTCCCGGCTTCCTTGGCAGAAGGCGTGCCATCTGCGACGGCAGGAAGCTATCTTGCGATCGGGGTCATCAGTCTGTTTGCCATCGAGTGCATCGTGCGTGCATTCGGACGCCGCACGGCGACCGCGCCGTTTGCCCGCTTGAATGTCGTTGGCGACGCAGTGCATCACCTCGTTGATGGCGCAGTGATCGGCGCAAGTTTTGCAGTGAACACCACCGTGGGGAGCATCATCACGATGGCAATCATGCTGCATGAGCTGCCAAGAGAGATTGGTAACGCCGGCGTGCTTATCGCCGGCGGCTACACACGCGATCAGGCCATCCGCATAACGTTGATGACTACCGGGGCCATTCCATTAGGGGCTCTCGCTATAGCGATCTTTGGGCACACCCCCTTTCTGGGAGAAAGCCTCGCCCTGGCGGCAGGCACAACACTTTATCTTTCTTGTGGTGACCTTATTCCATCGCTTTGGACTGCCAAATACGGCGGGGTTTTCGCGCCGCCAGTAGGTGTTGGTGCTGGCATGGTGCTCATGTGGCTGGCTACGTGGCTGCATCATTGAGCATTACCGTCGCTCACTCTCCAGGCCTGAACCGGACATACACCCTGTGGGATGCCTTGCGACGTTTGGTCCCATCTCCTTAGAGTCGTCCCTGGGGCGCCTGTGACATAATCTCCTGACCTCACTCCAGGGTTTGGCGCCCGCAAGGGGACATGGTGGTAAGTAGACGTCCATACAGACGATTTGTCGTCTGGCTCGCCGGCGTGGCCCTGGGCCTGCTGATGCTGACGCCTACCGTATCGCGCACCCTGGTGTCGATGTCGCTGGTGCCGGCCATGGACATGGCAGCGGAATGTTCCATGCACTATGCAGGCGGCCATGCGGGGTCTCCGCATCGGCCCATGCCGCCGTCAGTGGACGATTGCGGCTACTGCACACTGCTGCATCACAGCCCGGCACTGACCTGGGTCGTTGCCGTGCTCACGCCCGTCGTGCCAGCCGTGCCGCCGGCCGTGTCGCACACTGCTCCCGTTGCGCCTTCGCTGCGTCCGCTGGACCTGCGTTCACGAGCGCCACCGCGGGCCTGATCCAGACCGCCTGACATCACGCAAGCGATTCGCCGGATCGGTACGCCTTGGTGCGTATCGACGGCGTGACGTGCGCTTGGCCACTCCGTCTACTGGATAAGCCCCACTATGTTTATCGTTTTCGCTGCCCGCGTCAGCCATGGGCTGTGCACGCGTTTGGCTGCCTGCTACTCGATCCGCTCGCGTTCGTCATTGCCGAAGGCGAACGCCGCATGAAAGCGACCCGACTCAACGGAGCGGCGCTCCCGGCACTCGTCGTGTGCCTCGCCATGTCTTGCGCTTCGGCCTTCGCCCAATACGCCTCTGACGGTGTCGATCCAACCAAGGACAAGCACCAGCCCGTATCCGCCAAGACCTTGTCGGGGATAACGGTAACAGGGCAACAGGGCAAGCCGCTGCCGCCCGCGCTTGCGAGCGCGCCGGCGGTGGTGGAAAGCGTGGACGCCAAACAGATACGCGACACCGTCAATCTGATGACTACCGCCGAATCGCTGAAATACCTGCCCAGCATCGAAGTGCGCGAGCGCTACATCGGCGATCGCAATGGCATCGTGGCTACACGCACGACCGGAACGGTGTCCAGCGCCGAATCGCTGGTGTATGCCGACGACCTGTTGCTGTCGAACCTGCTCGGCAACAGCTACAACTTCCCGCCGCGCTGGGGGTTGGTATCGCCGAGCGAGATCGCACGCGTGGACGTCATGTACGGACCGTTCAGTGCGCTGTACCCGGGCAACTCGATGGGCGGCGTGATCACGCTGGAGACGCGCGTGCCCGAACGCGCGGAATTCCATGCCGGCATCACGGGCGCCTTGGAAGATTTCCGGCTCTACGGTGCGCATCAACATAATGGCAGCGGCGATTTCAATCTCGCGGCCGGCGACCGTTGGGGGCCATTTTCCCTATGGGTGACGTACGACCATCTGGATGCGCAAGGGCATCCGATGAGTTTTTCGACGGCAGGCCTGTCCGGCAAGTTTGCGGGGGCTAGCGCCACGCCGGTGACTGGCGCTTATCAGGACATCGATCAGAACGGCAATCCGCGCATGGTGTTCGGCGCCTACTCGTTCGACCACACCCGACAGGACCAGGGAAAGATCAAGCTTGGCTGGGACCTGACGCCGGCGATCCGGGCACTCTACACATTGGGTCTTTGGCAGAACGAATCGCAAACATCCGTCGACAGTTTTCTGACCGACACGCTGAACGGCCAACCGTTCTACAACGGTGCGGTGAACATCGGCGGCCGCGCGTACAGCATTTCGGGGCTCAATCCTGGTTCGGCCGACGAGTTGCATATGCTCAATGCGGTGTCCCTGGCCAGTCATGGCCAGAGCCTCTTCGACTGGCGCGTGAACTACAGCAACTACGATTACCTGCGCGACGATTCCCGCTCGGCATCGAATTACGGTCAAAGCCTGGTTGGCACGAATCAGGTCATGGACGGTACCGGTTGGCAGACTGGCGAGTTACGCGGCACGTGGCATGGACTGCCGCTGTTCGGGCAAGCGCACAGTGTCACCGTGGGCTATCACATCGACGATTTCCTGTTGAGGCAGAGCACCTACGCCACGGCGAACTGGCAAGGAGGCGCCGACGGCGCGACCAAGAGTGCATCCGGCGGCGAGACGCAGACGCAGGCAGTGTATCTGCAGGATGTCTGGACGCTCGCGCCGCGCTGGGTCCTGACGCTGGGAGGTCGCGAGGAATACTGGGCAGCGTTCGACGGGTTCAATGCCAACGCGTCCACCAGCCCGGCTCGGGCCGATTACGCCAACCAGCACCACCTCGACTTTTCGCCCAAGGCGGCGTTGAGCTTTGACATTACCCCTTCCTTGCAGACCCGTTTGTCGTATGGCCGCGCCGTGCGCTATCCCACCGTGACGGAGCTCTACCAGCAAGTCACCAGCGGTAGCGCGCTGGTGCAGAACAATCCGAATCTGAAGCCGGAAGACGCTCGGTCGTACGAATGGACAACGCAATACAACTGGGCGGCGGACAGCTTCCGCGTATCGCTGTTCCAGGAAAATCGCCGCAATGCTTTGTTCTCGCAGACGGATACGACAGTCAGTCCAAACCTGACGCAAATCGAGAACATCGGTCACGCACGTATTCGCGGGGCGGAAATGGCGATTCAGGCTAACGACGCAGGCATTCAAGGCCTGGATATCTCCGGCAGCGTTACCTACGCCGAATCCGTAGTGCAGCAAGATGCACAGGCCCCCACGGTGGTGGGCAAGCAATACCCGCGCATACCGCGCTGGCGTTCACGCATCTCGGCCGTATACCACGCCAACAGCCGCCTGACTTATACGCTGGGCTATCGCTATTCGAGCGGGAGCTTCAGCACGCTGCTCAATACCGACGTCAATCACGACGTCTACGGCGGCATCAGTCGCTACAGCGTGTTCGACATGAAGGTGAGCTATCTGATCGCGCCGCGCCTTACCGGATCGATCGGCGTGGATAACCTGGGTGACGAGAAGTACTTCGTGAGTCCGCACCCGTATCCGCAGCGTACGGCTTTCATCGGCCTCAACTACGATTACTGAGTAGGCGGACAATCATGGTTCCTACCGAAGCCTCCCTGGTCGATAACGGCCGCGTCTCCGATCCGAGCGCGCGGTCTTCGGTCTATCGGCTGATCTGGCGCTGGCACTTCTATGCGGGTCTCTTCTGCATTCCGTTCGTCGTCTGGCTATCGATCACCGGATCGATCTATCTGTTCCATCCGCAGATCGACGCATGGTTCGATCGACCGTACAACCACGTCGACGCGCACCTGCCGCAGTTGCCGGTTAGTGATCAGGTCAACGCCGCGCTCGCTGTCGTGCCCGGCGGTGTACTCAATGCCTACCAATTGCCCGGCGATGCACATGACGCAGCGCAGGTGCTCGTGGGAAAAGGCGCCTCGCTGCGGCGCATCTATGTTGATCCCGTCACGGGCCGGGTGCTTCACAACGTCGTGGAGGACGGTCGCTTCACGAGTGTGCTGTTCCATTTGCACGGCGAGTTGCTGATGGGTGACGGCGGTTCCGCCGTGGTCGAACTGGCGGCCTCGTGGACCATCCTGATGCTGGTGACCGGCTTGTATCTGTGGTGGCCACGAGGGCGCCGCGCAGCTGGCGTGCTGTATCCGCGATGGGGCGCGAAGGGACGACTATTCCTGCGCGATCTTCATGCGGTCGTCGGCGTGTGGGTGTCGCTGCTTGCGTTGTTCCTGCTGTTCACCGGATTGCCGTGGGCCAAGTTCTGGGGTGGCGCACTGAAGGATGTCCGCCGCTTTGCCTCGCATCCCGTCGTCCAGCAGGACTGGACGACAGGCCGCGCCTCGGAACTGGCCCAACGACGCGCGATGAATACGCCGTTCGTGGTGCAGGCGAGCGATGCGTCCGATCACTCTGCACATCATGCCGCGTTGCCTGGCGCGGCGCCGGTCGACTATGCGCCGTTGAATCGCATCGTGCCGGTGGTACGCGAACTCGATCTGGCGCCACCGGTCTTAGTGACTCCACCGTCAGGCATGTCACCGCACTGGGGCGCCCGGTCCGATGCCTCCAATCGTCCTTTGCGTGTGAACCTTACGCTCGATCCGGCGACCGGACGCGTGCTCAAGCGTGTCGACTTTCGGCAGCGCCCTTGGCTCGATCGTGTCATCGGCTATGGCGTGGCCGCCCACGAAGGACAACTGTTTGGCCTGGCCAATCAAATGCTGGGCGTATTTACGGCACTCGGACTGATCACGGTGTCGATCAGTGCCGTGATGATGTGGTGGAAGAGACGCCCCGCGCAGACCTTGGGTGCGCCGCCGCCACACGCGGGAAGTACGTATCCGAAGCTGTGGATCGGTGTACTGGTGGCGCTTGGTGTCTATCTGCCTCTGCTCGGCATATCCATGATCGTGGTGCTGCTGCTTGAGCGCCTGGTGTTGTCGCGCATTCCACCGCTAAAGCATTTCTTGGGGCTGACCGCATGAGTGATATGCGCGCAACGCTTGTACGAGCTCCACTTGCCGGCGTCGCCATGGCGGTCGTTCGCATGATGCTGTTGTTCGTTGCGCTTGCCGTGTTGTTCGTCGGCGAGCTACATACGCAGGCGTGCGCAGCGCACGAGTACGGCGCCGGTATTGGAGAGCGCCGCTTGGATTGACCTGTGTTGATTTGGTCTTATTCCGTGAGTAGCGCAAAGACGAACGCGGAGATTCGTGTTCCGTTGTGCGGGCTGCCACGATGTCCAAATAAGAAGTGGACGCGTAATTTAGCGACCCGTATCGCGCTTTTCCGCTTCAATCTTAGGCCGCCAAACGGCCCGCAGCGGACAAACTTGCTGGACGTCCATCGACGTTTGTCCAAAACGGACAAACTATGCTGGATCGCGCACTGGACAACAGTGGATCATCAATTGGCGCGCCCGGAGGGATTCGAACCCCCGACCAATGGCTTCGGAAGCCACTACTCTATCCGGCTGAGCTACGGGCGCGTGGTGACGTGCTGGCGCGGGTGATCCATGTGGGATGGGCGCCAAGCGAACGGGGAGTATAGCGGAGGTGGGTGGGGATGCCCATGGCGGGACGCAACGCCAGGTTGGCCCCTCACCCGGCCCCTCCCCCCGTTATTGATCAAAGAGGGGAGAGGACGAGCGCGGAAAATCAACGCGCCTTGATGAGCTGGCTCAAGGTATCCGGCTTGCTGGTATCGCGCTCAAGATGCGGATACTTCAAACCGCCGTGATAGTCGATGCGCACGGTCTTGTACTCATCGAAGTTCTTCACCAGCAATTCCACCGGCTGGTTGCTGTCCTTCGCGGAAGCGGTGACGGCATCCTTGATGGCATCCGAGTCGTAGCTGCGGCTGTTGACGGCGACGATGGTCATGCCGGGCGAGATGCCGGCCTTGAACGCGGGGCTGTCCCACAGCACGTCGTTGATGGCGCCATCCTTGCCGATGGACAAGCCCAGCGAATACATCAGATCCGTACCTTTCCGGAAAGCTTCCACGGCCTTGATCGCATCGGACGGCTTGTCGGTGTAGACCAGCTTCCAGCCGTGCGCTTCCACACCCCCGATCAGCGGACCGTGTCCGTCGAGACGCGTGCGCAGGTAGCTCTTCCAGTCGTACTTCGCGATGCCGTCGAGCGTATTGACCACGTCTTCGAAGGTATAGGGATCGACGTCCCACGCACCCGGATTCACGCCGAAGAAGGCCTTGGCGAAATCATCGATGCTCTTCTTGCCGCCGCTGAGTTCGCGCAGCTTGGCGTCCACATCCAACCAGATCATCTGGCCGGCGGAGTAGTAATCCTCGCTGGCCTGGTAGTTGCGATACGGCAGCGCGCGGCGCTGTGCAATGGTGGGATCGTTGGTGGTGTCCTGCACGTTGCGCCAGCTCGCCAAACCCGGGCGGCCCTTGTCATAAGTAGCAGCGACGGCGGCGAGCATGTCCTTGAACTGGCTGTCGGTCCACAAACCGGAACGCGCGGCGACGACATGACCCCAGAACTGCGTCTGGCCTTCGTACACCCACAGCAGCGAATCACCCATCGGTACGTTGAAGTTCGGCGTGGCCAGATCGGCGCCGCGACGATACTTGCCGTCCCACGAGTGGTTGAATTCGTGCGAGAGCAGGTCGCGCATCACCCAGCTCTTTTCCCATTCGGTGAAGTAGCCCGGCGGCGTGCCATTTTCGCTGGAACGATGATGCTCCAGACCATTGCCGCTCATCTTCTCGCTGAGCGACAGCAGGAAGTCGTAGTGGTTGTAGTGATGCGCGCCGTACAGCTTGTACATCTGCTGCACCAGCTGCTGATGAATCTTGATCTGGTTCGGCTTGATGTCCAGATACTTCGGATCGTCCGCCACGATGTTCAGATGCACCGGAGTGCTTGCGCCCGGATCGAGATCGATCTGCTTGTAGTACTTGCCGGCGTAGATCGGCGAGTCGACCAGGTCGTCGTAGTTGATCGACTTGAAGTGCACGGTATCGCCGTCGTGCGAGGCGACTTCCAGCGCGGAGCCGAACTGCCAGCCGCTCGGCAACTTCACACTGGGCTCGGCCTGAATCTGGCGGGCGTAATATCCGGCGGGATAAACGGTGACGGTGTTCCATTGCAGGTTGAGCATTTCCGGCGTCATCACCACGCGGCCCTGACGCATGTCCTGCGGTGAGAGGAACTGGAAATCCACCTCCACCGATGTCGCACCCTGCGGCACATCCACGTGGAAGGCGTAGACGTTGTACTGATCGCGCGTCCACGGCAGCGTCTGGCCATTGGCTTTTACCGTGAGTCCGGCGAACTGGCTGATCGGGCCGGTGGGCGAGTGATGGCCGGGGATCCATTCCGGATACAGCAGCGTGAGCGGGCCGGCCGCCACCGGAATCGTTTCATGTACGCGGAACACGCGATGGGCGAGGTCGGTCGCGTCCACATCGATCTTCAACGCACCGGCGCTGTAGGGGGCGTTCTGCGGTGCGGCCACGTCATCGGCGTGAACGGCAAGAGCGGTGCATCCCAGCACGGTGACAAGGATGGCGGCGGCAAGCGGGGTGCGTTTCAAAGGAGTCTCCTGGGTGCGACGAGTGCCGCCAAACATGAACGTGAAGGCGGCGTAAGGCCACGATCCTAGCTATGTGCGCGCGCGTCGCTCCCCTGCCAGAGGTCACGCGCAAGCCTTGCGTCGATTGGGAATCGGCGATTTTCGCGACCGTATGGGCCGCGCCGGTAAAACTGAACAGAAATACCCCATTGAACGGCTCGGCAAAGTTCGGTTCAGGACGATTGTTACAATCTTGTTACGTCGTGTATCCCCGCGCGACCCCACGTCCCGACTTCCCCATCGTGGCGCTGGGCCAATAACAAAGAGATGGAGTCCTCCATGAATAAGCTAGCCCTCTCGGCCGTTGTGGCCGCTCTTGCTCTGTCCCCCGTACTCAGCCAGGCCGCTCAGGCCGACAACGCCAGCACCGCCACCTACGGCGCCAACGTCAATCCGAACTGGCAGGAAAATTTCTTCGTTGATGGTCAGCTCGGCCAGACCCAGGCCCGCACCGGCCTGCTCGACCATAACAACGGCGTGTTCCAGAACGTGCGCTTCGGTTGGCGCTGGAACGGCATCGTCGGTCCGGAAGTCGGCTATGTGTACCTGGGTCGTCCGAAGGCTGACTTCGGCAACGCATCGCTGTCGGTCAAGCCGCGTGCCGTCACCGTCGGCGTGAACGCCAAGTACAACGTCTACGAAAACTGGTTCGTGACGGCGCACGCCGGTTACCTGCGCTCACAGACCAAGTTCGCCTGGTCCGGCATCATCGACAACAACTACAAGACCTTCAACAACGGTCTGTACGCAGGCCTGGGCGTTGGTTACGACCTGACCAAGAACTTCAGCGTCGGCCTGAACTACGACAACTACCGCATCAATGCGGGTAACAGCACGAGCGCGAACTACGTTGGCGTGGGTCGCACCCGCGTGAACGTGGCCGCGTACTCCGCTTCGGTGGAATACCGCTTCTGATAAGCGCTCAAGCGTTATTGCAAGCAACAAGAAAACCCCCAGGGCAACCTGGGGGTTTTTGTTTGCTTGCATACGGGGGCAGCCACCGCGAACGCGCGCCCTAAAGTTTGCCGCGCTCAGGCCGATAGCCGTGGTTAGTCGCTCTTTCGTAGCGCCTTTTCCCTTCCCTAAGGACTGACACATGAAAACCGTACTCGTCGCGGCCCTGCTGCTGGTCGCCCCCATTGCTGCTCATGCCGCCTGCGCAGCCAGCGATTTCGCGATCCAAGACGTCAAAGTGGCCTCGGTCGGCAGCGGTGTCGCCACTCGCCTGAGCGTGAAAGGCAAGCTGGTCAACAACTGCGCATCGGCTGCCGCCGCCCAGGTTCGCCTGGATGCAAAGGATGGCTCCGGCAACGTGCTCGCTTCCAAGATGGGCTGGCCGGCCGGCACCACCAACGTCAGCCCCGGCCAGTCGGTGGATTTCGATCTGGGCCGCCTGATGCATTATCAGTCGGACATGCAGAGCTACTCGCTCAGCGTGGTCGATGTGAAAGCTTGGTAAGACGTTTCAACTCTAAAAACTTCGCGTGTGAACCCGCCGACGGCATTCGCCCATGCCGTCGGTTTTTTTGCAATGAAAGTGCATCGGGAGATGCGTGCTTTTTTCATATGCCCGGGCCACTAAAGTTGTTTCCGCGTGCGCCGATAGTTCTTACAAGCCCGTCTTCTTGGCAACTTGGCCCGTAAGGACTGACATATGAAAATCGCACTTGTCGCGACCTTGCTGCTGGTCGCTCCCGTCGCCGCTCATGCCGCCTGCGCCGCTACCGATTTCGCGATCCAAGACGTCAAAGTCGCCGCGGTCGGAACCGGCATCGCAACCCGTCTGAGCGTGAAGGGCAAGCTGGTCAACAACTGCGCCGCGGCCGCCGCCGCGCAAGTGCGCCTCGACGCGAAGGACGGCTCCGGCAACGTGCTGGCCACCAAGATGGGTTGGCCCGCCGGCACCACCAACATCAGCCCCGGCCAGTCGGTGGATTTCGACATGGGCCGCCTGCTGCATTACCAGTCGGACATGCAGAGTTATTCGCTCACCGTGGTCGACGTGAAAGCCTGGTAAACCCTTTCTTCATTGCTCAAACATTGCGTGTAGACCTGCCGGCGGTGCCAGCCCACACCGTCGGCTCTTTTTTGCCGCAAAAAAAGATGATCGTTTACTCAGGCGCCAAGCGCTGAATGAAAGGCAGCGTCCAGATCACTTAGCCGGCTTGCTGGATTTCAGCACCCAGAAGCGAACCCGCTCGAACTTGGGACCGGCCCACGCATCCCAAACCGTTTTATCGCCGTCGCTTTTGGCACCCGGCCAACTTCCCAGCGAGCGCGACATGGAACGCGCATAAATGCCGTGCGAGCGCATTATCTGCGTCTTACCTTGCGAGGAATAAGCGTAGCCGCCGGATTCCTTCACATCGCCCGGATACACCACGAGCACATGCCCGTTGGTTGTTTCCTCTCGACCGCCCACCACCAACGCGCCGGCCTTGGCGAGATCCGCCATCTTGCGGCTATCGTCGCGATCGATCTGTTCCCAATCGTTGCTGCGGGCGAGGAACCTCACCAGGTCATTCGCGACCATGTAAGGCTGGTTGGGTACAAATGCCTGGATCACATGCCAGACAAAGTTGCTACACGAATGCAGCGAGTCGGGCATGTTGTAGGCGGCTTCCAATGCTGCTTTCAATTCCGGCATGTCATGTCTTCCTTGGTGTATTCGTCGGTGTTGTTCTGCGCGATGTATGCATGCTGCGTGGGATTCCAGCGCAACACAGGCAGCTCGTAATCTCCGCCTGCCGCCGGGTTGCTGACGTGCACGCGGATTTCGCCCGGCATGTCGCCCACGACTGGCCCGTACTGCAAACGCAACGTGCGCGGCTCATCAAAGGGAAACAGTTCCGGCAGGCGCGCGACACAGTGGCCGTCTGCGGTGACAAGCAAGGGACGAGGGAAATCCGGCCAGTTCGTCTGGCCTGGATGGTCATCCAGATAAGGCTGCGCGAATACCGTAAGCAGCCAGAGCTTGGCCGACGCCCCGTCGGAAACGCCCACGGGGCATGCTCTGACATAAGGCTTGTAGGTATTCCAATCCGCCGCGAGCGTAGCGTGATAACCCGCTTGAATGGGTGGCGCGCACTGCGTGGGCGATAAGGTCTTGAACGAGGGAGTTTCGTGGGATGCGCATGCGGTCCCCATCAAGGCCGCGCTCCACATCGCCAAACATCCCTTTATTACTGCCGATCTTACAAACTGCCGGCACATGCCATGGTCCTTCATGCTATGCGGGACTGCGACTTTATCCCAATTGGCACGCTTGTAGTTCGGGAGGCATCACAATCGGCACGCTCACGGGGCGGCTCCGGGGCAAACCCTGCCCCTTCGCTATCCTCCCGGGAGGACAGCGGCCTCAGTGCAACGTAAACAACTTATCGAACCCGGCCACGCGCAACGTGCCGCGCAGCGCGCTGTTGGCGTTGACGATGCGGATCTCCGCACGATCGCCGCCGGCATGTTCGCGCAGCAGCAGCAACATGCCCAGTGCGGAGCTGTCCATGCTCTCCACCTCGCCCAGATCGATCACATAGCTGCGTGAAGGCTTGCGTTCGCCCAGACAGGCTTCGTGAAAATAGCGATGCACGCTGAAGTCGAAATGATTGCCGAATTGCAGGGTAAGGCAATCCTGCTCGGTGTCATGCTGTACGTTGAGGCTCATGACGGCGCTCCTTAAAAGAGTTCGATCTCGCCGGCATCCATGGTGTTCTGCAAAGCAGGACCACGCGAGCGGATGCGGGCTTTTTCGCGTTGCAGCGCCAGGCGCTCGCGTACGCGTTCGGAATGTTGGCGCAGCACCTGTGCGTCGAAGGCCTCGCAGGCCAGCGTTTCGATGTCGCGCGTGGTTTCGGCTGCAACGCCCTGCAGTTCCACCAGGCGCGTACGCGTCTGGTTGAGCAGCTGGCTCAAAATGTCTTCGAACTGCAGCGAACGAATCGTGGTGGACACGTCGTTGCCGAGACCACGGTTGATTTCCACCACTTGGTCGGCCACCGCGCTGGTGCGCGCATCGCTTTCGGTAACGTGCGCCATCATGGCGTCGATGCCGCCCTTGGCCGACAGCGCCACGTTCAGATCCTGCGAAGCGAGTTCGCCGACCAGGCCGCGCACTTGCTCCATCGCGATGCGCGCACGCTCCACGTGGCTGCCGATCTGTTCGTTGAACTGGTTGGAATGGCTGGCAAGGTTGCGGATTTCTCCCGCCACCACCGCGAAGCCGCGCCCCGCTTCGCCCGCACGCGCGGCTTCGATCGCCGCGTTGAGCGCCAGCAGATTGGTTTCCTCTGCGATGGTGTTGACATTCTTCAGCAACCCGAACACCGCGTCCATTTCTTTCGACATGCCGTCGATGCGATAGACGATGCGCAGGCTTTCGCGCGAAAGCTGCACGATCAAGCCCACGAAATGCTGCAGCAGATCGCCGGTGCGCGCAGCGAAATCCTGCACGGAAACGCCGCCGTTCTGCACGTCGATGATTTGCTTCAACAGCGATTGCTGCATGCCGGTCTTCTGCGAAAGGCCGTCGAAGCCACCGCCCAGTTCCAATACCGCATCGCGCAGCAGATCCAACGCCTGGTGCAGCTCGCGCGAGGCATGGCCGAGTTCGTCGACCAACGCACCGCGTATGTCTTCCAGGGCTTCGCGCACCGGCCCGTGGTCCGGCTCGGGCACCACCTCCACCACGGTAGCAGCGGAAAGACGACGGCATTCGAAGATCCATACCGCACAAAGCGCGGTGATCAGCACGGGGGCCAGCCACATCGGATCCCAGATGAGACATAGCAGCAAGGCAACAAGGCTCGCACCGATGCCGATGAATGGGCGGGGAGCGGAGGTGGGGAGGATAGCGGACATAAGCGATTCCAATCCATCAGGATGTTCGTCAGGATGCAGCGCGCCGTGCGCCAGCAATGGGTTGTTGCGCAAGCTCAAGCAAGCGCGCGGCGATCTCTTCGAGCGGCAGTTTTTCGTCGGCGGCGCCAAGCTTCCACGCAGCGCCGGGCATGCCCCATACCACGGAGCTGGCCTCGTCCTGCACCAACGTCGGGGCGCCGCTCTCGCGCATTTCCAGCAAGCCGCGCGCACCGTCATCACCCATGCCGGTCAGCAATACGCCGATGGCGGCGGAGCCTATGCTGGCTGCGGTGGAACGGAACAGCACATCCACGCTGGGCTTGTGTCGATTCACCTGCGGACCATCGTGCAGGCGACAAACATGCTTGGCGCCATCCCACATCACCAGCAAATGTTCGCCGCCTGGCGCGATGTACGCATGGCCCGGCTGGATGGGCTGGCCATCGCGCGCTTCGCACACGCGCATGGCCGAGCAGTTGTTCATGCGTACTGCGAACGGGCCGCTGAAGGCAGCGGGAATGTGCTGCGTGATCACGATCGGCGGCGCATCCGGCGGCATCGACTCCAGCACCACGCGAATGGCTTCGGTGCCACCCGTGGATGCGCCGATGGCAATGATGCGCTGGCTGCCGCGCGTGCCTGGCGACTGCGAACGCGGCAACACCGCGTCGGCGGAAAGCCGCGGTGCTACACCGACTTTCTGCACCTGCGTATAAGGACGCGGACGCGTGCGCGCGGCGAGCTTTACCTTCGCGCAGATTTCCTGAGCGCTTTCTGCAAAGCTATTGGCCAGATCGCTGGAAGGCTTGGTGAAGAAATCCACCGCGCCGATTTCCAGCGCGCGCAGCGTCACTTCCGCGCCGCGCTCGGTCAGCGAGGACACCATCACCACCGGCATCGGACGCAGGCGCATCAGGTTTTCGAGAAAGGTCAGCCCATCCATGCGCGGCATTTCCACGTCCAGCGTGAGCACGTCGGGATTGAGCTGCTTGATCTTGTCGCGGGCGATCAGCGGATCGGCGGCGACGCCGACCACCTCGATGCCCGGATCGGAATCGAGCATCGCCGACAGGAGCTTGCGCACCAGGGCGGAATCGTCGACGACCAGGACACGAACTTTTTCCATACCGCTTTCTCGCTCTTTGCTTCAACTCGAGGGGAGCCTTAAAACAGCTCTACCTCACCCTTTATCGGATCATTCGCCAAACGCTTGAGGTAGCGCTGCTCGTTGGCCGCCAGATCGGCGTCGCGCTGGCTGCGCAGCTGCCTTACGCGCACCCTTCCGCTGGCCGGAAAAAACTGCAGCTGGCGCGGGTAGATATCGCCCACGTCCGCTGCCGCGATCGGCAAGCCTTCGGTTTCCAGATACTTCTTGACGAAGGCGATGTTGCGCTGACCCACGTCGGTCATCTGCGTCAGCACACGGCCGCCGCCGAAGATCTTCACCGTCAACGATTCGCGCCTGCCGCCAGCCTTCAGCACAGCGTTGATCAGCTGTTCCATCGCATCGCTGCCATAGCGCGCCGCACGGCCTACGGCCAGCGACCAGTCGTTGCGCTCGCCGCTCATCGGTTCGGGCAACATGAAATGATTCATGCCGCCGATGCCGCGCTCGTTATCGCGAATACAGGCGGAGACGCAGGAGCCGAGCACGGTGGAGATCATTTCCTCCTGCGTGCTCACGTAGAACTCGCCGGGCAGCACCTTCACCGTCATGCAGCTATGGATGGGGTCCCAGAATCGGCGCATGTGCTCGAAGCCAGGCAAAACGGGCGCACTGGCATTCGGTGTAACGGCGATACCTCGCACGGGCGCCGTCATGACACACGCTTCCGGTAGACGGTGCGCCCGACCAGGTCGAACGCATCGCTAAGACCGTGCATCGACTCGGAATGACCCAGGAACAGATAACCGCCCGATTCCAGCAACCCGGCGTAGCGCTCGAACAGTCGCTGCTTGGTCGGCTTGTCGAAGTAGATCACCACGTTGCGACAGAAAATGGCGTCGAATGGCCCGCGCATGGGCCAGTCGTGCAGCAGATTGAGCGGCTGGATGGCGACCAGATCGCGCAAGCGCTGATGCACGCAGGCATAACCTTCGTAACGGCCTTCGCCGCGCAGGAACCAGCGGCGGCGGCGTTCGTCGCTGATACCGCCCATGCGATCGAGCGCATACATACCGGCGCACGCGTGTTCCAGCGCCTGGGGCGAAAGATCGGTGGCGAGAATGCGCGCGTCGACCTTGCTGCCGGTGCGCTCCAACGCCTCGGCCAGCACCATCGCCAGCGCATAAGGCTCTTCGCCGGTGGCGCAGCCGGCGGACCAGATGCGCAAGCGTCCGCCATTTTTCTTTTCTTCCAGCCAGCGCGGCAGCAGTTGCTCCACCAGCAGATCGTAGTGGTGCATCTCGCGAAAAAACGATGTGACGTTGGTACTGATCACGCTAGCGAGTTCGCCCAGCTCGCCATCCGGATCCTTGCGCAGCAACTCGCAGTAGCTGGCGAATTCCTTCAAACCCAATGCGCGCAGGCGACGCAACAGGCGGCCTTGCACCAGTTGGCGCTTCTGTTCGCTCAGCGCGATGCCGCAATGCTTGTAGACGAAATCGCGCAGAAACTGGAACTCGGCATCGCCGAGCAACGGGCCGCCCCCGTTCGCAACGACACCGAAATTCGAAGCAGTGGCCGTGTTCATGCCTGCCACTCCCTCCGTCCGGTCGCGGGCGGCGTAGCGATCACAGTGCAAGAGATGATTCGGCTACCCAATGTCACGACGTTTACCTCGTATCGTTATGGAGCGAATAAATCGCTCTCGCATCCGTAGCGCACGCTTTCCAGTTGCGCCGGTGCCCTTCCCCTTTTGGCCGCTTTCCCTGGCAGCAACCCTCTCCTGCCACCCAGGAGAGGGCTCAACGCAATTTCAGAATTCCTTCCACACGTCGCTGTCGGCCGTTGCCGGCACACTGCGGCGCTGCGGCGCGACGGGCGGTGCGGACTGGCGCACGGCTGCGAACACCGCTTCCGTTTCGGCAAGGATCTCTGCCGCCTTCGGCTTGCCTGAGACCGGCGCAGCCGCTTCGTCGCCCAGGCGGAAGAAGCCCACCTGACGCGACAGCTCGCCGGCTTGTTCGTGCATGGCGCGTGCGGCGGCAGAAGCTTCTTCCACCAGCGCAGCGTTCTGCTGGGTCATTTCATCCATCTGCGACACGGCATGGTTCACCTGGTCGATGCCGGCCGATTGTTCCTGGCTGGCTGCAGCGATCTCGGCCACGATGTCGGTGACCTTCTTCACGCTGTCGACGATGTCCGCCAGCGCCTTGCCCGATTGATCCACCAACTCCGAGCCCGCGCGCACCTTGTCGGCGCTGTCGTTGATCAGCAGCTTGATTTCCTTCGCCGCGCCTGCGCTGCGCTGGGCGAGGTTGCGTACTTCGGTGGCGACCACGGCGAAGCCGCGGCCTTGCTCGCCTGCACGCGCCGCTTCCACCGCCGCATTCAACGCCAGCAGATTGGTCTGGAAGGCGATCTCGTCGATGAGGCTGACAATGTCGGAAATCTTGCGGCTGGAGCTGTTGATTTCGCGCATAGCGGTCACAGCTTGCGCTGCCACTTCGCCACCGCGTTCGGCCTGCTCGCGTGCTCCGCGGGCGAGTTGGTTGGCATGGCTGGCGTTTTCGGCATTCTGCTTCACGGTGGACGTCATTTCTTCCATCGACGAAGCGGTTTCTTCCAGACTGGAGGCCTGCTCCTGCGTGCGCTGGCTGAGGTCGTCGTTGCCACGAGCGATCTGTTGCGCAGCGGTGCTTACCGCATCGGAACCATTGCGCACTTCAGCCACGATGTCGACCAGGCGCTGATCCATCGTGCGCAGCGCGGTGAGCAATTGCGCCAGCTCGTCCGTGCCTTTCACTTCGATGGCATGGCCGAGTTTGCCGCCGGCGATTTCATTGGCGACTTTCATCGCGTAATTGAGCGCATGCGAGATCGAGCGAATAAGCAGCGTGGAACGCATCAATGCAAACAGCAGGCCGGCAATCAGCGCGATCAGCGTGATCATGCGGACGCGCTGGTAGCTCTTGACCTGATCGGCAAAGATCTGGCCGGCTTCGTCGCTCTGCACTTTCACCAGTTTGGCCAGTGCGTCCTGACGTTGCATCAGCAACGGGCGCAGTTCCATTTCCACCAAATCGGAAGCGCCTGCATCGGCCTGCTTGATGGCGTCGAGCACGTCTTGCTTGGCTTGCTCGTAATCCTTGTCGCTGGAATGCCATTCCTTGTTGGCGGCAGCCACCGCAGGACTCATCTCCAGCTTGCCGAAGCGTTGCTTGTAGTCATTCATTTCGGCCTGATAGCGCTCGAACTCCGCCATCTTTTGCTTCACCTGGTCGGGTTTGCCAACCAGCCCGGCCGCTTCGCTCATGGTTAGGAACGACTTGAGCGAATCGCTCCGCACGATGTCCAGGTATTGGCTGGGCACCAGCTCCGATTCATAGATGCGCTGCGTGCCGGCGTTTTGCTGGGACATCGAATACAACCCGATGGCCGCGCCGGCCAGCAACATCACGCCGAGCAGGCCGACCAGCATGATCAGCCGCGCCCGCACGGTGAGCGATTTGAACTTGAATGTGGGAAAACGCAATTTCATGAGAGTTCTTCCTTCAGGCTACGGCTTTCACGTTGCCGGCTGCATCGAGAGCGGCTTGGAGCATCTGGGCGTCCTGCGGTTGCAACAGCTTGTCTGCATCGAGCAGCAACACCATGCGGTCGCCGGTCGAGGTCAATCCTTTCAGGTATTCGGTATCCACCGTGGTGCCCATGTCGGGCACGGGGCGGATCGCGTCGCTGGCTACATCGAGCACGTCAGATACGGCATCCACTACTACACCGAACTGGCGACCGGCCACGGTGATGATCACGGTGACGGTGGTGGTGTTGTATTCCTCGCGCGTGAGGCCGAAGCGCAAGCGCAGATCGATCACCGGCACGATGGCGCCGCGCAGATTCAGAACGCCGAGCACGTAATGCGGCGATTGCGGGATACGCGTCACGGGGGTCCAGCCGCGAATTTCGCGCACGGCCAGGATGTCGACGCCGTATTCCTCGTGCGCGAGGTTCACGGTGAGGTATTGCGCTTGATCTGACATGTTTTGCCTCGTCGTGGAGCAGCCATGTGGCGCCCCGGTACGAGAGAGAAATCGGCGGGCGGGGGGAAAACTTGAGGTGGGAGTTGAGGGGAAAGGGGCGTGGAAGGGCGTCAAAAGCTTGGCTTGGCGCCATTTGCCTGGCGCTGGTGAGCGCTTGTTCCTTCGTCTCGAACGGGATGACTAACGTCGAATTCCAGCTCGCCGAATCTGCTCCCTCCCCTGCGTGTAGTAGGGGAGGGTTGGGGTGGGGTGAAGCAATCCCGCGTGGAAATGCAGCAGTACCGCAAGCTCAAGCAACTCCACCCAGCCCTCCCCTGCCACGCAGGGGAGGGAGCACGTCGCCGCAAGATTGAAAAATCCGGTGTCTTTATTCGCCCACGGCAGCAAACACGCTTGCCGCCAGCGCCGGCTTGCGCACCACAGCCGCATCCCTTGCAGACGCCTGTGTCTCCTGCGCAGCGCCACGCACCCGGAAATACCCCATCTGCGCGGATAGCCGGTCCGCCTGCTCCTGCATGGCGCGAGCGGCCGAGGCAGCCTCTTCCACCAACGCGGCGTTCTGCTGGGTGACTTCATCCATCTGCATCACCGCACGGTTCACTTGCTCGATACCGCTGGATTGCTCCTGGCTCGCAGCAGAAATTTCGTCGACGATGTCGACGACCTTTTTCACGCTGGCGATGATGCCGGCCAGCGTCTGGCCGGATTCATCGACCAGCTGCGAGCCCACCTGCACCTTCTCCACGCTGTCGCTGATCAGCGTCTTGATTTCCTTCGCAGCGCGCGCACTGCGTTGGGCGAGGCTCCGCACTTCATCAGCAACCACTGCGAAGCCACGGCCATGTTCGCCGGCATGCGCGGCTTCAACGGCCGCATTCAAGGCCAGCAGATTGGTCTGGAACGAGATCTCGTCGATCAGGCTGACAATATCCGCAATCTGTGCACTGGCCTGCCGGATGCCTTGCATGGCTTCGCTAGCGCGTGAAGCCACGTCGCCACCGCGCTCGGCCTGTACGCGCATCGCCATCGCCAGCTGGCTGGCATGCTGCGCGTTGTCCGCGCTTTGTTTTACGGTGGAGGTCATTTCCTCCATCGACGCGGCGGTTTCTTCCAGGCTGGAAGCCTGTTCCTGCGTGCGATAGCTGAGATCGTCGTTGCCGCGCGCGATCTGTTGTGCAGCCGAGGTCACCGTCTGTGCGCTTTGCTGCACTTCGCCCACCACTTCGGTGAGTTTGCCGCGCATACGGTCCAGCATATCGAGCAGACTGCCGGGAACCGCAGTCATCGCTTGATCGTTGCGCAGATCACCATCGGCGATGCGTGAGGCTATCGCCAATGCCACGCTCGGCTCGCCGCCGATGCTGCGGCGAATGCTGCGCATGGATTCCCCCACCACCAACATCACCAGTAAAGCGACGATGCCGGCACGCAGCAGCCTGCGTATCAACATTTGCTGGAACTGCGCATTGATGTCGACGAAATAGGCACCCGCCGCCACATGCAGATCCCACGGCTTGTAATACGCGGTATAGGTGATCTTGTGTTGATCGCCTTTGCTGCCAGGCATCGGCCACATGTACTCGGTGAGACCATGACCATCCTGCTGATCGGCGGCCAGCATCTCGCGATACAGGTATTTGCCCGTGGAATCGTGGTCGTCGCGAATGCTGTTGCCATCCCGGTTGGGCATGATCGGATGCATGTGCATGACCAGGTTCGAGTCGAATACGTACACGTAGCCGGTGCCGTTGTTCCAACGCAGCGTGGAGAGCGCGCTCATCGCTTGCCGTTGCGCTTCGGCGTCGCTGAACTCGCCTTTCGCCGCGCGATTGCGGTAGCTGTCGATCAACGATGTGGCCATCGCCACTTCATCGCTCAGCGCGCGTTCCCGCGCTTGCATCAGCAGGCCGCGGCCGTCCAGGCATGACATGACGGCGAGAGCGACCAGCCCAGTCACGGCAACGGCGATAACCAGCCACACCCGAGCCGAGAGGCTGAGGCGTTCGAACATTTTCAATGGGGACTTCATCACGGCAACCTTCGATGACATGGGAAGACGGGGCGCATGGCCCCACCGCACTCCATGCACGGCCTCGCGCGACTTCTTAAGCGCGAGATTCGAAAATGCGGAACTTCCCTCCCAAGCTCCGCAATATTTTTATTACGCCGCCTTGCGTCGCGACTGCAGACGGATCAATCCGGCCACATCGACAATCAAGGCCACCGAACCGTCGGCCAGGATGGTCGCGCCGGAAATACCGTCGACACGCCGGTAATTGGCTTCCAAAGACTTCACTACCGCTTGTTGCTGGCCGACCAGTTCATCGACGAACAAACCGATCTGCGTGCCGTCCGCCTCGACGACGATCACCAGGCCTTCCTCGATCTGCTGTCGTGCGCCAGCACAACCAAACTGCTGATGCAGGCGCACGATCGGCAGGTATTCGCCGCGGAAGCGGAACAGTTCGCCGCCCCCGGTGACGCTGCGCACGGCGTCGGCGCGCAGTTGTACGGATTCAACAATGGACACCAGCGGCACGATGTAGCACTCGCCGCCCACGGCCGCGCGCAGGCCATCGATGATCGCCAGCGTCAACGGCAGCGTAATGGTGAACGTCGTGCCATTCCCCGGGCGGCTCTGAATGGCAACGTTGCCGCCCAGATCCACCACGTTGCGGCGAACCACGTCCATGCCCACGCCACGGCCGGACAGATCGGTGGTGACCGCCGCGGTCGAAAAACCCGGCTGAAAAATCAGCTCGCCGACCGCTTCGTCGCTCAGGTTTTCACCGCTCTTGATCAACCCCTTCTGCAGTGCCTTGGCGATGATGGCTTCGCGATTGAGGCCCGCGCCGTCATCGGAAATTTCCACCACGATGGAACCGCCACGATGGAAAGCTTCCAGACGCAGCGTGCCCACGTCGCCCTTGCCGGCGGCGCGGCGCTTCTCCGGTATTTCCAAGCCGTGGTCGATAGCGTTGCGCACCAGATGCACCAGCGGATCGCCGATTTTTTCGAGGACGGTCTTGTCAAGTTCAGTGTGTTCGCCAACCAGATCCAGCTTCACTTGCTTGCCGAGTTTCTGGCTGAGATCGCGCACCAGGCGCGGAAAGCGATTGAACACGGAGCCGATCGGAAGCATGCGGATGCCCATCACGCTTTCCTGCAGCGAGCGTGTGTGCCGTGCAAGCTGAGCCAGGCCGTGCTGTAGCATCGCCAGGCGCGAAATATCGAAATCCTCGCGGAACTGATCGAGCATCGCCTGCGTAATGACGAGTTCGCCGACCAGATCGATCAGGCCGTCGATCTTGTCGATCGCCACACGCACGGAACCTGCATCGTTGCTGCTTGCTGCGGCATTGCGTGCAGTTCCCGCCGCTCCGCCCGCACCGGCGGCCGGCGCTGCAACAGCTTCGACTGCGGGTGCGGGCGGCGGCGCAGCGGCAACGAGCGGCTCGATGTTGAGATCGCATTCGTCTTCGACCCATTCGAACACCGACTTGATCGCATCCTGGCTGACCGAGCCGGTCAGTTCGATGCGCCAGCCCAGATGGCATTCGGAAGGGTCGAGTACGTCAAGCGTGGGCACACGATCCAACTGTGCCTCGACGACCAGCTGACCGAGCGCAGCCAGTTCACGCAACAGACGCAACGGTTCGTTGCCGCCGGCCAACATACCGGCGTGGGGACGGAATTGAATGATCCAGCCGCTGGATGCGGCCGGTTTTGCCGCAGCTTTGGCTGCCGCGGCAGGCGGGTTGTGGCCCGCCGCTGCAGCAAGCTGCTGCTTCAGATTTTCGCTTTCGGCATTGGCCAACGGCTGGCCGCTTTGCGCGCGGTCGAACATGCCGCGCAGGCAGTCCACCGTGCGCAACATCAGTTCGATGATCGGTTTGTCGATCGCACGACGACCCTCGCGTACCTGATCCAGCAACGATTCGGCTTCGTGCGTGAGCGCGGCCATGTCCGGAAAGCCGAACGTGGCCGAGCCGCCTTTGATGGAATGCGCCGCGCGGAAAATGCTGTGCACCAGCTCGGTATCGCCACCGTCGTCGAGCGCCAGCAGCGCCGATTCCATGGCATCGAGTCCTTCGAGGCTTTCCTCGAAGAAGACTTTGTGGAATTGGGCAATGCTGATGTTGCTCATAAGAAAGAGGATCCTGGATTAATCCTGATACCGCTCGTGCTTCGCCGCAATGACGACTGGGCAAGTTCAACCAAGCACGCGCTTGACCGTCGCCAGCAACTGTTCCGGATCAAACGGCTTCACCAGCCAACCGGTCGCGCCTGCCGCCTTGCCTTCCATCTTCTTGTCCGTATTGGATTCGGTGGTCAGCATGAGAATCGGCACGCCCTTGTACTCGGCGCGCGTGCGCAGTTCGCGCACCATGCTGATGCCGTCCATCACCGGCATGTTGACGTCGGCCAGCACCAGGTCGAACTTCGACGACGACGCCGTATCCAGCGCCATCTGTCCGTTCTCCGCTTCGCTCACTTCATAGCCCGCGCTGCGCAGGGTGAACGCCACCATGCCGCGCATCGACGCCGAATCGTCCACTGCAAGAATCTTTGCCATCTTCCACCTCGAGTTCAGGCCGGCTTCTTGGCCGGCAATGCCAATGCTTCTGCAAGACCAAGCTGGCTCGCCGCGTCATACAACGGCGCGCTCACGCCCGCCCACTGCACTTGACGCTCCCGTTTGCGTGCCTCGTGCTGAAACACCACCAGCAATTGCAGCGCCGCCGTGTCGACGCGATCCACCGTGGTGCCGTCCAGCACGATCCGCGAACCGCCCAGCGCACCCTTCAGTTGCGTGTGCAGTTCGCCGACATCGGCGATGCGGCAATCGGCAGGCATGTTGACCCGCGTTTCGCTTTTGCTTTTGGCGCCCATGGCAGTCACCTCGCTGGGTTGGTCTGTTGTGAGCTTTATCGGCGCGGGAAGGGACAGCTTTAGGCCTTCGCAGGCAGGGGCGTGAAGCGCAACGTCGCGATGCATGGGCGCGCCAGCGTTGGGGTTTGCACCCCATCTACGAGGCTAAAGTTCCTCCCCGACCCGCCGATAACTTCCCCCAAAGGCCCACGAACCGTGCCCAAACCCGCACGCCGCTGGCCAAGGAGCCAAGCGTGATCATCCAGCCAACCAGCGTTGCCGCACTGACCTGGCTCGGTGCTGCTGCAGGTGCCAGCTCTGAAGGCTGGCGCATTGGCAATGTGTTGTCCGCGCGCCCGCTTGGCGTGAATGAACAGGGTTTGCTGGTACTGCAGGTGGGCGGTCTCGCCGTCGAAGCCGAGGCGCCCGGCACCAAGCTTCCGCCGCAGTTCCAGGTACGCGTGCTCAGCGTGGGCGCGCAGCCGCAGCTTGAGATCCTCAGCGTCAGCGCGCAGCCCGACAGCACGGTGCATCAGGCTCTGCGCGAGCGGCTGCCGCAGCAGAACGGCTATGCGCCTCTGCTGGCTACGGTAGGTGCGCTGTCGCAATGGTCCGTGGCAAAGCAGTTGCCGCCGTATCTTCGCTCCGCGCTCGCACTGCTCGAACACAGCATGAGCACGCCACGCGAACTCGCCACACCGGAAGGCTTGCGCCAGGCGGTGAATCGCAGTGGCTTGTTTCTCGAGGCGCAACTCGCCCAGGCGCCGCCCAGCGACGCCACCACCGCGCACGACGATATGAAAGGCGCCCTGCTGCGTCTGATGACGATCCTGCAAGGCCAGGCCACGCTCAGCGAAAGCACCGACGACGAAGTGGACCCGCCGCTGCTCTATCGCGGCGTCGTACCGCAGGGGCGTCTGCCACTGCCGCCGGAACTGGCCAATACCAGCGACGCTACGGAGTTGCTGCCGCGCCTCAATACCGACATACAGGCAGCCCTGGCACGTTTGGAAGTGGCGCAATTGCAGGCCAATCCCAATCACTGGATCGTCGAAATTCCCGTACAGAATGCGGAAGGTGCCGACGTACTGCAGCTTTCGCTGAAGCACGAACCGGAAGCCGAACAAAGCTGGACGATGGGTTTTTCGCTCGACCTGCCGTCGCTCGGCCCCATCGTTGGCGAATTGCAGTTGCGTGGCCTGCGTCTCTCGGCGCGGTTATGGGCACAACATCGGGAAACGGTAAATCGCCTGGAGGAACAGTTCGCGGACTTGCGCCAGCGCCTCGATGCCGCCGGCTTGTTCCTCGATCAATTGAGCGTGCAATTCGGTTTGCCGCAAGCCGGCAACGGCATGAGCGCAGTCTTTCTGAAGGCCACCGTATGAGCACGCCCGCCCTGCCAGCGCCTCAACGCAAAGTCGTGTTGCGATTGCCCGGCGGCAGCGATGCCAACCAGCTTTCGCCCGGCACCCCCGCACACGATGTGGAGAATCTGTTTCGACACGCGCATGCGCTTGGCTTGCCGTTGCATCACGATCCGCAGATCGCCGCTTTATTGGTATCGCTGCGCATGAGCGCGGATGTGCCACCGCTGTTGTATGCGGCAGCGGCAGCCATATTGGCAAGCATCTACGAGGCTTCGCGCAAGCCGTAATCCAGCCGGCGATTGTCGTCATGACCGGGCAAAAGCTGGCAATGCGGCATGATTGTGCTCATCGGTAGCGGACGTCATCCACGAACATCCGCATTTCCTGATGAATTCGGCAGTAGTCCACGTCAATGTCGCGGTCGCCCTGGCGGTACTTGCCGGCCCAATCCCAGACATCGCCATACATCCGCTTGTGGACTTGGCCGATGAAACTCTGATCAACCAGATCGGGGGCAGCAAGGCGTCGCGCAAACAACCATTTTTCCGCCTTCAGGATGTTCTCCTGCTCCTCGCGATTCCGTTCGGAACGATAGGTGACCTAGGGATGCTCTGATCTATTCCACGTACCCGTCACCGCACTGCATGCGCCGCGTGGCTTGAACAGACGGCCAGTCTGCCCTGTGCTACGCAACACATCCTGCGCGCCTTCTGGACGTCATGCCGGGTGCGTGGAATAGATCAGAGCATCCCTAGGCCGGTTTAAGACCTTTGCGCTCCTTCGCACTCAGCCCGGTCTGTCCGTCATGCCAACGAACGAGGGGGAGTGAAGCCAGGCTAACGACTAGGCCGCTTCTTTGGCCGCCCGATCCAGCCGACACAACTTCGGCACATCCAGCAAGGCCACGAAGCCGCCGTGCCATCCCATCACCGCGTGCACGGGATCGTCGATGCGCCCGGAGCGCGCAGGCGGCAGTTCGATTGCTTCGAGTTTCGGCTGCAGCAAGTCACCTACCGCATCCACACGTACGCCCACGCGATGGGTTTCGTGCGAACAAACAACAATGCGCGAGGTGGAAGCATCGCTTACGGCACCACCCGTGAGGCCAAGACGACGACGCCCATCCATCACCGGCACGATATTGCCGCGCAGATGGCAAATGCCGAGCAGATCGTCCGCTGCGCCAGGCACGGGGGTCGGCACGCAATCGCGGATCACTTCGCTCACGCGGCTGAGCAGTACTGCGTAATGCTGCCCGCACAGCTGGAATGACAGCCAGGGTTCGCGCGCGATCGCTTCAAGGTTGGGCACAAGACTCATGACGTTATCCCTTGCTATCCGCGGTGTTCGCAGGCGGTGTCGATTCGGCTGGCGTCGTGATCAGCGCGGCAACCGGCGTGATGACAGGCGTCGAAGGCAATGTGGCCGATGGCGGCGTCACAACGAGTGGCGGCGTCGATACGGGTGCAGCAGGTGGCGCGGCAGGTGGCGCGGCAGCCGCCGGCGGCTGTGCGGCCACGGCGTTTTGCCCATCGCCGGTATCGCTTTGCGCGTCGGCGGTCTGATTGATCTGATCACCGTTCGTATAGAAGCGGCGCGGCGCGGCTTTGTCGCTCAGCACGACCACCAGCACACGGCGGTTCTTGTTGCGGCCTTCCGCACTCTCGTTGCCCGCTGCGGGCCGGTATTGACCCCAGCCGACGATGCCCAAGCGTTCCGGATCCACGCCGTGTTCGGCAAACAGGCGTGCCACGCTCGCCGCACGCGCAGCGGAGAGCTCCCAGTTGGAAGGATAGACGGCCGTGTTGATCGGCATGTCGTCGGTATAGCCTTCCACGCGCAACGGGTTGGCGAACGGCGCAAGAATGTCGCCCAAACTGGTCAGCACCTCATTCGCCGACGGCGACAAGGTAGCCACGCCGCTGGGGAACAGAATGTCGGTGCGAATTTCGATTTCCAGCCAGGTCGGCGTACGGCGCACCACCACTAGATTCTTGTCGATCAGCGGCTGCAGCGCGCGTTCCACTTGATTGCGAATGCGCTCGAGATTTTGCTGCTCTTCGCTGAGCTTGGCCTTGTTCTGGTCCGATGGCGTGCCCGGTGTCGTGTTCGGCGTCGCGATGTGTTGCGTAAGCACCGGCAACAGAATCTGCGCCAGCGGCGTGCGCGGAATCGGCGCCGGCTTGTTGGTCGGCACCGGCACGCTCGATTGCGGCGAATTCGGTGTGACCGGCTGGATCACTGCACGCGAGCCATTGAACGCCGAAGAGATTGCCTGCGCCAGTGCACGATACTTGGTGGTGTTGACGCTGGACATCGCGTACAGCACCACGAACAGCGCCAGCAACAGCGTGAGCAGATCCGCGTACGGAATCACCCACGCTTCGTGATTGGGGTGCTCTTCGTGTTTGTGCCGGCGGCGTCTCATACGAGATAGCCCTGCAGCTTGCTTTCGATCTGCCGCGGGTTGTCGCCCTCGGCAATCGAGATCAATCCTTCGATCAGGATCTCCCGCACCTGCGTCTGCTTGGTGATCAGCGACTTCAAGCGTGCACCGATCGGCAATAGCAACAGATTGGCCAGACTGATGCCGTAGATGGTGGCGACGAACGCGGCCGCGATACCGTGGCCGAGCTTGGCCGGATCGGTGAGATCGCGCATCACCGCCATCAGGCCGAGCACGGCGCCGATGATGCCCATGGTCGGCGAATAGATGCCGCCTTGTTCAAAGACTTTCGCCGCGTGAAGATCGGCTTGCTCGCGCGTTTCCACTTCCAGTTCGAGCACGGAGCGGATGGCTTCAGGCTCGCTGCCGTCGACCAGCAATTGCAGGCCTTTTTTCACCAGCGGATCGTCTTCCGCATCGATGTGCGGTTCCAGGCCGAGCAAACCCTGGCGGCGCGAGATTTCGCTCCAGCCGATCACGCGGCTGATCAGATCGGAAGGATGCAACTCCGGTGGCTTGTACACCATCTTTAGCATGCCGGCTGCACGCTTGAGCACCTTGCCCTGCGTGTGCAACAGCAAGGCCGAGATGGTGCCGACGAACACGATCACGAAGGCCGCCGGATTCCACAGCGCGGAAACATCGGTGCCTTTCAGAATCGCGCCGACGATCAGCACGACGAAGGCGAGGATGGTGCCGGCGATGCTTACGACGTCCATATCAGGCAGACACCTTTAACGAAGGGAGTAGACGTCCGTCGTCCTGCGACAACGCAGCGAGATCCAGAACCAGTGCAAGCCGTCCATCACCGGTGACCGTCGCGCCAGCCACCCCCGGCACGCCTTCGAACAGCGGACCCAGCGGCTTCACCATCACGTCTTCGCGACCGATCACTTCGTGTACCAGGCAACCCAGGTGCATGTGGCCAACGTGCAACACCACCACGTTGCGTCCACCCGGCCCTTTCACGCCGGCCCAATCTGCGAGATCGCCCAGCACCAGCGCACGACCACGATGTGCAGCGACGCGACGGCCGTCGAGCATGTGATCATGCTGCGGGCTCAGCTCGAACACTTCACGGACATTGCCGAGCGGCAGCGCAAACAGGCGATCGGCTACGCGCACCATCAGCACGCGCAAGATGGCGAGCGTCAGCGGCACGGTGAGTTCCAATGTGCTACCGGAACCCAGCCGCGAATGTATCTGCAGCGTACCGCCGAGCTCGGCGACACGCGTCTTCACCACATCCATGCCGACACCGCGGCCGGAGATATCGGAAATCTGCGCGGCGGTGCTGAAGCCGGGCCGGAAAATCAGTTCATAGCATTCGACTTCGGACAGGCGCGCAGCCTGCGTCGCATCGATGATGCCTTTCTCCACCGCCTTGCGGCGAAGCACATCCGGATCCATGCCGCGACCGTCGTCGCTCACCGAGATCACGATGCGTTCGCCGCGCTGGCTCGCCGACAAGGTCACTTTGCCCTTGCGCGATTTGCCGGCGCGTTCGCGACCGGCCGGATCTTCCAGGCCATGGTCGACCGCGTTGCGCAGCAAGTGAATGAGCGGATCAGCCAAGGCTTCGACCAAGCTACGGTCCAGATCGGTGTCTTCGCCTTCGGTAATCAGCTCGATGTCTTTGCCGAGCTGGCGCGCAAGATCGCGCACGATACGCGGGAAGCGCTGAAACAGACGGCCAACCGGTTGCATGCGCATGCCGAGCACCGCGTTCTGCAGATCGTCGGATACGCGATCGAGATCGCCTGCCATCGTCGCCAGCATTTCGTTGTCGCTGCGCGAGGCAAGACTCAATAAACGATTGCGCAGCAGCACCAGTTCGCCTGCGCGGCTGACCAGCGCATCCAGGCGCGTGGTGTCCACGCGCACGGTTGTTTCGGCAGCCGGCTTGGACGCCGCGGCTTGCCGCGCCTCCGCGGGCGCAGTGGGAAGAGGCGCAGGCGCAGGCGCCGGCGTTGGCGTTGACGCCGGAGCAGGCACAGTCGCCACGATTTGACCGGGTACACCACCCTTGCCGTGCAAGTTGTCCAGCAGCGCTTCGAATTCGTCGTCGCTGATGTCTTGCTTTTCAACTACTCCGGGTTGAGCGTTGCCAGGGGCAGCGCCTTTGCCGTGCAGCGTGTCGAGCAGGCTTTCGAATTCGTCGTCGTTGATTTCGTTGGAGACGTGCCTGGTCGCGCCCGGTGCGCCGCCCTGCCCGTACAAGGTATCGAGCAGCGCTTCGAATTCCGCTTCGATCGGATCGGCCGCGCGTGCAGGCTTGGCCTTTTCTTCAGAAAAAGCGGATGGCTCGACAGCGGGCTGCAGACGTACCAGCAAGGTCGGTGGCGGCGGCGACATCGCCTCACCATTGGCGAGCGCCGCCATCATCGCGTTGAGCAGATCCAGCGCTTCCAACAGCGCATCCATATGCGCCGAATTCAGCACCAGCTTGCCGTTGCGCGCGTCGTTGAGCAGTTCTTCTGCGCAATGGCACAGCTGCACCATCGGGTCGATGCCGAGGAAGCCCGCACCGCCCTTCACCGTATGGAACACGCGGAACACCGCATTGAGCAGCTCGCGATCGTGCGGCGAGGCTTCCAGCTCGATCAGCTGTTCGCCGAGGCGTTGCACCAATTCCCCGGCCTCGACCAGGAAATCGTTACGCAGCTCGCTGTCCAGATTCGCGTCCATCAAGGTCCCGTTTCAGTGGCTTTCGATCAGAAGCCGAATTCGCTCAGCAGACGATCTACTTCGTCCTGACTGTCGACCTTTGCCACTTCGACCGGCGCTTCGCGCCCGGCCAACGCTCCGGTGAGGCGCACCAGTTCCAGCAGCGACGATTCCACGCTTTCGATGAAGCTCACGACTTTCTTTACGCGCTGGCCAGCCAGGTCCTGCCAGGACTGCACCAGCACCATGTCGTTGAGGCCTTCGCAGCACGCGCTGGCAAACACCTGCGCCTGGCGCGCCAACACCGCGGCCGGATCGGTTTCGCTGTTGTTGAAATCCAGTACCGCATTGGCGTTGTTGGACAGCGCTTCGGCGTCCGGACGAATGCGGTCGACGAAATCCAGGCTGCGATGCGCCGCCTGCGCGCTCATCTCCAGCACTTCGGCCAGATGGTTGCGCGCATGCGTCATGCTGTCCGGCATGCCGCCGTTGGCCAGATCACTGCCGAGACGGGACACGGCGCCATGCAGATCGCGTGCGAGCACGCCGAGCGCGCGGAACAGATGCTGCTCGCGCTGACGCACCATCGCATCCAGCGCTTGCTCGAAGGCCGTGCCGTCCTTGCTGTTGAGCAGTTCCAGCACTTCCGGCGGAAGGCTGTCGTTTACGGGGACGGTCATGGCATTCATGCGGATGCTCCACTGGCGGCCAGGCGCTCGAAGATCTTGTCCAGCTTCTCCTTGAGCGTGTTCGCGGTAAAAGGTTTGACGATGTAGCCGTTCACGCCGGCCTGCGCGGCAGCGATGATCTGCTCGCGATTGTTTTCGGCGGTGACCATCAGCACCGGCAAACCCTTGAGCTTGGGCTCGGCGCGAATCGCCTGCAGCAGCTCGATGCCGGTCATGTTCGGCATGTTCCAGTCGGTCACGACCATGTCGAAGGCGTTGGCCTTCAACATCGCCAGCGCGTTATTGCCATCGTCGGCTTCCTGGATCATCGGGTTGCTGAAACCCAGTTCGACCAGCAGGTTGCGAACGATTCGCCGCATGGTGGAGAAGTCGTCTACCACCAGAATTTTCATGTTCTTGTCCAAACACCTTCTCCAGAAACTTGAAGACGAGGGGAAGTAGAGGAAACGAGTGAGTTGCGAACCGTCGGTGCAGCTTCTTTCCTTCGGAAGAAGGTTTCGCCAGCGTAGGTCGGCCAAGCCAGGATGCGCTGCCGTGCCTTCGTTGCCTGGCGAAGCCCTCTTCCGAAGGAGGAGGCTTGCATCGGGCGGTGCGCGGATTGCTTTACGTTGCGCTTGTAAAAACTCGTTGCCTGTTCCTCTCCGTCGCTTGTTGTTACTAACCGCGCCAGTCGCCCATACGTGCGCGCAGCCGGACCAAAGCCTGGCCATGGATCTGGCACACGCGTGATTCGGTCACGCCGAGCACCATTCCAATTTCTTTCAAGTTCAGTTCCTGCTCGTAATACAGGGACATCACCAGTTGTTCGCGCTTGGGCAGTGTGGCAATCGCCTCGGCCAGGGCTTCGCTCATGTTTTCATGCTCGAAGCTGTCCGCCGGACTCAAGCCGTCGTGGTCGACCACGTCCAGTGCGCTGCTTTCGCCGCCGTCGCCGTCGTCCGGCGCAGTCAAGCTGAGCAAACGCGCGCTGGTCGCGTCGGATAGCACCTGGTGATATTCCTCCGCGCTCATGCCGAGCCGCTTCATCACCTCGGCGCTATCCGCGTCCGCGCCGGTTTCGTTTTCGATCTGCCGCACTACCTCCGCCACTTCACGCACCTTGCGGTGAACCGAGCGCGGGGTCCAATCGGTACGCCGGAGTTCGTCCAGCATCGCGCCACGAATGCGGATGCCCGCATACGTTTCGAAGCTGGCCGCGCGATCGGTCGTGAAATTTCGCGCCGCCTCCAGCAAGCCGATCATCCCCGCCTGCATCAGGTCTCCCACATCAACGCTAGGCGGCAGTCGACCCATCAGGTGATAGGCAATACGCCGCACGAGCGGCGCATGCTTGCGCACCAGTTGATCCGCATCCTCGCGTTGTAGCTGCAGATATTCCGAAGCCACGTTCATGTCACCACCCCGCAGCCGGCACACTCTGGCCGCTGAAAAATGCAATTCGGCCGAGATCCGGGTTCACGGGTTTTCCCCATGTATCGACCGCACCTGCCAATTGCTTGAATCCGATTGCCGCGCGACTGGATGGCCACAGATCGACCACGGCGCCCTGGCGACGAATAGCCTGACGCAGCCACTCGTCGTACGGCAGCATGCCCATGTAATCGAGCGCCACATCGAGGAAGCGCCCGCAGACACGTGCCAGTTTTTCGTAAAGTTTTTTCGCATCGGCCGCCTGGCGCACCATGTTGGCGACGATGTGGAAGCGCCGCACGCCAAAGTCGTGGGCGAGAATCTTGATCAAGGCATATGCGTCGGTGAGCGAAGCCAGTTCGTCGCACACCACGATCAGCACGTCGTCGGACGCTGCGGCGAACATCGCCACGTTGTCGGCCACGCCGGCGGCGGTATCCACCACCAGGAATTCCGGCGGCTGGATCAGGTCGTCGAACGCACGGATCACCGCGGCATGTTCGCCATTGCCCATCTTCGCCAGGCGGCGAACGCCCGAGCCGCCCGGTATCACCTTCAAGCCGTGCTGCGCCGGAATAACCAGATCCTGCAGCGTGCACAGCCCTTCCAGCAGATGGCCCATGTGACGCATCGGGTTCAAACCCAGTTGCACGTCGACGTTAGCCACGCCCATGTCGGCATCCAGCAACATCACGTCGCGTCCGGCCATGGCCAGCGCCATGGCGAGATTGACCGCCACCGTGGTCTTGCCTACGCCGCCCTTGCCGCCCGCTACCGCGATGGTGCGCGTGGTGCGTGCGCGCGGAACGATCGGACGAAGACTTGCCGCCTGATGAAACACATCGAGCTCCTCTCGCGGCGCATGGGCGACGGAAAACAGGTTATGCAAGCCGGCGGCCTGATTCATTTGCAGTGCCTTGTTCATAGACCCGCCACCGCCATGCCGAAACGGTCGGCCATGTCCAGCTCATCGCCTGCATGGCCAAGCCGGCGCTGCTGCTGCGCGGCGCGACACACCAGCACGCGCGCATCGGCCGCGCTGATGTCTTCGGGAACGCGCTGGCCGTCGGTCGTGCAATCCAGCGGGATGCCGTGACGGATCAGCACCGAAAGCAAGCCACCCAGGCTCGGCGCTTCGTCCAGCTTGGTGGCGATGCATGCGCTCGGCTTGATCGGCAGATAGGCGCGCGCCGATTCGTCCAGCGCAGGTGCCTGTGCATTCGCAGCCAGTACCAGGCAAGCACGCAATTGCGAGGCGCCTTGCGCGCTGGCTTCGCGCAGCACGTCCATTTGTTGTTGCAAACGCGGATCGCTGCCGGATACGCCTGCCGTGTCGACCAGCACGGTATGATGGTCGCGCAGCAGGTGCAACGTCTGCGCCAGGCCGACGGCGTCGTAAGCGGGAAAGACGCGTACGCCCAGCAGGCGGCCGTAATGTTCGAGTTGCGCGGCGGCGCCGATGCGGTAGTGATCGGTGCTGACCAGCGCGACCTGGGTCGGGCCATGATGTTTCACCGCGCACGCCGCCAGCTTGGCGATGGTGGTGGTCTTGCCCACACCGGTGGGGCCGACCAGTGCGGTCACGCCGCATACGTCGGCCAGGCTGCGACCGCTCACCTTCAGACTGCGGCTGAGCAGACCCAGCGGCAGATAACGCGCCTGATCGGCGTTGATGTCGTCGGGCAGTTCATCGATGAGCAGACGCGCCACATCCGTGTCGACACCCAGACGCGACATATCGCGCAGGACGCGAGCACGCATGGGGCTGCGACGCTCCATGTCGTTCCACGCGAGACTGGAAAGCTGTTGTTCAAGCAACTGGCGCAGGCCGCCCAGCTCGGTACGCATGCGCGCGGTTTCCAGCGCGTTCTGTTCGAGCATCGGTTGCAGCGCGGTGATCTCGTTGGTCGGCAGCGGCAACGGTGGAGGAGGCGGTGGCGGCGGCGGTGTGGCCGCGCGCGTTGCCTTCACCGGTTCTTTAGGCGGTTCTTTCGGTGTTTCTTTCGCCGCCTCACGGATCGCTTCCTTGGCGCGCTCTTTCAATGTTTCGCGCGGCGTCGGCTTCGGCACTTCTTTGGCGACTTCGCTCACCGGCGATTTCGTGACGGCCGGTGCTGGCGCGTTGACGCGAGCGGCTTCGCGCATCAGTGCTTCGTCATAGTCGACGGCGGCGATGATTTCGATGCCTTCTTCGAGACGACGCGTGGAAAGAATCACGGCGTCGGCGCCTTGTTCTGCGCGTACGTCGCGCATGGCCTGGCGCATGTCGGGGGCGATGAAGCGTTTGATTTTCATGCGGCGCTCCCGTCCTCGGCAACGGACGTTGCGCGCGGGCGCCGCTTCGTATTCACGCTGATATTCACTGTCCGCTACTCCCCACTTATCCCGCTAACCAAAAGCACTTTCGTATTGATGTAGAAAAAATGCTGTCCTGCACTTTTTTCTACTTCGATGAATCAAGCACGAGTGCTTGATTCACGGCGGGCCATCCGTGGCCCGCGGACGTTGGCGGCCTTGCCGTCAACGTCCAATCGCCTGCACCAATCGCACACGGCGGTTGTCCGGAACTTCGTTGTAGGCCAACACATGCAGGTTCTGGGCCACGTGGCGTGTAAAACGCGAAAGCCACGGACGCAGTTGCGGTTGCACCAACATCACCGCCGGTTCGCCGTTTGCCTCCTGCCGCCGCGCCGCCTCGGCGACGCTCTGCTGCAGGCGGTCGGCGAGCCCCGGCTCTACGGCCGCACCTGCTGCACCACTGCTCGAGAGGGATCCGAGCAAGATCTGTTCCAACTCCGGGGCGAGCGTCAGCACGGGGATTTCCGTGCCCAGACCCGCGATTTCCTGGACGATCTGACGACCTAGCGCCACCCGCACATACGCCGTGAGGGCGCCGGGATCCTGACTTTGGCTGGCGTGTTCCGCCAAAGACTCGACGATGGAGCGCATGTTGCGGATCGGCACCCGCTCGGCCAGCAGGTTTTGCAGCACTTTCACCACCACGCCCAGCGAAAGACGCTTGGGAACCAGGTCTTCCACCAGCTTGGGCGCGGTCTGCGCCAGCCGGTCCAGCAGTTGCTGGGCATCCTGATGGCTGAGCAGTTCGTGCGCGTGGTTCTGCAGGATGTGCGAAAGATGCGTGGCGATCACCGTGGCCGGGTCCACCACCGTGTAGCCCAGCGCCTGCGCGTGGTCGCGCTGGTTGTTCTCGATCCACACCGCTTCCAGCCCGAACGCCGGATCGCGGGTGGCCACGCCTTGCAGCGTGCCGTGCACGCGGCCAGGATTGATGGCGAGATGGCGCTCGGAATACACCTCCGCCTCGCCCATCGGCACGCCCATCAGCGAGACGCGATACGTGTTGGGGCCCAGATCCAGGTTGTCGCGGATATGCACGGCCGCAACCAGAAAACCGAGTTCCTGCGACAGCTTGCGGCGCACGGATTTGATGCGCGACATCAGCTCGCCGCCCTGGTTTTTATCCACCAGCGGAATCAGGCGATAACCCACTTCCAAACCCACCGGATCGACGCTGGCGACGTCTTCCCATCCCAATTCCAGGCGTTCGCTGGAAGCGGGTGCGGGCAAGGCTTCGGTGGCGGCCTTGGCCAGGCGTTCCTTGGTTTCTTTTTCGCGCTTGACCATCAGCCACGCAGCGCCACCACACACCGCGCCCAGCATCAGGAACGCGATGTTCGGCATGCCGGGAATCAAACCCATCACCGCCAACACCACGCCGGCCACGGCCAGCGCGCGCGGCTGCGCAAACACCTGCCCCACCACCTGCTTGCCCATGTCCTGCGACTTGGACACGCGCGTCACGATCACCGCCGTGGCGATCGAAAGCATCAGCGCGGGCACCTGTGCGACCAGACCGTCGCCGATGGTGAGCAAGGTATAAGTGCGCGCCGCTTCGCTTGCGCCCAACCCGTGCTGCAGCATGCCGACGAAGAAACCGCCGACGATGTTGATGAACAGAATCAGGATGCCCGCCGTCGCGTCGCCACGCACGAACTTCGAGGCACCGTCCATCGAACCGTAGAAATCCGCTTCTTCGCGCACTTCCTGGCGACGTTCGCGCGCCTGTTCCTGTGTCAGCAAGCCGGCGTTGAGATCGGCATCGATGGCCATCTGCTTGCCGGGCATCGAATCCAAGGTGAAACGCGCCGTCACTTCCGACACGCGCGTGGCGCCTTTGGTCACCACCACAAAGTTGATGATGGTCAGGATGGCGAACACCACCAAACCCACGGCGAAATTGCCGCCGATCACGAATTCGCCGAAGGCCTGGATCACCTTGCCCGCCGCGCCGCCGCCATCGTGACCGTGCAACAGAATCACACGACTGGAAGCGATGTTGAGCGCCAGGCGCAGCAGCGTGGCCAGCAGCACGACGGTGGGGAATGCAGCGAATTCCAGCGGCCGCAGTACGTACACCACCGCCAGCAGAATCACCAGCGACAACGCAATGTTGAAGCTGAAAAGGATGTCCAGCACGAACGGCGGCAACGGCAGCATCAACATCGCCAGCATGGCAAGCATTACCACCGGTGCCGCAGCACCCCGGCGGCCGACCTGTTTGAAGCTATCGAGAACGCTTGCGGTTGCCATGCGTGTCGGTCCTGTTGATTACGACGGTCGGTAACGGCCTTGCAGCTCAGGATCGACATCCGGCTGCGGCGCATCGGGAATCGGGCTGCCACGCTCGACAGCCTGCTTGAGCTGGTAGACGTAGGCGAGAATCTGCGCGACGGCTACATAGAGCGCGGACGGAATTTCGTGCCCGATCTCGGTGGTGGCATACAAAGCGCGTGCCAACGGCGGCGCTTCTACCATCGGAATGCGATGCGCGTCCGCCACCAGGCGAATCTGCTGCGCGAGTACGTCCACGCCCTTGGCCACCACGCGCGGCGCACGCATGCGCGTATCGTCGTAACGCAGCGCCACGGCGAAGTGCGTGGGGTTGACCACGATCACGTCGGCTTTGGGCACGTCCTGGATCATGCGTCGGCGCGCCATCTGATGCTGCATCTGGCGAATGCGGCCCTTCAGATGCGGATCGCCTTCGCTTTCCTTGTGCTCGTCCTTCAATTCCTGCTTGGACATGCGATGGCGGCGTTCGTAGTCGAAGCGCTGCCAGAGTCCGTCAAGGCCGCCGATCACGCCGAGAATCGCGGCGAATATCAGCGCGGCATGCGCCACCAGCGACAGTGCACGGCCGACGCCGGCGCCGATCTGTTCGCGCCCCGTCGCCATCACGGCCGCTTCGTCGTGCCGCAACAGCAGCACCAAGGCAATGCCGATCACGCCGACTTTCAGCAGTGACTTCGCCAACTCGATCAGGCCATTGAGCGAAATCAGCCGGCCCAGTCCCGAAATCGGATCGAGCCGGCCGAAGTTCGGCACCAAGGCTTGCGAACTGAAATTGAGACCGCCGATCAAGACGGTGGAACCGACGGCCGCCAGCATGGTGGCTGCGAAGATCGGCATCAGCAGCGCAAGCATGTCGCCCAGCGCGGCGTGCAGTACGCGCGACATCAGTTCATCGCTGAACAAGGCATCGCGCGAATAACCCATGCCCAGGGCATAGATGTGCCGCATATGCACGTACATGTTGGCGCCGTAGGAAAGCAGGATGCTTGCTCCGGCCAACACCACCATGGCGCCAGAGAGATCGCGCGATCGGGGAACTTCGCCTTTTTCACGTGCTTCTTGAAGGCGTTTGTCTGACGCTCGTTCGGTGCGGTCTTCGTTCTCCGTTTCCGCCATGGCCTACTCCGTAGGTTGGGGTGCGAACCCCAACATCGCCATGTTTGTGGAACGCGCCATGTTGGGGTTCGCACCCCAACCTACAAAACCTTCGAGATGTTCGCGTAGGTTGGGCCGAGGCAGAGCCGAACCCCAACATGGCCATGTTGCGGCATTTCGTGATGTGTGACATTGCCTGCGGCGCTTTCGATCGCCGTAGGCGACCGAGTCACTTTTCTTTGCTGGCCCAAAGAAAAGTAACCCGAAGAAATGGCCTGAAGAGCTCATGGCGCGGAGTGGGTTACAAGCCTGAAAGTTTAAGGCCCTTGCGATGATGGTTGGCTCGCTCGCTTCTACCGTGCCGCGATACCGCGAGGCGCCGAAGCGCTGAGGGCTTAAAGCTAACCTCGACGGTTGGCAGACGCGCTTTAAGCCCGCAGCGCTTCGGCGCCTCGCGGAATAGCCGGAACGTAGAACCTTCGGAGACCAACTCTCTGCCTGGACGTAAGCGTTCGGGCTTTTATCCTTCCCATGCCATGAGCCTTTTAGGCCATTTCTTTGGGTTACTTTTCTTTGGGCCAGCAAAGAAAAGTGACTCGGGCCCTTTAGGGTCCGAAAGCGCCGCAGGCAATGGTCCACGTCCAAGCGCGGGTTCGTTTCCTCAGCAAATGGTGGGGATATATCAGGGTGCGAACCCCAACCCACATGGGCATTACATCGCAGGTGTTGCATATCAAAGCCCCGCCAGGTGCCGCATCAAATCCCAACCCACTGCCTGCAGCGCCGAATACGCGCTCGACAGCCCACGCATCGCCAGCCACAGCGCGATGAAGCCCATGCTGATGCTGATCGGAAAACCCACCGCAAACAGATTCATCGCCGGTGACGCGCGACTGGTTGCCGCAAAGCCGATGTTCACCAACAACAACGCCGTCATCGCCGGCAACGCGACGCGCAATGCACCGGAGAAGAGGTCGCCACCGGCCACCACGAGCGCCCACAGCGATTTGCCATCCACACCCGTGACACCCGGCGGGATGCTGCGAAAACTGTCCGCCAGCAACTGGATCACTTGCAGATGGCCATCCATCGCCAGAAACAGCAGGCTCGCCATCACCATGTAGAACTGGCCCAGCACCGGCACGCTGGTGTTGCTGGTGGGGCTGATCATTTCGGCAAAACCCAGGCCCATGCTCTGGCCGATCAGGATGCCGCCGTACGACACCGCCTGAAAAACCAGTTGCAGCACAAAGCCGATGCTGGCGCCGATCAGGAACTGCATCACCATCGTCGCCACGCCCGGGGCACTGAATAGATCCATCTGCGTCGGCGCAAGCGGCGCCAGCACCATCGTCAACACGATCATCAACGCAGCACGAATGCGCGCCGGCATCACCGTGGCGTTGAAGATCGGTGCCGCCACGCAAAAGCCGCCCACGCGACCCAGGGCCCAGAGCATGCCGGACACCCAATGGATCAACGCGGCCAGCTCGATCGTCATTTGATCGCTTCGGGCAAGCCGACAATGATGTCGTGCGTGAATTGCACCAGCGTGTGCAACATCCACGGGCCGACCAGCAAGATCACTGCCGCCATCGCCAGCAACTTGGGAATGAAGCTCAACGTCATTTCATGGATTTGCGTGGCGGCTTGAAGAATGCCGATCAGCAGGCCAACCAGCAACGCGGTAAGCAGCAGCGGCGCAGCGACGAGCATGCTGATGTAGAGCGCGTGCTGGCCAAAGTGAATCACCCATTCCGGTGTCATGTGTAGAAGCTCCCCGCCAATGTGCCGACCAGCAGCGACCACCCATCCACCATCACGAACAACATGATCTTGAACGGCAGCGAGATGATCGAGGGCGACACCATCGCCATGCCCATCGACATCAATACGCTGGCCACCACCAGATCGATCACCAGGAACGGAATGAACAACAGAAAGCCCATCTGGAAGGCGGTTTTCAGCTCGCTGGTGACGAAGGCCGGCATGGCTACACGGAACGGCACGTCGTCCTTGCTGGCATAAGGTTGTTCCTTCGCCAGATGCGTGAAGAGCTGCAGGTCCGCATCGCGCGTCTGATTGAGCATGAAATGCTTGAACGGCGCGGCGGCCGCAGGAATAGCCGCTTCTGCGGTGATCTGATGATCCATGTACGGCTTCACGCCATCTTCGTAAGCGCGATTGAGCACCGGCGACATCACGAACAGCGTCAGGAACAGTGCGAGGCCCAGCAACACCTGATTGGGCGGCGTGGACTGTGTCGCCAAGGCCTGACGCAGAAAGCTGAGCACGATGATGATGCGCGTAAACGACGTCATCATCAGCAGCACCGCTGGCAGCAAGGTCAGCACCGTCATCAGTGCGACCACTTGCAGCGAGACGCTCCAGTTCTGCCCGTTGCCGGCGTTTTGCACGGTCAGCACGGGGATGCCGGCTTGTTGAGAAATGGGAGTGATAGGGGCGATCGGCGTTATGGCGGGTGACATGGACGTCGTTGTCGCAGCGCGTGCAAATGGTGCAATGACAAGAAGCAACAACAGCACGAAACACTTCAAGCACTGCCGCAAACTGCTCCCTCCCCTGCGTGCAGGGGAGGGTTGGGGTGGGGTGAAGCCAACCTCACCGTGGACATCAACGATGTCGCAAGCTCGCACAACCCCATGCTGCCCCGCCCCTGCACGCAGGGGCGGGAACCACTCAGCTGTTTCGAGGGAAAAAGTCCTCATGATTTGCGCCCCAAGCGGCCCAACAACTCCGCAAAAGGCGGCAGCGGTGCAGCTGCCGGCACAGCTTCGACTGGCACCGTGCCTTCATACACATGCAAAGCGCGCACGCCGCCAGTGCCAACACCGACCAGCAAGCGCTTGCCATCGGCCTCGATCAGCAACACCCTCTCGCGCCCACTGACCGACATACTTTCGACGCAACGCAAGCGGCGCCCACCGATGAACTGCCGCGACTGCAAACGTCGCGTCAGCCAGCCCGCGGCAAAGATCAGCGCAACGATCGCGCCCAGGCTCAAGACCACGCGAATCAATTCGCCGGTCACGTTGATATCGGGCACGCTCGCCTGAGGCGCGCGCGCCAGCATGGTCACTACAGAGCCTACGTTCATACTCCAAGCACCCCGCGCCGGAAGCTGTTTGCCCGCAGGGCAAGGAAGAACGAAGGAGCGTATGTCGATACGTAACTGAGTGATGACGCAGCCATGTGGGCAAACAGACCCGGCCCGAAGGGTTGCCCCTGAGTGGCCGCCATGCGGCAGCGCGCGGCTTGACTTGACGGCCAGTCAAGCGCTGCGCCATGCGCTACCACCTGGCGACCACTCAGGGGCAACGCGGGGCGCTTGGAGTATGAACGCAGGCTCTTGCTCATCTCAGTTTGCGCACCCGTTCCGCCGGGCTGATCACGTCTGTGAGACGGATGCCGAACTTTTCGTTGATCACCACCACTTCGCCGTGCGCCACCAGTGTGCCGTTGACGAACACGTCCAGCGGCTCGCCGGCAGCGCGATCCAGCTCCACCACCGAGCCCTGGTTGAGCTGCAGCAGGTTGCGGATGCTGATGCGCGTGCGGCCGACTTCCATCGCCAGCGTCACCGGCACATCCAGGATCATGTCCAGGCTGACGTCGGCGGGGTTTTCGCCCGCGGCGTTCAAGGCGTCCAATTCCACGTGCGCGTCACCGTTCTTGGATGCGCCGCCGAGGGCGTCAATGTTCTGATTCATGCGAGTTTTTCCGGAGCAAAGTCGAACGTGGACAGAGGTGCGCGACGGCCGGCCGGACGCTTGAAGCGAACTGCGTAGCGGCCGTTGGACTGGCCGTATTCGCCGCGAAAAATCGGCACGTCTTCGGCAAATACGGTAGTGATGTCGGGCAAGTTGATCGGGATCACGTCGCCGATGCGCAGGCCCAGGAATTCACCGATGCTGATATTGGTTTCCAAGAGCAGCGAACTGAGTTCAACTTCCGCATCCATCACTTCTTCATGCAGGCAATTGATCCAGCGCTCGTCGCGCTCGCCCATGCGGTCGCTCTGCACACCGGCGTCGAGCATGGTGCGGATCGGCTCCACCATCGCGTAAGGCAAGGTGAGGTGTACTTCGCCGCCACCGCCGTCGAGTTCCACATGGAAGCGCGACACAACCACGGTTTCGGTGGGGCTGACAATGTTGGCGAATTGCGGATTGATTTCGGAGTTGAGAAATTCGAACTGCACATGCATCGCCGGCGCCCAGGCTTCGGCCATGGCGACGAACACTTCGGCGAGCAGGATCTGGATCACGCGGTTTTCGGTAGGCGTGAAATCGCGGCCTTCGATACGCGCGTGATAACGCCCGTCGCCGCCGAAGAAATTGTCGATCACCGTGAAGACCAGGCGCGGCTCCATCACTGCCAACGCAGTACCGCGCAGCGGCTTCACCTTGATCAGGTTGAGATTGCTCGGCACGTTCAGGCCGTGCACGTATTCGCTGAACTTCTGCATCTTCACGCCCAGCACCGACACTTCGCAGGTCTTGCGCAACACGCCGAACAATTGAGTGCGGAAGAAGCGCGCGAAGCGGTCGTTGATCATTTCCAGCGTCGGCAGGCGGCCGCGCACGATGCGGTCTTGCTGGGTGAAATCAAAATCCAGCACCGAGCCCGGCGGCGGCGGCATGTCGCTTTCGGTTTCGATCTGGCCGCCGTCGACGCCATTGAGCAGGGCGTCGATTTCTTCCTGGGAAAGCAGGTCGCTCATCGGCTCATTCCCGTTATTGCATGACGAAACTGGTGAAATACAAGGCTTCGACACCCGGCTTGCCGGTCTTGTCGGCCACGATCTTGCGCACCGCTTCCAGTGCTTCGGACTGCAGTTTTTTCTTGCCTGCGATGTCGCTGAGACCGGTATAGGTCTGACTGCTGAAAAGCATCACCAGCGCATTGCGGATCACCGGATCGCTTTCTTTCATGGCTTGCACGACGGCCGGGTCGTGCGTCATCACCGTCACGCCCACCTGCAGGTAGCGCGTGGAATCCTGGTCCTGAAAATTCACTACGAAGGCAGGGTCCAATGGCAGGAACAATTCCGGCGCCTTGGGCGCGGCTGCCGCAGCGGTGGCCGCCTCGGCACCATGCGGACGGCTGTACAGATAGCCGCCCGCACCCAACAGCGCGAGAGCCGCGATGCCGACGTACAGCTTTGCGCCGCCCTTTTTCTTGGTGGCGACGACTGTTTCCTCTTCCTCGATATTGGCGTTAGCCATGAACAACCCCAAGTTCCATGAAAGACATGACGCCGCGTCTCGTGTGGCGGCTTATCTAAAGGGGTTTTAGCAAGCGGCGTGCCACGCTTGGCAACCGCATAACGGCGCGGTTTGTACGGAATGTGAAGACAGAAGGCGGCGTTTTATTGACGCGTGTCGGGATGTGGGCGCGTGACAGGCGTGGTGATTTCGTCAGTATGCGCACTCGCCAAAAACGACACGCAGGTTGGGCCGAGGCGCAGCCGAACCCAACGTCGTCATACACATCTCGAACTTGAGGTTCGGCTGCGCCTCGGCCCAACGCCCAACCTGCTGAAGATTGCCTCAGGCAAACGCGTCGACGAGGCCCACGGCAACACGTGTTGCCGCAGCAACAGGCGTATCAGCGACTGCTTCCTCACTCGTATTGCCGGGCGCGTATTGCCCCTGCTGTGCTCCAAATTGCTGCTGCGCATGCTGCCCGACCGTCGCGTGTCCAAGCGAAAGCCCCTGCCCGCCCAGCATCTGGTTGAGCTGATCCAAACCCTGCTGCACGGCAGCGGTGGCGGCGGGATGCTGCGTCATGAAGTTCACATCCACGCGCCCGTGTTCAACGCTCACTTTCACATCGAGCTGTCCCAGATCCTGTGGATTGAGGCGTATCTGTGCCTGCTTCACATCCTGGCCGCTGAGCCAGGTGATCTGTTGGCCGAGTTCCTTGGCGAAGCCGGATGAACCGACGGGTGCGTTCATCGCGAAATTGTGAGCAGCGCCAGGCGTCGCAACCGCAGGTGTAGCGGAGGTCGCAGCCGCGATGCTGCCAAGCGCACTAAGATCCGGTGAACTCTGCGCACCATTGTCGGTGGCGGTCGCCGCGGGAGCACCTGCATGACCGATGGCCGCCAAGCCAGCGGCGAAGGACTGAAGATTGTCGCCATTGCTTGGCATTGACGCGCTGCCGTCCACGGTAACGGAAGCATTGTTCGTATTGCCGGCAACGGCATCGTCGGCATTCGCGAAGGCTGACGCTTTTTGCGACAGGGCGCCGATACCGTTGGCGGCCTGCACATCGCCGTTGGCCGTGGCCGCGCCAGTAGATGCCGCAGTCATAGCCGCCGCCAATGGCGTAGGAATCAAGGCAGCCGCCAGTGCGTCAGGTTGTGCGCCCGTGGCCGGCTTATTGCCTGCTTGCTTGACCGGCTTTGCGGGTGTCGCATGCGTATTTGCCGCCGTACCGCCATGGCTATCGCCCACAGCATGATCGATCAAGCTCAGCACGACATGCGCCAACGTACCGACGCCGCCCGTGAGGTCAACGCTGATATCGCTGCTGTTGGTCGTGTCGTCCTGCTTGGACGCACTGGCATCTCCCGGCTTGTCCGTGGTGCTTGCGGTCGATGCCTGCTGATGGGTGTTGTCGTTCTGGTTCGCGTCGCTGTTCTGCGCAGACGTCTGCGTCGAATCGGACGACGATTGCTGCGCCGATTGCAGATGCGAAGTGAAGCTGGCGCCGGAGTGCTGCTGACTGCCCGACCTAGGCGCGCTGGTGTGCTGCGCGGGGGAGGCGGTCGGCAAAGATGCGAGTGGCGTGGCGCTCATGCGCAGGGGCTCTTCAAGACGTTGACGTTGGAGATGGCAGCAAGAAGCAGGCCATCTTCGGAATGCTTCTCTCCCGGAGGCTGCGCGGAGTTCAAGACGTTCATGGCGTGCCTATCCGGTTATGGCGGTGCTGCATCCGCTCATCCACTTCGGCTTGTTCAAGCCGTTGTTCGCGCTGGCTTTCCTGCTTGCGTAGACGTTCCACCACGCTATCGAGCGCGTTCTCGCGCGCATGGGCTTGCAACCAGCGCTCGCGCGCGCCTTCAAGTTGGCGCTGCAGGCGTTCGACCAGCTTGGCCTGCTGCACGATCGCTTGATCGATGCGATCGACGAATTGTTGACGGTTGAGCAAGGCACTTACCGTCAGGCCACCGCCGGCGAGGCTGTACTCGCGCCGATAGCGGTTCAGTTCTTCCAACTGCTGTTCGGCGTGCGCAAGCTTCTGTTGATGATCGGCCAGGCGCTGCAACGCGTCTTTCCCGCGGCGTTGAGCCTGTTCCACGGCGGGTTGCAATCGATCCGAACGCGAAGGCATGGCTTAGATCTCCGCGGTGATGGAAGCCAACCTGGCTTGTGCATCATGCAATTGGACAGGTTCGTCGACTTCCTGCTGCAGGAATCGAACCAGTCGCGGATACATCGCAATGGCCTGGTCCACCTGCGCATCGGAACCCTTCTGATACGCGCCCACCGCGATCAGATCCTGTCGCTGGCGATATGCCGAATAAACCTGGCGAAAACGTTGCGCCGCGCGCATCTGCTCCTTCGCCACCACCGCCGGCATCACGCGGCTGATCGACGCTTCGATATCGATGGCGGGGTAATGACCCGCTTCGGCCAGGTCGCGCGAAAGCACGATATGGCCGTCCAGAATCGCTCGCGCCGCATCCGCAATGGGATCGTGGCGATGATCGTCGCCCTCGGTGAGCACGGTGTAGAACGCGGTGATGGAACCACGCCCTTCCGCATCATTGCCGGCACGTTCCACCAACGCAGGCAACATGGCGAACACCGACGGCGGATAACCTTTGGTCGCCGGCGGCTCGCCGATGGCGAGGGCAATTTCGCGCTGTGCCTGTGCGTAGCGCGTGAGCGAATCCATCAGCAGCAACACGCGCTGGCCGCGATCGCGGAACCACTCGGCAATGGCCGTGGCGTATTGCGCACCGCGCAGACGCTTGAGCGGCGGCGCATCGGCCGGCGCGGCCACGATCACCGCGCGTTCGCGGCCTTCGTGCCCCAGCGTATGCTCCACGAATTCTTTCACTTCGCGTCCGCGCTCGCCGATCAAGCCGACGACCACGACGTCCGCATCGGTATAGCGCGTCATCATGCCGAGCAAGGTGGATTTGCCCACGCCGGAACCGGCGAACAGGCCGATGCGTTGGCCGCGTCCTACCGTCAGCAGCGCATTGATCGCGCAGACGCCGGTGTCCAGCGGCGTATCGATCGGCTTGCGCGCCATCGGGTTGATCGGCTCGCGTTTGAGCGAGGCATGGCTTTCCGCACGTAACGGGCCGTCACCGTCCAACGGCAGACCATCGGCGCCCACCACACGGCCGAGCAAAGCTTCGCCTACCGGCAATCCGCCCGTGCGCGAACAAGGCCGCACACGTGCATTCGGCAGCACACCGTGCATTTCGGTGACCGGCATCAGCAGCAGGCGCTCGTCGGCGAAACCCACCACTTCGGTATCCAATTCGCTGCCGTCTGCCGCATCGACCAGGCAGCGCGCGCCGAGTGGCGCTTCACAGCCTTCGGCTTCCAGCGTCAAACCGACGACGCGGCGCAAACGCCCTTCCACGGTCAGCATTTGCGCGGCACGTGCGTGCTGTGCACGCAGACCAAGTTGCCGGCGCCAGCGCAGGTGCTTGTCTGGCGCGGCGCGAGTCATGCTGAAACCTCGTTCTCGCTATCGTCGCGATCCTCGCCGATGACGGCATCGACGACAGCGGCCAGCCGCGTGCTTACCCGTGCATCCAACCGCGAGCGCTCGCTCTCCAGCACACAATCCCCGCGTTGCAATGCGGGGTTGGCGCCGAAACGCCAATGCGGTTCGGTTGCGGCGAGTTCGCGCAGCAGATCGAGGTCGCTCGGATTGACCCACACGCGCAATTCGCGCGTTGCAGACGGCAATGCCGCGGCCGCTTCGCGCACCGCGCGTTCGATCAACGACGGATCGAGTTGCAATTCGTGTATCACCACGCGCTGGGCAATCACTGTGGCCAGCAACGCAAGCTCGCGTTCGACGTCATCGTCCATGCTCGTGAGCGGACGCGCGGCGGCGGCACATAGCGATTCGAGGCGTGCAAGGCGTTCATCGAGTTCTTTCTTGGCCGCGGCGCGGCCTTCCGCCAAGCCCGCGGCATAGCCTTCCTCGCGCGCCTGGCGTTCGATTTCTTCCAGTTCGTAGATCGTGGGGCCAGGTGGCGCCGCAGGTTCGACGGCGTGTTCGCCGCCGACCGAAGGTGGTTCCCAACGATCGAAACCTGCGATGGTTTCGCGGGTGAGGATGCCGCCCATCACACAAACTCATCGCCGCTGGCCGACAAACTGATTTGCCCCGCATCCGCCAGCCTGCGCGCAATCTGCAGTACTTCTTTCTGCGCGGCATCGACTTCGCTGAGCTTGACTGGGCCTTTCACTTCCAGGTCGTCGCGCAGCATGTCGGCGGCGCGCTTGGACATGTTGGCGAAGATCTTTTCGCGCACGGTGGTTTCCGCGCCCTTCAGCGCCACGATCAGGCTTGCGGACGGCACCTCGCGCAGCAGCGTCTGCATGCTGCGGTCGTCGATCTCCCCCAGGTCGTCAAACACGAACATCAGTTCTTCGATCTTGGTACTGAGGCCGACGTCGTGCGTGCGGATCGCACTCATCAATTCGGCTTCGCGCGAGGTTTCCATCGCGTTGAGAATCGCAGCGGCGGCCTTGAGTCCGCCCACGGTGGCCGATTTCAGTTTGCTGGAAGTGCCGGAGAACTGGCGCTCCATGATTTCGTCCAGCTCGTTCAGTGCCTGGGGCTGCACGCCATCGAGATTGGCGATGCGCATCACGGCATCGCTGCGCACGCGCTGCGGCAGGTAGCCGATCACTTCGGCGGCCTGGTCCGGTTCAAGGTGCGCAAGCACCAGCGCGATGATCTGCGGATGCTCCATGCCGACCATCTCGGCAATGGCGCGACTTTCCATCCATTTCAGCGATTCCAGACCTTTGGTGGAACGGCCCAGCAGAATGCGATCGATCAGGCTGCCGGCCTTGGTTTCGCCGAGCGCGCTGACCAGCACTTTGCGAATGTATTCTTCGGTGCCCACGCCGAGTGCGGTCTGGCGGCCGATATCTTCGTTCAAGCGGTTGAGCACGTGCTCAACCTGATCGCGCGACACGTTGCTGAGTGTCGCCATGGCGGTACCCACGGCTTGCACATCGCGCGCGCTCAAATGCTTGAGCACCTCGGCCGCATCTTGCTCGCCAAGGGTCAGCAACAGGATCGCGGCGCGCTGCGCGCCGTTGAGCGAAGCATGCTCAGCCGCCATCGTCGCCCACCCAATTCATCACGACCTGCGCGACCTGCTTGGAATTTTCCTGCGCCAGCTTGCGTGCGAGGCCGATCTTCTGCTCGTACGCCATGTTTTGAATCTGCGGCGAGGTGATGCGCATCGAATCGTCGCGATCGCGTTCGTCGTCGGCGATGCGCACGTTGACGGTCGGTATCGGCCCGGCCAAGGCAGGCATCGGCTCCGGCCCGCGCAGCAAGCCCTTGAGCAACGGCCGCAGCAGACCGAACGCAATCAGCACGGCAATGAGAATGCCGGCGCCCTGCTTGATCAGATCGAGCATGCCCGGGCGCAGCCAGAACGGTTGCGCGACAGCTGCAACGTCCGTCGGCGCATCGGAAGAGAACGCCTGGTTGACCACGGTGACGCTGTCGCCGCGCTGCTGGTCATAACCCACCACGTTCTTGGCCAGATCGGTTAAATGGTCCAGCTCTTGTTGCGTGAGCGGAACAGTCTTGCCTTTGCCGTCGGGCGCAGGCTTGTTGTCGACCACCACCGCCACGGTCAAGCGTGTCAGCTTGCCGGCGGGATTGCTGACATGGCTGATCGTGCGGCCGAGCTCGTAGTTGCGCGTGGCGCTGGAAGACGTGTCGCTCGGCGTTGCGTTGGCGGTGTTGTTTGCCGCGGCGGCATTCGCAGCAGGCGGCGTGCCTGCGTTGGGTTTGGCGGCCGTCGGCTGCGCCACCGTGTTCGGCGGCTGATTGCTCAATGCCCCGGCAATTTCGCCGGGACTGCCGTCGCGCTTCTGTTCGCTGCTGGTCTGTTCGCTGCGCAACGCGGGCTTGTCGCCGTCGTAGCTTTCGCTGGCTTTTTCGGTCTGGCTGAAATCCAGCGCCACATCGACTTGCGCACGCACACGTCCCGTGCCGACCAGGGGCGTGAGCAAGGTTTCGATGCGCTGCGCGTAACTGTTCTCCATGCGCGTGACCAGACGCATATGCGCGTCGCCCACTGCACCGGGGCTATCGGGATCGGAAACGGTCAACAACGTGCCCTGCTGATCCACCACCGACACTTGCGAAGGATCCAGGTCCGGCACGCTGGACGACACCAGATGCACGATTGCCTGCACTTGGCTGTTGTCCAACTGGCGGCCGGGATAGAGCGTGAGCAGCACCGATGCGCTGGCCGGATGATTGTCGCGAATGAACGCCGATGGCTTGGGCAGCGCCAGATGCACGCGCGCCGCACGCACGAACTGCAAGCCGGCGATGGTGTTGCCCAGATCCGTTTCCAGCATTCCGCGATAGCGCGTGCTTTCGGCCAGATCGCTCATACCGAACGGCGAATCGCTTTGCGGCAAGGTAGCGCCGGCCGTACTGCCTTGCGGCAATCCTTGGCTGGCGAGCTTGAGGCGCGCATCGGCCAATACGTCGGCCGGCACGGAAATGGAAGCGCCGTCTGCGCCGAGACGAAACGGCGTATTGCTGCTCTGCAGGGCCTGCGTGACAGCCGCTGCGTCTTTCGGATCCAGCCCCGCATACAACAAGGCGTAATTGGGGCCGCGCGACCACAACACGATGCCCACGCCCAACGCGACTGCCGCAGCAACGCCGACCAGCAGCAACAGCAAGCGTGTCGTTGGGTTGCTCAGGAGCGACTTGAGCTGATCCTGGCGCGCATGGGTGGTGGCGGGAATGTTGTCGGCCATGGGGTTGTTTCAGTAAGTGTTTTTGCCGTCACTCCCGCCAAGGCGGGAATCCATTTTCAGTCAGCCTGAGCTGAGATACTCAAAATCGATGTTGTGTCCTTCGGACGCTTCGTTGATGCAATGGATCCTCGCGTGCGCGGGGATGACGGCGTCGACATCAAACCGGCATGTTCATGATGGTTGTGTACGCATCGACCAGCTTGTTGCGCACTTCCACCAGGCCACGGAACGCGAGGTCTGCCTTCTGCCCCGCGATCGACGTCTTCACGATGTCAGCGCCGGGGTCGCCGCGTTCGAATGCGGTGACTTGCTTCTGCGCTTCGTTCTGCTGCGTAGCCACCGAGCCGATCGTCTGCTTGAACAGCGTGCCGAAATCGATACTCGGGCCGCCGGATGAAACAGCGGGCAGTGCAGCGCTCGGCATCACCCCCGTGGCTTGCGAGCCGAGCGCACGCATCTGCGAAAGCAAACTGTTGACGTCAATCTGACTCATGTCGGTTTTCCAACGCTTACACGGTTACCTGGGTACTTCATGCAACGGCCGTGCCACTCTCCGTCGACGGATCGCCGCTGCGGCACGCCGATTGCAGACCGTACTTGCGCAGCTTCTCCACCAAGGTCGTGCGCTGCATGTGCAACAACTTCGCCGCATGCGCGACAACGCCATCGGTGATGTCGAGTGCTTGGCGGATCAGCCCCACTTCGATGTCGGCCAGGTGATCCTTCAGATCCACACCGCCTTCAGGCAACAAAATTTCGCTGTCCAGCAAATGGCGGTTGTGTGCCGGCGCCGGCTTGCTGTGACCGTCGAGCATGGCGCGCACAACGCTGCCACCCGTTTCTTCGACGGTCTGCGCGCCACGATATTTTTCCGGCAGATCGTTGGCGCGCACTTCGCTGTTCGGATAGAGAATCGCCAAGCGTTCGACCAGGTTGGACAGCTCGCGCACATTGCCCGGCCAGCTGTGCTGGCGCAGCGACTGCATCGCGCTGCCGCTGAAGCGCACGCTGTTGAGACCGCGACGCTGCAGGCGTTGATTGAATTCGCTGATCAGCTCCGGCATGTCGTCCAGGTGCTCGCGCAGCGATGGCATTTCCAGCGGGAACACGCTCAGGCGGTAGTACAGGTCTTCGCGGAAACGGCCTTCGGCCGTGGCCACTTCAAGATTGCGGTGCGTGGCGGCAATGATGCGCACGTCGCAGCGCTGGGTGCGGTTGCTGCCGACGCGTTCGTACATGCGTTCCTGCAGCACACGTAATAGTTTCACTTGCATCGGCAGACTCATGTCGCCGATTTCGTCGAGGAACAGGGTGCCGCCTTCGGCCATTTCGAAACGGCCCTTGCGCGTGCTGATGGCGCCCGTGAACGCACCCTTTTCATGACCGAACAATTCGCTTTCCAACAACTCGGCCGGGATCGCACCGCAGTTGATCGCCACGAACGGCTTGTCGCGGCGCGGCGAGCAGTCGTGAATGGCCCGAGCCACCATTTCTTTGCCGGTGCCCGATTCACCCAGCACCAATACGCTGGAATCGAACGGCGACACCTGGCGGATCAATGCATTGACGCGGCCCATCGCGGTGGAACCGCCAACCAGACGCAGCGGCGCCGGGTTGCTTTGTGTGCGCAGCATGGGTGCGCGGCGCATGGCTTCGGCCAGGCGCTCGTAACGTAGCGGAAAGTCCAGTACTTCAATCTGTGCCGCATGAGGCGAACCGCCCTTGGTCAAACGTGGCAGTTGCGGCGAATCGGAGCCGACCAGCACCAGCAATTGATCGGCCGGCACGTCGAGCGAGGCCAACAATTGCTCGCAAAGTTCTTCGTCGTCAATGCCACCTATGTAGACCGCTCGCCAATCGTGCGTCATCGAATCGGTGGGTAAGGATGCATCCCAGCGCTGCGGATAAAACCCCATGAATTGCATGGCCGAAGTAACGATGTCGGCGCGTGTACCGTTGGATTCGATGATAAGTACGTTGCTGTTTGGCATAAGCACGAGTCCTGCTGCGTTTACTGCGACTGCTGCGACGAACAACGACGTTTCCTGCTCCCAATGTCGTGTTGTCCCCTGTGTGTCAGCTATCCGTCGTGACACGTGCAGCAGTCCAGCAAGAAAAACGCCAAAAATTTCGCAGCAGATTGGCCTGTGCCATACATCGCGTGTGAAGCGTGACGGATTTCGCGCACCGCACTTGCGTGAATTCACATTCCCGACCGGCGGGAGAAACCGTTTACATATTTGATTTGCATGCCCTTTTTTACCCTACAAATAGTATTTATCGGGGCGCCCAAAATCGTTATGGATACGTGTTCGCGGCGGGAATTCGCCGTTATCGAATATGCGGTGGCGTGATAGACATCACACTCTGTACTTGCCCCCTGGCACGCTTTCCGCCATTCCCGTCAGACGCGCTTCAGCCACTTTGCGTCTGTGGTGACAAAAAACGAAACGTTCCAACCCATCCTCGACCACATCCTTCAAATCACAAAAGTAAACGAAAGCATTGCCATCGTTTAGTACGTGGCCACGGCGTGCGGGAAGCTCCAACGGCAATGCACGGCAAGCGTCGAAATGCAGGCGCACAAGCAGGTGTCCGCCCGCCGGAAGCGCGTCTTCCGGCAACACCAGTCCCACCGCGTTGAAACTCACCGGCCGGCGCGGCGGCAATAGTGCGGCGGGCAGCAACAGGCGATCGACGATGTCCAGCAATACGTTGATCTTGCTGTCCATCCGCTGCAGCTCAAGCATGAGCGGACTGTCATCGTCGCTGGCGTTTTCGGATCGCCGTTCATCCAGCGAGGCGAGCGACCTCAATATGTGAAGGTTGCGCTCGTTCAAATGCGCGATGTCTTCCGATGCCGGATCGAACGGCTCGACGCTGACGTGCGGTTGGCCTTGATAGGTCACGCGTTCGGAAAACGCCTGCCATTTCGCTTCATCGTATTGGGCTTGCATGAACTCCCCTCCCTTGTGCCGGCTTTATGACGGGCGCGCCGGTTTCAGTATGGATTATTCATAAGGCGTGCCATCCAGCTGATGCAAATACAGAATCGTGTCTCATCGTCATTCCGGCGAAGGCCGGAATGACGATGAGGCACGATCCAGCCCATGGGCAGTTGTAGAGAAAAGCAGGATCAGCCCGCCGACGTCACATACGTCTGCAGTGCCCGATGGTTGTATTGATGCTGGCTAAGCTGCTGCTCGACCGTATCGCGCACGGATTCGGCGCGCTCCAACAGTTTTTGATTTTGCGCTTGCAACGCTTGCAGCATTTCGTGGTGGTGCGAATGGAGCGTTGCGGCTTGCAGCTGTTGCAAATGAAACTGGCGCCGCTCATCGAGTTCGGTCACCAGCGTCCAGTTATCGTGCGCCGCCGCGTCGATCATCTCGACGGTAAGCGTCAAGGTATGCTGCAGGCTGATCAGCACCACATCGCTCATAACGCCGCCACTTTCGCCTTTGCCTCGGCTTGTTCCGCCAGATAAGGTTCGCGAATCGCATGCCAGGCTTCGCGGATGGGAGCGACCAGGCGCTCGCATTCGTCCAGCGCACGCAAATCATCGTTGAGCTGCGCATGCAGCAAACGCCGGGTGATGTAGTCGTACAAGGCATCCAGGCGACCGGTAAGCGTGGGTTCCACGCTGTGATCGAGACTTTCGCGCAAGGCGACAAGAATGCCGATGGCCTTGCCGAACGCCTGCCCCTTGGCCGGAATGTCCTTGTGCAGGATGTGCCCGCGCGCTTGATTGATGCGATCGACCAGGCCATCGAGCAGCATGGCCAGCAACTGATGGCGATCGGCCCCTTCGACACTGCCTTGCGCACGTGTCTGCGCGTAAAGCGAGCTTCCATTTCGTGACGGGTAACTCATGATCAACCCTTGCTACTACTGGTACCGGTGAGTGCGTTCATCGCCTGGGTGAGGTAAGAACTGGTGTTGTTGAGCGACGACATCAGGGAGCTCAGGCTGGTGTATTGCTTGACCAACTGTTGCTGGTAAACCGCCATGCGCGCGTTCAACGCCGTCTGCTGCGACGAGAGATCGGTCAGGTCTTTGTTGAGATTGGTGATGCGCGACTGCAGCGCGCCGGAACTGCTGTTGAAGCCCGTCACCAGGGTGCCAAGACGCGTGGCGATGCCGTTGGTGCCGGTAAAAAGCTGCTGCACCGAGGATGGATTGCTAGCCAACGTGTTCGCCAGCGTAGTGGAGTTAAGCGCCAGCGTGCCATCGGCATTGCGGGTGATACCCAAGCTGGCAAGGCTGCCGACACTGCTGCCCGAAACCTTGCTGCCCAGCACGCTGGAGATCTGGCTCTGCACCGCCGACAACGTGGCGTCGCCCAGCAAAACGCCCGCGACCTTGGTCGTGCTGTTGTAGCTTTGCAGCTGATTTACCGTATTTGCGTAGGTGTTGTAGGCGGAAACGAAGTCGTTCACCGCCGTGGTGACCGGCGTCGTGCTTTGCGCGACGGTCAGTTGCGAACTGCCGGTGGTGGAGAGATTGAGCGTGACACCGGTCAGCGCACCGCTCACGCTGTTGGTGGGGCTGCTGACAGAAATGCCATCGATCGTCAGCTGCGCGTTGGTTGCCGCGCTGCTCGGTGTATTGAGTGCGTTCGCAAGCGTGGTGACACCGCTATCGCTGCCACTGCCCGCGCTTACGCTGAAGGCATTGGCCGTGCCGGTGCTCTTCGAGGTGAGCACCAGCTGATTGCCGCTCACGCCCGATACGATCGTCGCGGTCACGCCAGGGTTGTCGCTGGCGTTGTTGATGCTGGTGGCAATAGACGAAAGCGTATCGGTAGTGCCGACCGACACATTCAAGGTCTTGCCGCCCACGGTGATGTTGAGCGTGCCGCTGCCAACCGTCGCCGTGCTCGATTGCGCCGCGCTTACGCTTTTCTGCGCGGTGGCGAGCTGGGTCACGTTGAGGTTGTAGGTACCCGGCGAAGCATCCGGCAGCGTGCTGGCCGTACCCAGCGACGTATTGGAGAACGTGGTGGTGTAGGTGGCGTACGTACTGGTGGAAGTCAGCTCGTTCAATGCGGACTGCACGCCGGACAGCGCCGTCTGCAGCGCGGTAAGCCCGGCGATCTTGTTGTTGTCCTGATTGGTCTGGTTGGTGATCTGCGCCTGTGGACCGGCTTCCTGCGCATTGACCAGCGCCGTGATGATGGAGTTGACGTCCAGACCCGTACCCAGGCCCAGCGAACTCAGCAAGCCGGTGCCGCTGATGCTGCCGCCGCTGGAGCTGCCGGTGCTGGAAGCAGAGCTGGAACCGCTGATCGCGCTGGCAAGCGCGCTAGAGGTATTGCTCACACTGGAAATGCTGCTCATGAAGGCCTCATCGAAGGGTTTCTGGCGCCACCGAACCGCCGGCAAAACTCACGTTCCTGTGTTGATCGAATGAGAGCTTTGCACGCTGCTCGCGTGGGTTTTCTGACGGCCGAAGGGCCGTCAGACCCCTTGAAGCAAAAACCCGGCCATGGCTTATGCCATGGCCGGTCGTACCGATGATTAACCCAATAGCTTGAGGATCTGCTGCGGCTGGGCATTGGCGGTGGCCAGCACCGAGATACCCGCCTGTTGCAACACCTGCGACTTGCTCAACTGCGCGGTAGTCGCCGCGAAGTCGGTGTCCTGAATCGAGCTTTGTGAAGCCGTCAGGTTGGTCTGTTCCGCACCCAAGGTCGCGATCGTCGACTGGAAGCGGTTCTGCACGCCACCCAGCTGGCTCTGGAAGTTGCTGACCTGGGTCAGCGCCACGTCCACACGCGAGATCAGGTTGTTGGCATCGTCCACCGTCAAAACATCGCCGCCCGCCAGCGAACCGGAAGCCGTGATCACCGAACCGTCGGTGTAGGCCACGCCCGTGGCGGCAAAGCCGGTAGCCGTAGAGCCTGCGCCGCTGGCGCCGAACGCAACTGCGCCCGTGGTGAGGTTGAACGCCGTGCCCGCCGCACCGGTCAGTGCCGAACCCGTCACCGCCAGCTCACCGGTGGAGTACAGGTTGATACCGCCGCTGGCGTTGACCGCCGCGCTCACGCCCGCGATACCGGCGGCGTTGATCGCATCGGCCAGCCCTTGTGCGCTGCTGGCGCTGGCGCCGCTCAGGCTGTAGCTCTTGCCATCCGCACCTTCGATGCTCAGGCCGCTCAGGCTGATCGACTGGCCCGACACGCCGCTGGCATTGACGAACGCACCGCTGACGTTAGCCGTGGAGATTTCCGAGATCTGACCGACCTGCGACGTGGTCGCACCCTGACCAAGCTGCACGTTGATGGCCTGGCCTACGTTGGAACCGATCTGGAACGACAGCTGGCCGACCGATCCATTCAACACGTTGGTGCCGTTGAAGCTGGTCTGGTTGGCAATGCGGGTGATTTCCGACAGATACTGCTGCACCGAGGTATCGATCGCGGCGCGGTCGGAAGACTGATACGTGCCATTGGCGGACTGCACCGCCAGGTCACGAATGGACTGCAGGTTGGAGGTGATCTGGCTCAGCGCGGAACCCGCGGTCTGTGCCAGGTTGATGGCATCGCTTGCGTTGGTGCTGGCTTGTCCCAGACCGCCGATCTGCGTCTGGAAACGGCTGGCGATCGCGAAGCCCGCAGCATTGTCCGCGGCACTGTTGATCTTCAGACCCGAGGACAGGTCACGGGTAGCCGTGCTCAACGCGCTGCCCGACTTGCTCAAGTTGTTCTGGGCCTGCAGCGAAGCGATGTTGGTATTTAAAACGAGTGACATGGGATGTCTCCTGAAACCGGATAGGTGGTACTCAAGCCGGCGGGGTCCAGTCACGTTTTGCTGTGCCGACCGCCTCAGGGACTTTTTCGGCGCTAGCGGGGATTACTTGAGAAATTTTTTGTTTTGCGGCCAAGGAGATGGGTGCGAAAAGTGTGATGGAGGGCGCTAAAGGTTTTGATGCCGCGGTCGAGGTGCGGCTTTTTGTGTTTGTTGTCGCGGTATGCCATGGGGTTCTTTGCACGATGTTTCTGCATGCCGTGTTGTTGTGACATTGCCTGCGGCTTGCGAAATGACGCAACCAGGCGAAGAGCAAAATGGATTGACCAGCTCCGCTGTTGTAAAGCGCCTCTGCTTGCGCAGGAATGACGACAGGGTGATGGCAAACATCACTACCCGGCTACCTCCTCACCCCAACCCTCTTCCGAAAGGGAGAGGGAGTAACCACTCCAATGTTGGCACCAACATTGCTCCCACCCTCGTATACCCGGCCCAGCCGCGCCGGAAGCGTCAGATTTCCGACGCCCGCGCGCCGGTGCCATTGATAAAGACGAGGAAACGACATGCGTTGCATGCTTGCGATCTGCGCGGTGTTCAAGGACGAGGCTGCGTATCTGCGCGAATGGGTGGAGTTCCATCAGCTCATGGGCGTGGAACGCTTCTATCTCTACAACAACAACAGCTCGGATCCTTATCTCGATGCGCTGCAGCCGTATATCGCCTCGGGCGCGGTGATGGTGCACGAATGGCCGCGGCATCCGGCCCAGTTGCAGGCGTACGAACACTGCTTGAAGACGCATGGCAGTGAAGCGGACTGGATCGCCTTCATCGACGTGGACGAGTTTCTGTTCTCGCCGGGCGCCAGACTTCTGCCCGACGTGCTGGCCGATTACGCAGATCACCCCGGGGTGGGCGTGAACTGGGTCATGTTCGGCTCCGCCGGCCACAAGCAGAAGCCCGAAGGCGGTGTGCTGGAGAATTATCTGCGCCGCGGCGATCTCCATGGCGGCGTGCAGTACGCGCATTTGCGTCTGCCGGATGGCGGCTACCGTTCGGAGAACGCACATATAAAAAGCATTGTGCAGCCATCCAAGGTGGTGGGCTGCAAGAACGCGCACTTCATGCTGTACGCCGACAACGCGCGCGCAGTGGATGAGAACAAGCAACCGATCGATGGCCCTTTCACCGCCAAAGTGTCGGTCGACGCGCTACGCATCAATCACTATTGGAGCAAGTCGGAAGAAGAGTGCCGGCACAAGTTCAACCGCGGCTTTGCCGACGGCGGCGGGGCGCGTGACTGGAACGAATTCCTGGCACACGAAGAAGTCCTCAACACGGTACACGACGACACCGTGCTGCGCGTGGTCGCCCAACTTGGCGTGTTGCCATCCACTTGGCCGCTGGAAGCCTTTGTACAGAATGAAGAAGGTGTGTGGCATTCGCCGCTGCGCGATCGCCCTGCGCACAAGGCCATCCATCCCGTTGCCACGCAGCTCTACGACCTGGTGCATGAAGCAACCGACACCGGCGTGTTCTCGCCGACGCTGGCAAAGGAAATCCACAGCCGTACCAGTGCGCTGCATCTGTCGCCGCGACGCGCCAATCTGCTGCAGGTTTTCGACGCGTTTCCTGCGGACACGTGCGTGCTGGAAATTGGCTGCGGCGGCGGTGCATTGACGCGTGCATGGGCCGAGCGGGGCTGCCCGGTCGATGCCATCGAATTTGCACCGCATTGGGCTCGTGTTGCTGCCGCGCGGCTGCGTGACTGTCCACAGGTGCGCGTATTTCAGGCCAGCCTGCGCGAACTGGCGCTGCGCCCCGACTATGACGTGGTATCGCTTACGTTCGCGGACGATTACGCCGAAGCATGGCCGCGTGGCGAAGGTTTGCACGATGCCATCGCCATGGCCGCCACGGCATTGAAGCCCGACGGCACATTGATCTTGGCCGCACCCAATCGCCAGGCATCGCCCGAACACAACTACATTCCCTTGCGCGCCAAGATCGAAGCCGCCTTGTGCGCTGCCGGACTGGGTGCGATTGAGGTACGACTCGCCTTCCCCGATGCGCTTCTTCCGGAAGTGCTCATTTCCGCGCAGGCGCAACACGCCGCGCCCGCATTGCGCCTGGATGACCTGATTGCACAACGTCCGCTGCTGCGCGAAGCCGGCAAGGAAGCGGCGCAATGGGAGATGCATGTCGAAGCCGGCACGCTGGCGGAATATGCGCCAGGGCTGCTGTTGATAGCTCATCGTCGAGGCACGCCTTCGCTTTTGCGCTGCGGTGTACTAGCTCAAACGTTCGCCGACAACCGCATGCCCGCCGGCAATACCGTCACCGAATACGTGCAGCAGAAAGGCAGCGTGCAAGTGGTACCGCGCGCACTGTCGCCGGATGCAAGCTGGACTGGCTCGGCGTTCGATCCTATCCGCGAACCCTACCCGCTCGCCCCCGGACGTTCCTTGCTGGTGTTGATCCGCCGGGCGATTCACGAACAGCGCACCGATCTGCTGGTTGCACTGTTGCGCAAATGGAGCGCCTTCATCTACGCGCAGGCCGGCGAGGACGACAAGATTCCCGGTGAATGGCTCGACGCCCATCCCGCGCACATTTACGTGGATACGAACGGCGACAGCCTCGCCTTCCGCGGCGCCGAATGGTGCGCACGCCAACCGGTGGAGAAACAGATTCCGGTCTACGTCGGGCTGTGGCAGATCGCTTATGAAGCCGGACTGGAATCGCTGCTCGGACTGGCGTCGCCGATCGAACGCGTTACCTGGCTATGCAAGCGCTTGATGATCGACGCCTCGGCCGAGTGGATCGGCCATGGCCGCAACATCAACGAGGCCTTTGCCCGCGAAATCCATGAAGGCGATTGCTGGAACCGCACCGATCGCCATCTCAAGATCATTCCGGAGTGGCTGATTCCGCCGCCGCCCTCGGATCTCTACAAGCAGTGGCAGACGCAACAGAGGCTCAGCGAAACAGCTGTCGCGCAAGCGCTGCGCCGCATCGAAGCGCATGGCACGCCGCGCATGCAAGTGATCGTGATCGACCATGCCAACGATGTGGATGCCATGGCAGTCACGCAGGCCAGCCTGGAAGCCCAGCAGTATCCGCATTACCGGATCAGCGTGCTCAGCAACAACGGCAATCCGATGGATCGTCTCAACGACGAGATCGCCGCCAGCGACGCCGATTGGGTGCAGTTGCTGTATGCCGGCGATATGCTGCATCCGGCCGCTTTGCTGTTGCTGGCGGAGCGAGCGGTGTCGCATCCGTATCTGCGCGCCATTTATATGGATGAAGACACGCAAGCGAAGAACGGCGCGTTCGAACAACCCATTTTCAAGCCGGACTTCAATCTGGACATGCTGCGCAGCTATCCCTATGTGGGTCGCACGCTGGCGTTCGCGCGGCAACGCTGCATGGAGCTGGGCGGCCTGCAGCTGCGCTACGACGATATGGCGCCGTGCGATTTGCTGTTCCGCCTGATCGAAACAGACGGCCTGCAAGCCGTCGGTCATATCGGCGAAGTGATGTATCGCGCCGCCCTGCCCTATAGCCTCTGGCTGGCGACGGAAACGGTGAAGGCGCATAGCGCCGATATCGTGTCCGGTCATCTCACGCGTATTCGTGTTCCACACAGCATGGAATCCGGCGCGCTGCCCGGCTTCAACCGCGTGGTGTATCAACACGCGCGGCAGCCGCTGGTGTCGATCGTCGTGCCGACCAAGAACCAGCTTCCGCTGCTCAACGGCCTGATCGATAGCCTGCTGTCGAAGACCAGTTATCTCAACTACGAGCTGCTGATCATCGACAACAATACCGACGAGCCTGCGGCATGCGCGTACCTGGACGGTATCGAGCGGCTGAACAGCCAGCAGCTGCGCGTGTTGCGCTATCCGCATCCGTTCAACTACTCGGCTATCAACAATTTCGCCGCGGCACAGGCGCGCGGCGAGTATCTGATTCTGCTCAACAACGACACCGCCGTGTTGCATGCCGACTGGATCGAGGCGTTGCTCAATCATGCGCAGCGTCCGGAGGTGGGCATTGTCGGCGCGAAACTGCATTATCCTGACGGCCGCATCCAGCATGGCGGCGTGGTGCTGGGCTTGCGCGGTCCGGCTGATCATCCCTTCATCGGCCAGCCAATGGAATCGGACGGCTATATGCATCGCCTGCGTGTAGATCAGAACTACACGGCCGTTACGGCAGCGTGCCTGATGATCCGCAAGTCGGTGTACGAAGAGGTCGGCGGCTTCGACGAGCAGGATTTCAAGGTCTCCTACAACGACGTCGACTTGTGCCTGAAAGTGCAGCAGGCCGGCTATCTGACCGTGTGGACGCCGTACGCACGACTGATGCATGTCGGCAATGTCAGCCAGAACAAGGTCGACAAGACGGCACAGGAAGCGAAGCAGAAACGGTTCGAGGGCGAACAAGGCGCGATGTACCGCAAGTGGATGAAGCTGCTCGCGCGCGACCCCGCATACAGCGTAAATCTCAGCACCGAAGGTTCGGGTTTCGAACTCAATCCGCTTCGCAGCGCGGCGTGGCAACCGTTCGCCAGTCCGCTGCTGCCGCGCATGTTCTGCGTGGCCGCCGATGAACACGGCTGCGGCCATTACCGCATCCGCCAGCCGTTCGCATCGATGCAGCGCGAAGGCATGGTGGAAGGCCTGATCGCCGGCGTGCATCTAACGCCGGTGGCGATGGAGCGTTTCCAACCCACGTCGTTGGTGCTGCAACGCCAGATCAACGAACACCAGCTCAAGCTGCTGGAAAACTATCGCGACTATTCCAATGCCTTCAAGGTGTTCGAATTGGACGACCTGATCCAGCAGATCCCAGTAAAGAGCATGTTCCACGGCATCATGCCCAAGGACGTCGTGAAGTCGTTGCGCCGCGCCTTGTCCACGGTGGACCGCTTCGTGGTGTCCACCGATGCGCTGGCCGAAGAATTCAAAGGCTTCCACGCCGACATCCGCGTCGTACTGAATCGCTTGCCGGTGGACTGGTGGAGCGACCTGTCATCGCAACGACGCGTCGGCCGCAAACCGCGCGTCGGCTGGGGCGGCGGTTCATCCCATCGCGGCGACCTGGAATTGATCGCCGACGTGGTGCGCGATCTTGCCGGCGAAGTGGAATGGGTGTTCTTCGGCATGTGCCCCGACAAACTGCGCCCCTACGTACACGAATTCCACACCGGCGTACCGATCGAGGAATACCCGCGCAAACTCGCCTCCTTGAACCTCGATCTCGCGCTCGCACCGCTCGAAGAAAACGCCTTCAACGAATGCAAGAGCAACCTGCGCCTGCTCGAATACGGCGCCTGCGGCTTCCCGGTGATCTGCACCGACATCGTTCCCTATCAAACCGATTTGCCGGTGACGCGCGTGAGGAATCGCTACAAGGAATGGGTGAGCGCGATCCGCATGCATCTGGACGATCTGGATGCCACGGCGAAGATGGGCGACACATTGCGCGACATCGTACTGAAGGACTGGATGCTGGAAGGCGGCAACTTGGTCGCCTGGCGAGACGCCTGGCTCCTGAATTGATCCCATAGATCCGTAGGCTGGGTTACGCTGCGCTAACCCAGCCTACGCACTTCGGCGCCTCTCCCGCTCTTTCACTTGCCTGACCGTCTCGACATTAAATTCTTGCGTCACCGCTTGCCTCTCATACACATCCTCTCAACTGCTAAAATTATGGCCCGAAGATGTCTACAAAAGCGAGGTCGGTACAACGCGTTATTTTTCTTTAAGCGTGCCTAGATCGAAAACTTGATCGAAAGAACCCCGCCCGCCAGCTACAATGTTCTTGGATTTATATTCCTGGCCGTCCTTACAATCGGCCATAAAATAGTAGGGTTTGGATCGAGCCTCGATAATAAATCGAGCCTCGAACCGAACGGGTACGTTTTGCCGAGAAGCGACCGCACTGGATTCAGCAAACAACATTGTAAGCGTACACTCCGACGGCTCCGCCTTAGCACCTCGCACGGGTACTGAACCTGCTACGCGAATCGGCATGTCTCCTCCAAACATCGCGCAACCAGATAAATAAGGGGCGATACAAGTCGCTAAAAAAAATACATTATTTATTTTTCGCATTTCTTAGCCTCTTCTAAACATTTTTTGAGGCTGTCGAGATTCTTATCCGCAAAACCGTTAGCCTCATCTTCGTAACGATTGCCGTCCGCGGCTCCATGACGAAAGTATTCCGCCGCATACGAGCTCCTAGAAATTCCGCCAACATTCCATTGCCTAAGCACATGGAAGTATTCATGAAGCACCAAATGGGGGTCTGAGAAAAATGCACCAACTGACTCGTCCTGAGGTAGCCGGATTGAGTTTGTACGTGTGGTTATCCATTCGTTTGTAACAATCAGCTTGTTTCTTACATTTACTCCCGCCACTGACTGACCAAATATCTTTGCTAGGCAATCAGCCATAGCGCCCGACGCAGCAACTAGCCCCAACGAATCCACAAAACTTAATGGGTTGCCCCCCACATAAGCATAAGTGCTCATGCCACCGCCCAGTCCAACAGGGTCACTTTCGATATATCGTCCCACTCCGTCGAAATAGTCTCTGAATCCGTTATTCCACAATCCTAACTCTGCATCGTAATACTGCCCCGGGAAACCTATGTTCAGAGTTAAGCCGTTGGCCATCATTATCGTTCGAGTGAAGGACATATTTTGTGCGCGCCATACCACAGCTTGGCTGGCATTGGTGACCACTTCTGGACGCCCTGATCTTGCCCCTCTTCCACGGACACCCGGTTAAGCGATTCAATTCGCTATCCGAGGTGATCCATGAAGCAGAAGACAGGCGTGAAGCAGACCCGGCAACGTTACAGCGATGAGTTCAAGGAACAAGCGCTGCGTCGAGCCGAGCAGGAAGGTGTG